>ENA-UOWG01000040-UOWG01000040.1-activated-sludge-metagenome-genome-assembly--contig:-NODE-40-length-254422-cov-9.019558_pt1 | contig 254422 bp, 190 predicted proteins | sample MGYA00238147_ERZ761563 | MGnify/ENA primary metagenome ERZ761563 (study PRJEB28884, sample SAMN05720216) | anaerobic digester metagenome | isolation source: active sludge of municipal...
AGAGGGTCACGGTGGCGTCAGTCAGCAAATGCACGCGGTCGATGAAAGCGTCGTTCTGAAACAACTCCTGGCCACCGAGAGACCACTTCTGAAGCCTGGCCGGATGGATTGCATGGGTAACCTGGTTGGTGACAGGGATCACAAATTCCTCAGGGCTGATCTCCAGCGGTTCACGGTAAAACAACTCATGGGCTACCTTCAGGTCGCGGTGCACCTTGTCCAGTTTCAGTGCGCGTTCGCGTTCGAACATCTTTACGATGGTCTGGACCTCGGTGGAAAGGTTGCGTTCCAGGGAGCGGTACATGTTGCGACGGGTCATCTCTATGGTGATGATGGTGATGACCATCGCCATGAGGACGATGCCTGTCACAATGGGAACATAAAAACGGGTTTTGACCGGGATGCGGCTCAGCAGAGACATCGGATATCAGCTTTGCGGAAGCAAAGCTACGCATAATTCTGTTCAGAATGCTTTCTCAATCAGGTCAACAACCCTCACCGAGTAGCCCCATTCGTTATCGTACCAGGAAAGGATCTTGACCGTCTTGCCCATGACCATGGTGCTCTGTGCATCGAAAATGGAGGAATGGGGGTTATGGATGACGTCGACCGAGACGATCGGATCTTCCGTGTATTCAAGGATACCTTTCATGGGACCTTCGGCCGCTTCCTTGATGGCCATGTTGACCTCATCCCTGGTGGCTTCTACCTTCAGGTTGACGACCAGGTCGACAACGGATCCGGTGGGGGTGGGGACGCGGATGGCCATACCATCCAGTTTGCCTTTCAGTGCGGGCAATACTTTACCTACAGCCCTGGCTGCGCCGGTGGTAGTCGGGATCTGCGAAAGGGCGGCCGAGCGGGCGCGGCGCAGGTCGGAATGAGGCCCGTCGAGAATGACCTGGTCATTGGTATAGGAATGGATCGTGGTCATAAAACCATTCTCAATGCCGAAACGGTCGTTGAGCACCTTGGCGACAGGGGCCAGGCAGTTGGTTGTGCAGGAAGCGTTGGAAATGCACTGATCGGTATCTTTCAGGTCATTGTCGTTCACTCCCAGCACGATCATCCGGTCAATATCGTCTTTAGCCGGAACGGTCAGGATCACCTTCTTTGCACCATTCTTTAGGTGGTCACCATAACCTCCCTTTGCACTCTCCTTTGAACGGAACACACCCGTTGATTCAACCACCACATCCGGTGCGGTGGACCAGCGAATGTTGATCGGGCTTCTTTCAGCCGTCACCGGGACCTTTACACCGTTGATGATCAGGTTTGTATCATCAAAGGAAACCGTTCCGTTGAATTTCCCCTGGGTAGAGTCATATTTTAACAGGTGGGCCAGCACGCTGGTGCTGGTCAGGTCATTGATGCCGATGATCTCGATATTGTCGCGTTCCAGAGCGATCTTCATGACATTTCTTCCGATTCTTCCGAAACCGTTGATGCCAACTTTGATCTTGTTCATAATATTAGTATTTTGATTTACAATTATTTAACATGAAAATTCGACAAGGCTTGTTTGCGGGTGCAAAAATAGGGTTTATTTGGATTCCTGATGCAGTTTACCATAAATTCCAGATCCCGGGTTCTGGGATTTTCTACAAAGTACTCAATGGCTTTGCCCGTTCAACCTGAATTTTGCTTGTACGCTGTTCCTCCAGTGAGATAAAAGGGAAGATCAATTTCGGACCACCAGTGGAGAAACTTATCCTGTAGCCGGTAAAGTTTCCTGTAATCATTTTCGAATGAAGGCATATTTCTTTCGTAAAGAATTCATCCTGAGGCTTTTAACCGTTTCGTCCGTCAACATTTCCTGGATCTGGCCCGGTGTAAATGAAGTGGTCTATGACAACAAATCTAAATGAGTAGTTTTGTCCGAATGTTTAAGGGATTGGATCACGGGATTGGAATTTGGAACTTGGAATTTGTTTGGGACTTGGATCCTGGAATTTGGAATTTTTAAGGACAATGCGTAACTTCCGTAAAAATTTCGACCATAAGATGCTTCGTGCCGTCATCATCGACGATGAAGCCCCGATGCGGCAATCGCTGGAGACGATCCTGAAGACCGCTTGCCCCAGGGTGAAACTGGTTGCACAGGCCGATGGGGTCCGAACCGGTGTTGAAGCAATTAAAAGATATCATCCCGACCTGGTCTTCCTCGATATTAGAATGGACGACGGGACCGGCTTCGACCTGTTAAAGCAACTCGAGCCGATTGACTTCAAGGTGATCTTTATCACAACTTACGACCAGTATGCTGTCAAAGCCTTTAAATTCAGCGCCCTGGATTATCTGCTGAAACCTGTCGACGCAGATGAACTGGCCGAAGCGGTCAATAAAACCGACGGCGGAACGGTCATCCTCACTGACGGTCATAAGGTACCAGTGGCCTCCCGCAAGAGGGAACAGCTGCTGGAGCTGTTTGACCGGATCAGCGGAGGGTAGCCACCCCTCCCCATTTGGGGAGGGGCAGGGGGTGGGGTAACAATTTAACATGGTGTGGGGCGGGAGAGGGCGCTGGTGCGGTTTGAGATACCGCTCACCTCCCCTGCATCCAGCGCCTGAACAAAACATCATAAACGCTGTAAAACAGCTGCCCTTCCTTGTTATAATCCGAATAGATCATTTCCTTTTGCTGTAAAGCTTGCAAAGATCTCAGTACCGTCGCCGGGCTGCCTAGTTGATAGGCCGCAATGAAGTCTTTTGACGTGGGATAATAAACGATTCCATCCTGAGCGATAGCTTTTAATAGCAACCATTGCTGTTTTGTCAGAAGGTCCCTGTATTTAAAAAAAACGATCTCTTGTTCCTGGAGCAAGCGGGATGCCTGTTCTTTCCATAATACATCATTCACGTTATTATCTCCAGTTGCAAACACCCTGTTACAAAGCAATTGAACATAATAGGTATGATGGTCGGCCCATTCCAGCATTGCACGAATGATTTCATTTTCAATCTTATAGCCGTCATGTTGAAAGTGATGATGAATAAAAGCAGCATACTTATCAGCTTCAATTTTGTCAATTTTCAGAAAACCGGCGCTTTGGTAAAAAGGCCGGGAAGGGTCGGCGAAAAGTTGCATCATCAGGTGCTGCTGGCTACCGGAAAAGATAAACCGGACATTGTTGAGCGATTGGATAATGCTTCTCAGGAAAGCATCTGTATTTTTTTCGGGATAATGCATGATTTGTTGAAATTCATCAATGGCAATGACGACTTTATTCGGATACGCCTCAAGGTATTTTAGTACGGACTGGATGTGCCGCTCAGCCTCACCGGGCCTCACAACCACGGTGAGCTGCGGAAATCCGGTCAATGGATCAAAAGTAATGACCGGTCTCAGTGATTTTATGAAATCAAGGATCAGTTTACCTGGTTTCGACTGTTCAGGAATGGTGGAAAAAACAGCTGTGGCCAGTGCATTTAAAAATTCCTTCAGGTTTTCTGTTGGAAGGATATCCAGGTAAATCCCCGTGTGATCAGGTGGGAGCTGGGCAAGCACATGTCGGACCAGTCCCGTTTTGCCAATCCTGCGAATGGCGATCAGAGTGGTTGACTGTCCGTTGACCAGGTTTCTTTTAAGGGTGAGGGTCTCTTCTTCACGGTCACAGAAGTATTCACTTCCCTGATACCCGGTCGTAATGAAAGGATTTGAAATCGATGCCATATAATCTTAAACAATTTATATATTACAAAATATAAATTACAATTTGCAAAGGTAATTCAATTTTGAACGGATATCAAGTGGAATGATTAAAATATTCGGCAATGAGGAACCGCTTGTGCGGTTTGGGATACCCGCATAAATTACAGTGACTAATGGCCGCCGATCCCGATTTCGCTTCGCTCCGCTGCCAGCCGAATACGTTCATGAACCAGACCCATACGTTCTTGCACCCATTCCGTGCGTTTATGTATCTGCTTCATTTTCACTTTTCCGGCGGCGTAACTTTATGCTGACGTTGACAGTTGGCAATTAGCAGTTGGCAGTTGAAAAAAATGTTGATGCCTGAAAGTATTTGATCTGTATGGTAAAGAAGTATGGACGCTTATGGATAAAGCGAAATATCCGGGCGAATACACGGTAAGGATGGATGTTCCCGACCTGCCGGCCGGGGTGTACCTGGTCAGGCTGCAGGCGGGATTGGAATTTGGACTTTGTTTGGAACTTGGATCCTGGGATTTGGAATTTACCCTTCCGGTGGCGAAAATCGCTTACTTTTGCACTAAGAATCTATCCCATGGACCAGCAATTCGTATCCAAGGCTCTGGAGGCCAATTTGGCGGAAACACGGTACAAGAATATCGTGATCCCTAAGGAGCATCAGTACTTCATCCAGCTTTCTTCTTCCTATTATGGCATCAACAAAAGGGCAAGCGAGTGCCTTATCGAGTATTCGCATCCGTTTTCCAACCGTAAGTTCGTGGTCGAGGAACTCCGCCAGATCCTGCTTGGTGACATGTGGTTCTATTCAGGCCTGCCGGAATCGGAAAAAGCCTGGGATATCATCCTGAGCGTCCTCGACACCCTTCTGGCAGCCGACCTGAAAAAGGAGCTCGATGTACAGATCGTCCAGACCATGGCCGAGTTCACCGAACAGCTCAACAAACAGCAGACAAAACCTGTCCAAACGCTTCACAGAATCCTGGAGATCCTTGACCGCAACCTGCCGCTCAATGAGGAAAGCTACATCGAATGCTCCAGGTTCCTTATCCGACATCTGAGCGATACCTCTCATGACGGGATGTTTCAGCAGCAGATATTTCATCTGCTCCGTGAGGTACTGGGTCGTACGGTGAATTTCTGGGAACGCACCTCCAGGATCGAGGAATGGTACAACAGCCGGCAGCAGGCGTTCAACAGGGATTACAGCATCGACATTGGTGTGGTCGGACATCCCTATTATACGGATCTGAAGACAAAACTGCAGCAGATCACCACGTTGCAGGAGCTGACCGAGCAGATACCAACCTATGATGATATCGCCGACCGGTACATCCGTTTCATCGACCAGTGGGAAACATTCATCGCCAAATTCTACTACTCGTTCTACCTGCTGAACCTTCCGGGGATGACACAACAGAAAGAACGCCTGATCTGGAACATCAACAAGCTGCTGCGCAGTGCCGTCGACGAGGTCCCCTTCCATGATCTGAGGGATTTCACCGATAACATATTCGAACTTGCAGAACAACTGAGAAAAGACCATACCTCCTCAGTCCTCGATTGCCTGCTGACTCTTGGAAAACGGCTGATCGACATCGACAATTCGGAAGATCAGCACCTGGTGGCCAACTTTGAATCGCACCTGATCAACTTTGGCTTTGAAAATCCCGGGATGGTCTTTGTAGACCAGGACTGGCAGATCAATGTCAATGAAAACCACATCAAGAACATCCGGGTGTGGCTGGAACTGATCGAATACCCGCACACCATCCTCGAAAACCTGCTGTCGACACTGATCGTCAACCTGAGGCTGGGCGGAATATTCATCAATGATACCGACCTGTTTCAGCGCGACATTACCCGCATCCTTAACTCCAACATCTCCCCCTTCTTTAAAAAGGTAAAACAGCTCACCCGCATCTTCCCGGTATACTTCAATGAGATCGGTGCAGAAGGCGAAATCCGCAATGTGACCACCTCCATGGATGAGCTCACCAAACGGCAGGACCGCCTGGTCCATTTTCTGAGAAAACAGGTACATACCGAAAGCAACAATACGCTCATCGAGCTGGCCCACAAGATCTTCAATTTCTGGTACGATGGCGATCTGAAAGCCCTTGAGCCCATCCTGCCTGCGGATGTTTATCAATCCGTTGATCTGCAGGGCGAATATTTTGCACCTGTCCATGAGATCATAAAAAAAGCCTGTGCGATTGTTTCCTGTGATTACCATGACCTGCTCGATATTGATACCAGCCGCTTTTACCAGCTGATCGATGAGGCGGCAGGGGATAACCAGAGGGACAAGGATCGGATCAAGTACCTTCACCAGCTGTATTTTTTACTCAAGGAAAAATATTCGTTCGATACGGTAGATATCGTAGCCATTCTGAAACGCTATTCCTTCCTCGAGGCCAAGGAGATCGAAAAATTTGGCAAAGCCCTGAAGAGCAACAACTTCGAACGGTCGCTTAAGATGATCTATGGTTTCATGGAAAAGCTGAAACAGATCATTTTCAATCCTGAGCCAAGCGAAGGATGGGAAAACATCTACCACAAACGTCACATCGCCATCGGCATCCCCTCCATGTACGGTGTTTACCGTGAAAGCAAATTCGAGGCGCTGGGACTCACCTTCCGGCTGGAGAAAGTGGCCACGCGGCTGATGGAAAAAGTGGTGAACAATATCAACCTCGACTATATTTCCGCCACTACCCTGTTGCGCATCCACGACATCCTTGAATATTTCAGGGAAGGAATGGAACTGGACGGCGTCCACAGCCAGGGATTCAACTCAAACCTCCAGATGCTGAAGTACAGCCTCACCTCCCGAAGCTTTTCACTGGATCAGTACATCAATATCTTCCAGTTCATTGCCGAAGACGTCAAAGGAACCATTGACAAGTATTTCATCAAGTCCTACGAACAATCCCTCGAGATCGTCATACGCCAGCTTTACGATCCCGATGGAAAACTGGGAGAGAAGGATTTCCAGCATCTGGTCAATAAAAAATCAGAGGAATTCTTCAGGGATATTATCGCCTCGGCCTTCCTGGTACAGCCCCTCGACAACCTGATCACCAAAGTGCTGAATTCGTTGCGGAACATGGTGGATAACCTGCCGCAGAACATGATCAGTGACGTCATGTCGTATAACTCCGATCTGGTCATCAGTCCCGTCTACGATGAAACGGTGGAAATGGACAACCAGGTCTTCCTGGGTTCCAAAGGGTATTTTCTGAAAAAGTTGTTTCTTTCGGGGTTTCCTGTACCCGAAGGCTTTGTCCTGACCACGGAGGTCTTCCGCAGAAGGTTCACCATTTCCAATCATCCGGAGATCAGCCAGGAGTTTGACAAAATGATCCTGGACCAGATCAGGCGAATGGAACGAATGTCGGGACGGCAGTTCGGGAATCCCAAAAATCCGCTGTTGCTTTCTGTACGGTCAGGCACGGCCATCTCTATGCCGGGGGCGATGAACACTTTCCTGGATGTGGGTATGAACGATGAGCTCACCGAAGAGCTGAGCAAACAGTTCAACTATGGCTGGACCTCATGGGATTCGTACCGGCGGCTGCTGCAATGCTGGGGGATGGCTCACGGGATCAGCCGGGATGTGTTCGACCAGACCATTCAGGACTATAAAAAGAAGTACAATGTGGACCAGAAGGCCAATTTCGAGCCGTGGCACATGAAACAGATCGCTATGGCCTACAAGCAGATCCTCGAGGACAACCACATAGATTTCGAACAGGATCTGTTCAGGCAGCTAAAGCAGACCATCCAGTTCGTATTTGAGTCGTGGTACTCCGAAAGGGCCAAGGTGTACCGCCAGCATCTGCAGATCGCAGATGAATGGGGCACAGCTGTGATCGTCCAGCGCATGATCCTTGGAAACCTTCATAAGCATGCAGGCACGGGTGTTGTTTTCACCCATGACCCCAAATCAGCCAAACCAGGGGTCAGCCTTTACGGTGATTTTACCTTCTGCAGCCAGGGCGAGGACATTGTCAGCGGCCTGGTGAATACGCTGCCTATCTCTGAGAATCAGCGGAAACTGGCCCGGCTGAAAAAACGTTCACTGGAAGCTTCCATGCCGCAGATCTTCAAACGCATCCGACAGATCGCCGAGGATATGATCGAAAACCACGGCTACAGCCCGCAGGAGATCGAGTTTACATTTGAGTCGGACAGGCCGGAGGATGTCTACCTTCTGCAGACACGTGAGCTCTTTGTGAAAAAACGGCACAAGGTAAATGTCTTTACCACCCCTCCTCACCAGATGCAGCTGGTGGGAAGAGGCATCGGCATAGGGGGAGGCGCAATAAATGGCCTGCTGGCTTTTGACATGGAAGATCTGAACGCCCTTGCACAATCCAATCCGCAGGAAAACCATATTCTTGTCAGGCCCGATACGGTGCCCGATGACATTGGAATGATCTTCGAATGCCATGGGCTTCTCACCGCAAAGGGTGGCGCTACATCACATGCTGCGGTGACAGCAGCGCGGCTTGGAAAGGTATGCGTGGTGAACTGCTCGGAACTCAGGGTGAACGAAACAAAAAAGACCTGCCTGATCAACGGGATCAGCTTTAAAACCGGAGACAAGATCGCCATTGACGGGCACCTGGGCAACATTTACAAGGGCAATTACCTCATCGAACTTTCCGAGACCGTCCCGGGAACGTAAGTGCGCAAAAGAACTGATTTATTACTATTTTTGCCGCATGGAATATATCCGCAATTTCTGCATCATCGCCCATATTGATCACGGCAAGAGCACACTGGCCGACCGTCTCCTTCAGTTCACCGACACATTATCCGACAGGGAGTTCCAGGATCAGGTGCTCGACAACATGGACCTTGAGCGGGAAAGAGGCATCACCATCAAGAGTCACGCCATCCAGATGCGGCATACCTTCGGGGGAAATTCCTATAAGCTTAACCTGATCGACACTCCCGGACATGTAGATTTCTCCTACGAGGTCTCGCGTGCCATCGCCGCCTGCGAGGGGGCACTGCTGGTGGTCGACGCCACCCAGGGGATACAGGCCCAGACGATCTCCAACCTCTACCAGGCGCTGGATCATAACCTGGAGGTGATCCCCGTGCTCAACAAGATGGACATGGACAATGCCATGCCGGAGGAAGTCAAGGACCAGATCGTGGACCTGATCGGGTGCAGGGAGGAGGACATCATTGAGGCGAGTGCCAAGACGGGATATGGAGTGGACAGGATCATTGAGGAAATCATTCACCGCATACCACCCCCGAAGGGAGACCCCGAAGCACCCCTGCAGGCAATCATCTTCGATTCGGTATTCAACTCGTTCCGGGGTATCTATGCCTATTTCCGGATCATCAACGGACGCATCAGAAAAGGAGACCACGTCAAGTTCTTCGCAACAGGCAGTGATTATATCGCCGACGAAATCGGAGTGCTCAAGATGAAATTTGAGCCTGTTGACATGCTGGAAGCCGGCGATGTAGGGTACCTCATTTCCGGCATCAAGTCATCCAGGGAAGTAAAAGTTGGTGATACCATCACCGGCTATGACCGTCCGTGCCCTTCCGCCATTGAAGGATTTAAAAACGTGAAGCCCATGGTCTTCGCGGGTGTCTACCCGGTGGACGCAGATGAGTATGAAGAGCTGCGGGCGTCCATCGAAAAGCTGCAGCTGAACGATGCCTCCCTGTTCTATGAGCCCGAATCCTCGGCCGCACTGGGTTTTGGGTTCCGTTGCGGTTTTCTCGGGCTGCTTCACATGGAGATCATCCAGGAACGGCTCGACAGGGAATTTGACATGGATGTGATCACTACTGTACCCAACGTCTCCTTCAAAGTGATCACACCAAAAGGGGAAACGATCGAGGTGCACAACCCGTCGGGCATGCCTGACCCAAAATACATCCATCATATCGAAGAGCCCTACATCACTGCTCAGGTCATCTCCAAAACAGAGTACATCGGTGCCATCATGAAGCTGTGCATCGATAAGCGGGGGACGCTGAAAAACCAGGTCTACCTGACCACTGACCGGGTGGAGATCACCTTCGAGATGCCGCTGAGTGAGATCGTTTTTGATTTCTACGATAAACTGAAAAGCATTTCAAAGGGGTATGCTTCTTTCGATTATTACATGTCGGGTTACAAGCCTGCAGATCTGACCAAACTGGATATCCTGCTCAACGGGGATCCGGTGGATGCTCTTTCAACCCTGATCCATCGTGACAACGCCTACGATTTCGGGCGCCGGATATGCGAAAAGCTCAAGGAGCTCATCCCGCGGCAGCAGTTCGACGTGGCCATCCAGGCAGCCATCGGGGCTAAGATCATCGCACGCGAGACCGTGAAGGCTTTCCGTAAGGATGTGACCGCCAAATGTTACGGAGGTGATATCACCCGCAAAAGAAAACTTCTCGAGAAACAGAAAAAAGGCAAGAAACGAATGCGCCAGATCGGGAACGTGGAAGTGCCCCAGAGCGCCTTCCTGGCCGTTCTCAAAATGGATTGACATTTACTTCCCGTGTACCTGTAACATTTGCAGGTTTCAACCGTCTTATGACCGGTAACCATTATTTTTCCATTCGGATTGCATGACCATATCAGAATACAATAGTTGCGTCGATCACTATGCGGATGGTATATTTCGTTTCATCCTGAAAAATTTCAGGGATGAGGATGCATCAAAGGATATCGTGCAGGAATCATTTGTCAGATTATGGGAGAAGGTTTCGGAGGTCAGTTTCGAAAAGGCTAAATCCTATCTGTTCACCACCGCCTACCACACGATGATCGATATGATCCGGAAAGAGAAATTCTGGGAAGAAGCCCCGCCGGGATTTCATCACGGACAAACACAGGATATAGGCTTCAGTGATGTCAAAGAAGTGCTGGACCAGGCCCTTGAACTGTTACCGGAAATTCAGCGGTCGGTGATCCTTCTCCGGGATTATGAAGGATATTCGTACCAGGAGATCGGTGAGATCACCCGATTGAATGAATCTCAGGTGAAAGTCTATATCTACAGGGCAAGGGTATTTTTGAAAAATTATATCGGCAAGCTGGAAAACGTGATATAAGCTATACGCAAGACGATGAAAATTAACCGTAACAACTATGAGACCTACTTCATCGATTACCTCGATGGGGTGCTATCTCCTGACCAGGTCAGCGAGTTGTTCCGGTTTCTTGACCAAAATCCTGACCTGAGGGAAGAGCTCAGTGATGTGGAGTCGATTCCAGTAATGGCCGACGAAAACATAGAGTATCCTGACAAGCAGGTACTCAAAAAAAAGCCGGTTATCTCTGTCGGCCCGATCCATGAATTGAATTATCAGGAATACCTGATCGGATCGGTGGAAGGAGATCTCTCGGTGACGGAAAGCAGGCTTCTGGACCGGTTTGTTCTCCGGAATCCCCAGGTGCAGGAAGAATGGGAACAGTTCAAACGAACAAGGCTGGTACCTGACCAACAGATCATCTATCCCGGCAAGCGCACCTTAAAAAGGTCTTCATTCTGGATATCCTACAGAAAACCACTTTATTATATCTCCGGGGCCGCAGCCAGCCTGCTTGCCTTACTGCTGGTGACCCAGCCTTTCCAGAAGAATGAACCCGCCGTTGTGGAGCAAAAGTTCAACACTGCGACACCGGTGGCAGATACACTGCCACGTCCTGAAAGACAGCCTGAGGTAAAATACACCGCGAGTGGTGTCAGTGAACCGCCGGTCGACCGGCAGGCTCCTGCCATCGTGACAGAAGCATTCAGCCATTCTGAGTACCCGTCCGATGAGCCGATCTCAACGATGACCCCGCTTCACGCAGGTATCCGCTACCAGCTTGTCAGCACCTCCCGTCAGCACGTCCGCAAGTTGCTGTCAGAAGAAAGGAACCTTTATTCCCAGGCACTGCCGTACCTAACTGCCTCGGATCAATATACACTTTCGCCGTCACGGAATGACAGGCAGACCTATGATTCGTTCGGCGAAATGGCATTGAATAAGGTCAAAGAACTTTTCACCGGTAAGTCAGGCAACAGGAGAGGACTGCCTGATATCAACCTCTGGACACTGGCTGATATCGGTGTGGCCGGCATCAACCAGCTGACCGACAGTGAGCTGCATATCCAGCGCATCAAGAACGAAGAAGGCAGGGTTATCTCCTACGCCCTGGTCAATGAAAAAAAGGAGATCGCACGAACCCGCACGAAAAATAATTCCCTGGGTCAGTAGGCACATCCGGGATTTTTAAAAAACCTGCAGGTCTGCGTGTAACAAAATCCGAGAGCCGTTCGTCCTACCGACAAAACCAACCGGATTTAATAACCTAACATTCCAGAACCATGAAACGTATTACCGTATTCGCACTGGCAACCGCACTTCTTGTCCTCACTGCCGGATTTTCCTTCAGGGCTGACGCCCAGTGGCAGAAAGGCGACGGAGATCCCGGAAGGGAGACGAGGGATCTGCCGGCATTTGATAAAATTGATGCCGGCGGGGTCGCCGAAATCAGACTCAGCCAGGGGACAGAGCAACGAACCGAGGTGGAAGCCGACAAGAACCTTTTACCCTACATTAAAACGTCGGTTGAGGATGAAACGCTGGTCATTTCCACCGAAAAGATCCGTGATTTTTCCAAACTGATCATCCATGTGACGCTACCCGGACTTACTTACATCCACGCTTCCGGGGCCTCGCATGTGATAGGTGTGACACCCTTCGAGATTCCGTATCTCATGATCGAAGGCAGCGGAGCATGCGAGGTGGAAATGGAGCTATCGGTTCAAAACCTGGAATCGGAGCTGTCAGGAGCCGCCGAGGTGAACCTGGAAGGAACAGCCGGCAGTCATAACAGCTCGATCAGCGGTGCAGCATCCCTTGAAGCCTTTGACCTGGAGACGCAAACGACCACCATCGACGCATCCGGTGCATCCGAGGGCGAGGTTACCGCCATCCAAGAGCTGAACATTGAAACCAGCGGAGCGGCCGAAGTAAAATACAGCAGGGAACCCGAAACCCTCATTACCAATCCCGAGGAAGGGTATGTCAAAGAACCTGTTTCCGAGGGAGGCGTGATCGTTATCCGCGCCGACGACTGGGATGATGAAACGGAAGTGAAAGTGGGAGGAGTGACCGTGAACGTGAAGGATGACGATACGGTAAGAATAAAACTCGGGAACAAGGAATTGATCGTTGATGAGGATGGCCATGTTGAATTCCACAAGCTGAAGGTCCATAAATTCAATGGGCACTGGGGTGGATTCCATCTGGGGATCAATGGCTATGTGGATCCTGATTTCAGTACGCAGGTACCTCCGGCCTATGATTTCCTTGACCTTAAATACGAGCAATCCATTGATGTGCACATCAATGCATACGAACAAAACTTCAACCTGGTCAGGAACCATCTCGGGCTGATCACCGGCATCGGATTTACCTTCAACAGCTACAGGTACGGCAAGGACCTTCATTTTGTGAGTGATACAACTACTATCTGGGCTTTCCACGGGGAGGATGTCTATCCCGACAGGAACTACGAAAAAAGCAAGCTGAAAGTGGTGTACCTGAATATTCCTCTTTTACTCGAGTACCAGACCAACTCCCATATGAAAACCAACAGTTTTCACATAACGGCCGGAGTTATGGGAGGAGTGAGGCTGGGCACCAAGTCAAAGGTGGTCTGGGACGATGATTCCAAGGAAAAGGACTGGGATGATTTCCACATGAATCCTTTCCGCTGGGACGCGTTTGCCGGAATCGGCTGGGGTGTCATCAACCTCTATGCGACCTACTCGCTGAATCCGCTTTTTCAGAAAGACGAAGGTCCCGAATTGTATCCGTTCAGCATCGGACTTGTCCTGTTGAACTGGTAACTCAAATCGAATATCCAACATACGAACATACGAAGTTGAAGGAAAAGTTGAAGTAGAAGTCGATTGCAGATTAGAAGGTAAATTTGAGATTCTCAAATCCAATCATCAATCACCTTCGCCTTCCAGTTCTCCCTCGCCTTCGTATGTTCGTATGTTGGATATTCATTTTTTGCACTTCTTTCCATCGTAATTCCATCCCCTTTTGTATCTTTGTGCCCCATAAAAAAGTCGAAAACCTATCAAATCAGAACCCTATGTCAGGTCATAGCAAATGGTCGACCATCAAGCGCAAGAAGGGGGCCGCAGACGCAAAACGGTCCAAGATCTTCTCCAAGATCATCAAGGAAATCACAGTGGCTGTAAAAGAGGGTGGTGCGGATCCCGATGGCAATCCCAGGCTGAGGCTGGCCATCTCCAACGCAAAAGGAGCCCACATGCCAAAGGAAAATATTCTCAGGGCCATCAACAAGGGCGCTGACAAGGATGCCGCTGCTTTCATCGAAACCACCTACGAAGGGTACGCTCCCCACGGAGTGGCCGTATTCATAGAAGCTACCACCGACAACCAGCAGCGTACCATCAGCAACGTGCGTTCGATCTTCAACAAATACGGAGGAGCATTGAGCACCAACGGATCGCTGAGCTTTATCTTCGACCGGAAGGGTATTTTTGAGATCCCGCAGGGAATCCTGGATCCGGATACGTTCCAGATGGAGATCATTGATGCCGGCGCAGAGGATATTGAGCTGGATGAGGGATATTTTACCATTACCACGGCCATGGAAGATTTCGGGCCGATGATGAAAAAGCTGGAAGAGCTCAAAGTACAGCCGGAGAGCGCCGAGCTGCAGCGCCTGCCCAAAACGACCATGAAACTGGACAAAGATGCAGGACAGAAGGTTCTGAGGCTTATTGAGATCTTTGAAGAGGATGATGACGTGCAGAGTGTATATCACAACCTCGAAATGACCGATGAACTGATGGAAGATATGTAAATCACTCTCCTGCCGGACCCAGCAGCCTGTAGGTTTCACTTGCAATGACCATTTCTTCATTGGTGGGCACCACGAGCACCCTTACTTTCGCATCCTTTCGCGAGATCAATCCTTCCCGGCCTTTCATCCTTTCATTTTCATCCACATCCAGTTCAATCCCCAGGAAGCTGAGCCCTGAGAGGATCCTTTCCCTCGTCTTACTGTCATTTTCGCCTATACCACCGGTAAAGACAAGGATATCCAGTCCATTCATCACGGCGGTGTACGCACCGATGTATTTTTTGATGCGGTAGGCGAACATTTGTAGTGCAAGCTCCGCCCGCCCGATTCCCTCTCCGGCGGCCTGCCCGATGTCGCGCATGTCGGGGGAGATGCCGGATATGCCCAGCATACCGCTTCGCTTGTTGATCAGGTCGCTGACCTGGTTGATGGAAAGTTCCTCCTTTTCAGCTATTTTGAGGAGTGCCCCCGGATCCAGGTCGCCGCAGCGGGTTCCCATGATCAGTCCCTCGGTGGGGGTCATACCCATGGAAGTATCCACAGAGAAGCCTCCGTCAAGGGCCGTGATGGAAGATCCGTTCCCAAGGTGGCAGCTGATGATCTTCATGAGTCCGTAATCGGTTCCAAGGATGTCGCAGGCACGCTTGGAGACATACTGATGGCTGGTGCCGTGGAAACCGTAGCGCCGGATCCGGTATTTTTCGTACAGGGAAAATGGCAGCCCGTACAGGTACGCATGCTCGGGCATGGTCTGATGGAAGGCCGTGTCGAAGACTCCCGCCTGGGGTACCCGTGGCAGGAGCTGTGTGACCGCTTCGATCCCTGCCAGGTTCGGCGGATTATGCAGGGGAGCCAGATCGGTGCAGTGACGCAGTGCATCGGTCACCTTACGGTCTATCACCACGCTCCCGCTGAAAAATTCACCGCCGTGCACCACCCGGTGCCCCACCGCACCGATCCGGGTTATGGACGAAAGGATCCTCAATGAGGGGCGCGTGATCAGTTCCAGTATATCGTGGATCCCTTCCCGGTGTGTGGCAATATCTTTCTGACCATCCACCTGCTGCCCCGTTGACAGAATCAGTTTATATCCTCCTCCCTTTAACCCGATCTTCTCAATGATGCCCTTGACCCGAACACTGTTTCCAGGCATCTCAGACAACTGGAACTTTATAGAAGAACTGCCGCAGTTCAGAACCAGAATGATCATGAACGTGAATTTTGCAGCAAAAATAGGCTTAAAACCTTACATGAACAACCTCCGTTCCGGATGTTTAGATTTATTATAAATTGTCAGGGTACATATCCAAATTATGCGATGGATTGCCGTTCATTCAGGTAAAAATTCTAAATTTGCGCTTTTTCGGGAACTGCGGGTTAACGCACTAATAATCACCGATTTTCGTTAAATACCTCTTACTGTCAAGCCTATGGCAATTAAGCGACTCAGTGCATTCATGGTCATCCTGTTACCTGTGATGGCTGTTGCACAGGATTTCGGGATCAAATTCTCCGGATATGTAAAGAATGATATCATCTACGACTCGCGCCAGACTGTTTCCATCCGGCAGGGCCACTACCTGCTGTATCCCGATAAGAAAGTACAGGATGAAAACGATGCCGACATCAATGCCAAGTCAAGTTTCCACATTCTTTCCATTCAAAGCAGGATAAAGGGCGACATCACAGCTCCGCAGGTGCTGGGCGCGAAGCCAACGGGGCTGATCGAAGCGGAGTTTTTCGGTAACATCGAACAGAACATCAACACGTTCCGGCTGCGTCACGCGTACATTATGCTCAGCTGGCCTAAGACCGAACTGATGATCGGACAGTACTGGCACGCCATGTTCATCACCGAATGCTTCCCGAACGTGGTCTCTTTCAATACAGGTGCTCCGTTCCAGCCTTTTGCGCGCAACCCGCAGATACGCCTGACGCAAAAGATCGGTAAGTTTTCCGTGATCGGCACCGCCATGTCGGAGATCGATTTTGTGGACAATGGCCCGGATGGAGCCAGCTCAAAATACATACGCAATGCCTCCCTGCCGGAGCTGAACCTGAAGCTGACCTATAAGTGGAAGAACGAAACATCCGGTCATGAGCTCCTGGCCGGTGTGGGAGGGGATTATAAAAAGATCAGGCCGCGGCTGACCACCGCCACCAATTACAAGGACGAAGAATCATCAGATGCAATGTCCTGGATGGGTTTCGTCAAGTATAAGATACCCGATTTTACCTTCAGCCTTGAATACGTCTACGGAGAAAATTTCTACAGCCTGACCATGCTGGGCGGTTATGCGGTCAAAGAGGTAACCGACACCGAAAAGGATTTCCGCACCTATACCCCCGTCCGTACGATGTCGGTATGGACCGATATCCAGACCAACGGTGAAAAGTGGCAGGCAGGTTTGTTCGGAGGGTACTCCAGGAATATGGGGGCACCTGACATCATTTCGCCCGTGTCAACATCGGGGAGTCCTGATCCTAAACAGATCTATTACAGCCGTGGCTCCGACATCGATCACCTCTACCGGGTGGCACCCAGGCTGCTGTTCAACGCAGGCCGCTTCCGGATAGCCGGTGAAGTGGAATACACCGTGGCAGCTTACGGAAAACCAGATTCAAAAGGAGTGGTGAACGATACAGAGGAAGTGGCTAACTTCAGATTTCTATTAGGGACCTATCTATTCTTTTAATTAATATCACATCACATCATTTAATCACTTAATTTCTAATCATTATGACGAAGCAGATCAATAGTTTTAGGGAGTATCTGGAAACCTACGAAAGAAGCATTGCTGATCCCGAGGGTTTCTGGGCCGAACAGGCAGAAACATTCTTCTGGAGGAAAAAATGGGACAAGGTGCTGGAATGGAATTTCAAAGATCCGGACATCAAGTTTTTCATCAACGGAAAACTCAACATCACCGAAAACATCTTTGAAAGACATCTGCCCGAACGTAAAGATCAGATCGCTCTTATCTGGGAACCCAATCATCCGGACACACCCAACCGCACCCTCACCTATGGTGAACTTTACGAGGAAGTGTGCCGGTTTGCCAATGCCCTGCTGAAGCTGGGCATTAAAAAAGGTGACAGGGTGGCCCTCTACCTGCCCATGGTACCCGAGCTACCCATTGCCATGCTGGCCTGTGCACGCATCGGAGCCATCCACTCCATCGTGTTTGCAGGATTTTCTTCCTCATCCCTGGCCGACCGCATCATCGACGCCAAATCGAACCTGGTGATCACCTCCGACGGTGCTTACCGCGGCGCCAAGGACATTAACCTTAAGAACATCGTGGATGAGGCATTGCAGTCCTGCCCGACGATCGAGCATGTGGTCGTGCTCAAGCACACCGGTGTTCATGTCAATATGGTTTCCGGCAGGGATATCTGGTGGGATGAATTCATTGCCGGTGTTCCCAGCGAAAATAAGGCTGAGGTCATGGATGCGGAAGATACGCTCTTTATCCTTTACACCTCCGGTTCAACCGGCAAGCCCAAGGGAGTGCTCCACACCATCGGCGGCTACATGGTCTTTGCCGAGTATACATTCCTTAACGTATTCCAGTATAAGGAGGGAGATATTTTCTGGTGCACGGCCGACATCGGGTGGGTGACAGGTCATACCTACATCGTATACGGTCCGCTGCTTGCCGGAGCCACCTCGGTCATGTTTGAAGGCGTGCCGACATTTCCCGATGCAGGACGCTTCTGGGATGTGGTCGACAAGTACAAGGTAAAACAATTCTACACCGCTCCGACAGCCATCCGTGCACTGCTGGCGCAGGGCAACGAGCATGTCACCAGCCGTAACCTGAGTTCCCTCAGGGTGCTGGGTTCGGTGGGCGAACCTATCAACGAAGAAGCCTGGAGATGGTACCATGATGTGGTCGGAAAAGGTAAATGTCCGGTGGTGGATACCTGGTGGCAGACCGAGACGGGCGGCATCCTGATCACACCGCTGGCCGGCATCACCCCCACCAAACCATCCTTTGCCACGCTACCCCTGCCCGGTGTCCAGCCTATCATTGTCGACAATGAAGGGAACGTCCTGGAAGGAAACAATGTTCAGGGAAATCTTTGCATCAAGTTCCCGTGGCCGGGAATGATCCGCACCACCTATGGCGATCACGAGCGGTGCAGGCTGAACTACTTCTCCACATACCGTGGTACGTATTTCACGGGCGATGGTGCCAAACGGGATGAAGAAGGGTACTACCGTATCATGGGACGAGTCGACGATGTGATCAATGTTTCCGGGCACCGTCTGGGAACCGCCGAGATCGAGGACGCGATCAACCAGCATCCCAAGGTCAATGAATCGGCTGTCGTCGGTTACCCGCACAACATCAAGGGGCAGGGTATCTATGCCTATGTCACCTGCGATGAGCTGACCGAAATGGAAGAGAGGACGATCGAGAATGACATCAAGGACCTGGTGGCCAGGATCATCGGACCCATTGCCCGACCTGATATGGTCCAGATCGTCAGCGGTTTGCCAAAGACCCGTTCCGGTAAGATCATGCGCCGTATCCTCCGTAAGATCGGGGAAGGGGATGCCACCAGCCTCGGCGACACCTCCACCCTGCTGGATCCCGGTGTGGTGGATGAGATCATCCGCGGTGCAAAGGTTGATGTGAAACGGTAGCCTTACTAAACTACAATACGATGGAAAAAGAAAAAGTCCAAAAAAGGAGCCTTGTCATCCTCGGAGCTATTATGATCCAGCTGGCACTGGGCGCCATATACGCATGGTCGGTGTACACCAAACCTCTGGTGGATGCAGGCTGGACGAAGACACAGACCCAGATGGTCTTTTCTGCCGGTCTGGCATTCTTTGCCATTGTCATGGTCATTGCGGGACGGCTCATGCCAAAAATCGGACCCCGCAAACTTGCCATAGCAAGCGGATTTACTTTAGGATTGGGTTATGTCCTTGCTGGTTTGCTGGGTGCCAAAGACTTCATTACCACGTTCATTTGCATCGGCATCATTGGCGGCAGTGGTATCGGTCTGGGGTATGTAGTACCTATTGCCGTGGGGATGCGCTGGTACCCTGATAAAAAGGGATTGGTCACCGGTCTTGCGGTTGCAGGATTTGGTTTTGGGGCAACCATCTGGATGGCCCTGGCCCATTCACTTGGAGCTCTGGGTGGAGGACAGTTGCTGAAGCATATAGGTATTTCAAATACCTTTATTACGTTTGGCATTGTCTATCTGGTCCTCATCATCATTGGCAGCATCTGGATGATCTTTCCTCCGGAAGGATGGAAACCCGCCGGATGGAATCCTGCTGTGGTAAAAGGTAAAAAATCTGCCATCAGTACCGTAGAATTGACTTCAGGTGAAATGCTTAAAACGTGGCAGTTCTACCTGATTCTCCTCACGTTTGCCTTCGGAGCAAGTGCAGGACTGATGAGCATAGGGCTGATGAAGCTATGGCCCATGCATGCATTGCAATCGAAAGGAGTGCCTGAGGAAGTGGCCAGTGCCGCTGCTACGCTGGCAATGGCCGTGTTCTTCGCCCTTTTCAACGGTCTGGGACGCATTCTGTGGGGTACGATCAGCGACAGGATAGGGCGTAAACTTTCCATCATCATCATGATGGCCACTCAGGGTGTCTTTGTCATCCTTTTCCAATGGATGGCAGGGAGCCAGGCCACACTCTATCTTTTTGCGATGCTGATCGGATTCAACTTTGGTGGAAACTTTGCACTTTTCCCCACGATGACAGCGGATACCTTTGGACCCAGACACATCGGCCAGAACTATGGCTGGGTATTCCTGGCATACGCGATCGGAGGGATCTTCGGCCCGATCCTCGGTGGTAAACTGGGTGATCTGGGCAATTTCCCGCTGGCGTTTACCATCTGCGGAATTTTGTGCTTTGTAGCGGTATTTACCATCGCCTTTGTGCGGGCTCCGCACAAAGCCACAGCCTGACGCTTTATGAAAGGAAATCAGGATATCTCCTATCTCTGATTTCCTTTCATTTTTCTGCTTCTCCCTGCACCTCTATTTTCCTGATTTACATCAGGACAGGCTACCCGGGTAATCGCAAATCGTTATTTAAAAAATCATCCCAACCTAAATAATAACGCTGTTAAGTTTTTAACAGCTAATCCATGTATTGAACCCATAACTTTAATACCTTTGCACCGTCTTTTTAAAAACAGGATACTTATCCATTTTTTATCCATAAATAAAAATTTATTATCATGGGAGTCAGTCATTTAAATAGTATCTTCAAGCCGCAGCGAATCGCCCTGATCGGTGTGAAGAACGATCCAAACAGTGTTGGCGGGATCACATTGAAGAATTTGGTGGGCGGCGGATTCAACGGAGTTGTATACCCTGTTAACCCTAAACATGAAGCGGTACTGGGCATACAGTGCTATCCGAATGTCAGGAGCCTTCCAAAGACTCCCGACCTTGCAGTGATCACCACCGGTGCCCAGCTGGTACCGGGACTGGTGCAGGAATGCGGAGAAGCAGGGATCAATGGCATCATCGTCATGAGTGCCGGATTCAAGGAAACTGGAGCCACAGGAAAAGTCCTTGAGGACGAATTAAAAAAAGTGGTGGCCAATTTCCCTAAAATGAGGGTGATCGGACCAAACTGCCTTGGTATCATCGTCCCCCGTCTGAAGATGAATGTAAGCTTTGCTTCCGGGATGCCCAAGGATGGTCACGTGGCCTTCATTTCACAGTCAGGTGCCCTGTGCACTTCGATCCTTGACTGGTCATACGAGGAAAACATCGGATTCTCTTATTTCGTATCCATCGGGAACAGCATGGATGTGGAGTTCGGCGACCTGATCGATTACTTCGGTATGGATCCCCAGACCAAATCGATCGTGCTGTACGTTGAATCCATCAGTGAGGCCCGAAAGTTCATGACTGCTGCCCGTGCTTTTGCCCGCAAAAAGCCCATCATTGTCTATAAAGCCGGCCGTTTCCCTGAATCTGCCAAGGCAGCCGCTTCGCACACGGGGGCGATGGCCTCGGAAGACTCCATCTACGATGCGGTGTTCCAGAGAGCAGGTATCGCAAGGGTATACAATATCGGCGATATTTTCGATTTCACGGATCTTATCTCCCGCCGCCGGATCCCCAAGGGCGCCAACCTGGCCATTGTCACCAACGCGGGTGGCCCCGGTGTGATGGCCACCGATACGCTGATCGCCAGCAAGGGAGAACTGGTAAAGCTCTCAGATGAGACGATGAAGAAACTCAACGACTACCTGCCTCCTTTCTGGTCGCACGGCAACCCCGTTGACGTCCTGGGGGATGCAACCCCGGAACGCTATGCCGTGGCCACCGAAATCGTACTCCAGGATCCGGGCGTGGATGCTGTGCTGGCGATCCTCACCCCACAGGCCATGACCGACCCGACATCCATCGCCATTGAGATCAGCAAACTGACGGAAAAAACCACCAAGCCGATCCTAACCGCCTGGCTGGGAGGAAAAGAGATGCGCGAGGGCATACAGATCTTCAACAAGCATAACATCGCCAATTACGCCACACCCGAGCAGGCGATCTCCGCTTTCATGACGCTGGCGGATTATTCCCATAACCTGGATGCTTTGTTCGAGACTCCGCAGGATATCCCGGTGTCGTTTCCCTACGAACGGAAAACTACCCGGGAGCAGGTCACTACACGCCTTCGCCATGAGCTGGAACATACCGACCTGGGCAAAAGCCGCACGATGTCTGAAGATGCATCCAAGGAATTGCTGGAAATATACGGTATCCCCACCACCCGGCCCACGCTCGCCAAAAACAAGGACGAAGCGGTGAAGATCGCCGAAGAGCTGGGATATCCCGTTGTGCTCAAGATCCATTCACCCGACATCACGCACAAGACCGATGTGGGGGGCGTATCACTGAACAACCGTTCCAAGGAATCCCTGATGGGAAGCTGGGACCGGATGATGGCGCGCGTGAAGGAAAAAATGCCCCAGGCCCGCATTGACGGGATCACCGTTCAGAAAATGATCCAGGAAAAGGACGCCGTGGAACTCATCCTTGGCGTCAAGAAAGATCCGATCTTCGGGACCTGTATCCTGATCGGCATGGGAGGCGTGGTGGCCGAGCTGTTCAAGGACAAGGCGCTGGGATTCCCGCCGCTGAACGAGGCGCTGGCCGACAACATGCTCAAATCGCTGAAGATCTACCCGCTGCTGACCGGATACCGGGGAGCAGCTCCCAGGAACATCAAGAAACTGATCGAGATCATGATCCGCATGTCATACCTGTCGGCCGACTACCCGGAGATCACCGAACTGGACATCAACCCGCTGCTGGTGGGCCAGGACAACGTGATCGCCCTGGATGCCCGTATCGTCATCGATGAAGAGATCGTGAAGAATCCTGTTCCCAAGTACTCGCACCTGATCCTGCACCCCTATCCGGAAGAATATGTCACCCCGATGACACTGGCCGATGATACTACGATTACCCTCAGGCCTATCAAGCCGGAAGACGAACCGTTGTGGCTGGATATGCTGGGAAGTTGCTCAAAAGAATCGATCTACTCGCGGTTCCGCTACGATTTCCATTATGCCGCACATGAGATCGCCACCCAGTTCTGCGTGATCGACTATGCCAGGGAGATCGCCATCGTAGCTGAAGTGATCGAGGACGGGGTCAAGCAACTCGTTGGCGTGGGGAGACTGATCGCCAACCTGGACCTGGATACCGTCGAATATGCCATCCTGATCAGAGATTCATGGCAGCGTAAAGACCTGGGAAACATCCTCACCAAATATTCAATGGATGTTGCCAAGCACTGGGGACTGAAACGTATCGTTGCCGAAACCACCGTGGACAACAAACCCATGATATCTGTTTTCAAGAAATACGGATTCAGCATCCATTTCAACTCCGACGGGTCGGTCCATGTCACGAAGGATATTGCAGACTACGAACAGTCCTACTTTTTTGAATCGTAAAACCGGATCACCATCCGGCCAGCGAACGGGAGCCGGCATAACACCCTGACAGCCCATGCCAGAAGACGCGCAGGAAATCACTTGGAAGGACGACGTTGAACGGGCGGTTGCCGTACTCTTCAACGCCAGGCATGGTGTTGTCTTCACCGGAGCAGGTGTCTCGGTCGAAAGTGGTATTCCGCCATTCAGGGGAGAGAACGGGATCTGGAACTACGTGGATCCCGTTTACCTTGAGCTGGGATTTTTCCTCAAAAAACCGCTTGTCTCGTGGCAGAAGATCAAAGAGATCTTCTATGACACCTTCGGCCAGGCGGAACCCAACTACGCTCATTACTTCATCTCACGGCTGGAAAAGCGCGGGATCATCGAAACGGTCATCACACAGAACATCGACAACCTCCACCAGATCGCCGGAAGCAAAAGGGTGCTGGAACTGCATGGATCTTCCAAAACACTGGTTTGCACCGACTGCGGGTCTGAATACGACATCAGTTTCACCGACCTGAATTTCCTGCCCCCCACATGCTTCATCTGCAAGGGGATCCTCAAACCCAGGATCGTTTTTTTCAATGAAGAACCTCCGCAGAAGGAACTCAAAGAATCTTTCGAAGAGGCTCTCCAGGCTGACGTGCTCCTGGTCATCGGATCCGACGGCGAGGTGCTGCCTGCCGCCCAGATACCGTTCACGGCGAAGGAGAGCGGGGCAACGATCATCGAGATCAACATTGCCAGGTCGAGGTATACCGATACCATCACGGATATATTCCTGCAGGGAACGGCCGTCGACATGTGTAAAAAAATGGGTAAATTACTGATGATCGAATGAACAATGACAGCCTGCTGACCCCATTGCTCCCTGATTCGGTCGCTGTAACACCTTCTGCACACCGGCCGGATGAAGTGTACATTGCAAAGGACTTCCCGGATCTGCTGAACCATCATACTTCCACCTTACCGGACCTGAAATCACAGCCGGCAGAAAAACCTGCTGTATCCTATTTTCAGATGCAGCCTTTCCCGAAAAAGGATTTCACACCTGTGGTTAGAATGGAATCCCTTAACGACTGGGTAGTTCCCGTATTGCTGATCTGCTTCTCGATACTTGCCTGGGTAAGGATCACCTACCGTAAACGATTCACACAAATGGTCCAGGCAGCCTACTCCAAACAGTACATGAACCTTCTGATCCGGGAGGGAGGAGGAGCATACGACCTGATCAACCTATCGCTGGGATTTATTTTCATCTGCGCTATCGCCCTCCTCTTCTTTCAGTTCAACGAATCGCTCTCCGGACCATCATCCCCGGGCTCCCTGCGGTTCCTGCTGTTTCTGGCACTGGCAGGCGGGATCGTGATCTGGTTATTGTTCCGGCTCTTGCTTATCCGGGTGCTGGGATGGACCTTCAGGAATTTTGAGGCCACCTCCCAGTACCTGATGAGTTCAATGGCCTATAATTTCATCATTGGCATCGCCCTTTTACCCTTCCTGGTGGTCAATGCCTTTACACACTCGGTCATCTTTCTTTATATCAGCCTTGGATTGACAGCCTTACTTTATCTTGTCAGATTGTTCAGGGGAATAGTGATCGGATTGGGTGACACAAAGTTTTCAATATTCTATTTATTTTTTTATCTTTGCACCGTCGAAATTTTACCCATTTTAGCTATCGTGAAAGTCGCTAAAGACAACTTCTAATCATTGATTATCAGCCTTTTTGTTCATTGTCTAACTTTTTTAAAACGATAGAATTTGAAAGTTAAGAACATACTCGTAACGCAACCACAACCATCAGAACTGGATAAATCACCTTACGGGCAGTTGGCAAAAAAGCACAATGTAACCATCGACTTTATTAAATTCATCCAGATTGAGGGCATAACAGCCAAGGAATTCAGGCAGTCAAAAGTGCACATCCTGGATTATTCAGCGGTCATCTTCACCAGTAGAAATGCAGTGGACCATTTTTTCCACCTGGCCAAAGAACTCAGGATTGACATCCCCGATGATATGAAGTATTTCTGCATTTCAGAAGCCACAGCCTTTTACCTGCAGAAATACATCCAGTACCGGAAAAGAAAGATTTTCTACAGCAAACAGAATTTTGTCGACCTGCTGGAGATCATTAAAAAGCATAAGGAAGAAAAATACCTGCTCCCATGTTCTGATGTTCATAAGCAGGAGATCACCAAGCTCTTACAGGAAAGCAATATCCAGTACACCAAGGCAGTCATTTATAAAACACTGGCCAGCGACCTGAAAGATATCAACATCGACAAATATGACCTGCTGGTGTTCTTCAGTCCCTCGGGTGTAAAGTCACTGATCAAGAATTTTCCTGATTTCAAGCAGGGCGAAAGACTGATAGGCGCTTTTGGCCCCACCACTACCAAAGCGGTCAGGGATGCAGGGCTTACCCTCAACATCAACGCTCCCACCAAGACCGCTCCGTCGATGACCATGGCCATTGAAGAATTCCTGGAAAAGAACAATAAAAAAAAATAAAAGGAATTGGCCGGAATCCATCCATTCCGCAAACAGACGTTCCGCAAACAGGAGCGCCTGTGCAACCGTAGCCTGATCAACACCCTGTTCAACCGGGGTCAGCATTTTACCATCTATCCCGTAAGGGTTTACTGGAGAACGTCATCACAGGACCAGCCTTTTCGGGCACAGGTGCTCATACAGGTACAGCGGAGACATATACGTCTGGCCGTCAACCGCAACCTGGCCAAGAGGCGCATGAGGGAAGCCTACCGAAAAAACAAGGGGCTCCTCGTGGATTACCTGGACAAGAATGACGGCAGACTGCATTTTGCCATGGTTTATTACGGTCGTTCTATTTTGCCCTACAGGGAGCTGGAGGCTATAATAATACTAATTTTACAGCGTTTAACCAGAGACTATGAAAAGAGTGCTGGGTAAGTTCCTGATCCTGCTGATACGGGTCTATCAGGCTGCCATCTCACCCTATTTACCTCCCTCCTGCCGGTACACACCCACCTGTTCAGCCTATGGAGTGGAGGCAATAAAAAAATACGGACCCTTCAGGGGCGGGTGGCTGACGCTGAAAAGGATCCTCTCCTGCCACCCCTGGGGAGGAAGCGGATATGATCCCGTGCCTTAGCCGGTAAACTGACGTGCATATGATACAAAAGACCCGATAACGCAATCCTATATCTAACTATGAGAACACTGAAGATCCTCGCGATAGCCTGCGTGCTGATTCCCATGACGTCGATACCATTCCACCTGAAAGGACAGAACGGCGGCGATTTTGAAATATCCAAGAACCTCGACATCTATGTCACTTTATTCAAGGAGTTGAATTATAATTATGTGGATGAGCTGAAACCGGGCGACCTGATGCAAACCGGTATCGATGCCATGCTGCAGTCACTGGATCCCTACACCAACTACATACCTGAATCCGATATCGAGGACTATGAATTCATGACCACAGGTCAGTATGGGGGCATAGGGGCGCTGATCCACAAACAGGGTGATTATATCATCATCTCTGAACCCTATAAAAATTCCCCTGCCGACAAGGCCGGCCTGAAAGCGGGTGATAAAATACTGGAGATCAACCAGCAAACTGCCAAGGGTAAGACGACCGACGAGGTCAGCGCCATTCTGAAAGGGCAGCCCAATACCACCATCGACATCCTGATCGAACGTACGGGCGTTGCCCGTCCCATGGCATTGTCCATCACAAGGGAACAGATCACCGTACCTAACATACCTTATTATTCGACACTTGAGAACGGCATCGGCTATGTGAAGCTTAGCGGCTTCACCCAGACGGCTGGTAGTGAAGTCCGCAAAGCCTTCGAGGAACTCAGGGGCAAGCAATCGCTCAACGGCTTCATCCTCGATCTCCGGGGTAACGGCGGCGGCCTCCTCCAGGAGGCTGTCACCATCACCAACCTGTTCGTTGACAAGGGTGAGCTGGTAGTCAGCACCAAGGGCAAACTCTCCGACCGAAACCGTTCCTACAGTACAGAAAGTGCTGCGGTTGACAAAGAAATCCCGCTGGTCGTCCTGGTGGACAACAGCAGCGCATCAGCCTCGGAAATCGTGGCAGGGGCCATCCAGGACATGGACCGGGGGTTGATCGTCGGTCAGAGAACCTTTGGAAAAGGCCTGGTTCAGAATGTGGTGCCCCTGTCGTATAATGCCAAAATGAAAATTACCGTGGCAAAATACTATATCCCAAGCGGGAGATGTATCCAGGCAATCGATTATTCACACAAGGATGAAAATGGCCTGTTCACCAAGATCCCTGACTCACTCATATCAGAATTCAGGACCAGGAACGGAAGGCCTGTGTACGACGGCGGAGGCATCGAACCTGACATCCAGGTGGATCTACCGCAACTCAATAGCATCAGCTACTCACTGTACACTAAGTTCCTTATCTTTGACTACGCCACGAACTATTACTGGAGCCATCCTACCATTCCTCCCGTCGAGGAATTTGAGATCACAGATGAGATCTATCAGGATTTTCTCCACTTTCTCAACGGTAAGGACTATACCTACACCACCCGAAGTGAAAATGAACTCAGGGCCCTGAAAGAGATCGCCCAGAAAGAGGAAACATATGCGGATATCGCCGGAGAGATCGATTCACTCGACAAAAGGATACAGGAAAGCAAGATGGACGATCTTCAGGAATACAAGAGTGAGATCATGACCATCCTCCGGCAGGAGATCGTGACCCGGTATTATTATGAGGAGGGACAGATCATCACCTCCCTGAAAGAGGATCCCGAAGTTAAAAAAGCGACTCAGATCCTGTTGGATACAAATGCTTACAATGCACTGCTGGCAGGGACTTCGGCTGAGAAAGATCATACCGAAAAATAACCAATCCTGTACATCATGACCAATGAATCGGCCTGGTCACAAGTTGTAAGGTACACCTGTTATTTTGGTCTGGCCCTGATGCTGGCCGCCCTTCCCCTGTCACGGTTCTTTATGAGCTCTGCCCAGTTCCTGCTGGCGCTTGTTTTCATCTGCGAGGGGATCGATGAACACAAAATTTCCTCCTTCCGCCGGCAAAATGCCGGAAAATTCCGAATCCTGCTCCTGATTCCCCTTGCCATAAAAGAAGGATACATGAACCTTATCCGTAAGTTCGGCCGGTTCTTCCGTGACGGGCCTGCATGGATCTTCAGCTCCCTGCTGCTGATCGATGTGGCGGGACTGATGTTCACCAGCGACCTGTCCTATGGAATAAAAGTCCTGCGAAATAACCTTCCCCTGTTCCTGCTTCCCCTCTTTGTATCCTCCTTCGAAAAAATACCGCCACGTATCTTCCGTATATTTCTGCTGATATTTGTCGCCGCCGTCACAGCAGGATCACTCAATAGCACATATCTTCTTATTATTCAGGATATTACAGATACCCGCCAGATATCACCCTTTATTCATCACATCCGTTTCAGCCTCATGGTCTGCCTGGCCATATTCATCCTGGCCCATTATGGAAGTAAAAAAGAAAGAACCTCGGGTTCGGCCCGCCTCCTCTTTATCCTTGTCATGTTGTGGCTGGTCGTTTTTCTGTTCATGCTCAGATCGCTCTCTGGTATCTTTGCCTTCATGGTGACCGTGGGGATCATCCTGCTCAGGAACAGCCTCAGGGCGACCAGCAAAAGGCTGAGAGCTCTTTACATCACGCTGCTTCTTATTCTTCCCGTCATCATGGGATCTTATGTTTACACAACGGTGAGGAGATACATGGATGTGACACCGCCGGACATTGAGCGGCTGGATAAATATTCCACCGGCGGCCGGCCATACAGCCATGATACCACCATGGGCATTGAGAACGGCAGGTACGTTGGGTTGTACCTCTGCTGGCCGGAACTTGAGCAGGGCTGGAACAGCAGGAGTCAGATCCCATTTGACAGCCTCGATCTGAAAGGACAGGAGCTCAGGTACACGCTGATACGGTACCTGAGCTCAAAGGATCTGAGGAAAGATTCGGCGGGGGTTGCCGGCCTTACCGATCAGGATGTGAACTACATCGAACACGGGATCGCCAACATCCATGACCTGAAAAAATTCAGTCTCCGAAACCGTATCCATCATGCGGTCATGGCCTATCAGACCTACCGCCGGACCGGTGCACATACCGGCTCATCGGCGATGGAGCGCCTTGAGCAGGGCAAAGCAGCCCTTCATCTTATCGGCAGCCATGGACTTACCGGCGTCGGTACAGGCGACGTGCACTCCAGCTTCCGGGAAGAGCTCATACGCCTGCAATCACCCCTGCAATCTGCAAAAGAGGGCATGTTTAGCGCTCATAACCAGTTCCTTACCTATTTGGTCAGCTACGGTTTCCCTGGATTGATCTGGTTCCTCTTTGCCATCCTCTATCCAGCCATTAAAAAACGGTCATTCAGGGACTATTTTTTCATTACGTTCTTCTCCATTGCCATGGTGTCATTTCTGGGTGATGACACACTCAACACACAGGCAGGGGTTACCTTTTTTGCTTTTTTTTATGCATTGTTTGTCTTAAGAAAACAGGATACGCATTATGAGACAATTTGATATCATTACACATTGCGTGGAATACAACAACCTGGAAGAGCTGGAAGAAGCTGACAGGTTACTGCTTGAGCAGGCCATAAGAGCGGGGATGGATGCCTATGCCCCCTATTCGCAGTATTACGTTGGAGCTGCAGTAAGGCTTTCCGGTGGCAGTGTCTGCACCGGTAACAACCAGGAGAATGTGGCTTATCCTTCGGGCCTATGCGCAGAAAGGGTTGCCCTGTTTGCTGCCTCCGCTCTCTATCCGGGCGTTCCTGTCGAATCCCTGGCCATTGCAGGCCGTGCGTTGCATTTTGCGATCACTGAACCGGTGACTCCCTGCGGCGCCTGCCGCCAGGTAATTGCCGAATATGAACAGCTCCATGCCAGACCCGTCCGCCTGATCATGATGGGCGAAAAAAGCAGGATATGGACGGTGGACAGCATCCGTCATCTGCTGCCCCTGATGTTTGCGGCCGACCAGTTAAGAAAACACCTGTAGGGAGATTTACCCGCTGAAAGTAATAAAATAGTTGGCCAGAAAGTTCCAGATCATGGCCACAGCCACCGCAATGAGTTTCGACAGATAGAAATGCTTTTTGTACCTGCTCACCAGTACCCAGAGCACCAGCGTGTTGATCCCCAGTCCCACCACAGATATCATCAAAAACTTCGAATATTGAAGAAATATGGCCGGATCGGTGCTGTGAAAGGTCCAGATACGATTCAGGACGTAATTGGTGGTGGCAGCTGTCGTAAAACCGATGGCATTGGCAACGTATTTCTGGATCTTCAGGATCTCCTTGCAGAGATAGGTAATTCCGAAATCAACCACTATGCCTGAAATCCCTACCGCACCGAACTTTACGAACTTCATCAGCACTTCCCATTTGAACAGCTCGGGCATACGTTGTGTTGGTTTGGTGAACGATTTTAATGAAGGGTTATCATCAAAGCTGGATCAGGAGAAATTGCCGTTCCCCGTTCCGGATGATCTCAACGGCCGCAGCCTGTCCTGCTTCCAGATCCCTGAGCCGTGCCATGTAATCATAGATGTTGGTGACCGTTTTCCCGTTAAGGCCGACGATGACATCGCCCTTCAGCATCCCTCCGCGATCGGCGGGACCTCCTTTCCGCACTGCGTCCACCCTCAATCCGTTGTTTTCAGTAGAAGTAAAGTCAGGCATAATACCCAGAGTGACCTTGAATCCGCGGCCATAGCGTGGAGGTTCTTTGGGACCTGCTTCCTGGAAGGTGAGGGATGCATCCCTGCCGTCAATCTCCATTACCAGGTCATACGCAAAAGAAACGATCTGCCGGCACTCTTCGTACCGGATCCTGTCGGCATCATCCTGCGGCAGATGATAGTCTTCATGCGCACCGCTGGTGATGAAGAATACGGGAATATCCCTGGAATAAAAACTTGAGTGATCGGAAGCTCCAAATCCCTCCGGTGAATACGTCAGCCTGAAATCAAGGTGAGACGCCAGGGTATCCAGCAGGGTCTCCGACTCGGATGCTGTACCTGTCCCGCCGATCAGCAAGGGCTTCTCATCGGGATAGAACCTGCCGATCATGTCAAAATTGATCATTGCGTCCATTTTACCAATCCATTCTTTCGACTGGTCCAGGAAGTACTTGGATCCCAGGAGGCCCATCTCTTCGGCATCAAAGGCCACGAAAAGGATGCTTCGTCTGACCTTGTTCCTGTTCAGGGCAAGCTCCTCAGCCAGCTCCAGCATTCCGGCCACACCCGATGCATTATCGTCAGCACCGTTGTGTACGGCGATCGTATCCAGTGCACGGGAGTTCGATCCGGGTCCGCCCATACCCAGGTGATCATAATGAGCTCCGATCACGATATATTCCTGGTTCAGGAAGGGCTCTGATCCCCGGAGGAGGGCTACGATATTTTGAGCACGGGCCGTCTGGTAAATAATGTCCACCGAAGCGCTCACTTCCAGCGGAACCTGAAACGAGGCGGGCTGGTGATCTGTGTTCAGCCTGGCTTCCAGTTCTTCAATGGTCCTACCCTGAGCCGCCAGCATCCTGTTGGCAGTTTTGCGGGAGAGGTGAATGACAGGGATGCCCGCACTCGACGTACTCCTTTCCAGCTTCATTGCGGCCACTGCATCATTTTTATCCATCTTTACCGGAGTGACGAAAAGTATACCCCCGGCTCCATGATCCCTGGCTTTGAGGATCTTCCCCCATGTGTCGCTGTGGGAAGCAAAAAGGCTCCCGGGATTGTCCGTTTCCGGATCGCCCAGCAGCATCATGACCCATCGCCGGTTCACATCCAACCCTTCATAATCATTCCACGACAGGGAATCGGAAGAAAAATCGAACCCATAACCGGCAAAGGTCACTGGCGCCGTGAGGCTTCCGTTGCCGGAAAAACTGAACGGAATGAAATCCGTTCCAGGCTCAGGCCGGACGGTGTCAAACATAAGCTCATTCGATGTGCCCAGGGTGGCATCCGTAACGATGTCAAAATATTGGAATCCTTCCTCCCCCAGCAGTTCAAGGCCATAGCTCCGGAGCTGGTCCCGGATATAGGTTGCGGCCAGATGACCGCCCTGTGTGCCTGCTCTTCTTCCCTGCAGGGAGTCGGAAGCCAGGTAATACACATGTTCTTTGAGCTCGGAAACCTTTATGTCCTGCGTAGTTCCAACATATGGCAGGAGATACAGGGCAATGCAGAGGAGGATGTATTTCATGGGGCGCAAAGGTAATGGATTTTGTGGTTTGTTTGTCACATTTTCAACCCTTTGAGGGAAAAGAGTAACTTTGAATGCATGAAAACCCATACATCATGAATCCGAAACAGATCCCAAAGACCATGAGAGCGATCGTGCTGCAGGATTACAACAGCAACCTGGGCAGGGTCCTGCGCAGTCTCTCCGTGCAGGAAAAACAGGTCAGGCTTCCGGCCGGTGATGAAGTGCTGGTGAAAATGGAGGCCGCCCCCTGCAATCCGTCCGATATCGCATTTCTACGAGGTATGTACATCGTTGCCCGCTCTGTGCCTGTAATTCCAGGTTTTGAAGGGACAGGGACGGTTGTGGCTGCAGGAAAGACCCTGGCTGCACTGAGCCTGTCGGGGAAAAGAGTAAGTTGTTTCTCACAGGATTCAGGAGATGGTACCTGGGCGGAGTATTTTTGTGTCAACGCTGCGAATTGCATCCCGGTCAGGGAGGATCTGCCCGTTGCGCAGGCAGCCTGCCTGGCAGTCAATCCCTTTACGGCTGCAGGCCTGATGGAAATGGCCATAAGCGGGAAACACCGGGCTGTCGTACAAACAGCTGCCGGAGGACAGGTCAGCACTTTCCTGCGAAAGATGGCAGGCATTGACGATATACCGGTGATCAATGTTGTAAGGTCAGATCAACAGGTGAATGCCCTAGCAGAACAGGGTGAACAGTACATCCTCAACCAGAAGGGAGAGAACTTTACCGACCGGCTGACCGCATTATCGGCTCAGCTTGGAGCCACCATTGCCTTTGATGCCATCGGAGGTGAAATGACGGGAACCCTGCTTAATGCCATGCCTGATGGATCGCGTGTGATCCTTTACGGCGGACTGTCAGGATTGCCGGCATCAAACCTGGATATCCTGGAAGTGATCTTCCATGGCAAATCGCTGGGTGGATTCAACCTGGCCGACTGGATCCAGCAGACCACGCCAGAAAGGTTCGCGGAGATCTCCGCCCGGCTGCAGGACAACATGATCAGGGGCGAACTTTCGACACGGATACAGGCCACTTTTACCTACGACCAGGTAGTAAGGGGCCTGCTGCAATATGTCGGCAACATGTCCAAGGGCAAGATATTATTCATTCCGTAATCATGTCCAAAACCATCCGGATACGTTTCTATGAAGAACTGAATGACTTCCTGCCCAGGGAAAGGAAAAAAAAGACGTTTTTACATACCTACGCCGGCAATCCCACGATAAAAGATATGATCGAATCGCTGGGGGTGCCTCACGTGGAGGTGGATCTTATTCTGGCCGGCGGCCGGCCGGTCGGTTTTGACTTCAAACCTGCAGACCAGGACCTGATCTCAGTCTACCCCGTCTTCGAGAGCCTGGATATTTCTTCCGTTACCTTGTTGCGTCCCAGGCCGCTGAGGGTGATCCGGCTGATCCTTGATGTGCATTTGGGCAAATTAGCACGCTATATGAGGCTTCTGGGATTCGACACCATGTACGAGACCTTCCTGGAGGATGATCAGATCATATCCATCGCTTCCAGGGAAAAACGGATCGTTCTCACCCGTGACATACAGCTGCTAAAGAACAGCCAGGTCACGCACGGCTACTGGGTCAGGTCACAGAAGCCGATGGAACAGCTCAGAGAAGTGATCCAACGCCTTGACCTGTCAAAAAAGATCAGACCTTTTCACCGCTGTATGGAATGCAACGGGATTATAAAACAAGTGGATAAAACGGAGATCATCGGTTTTCTTAAACCCAAAACACGGATCCATTATGAGGAATTTTACCAGTGTGAACAATGCCACCGCGTTTACTGGAATGGAAGCCATTATCAGCGGATGGTCTCCATGCTTCTGAACCTCGATATAAGGTTATCCGAGCACAAATAACCATGAATATCAATTTCTTGACCCCACTCATCCGCATCACACGAACAACAGCAGGCTGACGGCCATAACAGCCATTCCTGCCACAAGTCCGTAAATGGAAAGATGATGCTCTCCGTACTCTTCCGCAGCAGGAAGCAGTTCATCCAGGGAAATGAATACCATGATGCCTGCAACTCCGGCGAACAGGATCCCGAACAGCATCGGCGAAAGGAAAGGCAATAGGATCAGGTATCCGACCAAGGCTCCGACAGGTTCCGAAAGGCCGGAAAGAAAAGAATGGATAAAAGCTTTCCGCTTGTTACCGGTGGCAAAATAAATGGGAACAGAAACGGCAATTCCCTCGGGGATATTATGGATTGCGATCGCCACGGCAATGGCTATCCCCAGTTCGGGTTTGGTGAGTGCAGCCATGAAGGTGGCCAGGCCTTCCGGGAAGTTGTGGATGCCAATGGCCAGCGCCGTGAAAAGACCCATCCGCATCAGCCGCTGGTTCTTATCCTGCATGCCCGGCCGGATATCTTCGATCTTTCTCAGCTCATGAGGATTCTCAAAAGAGGGAATCAGCCTGTCGATCACCGCAATCAGGAGCATACCGGCAAAAAAAGACAAAACCGTCACCCAGTATCCCGGCCTGGCACCAAGGTCAGTGACCAGTTGATCTTTTGCTTTTGCAAAGATCTCCACCAGCGAAACATAGATCATCACACCCGCTGAAAAGCCCAGTGCCCCGGAAAGGAATTTGGTATTGGTCCGCTTCGTGAAAAAGGCCAAGGCACTTCCGATGCCGGTGGATAATCCGGCAAAAAGTGTCAGCCCAAAGGCAAAAAGCAGTGTTTTGTTCTCCATTTATTTTTTCTTATGTATCCACCTTATCCCATTACTCCATATATAATTTATTTCTCCTCTCTCCTCTCTCCTTTCTCCTCTCTCCTTTCTCCTCTCTCCTTTCAACATGCACGACTCTTTTATCATCACAGCTCCTGTATTCGAACTGAACCGTCAGATGCGAAATCCTGAACTTTTCCCAAAGGATGCGCTCCATTTGTTTCCGGATGGCTCCGGTCTGCTCCACTGACAGGTTCTCTGCAAGATCCACATGACCCTCGAAATGGATCTGCTGATCCGTCAGGTTCCATAGGTGGACATGATGAACATTGTCGATGGCAGGAATGGATTCCAGCTCACGGCAAAGATCCGCAAGCCGTATATCCCGCGGACCTGACTGCATAAGGATATCAACGGCTTCCCGCAGGATCATCCAGGCATGCTTCAGAATGTAAACACCCACGATCATGGTGACAACCGGGTCAATCCAGTACAGTTTAAAGAAATAAATAAGGATACTGCCTGCAATCACAGCAACAGAAGATAACGAATCTCCCAGCAGGTGCAGGTAAGCCGCCCTGACGTTCATGTTCTTCCCCGCGTCTTTCCTGAGGATGATAACGGCTGCCACGTTGGCCAGCAATCCGATGACAGCGGTGAAGAACATCACCGATCCCGTCACGGGCGCTGGTTCACGGAGCCGCTGGTATGCAGCATAAAACAGGTAAATGGTGACCGCTATCAGGATCAGCGCATTAAAAAGTGCTGCCAGGATCTCGGCTCGTTTAAAGCCAAAGGTCATCCTGTGGTCAGGCTGCTTGTTGCTGATGACCCCCGCAATATAGGCAATCAACACAGCAAACGCATCGCTCAGATTATGAAGGGCATCGGAAAGCAGCGCCAGACTGCCCGAAAGGAATCCCCCGGCAATCTCGATAGCTGAGATAATAAAATTCAACAGAGTAGTAATCAGCAGATTACGCTGTTTCTGGTCTCTATGGTGATTTGATTCCACTCCTGTACTCCTGCTTATTACCTGTAAAAGTACAAAACCGGGTGCAGATACCAGATATCTGATTAACGATATTCGATTTTTGATTTTTGATTTTTGAACTGCTGTTCGTTAGTGTACATTGGTGTAGGAAAATGGACAGTAATGATCGAAAAATGATGATAAATTATTTTTATAAATTATTGAATATTAGTATTTTATAATTTATGGCATGCGATTGGCTAAAGAAAGATCACGTTTCGCTGAAAAAATTGATAAAAGCTGATTGCCATGAAAACGATGAAAACCTTCTTTTTAGCTGCCCTGTTCATGACAGGATTCATAGTAAATGCTGACGTCCAGCCGGCTAAGTTCACCCTCGCTGATGAGCCCTACATCGATGACATCCCGTTCAACACGGAAGAAATTGCAGGATCTGTGCAGTCTTCATCTGACCTGACACAATTCACCCTGGAGGATGAAACATACATTGATGATATTCCATTTGATACAGAGGCCATCGCCCAGGCAGCACAGGAAAAGGAGAGTTATGAAAAAGCCATGGCTGAAGTGTTCACGCTGAAAGAAGAGAAATATGTTAATGATATTCCCTTTGCTACCGATGAGATCGCCCTCAATGCAGCACCGGTGAATGAATCCAGCCGGCAGGCGGTCACAAAAGTGGCCATTGAACCCCTTGTCACTGTTGGGAGACCGGTTGTCAGCATCCTGGAAATCCTGATTCCGGTCATCATCATTCTTGGAACTCTCTCATATGCCGTATATGAATATATACTGAACTAAGAGGGTCATTTTGCTCATAGTTTTAGGTTAGTACAACAAGGAGCACGCTGAAAAGCGTGCTTTTTTATTGATGTTTTTTATACCTTTGAGCCCCATTTAATGACACCATCCATGAAAAAAACAATTTTTTATCTGATGATCGGATGCCTGTGGATTCAGCCCCTTTTAGGACAGCAGCTGAACAGGGTGGTAACGGATACGACGCTTCATACAGAGGTTTTAATCGACACCAGTAACAGGGCTGGCCTGACAGGTCAGGTGTTCGGAGCTTTCTACCAGCAGGAATATGCAACCTATTCGGCCGATGCAGAAATCATCCGGCTCATCGGTGGAAAACTGAATGATTACCATCTGACCGTTGTGATGGGTTCATGGTGCAGTGACAGCCAGGAACAGGTCCCGAGGTTCATTAAGATCCTGGATCAGCTACATTTCCCTGAAGATCGGATGACGATCATTTGCGTCGACAGAAAAAAGAAGACCATTCTCACCGACATTCAGCCCCTGAATATCCAGCTGGTCCCCACATTCATTTTCTACAGGGAAGGTGCTGAGGCTGGCCGCATCGTTGAAACACCAGCCGAAACCCTTGAAAAGGATATCCTCCGAATCGTCACCATGCCATGATCATTGTCCGCACCATCGCTGAAACAAAACAGCACCTTAACGTCATCCGCTCAGGGGGAAAGACCATCGGATTTGTACCCACCATGGGAGCTCTGCACGAAGGGCACCTGACCCTGATCCGCACAGCAAAGGAATCAACCGATTATGTTGCTGCCAGCATCTTTGTCAATCCCATCCAGTTCAATAATCCGGAAGATCTGATGAAATACCCGAGGGAGGAGGAATCCGACATCAGGAAGCTGAAGGAGGCCGGATGTGATATGGTATTCATCCCAACGGTGGAAGAGATGTATCCTGTGCCGGATACGACCGTATTCGATTTCGGACATCTTGACAAGGTCATGGAAGGAAAGTTCCGTCCAGGGCACTTCAACGGAGTCGCCATTGTGGTGAAAAAACTCTTTGAGATCATCGAACCCCATCAGGCCTTTCTGGGAGAGAAGGATTTTCAGCAGCTGACCATCATACAGCGAATGGTCAGCCTGCTACATCTACCTATAAAGATCGTTGCCTGTGAGACCATCAGGGAGACCGACGGGCTGGCCATGAGTTCAAGGAACAAACGCCTTACGCCGCAGGAAAGGGCCATTGCCCCGGTCATTCACCAGATCCTTGAGAAAGCGGTCCGTCTGAGAAGATCACGCAGCATAAGGCAGGTAAAGGATTGGGTATACAGGGAATTTCAAAAATTCCCCGCTTTTACACTGGAATATTTCGAGCTTGTGGATGCAAACACCCTGCTTCCGGCTGAAAAATGGAACGGTAACGGTCCCGTTATCGGCTGTGTGGCAGCATACCTGGGAAAGGTCAGGCTCATCGATAATATTAAATTTTTTTAATACTTTTGCCGCCACTATGCAAATACACGTTCTAAAATCCAAAATCCACCGGGCGACAATCACCGACTCCAACCTGAACTACATGGGCAGCGTGGCCATCGATGAGGACCTGCTGGAGGCAGCTCATATCCTGGAGAACGAGCAGGTTCATATTTTTAATGTCAATAATGGTGAACGGTTCATTACCTATGCGATCAAGGGAAGACGCGGTTCGGGGGAAGTGGTGATGAACGGGGCCGCAGCGCGCAAAGTGGAGATCGGGGATGTGATCCTGATTCTCACTTTTGCATTGATGGATCCTGAAGAGGCAACGCATCACCACCCCATTATCCTGTTTCCGGATAAGGATAATAAATTAAAATAACCGTTGAAGAAGACACTTGCAACGATCGGGAAACTGATATTTTTCCTGGGTCTGGGGATTTTTTTCATCTGGCTCTTCGTACGTCATCTTACTCCTGGTGAAAAGAGGGAGATCTGGGATTCCCTCGGTCAGGCCAATTACCTGTGGATCCTTCTTTCAATGTTTATCGGCATTTTCAGCCATATCAGCCGGACGATTCGCTGGAAAATGCTGATCGAGCCCATGGGTTACCACCCAAGGTTCATCAATGTTTTCCTGGCGGTCTTTATCGGTTATTTTGCCAACCTGGCCCTGCCCCGCCTGGGGGAGGTCAGCCGCTGCGGTGTCCTGGCCAAATATGAAAAGATACCTTTCCAGAAAAGTTTTGGCACCGTGGTCACCGAAAGGGCTATCGATATCCTGACCTTTGGATTGCTGTTTCTTCTGAACCTGGTACTGCAATTCGGCAAGGTCTCCCATTATATTTCGCAACAAATCATCACGCCTGTCAGGGACAAATTCACCTCTATTGACGGCACGGGCTACCTGTTCTATATCCTTGCTGCAGGATTGATCCTGGTGTTGGCGATATTCTATTATCTGCGCAAACAATTCAACCAGACCCGGCTTTTTCAACGTATCAATGAGGTGGTACAGGGATTCCTCGAAGGATTGAAATCCCTTGCCAGGATAAAAAAACCAGGGTGGTTCATCTTCCATTCAATCGTCATCTGGATCCTGTACTTCATCATGACCTACGTGGTGTTCAACTGCCTCCCCGAAACAAAAGGATTGTCGCTGACAGCCGGTTTCGCCGTCTTTGTCTTTGCGACCATCGGCGTCATGATCGTTCAGGGCGGCATTGGGATCTATCCTGCCATCGTTGCCGAAACACTGCTGCTTTATCACATACCCGAAACCAAAGGATATGCAATGGGGTGGTTGTTGTGGACCGGACAAACCGTTATGCTGATACTTGCTGGCATAATTTCATTAATTTTGTTGCCGCTGGTAAACAAAAACACACATGGAAAAGATCGATCAGATACAGTCGAGGATACTTGATCTGCCCTCGTTGAACCGGATGCTGGCCATCTGGAGATTTCGCGGAGAAAAGATCGTTTTCACCAACGGCTGTTTTGATATCCTTCATCCGGGGCATATCGAATACCTGTCGAAGGCGGCCGATCTGGGGGATGTGCTGATCATCGGACTGAACAGCGATGAATCGGTGCGACGGCTCAAGGGAGAAAACCGCCCTGTGAACAGCGAGACTGCCCGTGCACAGGTGCTGGCATCCCTGCGGTTTGTCACTGCCGTCGTCCTGTTTGGTGAAGACACGCCTTATGAGCTCATCCGGACCGTGCAGCCCGACGTCCTGGTCAAGGGAGGCGATTACACGGCGGAGGAGATCGTCGGTAACGATATAGTCACTGCCAGCGGGGGCCAGGTGGTTATCCTCGGCTTTCTTCCCGGATATTCGACTTCACACCTGATCCGAAAGATCAGGGAGCAATAAACGATCAACATTAAACCCTACCGGACAATTTGCCTAAAGCTAAAACAGTCTTTTTCTGCCAGAATTGTGGCGCACAGTCGGTCAAATGGATCGGCCGTTGTCCTTCATGCGGAGAATGGAATACGTATGTAGAGGAGGTCATCCAGCAGGAACGCCGGGAAGACCGTGCCAGGGGCATCAGGGCCGCAGAGCCCAGGCTGATCGCCGATATCGACTGGTCGGAACAGCGACGCATCAGCACGGCTGACGGGGAGCTGGACAGGGTGCTGGGAGGAGGCCTGGTGCCAGGGTCGCTGGTGCTGATCGGCGGTGAGCCCGGCATTGGCAAATCCACCCTGATGATGCAGGTCGCCCTGCGGATGGAAGGAAAACGCATCCTTTACATTTCAGGGGAGGAAAGCGAACAGCAGTTGCGCATGAGGGGCGACAGGCTGGGGATACAGAACAAGGATTTCTATATCCTGACAGAGACTTCCGTGCAATCCGTTCTTCACCAGATTGAAAAGATCAATCCAGGCCTTGTCATCGTTGATTCCATCCAGACACTGCAAACCGAGGCAGTTGATTCCTCGCAGGGATCCGTATCCCAGGTAAGGGAGTGCACTTCGGAACTTCAGAGGCTGGCCAAGACCACGGGCATCCCTGTGGTTCTTATCGGTCACATCACCAAGGAAGGCTACCTGGCCGGGCCGAAAGTACTGGAACATATGGTGGATACGGTTCTGCAGTTCGAGGGCGACCGGCATCATATCTACCGCATCCTGCGCGCCACAAAGAATCGTTTTGGGTCTGTATCCGAGCTGGGGATCTATGAGATGCAGAGCAGCGGTCTGCGGGAGGTGGCCAATCCTTCGGAGATACTCCTGTCGCAGCGTGACGAGCAGCTCAGCGGGGTAGTGATTGCCGCCACCCTGGAAGGATTGCGTCCCATGCTCATCGAGACCCAGGCCCTGGTGAGCTCGGCTGCTTACGGCACCCCACAGCGCTCTGCGACAGGTTTTGACGTCAGGCGCCTGAACATGCTGCTGGCAGTCCTTGAAAAAAGATGCGGTTTCCGGCTGGGGATGAAAGATGTGTTTCTGAATATCGCCGGGGGAATACGCGTGGACGATCCGGCCATCGACCTGGCAGTCATTTGTGCGGTGCTGTCCTCCAACACAGATATCCCTGTGGATAAGGATATATGCTTCGCCGCTGAAGTGGGCCTTTCGGGCGAGATCCGCGCCGTGAACCGGATAGAGGCCCGTATCCTGGAAGGGGAGAAACTGGGCTTCGCAAAGATTGCCATCTCCGCTTACAACAGCAGAAACCTTGACATCAAGAAATTTTCGATACAGGTCATACCCTGCCGCAGGATCGAAGAGGTGTATGCCCTTCTGTTTGGTTAAAGGCCTTTCCCCTTATAAATAAAAAGAAAGATCAGCGGGATCAGGATCCCGGCCACCGTGATCCACGCTCCCCGCCGTGTAATACCATTTTTTCCCCTAAGCACAAACAATCCGGTGATGGCAAGCAGAGCCAGCGCACCTGCATAGATATCTGAGAACCATGTCCACCACCTGGTCGGATTGTAGTGAAGAAAATTGACCTGGTTAAATACGGGTCTCCGCCGGATGGTTTCAATGAAAGCGGTCGAAGCCGACAGATCAATAATGGCGGAGCCATGGTCAAGAAAAACTTTGACGGTCTGTGGGTTTGGGAAATAATGTTTTTTGTACTCCCTTTTTAAACCGATCTGGTCCAGAATATCAACTACTTGATCCTTGGATAGATAAGTAGAAGTTACCGGTAAGCTGACAGCAGTTTCCCAGTTCCGGATGATATAATTGGGATTCCAGTCCTTGATATGGTTCAGTGCAATACCGGAAAGTGCATAGATAACGGTCATTCCGAAAAAGAAATATCCGAAATCCCGATGAATGGCATTATTCCATCTTCTCCACCTGAATGCGGCCATCCCGTAATTCCTTAATTTGCTTTTTGTTTGAATTCCGAACAGATGACCGAATAGAAAGAGAGATATCCTTTTTCGCTGGCAGCTATCTGTGCCCTGTATTCAGCGATCTGATCCCAGGCAGGATTATGAGTACCCTGGTCGGCCTGTTCACCCAGGCCGGTGTGAGAACCTTCAGCATGTTCTTCCGTCCCTTCAGTTTCAGATCCTGCAACTTCCTGTTTTTCTGCAGATTCCTGGTCTTTCAGTTCTTTTTCCCATTCAGCAAGGTACTGTTCATCCACTCTCAATTCATCGACAATTCCTTTGACGATGACCTCGTTACCCTCCAGTGCAACATCAAAACTGGGGATGGTTTCACCTGTGACCACCTTGACACGGCCTTCTCCTTCCGGCTGGACAAGGAACATCCGTTTCCCGCTTTGGCGGCAAACGTGATCCACCAGTCCTTCAATCTGTATCTCCTTGCCGATAAACTGACCGGCCAGGGAATCAAAATCAGACACTGTCAGCACAGCCATTCCGGATATATCTTCCTGCTGAGGCTTGTCTGAACGGGTGCCGCAGGATGCCAGTAATACCGACAGAGCGATGATAAACATGAAACGAGTGTACATAGAACCTCCCTAATTAATGAATGAATACACCCCATCGGGGTATCTGAACTTTTTTTTTTGCAAAAATAGGAAATCCTGATATTCAGCTGACTCTTCAATAAAAAGAAGATTCAGGGCATCCTCCCTTTTCTTTTGTATTTTTGAAAATCCTAGCACAGGAAAGCCGGTGGAAAAGACAGCTGTTCTCGAACGAATCCTGAACTGGCGGGCCCGTCACATCAGTGATAACCAGTTCATCCTGATACTGAGCGTGGTGGTTGGGATACTGGGTGGATTGAGTGCGGTGATCATCAAAAATGGTGTAGCATTTCTTCATACCGGCCTGACTGCAGGTATTTCTCCCATCAGCCATCATTTTCTGTATTTTCTTTATCCCATGACAGGGATACTGCTGACGGTCATCTTCGTCCGGTATATCCTTCGAAGGCCCCTCAGTCATGGCATACCGACGGTTCTTCATGCCATCTCAAAAAAAAGGGGAGTCCTGGCTCCTTTTCAGACGTACGCTTCCATTATTGCCAGTGTGTTGACAGTCGGATTTGGAGGATCGGTCGGGCTGGAGGGGCCGACCATCGGAACGGGAGCTGCCATTGGGTCGAACCTGGGCAGGATGCTGAACCTGAATTATAAACAGATCACGCTTATGATCGGAGTGGCGGGAACTGCCGCCATGGCCTCCATTTTCCAGGCGCCCATTGCTGCCATGCTGTTCGCCGTAGAGGTGATCATGATCGACCTGACGACCTTTTCCATCATACCCCTGCTGATCGCATCGGCCACCGCAGTCCTTACCTCTTACTTTCTGCTTGGCCAGGCTGTGCTGTATCCCTTTGAGATCCAGGGTCATTTTAAAATTTCAGAGGTACCCTATTATGTGGCTCTTGGGATTCTGGCAGGCATGGTATCCATCTATTTTACAAAGATCTACATATCTATCGAACGTCTTTTTCAACGGATCAGGCCATGGAACGTCCGGTGGCTGGTGGGAAGCAGTATGCTGGGACTGCTGATATTTCTCTTTCCGGCGCTCTATGGGGAGGGATATGAAGCGGTGAATGCTGCTTTGAGCGGCAACTACCATCCGATCCTGGATAACAGCATATTCAGCCGGTATCAGCCGGATGTGCAGACCATGCTTGTGCTTTTTCTCATCATGATCCTGCTGAAAGCCATCACCACTGTTGTCACATTCGGGGCTGGGGGCATTGGCGGTATCTTTGCACCTGCACTTTTTACAGGTGTATTTACCGGGCTGTGGTTCGCAGAACTGGTCAACCATCTGGGGCTGGGTCCTGTTCCAGCCGGGAATTATGCCCTGGCGGGCATGGGAGGTGTCATTGCAGGTGTACTGCACGCACCGCTGACCAGTATCTTCCTGATCGCGGAGATCACGGGGGGATACCAGCTGTTTCTTCCCCTGATGATCACCTCGGCCGTCACTTACGTCACGGTCAGGATCTTTGTTTCCAATTCAGTGTATACGCATCTTCTCGCCCGACGGGGCGAACTGATCACACATGATAAAGACAGGGCCGTACTGACCCTCATGAAAGTGGAGGATCTGATCGAGAAGAATTTTCTTCCCCTGCATCCGGATGAATACCTGGGTGATCTGGTGAGGCTGGTTTCCAAATCTTCACGGAATCTCTTCCCGGTAGTGGATGAGGAGGGATTCTTCAAAGGCCTGATCACCCTGGATGATATCCGGAAGATCATGTTCAGGCCTGAGCTCTATGGCACCACATACGTCAGCGATCTGATGGTCATTCCATCTGTGACCGTCGATCTTGATGATAGTATGGAAGAGGTGACCGAGAAGTTCCAGCGGTCAGGACAATATGTTCTGGTCGTGCTGCACCATAGTAAGTATATCGGATTTGTCTCGAGGGCAAATGTCTTTTCGGAGTACCGGAAAATGCTGAAGACGATCTCAGATGAATGATCTCCCGAATGACAGTCCCCGCTTTTCCATTTGGTTCCATACGCATTGATCAATATTGAATACCTTTGCACCATGCAAAAAAATTTTGGGTACCGGTATGCACTATTCCCCGGAGCCGTTGGGCTGTTGCTGTCACTGGTAGTGGCCTGCCAGGCCGTCGCTCAGGATACAGCACTTATCCGGCTGATCCAGGCTGATGAGATCAGTTATGACAAGCGGGCCAATGCCAATGTTCAGGTGCTGACAGGTCATATCATTCTGGAGCATGACGGGGTGTACCTGTATTGTGACACCGCTTACCTGAACGATGTCGGGAACCGTGTGGAAGCACTGGGCGACATTCATGTCGAATCGAGCGATACGCTTCATCTGTACGGCAAACATATGTGGTACGACGGCAATACCAGGATCGGCGAAATTGAAAAGGAGGTAGTGCTGATCGACAACAAGACCACCCTCTACACCGATTTTCTGCTCTATAACAGAACCACCCAGATAACCGAATACCATAAGGGTGGCAGGATCCTGTCAGAAGACAATGAGCTGGTGAGTGAAACGGGGTATTATTACATCCGGGAAAAGACATTTGCATTCAGCAGGAATGTGATCCTGAAAGATCCTGATTACACGGTGCGGGCCGATACCATGCGGTATGCCACCGAAACGGAAATTGCGTATTTCACGGGCCCGACGCACATCGAATCAGAGGATTTCTATATCTTCTGCGTGGCCGGATGGTTTGATACACGCAACGACCGGTCGTACCTGGGAAAAGGCTCCCTGATACGCACCGGTGACCAGACGCTCACTGCCGACAGCATCTATTACGAACAGAAGGCGGGGCTGGGCAGAGCTTATCACAACGTGGTGGTCACCGACACCATCCAGGATATCATCCTTAAGGGGAATTACTCCCTGTACAGCAAAGAGCAGCGGTTTTCGATGATCACCGACAGTGCGCTGGCCATCATGGCCGACCGTGAGGATTCATTGTTCATGCATGCCGATACCCTCATCGCTTTTTTCGATTCGGCCCAGAAGGCGCAGGACCTTTATGCCTATCACAGGGTCAAGTTTTACCGGACCGATATTCAGGGGATGTGCGATTCGCTTCATAACGATATCGCCGATTCCGTGCTGACATTGTACAAGGATCCGGTACTCTGGTCGGATGAAAATCAGCTCACTGCCGATTCCATACGGATCTGGTTCCGTAATAAACAGATCGACCGGCTGCAGTTGCACAACACGTCCCTGATCATTTCAAGGGACGATTCTATCCGGTACAATCAGATCCGGGGGCTGGACATGATGGGGTACTTCGTTGATAACGAGCTTAACAGGATCAGGGTGGAATCCAACTCCGAAACGATCTATTATGTCCGCGACGATGACGGGTCGCTGATAGGAGTGAACAAAGCGGTTTCCGGCTCCATGTGGATCTTTATCTCCGACAATGCGATCGAGCGCATCATTTATATCGATCGTCCCACAGCGATCCTTTACCCTGAAAAAGATCTGCCCGAGCAGGAAAAGACCCTGAGAGGATTCCAGTGGAAGGGTGATCAGCGTCCCATGGACAGGAACGATATTTTTCGCTGGTAAGGGAAAAGAGGCCTTATTTGTTTTCTTCCGGTGCTTTTTCTGCAGGCGGAGTATAGGGTTGCTTCTCCGGTTTTTTACCAAAGACCGAAACAGATACATACCGCTGCGGATTCAGCCTCAGGTCCTCCAGCAACAGGTTGAGTTCAATGGAGGAGGTCACCAGGTTATCGTAAAGCTTCTGGTCATTGATCAATAATCCCATGGATCCCTCACCCCTGTTGATCTTTTCAGCGATCACGGAAATATCGGCAAGAGTCTGGCTCAGATCCGAGAGTGTGCTGGATATCTTCATTTGGGCGATCGTATCACTGATCGCCGAGAAATTGCTCAGTACATTGGTGATCTCTGCATTGCTGTTCTGAAGGTTATGGGTAATGGACTCGATGTGACCGATGATGTCGGTGAGCTTTTTCTGCTGTGTCATCACCAGGGTATCAATGGCTGAGCTGGTGTTGGCAAGATTTCCGAAGGTGCTTTTCAGGCTGGCGACGCTTGCGATCAGGTCATCACGCATGTTTTCATTGAAAACCATCTGTATGATCGTGACCATCGAATCAATGGAGGAGATCAGGTTCTCAGCTTTGCGCCGGATGGGCTCCACCTGCCGGTTGACCTCCTCACGAAGCGACTGCTCAATGGATGAGGAAAGGGTATCGCCGGGTTCGCAGTATTCCGGTGAATCACCCAGGATCAGATCAATGGACTTCCCTCCCAGCAGGTCCTGTGAATAAATCCTGGCTACCGTATTCTCTGGAATCCTGATCTTTTTATCCAGCACGAATTCCACGACAATAAGGGGAGATGTTTCACTTTCAAATTCGATCTTTGTCACCTGCCCGACAGCAAAACCATTGATATTAACAGGGTTAGCCACAATCAGTCCGTCAATACGTTCATAGACGGCGAAAAAATTCCGTTCCGGCTTGAGCAGGGTTTTCCCTTTTAAGAAGTTCAATCCCCAGACGAAAAGGATGAGGGCAACAATGAAAACCAGTCCTATCTTTGATTCACGGGATAATATCACGGATGGTGTTTTGGTGATGCAAATATAATAAAATAAGACGATCTCCCGGAAGAATCCTTATGAATGCTTTCACACCTGATCCTCCGGAACTCAGGGACCGGATTGCATGGCCTTCTCTGCCTGGTCAAGGCTTATACGGATTTCATTTTGAAAAGCTACAACAAATGCATCATTGAAACCCATGGAGCGAACTGTTTTGCAAAGGGCGGAAGCCTTTTCTTTTGATGGCTCATCACCGGTAGTATATTTATACAATCCCCCCTGGGTGTATTCCCTGACCTCCTGAACACCCTTGAAAAGGGACGAATTCAGCGGGAGTTTTTTGGCGGAGGTATAGAACTGGACCCGGAAAGAGATCCTGTCGTGGCTGGATCCGGAAGGATCGGGTGGCCTGGCCGCAGGTTTATCAGCGGGTACAGGGCCTATGGATTTCTCCTGTTTACCGGTGGTCTTTTCAGCCGGTGTTTTCGGCAGATCGGATTGTTCGGTGTTTTTCCGGGCAGCGGTCAGCGGTTCAGAAGCAGGATTCTCCATCTTATTTTTATAATCCCTGAATGCCCTGTATATTGCTGATGCCAGATAAACCTGTCCTTCTTCCGACATAAGATAGCCCTCTTCCGCGGCGTTGCTCAGAAAACCAGTTTCGATCAGCACTCCGGGCATGGTGGTCCGGTACAGTACCAGAAAACCGGCCTGTTTCACTCCCCTGTCATTCCTGCCGACACGCTCCCTGAACTGGTCCTGGACATTCACCGCCATGGACAGGCTCTGTTCCAGAAAAATATTCTGGTAGAGGTTAAAAACGATATACGCTTCATCCGAGTTGGGATCAAATCCTTCATAATTGGCCGTATAATCGCTTTCAAGCAGGATAGACGCATTTTCAAGTTTTGCCACTTCCAGGTTGTCTTCACTTTTATGCAGGCCCATCACATAGGTCTCCGCACCGAAGGGGGTGCTTTTAGGATTTGAATTGCAGTGGATGGAAATGAAAAGGTCGGCGTGACTTTCATTGGCGATCTGGGCACGTTTATACAGCTCAATGAATACATCGGTTTTCCGGGTATAGATGACGTTGATTTCGGGCATGTTCTTTTCGATATACTCCCCTGTTTTCAGGGCTATGGCCAGCACAATGTCCTTTTCCCTGGAGTGTTTGCCCAGTGCACCCGGATCTTCGCCGCCGTGTCCGGCATCGATCACCACCCTGTCGATCCGGGCGAGGTTATGTTGAGCGAAAGCCTGAGGGAAGATAAAGAGGATAAGGCAGAGTATACCAAAATTAAGACACGATCGTTTCACCTATGGCAGATTTTATTTAGTTTTGATCTGTAGTATTTACAAAAATAGTCAAATTTCATCTTGTCTGGATTAAGCGCTTTGCGTGACTTATCAACAAATAAACGGTGGGTAACTCTTTCTATTATACTCCTGACCGTTTTTGCAGATTTCCTTCAGCTTCGCGCACAGGACACGATTCCGATTGAGTCTCCTCCCGACTCATTGTACACGGTCAGGTTCGACAGATCAACAGGGGACACCCTTGGCGGTTCTGTCAACCGGTACCAGCTGGAAGGGAAGATCGATTATAAGTCGGCCGATTCCCTGGTCTTTGATCTGAAGCAGGAGAAAGCATATCTGTACCGGGATGCGGAGCTGAATTACCAGAAAACGAACCTGAAGGCCGGGTATGTGGAGATCGATTTTAACAAAAGTGAGCTATATGCTACGTTCCAGGTTGATTCGGTGAATGAGTCCACAGGCAAACCCGTCTTCTCAGAGGGCGAGCAAAACTTTACAGCGGAGGAGATGCGGTATAACTTCGAAACGGAAAAGGGATTGATCAAGGGAGTGGTCACCCAGGAAGGGGACGGGTACATACATGGTACCACGATCAAACGGATGGAGGGTAACATCATCAATGTCAAGTCGGGAAACTATACCACGTGCAGTGCTCCGCACCCGCATTTCTCGATGCAGTTCAAGAAGGCCAGGGTCATACCCGATAACAAGATCGTTACCGGCCCGGCGTATCTGGTAGTGGCAGATGTTCCACTGCCCATTGCCGTCCCCTTTGGATTGTTTCCCATCTACAAGGGGAGAACTTCGGGTATCATTTTCCCAACCTACGGGGAATCCAAGGACAGGGGTTTTTTCCTGGAGAACGGAGGGTACTACTGGGGGATCAGTGATTATTTCGATCTGACCCTAAAAGGGGATGTGTACTCACGGGGAAGCTGGGCCATCAAACCATCGGTAGGCTATAAAAAACGGTATAAATTCGGGGGATCCTTTGCCTTCAGCTATGCGGACAACCGGATCGGAGAAGAAGGCACCCCGGAGTACGAGCGCAATAAGGATTTCTCGGTCCGCTGGATCCACAGCCAGGATCCCAAGGCAAGGCCAGGCAGCACCTTCAGCGCCAACGTCAATTTTGTGACACGCAGCTATAACCGGTACAATCCGGTTTCCCTTAACGACTATCAATCCAATACTTTCCAGTCGAGCATCTCCTATCAGAAGAATTGGGCGGGCAAGTATTTTCTGGCCCTTAACCTGAATCATTCCCAGAACACGTTGCAGAAGACCGTAGACCTCTATCTCCCAAAAATTTCATTCTCAGTGAACAGGTTCTTTCCCTTCCGTAAAAAACAGCGGGCGGGAGAATTGAAGTGGTATGAAAATATCAGCATGAATTACTCCATGAACGCGGAGAACAGGATCAGTACATACGATTCGCTACTCCTGGAAGGCAAATTCTGGGACGATATGCGCAATGGCGTCAGGCACAGCATACCCATCACCAGTACCGTAAAACTCTTCAAGTACCTGAACATGTCCAACAGCATCAATTATACAGAACGATGGTATTTTCAGAAGATCATGAAGGTCTGGACGAACGATACGCTCTTCAGTGGTAATGATACCATAGTCGGGTATGTGCTGAACGATACCGTGAATGGACGGTATGGGGTGAGGGATTTTAACTTCACTTCCTCCGTTTCCACCAAGCTTTACGGTATCCTGCAGTTCAAAAAGGGACCCCTGAGGGCGGTACGGCATGTGATGACACCCTCGGTTGGATTTTCGATCCGGCCTGATTTCGGGAATCCCAGGTTCGGATACTGGGATTATTATTACACGGATGCTGATCATTCCGACAGCGTAAGGTACTCCCCTTTTCAAAACAGTATATACGGTACAGCGCCGGATGGAAAATCGGGCAACCTGTCGCTCAGCCTGCAAAACAACCTTGAGATTAAGGTTCGGTCGAAAAAAGACACCATCACCGGGATGAAAAAGCTGGTCCTGATCGAAAACTTCTCCATTGCCACCGGGTACGACATTGCCAGGGATTCGCTGAAGTGGTCGCCCATTTCCATGTCGGGCCGTACCCGGATCGTAAAGAACCTCAACCTGCAATTCAACGGGACCTGGGATCTGTATGCACTGGACGATTCCACCGGGAAGAGGATCAACCAGTTCCAGTGGTCGAAGAACCACAGGCTGTTACGGTTCGAGAACTCGACGTGGAACCTGAGTTTCAGTTACCGGCTTGGGCCCAAGAAAAAGCCTCTCGCTCCCAAACCCGGGACCGGAACGCAGGAGGAATTTCAGGATGTCATCAACCAGCCCGATCATTACCTTGACTGGAGCAATCCCTGGAGCCTGAATCTATCCTACAATTTCCGGTTCTCACACCGGTATGATGTTTCCAAAATGGACAATACCAACGACCTGGTCCAGACGCTTTCGTTTTCGGGGGACGTGAGCATCACGAAAAAATGGAAAGTGACCTTCTCATCGGGTATCGATCTTGATAATTTCACGTTTTCCACCACCTCCATCAGCGTGTACCGCGACCTGCACTGCTGGGAGATGCGGTTCAACTGGATACCTATTGGGGGTTTGCAGAGCTGGAACTTTGCCATCAACGCCAAAGCTCCGATGCTGCAGGATCTGAAACTGCAGAAAAAGAAAGACTTCCGTGACAATTTTTAGATATCTGATTAACGGATTAACGGATATTTGATTTGGGATTTGATTTTCGATTTAAATCAACTATCAGATATCGGTTAATCTTTTCATCAGATATCAACCATGGTTCCAATCCCGGCTGTGATAGCCTTTTCGTAGACCAGTTTCGCTGTGGCAGCGTCCTGGATGGCCAGTCCGTTCGATTTAAACAGGGTGATCTCCTCATCGTTTTCTCTTCCGGTTTTTGAACCTGTGATGATCTCTCCGAGGTCGGCATAATAATGTCCATCGGTGATGGCACCTTCCCTGATAGGGATCAGGAGATCCCCGGCCTCACCGAAACAGGCCTCCCGGCTGTCGCCGATGAATCTGGATCGTTTGACGAGGGCTGTGTCCAGTTCCCGGGCATTGGGCGTATGACTTCCTATGCCGTTGATATGGGTGCCAGGCCTGACCCTGGAGCCATCGAACAGGGGTGTGGCAGAGGAGGTGGCCGTGCAGATGATGTCGGCCTCCAGCAGTTCGCGTGGATCTGTAGCGATCAGGACAGGGAAGCTGACCTTCGGGGCGAGCTCGGCAACAAAGGCCAGGGCTGATTCCCTTGAGATATCGTAGACCAGTGCTTTCGACAGGGTCCTGGCCTCGGCCACTGCCAGCAGCTGCATCCGGGCCTGGACACCGGTGCCAAAAACGGCAGCCATCTGACCTTCCTGCTGCCTGGCCAGGTAACGCGTGGCGACGCCGCTGGCAGCGCCCGTCCTGACAGCAGTAAGGTAACCTCCGTCCATGATACAGACCACATCGCCCGATTCGGGATCCTGAAGCAGCACCTTGCCCATCACCACAGGATATTGAAACCGGGCTGGATTCTCTTTGTAGATCGTTACGACCTTGATGGCCAGGGCTTTCATTTCTTTCAGATAAGCGGGCATGTACAGCGATAAACCTCCCGGCGGGCTGATGGCGGTACGCAACGGTAGCAACGCTGTACCGCGTGACAGTTCGGCAAATGCCCTCTCAACGGCCACCATGCAGTCCTTCATGGTAAGGACTGACATAACATCGGAACGGCTTAAAAGAAGTGTCATGGCTGCTTGAATTTATCGCAATTTACGAAAATCAATATGAAACTGATCAGGTTCCATAAGAAAAATTAACCGGACTGCAGAGAGAGATGCTTCATGCGAAAATTTATTACTTTTGCCGTTATAGCGTAAAAAAATGAAAAGATCCATCTTAATCAGCGATGCGCCCCGTCCTCTGGCATCTTACAGCCAGGCCATCATGGTAGACAATATTCTGTATGTATCCGGTCAGATCGGCATCGATCCCTATACCGGCAAGTTTGTTGAAGGAGGACCGGTAGCCCAGTTAAAACAGATCATGAAAAACATCAAGGCTATCCTGAAAGAGGTTGATATGGACTTTACCCATATCGTGAAGGTTTCGCTTTTCCTTTCAGATATGAACTTGTACAATGACATCAACCAGGTCTATGCCGAATATTTTGAACATGATCCTCCCGCGAGGGAAACATTTGCAGTGGCCGGCCTGCCTAAAAACGCCGATGTGGACATCTCCTGCATTGCCATAAGGTTGCCTGATAAAGAAGTGCTGTCGGTGCACTGACAATGATTTGCGGAAAGCATATTTGAAGCATGAAATATGAAGCATGAAATAGTAAATAGTAATGACAATGGGTAAAATGATGATGAGAAGCTGGAGCATTGTCCTGCTGTTTGCTGCCAGCTGGTCAGTGAAGGCAGATGAGGGCATGTGGATACCGCTTTTACTTGGTGATTTTAACGAGGAAGAGATGATTGCGATGGGAATGAAGATCACTGCCGAAGATATTTACAGTGTCAATCATTCCTCCCTGAAGGATGCCGTGTTGGTTTTCGGCGGGGGATGCACGGCCGAAATTGTTTCCGAAAAGGGCCTTATACTCACCAACCACCACTGCAGTTATGGATCCATCCAGCGTCACAGTTCCATTGAGCACGATTACCTGACCGAGGGATACTGGGCCGAAAACCTTTCTGAAGAGTTGCCCTGTACGGGATTGACCTGTACGCTCCTGATCCGCATGGAAGATGTGACCGAAAGGATCCTGAGTCAGATCCCTGACGGGATCTCTGAGGCAGAGCGGCAACGGATGATCGGGGAACGGATCGGACAAGTCAAAAAGGAAGCCACCGAAGGCACCCATTACTCGGCTGATGTGGAACCCTTCTTTTACGGGAATTCATACTACCTTTTTGTCAATGAAATCTTTAAGGATATTCGCCTGGTAGGCGCACCCCCATCGGGCATCGGGAAATTCGGAGGAGACACCGATAACTGGATGTGGCCCCGTCATACGGGCGACTTCTCCATTTTCCGGATCTATGCCGACTCGGCCAACCTGCCAGCCTCCTATTCACCGGATAATATACCCTATACACCCAGGAATCATTTGAAAATATCCCTGAAAGGATATCAGGAAGGCGACTTTACCTTCGTATTTGGATATCCCGGCCGTACTACCGAATACCTGCCTTCGTGTGCTGTCAGAATGATCACTGAAGAAGAGAATCCGATTCGAATCCAGATGAGGAACATCGCTCTTGGAATCATCGACAGGGCCATGCAAAGCGATGATGCAACGCGTATACAATACGCTGCAAAACAGGCAGGGATTGCCAATGGCTGGAAAAAATGGATCGGTGAGAACAAAGGGATCAAACGGCTGAATGCCCTGGATAAAAAGGAGAATTTCGAGGAAAGATTTCAGCACTGGGCCGGCAAAAACCCGCTGGTCAGAGACCAGTACGGACAGCTCCTGCCGGCTTTTGAAAAATTGTACGCAGAGCTGACTCCCTATTCCAAAGCAGAGACATACCTGTGGGAGTCGGCCTTCCGTACCGATCTGCTCCGCATCGCAGGTTCGTGCCGCACACTGGTTGAGAAAAGCAGGGATAAAGAGACTGACCCTTCTGTGATCGAAAAAGAGCTGACTTCCCTGAAAAATTCGCTGGCTGGGCAATACAGGAACTACAACCAGGCCGTCGACAGGGAACTGTTCAGACAACTGATCCATGCCTATTTTGAAAACCTGGATCCGGCTTTCAGCCCTCCGTTCTTCAACGAGATCCGGACAAAATACAAAGGGGATATTCAGCGGTTCACGCAGGATATGTTCCAATCCAGCATCTTTGACTCTGGAGAGACCGTTACCGGTCTTCTGGATCATTACCGGCCATCGGACTATAAAAAGATCGCCAGGGACCCGGCGTATAAACTGGCCACAGAACTGCGGGACTATTATTTCAACCAGCTGGTACCCGTCATGCAGGGTCTGGAATCACGCTCCGACAGCCTGATGCGAATCTATATGAAAGCCCAGATGCAACTGCTGTCTGATAAACATTTCTACCCGGATGCAAACTCCACCCTCCGCGTGGCGTACGGAAAAGTGATGGGCTATGCTCCGGCAGATGCCGTTGAATACGACTGCTATACTACCCTGGCAGGAATCATCATGAAGGAAGATCCTGATATTCATGATTATACAGTGGATGCCAAATTGAAGGAACTCTATTCCAAAGCCGATTATGGCCGCTATGCCGACCCGGATGGAACCCTGCATACATGTTTTATTGCCACCAATCACACTTCCGGAGGAAATTCAGGCAGCCCTGTCCTGAACGCTGAAGGATACCTTATTGGGATCAACTTTGACCGATGCTGGGAAGGTACCATGAGCGACCTGATGTATGACCCCGATATGTGCCGAAATATCAGCCTGGACATACGTTACTGCCTGTTCATAATGGATAAATATGCAGGGGCACAGCATCTGATCAACGAAATGACATTAATCGAATAATCGATTGTGATATAAAACCTGTTACCTGAAACCTGAAAATATCTGTAACCGGATTCAATTCATCCCTTAAATCCCCGCATCATGTCACACTGGTTGGAAGATGAAATCAATAAGCTGAAAGAGAAAGAACTTAACCTTAATCCAGCTCTTGTCAAACAGAATTACATGAAAAATGCCGCCCTGATCAACGGCTTCTTTAATCTCTTAAAAAAATCATTCGATGACCTGACCAGGGTCATGGGCAAAGATTATAAATTCACCTACCGTACCCTTTCTGTTCTGAAAATTTGTGATAACGAATTCATCGAATTCTCCGGGATCAATTTCAGCCAGAAACCTGCTTTTCTCAGAAGGCTTCAATTCATCCTCACCGATACTCCCGGCAGGATGCAGGTCATCCTTTTCCGGGGCAAACATGATCATCCGGAAGATTCCTGGAAGTTTCATGACAAACAGGAATTTACCGTTCCGGTAGAAAAAATGGATCAGGATCTGGTCAATGAACTGGTCGACTGGTTTGCCTGGAAAAGCTACTCTCCCCGGAGCATACGGGAATGAGCCATGAGGTGGCTGCCTGTCTTCATTGCCTGTCTGGGCTGTATTGCCGTTCACGCCCAAACAGATCCATTTCTGACTGTCCATCAGGAGCAATCCGCCTGGTATAAACCGTTTGAGTGGTTCAGTGATGCACAGTTGGATTCACTGAACGGATTGGAACCTTCCGGAAGCCGTTTGAGTTCAGTTCCTCATGCAACACTAAACCGTATCGTTTTTGGTTACCATCCGTACTGGATGGGCAGCACATACCTGGATTACCGGTGGGACCTGTTGTCAGATCTCTGTTATTTCTCTTTCGAGGTGGACCCATATTCAGGGGCACCCCTCACGACTCATAACTGGCTGAATGCCCCGGTGATTGATTCAGCCCGGGCGAACGGAGTCAATGTTCATCTTTGCATTACCCTTTTTGAGGCGCATATGGCCTTCTTCGGCAATGCTGCCTCCAGGCAGATGCTCATCGACACTGCAATCGCACTGGTCCTGGCCAGGGATGCGAAAGGGGTGAATCTGGATGTTGAGGCAGTGCCATCTTCTCTGAGCAGCGAACTGAACCAGTTCCTGATCCAATTTGCCAATGCATTTCATGAACAATTACCAGGCAGAACGGTCAGTCTGGCCGTCCCGGGTGTTGACCCGTACGGGACTTTCAACCTGCAGGCCCTGGAGCCGATCATCGATCTGTTCATGATCATGGGATACGATTATTACTGGAACGGCAGTTCCACAGCCGGTCCTGTGGATCCCCTGCATACCATGACCGGCAGTTCTGATCATAACCTGTCGCAGACCGTTTCCTATTACCAGAGTAGCGGGATACCCAATGAAAAACTTGTACTGGGACTTCCCTATTACGGACGGCAATGGCCTGTCAGGGATCCCCTCGCCCCCTCGCCGGTCAACGGCTGGGGAACTGCACTGACCTATTCCAGCATAAGGAACAACGGATCCGGATCGTACTCCTGGGGCAACCGGCGATGGGAGCCGAACAGCCTTTCCCTCTATTACTCGTTTCAATCCAATGGCTGGAATCAGTGTTTCATCAATGATGCCGGCAGCCTCGGCAAACGATTTGACCTGGTCAGCCAGAGAGGTCTGGCAGGGATCGGCATATGGGCACTGGGTTACGATCATGGTTACAATGATTTCTGGCAATTGATCCAGGATAAATTCACGGATATGGCCCTTCCGGTTTACCAGGATACCATTTATGATTCAGGGGGACCCGGATTTGACTATTATGCCGGAGAAGACTACCTGATCCGCATTGACCATCCCGGTTGCGATGACCTTCAGCTGACCTTCCTGGAAATGGACCTGGAGGATAAAATGGATCATCTCCGTATCTGGGATGGAAGGGATACAATAAGCCCATTGCTGGCAAACCTCACCGGAGATGATCTGCCGCCGGTGTTCACAGCCAGTCAGGGAGCGTTCACCCTCCGCTTCACCTCCGACATTGCGGTGAACCATGCGGGCTGGAAAGCCATCTGGCATTGCGGTCCGATGAAGGCCAACGATCCGCAGACCATGCCGATCGAACTGGTGAAGTTCTGTCCGGATCCCGTTACCGGCCACCTGTATCTGGAAATCGGAACCTCAGACTACCGGACCATGATCACTGAGACGTACGATGTAACCGGAAAGCGACTCATGCATACGTTTTATGAACGCAATGGACCGGGAGACATCCGGCTGGAACTGGATCTTCATACAGCAGGAATCCACGCGCCGGGGATCTACTTCACCCGCATCATCCTCGACAATGGTTTCTCCGCGTCATTTAAATGGATCTTCCCGGGCGAGTAGATCACGGAGGGCTTCTTCCAGGTTCGGAAACCGGAACTGAAACCCTGATCTGAGTAGCTTTTCGGGCACCATGCCCTGTCCCTCCGAAATGACGGAAGCAGCCTGGCCAAAAACCATCCTCAGCAAGAAGACAGGCACCGGGATTACGGCCGGCCGTTTCAGTACCCGTCCCAGTGCAGCGGAATATTCCGCATTCGTCACGATTCCAGGAGCTGCCAGGTGCACAATTCCCGTCAGGGATCCGGTCCCGATGATATGATGGTAAGCCTTCACCAGGTCATCACGGTGTATCCAGCTGAACAGCTGCCTGCCGGTTCCAATCCGACCCGCTATCCCCAGTTTAAAGGCCCAGAGCATCTGGTGCAGTGCTCCTTCAGCGGGATCAAGCACCACCGACAAGCGGCACACCACCACCCTGGTGGCCCCGGCCGCCTCCAGGGCAGCTTTTTCCCAGTCGCGGCAAAGATCTCCGATGAATCCGACGTCCTTTTCAGCCTCGCTTTCTCCTGCGATGGTATTTTTCCGGACAGCTCCGCTGGCGGAAGTGGAAATGAAGAGGGCAGGCGGCTTTGGACAGTTCCTGACCGCATCCGCAAGCCGGCGCGTCGTTAAAATGCGGCTGGAATAGATCTCCTGCTGATATGACCGGGTCCATCTCTTCAGTATAGGAGCGCCGGCCAGGTGTATCACGGCATCGGCGCCGCTGATCTTTTCTGCCAGCCTTCCGGCATCCGCGAGATCCATTCTCGACAGTGTTTCCACAGTCCAATGCTGCTCACTGAACGAAGCAGACAGGGTCCTTCCGATAAAACCGGTACTACCGCTGAGGATGATTTTCATATGAAAAGTTTACTTAATAAAAACATATTCTGCCCAGTATTCATGCATCATTCTGTTATTTATACTCCATAAAAAAGAGTAATTTAGCTTAATCAAAATTAAAAGAAAATTTACTATCCATTTGCTGATTCAAGGTTGATTATGAGACTTGTAAAAATACATCCCAAAAAAGCAATCGGCAAATCCTTTTTAAAACAGCGACCTTTAAGAAGTGAGATCGAATTATTTAAGAAAAACCTGATCCGGCTTCTGGAAAAGGTAGATGAAATTGAGAGAGAGGAAAATCAGAAAAATCATATCCGCGATTTCTTGAGGGATACGTACTACAAGGAAACCAACGAGATCAATACGAAAGATAACAAGGACCTTGTGATTCATCTGGGAAAAACCAATAAGGATAAAGTTGGGGTGATCGTTGAAACTAAGAGACCGGGTAATAAGACTGAGATGCTTACTGAAAGTAAGCTAAATGTCAAAGCATTCCAGGAACTGGTCCTCTATTATCTGCAGGAACGGATTGAAGAAAACAACCTCGATATCAAATACCTGATTGTAAGTAATGTTTATGAATGGTACATTTTTGAAGCTTCATATTTCGAAAAGTATTTTGTAAAAATTAAGTCGTTCGTTAAACAGTATGAGCAGTGGCGTGATGGACAAAAAGTGACTACTGATACGGATCTATTCTATAATAGTATTGCAAAACCCTACATTGACAGCATTGATGAAGAAATTCACTGCACCTGGTTTGATATTCGTGATTACGAATTGGTTATAAGAAATGATGATACAACAGACGATAAGAAACTGATCGCACTTCAAAAGCTGCTTTCACCCCATTTCCTCTTAAAAGAATCCTTTACGAAAGACAGCAATGCACTCAACGAACAATTCTATAAAGAATTATTGTACATTATAGGGCTTGAAGAAGTAAAAGCAGGAACCAAGAATATCATCCGCCGAAAAGAAAAGAACAGACAGGCCGGTTCACTGATCGAAAACACAATGAACATTCTCCTTACAGAGGACATCCTCTATAAGGTAAAAGACAGGACAATTTTCGGACAGACCAAAGACGCACAATTATTTGGTATTGCCCTCGAACTGACTCTGACCTGGATAAACCGTATCCTGTTCATTAAATTACTGGAAGGTCAGCTCATTTTGTATCATAAGGGAGGCAAGGAGTACCGTTTCCTGCACTCGGGAATGATCAATGATTATGATGAATTATATAAACTTTTTCATCAGGTTCTGGCAAGAAATTACACTGAACGTACGGCATCTATACAACAGAAATATATCCACATCCCTTACCTGAATAGCTCGTTGTTTGAAATTTCAGAACTGGAAGACCAGACCATTAAGATTAATTCGCTTGATAACTCCGAGACTCTGACGTTCATCAGCACCTCAGTACTTAAAGATGAGAAAAAGAAGAGTGATTGCCTTCCAACACTCGATTATTTGTTCAGGTTCCTCGACGCATTCGATTTTGCCAGTGAAGGGGGCGAGGACATCGCTGAAGAAAACAAAGCCATAATAAATTCTTCGGTACTAGGAAAAGTTTTCGAAAAAATAAACGGTTATAAAGACGGATCAATCTTTACCCCTGGTTTTATAACCATGTACATGAGCCATCAATCCCTGCGACTGGCTGTCCTCCAGAAATTCAACGAGTACTTCAAAAGAAAGAATATTGAGGCAGCAGCCACATTTACTGACCTTTACAACCGGATGGACAGAATAAGCTTAACCGTTGCGAATGAAATCATGAATTCAATTCGCATCTGTGACCCTGCAGTCGGTTCTGGCCATTTTCTGGTTTCGTGCCTCAATGAACTCATCGTCATCAAATCGGAACTTGGAATTCTGGTCGACAAATCCGGAAAGCGTCTGCGTGATTACGAAATCGTAATTGAAAACGATGAACTCATCATATCGGACGAGAATGGAATTTTTGAATATAATTACCGAAACACGGAAAGCCAGCGGGTACAGGAAACGATCTTCTACGAACGGCAGACCATTATTGAAAACTGCCTGTTTGGTGTGGATATCAATCCAAATTCGGTCCAGATCTGCCGTTTGCGCTTGTGGATCGAGCTGCTGAAAAGTTCCTATTACAAAGCTCCCCATTTTACTGAACTGGAAACCTTGCCGAATATTGACATCAACATCAAATGTGGCAATTCACTGATCAGCCGTTATGCGCTGGATGCAAATCTTAAAAAAGCCCTCCAGAAAAGCAAATGGACCATCGAAGGCTATCGATTAGCGGTGACCACCTATCGCAATACGAAGAGTAAAGAAGTGAAGAGGGAAATGGAAGATCTCATCCTGAAAATAAAGCAGGATTTTACATATGAGATCCGCCAGAACGATCCTAACAGAAAAAAACTCAACAAGTTAGTAAATGAACTCTATAACCGTTTCACAGGTTCTTTTCTTTTTGAACCTGAGACTCCTTATGGGAAGGAGAATGCTGAACTGTTTAAAAAGCGAAAAAAAGAACAGGAAAAATTAGAAAAAGAGATCAGCGAGCTGAAAAGAAAACTGGATGAAATAAAGGAAAATGTCATTTACAAAAACGCCTTTGAGTGGCGTTTCGAGTTTCCTGAAGTATTGGATGACAACGGTGATTTTACAGGATTTGATGTAGTGATTGGGAATCCGCCTTACGGTGTTTCCATTAAAGACTCATTCAGAAATATAGTTGTTGAGTCTTTAGGTAAAGTACCCGATTTTGAAATCTATTATTACTTTATAAATATTGCTAAAAGGATCTTAAAACCCAAGGGAATAAAGACTTATATAATACCGAATTCAATTTTATTTAATGTATTTGCAAGAGACTATCGTAAAAAACTTTTTAATGATTGGCATATTAATGAAATTCTTGATTGTACTGATTTTAATATTTTTGAAAGTTCAGCAACTGTTAGATGTATCATAACACAATTTATTAATACCACAAGTGATCATACTGTTAGATATCGTCCAACTCATAATATCACAACATTCAATGAATTAATAAACAGAGAGCCATCTCTAACAACAAGGGATGTTTTACTATCAAATAATCAAAATTGGGCATTAGTATTTAAATTAAATTCAGAAATACTTAGTTTGACCGCGAAAATTAAAAACAATCCTATTCTTTCATTAAACTTTGATGTCTCACAAGGATACATCCCTTACAGAAAAAGCGATTTACTAAAAATTTACGATGAGGAGAAAGCAGAGCAAATCGTTAAAAATCGTGAATGGCATAGTCAGGTAAAAGAAAATGATGAATACAAACAGGAAATTTGGGGAGAAAATCTATCCAAATATGCGTATAAAAAAGCAAATAGCTTTGTATGGTATGGTAAGCACCTGGCTTGTTATGTTGATTTGAAGTATTTCAATCAGACAAGATTACTAGTACGGGAAATAACAAATCCCTCAATCATTGCATGTATTGTTTCTGAAGAACTGGTTAATGACCCACAGATAATTTCGATAATTCCAAGAGCCAACAATTTGTCAATTAGATATTTATGGGCAATACTAAATTCAAAATTAGCTACTTTTTATCATTATAATTCGTCTCCCAAGGCTACAAAAGGAGCTTTCCCAAAAATATTAGTTGAAGATATTAATAACTTTCCTCTTCCATCTTTAACCAAACAACAACATAAATCAATTATCAGTATCGTTGAACAAACCTTTTCAGCAAACCGACAAGGAAAAACCACTACTGATTTCGAAAATCAAATTGATCAAATGGTCTATAAGCTTTACAATTTAACTGAGGAGGAAATTAAGATGATTGAAGGTCGTACCAATGAATAATTCAGCTGATATGAACGACAGGAAGAATACATCAGATAATAGTAAATTATTTGACAAATTTCCTTCTATACCTACATCCGACTGGGAGGAAAGGATACGTGAGGATTTGAAGGGTGCCGACTATGAAAAGAAACTTTTCTGGAACACTGGTCAGGGATTTGCGGCCCGCCCCTATTACAGGGAAGAGGATCTTCAGGATCTGCGGCACCTTGGGGCCGGCCCCGGGGAGTTCCCTTTCATCAGGGGCAATACAGGTAAGGACAACAGCTGGCTGATCCGGCAGGACATCCCCGTGGAGGACATCTCTGCGGCCAACCTCAGGGCACTGGATATCCTGATGAAAGGCGTCGATTCGGTGGGTTTCATACTGGATGAGGATGGCACTTACACCTATGAAGACATCGACAGGCTGTTCAAGAATATCCATGCCGAAAGCATTGAATCCAACTTTATTTGCGGAAGGGCTTCCCTAACTATCCTGACGATCATCCTGGAACTGGTCAGGCATTATAACCGGAACCTCGACATGATAAGGGGTTCGGTCGATTTTGATCCGCTGGGAGAACTTTTGCGGACAGGGAATTATTTACCGTCACCGGATACCGGATTTGATACAGCCAGGCAGCTGATTGAAAAAGCCATCCTGTTACCTCAATTTCAGGTTATTACAGTACATGCTGATCTGTTCCGCAAGGCAGGGGCATCCATCGTTCAGGAACTGGCATTTAGCCTTGCGGCTGGTGTGGAATACCTTACACAGCTCACCGAAAGGGAATTATCCATCCACAGGGTTGCTCCGCATATGCGGTTCCAGTTTTCCACTGGTACGGATTATTTCATGGAGATCGCCAAACTCAGGGCTGCACGGTTTCTGTGGGCAACCATCGTGAAAGCCTATGGTCCCCCGAATGATGTGGTTTGCAAGATGAACATCCATACCGTCACTTCACGCTGGAATATGACCCTGTACGATCCTTATGTGAACCTGCTGAGGACCGCTACCGGATCCATGTCGTCCATCCTGGCGGGAACGGATTCCCATACCGTTGAACCATATAATATTGCGATCGCCGGCTGGGATGACATATCGGAGAGGATCGCACGAAACCAGCAGCTGCTCCTGAAAGAAGAATCCTATCTGGACAAGGTCGTTGATCCTGCAGCAGGATCGTATTATATCGAAAACCTCACCCTCCGGCTCGCCGAAAAAGCCTGGGCTCTGTTCCTTGAAACAGAAGAACAATGCGGTTTTCTGGAGGCTTTCAAGAAAGGTTTTGTGCAGGACCGGATCAGGGAAACTTCTCAGCAACGGGATATGGCGATTGCCCAGAGGAAAGAGATCTTTATCGGAACGAATCAGTACCCTCATTTTCAGGAAAAAGCCGATCCGGAAACCGGGATGAGGCCACTGCAGCCAGTTTGGCAAAAAACGATCGGGGCCATTGCTGAGCCGTTGGTATCCTACCGGGGAAGCATGGCATTTGAACAGTTGCGTTACACCACTGACAGGTATGCGCTGAAAGAGAGCAGGCCGAAAGCCTTTATGCTGACCTGGGGCAATCTTGCCATGCGTCGTGCCAGGGCCCAGTTTGCCTGTAATTTCTTCGCCTGCGGCGGCTTCGAAATTATGGATAATATCGGCTTCCCATCACTGGAAGAAGGTGTTGCAGAAGCAGTGAAAAACCATGCGGAACTTGTGATCCTCTGCAGCTCCGACGAAGAATATGCAGAGATCCGCGAGCAGGACATTCTCCCCCTGCGAAAATCTGCCATCCCGGTACTGGCAGGATATCCTAAAGAAATCGTGGAAAATCTGAAAGAACTGGGAATCAGATATTTTATTCATGTACGGTCGAATGTTCTGGAGACTTTGAGGGAGCTTCAGAAGGTGCTGGGGATTGGGTAGTTGACGGTTGACGGTTGACAATTGACAGTTTAACAATTTGACAGTTTAACAATTTGACAATGAGTAGTCTGGATGAAACCGAATTTTAAGAAGATTGATTTAGATGCTGTTGTGGCAGCAGGGCATCACGAGGATAAAGATATCCGTATGGACCACATGCCTGAATGGATCACGGCGGAGCGCATTCCTGTAAAATCCATTTTTACCCGTGACGATCTGGCCGGCATGGAGCATCTCCAATACGCTGCGGGTATACCTCCCTTTCTGAGAGGACCCTATTCCACCATGTATGTTCTCCAGCCCTGGACGATACGGCAGTATGCAGGATTTTCCACGGCAGAGGAGTCCAATGCCTTTTACCGCCGCAACCTGGCCTCCGGGCAGAAAGGACTGTCGATCGCTTTTGACCTGGCCACGCACAGGGGTTACGACTCGGATCATCCCAGGGTGATCGGCGATGTGGGTAAAGCAGGAGTGGCTGTATCCTCTATTCTGGATATGAAGATCCTCTTTGACGGCATTCCGCTGGATAAAATGTCGGTTTCGATGACCATGAACGGAGCAGTACTGCCCGTGATGGCCTTTTATATTGTGGCAGCCCTCGAGCAGGGTGTGGCCCTCGACCAGATGTCAGGAACCATACAGAACGATATCCTGAAAGAGTTCATGGTAAGGAATACCTACATTTACCCGCCACAGCATTCCATGCGCATCATTGCAGATATCTTCCGGTACACCTCCCGTCATATGCCCCGTTTCAATTCCATTAGCATCAGCGGCTATCATATGCAGGAAGCCGGTGCGACCTGTGACCTGGAACTTGCCTACACCCTTGCCGACGGGTGGGAATATCTGCGCACGGGAGTGAATGCCGGGCTTGACATTGATTCCTTTGCCCCCCGCATCTCCTTTTTCTGGGGAATAGGAATGAATTACTTCATGGAGATTGCCAAAATGAGGGCGGCAAGGATGCTCTGGGCCAAAATTGTCAGGGAGTTCAACCCAAAGAATCCAAAGTCGATGGCATTAAGAACGCATTGCCAGACCTCCGGATGGAGCCTCACCGAGCAGGATCCGTTCAACAACGTCACGCGTACCTGCGTTGAGGCACTGGCAGCAGTGATGGGCCATACACAGTCGTTGCACACCAACGCGCTGGATGAGGCCATTGCCCTTCCCACAGACTTTTCGGCAAGGATCGCCCGCAATACTCAGCTCTATATCCAGGACGAAACCAGTGTCACTCGCAGCGTCGATCCATGGGCAGGTTCGTATTATGTGGAATACCTTACCCATCAGATCGCCCACCGGGCCTGGGAAGAGATCATGGAGATCGAGGAACTGGGAGGGATGGCAAAAGCCATTGAGACGGGACTGCCCAAGATGCGCATTGAGGAGGCTGCTGCCCGCAAGCAGGCCCGCATCGACTCAAACCAGGACACGATCGTGGGAGTCAACAAATACCGGCTGGAGAAGGCCGAACCCATTGAAACCCTGGAAGTGGACAACACCGCAGTGCGCGAGTCCCAGATCGCACGGCTGCGTCAGTTGCGTGCCGGCCGGAACGAGAAGGAGGTGGAGCAGGCGCTGGAAGCGATCACCAGGGCCTGCGCGTCGGGAGAAGACAATCTGCTGGAGTTGTCGGTGGATGCGGCCAGGAAAAGAGCATCCCTGGGAGAGATATCCCTGGCCTGCGAGAAGGTGTTCGGACGGTACAAGGCCGTGATCCGATCCATCTCAGGCGTCTATTCCGCCGAATCCAAAGGTGACGAAAGCTTCAGTACCGCCTGCCAGCTGGCAGACCGGTTTGCCGCCATGGAAGGACGGCGCCCCAGGATCATGGTGGCCAAACTGGGTCAGGACGGCCATGACCGGGGCGCAAAAGTGGTCGCGACGGGCTTTGCCGACATCGGATTCGACGTGGACATCGGTCCCCTCTTCCAGACACCGGAAGAAGCCGCCATGCAGGCTGTCGAAAACGACGTGCACATCCTGGGCGTTTCCAGCCTGGCTGCCGGCCACAAAACACTGGTGCCCAAACTGATCGATGAACTTAAAAACCATGGCCGTGAGGATATTATGGTGATCGTGGGTGGAGTCATTCCCCCACAGGATTATAATTACCTCTATCAGAAAGGTGTGGTGGCCATCTTCGGACCAGGTTCAGTCATCTCCGATTGCGGTATTCGCCTGCTGGAAATCCTTATCGAAACAAGAAAAGCATAAAATGATATGTAGGTTACATTATCCGACTTACTCATCAGACCTCCGAGCGACAGGAAGAAAGCTCTTCTTTATTCTTTCCCTGATGCTTCTTCATTCCATCCCGCTCACGGCCCAATCACACCGCTATTACACATACAGCTTCAGCGAGGAATCCTCCCTTTTAGGCGGAGCAGTCATCGGCGGAGGATCCGGTACAGCTTCGATATTCTACAATCCTGCGACGATTTCAGCCACCGGCCAGTCGTCGTTCTCACTGAATACCAGCCTGGTCTATTACGACTGGTGCTCGTGGGAAAATGCACTGGGCAGGGACTATCACCTTAAGCAGTCATCCCTTGCGTTCCGGCCTCGTTTTGTATCCTACCTCGTGAAATCGAAACTGAATGATAAGCTTACCTTTGAGCTGGCTACTTTTTCCAAAGAAACCTATAACCGGCGACTTTCCTTTAATAAACTACTGCAGACGGACATTTTGATGTTCAATCCGGGTGATGAAATGTATGTGGCAAACTATGTGGTCAACGATGAATTTGATGACTACTGGGTCGGACTTGGAAGCTCCTACCAGATCAATGAGCACCTTTCGGTGGGCGCCAGCCTGTTTGGCCTGTTCAAAACGCTTGAATACTGGAACGTTTATGATATGGCTGCCTTTGAACCTGATGACGGCCAGGGGATTCCTGATTCTGCATCGCACATTGCCACCTATGAATTCCGTTACCATGTCAAATTCAATGATTACAGGCTGCTTTTCAAAGGAGGTATCCATTATCATACGGATAGGGTGGATTTCGGATTGAAAATGGAATTCCCTTCGCTCGGTGTGTATGAGGACGGGAAACAACTGTTGAAAACTGAACAACAACAAAATATCATGAATCCGGATGGATCAGGCTTCTTCCCGGATTTTCTCATCGAGGATACCCAGGCAAAGAAGCAGGTTTCGGTCAACTATAAAGATCCCCTCTCCCTGGGCTTGGGAATTGCTTACCGGACACCGGATCTGCGAAAGACCTACTATGCCAGCCTTGAGTATTTTCATAAGCTGAATCCGTATATCATGACGAAAGTGAAGGACCATACCATCGTTACACCCGGCATTGACGAAAATGAACCGACCAGCCAGCAGTGGATGGAATGTGCAAACGGTGCCCGGCCTGTGGTCAATGTAGCGCTTGGAGCCAAATGGAGAGCAACAGATAACGCCCTTATCCTGGCCGGCTTCCGTACCGATTTCAATACAGCGAAGAATTTCGATTACGGTGAATACGAAGATCTTAACCAACTCATCACTGAATCGGTGGATATGTACCACTTTTCACTTGGTACCAGCTTCAATATCCTGAAAAACGTGGTGAATGCAGGTATCAGCTATTCCGTTGGAAAGCGGAAAGATCAAAAACAGCTGCTGAATCTTTCAGATCCGGTAGAGTACAATACGGAAGAACATGCTGCTTTGCAGGGCACCCGTACCAACACGATGAACATCACGTCGAACCAGATCAACCTGTTCCTTGGATTGACCCTCAACTGGCCAAATTCGAATAAGGAATAAGACTTCCAACCAGACTGTATGCGGCTATTCCTCCTGCCTGATGAGGATGGTTGTACCCAGCTGAAGGATGGCGATGGAAGTGATCTTCCCCTGGCCATCCTGCAGAAACTCAATCTCGGTTTCTGATCCCGGGACGAAGAAACGGCTCTTGCTTACCGGGAGAATTTCGGTCGGAGTACCTCCGCGTCTCTGAGCCAGCAGTTTTTCACCGTCAGTGGTAATCGTTACCACGGTTGCGCTGTCGAGGCAATAGGTCCCTGTATACAGTGTATATATACTTTTATCGATCCCTGCCACTTTTCTCTTGACCGGAACCGATGGCATCTGAAATGGCCTCTCATTGGCAATATCTTTCATAGCCTGCAGGATCTGGTGCTGGGTACGTGAGGCGGGCTCCATATTGCACAGGTACACAAGCGTAATATCCTTATCCAGGTACTGAATATCAAAGGTCCGGTACCCAGGCCAGCCTCCGCCATGTGAAATGATCCTGCCATCCGTTGAATCCTTCTCGATGCGCCATCCAAAACCATAATCGGTAGTATCTCCATTGTTCAGTACAGAAGGCCGCAACGCCTCATCCCACCATTTCTCACTAATCAGATCCTTACGCTGCACTGCCTGGCACCATTTCACCAGATCTTCAGCGGTGGAATTCACGCATCCGTCGCCCTGGATTCCATCGAGATAGATGACATAATCCTCCGACGGAAGGAGATCAGGCAGGACATAGGAATTCTCTTCATGATCCTTTACATAGCCATATGCATAGTCAGGAATTGATCCCGGGCTGTATCTGCGGGAATAGACCAGTGTACTATGCAGTCCAAGCGGTTCAAACACGTACTCTTTCATGAATTCAGCGTACGGGAGTCCTGAAACCTGCTCAATGATGCAGGCCAGCATCACATAACCGGTATTGCTGTATTCCCATTGATCACCGGGAGCGAAATGTACGGGAGGAGCGTACTTCCTGAGCATATCGAGAACATCCTTATTTGTAGCAATCTTCGACCGGTCCCAGTATTTCTCAAAGAGTTCTTCATACGCAGGCAATCCCGAAGTATGGGTAAGCAGGTTTCGAATGGTGATATCGGTATAGGGAAAATCCGGCAGGATAAAATCCACGAGCTGGTCCACGCAGATCTCACCTTCTTCCACAAGGATCAGGATACCGGTAGCGGTGAATTGTTTGGACACCGATGCCAGTTCAAAAATGGAATTCTCCGTTAAACGTTGTTTGTTTTCCAGGCTGGCATACCCAATCGTGCATTCGCAGACCGGTTTTCCTTTTTCTGCAATTAAAATGTTACCATTGAACATGTGGTTCTTGTTCAGGTACCGGCAAAGGGTATGGAAATTTTCGGACCTGGAATTTTCTGAATTCTGGGAAACTGATGGGGTGCCGAAACAGACTACGATCAGAATAATGAAAACAGATATAATTGAACGCTTCATATTAATATGCATCCTATACTATTTACTATTTACTATTTCATGCTTCATATTTACTATCCTAATACACGACCAGATTCCTCAGTCCCATCCCGGGAATCAGGATTTCGCCATGTATCTTATCCAGTGTGTTGCCATCCAGATCACTCCGGTGTACCTTTTGACCCAGCATCCTTGGTTCGACAGAGGCCTGTTGCAGGCTGCTGTTGAAAAGGGTCAGGCAGATTCCCTTTCCGTCAGGGGATGACCGGATGTTCATCAGGTTGACCGATGGATGGTCCCATTGCGGGAAAAGCCGCACCGCCCTGGCATCGGGCCCGCAGGGTATGGCGATCAGTGGCTGGCGCTCCTCAATGGCCCTTCGTTCCGACTGTACCGCGTCAAATCCGGCATGGGGCAGCAGGATGTACCTGAAGACAAATTCCCCATCCTGGGAAGCTTTGTAATTGGTCTCCCAGTAATTGTTCATCACATAGGAATAAAATGTCTGGGTGGGTTGAAGTGTTTCGGTCCAGCCAACGACGGGAGCATCCGTGGAGATCTGCCCGACCTCAATGATCGGAGCATCCGGGCTTACCCACGTGATACCATACCGCCGATTTGAAACATCCACCCAGTTCTCCACGGTGATATAGTTTCGGCAGGCTCCCGGAAGCTGGTCCTCCTCTGCCCTGCATACCGCAAATCCCAGGTCATAGCGCACCAAACCCTCAGGAATATCAAACGGAAATGCCAAATGGACACCTTCGGGTTCCAGAATGCCGGCTTTGTCGATCCGGTTGATGATCTCGATCTGGTGCATACCCCTGATCAGCCTGATCTCACGGGAGAGATAACTGGTCCCGGGAGCCTGGGCAACCACCAGCAAAGAGTTGATGACCGGCCCTGACTCCTTTACTTTTGTTTTAACCATATCCACCTGCAGAGGTCGGGAAGGATCCCTGCCCGAAACATAATAATATGCATTGATACCGGAAAGGTCTGACCGGTCGGTCAGCTCTTGCTTCAATGACTTGTCGCAGATACGGTTCACTGCCCCGCTGACAGGATCAATTTCAATAATGAAATATTCGTTTTCAAGACTGTTTTTGCCGGATTCTTTGTTTTGAACAGATTTAGCTGGTTTTAAATCCCCGTAATATATCTTCGATCCCAAAGGAGGAACATCCCCGGCAAGAAAAACCGCTTCACCTGACATCAGGACCTGTACGGGGCTTACGTTACCATCTTTATCCTTCACCTGTGATAATCCTACCGGAAAGGTTCCCGCCGGAAGCGTCACCAGACCGGTCCTTTTCCATGAAGTGGTATTAAATACCATGATTGCACCGGCCCCTTCCTGGATTGTCACCTCTTTTGGAAGGGCATCCTTCAGCAGCTCCCTTGATAACGTATCTGCTCTGAGGGCAAAAGAGCGTTTTATTTCCCATTGCTGCAGCGTGAACGGGGAAAACGGCTCGCTGATGGAGTTCCATGAGCCCCATGTGTGCTCATCAAAGAGCAGCACCTGCCTCCATGCTTCCCTGAACTCATGTTCAGGATAATACCGCTGCCGGTCAAGGGTCATGAGAACCTCCGCCTGCTCCAGCCGGTCCGCATTGTGTCGGTTCATGGCCGTTTCGATGGCGGAAGAGTATGCGCCATCCTCCCAGTAGCCCGTCAGATCTCCGGAATAGGATGGAATCATCCTTCCGTACTTCCGTTCGAAAATCCCGAAAGACTCCGTAACGGTGGAAATAACCAGCCGGGGAGTAAGATAACGTTCATTCCACGATTTGACCGTCTGGATAAGTGACGGATCAACCGGTCCGTTGTCGGAGCCAATGTTATAACGCAGGATGACCATATCGTAAGGATATTTCTCAGTGGCCAGCTGATGGATGTAGGCATGGATCTTTTCTTCCGTCAGTACCTTTTTCAGCTGCTCATAGCCCAGGCCGGTATGGAAATAGGAGTAACCCTTGCCATGCACCCAGCAAAGTATGCTATCCTCTCCGGATTGGGATTTCCACCAGAAAGGTTTGTCGCCCCATTCCTGGTTCATGTTCCCCACGCGATGGCCGTTATTGTTCCCCAGCGACAGGTATTTCACACCACTCCGGGCAAGTACAGGTACCAGTCCCCATGTCCATCCCGGAATATCGCTGACCATGGCCGAAGCAGGCTCTATTCCGCACTGCCGGCCTATCCGCCGGGCAGATTCAGTCAGCTGGATCAGTTCCCGTGAGGTACACAGTCCCGTCAGCGTATTGGAAAAGATGGCATTCAGATCGATCCAGCCGCTTCGGACTGCCTGACAAAAAAGCTCCTTTTCCTCAGGAGATGCCTGCTGCAACCAGGAGTCTACGGCCCACATGACTTCCGTGTTCCATCTGAACCGGATCCCTTCCGGCAGATCCCTGGTCTGAAGGCTGAGCTTCATGGCTTCCTCCAGGTTATTCCACTGGATGTGTTCCACCTCATCCTGTACATGGGTGTAGCCAATATCATTATGAGAATGGTGCAGGAGATAAATCGTCATGGGAACCACCGGGTCAACCATAAAATCGCGGTCGGCAAGGATCTCGTCCCCCACCGCCACCTTTACATGAAAAGAAGTGGGCGATGTTACGGCAGGGATATCCTGGTAAAAAACATTGTATCCCATAGAGATCATCTGTTCTACCCTGTTGCCTTCCAGTTCAATACTACCCTGCCGGGGCTTTCCATAGTACACAATGTCGACCCTGAGCACCTGCTTGTTGTCGGTGGTGATGGCATTTTCAGCCACCAGGTTCACCCTGTTCCGCGTTTCATACTTGAACACCATGAACCAGGTGCGGCTGCCTGCCGTCTCGCCCTGCACCCTGATCCTGACAGGACTGTCAGGCTTGAATAAAGAGGTCGGAACTGCCAGTGTAAGGTACCCCATGAAGTCTCCGTACTTATCAACCTGGGTTGCATCGAATTGCAGGGCTGTTTGATCGGGGCCCTGCCAGGTAAGACATTTTTGGATCGTGTCCAGGGGCGACTGGATGGTGAAAAATATCCTGTCGTTGAGGTAGATGTTCCAGGTGTGGGGATCCTCCGGATTCACATCCATGCCTGCAAGCATCAGGTAAGTGAACTGCTCAGGGCCCGCTGGCGCCGGGATGGGATCGGTTTCCCATTCAATGTAATTCCGGCTGTCTTCTGATCTGACCAGCAGCGACCTGTCAGCATCGGGTTGGGGCGAATGGTACTGGAGCTCCTCCCCCTTGATGCTTTTCATGTACCCACTCCGGTAATTCTGACCACTCAGAAGGCCAGTGAAAATCACCATAATAAAAATCAGCAGGTTAATTCTCATCTCAATCAACAAGGATTGTCTTCGTTAATCATAAATGACTATAAATGACTATGAATGACTATGAATCACCACTAATACCCTTTATCAGCTATCCTCACCACCCATGCATCTCTGCAAGGGGGATTATTGCTTATGGATTCCGGTATCTTCACCTCAAATCCTTCACCCTTTTTGTACCATTTGAGTGTTTTATCCGACCCAAGTAAGGTCGCCCTGGCACCGTCACCCGGGCAGAGACCCTCCAGCCCGATCACGGCAGGCATCCGGATTTCATTTTCATCAGCAAGATAGATCAGATAAAGCGTTCCATCCTTTTTCGAAGTCAGGCAAACCTTACCCTGCTTGTAAGGTGCAATGGCCCTGGTACCATAGATAGCCTCGCTGTTCACCCGCATCCATTCACCGATCTCCTTCAGCAACCGGTAGGCCCCCGGATCCCAGGTACCATCCGGTCCGGGAGCGATATTCAGCAACAAATTGCCTCCCTTGGCCACGATATCGACAAGGAGGTGAACGGCCCTGTGGCCGGTCATATACTCCGCATCCGGCACCCACGACCATCCGCCGCCTGAAATGATACAGGATTCCCAGGGGAATGGGAGGGCTTCCTCAGGCACCTGATTCTCCGGAGTGAGGTAGTTCTGATTCTTCCCAGGCACTGCCCGGTCCACTACGATCAATCCTGGTTGCTTTTGCCTGGCTTTGTTTACCAGCTCATCCATCCGGATATCCTGGTTGACAATGGAGCTTTTCATAAATCCGGAACCCCCTGCTGAGGTATGCCTGGCATAATAGTGAGCGATCTCATCTGCGGATTGCCTTGCCACCCAGCCACCGTCCAGCCAGAGGATATCCACCGGCCCATAATCGCTCATCAGCTCCATGATCTGTTGCTGAGTGAACCTGACAAACTGATCCCACTTTTCAGGATATTCCAGCGGATCATAGTTCACATTCCGGTCCATGGGAGGAAAATAGGGATCCCAGTAAAAAGGGCTGTGCCAGTCGGGTTTCGAGAAATAGGGTCCAACCCACATTCCCTTTTTGCGAAATGCCTCAAAGATCTCTCTGGTAATATCCGACCTGGAATTGGTATGAAACGGGCAACCTGAGTCAGTGATCTTATAGTCCGTGTGCCTGGTGTCGAACATGCAAAAGCCGTCATGATGCTTGGTAGTGAAGATCACATAGCGCATCCCTGCTTCTGCAGCTGCCTCGGCCCACCGGTCAGGGTCAAAGGCAACCGGATTGAAGGTTGTCTTCAGGTTTTCATACTCATGTCTGTATTCCTCATAATTCCCGGGGCGGTTGCCTTTTTTCCGTTCGCACCAGCCATAGTCCTCCGGGCAAATGGACCAGGATTCCACGATGCCCCACTGGCTGTAAGGGCCCCAGTGCATGAGCAGACCGAATTTCATATCCTGCCATTGTTCCAGCTTCTGCAGGACCAGCGGATCGTTTTCAGGAACGTAAACCTGTTGCTCCTGTGACCAACTTTCAATACAAATAATGCTAAAAAACAATAAGATAGCTAGTTTGCTCATATATTTTATTAAACTCTTATACAACAAAGCAAAGATCAACCAACGATCTTTATAATATCTGAAAGTTCCTCTTCTGTGAATTCCAGATTATTTAACGCCCCCAGGTTGTTCCTCAGTTGTTCAACCGAGCTGGCTCCGACCAGCACGGATGTCATGGTCTCGTGCCGCAGGATCCAGGCAAGCGCCAATTGTGCCAGGCTCTGGCCGCGCCGGCCGGCGATGGCGTTCAGTTTCTGCACTTTTTCAATGATCTCCGGAGTGATCTGGTGTGGCCGCAGGAATCCATGCGGTTTCGATGCACGCGAGCCCTTGGGGATCCCGTTGAGATAACGGTCGGTGAGCAGTCCCTGTGCAAGGGGAGAAAAAGCAATGCACCCAATTCCCAGCTTATGCAGTGTCTGCAACAGTTCCATTTCGACAGTACGTTTGAACATGTTATACACCGGCTGATGGATCAGGCAGGGTGTGCCCAGCTTGCGGAGGATCTCTGCCGACCGGATGGCCCCCTCGTTCTTGTAGTTTGAAATACCCGCATAGAGAGCTTTTCCGCTACGTACAATGTGGTCCAGTGCAGCCATGGTTTCATCCAGGGGTGTATGGGGATCGGGACGGTGATGGTAAAAGATATCCACATAATCGAGCCCCATCCTTTTGAGGCTCTGATCAAGACTGGCCACGAGGTACTTCCGTGATCCCCATTCACCATAAGGTCCGGGCCACATGTAATAACCTGCCTTGGTGGATATCACCAGCTCGTCGCGGTAAGGATGCAGATCCTGCCTGAGGATCCTGCCAAATGTCTCTTCGGCAGAGCCGGGTGGCGGACCGTAATTGTTGGCCAGATCAAAATGGGTGACACCCCTGTCAAAGGCTTCCAGGACGATCTTTCGTGAGTTCTCAGCATCATCCACTCCCCCGAAGTTGTGCCACAATCCCAGGGAGATAGCCGGGAGCAACAGGCCGCTCCGGCCACAGCGGCGGTACTCCATCTTTGAGTACCTCTCTTCCGATGCCATGTACTTTTCCATAAGATCAGATTTCAAAAAACAAAGATACCGTAATTCGGTCAGCGGTCAGCGGTCTGCGGTCAGCGGTCAGCAGTCAGCGGTCAGCAGTCAGCAGCTGGCAGGAGGCGGAACTGGAATTTGGTACCTGGAATTTGGATTTTATCAATGAACCTCTACCGGCACCCTGAGCCTGATATCCTCCGAACTGGATCCAACCAGGAGCGTGTACATTCCTGGTTCAACACGGTAATCCTGTACCTGCGGGTCGTAATACTGCATTTGCCGTATCTGAACGGGGACCGCCACCTGCCGGATTTCACCTGCCCTCAGCAGCACCTTCTGAAATCCCACCAGCATCTTCAACGGCCTGAAAGAACCGGCATTCTCTTTCGAAGCATATACCTGTATTACCTCCTCACCTTCCCTGCCGGATGCATTGGTGATTTCAACGGTCACATTGCATACATCCTCACGGGTAAACACCAAAGGCGGAACGGATGCATTCAGATAGTTGAACGCTGAATAACTCAATCCGTGTCCAAAGGGATACAGGACTTCTCCCCTGAAATATTTATAGGTGCGGTTGCTCATGGAATAATCCTCAAAACCGGGCAGGTCTTCCACCGATTTGTAAAAGGTGACCGGCAATCTGCCCGAGGGATTATAATCCCCGAACAGAATGTCTGCCAGAGCGCTTCCTCCCGCCTGGCCGGGATACCAGGCCTGGATGATGGCCGGGATATGTTCCTTTGCCCAGCCGACCGAAAGAGCGCTTCCGCCGGTAAGCACCAGTACTGTAGGTACGCCGGAGCCATGAACAGCGTTAAGCATCTCCTCGTCGATGGCCGGCAGGTTAAGGTGGGTGCGGTCACCTCCTGAGAATCCGTCCACCTCCACGTTCATTTCCTCTCCCTCCAGGGCAGGAGAAATTCCTCCAACAAAGATGCAGGCATCCGCATCCTTCAACTCTTTCATCAACTCATCGCTGAGCGACTGTTCGAATCCGGTTTCCTTTAAGATCCTCCACCTCAGCCATATCCCCGCGTAGTCAATATCATCGGCATACTCCAGCCGGATACTGACCGGTGTGCCCCGCGTCATCGACAGGTTGATCTTCTTATAATCCCAGTAATTGTCCACTTTCCAGTGATCGATGACCAGCTGGTCGTTCAGGTATAATCTACCCCTGTAATCCGATGTGAAACCGATCTCGTACGTACCATCCATGGGTGGTACCAGGAATCCGGTCCAGCGCACCGAGAAGTGGTCAGCCGGCACATTCGCATACGGGGCAGCCAGACGCCATCGCGGGCTGATAAGAGTATCGACCGCAGTCACCACAGGATCGCCGGCCAGGTCGGGATTGCTGAAATATTCGGCCTTCAGCCCCTTTACACCGGACTGATCAGCAGGTGTAAGGCATTCATCAGGTATATCTCCCGGGGACACTAATTCCTGCAGCGAGATGAATCCCTTGCAATAAACTACGCGGGTATCCTTCCCTGCCCGGCTCCTGATACCCTGCAGGAAAGTGACCGGACGGGAGGGTGTCCCGTTGTAATTACCCAGCAGGACATCCACCTGATCCGCATAGGGTCCGGCCACGACGATCTTTTTAACGGTCTCCTTCAACGGCAATAGATCGCCCTGGTTCTTCAGCAGCACCATGCTCTGCCGGGCAACCTCCTCCGACAGCGTCCCATGTTCGGGTTTGTCATTCTCTGCAATGGGTATCTGAGCATACCCTACCATCTCTTCGGGATCGAACATGCCCAGCCGGATGCGGGCCAGCATGAGCCGCTGGACTGACTGGTCAATGGTTTCCTCAGAAATGATCCCTTCGTCCACGGCTTTTTTCAGCGACAGGTATTCGTTGCCGCAGGTCAGGTCGCAGCCGGCCTTCACGGCCATGGCCGAAGCCTGGTATGCCGAATCCACGATCCGGTGGCCAGTATAAATGTCCCATATGGCACCGCAGTCAGACACTACATACCCCTGGAATCCCCATTTATTGCGCAACACATCTATCAGCAGTGGCGAGCTGGCACAACAGGCTTCGTCCTGTGTCCGGTTGTAGGCGCACATTACTGAGTATGCCCCTGCTTCCCTGAAACACGCTTCGAAAGCCGGGAGATAGGTTTCGTAAAGGTCGCGGTCGTCAACCACGGCATTGAAACGGTGCCGTGACGACTCCGGGCCGCTGTGCACCGCAAAATGCTTTGGGGTTGATATTACTTTAAAATAACGAGGGTCGTCACCTTGCAATCCTTTCACAAATGCCACCGCAATACGGGAAGTTAGGTAGGGATCCTCCCCGTAGGTTTCCTGTCCCCTCCCCCAGCGCGGATCACGGAAGATGTTGATGTTGGGCGACCAGAAGGTCAGTCCCTGGTAGATGCTGCGCTCATTGTGCCTGACATGTTCGTGGTGCTTGGCCCTGGCTTCTGTGGAAATGACCTCAGCCTCCTTCAGGATGAGATCAGGATTCCAGGTGGCCGCCATACCGATGGCCTGAGGGAAGACCGTGGCGATGTCGTCGCGTGCCACACCGTGCAGGCATTCGTTCCACCAGTTATAGGCAGGGATGCCCAAACGGTCGATCGCAGGGGCGTTGTTTTGCATCTGGGCGATCTTCTCCTCCAGCGTCAGCCTGGAAACGATATCCCAGGAGCGCTCATCCGCAGAAAGGGAAGGATCCAGGAACGGGTACGAGGATTTCTCTTTGCATCCAAAAGGTAGAAGAAAAATCACTGCGCCGAGCATGAATAGAATAAGTGTGTTATTCTTCATATTTCCTCCAGTTTTTATAAAATTCAACTACCCACTTCATCGCCTCCATGTCATTCATCCACATTTCCAGGTGATCCATCAGATAGTAAGCTGCTTCGTCCGGATGGCCCAGCTGATAGGTATCTCCAAGCCTTTTAGGCAGTTTTTCCTTTCCCATGATCATTTGGATGACATGTTTATTGGAATGGAAGGCATCCATTAATGCCTGATCTGCATCCTTTCCGGCTCCCTGGGTCTTAAAAACAAAGTAAGCATAATTATATGACCATAAGGCAGTTGAATCATCCTTAAACTTTTTGTATAACCTGGAAAAGAGATCGTACTGGCAATGCTTCAGATACAATCTCGACAGATCATCCCTGGCGCCCTGGTTATCATTGGGATTCAATCTGATTAATTCTTCATAAATCTTCATGGCTTCTTTTTCCCTTCCCATGGTCTCAAAGCACCTGGCCAAGCCATATTTTGCAGTCATGTAAGGTCGGGTTTCCGTAATGCCCCAGAAACGGCCCTTATTCTTCCTGAAAAATAGCTCACCCAGCTGTTTTTCTCCCAAGCCGATGGCCTTTTCCAGCAAAGCAGCAGCTTTTACCGGATCAGTCTCATGCTGTGCTAAAAAATTATAGGCCCTCACACTCTCAGGGTCTATTTCAAGTGCCTGATGAGCCAGTTTGATTCCTTCCCTGGCATTGGCTTCATAGGCACGATACATCAGGTCGTCTGCCCTGTCCTTATCGGTCGGCCTGCCTTTTTTCTTTGGAACGACTTCATCGATCCGCTTTCCGGTGAGATTTTTTGCCAGGAAATCCTGTACTTGCTCAAGACTCTCAAAATGCTGCTCTTCAAGGTATTTCATCAGCCTCTCATTCGCAAGGTTCATCATATCCCTGGTTATGGGTTTTCCTTCGGAAATTGCGTTACCAATGGGAATATCTGCTTCTCCTTCATCATCGGAATCATCATCTTCTTCAACCTCCTCCTCCTCGGGTCCCTCAGCAACCTCACCTTCTTCGTTCATAATGATATAATTACCTCGCCCAACATTCTTATCCAATGTCTGAAGTATCCCTGAAGGATGGCTTTCTTTTCCGACCATCACAGCTGGATACCCATCCAGGCCAAATTCAATGTCCATGAACTCGATTCGCTCATCATCTTCCTCCAGAATATACTGAGAAAGTTTAAAATCCTTGTGGGGACGAAATCCCAGTTCTTCGGCAAAGGCAATGGATCCATAGATGATGTTGTGTGCAAGTACATAAGCCACTGGTACAATCTCATCTGAACCATCTGAGAAATCAGCCATCCTCTTCTTAATGCCGGAAATGACTTCTGGTTCCTGGTTGAATAGCCAGAAGGTATCTTTAACCCCAAGGCAGTAAAGGTCGACCTGAAAGGATCCCACAGTAATGTTACCGTTGGTATGATTTCGTGTTACAAGAATGAACGCCATTCCGGAATCTTCCCACCCGGAATTGATGTAACATTCACCCAGTGGCAGGCTTCGGGCCCGGTTTTTTATGTATTTTTCAGGAGTATCAGGCATTATGGAGAATTTTTGCGGCAAAATGCTGAGGTATTTATCCCCAAAGGTAAAAAATCCGCCGGTTATATATCGTAGGTTTTTAGCACTACGACCGTTAAAATCCACCAAATTCTCAGATGAAATTTCCAATCAGGCATTAGTTATTCAGAAATTTATCTATACTTTTACTTTCATGTGATCGTAAAAACTAAATAACTGAATGATTATTACTTAACTTAAACAACACCTCCTTATGAAAACACTCAGCTCGTTCAGGAACATCCTGTACTTTTCATCCGTTATTTTCGTACTGTTCCTTTTCTTTTCCCAATGCGATGAAGATGATAAAAATGAAGCCACCCCGTTGGGTACACTGGAGGTTTCACCTCAGGAAGCCTTGATCAATATCAGCACCGCATTAACCGCGCATGTAAAGGTCCTTCCGGGACTTGAGATCAAAGATACGGTTCGCCTGGTGAAAGTCGCTGCCAATGGAAATGAATCGGAAATGGGTTATTTGCTGGATAACGGCGACCTTTACTGGGGCGGGGATGAGATCAAGGGTGACCGGATATTCAGCGGTAAATTCAACATCACGGAATCAGCCAAAGGGGAGATCCGGTTCAAGGCCATCGCTTCACCCATGGGGAACGATGCCGGTTTGTATGAATCAGGCCTGGTGAGCTTCAATATCTATGCAGACATCAAATCTGCCGACATGAATGCGCTGTATACGATTCAGGAGAATTCAGCGGATCAGCTCACTACTTACCTCAACGGCAGCCAGGATAATATTGAGAGCGCAGTTGACCAGCTGGTACAATGGCTTAAATCGCAACCTGAAATTGAAAGCGTGGAACAGGAAGGCGTTACCTCCATCGAAATAAAATATAAATCGGGACTGATGGGCGGAATCGTTATTTCATTGCTTGGTGACGATGGGTTGAGCGATACGCGCGGGGGGCTGACCGCTGAAGATCCCGGAAAAGCAGTACGTGCAACGACCGCTACGATTCAGGTTTCAAAACAGACCAGGGGCACTGCCGCTCAGGGATTCAAAAGTGCCAGAGCGTTTGATCCCAATACGATCGGCAACCGGAATGTGTTTATTTATGCTCCTTTTGAGGCTTCATGGCGAAACAACGAAAGGCCTCATATCATGGGCATACTCGATAGCCTGGAATGTGGTGATTTTCCGGTGAATTTCTATACGAACCAGGATGCCAATGTGGCACGGCTGTATGAAATGACCAGTTACGGAATGGTGGTGCTTTCCACCCATGGCTCAGGCGGTGGAAAAGCTTTTCTGACAGGTGAAATCGCTGATACATTGCTGGAGGTTTATCAAACCTATAAACCGATGCTACAGGGTGTCAATCCCAAAATGGGTATCTCTAAAAACATGACCATCAGTAAATCCGGTGATGTTGTCACCAAACAGGATGTCTATAAGGTCTATGCTCCGTTCATTTCCGCCTTACCGGGTGAATTCCCGCAAAGTGTGATATTGAACAATTCCTGCGGAAGCGACAAAACGCCTCCCCTGCGGGATGCATTTCTTGCTAAGGGAGCCAAAACGTATTACGGTTACACTGAATCGGTTAATGGAGGATTTTGTGTATCTGTTTCACGGGATGCTTTCATTACCCTGGCTAAAAATGGCAAGACAACGGGTGAAGTCAGCAAGATCAACACTTCAGATCCTCAAGATCCCTACGCCACCTTCAAAATACAGGGTTCCCAGGCCATGCATTTCGCGCTGGACCTGGTCAATGGAGCTTTTGAAGAAGGGGAACTGGGCTGGACCCGCAACGGGGACGGACGTGTCATCAGCCAGTTGGGATTTATCAGCCCTGAGGAAGGGAACTATATGGGTATCATATCCACAGGTCTTGGCTATACCACGGAAACCGGTAAAATTTCCCAGTCATTCAATGTCCCGGCCAATGCCAGTACGTTGACCCTGGAGTGGAACTTCCTTTCCGAGGAATTTCTCGAGTACATTGGATCCAGTTACCAGGACCGATTCGAGATCGTACTGATATCTGAAGACTTCGGTGAAGAAGTTTTGATCAACAGAACCATCGACGGGATTGCGGCAGAGTTTGGTGCCTCCGCCCCAACTGAGGAAATCCCCGAAGGAATTCCGGGTGATTTGATCGCGGTGTCTCCAGATATTGTTTTTGACCAGGGTGATGTCTATATGACAGGGTGGCAAACCTTTACTTATGACCTGTCATCCTACAAAGGCAAGTGTATAACGATCGCACTCCGCTGCACGGATGTCGGCGACAGTGTGTATGACACCGCCATATTACTTGATAAGATCGCTATCCAATAAGAGTAAGGTGATCCGGTTGTTCCTGCTCCCGGCCGTCATGATGACAGGATAAGGGAGTGCACTGTATACTAAACAGAGGCTAATCTGATGAAAATAATTGATGTAAAAGGAAAAAAATGTCCGATACCTCTGATCGAAACTAAAAAGGCATTGAAAGAACTCGGTCAGAACGAAACGCTGAAAGTTTTACTCAACAGCGAAACTTCTGCTCAGAATGTAATGAGGTACCTGAAAGACAATGGTATCTTAGCCGAACAGCACAATACAGGAAATGAATTTGAAGTGCTGGTCAATAGATCGGGGAAAATCGGAGAGCTGACCGGGGTCGATCCTTGCTGTGATACTCCTATCCCTGTGGATAAAAGATATGTGGTGGTATTTGCGAAGGACCGCATTGGAGAAGGCGACAATGAACTTGGACTTGTCCTGGCAGGGAGTATGCTCAATACCATAAGAGAATATGATGTTCTGCCACAAAAGATCATTTTCATGAACGCTGGCATTAACCTGGTGTTAAAAGGTGCCCCGGCACTTGTTCATCTTACCGAGCTTGAAAAGAGGGGAGTCGAAATCATTACCTGCGGAACCTGTCTGAATTACTTTGAGAAAGCGGATCAGCTTGCTGTCGGAAGGGTAACCAATATGTATGAGATCCTCGACAGCCTGCTGAAAGCGGGTAAGGTGATTAATTTGTAGGACTGATTGTTTGCAATCACTGGTATGAACCCCAGGGCAAGCCCTGGACCCTAATTCCGGCGCAAGCACCGGGGAATTTACCCCGTATGACCCCTCCCCTGCACCCCTCCCCTTAAGGGGAGGGGACGGGGGAGAGGTCAATTATTAAACCCTGAATATGAAACATGATCTCCTTAAGCTCGTCGACCAGGGTGGCTGCTCTGCCAAGCTATCCGCTTCAGAGCTGGGCAAAGCCCTGGCTGATTTGCCGAAAATAACCAATCAAAATGTCCTTGTGGATATCGAATCTCATGATGATGCGGGCGTGTATAAGATCCGTGAAGATTATGCATTGGTTCAAACTACCGATTTCTTTCCCCCGGTTTGTTCCGATCCTTACGATTTCGGACAGGTTGCAGCAGCCAATGCCTTAAGCGATGTGTATGCCATGGGGGGCGAAGTGCTCACGGCCCTGAACATAGTCCTTTTCCCGACAACATTACCTCTGAAAATTTTAAAGGAAATATTAAGAGGCACACAGGATAAAGTTGCCGAAGCAGGAGGTGTAATCGTGGGCGGACATACCATTGCCAATGAGGTTCCCGTTTGTGGCTTATCCGTTACCGGTTGGGTGCACCCTGATAAAATTATTACCAATACCGGAGCAAAATCCGGAGATGTCCTGATTCTTACCAAACAAATCGGAACAGGAGTAATTATTTCAGCAAAGCGTAATGATCTCGCAGATGCTGCTACTTACCGTGCTGCCCTTGATTCAATGAAGCATTTGAACAAAAATGTCGCAGAGGTGATGAGAAGATTTGATATCAAAGGAGCCACCGATATCACCGGATTCGGATTACTCGGGCATGCGTTGAAGATGGCGCAGGGAAGTGGTGTTTCAATGAAAATCAATGCTGCTGACGTTCCTGTCATGGATAAGGTCCTTGACTTGATCGAGATGGGTTGCATTCCAGGCGCAGCTTTCCGCAACCTTGAATTTGCGGAAAAGGATATTCAGTTTGATCCGGCTCTGGATTACAACCATAAAATGCTGGTTGCCGATGCCCAGACTTCCGGAGGGATGCTTATTTCTGTTCCCAATAAGAAGGCTGATCAACTGTTGGCTGATCTTATGGAGGCGGGTTATCCCTTTGCGGCAGTAATTGGCGCTGTCGGTGAAAAAAGTGGAAAATCGGTTTATATCAATTGATGCCTCAGGACTTTAGCCCATAACCTGAATCCTTCGGATCAAACCGAGAGGGTGTCTCGCCAAAACTTATTATACCTTTTATTTGCCATTCCTTATTAAATGTATTATCTTTCATAGCTCAACTTTAATTCTATGTAAGATGAAAAATGCTGCAATGTATTTTATATTCCTAATCGTTCCAATGGCGGGAATTGCCCAGTGGTCGGACAATCCATCCATGAATACGAAAATAATCGATACCCTGGGTACACAGGCCGTACCAAAGATAGTGGTCAATGAGGAAGGGGAAACCTATATTTCCTGGTACAACCAGCCGGATTCATTGTCGTATTTTGAGCTGTACCTGCAGCACCTGAATGCGGATGGGATGAAGTTGTGGTACGATGAAGGACTCCTGATCAATGATCATCCCACCTGGACCTGGGTAACGGATTACGATCTGATCATTGATTCGGAGGATCACGCCATAGTGGTGATGCAGGATGCCCGGAATGGATACAGTGACGTATTTGCATACAGGATCTCGCCTGAAGGTACCTTTACGTGGGGACCGGATGGGATTGCTCTGACGAATGACAATGATTTTAAACCGTCGCCTTCGGCCGTGGTGACGACCGATGAAAATATCGTTGTCATGTGGGGAGTGGGACCATCGGATACCACTAAGTTTTCTTATATCAGCCTGCAAAAATTATCAAAAGACGGTCAGACCCTATGGGACGTCAATACGATCATCAGCACTGACTCCATGCATTGCCTGATGCCCGGCATGATCGCTACAGAAGACAATGGAGTGATCGTGATGTGGATCACCACCGTTTCAACCGATACTTCAGAAGTTGGAAACTGGCCCTATATGTACCCATTGACCCAGAAAATAGATGGAGACGGAAACCAGGTATGGCCTGAACACCTGGTTCTTGATACGGCTAAAAATATGCCGTTGAGCTTTTTTGCACCAGCCATGGAAAGTGATGGCAATGGTGGATTTTTTGCGGGATGGATGGCCTTTCCTGAGGGACCTTTTTATAATACTTATCTTCAATATGTTACTTCAGAGGGTATACCCCAGTGGACCCCTGATGGCATGAACGTGTCGGATTCCGTGCAATATAAGCATTCAAACCCGTCGCTCACTTATTTCCCGGAACATGATGAGCTTTTTGTTTTCTGGAATGTGCTCAACGAATATGAAGGATTCGAGGCCGTTTATGGTCAGAAATATTCGATCGACGGGCAGAATCAGTGGACTACCGGAGGCAGAAGATTTGTGGGTTGGGTTTCTGCTTATGATACGCTCTTAGGAACCAGTGGTATCAGGAAGACCACAGAAGATGACCTAACCCTGTTCTATGCATATGAATTCATTACCCTGGCAGGTACAGATACCATTATCAGCACGGATTACCTTGCCCGGAGAATCGACAGGGATGGCAATTCCGTCTGGGAAGGCAGTGACCTGGTTTTCACAAATGCCAAAAGTGCAAAGGGTGAGCTGAATGTGAGCAGAATGGTCAATGATCAGTACATCGCCACCTGGGAAGATAACAGAGAGGATCCGGAAAACTATTATCAAGCGGGCATTTATGCCCAGAATATCACCAAATATGGAAACCTGGGTCCGACAGCAGTAAATGATCCAATGCACGACAGCAATCTGATCATTGGCACCTATCCCAATCCCGTCGATCACACACTCACCATAACGTACCGGTCAGACCGGAATGGTGCCATGGAACTCAGCCTCTATGATATAACAGGGAACCTGATCAAGCACCATGTGTTACCCTGTCAATACGCGGGTGATTGTACATACACTCTGGATATATCCGAATTGCAGGCCGGAGTTTACATCGTACAACTGCAGCACAACGGTATGACCGGTTATCATAAGATCGTAAAATGGTAAACAAAGGGTACCTTATCACCGGAAAGATCCTTGAAGATATTCCGAAGATGGACCCTTAACCTCTATTTTTAATGATTTTTCTTGCTTTCCCCTCACGGATTTTATATATTTACTGCCTTGCTTAAATTTCCTTCAAAATGACAAAACGATTGATCTTTTTCCTGGCAACAGGGGCCGTTGTTGCATCGGCAGGTTTGCTGATGATCCTGCGGACGCCTGATTCGTTGACCTCCAAAAAGCAGTTACCTGCGATTGCTGAAAACAGAAAAATACCCAGGAGTGCTTTTCTACCCATGATGGCAGAGTACCAGTTCCAAAAGCTGAGAGATCCGAAAACGGACCGGATACCGCCCGGCGTCCGGTCACGAGAGCTGGCCTTTGCGTCACGGCTACCGGCCGCTGAGACAAGCCGGGAACAGGCATGGACCTGGCGGGGACCCAAAAACATCGGTGGGAGGATGCTTTGCATCGCTGTCGATACCGATGATGAAAACCACCTGCTCGCAGGCAGCGCCTCCGGCGGCATGTGGCATTCCACCGACGCGGGACAGTCGTGGCAGAAGACCACCGCCCCCGACGCCGAACAGAGCGCTACGTGCCTGGTGCAGGACCATAGGGCAGGGAAGCACCATATCTGGTACTACGGTACAGGCGAGCTGCTCAGCACCACCAACCGAAACATCAGCACCAACGTGCGGACCGTCGGCATCGGAAACGGTATCTTCAAATCAACGGATAACGGGGCGACATGGGAACCACTGGCCTCAACCCAGGGAGGCTCCCCTGAAGTCCTCGATGAAATTTTCCAGGGAGTATGGAGAATCGTCACAGATCCGGTTAGCACTGAAAAAGATATCGTGGATGCAGCATGTTACGGAGCCATCATGCGCTCAGAAAACGGAGGCAACACCTGGCAGGTGGTCCTCGGTGACCTCTACAATAAGTCATTCTGTACCGACATCGGCATCACCCCCGATGGGGTCCTCTTTGCGATCATGGGAGGTTACGGCTGGGGGGTCGAGCCGCCGGACAAAGCCGGGATCTGGCGTTCCACCAACGGCATATCCTGGACAAACATCACACCCTCCGGTTTCCCCACAAATAACCGTGTTTCCCGGCTGGCTATCGCACCTTCCAACCATAACATAATGTACGTCTTTACAGAATCACAGTCTCCCGATCTTGCTCCGTTCAATGGCTATACCAACACGATCAATACATTCTGGAAGATGACCTGGGATACAGAAGCCGACTCCGCCACCTGGGAAGATCGTACGCCGGGTATGCCGGGAGCAGGCAATGGCGACATGAACAGCTTTCCCTATTCCTTTGTTGTGTATGGTGGATACACCTTCACCATGGGTGTGAAACCCGACAACGAGAATGTCGTGTTCATGGGGGGCATGAACCTCTACCGATCAATAAACGGTTTTGCAGACAGTCTGCAGACCTCATACATTGGTGGATATCCGTTCGATATGGATTCGCTCCACGGTCTTCATCCCGACCAGCATGGGATTGCCTTCCTCCCTTCAGATCCCAGGGTGATGTTCATGTCAAACGACGGGGGCATCTATGTCACCCAGGATTGCATGGCTGACAGTATGGACAACAGCTGGGAAAGACTTAATAACCAGCTGACTACCACCCAATTCTACTCCGTTGCCATCGATCACGGAGCTGACCATGACGACTGGATCCTTGGAGGTCTTCAGGATAACAACTGGTACTATACGGTCACCGATGATCCTACGGAACTCTGGTTCGATATCGATATCTGCTACGATGGCTTTGCCACCTACGTGGCCGATGACTGGGAGTACTGTGTGATCTCAGCCTATAGTGGAAATATCTGGACATCGCAGTTCGGTGATGACATGCACACGAAAAATATCTTCTACCAGCTCCCTGATACATTGCTGGCCTATTATGATCCGGTGATGGGTTCCAATTCTCTTTTTCCGTTCTACCAGAACTTTGCACTTGATCCGAATACCGAAGAAATATTCTACCTTCCGACGGTCACCAGCATCTGGAGAAAAGATAACATGAAAGCAGCATCCTACGATACAAGCCTGCGCAATGTTGGATGGAACCATCTGAGCAACGTTGATGTAGGACAGGCAAGCGAGATCAGCTATATCGCCGTTTCCGCCATTCCTGCCAACCGGCTCTATTACGGCACCAGTCTGGGAAAAGTATACCGGATGGATGATGCGCACACGGGCAATCCGATGCCGGTGGATATCACCGGAGATCATTTCCCGACCAATGCTTTTGTGGCTTTCATTGATATTGATCCCGGGAATGCGGATCATACCATGGTAGTCTTCTCCAACTATGGAGTTCAGAGCCTGTTCCATACATCCGACGGAGGGGCGACCTGGACCGCGGTTGGAGGCAACCTGGAAGAGAATCAGGATGGCTCCGGGTCGGGACCCTCAGTGCGCTGTTCCAAAAAAGTGATGCGCAATGGCCAGAAAACCATTTTCATCGGTACCTCTTCCGGACTCTTCTCCACCAGTGAACTCAAAGGAGATTCGACCATCTGGGTAAGGGAGGGCGCCTCCACCATCGGAAGGGTCATCGTCGACATGATCGATGCCCGGTACAGCGATGGATTCATAGCCGTTGGGACACACGGGAACGGCGTGTACAGCGCGTATTTCGAGCCCACCTCCGGGATCACTGTGCCGGCCGCCGGACCATCGCTCAGGCTGGTCAGGATCTTCCCGAATCCGGTGCATGGATCCGTTCAGGTGGAGATATCCTGTGAAACGTCGCAAGCACTTGAGATTCATCTTTATAACAACGCCGGAAAACTGGAAGCGGTCCTCTTCAGCGACCGTATCTCTCAGGGAACGCATACGATCCCGCTGAATTTGAATGAAATTGTACCCGGACTCTATCAGCTTTGTCTGCTTCCTTCTGATGGGAAGATTGTAAAAAAGATCATTGTACTGTAAATTATTTAAAATTAAAAGGAGGCTACCATGTCATCTCAACCCGAACCTGAATGCTGTCCGAAATTCGATCCCATCCCCTGGGACGATAAGGTATTTGAATGGAAAGACAGGAAATTCATTAAAGACAAGGTCTGCACGCTATTTTACATGCCCCTGAATTTTGGCTGCGTCATGAGGCGGCTGGATAAAAAGATGAGGGCATCCGGTGCTACCCTGGTGGATGGAATGTGCCTTTCCGAGCATACATCAGGCTGGAATATGAACGTCTATCTTGCTGTTGACAAAGACGTTGCAGGCATAAAGGAAAAAAACCTCAGCGGCAAATTTTACAGCTGTGTCTATGAGGGACCGTACAGGAATACCCGTAAGTGGATCGTTGATTTTGAAGTAAAGGCAAAATCGAAAAATTTTCACATCAAAAAGTGGTACATGTGGTACACCACCTGCCCGAAATGCGCAAAGAAATATGGCAAGAACTACGTGGTGATCGTGGCGCAGATAGAATAATTTTTCCTTATATTTGTCCAACCCAACCAGGTCCCCACCCATAGTCAGAAAGATCCACTGCCTGCTTTTTATTGGACAGTGTATCGCATTCGGAGGAATACGTCAACTTCGCTCCGGAAAGAAAAATCATTAATCCAACATATATCAGCGTGTATTCGGTGTCCTCATTCAAATTTCAGAAGCTATGAAAGCAATGGTCAAACGTTACATCACCGACTTGTACAGCCAGTTTCATTACTACGCCACCTGGCTGCCCACCTCAACCATCGAAGTGGGCTCGATCGGTACATTTTCGGGCAGGGAATTCGAGCGGTTATCACATCTCCGGAATGAAGGCATTGACTTCGAGATCCAGGAAGACACCAGCCAGGCCGACCTGGACTACAGCTCGGAAGGAGCGGTGACCATCAGTCCCAAGCTATCCGGTAAGGCCCCGGTGGCAGGCAGCGTGCTGAGCGAGGCGGATGCCGGATTCACGGTCGATTTTTCAAGGAAGAACGCGATCGTTTTCAAGGCCAAAGGAGTGGTTTGTTCCAGCATCAAGGATCAGATCAAGCTGGGAAGGGATCTCAAGAAAAAGTACGATGAAGGCAAGTGGGATAAAAAGTGGGTGGTGGTCAGAGAGTTGGTCAGGGCCGAAAGTGCCACGATCCTGATCTCGGGTTCCACCAGCAGCCGGATCGAGCTTAAGGCGACAGCCAACATCGGGGCTGATAAACTCGACATTGCCGATGCATCATTGTCGCTGAACATTGCATTTGAAAAGAACATCGGAACGAAGATCGTGGCCGAGAAGGGACTTACGCCGTTGTTCAAGGTGAGGAGAGGGAGGGAGAGATAAGATCAAAGATCAAAGATCAAAAAGCAAATATTAAAAATACAGTTGTATGATTAAAATGAACAAGATCCTGTTGGGTCACAAGTTTGTGGGCAACTTTCTGGATGAGCCTGTCGCCATCGGGAAGATCTACAAGATGGATGACAGGCAGTTTCTGCCTGCGCTGCAGTTCAGCGATGTTTACCCTGCGATCGACCTGGCAAAATGGACTGACTCCGGGTCACCTGGCGATCTCAAGTTCAATGTCACATCCGACGTGGGTTTCAAATTCGGCGGGGGTGCCTCCAGTTCGATCGGTGAGTCGAAGGTGGAAATAGAGTTCCTCAAGCGGAGGAAGGTGGCAGGGTACCTCAGGGACGCCACGGTTCAGTCGCTACGGTATGAGAACATCCGCGGGGAGCTGAAGAAGCTATGGCAGGATAAGGGATACACAAAGTTCCTGCGGGATTACATCTTCATCTTTGAGGTCGTCACCGCCGCTTCCGGAACACTGGTCTATTCCAGTGAAGGAGGCACAAAGGTCGTTCTGGAGCACACCCTGGCCGGGAAGGTGACAAAGCTGGCCGATCTGGGTTCCGGCAATTTTCAGCTGACGGCGAATTCCGAAAGAACCCTGGAGATCATCCGGAACACGTCGCACATTCCGTTATTCAAGGCTTTCCGGTTCAGGAAGAACTGGGAACCGGAGATACTGGGGTAGGCGGCCTGTCCGGGGAATGAAGTGACGAGGGATCAGCAGTCAGCAGCCTGTCCTGAGGGCGAAGCCCGAAGGATCAGCAGTCAGCGGTCAGCAGTCAGCGGTCAGCAGTCAGCGGTCAGTAGCATGTCCTGAGGGCGAAGCCCGAAGGATCAGCGGTCAGCGGTCAGCGGTCTTGGAATTTGGATCTTGAAATTTGTTTGGATTTTGGATCATGGGATTTGGAATTTTTTAAGTCGACGCGCCACAGATGAACGAGATGAATCACAACGCGGTCGTAGAGATCTTTTCCGGCACCAGCTGGGAAGCGGAGATGGTAAGGAGTCTGTTATCCGATGCGGGAATTCCGTCGTTTATAAAGAATAATGTACTGGGTAATTATCTGATTGACCCCATCATGGCAAGCGGGGTAAAGGTGATGATCCTGGAGTCGGATCTGGAGGAGGCGACGAGAGTGGTGCAATGGTATTATGAGAGGATGAGGAACAGAGGTGACGAATGACGAACAGAGGAGTGTTGATTTCTGATTTCTGAAATGAATTCAGAAATCCGAAATCAGAGGTTCCTCTGTTCGTAAATCGGGAGTTCAAGTGAAAGCGGGCGGAGAGGTTCACAGGTCCTTGAAAAGCAGATTTTTGGCAGGCTGTTTTGAATAACCTTAATATCAATTATTTAGAGTGATAAAAATGGGATGATAACTGATTTATACTTTTTGAAGTGAATGGATAATATTGTACCAATATTTGAAGTATAAACCGGATCAACATAGAAATTTTGTCACTAGTGTGTTTTGCTATCAATTTATTTACAATCCTGTTGTAGATATCGCAGAAATTATTTACCTTTATACCGCTTCAGATTTACTTAATTTCCATTCATTTTTATTGGTTCTCATGTAAAGAGTCACGCCTTCAGGAAGAGTGTTTTATTTGCTCCTGCTTTTATTACATATTAAAATGTAACGCTATGAACCGGAAAAGTTTTTTGACGAGCCTTTTGATGGGCACAACTGCCACCTTTTTGCCAGCCCACCAGGTAATTACAGAATCACATGAGAAACAAAAGGTCAGGCTCGGGGTGTCTTTTATCGCAGGCTTTCAGTATTATGACGGACCGGATGCCGAGCTGCTGCTGGAAACAGACATGCCGCTCCAGTTGAACCGGGAGCCTCACAACCGTTATGACAAAAATGCCGTAGAGGTCTGGTCAGGGGATGCCAAGCTGGGCTATGTCCCGCGCGCAGAAAATAAACCCATCGCCAGGCTGATGGATGAAGGCAGAAACGTCCAGGCAAGAATATTACAGCTTGATCCCGCTAGCTTTCCTTATGGAAGTGTTAAAATGGAGCTGTTCTTTATGAGCAATGCAGCCTGATGGAAAAATCCAGCTGGAAATCTTTACCGCTGTGCCTACGGCACTACCGTACTTAACGGCTACGCCGTAATTCATCTCTCGCATATCCTTTCGCCAATCTCCTTCTCCTTTCACTTCTCCCTCTACCTGGCTAATCAGTAATGGCTATTCTTTAACATTTTCCTCGTGAACGCTCATATCCCCCAGCAGCAACCACTTGCCGCCTTCCCTGATATAAAACTCGGCGATCTTCCCATAGCCTTCTTCCTGTTTCGTCTGCCCTCCCAAGGTAAATGAGATGTAATAACTGAAATAATAGTCTACCACTGCAGCATTATCCAGCACCACGATACGGGCAGGATTGACCATATAATAATCCAGCCTGAGGTTGTCCTTCATAGAATAATACAGTCGAGAGGTGGTCTCCTTTGACAGTGGTACGGGCTCTTCCGTACTCCATCCCTGGTATTTCGGGTGAAGAACAGCCAGTTCTCCGGCAATATCGCCGGCTTTCCAGCAGGTCCAGCTCTCTTCCACCACCTGCCATACTTCTTTTTGTTCCTTCGTCCACTCCTGGGCGAATACTGATGTTGTAATGATGGCTACCATGGCCATCATGGCGAGTCTGAGCAGTTTTTTCATGGCATCTTTTGATTTAGGTTAAGAATTGAAGTTACTGAAAACGAAACAAATATAGTGAAATATGACGAGGAAAGCAAATTATTATTTGTTTAGGGGTAATGGCAAGGAGGCCTGTTTTGTTTAGAGGTTAAGATGAGGGTCATTTACACGAAACCTAACCTCTAAACTAAACTGGCTTCTTAACCTTAACCCCTAAACAGGTGCTTGAAAGGATTTACGAACAATGGAGTGTTGAGTGTTGATTTTTGAAGATTATTTGCGAAATTGCGGGACGGTTGACGGTTGACGGTTGACGGTCGGTGGAGTTGGATTTTGGATTTTGGGATTTGTTTGGAATTTGGTGCCTGGGATTTGGAATTTTTAATACTGTGACCATGAAAAAGATCACTCTGCATTTTATCACCCGGATATTACTGCTCATCATTATACTGAGCAGCTGTGACCCAACACCAAAAACGGAACGACAGAAGAACATGGGTACCCGGGACACCCAGCTGAAGGTATTCGCCATCTTCCCTGTTTCCGTGGAGGAACCCTGGACAGGAACGGTGCACCGTGCCTTCCTGGAGGCTCGTGAAAAATCAGGTATCAGCTATGATTTTGCTCAAAATGTAGGTTATGACGACTTTGAATCCATTCTCCGCAGGCATTGTGCCGAAGGCTATGACCTGATCGTGGGAGATGCCTTCGGATCGGAGCAGGTGGTCAGAGAGGTGGCCAATGATTTCCCGGAAATCCCGTTCTTCTTCGGATCCGGCCAGGGACCCAACGGAAAGAACCTTTCCGTCTTCGACAACCTCATCCATGAGCCTGCCTACCTGGCAGGGATGGCAGCCGGAAGCATTACGCAAAAGAACAGGATCGGGATCTTAGCAGCCAAACCGATCCCGGAGGTCAACCGGCTGACCAATGCATTCATGGCAGGGGCAAAGGAACTGAATCCGCGCGTAAAATTTGATATTACGTACACGAATGTTTTTTACTACCCGCCCCGGGCAGATTCTGCGGCGGAGAAGCTCATTGAGCAAGGTGCCGATGTGATCTTTGCGGAACGGAAAGGGGCCGAGATCGCCTGTTCAAGACACAACATCCCTGTCATCGGCAACATGGATGAGCCGCAGGGAAATGCGAGGCTCGTCTCTGTCACAAATCTGACGTGGAGCCTCACACCCGCCGTCAGCCACCTCATCAGTAAGATAATGAATGGCACCTATACCTCAGAAGACTATAAACCATGGTCAGCAATGTCGCGCGGTGGAGCCGTACTGGACAGGATCAACGGCTCGTTTGAGGGCCTCACCCCTGAGGTCCTGCAAATGATCGACCAGCGACGCAACCAGATCACAGATGGAACATTCATTGTCCCTATCGTCGAAACTACTCCCGAATAACAACCGTGATAACACTATCCGATCATATACAGAATCAATGCAAACACGAAATACAAAACTGATCCTGACAGGCAAACCCGTCATAGAAGGTGCTGGAGTCCACCTGAAAAGGGCCTTTGGGTATTATCAGGTTCCGCAATTCGATCCCTTTCTGATGATGGATGATTTCAGGAATGACGATCCACAGAAATATCTCCGCGGTTTCCCCTGGCACCCGCACCGCGGTATCGAAACGATCACGTACATGCTCACAGGAACCGTGGAACACAGGGATAGCCTTGGCAATACCGGCATCCTGTCCGGGGGCGATGTGCAGTGGATGACCGCCGGCCGGGGCATCATACACCAGGAAATGCCAGGAGGGAATACCGCAGGGAAAATGTATGGATTCCAGCTGTGGGCCAACCTGCCTGCCTCCCGTAAGATGATGGAACCCAGGTACCAGGACATACCTTCTGAAAATATACCGGAAGTGCTGACAGATGACGGCACCCGGATCAGGATCCTGTGCGGAACCATCAACGGTATCCAGGGTCCGGTGAAAGATATCATCATCGATCCGGAATACCTTGATATTTCGGTGCCCGCCGGCTCGGAATATATACATCCCACCCGGAAGGGCTATACTGCTTTTCTTTATGTGATCGGAGGTAAAGGATTTACCGGCGCCAAAAATGAAACCCTGCTCGAAAATGAAACCATTGTCCTGTTCGACGACGGCGACCAGGTAAGGATCGCAACAGAGGAAGAGCCCGTGCGGATCCTGTTCCTTTCAGGCAAGCCGATCGGCGAGCCGGTCGCCTGGGGCGGACCCATTGTGATGAACACCCGCGAGGAGGTGCAACAGGCCTTCAAAGAATACGAGGAGGGGACGTTTCTGAAATGAGGCATTATCATTCAGTCCAAAACGAAACCAAAATACCGGTCAGCCGATAGGCAAAATCTTCTTATTTTTGCGCTTTCCAAAAACTTACACATGAAAAATCATATTGTTTTACTGCTTTGCCTGTTCCTGACATTTCCTCTCCTTGCCAGTGACCTGATCAGGATACCGGTAAAGGATCCTGCTGAAATGAAGCAACACCTTCTCAACCAGAATCTAACGGTGCATTACTGTACAGATGATTTTTTGATTGCGACGGCCGAACTTCCACCGGCCGGCAGTTATGAAACCATCACCACCAATGCATGGACGGACGGTCGGGATTATTTTCTCAGTTATTTCAAGCCGGAACAGAAAGAAAATTATCTCGAAAAGATTTCATCATTCTCGACTATTCTTTATACAGGCACCGATCATCTGATCCTTGAAATCCAGCCGGAAAAGGGAAAGATGCTGTCACCCGCTGTACACAATGGTCTGGTCAGGATCGTCAACAGGCCCGTGAAACTTCCTGAAACGTCATTCCCATTCAATAACAATGCTTCAAGGGCAGTAGTCAATCCTTTGGTGACGGAGCTGATGAGCCAGGTGAATCAGGATTCGCTGCTGGCCACCATCCAACACCTGCAGGATTATGGAACCCGTGATTGCTTTACGTCACAGGCATTCCAGGCGCAGGAATGGATCCGGACGAAATTTGAAAGCTACGGACTGCAGACAGAACTGATGGATTTTGAAATGTTTGGGGACGAAGCCAGCGATAATGTGATTGCAACTCTTCCCGGAACAGAATTTCCGGATGAATACGTGATACTGGGCGGGCATTACGATTCACGCAGCTGGTCAGGAGCCGCTCCCGGAGCCGATGACAATGCCTCGGGGATCTCTTCCGTTTTAGAGATCGCCCGCCTGCTGAGCCAGTATGAATTCAAACGAACCATCCTGTTCTGCGCCTGGTCGGGAGAAGAATACGGGTTATACGGCAGCGAAGCCTGGGCCTCGTGGGCTGAACAGGAAGGACTGAACATCCTCGGATACTTTAACCAGGACATGAACGGGTACCTGGAACCAGGCAGCGAGATCCATACCGATGTCATGGCTCCTGCATCAGCCGGGGAACTGAAAGAATTCTATAAAATGGTATGTGAAATTTATTTACCTGATCTACAGGTAAATGATGGTGCATTGACGGGAGGCGACAGTGATCACTCCTCGTTCAATGCCCACGGATTCATGGGGATCTTTCCGTTTGAGGACAGTGAAGACTACAGTCCCGAGATACACACCTCCAACGACCTGATCGGCCCAAGCGTCAATCACATAGAGCAATGCGGCATATTCACCCGATCCGTCCTTGCTTCGGTCATGACCATGTCCTCCATGCTCAAGGGGCCGGAAGATCTGGTGGGTGTCCCGGCCGACGGCTCGGTTGAACTTATATGGCTTCCCATGGAGGAAGCCGCCTCCTACAATATTTACAGAGATGATCTCCAGACACCATTTTTCACGCTCACAGGGACAAATTACATGGATACAGAAGTGGAAAACGGCACATCGTACACCTATTTTGTCACAGCCATCTATGGCGGCAGCGGCGAAGAATCCTTTCCAACCAATCCGGTAACGGTGGTCCCGATGGCCCCCGTTTCTTTTCCCTTTATGGAAGATTTCGAATCAGGAGCCCCATACTGGAGTACAGAAGGCACATGGGGTCTGAGCAATGGTGTGTATCATTCGGCCAGCCATTCCCTCACCGACAGCCCGAACGGGAATTATGCCAATAATCTGAACATTTCGGCAGTCCTCCATACCATTAACCTGACAGGTGTTACCGGAGGTACCCTGAGCTTCTGGATCAAATACTCACTCGAATCGGGATATGACTATGCTTTCCTGGAAGTGACCACCAATGGTGATGACTGGACCCAGCTGGCATCTTTCAATGGTGATGTGATCCTCTGGCAGTATAAGGAATTTTCACTGACCCCATACCTGGATCATCCCAGTGTGATCTTTCGTTTTCGGTTAACAACTGATAGCTACCTTCAGAAGGATGGAGTCTATATCGACGACCTCGGGATCGATGCCTGGGGAGTAGGTATGGAGGAACCATCAGCTGATCTGCAGGATCTGAGGATATTCCCGAATCCCTTCCATCAATCGTCTACCATCGCATTTAACCTGGTAAGATCAGCCTCTGTCAGGATTGGAATTACCGACATGGATGGCAGGACCGTAAAAACTATCCTGGATGACGATCTCCCTGCCGGTAAGCATTCCTTCATCTGGGATGGAAGCTGCGATACGCATGGCAACACCCCCCCTGGAGTTTACACGCTCATGATTTCCTCAGGAAACAACTTGATTTCCAGAAAGATCGTAAGGCTCAATTAGCCGATGAAATTTTTAACCACAGAGGCGCGCGGAGAGTACGCCTCTGTGGTTAAATGAAAAGATACCTCCTACTGAATGATCACTTTTTGCTGTTTCAGGAATCTGGACGTACTGACTGAGATGATGTACATTCCCGGCCTGTATGCGGAAATGTCAATTTCCCTGAAAGGCTGATCGAGAATAAAGGTCTCAACGAGCAATCCCACTGAGTTATAGACCTTTAACTCTTTTCTCTCCTCACTGGCACCGAACGTCCGGATATAAAGCATTTCATCGGCGGGATTTGGATAAACATTCAGCTGGAAATCAGATGTTTCGCTGACTCCAATGGGAGCCAGGCCGGATGAAATATTGACTGTATAATCCTCCACCTCACCGTAAGAATAGATCTGACAGGAAGTTGCTCCTGAACTTCTTTTGACACTTACCCGCATGCGTGTTTGGCCATTCAGTGCGGATGTCGGAACCGTAAAGGTGGTTGACACTGCATTTCTTTTGTTATTGATGGTCACCACCTGCTCGCCCGTATCCGTGAAGTCTCCGTCGTGGTTATAATCGATCCATACCCTCCAGTATTCGTAGCGGATAAAAAGAGGGTATCCGGGAGTCAGCGTGATGGTATTTGAGATACCCATCGTGAGGTTAAAGATAAATGAGGTGAAGTCCTGATAACCGGCAGAACCAGATGAGCCCGAAGATTTGTAGGTGCTTCCTATCTGTACCTTGGAGATCCATTCGGAGGACGCTGTGCCGTGCGAAGTGCAATAGACCAGTGTCGGGTCCGTCACGGTAATGTAGTCGGTTTTGACTTCACTGTCAGTACCCCCTGCATTGGTTGCCATGAGAGTTACATCGTACGTTCCGGCTGTGGCATAGGTCACGGTCGGATTCTGAGCGGTACTGGTGGAAGGCGTTCCCCCTTCAAAGGTCCATGCCCAGGAAGTGGGACTGTTCGTCGACTGGTCGGTGAAGGCGACACTTCCGCCGGTGGTGATGCTGGTTGGATTGCCCGAGAAGTTGGCCACCGGGGCAGGGATGGCCATCACCGTAATGTGGTCCGTTTTGGTTAATGTGCTATTGCCTCCTGAGTTTTCCACATAAAGCGTCACATCATATACGCCCACTGTGGCATAGGTTACCGTTGGATTCTGAACCGTACTGTTTGCAGGTGTCCCTCCTTCAAATGTCCAGTTCCATACGGTCGGATTGTTGGTCGACTGGTCAGTGAAAACGATGCTCTGGCCGGCATAGATGCTTGTGGCACTCTCTGTAAAGGCAGCTACAGGTGGAAGGGCAGTGACGGTGATATAATTTGTCCTGGTCTCTGAATCGCTTCCGCCTGCATTGGTAGCTGTCAGGGTCACACTGTAACTGCCCGCGACAGCATACGTCACTGTTGGATTTTGTACAGTGCTGGACGAGGGTGTTCCGCCGGGGAAATTCCAGGTCCATGAGATGGGCGAATTCGTCGAGAGATCTGTAAATGCAACACTTCCACCTGCAACGATGGTGGTGGTGCTGGCAGAGAAGTCAGCGACTGGTGGCGGTCCGGCACTGGTGATCTGGATGGTATAGTCTTCGACTTCACCATAAGTAAATGTCTCACAGTAACTTGGAGCACCCCCGTACTTCATGGATACCCTCATCCTGGTTGTGACCGATAAACTGGCAGGAATCGTTACAGAACCCGAGGTCGCGTTTTTGACATTGTTGGCCGTAAACACGTTTTCCCCTGAATCCGCAAAATCCCCATCATGATTAAAATCTATCCAGACTTTCCAGTATTCATAATAGATTGTGCTGGAATATCCGGGAGTCAGGGTAATGCTATAGGTATTTCCGGCACTGACGGGTATGATATCCGAGGTAAAGTTGGAATAGCCTGCAGCACCAGAGCTTTTAGTGAACGAACCAAAAACTACCTTGGAGATCCATTCATAGGTGTATGTATTTCCTTTTGAGGCGCAATACGTTACATCCACTGAAATATAATCTGTTTTCGATTCCGTATCAGAGCCTGAACCATTTGTCACGGTCAGTGAAACATCATAGGTTCCGTAGGTACTATACGTCACCGTTGGATTCTGCAATGTGCTTGTGGCAGGTGTTCCGCCCTCGAACACCCAGGACCATGAAGTGGGCGCATTGGTGGAGAGGTCGGTGAACGCAACGCTTCCGCCGGGAGCAACGATCGTGGTGCTTGCAGAAAAATTGGCAACGGGTGGCGGAGGGGTGGTGATGGTAATATAATTGGTCTTGGTCTCTGTGTCACTGCCTGCTCCATTGGTTGCCACCAGTGTCACGCTATAGGTTCCGGGAACGTTGTAAATGACCGAAGGATTCTTTACCGTACTGCTGGATGGTGTTCCGCCGGTAAAGGTCCAGTTCCACGAAGTGGGAAAGTTGGTCGAAAGATCCGAAAAATTGATGGGGCTTCCTGCCACGGCAGTTGTCGGGGAAGCGATAAAATCAGCGACAGGCGGTGAAGTCGGCGGTGTTGAGAAAATGAAGGAGGCAATCCGGGTCTTCCAGGCCCAGCTTCCGGTAGAATATTCCTGAGTGTACCAGAACTTCAGATCCCCTGTGGGGTCGACCGACATCATTGAATAATCTCCCCAGCGGTTAACACCACTCTGAGATCCAGGACCGTCAAAGATGGTTGTCTCTGCAATATCCATGGTTCCCGTTCCCGCGTTGGCGGCTGTTTGTCCGGTAAATCGTATGGAGGGATAGATGGATGAACTGCTTACGGAGTACCCCAGGGCGATATCTCCATTGCCATTCATGGCGATGCTGCCCATCCACCGGCTGTTGCCGTCGGAGGGGGCATAGGTGCCCTGCTGAAAGATCGCCCATGTGGATCCGGTCTTCCTCAGTTCATACCACCTTACTCCCGCACGGCTGCTGGCATCGGGCTTCACGGTGTGGTTGGTGAGCATGACCGCATAGGTGCCGAATTTGCGGTATTGCAGCCGGAACATCAGCCTGTCACTCAGGGCGTCAAGGGTCTGGGACACTCCTTTCTGGGCAATGCTGATCCCACTGGTGGTGAATGAAGCGGTCGACAAGGTTTGAACAAGGGTCAGGGTGGAGTTGGACGGAGTGGTCCAGTTCACACTAAGTTCCCATATGCGTAACAGATTCGTTCCCAGGTTCACAAAATATCCTGGAGTCCCTTCAGGAGGGAAGACTCCGTCGCAGTCTGCCGGCAGCAAACTGCCATAACCCGTGCCGAGAGAGAAGAAGACCATGGTGGCAGTTGGTGCTCCCGTGAGCATCGCATCCCTGTTAAGGACACAGGCCCCGCCGCCGGCCCAGGTGGAACCATTGGCGAACTGGTTGATGGATAGATAATACCCATCACGCCATATACCGAATTTCGGATAATCAGGCATGTTGGTGAATTCGAATGCGTAACGGTACCAGGACCCTGTCGGATCAGGAGTGGCCGACACGGCGACAAGCTCGTAATATTTGTCGTTCGTGGTGTTCAGCGCAAACTGGCTCACCAGCCAGCGGTCTGCCTGTCCATCATAGAGCACGATCGGATCCCCGTCGTTGTTGTTGTCAAAAGGCTGACCGTCGTCAAAGCCCTCCCAGATGGTCTGGTTGTCAGCCGGGCCATATAAAAGGTTCCCGCTCTTATTCCAGATGGCAAACGACAGGTTGATCATCTGAAAGTAATGGTTCGGTCCCACATCTCCATCGGTATCCGGAGGAGCTACCCCGTTCAGGTTGCTCACACCGTCATAGTTCATTTCAATGGTGACATCCCGGCTGGATGCCGCTGAAAAATCCTGTACAACAGGATCAGGCGTCTCAAAAGGAGTTGGATTCTTGAATTCCTCCAGAAAACCTGATTTGTTTTTGATCAGGTTATCCTTCCATGATCTTTCACGGAATCCGGGCGGAATAGGTTCCACATCCCGCAGGGGTCTCGAAACATCATAATGGATCGGAGTCATTAGCTGCGTGGGAGCCATCACCTGTGCGAAGGCGCCGGCCATGGAAATGCCTAAAAACAGGATCAGGCAGATTGAAATGGTCAAGTACTTGTCTTTCATAGGTTTGATCTTTTAATGATGAATTGGTTCAAGGAGGTATTCTATTATCAAATCAGAGAACGTTCTTCATGATTAACTGTTCAAACTGTGGATGGATCCTTCCGGAATAGATCATGCCTGCATTACAGGCTTACTGAAAGCTCCAGTGAGATGTTCCTCGGTGGCTGAATGTCTCCGGGACGACCCATATATTCCTCGTTAAACAGGTTTTTTATGTACAGTGCCGCACGAATATGGGTGTTGATCTGATAGGCAAAGCGCACATCAAAAGTAATAAATCCATTGTCATTTTCCTGCCGGTATTGTTTTAATCCTTTAAAAATTTCCCGGCCGAGGATCTTTTCCTCAAAAGCCTCATCGATCCTTTCCATATGGCTGTTGTAGATCATGCTCAGCCCGGCCGAAAAAGCTTGATAATCCCATTGTACATCCCCTTTCACTTCATGGTGGAACCGGTACTTGAGCATGTTGTTTTCCAGCGTATCTGCCGACAGGTCGACAGGATCCATGTACGTATATCCGGCGAAGAACTGCACAGGTTGCCCAAGCAGTTTCCCTGAACCGCCGATCATCAGGTCAAAGCCTGCGATACGCGCCTGCCCGATGTTAAGTGATTTGAATCCCAGATCATCCAGGGTGGGGATGGTGGCACTGTCGGGCATATAAATGCCAAAGGTGAATTCCATCATGTCCCTGTATTCCATCCAGAACGCAGCAGCATCGAGATAACCCAGCCAGTTGCCAGCCTTTAGCCCCTGCCTGACGCCCACTTCCGTGCTCCATCCGGTCTCGGGCTGAAGAGCAGGATTTGGAAAGATGTTCAGTGAACCCAGACTGGTGGTCGTATATTTCTCAGCGATGGAAGGATAACGGTATCCCTGCCCGAAGGATGCCCGGATATACGTGAATGCCCCTGCCTGATAATTCAGGCCTGCCCGTATGACAGGCTGCGACTCGTCGTCGGTGCGGTCAAGGGTGTAATGTTCCCAGCGTAATCCCAGCGATGCCGACAACCGCTCAAGGAATTTCTTATCCAGCTGTGTGAAAAGAGCAATGTTAGAACTGTAATGATCCCCAAACAACTCCGCATCGGTTTTGGCATAGGAGCCAGCTGTTCCAATGGTCCAGTACCACTTCCTTTGAAACTCCCTGTGAAACTGGTACTCGCCATAATAGAGCTCAGAGCCGTTATCCTTGCTCTGATCCTCCCCGTCGAAGCGGTTGAATGTCTTGTAATACCGTGTCCTCAGGCTGTGCCTGTTGCCCCGTGCATCGTAATAGTTAGCGTATGGATCGGCGGTGATCCGGAAACCTTTGGTGGGCGAAACAGCTTCCGGCATCTGCAGGAATGCTCCGGAATCCGCATCCATCCAAATCAGAAAATCAGACGAGCGGGATTCCTGTACATTGAAATTCACGCCGTAGGAAAATCCTTCTATCTGCTTTGGCCTGTGGCGGATCCCAAGGTTGGCACGGAAGCGCTCCTCATAGTCTTCCTGCCGGTATCCTTCATCACCATAAGCATATGCTCCTGCGACCACATCCACATCGCCGAATTTTTGCAGATGGATGAAGCTGGCGCCGGTGAACATGGGACTGGAATCCCACCACCAGGCCATATCTTCGTTGGGAGGCTTGCAATACAGGCCGCTGAAAACCGACAGGCGGGTGGAGGGGGCTTCCCCCGGCTGGGCCGTATGAAGATTGATGACCCCGTTCAGTGCCGACGATCCGTAAAGGGAGGAGGAAGCTCCTTTCAGTATTTCAACATTACCGATATTTTCCACCGGTAAAAAACTCCATTTCACCTCATTCACATCCGCGGTGAGAATGGGCAGGTCGTCCAGCAGGACCATCACCCTGCTGCCGGCCCCGTAACTATATCCGCTTCCACCCCGGATGTTCGCCTGACCGTCCAGCACATCCACACCGGGCATCTGGCTGATGACCGATTCCATGTTGACGGTATTGGTCTGCTGGATATATTCAGGTTTGATGACCTGCATGGAAACTGTGACATCGGATAGCTTTTGCCTGAACTTGCCGGCGGAAACTACCGCCATGCCCAGCTCAATGATCTGAGGTTCCAGCCGGATGTCCAGGGTCAGGACTTCGTTGTTGCCGAGCTGTACCTCCTTTACCAGGGATATATATCCGATATAACTGAAGGTCAGACGATGGGTCCCACCGGTAAGCACCAGCGTATAATCACCTCCGACATCCGTGGATACACCGTTGGTGCTGTCGACTACAATATTGACTCCGACAAGGGATTCGGAGGTGGCTGCATCGGTAATTTTCCCTTTGATCAGGGCTGCCTGGCCATGACAAACTGCCGGAATGACCAGAAATATGGTCAGTGAGAGGAGGTGATGGAACAATCTGGTCATACAGAAAGGTTATTCTGCTTTGATCAGTCGTGAAGTAAATGCAGTCATCCCGTTGGATATTTTTACAATATACAATCCGGTTGCCAGCAGGCGGCCGTCAAAACCGAAATAACTTGTCCCGTGTTTTGCAGCCACGCTTTCTGCAAAGCGCAGCTGACCCACAAGGTCATATACTTCCAGGGTAACCTCACAGGGATCTTTCACCTGAAAGCCGATCCTGGTACTGCCTGAAAACGGATTGGGCCCTGGCAGCACGGGGATCAGTGACGCGGAGGGTTTTTCTTCAATGGCATTCGGATCCCACTTCACTGCGATGAACAGGGAGGTGGAATCAGTAACGGTTGCCACCAGGATAGGGGGAAGCGTGGGAAAAAGTTTGGCAAAGACATCTACCGTGATATGCAGGGGATAGATCCCTGCAAGCGTTGGAGTTCCTTCCAGCAGGACACAGTAATAGGTTCCCACCATGAATTCATTGGCCGGGGAATTGGATTGCCACGAAAAGCCTTCGGGCAATCCGGTCACATCCTTCAGGGTAATATGATCCAGAAGAATGGTATCTCCGTTATAGGGATATCCCGGTGGCGCCAGGATCGTGAATGCCTGGCTGTATAACTGACCGGCAACAGCTCCCTGGAGACTGTCGGGGCAAACCTGGCCGTTTTCTTCCGGATCGGGGCAGGTAATGGCATCCCCTGGAGTGCATTGTGCCCATGAAGCTATTGAAAATAAACCTGTTAACAGCAGGCCTACGAAGAAGTGCAGACATTTTCGCATTGCTCGATTATTAAATATACTACAAATATACTAAATCCACCATAAGATTTCTCTTTCTCCTTTCTCCTCTCTCCTCTCTCATCTCTCATCTCTCATCTCATCGCCACGTCCATCCATACCAGAAAATGGTCCGAAGAAACCTGATCCTTCACCAGGTAATACAGCGAGTCGGTTGATTCAGGCCAGAAGACCCCGCTCTGCACGACCTTCATTCCTGTATGGGGCAGGATATAATCAATGCGCAATCCCCAGACGGAGGTATCATGCCAGGGATTTCCAAGGTTATCATTACCACGGCGGGGATTTTTCAGCGAGTGTTCATAACTTCCCCTGCTGGAAGGAACAAACTGCTCCATGGCAGCCAGATGGTGAAGGGAGGGGTGCATCAGCAGCTGGCGGATTGCATGGTTATAGCTGTCACCATCCACGGGATCCGCGTTCATATCTCCCATGATCACAAATGGCTGATCCTTCTGCAAAGGTCCAAAGCGGAATTGGTCGTCATAGATGTACTCCGACCGCAGTCCGGGGGTGATATAATCCGCAAAAAACCTTATCTCATCTGCGTTTCGTTTCCCGTTACGGTTTTCAGGCCCGTCGAATCCCGGAGGTGTGGGATGGGCGACCAGCAGATGCAGCGTTCCATGAGGCAATATGACCGGAACATCCACATGATTTTTGGATGAAAGCCGCAATATCTCCCAGGTTTCCGGGGAATAATAATTCTGGTCCGTAGCCGGATCAACAGGGATATTGGCTCCTGGCATGTCCTTCCAGAGGAAATGCTGAAATGTGCGTATCCCGGCTGTATCAAGCGGAAACATGGAAAAAATGGCAAAAGCGTATTGTCCCGGGAACCTGCCATAACCATATGCATCCTCTGGCCCGGTGGACAGAGTATCCCTGTTCAGGTCCATCAGCGTCGGGATCCCCGTGTTGGAGGGTACAGCGTATGTGTACGGGAAAAAGACCGGTTCCCTGCCATGCTGAGGATTCCCAAGGAAATTCCCCTGGAACAGTTCAAGGGACTTTCCTTCCGCATCATAATCGAACTCCAGTAAAGCCAGGATCCCGGGACGAATGATCTGGATGATCTCTGCCACGCACCGTGCCTGCTGGTTTGCCGGATCAGAGAGATCCCTCACAAGCCCCCCTTCCTCATTCCGGAAAAGAGCTGCATTGTAGGTCGCCAGCCGGAAAGAAGGAGTGTCTGCATTTCTCCTCTTCCATTGACATGAAAAAAGGATGCATATCAGCAATATAACCATAATTGCACTGATGCTAACCTTCATCCCGCAGCCCGTGTTACGATTCAAACCAGTGCAAATTACATTATTTTTATTCATATTCGGTCACCTCATTTTTTTTATTTCTACCTTTGCACCTCCCAACCCACACACTCACCCTCACACTCACACTCACACCCACACTCACACCCATTACGGGATGTAGCGCAGCCCGGTTAGCGCGCCACGTTCGGGACGTGGAGGTCGTGAGTTCGAATCTCACCATCCCGACTCCTGGAGTCAAACTGCTGTATTTGAACAGTTCCTTATTTACACCATCCGTAACCTTTCAGCGATCATGTTCACTTTAATCACAGGAGGAAGCAAGGGCATAGGGAAAGCCCTGGCGCTGGAATGTGCCAGGAGGGGGATGGATCTCCTGCTGATCGCCCTTCCCGCAGACGGGCTGGAGGATACCGCAGAAGAGATCCGACGGCAGTATCCCGTCACGGTCCACACCCTGGCGATAGATCTGACAGATCTGAAAGGCCCCGGGGAGGTGCACCGGTGGTGCACCCGGAACGGATATTCTGTCAATATTCTGATCAATAACGCCGGCATGGGAGGCACTGCGGTGTTTGGTCATTCTAATACCGCCTATTCCGATACGATGATCATGATCAATATCCGGGCACTGACCCTGCTTACCCATTTGTTCCTTCCCTCAATGAAGAAGCTTCCTCAGGCATATATCCTGAACATAGCCAGCATGGGAGCCTTCTTTGCCATACCTTACAAAACTGTATATTCCTCCTCCAAAGCCTATGTACTCAACTTCACCCGGGCGCTGCAGGCTGAATTGAGGAAAAGCCCGGTTTCTGTCAGCGTGGTGTGCCCCAGCGGTGTTCAGACCAATGCAGATGTCAATGGCAGGATCCATGCGCACGGTTGGAAGGGGCAACTCACCAAATCACCGCTGGATCAGCTGAGCAGGGAAACGATCGATAAAATGCTGAAAAGGAAAACTGTCATCATCCCCCGGCCGGCTAACCGGATTCTTTTACTGATCAATAAGTGTATTCCCCGGGCACTTACGCAATATCTGGTGGCGAAGGAGTTCGAAAAGGAAATCCGTAATACATGAACGATGTCATGCGTATCTGTTGGTTTTGCGCTATCATATTCCAAATAATCTCATTTACTTGATCGCGGGATTTCATTAAATTATTTATAAAAAAAACAGAAAGTATTTGGAACAGAGAAATAAATGTTTAACTTTGCACCGTCAAAATTTTGAGGTAAAAGCTATTTTCTTAAAATAGTCTATGAATCCGGGCACTTCCAAACAATTCTCCGTATAACTATTTACCGGTTTGATTAACACGCATTAAATTAATGTATTGCACGAATTGAACGAGGTCAAATATATTTATTAAGTAAAATAAAAAAAACAATCATTCATTAAAACCAATTTTTGGAGGAAAAAACCATGAAAAAAAATCTGTTATTTGTTATCGCATCTGTCAGCTTGATGCTGATTTTTGCCGGTTGTGCCAAGCTGCCCCAGGCAGAGATCGATGCTGCCAAGGCTGCTATTGAGGAAGTAAGAGCTGCTCAGGCTGATGTCTATCTGCCGGGTGAATTTTCAGCAATCAATGATTCGTTAAGAGTTGCATTGGAAAAAGTGGAAGCCCAGAAGGGTAAACTCTTCAAGAGCTATAAAAAAGTAAAGGTTCAGCTGGTGAATATCCCGACCATGGCTGCAACACTGAAAGCCAATACGGAAACCAAAAAAGCAGAAGTCAAAGCAGAAGCCGAATCCATCCTGGCTGCTGTAACGACGATGCAGCTTGAAAACAACACCCTGTCAGCCAAACTGCCCATGGGCAAGAACGAAAGAGAAGCTGTGGAAGCGATCAAAGCTGAACTCGGTGTCATCGACGGTGCCATCACTGAAGTGTCGACCATGCTCACCAACGGTGATTTCATGGGCGCTCTCAACAAAGTGAATGCTGTCAAACAGCAGGTCGAAGCCAAAAACCTTGAAATCAAGGACGTACTCACCAAAGCAAGAATTAAATTCTAGGCTTGAGTTATTAAACGCACTTTGTTAATATAGGCTGTCCGACCAAGGTTGGACAGCCTTATTTTTTTTTATTTTTGCGCATTATTTGATCCAGTTATGAAACGGAAAAAACGTCTTGTTGTCAGGATTTTTGTAACCCTGATAATAGTTTTGGTGGCAGGGGTGGTTTCTTCCTTTATACTGATTCAAATCGCTCCCAAACCTCCTGTGAAAGAGATCGGAAAGGCGAGGGAAGCTATTTCAGCTGCTCGCTCTGTCAATGCACATATCTATGATCCCGAACAGTTCAGGCGCGCCGAACGGCTGTACGATTCTGCCGTTCTTCTGTGGAAATTCCAGAACCAGGAGTTCTTCCTCAAACGCAACTTTGATAAGTGCCAGACATACGCCATCCTGGCCGAAACCAACGCCATCCTGGCCGGTGACCATGCCGTGGAAAAATCCACGAACCTTCAGAAAACACTCCGGGCCGACATTGATAAGCTCCGCAGCGAGGTGAAGGACTTCAAACAGATCTTCGACCGCCTTCCTATCGGTGATGATATCTCAAAAAAATACGAAAAAGGAAAACTCCTTCTTGCTGAAAGCGAGGTCAACTACCAGGAAGGTAACTACCTCATCAGCCTTGAAAAACTTACACAGTCCAAAGAGCTGATAAACAAAGCCATGACCTATACGAATAACATGGTTTCCAATTATTTCAGCAATTACAGCACGTGGGTTAAATGGGCGGATCAAACCATCAGCCTTTCCAAAAGGAACCAGTCAACAGCCATACTGGTCGATAAATTTTCAGGTAAATGTTATGTATATAAAAATGGCGCCCTCAAGTACACCTTCCCCGCTGAAGTGGGGAAAAACTGGGTCGGCACCAAACGGTATAAAGGAGATAAGGCAACTCCTGAAGGTTTTTATACCATTACAAAGAAGAAATCAAATCATCAGACGAAATATTATAAGGCTCTGCTGCTGAATTACCCAAACGGTGAGGATAAACAAAGGTTTTCGAGAGACGTTAAGGAAGGGAGGATATCCCGGTCGGCACAGATTGGCGGGATGATCGAGATCCACGGAGGCGGAGGCAGGGGAGCTAACTGGACGGATGGATGCATTGCGCTTACCAATAAGGACATGGATGTCATTTTCAATGTGGTCAGCGAAGGTACACCCGTTACTATCATCGGCTCCCTGGTTGGATTAAAAGAAGCGTTTGAATAAAAGTAAAGAACCTATTCAGGATCATGGACATGGATTCAGACCGCACCCATTCACCCTCCTTTCCGCATCGTCAAAACCACCTGTCGGAAGAGGGAAAAGACCCTCAGGCCAGGAGAGGATTCTGGCAACGATCCCCCATAAGGATTTTCGCAAATTTCGCTCTGTGGATCCTGGAAATAGCGGCCATCCTCGCTTTTCTCACCGTATTCGTTCTTTATGCATTACCCTATGCCCAGGAAATGTCGATCAGGATCAAAAAACCCCAGGCCAGGGTCATCCCTGTGCATGATACCACGGCAGCCGATCTTGAAAAAGCAGTGGCATCCATCGAAAACTCCATTGCCAAACTACAGAAGCAGCTCGATAAATTCACTCCTGCTGCTGCCTATCTCACCATCAACACCAATGAGAATGAATTTGCCCTGTATCTGAAAAAGAAACTCGTACGCCAGGGTCTCTGTTCAACGGGTAAGTATGTGATGCTGGAAGCCGGTGAGAACCAGAAATGGATCTTCAAGACGCCAAGGGGAGTTCGCAAGGTGCTCAACAAGCAGACCGCACCTGTTTGGACCAAGCCTGACTGGGCCTACATCGAGGAAGGGCTGCCCATACCCCCTGTGAACCATCCTTCCCGCTACGATGCCTATGCGCTGGGTGAATACAAGCTGGACCTGGGAAACGGGTATATGGTCCACGGCACCCTTTACCAGCGGCTGCTGGGAAAACCCGTCACCCATGGATGCGTCAGAATGGGCGACGAGGATCTGGAAGAAGTGTATAAGACCATGAGCGCTGGCTCAAAAGTGTATATCTATTAGAAATGAACATCGGAGCAATCAGGAGAAACCGCAGGATCACGCTGCTCGTCATCGGGCTTGCCGCCATCGCTTTTATGGTGTATGCCCTGGCGATGACCTTGAAAATGCCTGCACATGAGATAAAAAGGTTGAATCAGCTGTATTCGGATACGGTCCGGAGTGAATCCGATCATATCCTGATGAATGATGATATTTTCAGACTCCGTAAAGAGGAATCCTTTCTGCGGTCACGGCTGGCAATGGCCAAAAATGACTCGATCAGCCTTACCCTCGATATGCACGACAGCCTACTGATGCTGGAACTGGAAGGAGTGGCCATCCACCAGGCCAGGGTACATCACATTAAAATGAGTCCCGTCTTCAGCAATATGAATCGTTCCGCCCTTGTGCAGCTTTTCGATACGCCTTTCAGGGTGGATTCATGCCGTGCCACCATTGTCAAGGAACCCATCATCGTTCAGAAAGCACCTGCCGATACCATTGAGGCCGCCAGGCAGGAAACGGTACGTGATACCATGCCTCCCCCACCGGCCACCTATCACCTGTTCCTGAATAAGGATATCACACTGATCATCGTTCAAACGGGTGAGCTGGACAAGAAGAACGAGATCTACCGTCAGTTCGTCCAAACAAACCTGCACCGGAAGGTTGATCACATCATCCGCAACCTGGCCCGTTTCCAGGTTCCTGATTACAGGCCCTGGATCATGGTCTTTGTCGCACAGGATGATGCCATAACCACCTATCGCGCCATTCCTTATCACTCACTGGTGACAGTCCGGATCTGAGAATTATTCTTATCCTGGCGTGATAATTGTAAAAATCCGTTCTCAAAAAATTTGATCATCATGAACCGGCTCATCATCCTACTGATTGGTCTTGCAATAACCTGCCAGGGCCTGGCACAAACAGTTCAGCCTTCGGACCAGGAACCGCAAAAAACAAATTCGAGGGAGGCTAAAAAAGAAGAAAAACGACAGAAGGAGGAATGGATGAAACAGGTCACCCGGACCATGGTCAACAACCAGCGGTTTGTCCTGGAAGCGGATTATATTTCCGGTAAAAGCGGAGTGATGATCCCCGTCAATCCATCCCTGAATTTTATCATCATTGATTCGGCCAATGCAACCATGCAGCTGGGCTCTGCATCAGGGATCGGCTGGAATGGTCTGGGCGGGGTTACCGTGTCAGGGACAGTGTCGAGGTATGAGGTCAGCCGAGTCGAAAAAAAGAAATATATCGCCTACAACGTGCTGGCCATCGTCTTTACCAGTACCGGCACGTACGACATCCACCTGACGGTGACCGACAACGGCAAAGCCGACGCTACCATCCGCAGCACAACATCGGGACAGGTCTCCTATACCGGGACGCTCTATCCACCGGAGATCTCCAGGGTATATAAAGGGTACGAACGCTACTGACATTGAATCTGTCACGCAAGCGTTGCTGCCCGGAAAGGATTTTTATTGTCAAACCTGATATCATTGAGCAAATGAGAACATCTGTCATCGTGCCATTTCTCTTCTTCACCTTATGGTTCACCATGTGCAACAGCCAGCCTTCATCCGGGCCATCCGGAGACAGGGGTAATGTGGATGGATATTCACAGCAGAAGGACGATCCTGTCAAATTCAAGCGGTATAGTTATATCGATCAGCAGGGGACCGGAGCCGAAGCATTCAGCTTTTTAATGCCGGAAGGGTGGAAATTTACGGGAGGACTCATCTGGCTGCTCGATAATCCCGCCATGCCTGCCACAGCCGCCATTAAAGTCACCAATCCCGGCGGCACCGCAGAATGGGAAGGTTTTCCCAATCAACCCTTCTGGTGGAGCACCAACCAGGGCCTGCTCTCCCTGAACCCGGTTGGCTCCAGGTACTTTGGCAACGAAGTGGCTCCCCCTGTGGATGCACAGCAGGCCATGAAACAGATCATCCTGCCAAGGTTCAGGAAAAATGCCCTGAATCTCAGGATCATTGAGGAACAGCATCTTCCCGAACTGGCCAAGGCCGTGGGCGCCGGAAAGCAGCAACCCGGCATAGAGGTATCAGCTGACGGCGCCAAGATCAAGATTGAATATACCAGCAACGGCCGTGTGGTTGAGGAGGAGATCTACTGCGTGGTGGAGTATTATACCTTCCCCATCCAGTCGTGGAGTGGCGTCACCTATAACACCAACTGGACCGTCGATTATATCTTTTCGATGAAGGCGGAAAAAGGAAAGCTCCAGGCTGCTTCTCCCATTTTCCAGACGATCACCTATTCATTTCAGATCAATCCCAACTGGTACAATAAATATGTCCAGCTGGTTGAATACCTGATCAAGCAGCAGATCCAGCAGATACACGATATCGGTCAGCTTAGCCGGATGCTGGCCCAGCAGAGCGACCAGATGCGGCAGGACAACCTGCAGTCGTGGTATGACCGCCAGGCTGTGGGCGATAAAATTGCTGAAGATTTCAGCGACTACGTCCGGGGAGTCGACCGTTACTATGATCCGTTCAAGGAGCAGGCTGTTGAACTGCCCACCGGATATGACAATGCGTGGGTGAATTCGCTGGGAGAGTATATCATTTCGCCGGATCCGGATTTCAATCCGAACATTGGTTCCAACCTTAACTGGCAATCCATGCAACGGAAATAAAATTTTTCTTACCTTTGCACGGACAAGTTCAAATCACGCCACTTTAGCTCAGCAGGTAGAGCAGTTCACTCGTAATGAACAGGTCGTGGGTTCGAGTCCCATGAGTGGCTCAAATAAAAAGTCCCTAACGGGACTTTTTGATATCTGATGAACGATTAACCGATATCTGATGTTTGATTTAAATCCCAAATCAAATCCCAAATCAAATATCCGTTAATCGTTAATCAGATATCCTAGAGATTCTCCCTGAAATAATCGATGATCTTCTGATTGAGGTGCACGCGGTCCTTTCCGCCAACACCGTGCCCGTGTCCGGGATAGACGAAATAATCCACATCCACCCCAGCCTTGATGCACTGATCAATGAAATCGAGGCTCTGCTGCCAGACCACGGTAGGATCTTCCGTGCCATGGATCACCAGCAGTTTTCCTTTGAGGTTGCCAGCCATATCCAGCAATGAGGAGTTTTTATAGCCCTCAGAATTCGTTTCCGGAGTATCCATGTACCGCTCTCCGTACATGACCTCGTAATACTTCCAGTCGGTGACCGGTCCGCCGCACACGCCCACCCTGAAGGCTTCCGGATGCCTGAGCATCAGCGAGAGGGTCATGAAGCCGCCGTAGCTCCATCCGTTCACCCCAATGCGCTGGGGATCGACAAATTCCAGGGTCTTCAGGTACGCCACTCCCGCCATCTGATCATCCACCTCCACCGAACCCAGGTTCCTGAAAATAGCCTGCTCGAATTCCTGTCCACGGTTAGACGTTCCCCCGTTGTCAAGCGTGAAAACGACATATCCCTGCTGCGCCATGTAATTCAGGAACAATCCCGCTCCAGCCAGCCATGAGTCGGTCACCAGCTGGGAATGCGGTCCGCCATACACATAAAGAAATACCGGGTATTTCTTTGCAGGGTTGAAATCAACGGGTTTGATCATCCTGCAATAAAGGTCATCGCCGTGGCTGCCCCTGATCGTAAAAACAGTGGTCTCCCCCAGCTTGTATTCCTTCAGGGGATCAGAGTGATCCTGCAGGACCTGGACAATCCTGCCCTTATTGTTGATCAGGTCGTATTCGTTGGCAATGTGCTCGCTCCAGCTGCTGTTGATATCGATCACATACTGACCGTTTTTGTTCAGGATGGCCCTGTGGGTCCCCTTCAGCTTGGAATACTTCCTTGTCACGTCGGAAGTGAGATTTTTGGCATAGATATGCTGCTGTATCGGACCCTCTTCATTGGAGAGATAGAACACCAGCTCATCAGCGGGATCGGTGCCCAGAAGTTCTGATACGTCCCATGGGCCACTGGTGATCTGACGGATCAGGATCCCGTCGGTCGAGTATAAGTACAGATGATTGTATCCGTCACGTTCGCTGAACCAGATGAACCTGTCGGGCATGGAGTTCAGGAAGTAAAGCGGGTGTTCGGGTTCGACGTATTCCTTGTCGGTCTCCTCAAAAAGGGTCTGGATAAAAGCACCTGTCCGGGCGTCATACTGATTCATTTTCAGATGGTTCTGGTCGCGGTTCAGCACGGCGATATAGATCGAACCTGCGTCGGGGCTCCATGTTACGCAGGTCAGGTACTGATCCTTTGGCTCGCCCGTTTTCAGGAAGACGGTTTCACCTGTCGCAGGATCGAATACCCCCACGGTCACCTGGTGGCTGGTCATGCCGGCCATCGGGTATTTGATGTTTTTCACTTCTGCAGGCCGCGACGCGATGCTCACCAGCGGATAGTCGGTCACCATCGTCTCGTCCATCCGGTAAAAAGCGAGAAAATTCCCTTTTGGTGACCAGAAGGTGCCTTTGTTGATACCAAATTCGTTGCGGTGGACCGCCTGCCCGTTGACGATCCCTTGATCCCGGTCATCCGTAACTCTGATTTGCTGATTATCAATAGCTATCCATACATTATTCTCCAGGGTGTAGGCCACCGACAGGGTATTCTGGTCAATATCCACATTTTCCGCTTTATCGGGATAGCTGTTTGCTTTCACCAGAAGGCCGGTATCGGGCTCACAGGTAAATACCTTTTGCTGGAAGGAGAACATGAATTTATCGGAAGACAGCCATGTAACCGGGGGAAACTGCTTCAGGGTGTCGGTGCCTTTCTCCTTCAGCAGCGTATTGAGCGTTGTCAGGTTCAGGATCGTTTCCCGGCTTTCAGAACTGGCGTGTCCTGCCACCAGGTCGTTATTGTCGATGAAAGTGAAATAATCGCTGGTTCCCTTCCATTGCAGGTTGCGGAGTGTTTTGGGCATCAGCGCCCGGTTCATGCCGCTGGCATCCTCTACGGTGAGGAGTTTGGTCTGGGCAAAGACAAAAATTTGCGATACAAGGATCAATACGAGGATCGATGCTTTCTTCATGGATAATTTCCCTGATTATGTTTAGCTAAATTAATTTCCTATCAGATCGTTCTTATCAATTTGCAGATGATTGGCTACATCATTGAAAATAGCAGAAATGGTTTCTTTTGTAAGAAATGGATGTTTAGGTACAGTGATATGAAAATTATTTCGTTCATGCGGGAGTTTTTTACAAAAATAGCAAAACTTCCGTCATTAAATCCGTAGATTTGATAATCCTGTTTACTTCATCCAAAGAGATATGAAATCTGTTATGTGCCTCTTTTTATTATGGCTGGCATCATCGAATATAGTTGCCCAGAATTTCACTCTTTTCAACGCATCTTCAAAAAAAACCTTTACAGATGATCCCATGGCAGGATCGACATTTAGCATTGCCTTTGATTCAGTGACCAATTTCGGGAACGATTCCCTCTATTTTAATCTTATGGGGCTTGGCAATGAAATTTATTCCGATACCTGTGAATTCTGGGGCGGGCCCTTCTGCATTCAGCAAAACAAGCCTTCATGGCTTGGTTCTGCAATAATCTTCGATAATATCAGCCTTTATAGGTTCATAACATCCAGGAGCGATACGTTAATCATGAACTTTGATCTTCTTCCGGGTGATTCCTCCCTTTTTTATCAGGATGCAATCGGGAAATTTTATATGGTCTATGAAGGGTCCGACACAATAACCACGCTGGGTATTGTAGACTCAGCAAGGTTTTACCGGATTTCGAATACGGATGCTTCAGGAAACACCATTCATTCACCGTTGAACAATGAAGGGATTGTTGTCGGCAAGCAACTGGGATTGATTGATTTTTTCCGGATTGATTCATTCCCTCAGATTTTACAACCACTTAGCCTCATAGGAAACAGATCGCCTGATGCTGGATTATTTCAGCTCACAAATGAAATACTCTATGATCACCAACCGGGAGATGAGATTCAATACGAAGATAGATTTTCACATGAAGGGGGGCCTCCCTGGGAAAATTATCATCGTTTTATAAAACACCATTTCATAGAACGAACCGATACGCAGGATTCAATTATCTATCTGGTCGCCAGATCAACATTTGAGGCAGATTCAACCACTGAGGTGCTCGACACGATCACACTGCGCTATCAAAGAAATGAAATCCTTGCCGTACTGCCGTTCGATGACATCGATCAATCGGATAGGCTGGTGACAAAAAGATTGTATAAAGCCGGATACTGTGACTTTGATCTGTGGACTTACAGTATCACGCCTGGTTATCTGATCTATTGCAGTGAAGATAATTGCTGGGGTCCATACGACATCCCCGGTCCGCCTCCAGATGAAGAGAAGATCTACGCATGTGGCCTTGGATTATACAGTGATAAAAGTTCGGTCATTTCTCCTCCTCCATGGGGGTATTGGTCTGATTATAGGGTCATCTATTTTAAAAAGGACGGGATCACCTGCGGGGATGATCTGATAGTTCAGGTAAGGGATCCGTTTCATCTTCCAGTTTCATTCAATACATTCCCCAATCCCGTCCGTGATAAACTCACAATACATTCCGACTTCAGCGGAGTGAGAATGCTGAAAATCAACAATCTGGATGGTAAAGAACTACTCGGAATGGTCCTCGATGAGGCAAATACCATTATTGATGTAAGTAAATGGAAACCAGGAATTTATATCGTAAAAATGATCAGTAGTCATCAGATTGCTATTTCGAAAATCATAAAGATCTGACCTCTATAATCCTTAAGTTGCAATTCGCATTAAATTATAAGATTCCATCCAATTGGTATTAAAATATTATTTAATTTTGTATTTTTGTTAACTAAATTTATATAAATATAGCTACTTTGATACCAAGATTATTAACTAATGCGATTCTAGACAGTTTCAGGCCTGGTCAGGTCACTGGTTTATTTGGGGCCAGACGGACCGGTAAAACGTTTCTTATGGAACATATTAAAACCGTCCTGACAGATAAGAAAATCCTGATGGTCGAGGGCGATAATCTTGATGTGGCAGAGATCCTGTCAAGTCAGCGACTGAGTGTTCTCAGGCGATTCACAGCAGGCTATGACTACCTTTTCATCGATGAGGCCCAGAAAATTCCAAATATCGGCAATAACCTTAAGCTGATTGCAGATACCATCTCTGGTATTATAGTTTTCGTCACTGGATCTTCTGCCTTTGAACTCAGGAATCAGATCGGTGAGCCACTGACCGGACGGAGCCGTTTTTTTTATCTCTACCCCATCGCCCAGATAGAGCTGGATGAAAGTTACCTTCAGGCAAGAGAAAACCTTGAAACACGCTTGATCTGGGGTTCTTACCCTCAGGTAATCACTGCTGAGACTGACAATCAAAGAAGGGATATACTCGAATCCATTAAAAATGGGGTATTATTGAGAGATATACTGGAACTTGATAATATCAAAGATTCCCTGTTCATACTGAACCTGCTGCGGCTGCTTGCTTTTCAGATCGGTAATGATGTCTCCGTCAATGAACTTGCCACTGGTCTGGGAGTCAATAAAAATACCATAGGACGTTACCTCGAGCTCCTGGAAAAATGTTACATCATTTTCACATTACAGGCATTCAGCCGCAATCTTCGAAAGGAGATCGCCAAATCCCGACGTTATTACTTCTGGGATAACGGCATCCGGAATTCTCTTATTTCCAATTTCAATCGTATCCCCATTCGGGATGATACCGGACGATTGTGGGAAAATTATTGTATTGCCGAAAGGCTAAAAAGGAACCATTATCTTTCCCATTCCAGTAACTATTATTTCTGGCGAACCTACGATCAAAAAGAGATTGATTTCATTGAAGAATCCAGTGGGGAACTGGCAGGATTCGAGTTCAAATGGACTGAGAAAAAAATCAAACCACCTCAGGAATTCCTGAATACTTACGATCATTCCTCATTCAGGGTGATTCATAATCTGAATTATCTGGAATTCATTACCTGATCGTTGAAAGGAGGCTGTATCAATATCCAATTGAAACCTTTTTTTAATACAGCCTCCTTTCTGACACAGTCAATAATTAACGACCAATGCAATCCAAAGATCCTGATTCCGGTGAAGACATCAGGAAATTTAGTCATACTCTTGCTCTCTGATCCATCAAAACTCTCAGAGGCTTTATTCCATTTGCCTTATATTCAAAAATGTCGTATATTTAAATTTTAAAGTAAAATCCCACGTGCATTAAGATTTTCCCCATGAAATTTCTATTTTTTCTCCTGATGTTTTGCTCGTTGGTAATAACTCCCAAAGGCGTTTCCCAGGAATGGACGCTCCGGAATCCTTTACCCACGAATGCCGATCTTGAAGATTGTTACCTGATCAGCCCCGACACTGGTTTTGTATGCGGACAATATCAGACGATCCTGAAAACCACTGATGGGGGACAAACCTGGCAGCAAAAAGGATTCGCTGCGGACAATACACTGAACGGAATAGCATTCAGCACCAGGGATACCGGTTTCGCGGTCGGCTGGTATGGTTCCATTCTTCGAACATCCGATTGCGGGGAGACTTGGCAACAATTGCCTCAGCCATTTCCTGCCTACTTTACTGACCTCTGTGATATTTTTTTCCTGGACAGCCGGCACGGGTGGATTTGCGGATTGTACCACAGCATCCTGAGGACCCTGGATGGTGGTGTGACCTGGGATGTACTGAGTCATGATATGTACACCGAACATAACTACCAAATAATTAAATTCCTTACTCCTGATACAGGATTTGTAGCGGGATTTAAATATCAGTACGACTATGGGGCACTGAAAAAGACAGTTGACGGGGGACTTACATGGAATGAGATTCAGATCCCTGCGGAGATTGAAATTGTTTCCGGCCTGGAAATAATTAATTTCAAGGAGCTCTGGATCGCTTCGGGCGATCAGATCGGAAGCCCAAACGGAGCTGCAACCCGCATTTATCATACGCTGGATGGTGGACTGACATGGATGTCAACCGATCTTCTCTATTTTGGTCCTACAGTTACAAGTATTACGTTTTTCAATGCCATGCAATGAAGGATTAGCAAAAACTCAGGATGGCGGTTTAACATGGGAAGGATTGGGAATGATAGGGGAAATTGTCCCGTCATTTCTGAAATTCACGAGTGCAGAACATGGTCTGGCTGTAAAAGGTGATCAATTTGTTGCTTTCACACAGAATGGTGGCGAAACATGGGATGTTCTGTTAAATACGATATCCAATTCGATGAGAGTTCGTGATTATTTCTTTATCGATTTGAATCAGGGATGGCTGACGGGAGATGACGGCCTGATAAAATCGTATTTATCTACCGGGGTTGACATTAACGATCTGAATCCTGCTCAGAAAACCGGACCTGTCATTTTCCCAAATCCTTCCGGCGACATCCTTTCGATCCTTTCAGACAGTGAAATCCGTCAGGTCATCATTTACGATGCCTGGGGACAGATGGTAAAAAATATCAGCGGATATGATCTGGAAACGATGAACATAAGTGATTTGCCGATGGGCTTATATATCATCGGCATCAGAGATAACCAGGGTGAGTTTATTAAAAAGTTTATTAAAAATTAAGAGAATTGTCTCGTTTGGTAATCGCATTAATAAAAGTGTCTTTATTTGATTTCAATTCCCTGCTTGAGAATCATTGCTAAAAAACCACTATCATCCCTATCTTTTTCGAATAAAACCGGTTCAATACGATCATCCACCTGGCGGCGCAATTTCCAAAGTAATGGAACAATCGAGAAATAGTCTCCAGTAACGCTTTTCACAATCACTGCCACATCGATGTCACTGTTTTCATTCGATGTACCCCTTGCATACGATCCAAATAATATAACCTTATCAAGGTCAAAGTGCTGCCTGATAAGAAGACTGTATTCTTTTACTTTGCTGATAACTTCACTTTGATCCATTCCTGTACGATTTTGGTCTCTGTAATTAATTCTTCGCACTTTTCGTACGTAAGACTTTGCAGAAGTTTTTCTTTATATAAAGGATATCTGGCTTCAATATTCAACGGTTCCAGCTGATCGATAAAACCTTTCTGGTCCTCAGTAAACTCGTCATACAAATCCGCCTTTTTGGCTAAAAAGGACAAGCTATGCGAATAGGGAGGAATCTCATTGTGAACGGCAGTAAAATATGCTTTCAGGATTTTTTCAATCGTTTGATGACACATAAATCCAACATATAAATAACGACTACTGATCAACATGGCTTTTGCTGTCTGAAAATCGTAATCGGATAAATCCAACCAATACTTGATGTTGGCTTTCATACTGATAATATCATCCTCAAAAATACGAAATGATAATTATATAATCAGGAGAAAATATATATTTACCCGCACCTGCACTCCTTCAGCACCCTGCTCACTGCCGCCACGTCGTTCATGACGTAAAAATGAAGGTGCATCTGGCCGTTTTTGATGAGATCCTCCGCCTGACGAATGCCCCACTGGATGCCAATGGCCTTGGAATCTTCGGGATGATCCTGGATCTGATCCACCAGCTCGTCGGGGAAATTCACATGGAACTTGCGGGGAATGTTGGTCAGCTGGGAGGCATTGTTCAGGATCTTCAGCCCGGGGATGATGGGGACCTTTATTCCTGCCCTGTCGCATAACTCAAGAAAACGATAAAAATGGCCGTTGTCGAAGAACATCTGCGTCACGATGTAATCCGCCCCGGCATCCACTTTTTGCTTCAGGTACTGGATATCAGACTTCAGGTTGGGCGCTTCGTAATGCTTTTCCGGATAACCGGCCACCCCTATGCAGAAATCGATCGGGTGGGAATTCAGGATCTCCTCAAGGTATTTCCCCGTCCTGAGATCATTGACCTGCCTGATCAGATCCACGGCAAAATCATTGGAGGTGTTGCCGTTCTTCAATGACTTGAGGTAGCTGGTCTCATCCCCGCGCAGGGCCATCACATTCTGAATGCCAAGGAAGTTCAGTTCGATGAGGGCATCCTCAGTTTCCTCTCTTGTGAATCCCCTGCATAAAAGATGGGCCACTGTGTCAATGTTGTACCTGTTCTGGATGACCCCTGAAATACCAATGGTACCCGGGCGCTTACGGCGAACCCTCCTCCTGATCGTTCCGTCACTCGCCTCTTCATAGGATGCCTCGGCTGAATGGCCGGTAACATCAATGAAAGGTGGACGAAAGGGTTGTAATTCCTCCACCACATCCGTAATATCCTTCAGGCTTTTGCCCCGGGCCGGTGGAATGATCTCGAAGCTGAACATGACCTCTCCGGTCTTTTTGAGGTGGTCGGTGACCTTCATGGGCTCAGTAGTTTAGATTTTGATTCAGTAGTTTTTCGGCCGACTGGAGATCAATACCCTTTCTTCGGGCATAATCGGTGACCTGGTCTTTGCCGATCCTGCCCAGGTTGAAATACCGGGCAAAAGGGTGGGCAAAGTAGTACCCGCTCACGGATGCGGCAGGCACCATCATATAACTCTCAGTCAGGCTGATACCTGTATTTTGCTCAACCTGCAACAGATCAAACAGTGTCAGCTTCTCGGAATGTTCGGGGCAGGCGGGGTAGCCGGGTGCGGGCCGGATACCGGTGTATTCTTCTTTCAGGATTGCCTGCAGATCCAGGTCCTCATCCGCCGCGTATCCCCAGAGCTCTTTCCTCACCCGCAGGTGCAGCAGCTCCGCAAAGGCCTCTGCCAGCCGGTCGGCCAGGATCTTCAGCATGATGCTCTTGTAATCGTCGTGCTGGGCAGCATATAGTTCAAGTCCTTTTTCGATATCCAGTCCGGCTGTCACGGCAAAACCTCCGATATAATCCACCCTGCCGGAATCGAACGGAGCGATGAAGTCGGCCAGGCACAGGTTGGGTGAGCCCTCCTCCCTGAGTTGCTGGTTACGGAGGAAATGAAAAGCAGCCAGGATCTCCCTGCGTGATTCGTCTCGATATACCTGTACATCATCGCCAATTGCGTTGGCCGGGTAAATTCCAATCACACCTGATGCCCTGAGCAACTTTTCTCTGACGACCTCCTCCAGGAGATCCTGTGCATCACCGAAGAGTCGTTTTGCTTCCTCCCCCCTGAGCGGATCCTCAAAGATCGCAGGGTACTTCCCGGGCACTTTCCATGCCCCGAAAAAGAAGGTCCAGTCTACACAATACTTGATCTCCTCCGGAGAATAATTGAAGAAGGAGAGATTTCCGAGATTTTGCGGGCGGTGGATGGGAATATGGTCCCAGTCGACCTGTAGTTTGTTTTGTCGTGCTTCCTCCAGACTGATATAACGTGCTTCGGCCTGGATGCTACCGTACTTTCTTCTTAAGCCTTCGTAACGAGCATGGAGATCGAGCGTATAGGATGGTTTTATCTCTGAAGAAAGCAGGCTGGATGTCACACCCACACTTTTTGATGCATCCCTGACATGAATGACGGGTCCCGAATAAGCCGGTGCAATTTTGACCGCCGTATGCATCTCAGAGGTGGTGGCGCCGCCGATCAGCAGCGGGATCGTACATCCCTGCCTTTCCATCTCCGATGCCACGTGGGCCATCTCATCCAATGAAGGTGTGATGAGCCCGCTCAGTCCGATAATATCTGCTTGTTGTGAGATGGCTTCCTGCAGGATCCGGTCGGATGGCACCATCACCCCCAGATCTATGATCTCATAATTGTTGCAGGCCAGAACCACCCCAACGATGTTCTTGCCAATGTCGTGCACATCGCCCTTCACGGTGGCCAGCAGTATCCTGCCGGCGGATCTCCGCTGATCCGATTCCAGCTTTTCCGCTTCGATGTATGGTGTCAGGATGGCCACAGCCTTTTTCATGACGCGGGCACTCTTGACCACCTGCGGCAGGAACATTTTCCCGGAGCCAAAAAGGTCTCCCACCCGGTTCATCCCTTCCATCAACGGTCCTTCTATGATGTCGAGCGCACGGGGATAAGAAGCCCGTGCCTCTTCCACATCCTGCTCAATGTAATCCACGATGCCCTTGATCAATGCATGCGTTAGACGCTCCGATACGGTCCCGCCCCGCCATTCGTCGACAGTGACTTCTGCCTTCGCCCTGTCGCTCATCTTTTCGGCATAAGCAAGCAACCGTTCGGTGGCATCCTTCCTCCGGTTGAGGATCAAATCCTCCACCAATCGTAAAAGTACGGCGGGAATCTCATCGTACACCTGCAGCATGCCCGCATTGACAATCCCCATATCCAGTCCGGCCTGGACTGCATGGTAGAGAAATGCGGAATGCATGGCTTCCCTGACCGCATCATTGCCCCTGAAAGAGAATGACAGGTTGCTGATCCCTCCGCTGGTCTTTGCATTGGGGAGATTCTCCTTGATCCACTTTACGGTCCGGATGAAATCAACGGCATAACTGTTATGTTCCTCAATGCCGGTTCCGATCGTTAAAATATTGGGATCGAAGATGATATCCTCAGGCGGGAATCCCACCTTTTGCGTCAGGATCTCATAAGCCCGTTTGCAGATCGCTGTTTTTCGTTCAAAGTTTGTTGCCTGGCCTTCCTCGTCGAATGCCATCACCACGGTGGCTGCTCCGTATTCCCGGATTTTGCGGGCACGTTCACAGAACAGCTCTTCGCCATCCTTCAGGCTGATGGAATTAACGATGCCCTTGCCCTGCAGGCATTTCAGACCGGCCTCGATGACCGTCCATTTTGAGGAGTCGATCATCACGGGCACGCGCGCTATGTCGGGGTCGGAGGCCAGCATGTTCAAAAAGGCTGTCATCTCCTTTTCCGCATCCAGCAGGGCATCGTCGAGGTTCACGTCGATCACCTGCGCCCCGTTTTCCACCTGCTGGCGGGCGACGGACAGTGCCTCCTCATATTTCTTTTCACGGATCAGGCGGGCAAATTTGATGGAGCCGCTCACGTTCGTCCTTTCACCGATGTTGATGAAATTACTGCCCTGGAAGACCAGCAGAGGTTCCAGGCCGCTCAGATGAAGAGATGGCTGCCGCGGGGGCACTTCCCGTCTGACATAGCGGCCTGCCAGTCTGGATAATTGCGCGATATGCTCAGGCGTGGTGCCGCAGCAGCCTCCGATGATATTGACAAAGCGGTGCGACATGAAATCTTCCATGTAGCCGGCCATCTGTTCGGGTGTCTCATCATAGGTCCCGAACTGGTTGGGCAATCCTGCATTGGGATAGGCGCTCACGTAAATAGGGGCCAGCCTGGAAAGGGTCTCCAGGTGGGGACGCATCTCCCGCGCTCCCAGGGCGCAGTTCAGCCCGATGCTCAGCAGATCGGCATGCGACAACGAATACAGGAACGCTTCGATGGTCTGACCCGACAGGGTACGGCCGCTGGCATCGGTAATGGTACCGGAAACCATCACCGGCAGTTTTCTTCCCTTTTTTCGGAAAGTTTCATTGATCGCCATCAGGGCTGCCTTGGCATTCAGGGTATCAAACACGGTCTCCACCAGAAGGAGATCCACCCCGCCATCCAACAGGCCTTCAACCTGCTCGGCATAGCTCTCCCTGAGATCATCAAAGCTCACAGCCCTGAAACCGGGATCGTTCACGTCGGGTGAAAGGGAAGCCGTTTTGCTGGTGGGGCCCATAGCTCCGGCAACAAACCGGGGTTTCGACGGATCCCTTGCCGTGAACATATCGGCTGTTTCCCTTGCCAGGCGCGACGCTGCCACGTTCATGGCATACACCTGCGGTTCCATCCGGTAATCAGCCATGGAAACACGGGTGGAATTGAAGGTGTTAGTCTCTAGGATGTCGGCCCCTGCTTCCAGGTATTTTCTGTGGATCTCTTTAATGATATCCGGTTGGGTAAGGCACAGCAGATCATTGCATCCCTTCAGGGCAACCGGATGATCCCTGAAAAGATTTCCCCGAAAATCCTCTTCTGTCAGCCGGTACCGCTGGATCATGGTGCCCATGGCCCCGTCTAGCACAAGGATGCGGCGTTGGAGTTCGGTATTTATATCAGGAGGAGTTTTCATTTCCCATCATTGTACCTGCCAGGTTCTCAGGTCTTCAGGTAGCCGTCGGCCAGGAGAACAATAGAACAATTTAACAGTTTAACAATTTGACAGTTTCGCAAAAGCCTGCAGCTTATAACTTGAAGCTTGTGGCTTGCAGGTAAATTTTGTACTTTTGCACCCGCAAAGATAGATAATTTATAACAATTTTAAATAACGAATCCATGGAAGAGTTAGCAGTTGGTAAAGCATTGAATTACAAAATAAAAGACATCAGCCTGGCGGAATGGGGACGTAAGGAGATCGAGATGGCGGAGAAGGAAATGCCAGGACTGATGACCATCCGACGGAGGTATGCCACTGAAAAACCCTTCAGGGGGGCGAGGATCAGCGGTTCGCTGCATATGACCATACAGACGGCTGTATTGATTGAGACGCTGGTCGAATTGGGAGCGGAAGTCAGGTGGGCCAGCTGCAACATTTTTTCCACGCAGGACCATGCTGCGGCCGCCATTGCTGCCCGGGGCATACCTGTGTTTGCATGGAAGGGGGAGACGCTGGATGAATACTGGTGGTGCACGACGCAGGCGCTGACATTCCCGGGTAACAAGGGCCCGCATCTGGTGGTTGACGATGGAGGTGATGCCACACTGATGATCCACAGGGGATTTGAGGCGGAAAATGATCCTGAAGTACTGAAAAAGACCCCGGCCAGTGAAGAGGAGGCTGCCATCCTGAGACAGCTGAAAGAATGGTTCATCGAGGACAGCACCAAATGGCACAGGACCGTGGCGGAGTGGGTGGGTGTTTCGGAAGAAACGACCACGGGTGTGCACCGGCTCTACCAGATGATGGAGGCCGGTACCCTGCTGGCCCCTGCCATCAACGTGAACGATTCGGTCACCAAATCAAAATTCGATAACCTCTACGGGTGTCGCGAATCACTGGCCGACGGACTGAAACGTGCCACCGACGTGATGATCGCAGGTAAGGTGGTGGTAGTGCTGGGATATGGCGACGTGGGAAAAGGCTGCGCCAGATCAATGCGGGCCTACGGCGCGCGCGTGGTGATCACCGAGATCGATCCGATCTGTGCGCTGCAGGCTGCCATGGAAGGGTTTCAGGTTTCCACGGTGGAAGACGTCCTGGACGAAGGTAACATCTTTGTGACCGCCACCGGGAACCGCGATGTGATCACCCTTGAACATATGAAACGGATGAAAGACGAATCCATCGTCTGCAACATCGGCCACTTCGACAATGAGATCCAGGTGGATAAACTGAAAACATTTCCCGGTATCCGGCACCTGAACATCAAGCCGCAGGTGGATAAATACTCGTTCCCCGACGGGCATTCCATATACCTTCTGGCGGAAGGCCGCCTGGTAAATCTCGGCTGTGCCACCGGGCATCCTTCCTTTGTGATGAGCAACTCATTCACCAACCAGGTGCTGGCCCAAATGGACCTGTGGAGAAAAAGGTATGAAATCGGAGTCTACCGGCTGCCCAAGAAACTGGATGAAGAAGTGGCACGCCTTCACCTGCAACAACTCGGCGTGAACCTCACCAAAATGACGCAGGAACAGGCTGATTATATCGGCGTGCCGAAAGAAGGACCCTACAAAGCGGATCATTATCGGTATTGAGAATCCTTTACTAAAATCCCAAATTCCAAACTCCAAAATCCAGACAAATTCCAAAAACAAAATTCCAAACCAATTTTTTGGAATTTGGATCTTGTGATTTGTTTGGGATTTGGATCCTGGGATTTGGGGTTTACCGTAAGATAATAATTTCCAACTAGTTAAATATCCTCAAATACGTCCCGTCATAGTACGTCTGATACTGGTACAGCGGGCAGGATGAGGGCCCCTCAAAAGGGGACCCGTCAGTCATCAGGTACTTCGACAGGCAACAGGAATCGATGATGATGATGCCGGATTCATCTGCGACAAGCCTTGCGCACTGCGTGGCATCATCCACTGCGCAGCAACCATAGGGATCGTAGGGGCAGGTCCTCTCAAACGCAAGGAACTCATCCGAAAAGGGCCGGTATACAATGAGCCCCCTGCTGGGATAATTGGCCGTCACATACACATAGCCTCCGGCAGGAATGAAATCCAGCGTGTTGGGCTGAAGGGTGATGTTGACATAGGTATCCGGAAAATCCTGACACAACCTATCCTTATTACAGTACAGATTCAGGCAAAACAGGGGCAGGACTGCCATACCCGTTAGCCATGAAAATTTTCTGAAATTCACAGACCCCACTTTTTCAAGGGAATTAATTTGATCAGAAAACGTAAATCACGTGATCATCCGTATTTAATCCAACAAAAATAGTAATTTCGTCAGATAATCCTCCGATGTTACTCAGGCGTTCCCATAGAATTTTCCCGGCAGGGATGCTGCTGTGGATGCTCATGCTCCTCCTGTTCTCAGGATGTCAGGTTATCTATTCGTGGCGAATTGACCGGATCAACAGGATACCCGAAGAAAACGCCATGAGAGAGGAGAAACTCATTGAGAAAGGATATCTGGAACAGCAGAAACAGTTCGATAAGGATTATAAGAACGCAGTGAAAGCGCACAAAAAGAGGCAGTCTGATGCGACCATCGCACAGATGAAGTATATGAAAAAACGCTCCGCTTACGTCAACCGTCACAGAAAAAGATCATTCTGCGATCGCCTTTTCAATCCTTCGTGCCGATAACCAGAGGTTTTATGCATGATCGACCATGTGGAATTCGTTTTCCTGTATATTATCTCTAAGAGCCATCGCAATCCTCCTGGTGGTGATATGCACCTGCAACCCGCCGCCTCTTACGGCTCAGAAATCGGAGGACATTTCCTTTGACCGGCTCTCCTTCCAGTACGAGGCCACTGCCAGGAGCCTCTCGCAGAATACGATCTACGCGATCCTTCAGGACACCTTCGGATATATGTGGTTTGGGACCTGGGATGGATTGAACAGATACGACGGTTACACCTACACGGTATATTCAGCAGACCAGATCGGAGGGCAGTCTGTCCAGGCCCTCCTGGAGGACGATTCAGGAAATCTGTGGATAGGTACCGACAATGGGCTGACCCTGTTCGACCAGAAGACGGGGATCATGAAAATATTTCGCCACAACGGGGAGGACTCCTTCAGCATTGTGAATAATGACATCACTGACCTTGTCCAGGACAACGACGGTAAGATCTGGATAGCTACGCGTCAGGGCCTTTGTTATTACGACCGGGCCACGGCAACCTTTACGAGCTTTCTTCATCTTCCACAGGATGACACTCCCCTGAGAAGCAATACGATCCTTGACATGAAATTCGACGGGGCACATCTGCTGTGGATGGGTACGCGCATGGGACTGATACGTTTTGATGTGAGGACCTATGCCGTGACCCGTTACTACCATATACCCGGAGACCGGACGTCAATCCCCGATAACATGGTAAGGGAGATCCTGATCGAAAAGCCTGAATACCTCTGGGTGGGAACCCTGAACGGCCTTTGCAGGATCAATATCCGCCGGGACTCCATTCGCTATTTCATCCATGATCCCATGGATCCTTCCAGCCTGTCTGACAGCCGTATCTCGGCGCTCTGGCAGGATACCAAAGGTATGATCTGGATCGGCACGGATAACGGACTGAACCGCTGGGATCCGGCAGCAGATAAAATGATACGTTTCGTCAATCAATCCTTCAACAACAGGAGCATCAGCAATAACCGGATTCTTAGCCTCTATGAGGACCGGAAAGGAACACTGTGGATCGGCACTTTCATCGGGATCAATAAAACAGAACCCTTTGCAAGCACTTTTTCACATTACAGGCAAAATCCCGACGATCCCCATTCGCTCAGCAGCAACTATGTGATCTCCATCGCAGAGGATCCATCACAAAAAGTATGGATCGCAACAGATAACGGGCTGAACATACTTGACCGTGAGACAGGTGAATTCAGCCACCTTCGGCACATGGAAGGAAATGCCGGTAGTATTTCGAGCAACAGCCTGAGGGTCATTTATTTCGACAGGAAAGGCACCTGCTGGATCGGAACCCAGAATGACGGGATCGACCGGTTTCACCCTGAAACCAAAGAATTCGAACATTTCAGGTACCATCCCAGAGATACCAACTGCATCAGCAGCAATGAGATCCTTTCCATCCTTGAAGACAGTCGGGGCTTCCTCTGGATAGGGACTGCAGAAGCCGGGCTCAATCGGATGGACCTGCAACGTCATTCCGTTGTAACCTTCCGGACAGATCAGGGAAGACCGGGTTCTATCAGCAGCAACAGGATCTGGTCCATCTTTGAAGACTCAGACCACGACCTCTGGGTGGGGACAGGTAATGGATTGAACAGGTATGATCCTGATACAGAAAGTTTTTTGGCATATCTCAATGACCCTGCCGACACTTCGTCCATCGGGGCTCAGCAGGTCTTTTCCATTTTCCAGGACAGCCGGGGAATCTTCTGGCTGGGCACCAAGGGCGGAGGTCTTAACCGCTTTGACAAGCATACCGGTTCATTCCGGAGGTACACCACCCGGCAGGGGCTCCCCGGCAATGTAGTGTACGGCTGCCTGGAAGATGACCAGGGCAACCTGTGGATCAGCACCAACTCCGGCTTATCCAAATTTGACACGGAAAAAGGTTCATTCGTCAATTATGATGTAAAGGACGGCATCCAGAGCAACGAATTCAACCTGGGAGCACTCTATAAAAACCGGGAAGGCGAACTTTTTTTTGGCGGAATGAATGGATTCAATGTCTTCCATCCTTCAGCCATCAGGATTAATCCTGTTCCCCCGCCGACGGTGATCACATCCTTTGCCATCTTTGATGAACCTCTTCCCGGTGCATTCCGTGATGGTGACACCATACGGCTCAGCGCCAGGGAAAATTTCTTCACCATTACCTTTTCAGCCCTCGACTTCACCGACCCGGAGAAAAACAGCTACCGCTACAGGCTTCAGAATTATGATAACATCTGGACCACGGCAACCGCTGAAAACAGGAAAGCCTCTTACACCAAGGTCAGTCCCGGGACTTTCCGGTTCACGGTCTTTGGTTCCAATAACAGCGGCATCTGGGATGAAAAAGGAACATCCCTGGTGATCATCATAACACCCATCTGGTACCAGTCATGGCTCTTCCGGATCCTGTGTGCCATTCTGATCATAAGCGCCACGGCGTACTTCATCTATCGCCGCATTCATATCCTTCACAAAAAGCATGAGCTTGAAAAGAAAATGCTGGATCTCGAAAGGCAGCTGTATGACACCGAACTTCAGGCACTGAGGCTGCAGATGAATCCACATTTCATCTTCAACACCCTGAACTCCATTCAAAGCTTTATTCTTGAAAATGATACAGACCGGGCAGTGGATTACCTGGGTAAGTTTTCCCAGCTGATGCGCTCCATTCTCATCCATTCCGGGGAAGCCTCCATACCTGTTAAGGATGAACTGAAGGCCCTCAGGAATTATATGGATCTGGAAAGGCTGCGCTTCAACGATAAATTTGAGTATCATATCGAGGTAGATCCGGATGTGGAAGAGGAATTCACGGAGATCCCCACCATGATCATTCAGCCGTACGTCGAAAATTCGATCCTGCACGGATTGTTGTATCAACAGGGTACGGGATTGATCCACATAAAGATTTCCATGGAGGCAGATCATCTTTTATGGATCATAGAAGACAATGGGATCGGGAGAAAACGGTCATTGGAAATACAAAGGGAGTCAGGTCTCCATCGCGAATCCAGGGGAATGCTCATTACCAGGGAGAGGCTGGAGGTGCTCAACAAAATGAACCAGGAGAATTTCTCCGTGAAGGTGATCGATTTGACAGACGCACAAGGGAATGCGACAGGAACAAGGGTGGAGGTGCGGATATCAGGGAGAGATGCAGAAGACAATAATCATTAATAACCATTAATAACCCTCTATGCTCCGCGCCGTCATTGTCGAAGATGAAAAAAAATCCCAGGACACGCTGATCGCCATGCTGAACCGGTACTGTCCGCAGGTTGTTGTTACGGGCATTGCCGATGGTGTTGAAAGCGGGCTGAAAACGATCTCTACTCTTCAGCCCGATCTCCTTTTTCTGGATATACAGATGCCCGACGGAAGCGGGTTCAAATTGCTGGAACTTCTTGGCGAGAGGGCATTCCAGGTCATTTTCATCACCGCATTTGACCAGTACGCCATCAAGGCGATACGCTACAGTGCCCTGGATTACCTTCTCAAACCGATCATCGCGGAGGAACTGATCGGGGCAGTGGAAAAAGCGGAAAAGAAAAAACAGAATGATTCAATGAACGAGAATATCCGTGTGCTGCTGGAAAATGTCACATCCATCCATGAAAAGCCGGTAAAGATCGTCTTATCCACCTCTGAAAAAATGTACGTGGTGGATATAGATACCATCCTTCGCTGTGAATCCGATAACTATTACACGCGGTTTTATTTTACGGACGGGAAAAACCTGCTGGTATCCAAAACCCTGAAAGAATTTGAAGAACTGCTGAAAGATCACGATTTCATTCGTCCTCACAAATCCCATCTGGTCAACCTGCGCTTTGTCAGGGGCTATCACCGTCAGGAATCAGGGCAGATCCTTATGACAGACGGCAGTTCCATACCGGTCTCCAGGAGAAAACGTGACCAGGTTCTCCGGATCATCAGCCATTTATGACACCGAAAACTTACCGGATATCACCGAAAACTGTTTTTCACTTTGCCATTCGGTAAAAACTCCTATATTTACCCAATTTAAATTTTACCATTAATGATCTGATTATTAACATGGATGATTTAATATATATTGTACTCGGTCTGGCATGGATCATCTATGCTGCATACCGAACCAGCCAGAAACAGAAAAAAAGGAGCTTTGCCGGCCCTGAAACTCCACCCTCTGGTCAGGCCGTTCCCAGGGAAGAACCACGCGAGATGGAAACCATTTTCAGGGAAATTCTGGGTGAAGGTGCCTCGCTGGAGCAGGTCACGTTCCCCGAGGCCCAGTCATACGATGAGATCACTGTTAAAGAACTGGAAAAGGAAAGGCAGCAATACAGCAGACCGAAAACAACCCTGGAAAGTATACCTGAAGTGGAGGGGATCAGCGCCTTTGACAGCATATCTGAAACAGTTACCACCAGGGCCGGTGGTACTGGCGAGGATGGTCAGCCACGTTCCTCATCGCATGAGGAAGCCTGGTTTGACATCAGAAAAGCTGTCATCTACGCCGAAATCCTGAACAGGCCCTATCGGTAATTTAAGACTGAGCCGGACAAAAATTTGGATTAAAAAATTATTTATTACTAACTTTACCAACTTTTCGAATCATTTGTTTCGCAAATATAAAATTGTCAGGTATGATAAGAAATTTACTGTTAAGTGTTGGTTGTTTCCTGGCTGCCAGCCTGGTGGTGTATTCCCAGTCGGGGACGCTTAAAGGACGGATCATCGATAAAGATTCAAAGGAGCCGATCCCCTTCTGTAATATTATCGTGGAGGTTGCAGGAGCACAGAAAGGAGGTGCTACTTCGGACTTTGACGGGAACTATACGATCAAGCCCATCAATCCGGGTACCTATGATGTCAAGGCAACTTATGTCGGTTACAAACCCAAGATGGTAACCGGAGTGATCATACGCGCCGACAAGATCACATTTCTGGACATTGACATGGAGGCCACCACGGTCACGCTGGAAACCTTTGAAGTCGTGGATTACAAGGTGCCTCTGATCAGTAAGGACCAGACCTCCTCCGGGGGAACGGTGACATCGGAGGAGATCTCCAAGATGCCCAACAAGTCGGCAGCAGCGGTTGCCACTACCGTTGGCGGTGTGTATTCTGCTGATGGTGAGGTGGGAAGCATCAGGGGTCAGCGATCCGAGAATACCATTTATTACATTGACGGGATACGGGTAACCGGCTCCACCGCACTGCCTGAATCAGCAATCGACCAGGTTTCTGTGGTGCTGGGCGGTATTCCTGCACAGTACGGTGACGCCACCGGCGGCATCATCAATGTCACCACCAAAGGACCTTCGCGTAAATTCGGAATGGGCATCGAAGCTCAAACCTCGCAATATCTTGACCCTTATGGATATAACAGGGTTGGATTGAACCTGAACGGCCCCCTGATCAAGAGCAAGGACCCCACCAACCCTGTCTCCCTGCTGGGCTATTTCATTGCCGGTGAGTTCATTTACAACCAGGACGGCAGGCCCTCGGCCACGGATCTGTATAAAGTGAAGGACGATGTGCTGGCTTCCCTGGAACAATCTCCGCTGCGCCCCACAGGTACCGGATCAGGAACCTATTATAACACTGACTTTTTACGCATGACCGATGTGGAGGAAATCAACTCCTCGCTGAACTCATCCAACTATCAGATCAATGTTTCCGGTAAGATCGACGTTCGTACATCACCCACCATCGACCTTTCCTTCGGAGGTAATTACTCCATGTACGATTCCCAAAACTATAACTACTTTCATTCACTGACCAATTACGACAATAACAGCCATTCTTACGGAAATACCTGGCGTGTGTTCGGTAAATTCACACAGCGCTTCCCAACGGACAAAGAGAGCACATCGGCGATCAAAAATGTGTTCTACACCATCCAGGCCGACTATACAAAGAATTATGCAGTCACCGAAGATGCCAATCACCGCGATGACCTGTTCAGTTATGGTTATATCGGTAAATTCACCACCTTCAAGACGAGAAACTATACCCCTACCCTGGAGTATGATTCCATTGCCGGATTATGGGGTTACCTGATGGACAACTGGCAGGACACGCTGTATACCTATGAACCTGGAACAGCCAATCCCATCCTGGCCAATTATACCAGCCAGTATTACGACATGCACGAAACCATCCGCAACCGTAATGACGTCATTTTGAGCGAAGGCGGTATCCTGAACGGAAGAGCCCCGGATAACATCTACGGGCTCTGGGCAAGCCCCGGAACGCTGCAGTCAGGCTACGGAAAAAATGATTCAGAGCAGATAGGAATCGATCTGATGGCCTCGGCCGACATCGGCAACCATGCACTACAGTTCGGCATCCAGTACCAGCAGCGTTCCAGCAGCGGCTATAACGTAGCCCCGACCCAGTTCTGGGCAAAGATGTATCAAACCACCAACTGGCATATCCGTGAACTTGACCTGGAAAATCCCCAGCCTGTTTTCGTCGATGGAGTGTTCCAGGATACGATCAATTATTTCCGGAAATACGACCCAAACTCCCAGTTCTACTTCGATAAACAGCTCCGGCAGGCCATGGGGCTTCCGGTCGACGGACTCGACTGGGTCGACGTGGAATCCTATGATGTCAACACCCATACCCTGTACTACTTTGACAAAGATGGCGTTCAGCACCAGGCCACCCTGCCCGAAGGACTCAATATCGAAATGTTCAGCCCCGATGAGCTGCTCAATGAAGGTGACCAGATTGTGGCTTATTACGGATATGATGCGTACGGGAACAAGTTGGAAGACAAACCCAGCTTTGAGGACTTTTTCACACAGAAAGATGACAATGGGAACTATACAAGAGCGATCGGAGCTTATGAACCCATCTATATGGCCGGCTATATCCAGGACGTATTTGCCTTCAAAGACCTGATCTTCAACGTCGGATTGCGTGTTGACCGGTTCGATGCAAACCAGAAAGTGCTGAAAGACGAATATGTCCTCTATCCCACAAAATCGGTCAAAGAGGTCAGCGACATGGGGCCTCATCCTTCCAATATGGGAGCAGATTATGTCGTTTATGTGGATAACGTAAGCAATCCCACCAAGATCATGGGTTACCGCAATGAGGGAGTCTGGTACAACTCCAAGGGAGTTGAGGTGGTTGACCCCGAAGCGGAACTCGATGCCGGCAACGGCGTGTCACCTTACCTGGTTAACCCCGATGACAAATCCATCCAGGCAGAGGCTTTCGAAGATTATGACCCTGCTTTGAACTTCATGCCCCGGATCGCCTTCTCCTTCCCAATCTCCGACGAAGCATTGTTCTATGCCCACTATGATATTCTGACCCAGCGGCCCACGAGCAACTTTTTCTCTACCCCCACTGATTATTACTACTGGGAAGTCAGAGGAAATCCTACGATCAATAATCCAAACCTGCGCCCTGAAAAGACCATCGACTATGAACTTGGTTTCCAGCAAAAACTGGGTCCCACGTCTTCGCTGAATATTTCGGCATTCTACAGGGAAGTCAGGGATAAGATCCAGAGTTACCGTTTCTCTGGAGCATACCCCTCCACGTATTACTCTTACAACAACATAGACTTTGGTACGATCAAAGGTCTCACGTTAACCTATGACCTGCGGCGTACCGGTAACACCCGTGTGAGGGCCAGCTACACCCTGCAGTTTGCCGACGGTACCGGATCCAATCCGGAGACTGCCCAGGCTTTCATCCGTTCCGGCCAGCCCAATCTTCGTACCCTGAATCCATTGGATATCGACCAGCGCCACAGGATCAACCTGTCGTTCGACTACCGCTGGGGAGAAGGAGCCGAATATAACGGACCGGTATCCCGCAAACAATCAAAGGACTCTGAAAAGGTCAGGAACATCAAGTGGCTGGAAGGTACAGGTATTAACCTTACTGTTTTTGGCGGATCAGGAACACCCTATACCAGGTCATCGGAGATCTACCCTGCCCTTGTCCAGAACAACCTGGTCATTCAGGGATCGCTCAACGGATCACGCCTCCCCTGGTCATTCAGGATCGATGCCAGGATCGACCGTGATATCAGAATTGCCATGGGAAAAGGAGATAACCGCCGGTATTCCTATATGAATGTTTATTTCCAGCTGCTCAATTTGCTGAATGCAAAAAATATCCTCAATGTCTATCCGGCCACAGGGAATCCCGATGACGATGGTTACCTGGCTGCCGACGAATGGCAAACCCAGATCAACCAGCAGCTGAATCCTGATTCCTACAGGGAACTGTATGAACTTGCCCTCGACAGGCCAGGCAACTACAGCTCACCCAGGAAGATACGGTTCGGGATCATTTTCAACTTCTAATTGCATTGAACGAAAATTAAAAAATTCGCCTTACTATGAAAAATATACTTCGATATGCTTTGGTCACACTGTTTGGATTTCTCCTTCTGACCGAATATAGTTTTGCCGACAAGGTGCCGGTACCGGAAGGAAAATCCAAGGCAGCCAGACTAAAATCGACAGCAGCGGGATGTTTACCGGGAGCGGGATTTAAGTATCTGGATATTAATAATGTCAGGACCAGGATCAATACCGGGGGCGACATGTGGTGGAATTTCGAGGATGCAGATTATGAGATCCCGAAGAAATCAGGTAAAATGTCGATGTTCTCTGCCTCCCTCTGGATTGGCGGCATCGACGTGAACGATCAGCTGAAGCTGGCTGCCATACGCTACCGGCAGGGACCTGATTTCGGAGGCGGGAACGACTACTGGCCAGGCCCGCTTACCGTGGATGGAACAGCGTCTGTCACAGATGATATCTGCTCCCAGTATGACAAACTATTCCCCATTACCCGCGCCGAGATCGATCAGTACCTGGCATGGTGGGATTCAAAGAGCGATTTCCCCGATTACAGCATCCCTACTTCGATCCTCGACTGGCCTGCCCATGGCGACGTCTCCAGAAACCAGAGCTACTACCTGGCGCCTTTCTTCGACCGCGATGGTGACGGGAATTATGATCCCTATTCAGGTGACTTCCCTTACTATGATGTGGGTAACGTACTTTGCAAGAGCGACTTACCACCTATGGAGGGAATCGGCATCCTGGCCGACCAGGTCATCAAGGGAGACCAGACCCTCTGGTGGGTATTTAATGACAAGGGAAATATCCATACAGAAACCGAAGGTGACCCGATCGGTATGGAAATCCGCGGTCAGGCATTTGGTTTTACCACGAACGACGAGATCAACAATATGACCTTTTACAGTTATGAGATCATTAACCGTTCGACGTTCGTGCTGAGGGATACTTACTTCAGCCAGTGGGTGGATACGGATCTTGGGTATGCCCAGGATGATTTTGTGGGGTGCGATGTGGACAGGGGACTGGGATATTGCTATAACGGAAGCGCAGTGGATGGATCCGGACAGGCATGGGCCTACGGAAGCCAGCCGCCAGCCGTCGGGGTTGACTTCTTCCAGGGTCCTTACATGGATCCGGATGGCAAAGACAATCCAGCCTTCGAAGGTAACTGTGCACTGGTGACCAGCCCCGACTCGCTGGACCAGATGGCCCTCAACGGAGTGAACTTCGGCGATGGCATCGTGGATAACGAAAGGTTCGGAATGCGCCGCTTCGTTTATCATAACAACTCGGGCGTGGCCGAATACATGACCGACCCTGACTATGCCCCCCAGTATTACAATTTCCTGCGTGGGATATGGAAGGACGGTACAAAAATGATGTATGGAGGCAATGCGCATGTTTCATCAGGTGCCTATGGACCTGAATGTGATTTCATGTTTCCCGGGGATTCCGATCCCTGCTTCTGGGGCACTAAAGGCAATCCTCCCAACGGCGACGTTTACTGGACTGAGGTCACAGCCGGCAACAACCCCTACGACAGAAGGTTCATGCAGTCGGCAGGACCCTTTATTCTGGAACCCGGAGCGGTCAATTACATCACCGTAGGTATTCCCTGGGCAAGAGCAGCCTCCGGAGGGCCCTGGGCATCCGTCGAACTGCTGAGGGTGACCGACGACAAATGCCAGGCGCTGTTCGATAACTGCTTCCAGGTCGTCAATGGACCCAATGCCCCGGATCTTACCATCCGCGAGCTCGACCAGACACTGATCTTCTACATCACCAACCGTAAGACCAACGACGCTGGCAATAACTTCAATGAAGGCTACGAAGAGATCGACCCGAACATTAAAAGCCCCGATGACCTGCACGGCGACGACAGGTACGACTCCACCTATAACTTTGAAGGATACCAGGTTTACCAGCTGGCCAATGCAAGCGTTTCGGTGGCTGACATCAAGAATCCCGACCTGGCCCGCCCGGTATACCAATGTGACGTGAAAAACGATGTGGGACAACTCGTCAATTATTATTTTGACCAGGCCCTTAACGGAAATGTGCCCGTGGAGGAGGTCAACGGATCTGACATAGGGATCAGCCATACCTTTGTTCTCACAGAGGATGCCTTTAGCGGTGAACGCTTTGTGAACCATAAACAGTATTATTTCCTCGCACTGGCCTATGGTTTCAACCAGTTCATGATCTACAGCCAGGATCCCGGTGCCCAGCAGCCTCCCATCATAGGACTGGATGGGCAAAAAGAACCTTACCTTGCCGGACGGAAAAACATCAAAGTGTACACCGGCATCCCGCACAAGACCGTTGGAACAATATCAGCACAGGCAGATTACGGGGAAATTCCGAAAATAACCAGATTGGCCGGACAGGGCAACGGAGGTAATGTCCTGGAGCTTACCCAGGAAAGTGTCGATCATATTCTCGCCCAGCCTCCTGTGGACTGGGCTGATTCCACGGGTGGGAACATCTATGGAACGGAAGCCTATCCCATCGACTACAAGCCTGAATATGAAGCCAATGCAGGCCCAATCCTGGTCCGGATCATCGATCCGCTGAATGTCAAAGCCGGTACATACAGGGTGGAATTCGATTCGCTGTACTATATGAGGATTTACGGTATCACCGATGACCCCAACACGAGCGGCGACACATCTTCAAAATATGTCGCCAAATGGAACCTGATCGACATGGTGAACAATAAGACCTATGTCTCGGATACGAATATTTCCTACAACAATGAACAACTTTTCCTTGACCTTGGGTTCTCCATCACCATACATCAAAAGTTCCAGCCCGGAACTTTCAAAATAGGTGAGGATGCTGACCAGAACGATGTGTATGCCGTGCTGGAAGAAAACAGCGGGCTCCTGGGCAGCACGATCGCCTATGCCGACAGTTCCCGCAGATGGCTCGGCGGTGTGCCCGATGATGACAATCCCTGGGCACAGAACTGGATCCGCGGTGGCGAATTTACCGACCCGGATAATGCTGCCTACAACGACTGGAACATCTACATCGGAACGAACGGTACGCCCGAAGGGCGGGCGTACGACCCCGATGCGAACTATGAAACCGTGCTGGACGGGACATGGGCACCCTACAGCATCTGCGCATCCAATTCCCAAAACTCAGCCGGACCGGCCTTTGGAGGTGGAAAAGTGGTGAACCAGTCAAAACTGACCATGAACATCTATGATGTGGCCAGTGTGGATATCGTCCTGACCTCGGATAAATCAAAATGGACACGTTGCCCGGTCATTGAAATGTGCCCCGATGCAAAGCTGGCCGAAGGCGGTACAGCACAGTTCGACGTCAGGTCGGGCCGTTCCGTGGATAAAAATGGCACACCGACACCTGCCGGCGTGACCGAAGCCAGCGACAACCCGGATGACCCCAATTACATCAATCCTACCGGCATGGGATGGTTCCCGGGATACGCGATCAACATCGAAACCGGGGAAAGACTCAACATCGCCTTTAGCGAAGATTCATGGCTGGTAAAAGAAAACGGACGTGATATGCTGTGGAATCCCACATCCAACGTCTGGGATTTCACCGATCCGTTGAACACCAGGGCCATTTTCGGTGGTAAACATTACGTATATGTGTTTGGCGTCAGCTATAATAAATATGCTGAGGGTGGTGTGTATCTGAGGCAGTTTGACATTCCGGCCTATGACGCTGGAAAGAGAATCAGGGAAGAAATTATGAACGATTATAACCAGGTGGGCAAGGCCGTCATCTATTCTTCCTGCATGTGGGTCGGCATCCCCCTGGCGGTGGAAGGCGAACCATGGTTCTCCAATGATGCAAAAGTTAAGATCCGCATCACCAAACCTTACAGCCAGTATTTCTCCATACCGATGGCCGATACGGTCTATTATCCCGATTCATCCTACTTTATTCCCGGCCCGGATATTACCTACAACAAATTCTACCCGGCCTATGAATTCAGCACCGAAGGATTTGCCACAGTGACCAATGATGTGGAAAAGGCAAAAACAGACCTTGATCTGATCAATATCGTTCCAAATCCATATTATGGCTATTCACCCTATGAAACCGACCAGCTCGACAACCGGGTGAAGATCACCAACCTGCCCCAGCGATGCACGGTCTCGATCTATACCATGAGCGGAACCCTGATCCGGCAGTTCACCAAGGACGACTCCAAGACCTCAATCGACTGGGACCTGAAGAACTATGCCGGCATCCCCGTGGCAAGTGGCATATACCTCATCTATGTCAAAGCAGACGGCATTGGTGAGAGAATACTCAAATGGTTTGGATCGCTTCGTCCGGTCGACCTGAATGCTTTCTAATCCCTGACGGAGAAAAATGAAAAAAGAAATTGTAAACCTGTAAATCTCTCTACAATGAAACAGATGCTAAGATATATTCCCGTTGTTTTGATCGCATGGCTGACGATTATGCCTGTGCTCACTACATTTGGAGGAAATAAAGACAGGTCAGGGGAGGCCGGAGCTTCTGAATTACTGATCAATCCGTGGGCACGCAGCTCCGGATGGGGCGGAGTGAGCACCGCCAACATCAAGGGTGTGGAAAGTATGTTCAGCAATATTGCCGGAACTGCATTCATCCACAAGACCGATATCACCTTTGGCCATACCAACTGGCTGAAAGGGGCCGACATCAATATCTACACGTTTGGATTGACACAGAAGATCGGTGAATCCGGTGTTTTTGGACTGGGTGTGATGTCGATGTCGTTTGGCGACATACCCATCACCACCGTTGACCTTCCGGAAGGCGGAATTGGTAACTTCTCACCCAGCCTGCTGAACTTTGCCCTTTCGTACTCCCGGATGTTCTCCAACAGCATTTACGGAGGACTGCAGATAAAACTGGTATCAGAGAGCATCTCTGACATGTCGGCGGTCGGGTTTGCCATAGATGCCGGTATTCAGTATGTGACCGGTGAAACCGACAATATCCACTTCGGGATCACACTGAGGAACTGGGGACCGACGATGAAATTTTCCGGCGACGGACTGGCAATCCGCACATTGCTGCCCGGCCAGGAAAGTCAGTTCACGGTCGAACAGCGTGCTGCCAAGTATCAGCTGCCCTCCCAGCTGAACATCGGCGCCGCCTATGATATTAATTTCACAGGCAATTACCGGCTCACACTCGCGGCCAATTTCGTTTCCAATGCATTTGCAAAAGACCAGATATCCGCTGGCCTGGAGTTCTCACTGAAGGATTACCTGATGCTCAGGGGAGGGTATACCTATGAAGACGGAATAACGGAAGATGCCGACCGTACGACCGTTTTCACAGGACCCAGCGCAGGATTTACCGTCCAGGTCCCCCTGGGTAAGGAATCCAATACAAAATTCTATGTAGATTACTCGTACACCGATACCGATCCCTTTGACGGCGTTCACCGTATCGGTGCCGGCATCAGCTTTTAGAGAACCATCTGAGAATTAATTTTGTAACTTCGCATACTGGGAAGTTTCTGAAGAAGTGACTTTCCAGTTTGCTTTTTATACATCGTCAAAAAAATGCTTATGAAACAGGTGAAGTATTACACCCAGGAGGGTTTGGACAAGCTGAAGAACGAGCTGGACCACATGATCACGATCGAACGCCCTGCGATTTCCCGCCAGATAGCCGAAGCCAGGGACAAGGGCGACCTTTCTGAAAATGCGGAATATGATGCTGCCAAGGATGCCCAGGGAATGCTCGAAATGAAAATTGCCAAACTGCAGGAGGAGATCCGTCATGCCCGTATCCTGGATGAGACCAAACTGGACAGCTCAAAGGTGCTGCTGCTTTCCACCGTGAAAATCAAAAACCTTAACAACAACGCGGTAATGACCTATACACTGGTACCTGAAAAAGAGGCCAATCTCAAGACCGGCAAACTGTCGGTCAGCTCCCCGATCGCTAAGGGACTGCTGGGCAAATCAGTGGGCGAGACCGTCGAAATCCATGTGCCTGCCGGGACATTACCCTTTGAGATCATTGAAATATCACGCTAAAACCAATTCATTAAAAACCTGATCCCATGAGTACCATCTTTTCAAGAATAGCAAGCGGCGAAATACCCAGCTACAAGATCGCAGGGGATGACCGGTTCTTTGCCTTCCTCGATATCAATCCGCTGGTAAAAGGTCATACCCTCGTTGTGCCCAGAAAAGAGATTGATTATATCTTTGATATGAACGACGGGGAATACAGGGATTTTTTTGCTTTTGCCAAAAAGGTCGCCCTGGCCATCGAAAAGGTCATCGAGTGCAAGCGGATCGGTATTGCGGTGGTTGGGCTCGAAGTACCTCATGCACACATTCACCTGGTACCCCTGAACGATATCTACGATATCGATTTCAAAAAACCAAAGCTTTCCTTTACTCCTCAGGAATTTGCCGAAATCGCCCAGCAAATCTCAAATCAAATATCGTTAATCTGATATCTGATATCTGATATCTCAGTAGGGCCTTTCCTTAATTCCCTCTATATAGTAGATAAAGGCCCTGTTGACGGTCTTGTTCCCGCCAGGGGTGGGATAATTGCCCGTGAAATACCAGTCACCGGTATGGTTTGGGCAGGCCAGGTGGAGATCTTCGATGGACTGGTAGATGATCTTCACTTCTGCCTGCAGATCAGGTGAAATTAGCATCTGGGCCACTTTTTCCGAGATCTGTCCGGCGGTGAATGGGCGGTAAATATCCTTTACCACGTTTTCGATCTCTTCTTTTGGCAGTTTTTCCTGTTCCTTTGCTTTTTTGTAGACATGGTTGATGACGCTGGTCATCTGTTTCTCTTTCAGGAGCTTGATGGCAGCATTGAAGGCAATGAAATCGCTGATCCTGGCCATGTCGATGCCGTAACAATCAGGATACCGGATCTGCGGAGCAGAGGAGGCGACGATGATCCTTTTGGGGCCCAGCCTGTCGAGGATGCGGATGATGCTCTGACGCAGGGTGGTACCCCTCACGATGGAATCATCCACCACCACCAGGTTATCGATCCCTTTTCTGACGGTGCCATAAGTAATGTCGTACACATGGGTTACCAGGTCATCGCGGTGGGTTTCCTGGGCAATGAAGGTTCTCAGTTTGATATCCTTGACGGCAACTTTCTCTATCCTGGGCTTCAGGGCAAAAAGTGCATCCAGCTTTTCCGGTGTCAGCTTGCTTCCCAGCTGAATGATCTGATCCTTGATCTGGGTATCGCAAAATGCATTCAGCTCCTCCATAAGGCCCATAAACGCGTCAATGGCTGTATTGGGGATGTAGGAAAACACCGTGTTTTCCAGGTCGAAATCAATCGCCCGGAGGATGGCAGGCGCTAGTGACTTGCCCAGATTCTTCCGTTCCTGGTAGATATCGATGTCGGTTCCCCGCGAGAAGTAGATGCGTTCGAACGAACAGGGTTTCTTCTGCTGAGGTTCGATGAACGGCAACTCATCCACTGAACCGTTTGCCTTGATGATCAGGGCGTGGCCCGGCTGAAGTTCCCTGACCTGCCCGACCGGTACGTTGAAGGCCGTCTGGATCACAGGCCGTTCGGATGCAGCCACCACCACCTCCTCATCCCTGTAGTAGTAGGCAGGCCTTATTCCCGCGGGATCACGCAGCACAAACGCATCGCCGTGCCCGAGCATCCCGCCGATCACATAGCCTCCGTCCCAGTGGCAGCAGGCGTTGGCAAGTACCTTCTGCAGGTCCAGGTTCGCCGCTATCTTTTCTGTGATGTCCCTTTTATAATATCCCTGTGCCTTGTAATGATAGTAAAGCTCGTCGTTGGCTTCATCCAGGAAATGGCCGATCTTTTCAAGGATCGTGACCGTGTCGGAAGTTTCCACGGGATACTGTCCGTAATCCACCAGCTTCTCGAAGAGCTCATCCACATTGGTCAGGTTGAAATTACCCGCAAGGACCAGGTTACGTGTTTTCCAGTTGTTATAGCGCTGCACGGGGTGAACGTTGAGCAGACCGTGCCTGCCAAAGGTTCCATACCGTAGATGGCCCAGGTAGAGTTCACCGGCAAAGTCGAAATGATATTTCAGGTAATTGACGTCGAGCAGGCGTTCGGGGAATCGTTCATACAGTGCCTGGATCTTATCGTAAACTTCTGAAAATATGTTATTCAATGCTGTTTCCGAGTCGCTGCGGCTCCGGTCGATATAATTGTGTCCCGGTTCGATGTCGAATTTCACGCAGGCGATGCCGGCTCCATCCTGGCCGCGGTTGTGCTGTTTCTCCATGAGCAGGTGCAGCTTGTTGAAGCCGTAGAATGCCGTACCATAGTTAGCGATATAGTATTCAAGGGGTTTGAGCAGCCTGATGAGCGCGATGCCGCATTCATGTCGGATAGGTTCACTCATAGGGCGGGTGGGATGGAACTGCAAATGTAGTAATAATAGCGAACGGGTAATGCAGCGTTTCTGGCTTGTTAACAGGATTTTTTTACTTTTGTTTATCATTCAAACTAAATTCTTCAAATCATGGGTATTATCAGACATGCATCATGTGGATTTCTTTTCCTTTTCTTCTGCGGATTTCTCTCCGCCCAGACCGATAAACCTGACTGGATCGCAGGATTTCCCGACGGGTGCACCTCCATCACTGTAGGGAAACTGGCATCCGCCGATGGCTCGGTCTATACTTCCCATACCGACGACAGCCACCGCACCCGCTCTGAGATCTGGATGACCCCCGCCAAAGACCATCCTGCCGGGGCAACCGCGCCCATGTTTAAACGCATCCCCTGTGATACGACCGCCATGCCTTCCTATTCCAACATCCGTATCGGCGAGATACCCCAGGTTGCACATACCTATGCGTTCATCAATTCTGCCTATCCCTGCATGAATGAACACCAGCTGGGCATCGGCGAATCTACCTTCGGTGGACGTGCCAGCCTGCATTCCGACATCGGGGTGATCGATTGCCAGCGCCTCTGCCAACTGATGGTTGAACGGTGCACCACAGCCAGGGACGCCATCCGGATGGCAGGTGAACTGACGGCCGAATATGGCTGGATCGACGAAGGAGAATGCCTCACCATCGCCGATAAGAACGAAGTGTGGCACCTGGAGATCCTCGGTCCCGGAAAGGGGTACAAAGGTTCTGTCTGGGCGGCGCAGCGCGTGCCCGACGATCACGTGGGCGTCAATGCCAACGCCAGCACCATCAAGGAGATCGACCTGAACGATCCGGATTATTTCATGGCATCGGAAAATATCTTCCGGGTAGCCATCGACAGTGGCTGGTGGAATCCGGCAAAGGAACCTTTCCGCTTCTGCTATGCCTACGCGCCGGAAAGCCGTACCTCCCTGGGCTCACGCCGGCGCGAATGGCGCGTGTTCGACCTGCTGGCCCCGTCGCTCAAACTGGACGCAAACGCCGAAAATTACCCCTTTTCCATTAAACCCGACCATCGGGTGACCACACAGGACCTGGTGAACATCTTTAAGGACTATTATGAGGGCACTCCCTATAATTTCATCAAGGACATCACGGTGACGGATGAAAATGGCAAAACGGTCATCTCACCCCTTGCCAATCCTTTCATGCCCTACGACATGAACAAAGTATTCAAAATAAACGGCGGCTGGGGATGGATGGGAGAACGTACCATCGCCCGGTGGTACACCATGTACGCCACCATCATCCAGTGCCGCAGCTGGCTTCCGGATGAGATCGGTGGTGTGGCCTGGCTGGCCATGGACAACGTGGCCACTTCCATCTATATACCTGTCTACTGCAGCGTCACCGACCTTCCGCAGCCCTACAAAACACCAGGCCGAACCAAAGGATTCACCCGCGAATCGGCATGGTGGGCGTTCAATTACCTGGGTACCCTCGCTGCACAGCGCTGGGGAGATATGCGGCACGATGTGGATGCAGTCTGGAATCCCTGGCAGAAGGAACTATTTGCCAGCCAGGCCGGCACCGAGCAAAGAGCCCTGGAAATATACGATCCCGGAAAACCGCAGGCAACAATCGGATTCCTGACCGGCTATACCAATGAATGGGGAACCCGCGTGGTGAACAAAGCCTGGGAGCTGGGCGATTTCCTCTGGACAAAATATGACGAAAAATTCTGATATCCTCTTATTGATCTAAAATGAATATAAAAGTCTTTATCCTGGCTATTTTGACCGTCATTGGGTCATTCATGGTCATTCAGACCTTGAAAGGGCAGAATGTGGTTACCCCGACTGTAGTAACACCGGCTGACTTTTTCGGTTTTCAGCCGGGCACCGATCGGGAGCTGTTCACTTATGAGAAGCTCATCGAGTATCTCAACATGCTGGATACAGGAAGCGACAGGTTAAAGCTGGTGGAGATAGGTCAGTCGCCCATGGGAAAGCAGATGTATATCGCATTCATATCATCGGCTGAAAATATCCGCGACCTTGAACGGCTCCGGGAGATCAACCGCAGGCTGGCCCTGGATCCCGATATCCCGGCCAGCGAGCTGGAATCCATGATCCGTACAGGAAAAGTGTTCGTCATGGCCACCCTGTCGATGCATTCGAACGAAGTGGCTCCTGCGCAGGCTGCTCCGCTGATCGCCTATGATCTTGTCACCACCGGAGATGCCCGGAAACTTGAATGGCTCAGCCGGGTCGTATGGATGATCATACCCACCCACAATCCCGATGGTATGGATATGATGGTGGAACATTATCTGAAATACAGGGGAACCATGTATGAGGGCAGCACCATGCCCGGAGTTTACCATAAGTACGCAGGGCACGACAATAACCGGGATTTCATCACCCTCAGCCAGATGGATACCAGGGCCGTGTCGGCCGTGTATTCTCTCGACTGGTTCCCGCAGGTGATGGTGGATAAGCACCAGATGGGACCCACCGGTGTACGGTACTTCGTTCCGCCGCCACATGACCCCATTGCCGAAAATATTGATGCAGGCATCTGGAACTGGGTAAGTGTTTTTGGCACCCATATGCTGAACGATATGACCGCCGACGGACTGAAAGGCATCGCACAACGATTCCTGTACGATGACTACTGGCCGGGATCGACCGAGACGTGCAAATGGAAAAACGTCATCTCATTTCTGACCGAAAGCGCCGGTGCTCACATTGCAAGCCCGGTCTTTATTGAACCTTCTGAGCTAAAGGTGCATGGAAAAGGGCTCTCCGAGTACAAGAAAAGCATCAACATGCCCGCGCCGTGGCCCGGTGGATGGTGGCGGCTGAGCGACCTGGTCGGTTATGAGATCTCCTCCACGTACTCCATCCTGAATACAGCTGCCACTTACGACAAGAGCATCCTCGCTTTCCGAAATGAGCTATGCAGGAAAGAGGTTCAAAAAGGCAAAACAGAGCCGCCTTTTTACTACATTCTGCCTCTGAAGCAACACGATCAGGGGGAACTGGCAGGATTGACAGCCCTCCTCAGGGAACATAACCTGGCGCTGTATCAACTGCCGGGGGATAGGGACATTAACGGTTCCCTGTACAGAAAAGGGGATATTGTCATTCCAATGGCACAACCTTTCCGCCCTTTCATCAAAGAGGTCATGGAGCGGCAGCACTACCCCGTTAGGCACTATACCCCCGATGGGGAGATCATCAAACCCTACGATATCACTTCCTGGTCGCTGCCACTGCACAGGGGAGTCGATGCCGCTGAGATCAACGGCCCTCAGCCCGGTCTTACCGAAGCACTGGAGCCCCTCCCGGCAGAATTTACCCTTGCGGACCCCCCGCCGGAATCCTTCGGCCGGATCATCCTGCCCGTGGAACGCAATGAAAGCTATGCCCTGGCCTTTCTTGCCTGCAGCCTGGGAATGAACGTGGAAAGACTGACCGCACCCGCCATCGTGAATGGGATCACCTGCACCACTGCCGGCTTTGTGGTGTCGAATGGAAACAAGATGGATCAATTGCTCAGAGAGATCACTGCTGAACCCATCTATCCGGATGATTCGGTGAGGCTTGCAACTGAGCCCTTCAGGATGCCGCGCATCGCCCTGGTGGAATCCTGGTTCCATGATGCGGACGCCGGCTGGACCCGTTTTATTTTCGACCAGTACCATATTCCTTACCAGGTGGTCAGGCCGGGAGATTTTGAGAAAACGGATTTTAAAGAGAATTATGACGTGCTGGTCTTTCCCAGTGAAAACAAGTCCATCCTTATGACAGGAAAATACAAATCGGGCGATGAATACATCCCCATGAATTACCCTCCTGAATTCACAAAAGGGATCGGCGATAAGGGAATGGAAAAACTGATGGCATTTATCGACAACGGAGGTATCGTTGTTTCATGGGGGGAGTCGACTGAACTATTTTCAGGAACACTTACCATCAAACATAGTGAAACCGAAAAGGAGGACTTCCGATTGCCGTTCAGGGACATGTCGGCCATGCTTAAAGAACAGAAAGTGTACTGCCCCGGAACCCTCCTTCAGGTAAATCTGGCGGCCGATCATCCCCTTACCGCAGGGATGCCATCCCATACAGGTGTGTTTTCAGCAGGTGCATCGGCATTTGCGACCCAGATACCCTATTTTGACATGGACCGCCGTGTGATCGCCACCTATGCAGAAAAGGATATCCTGGTGAGCGGATACTGCGAAAATGAAGAGAAACTGGCCAATCAGGCAGTGATGATCTGGTTAAGAAAAGGAAGAGGGCAGCTGGTACTCTATGGATTCAATCCGCAGTTCAGGGCTTCGACCCAGGGGACGTACAAACTGCTGTTCAATGCATTGCTGCTGCGTCCGCTGGATCAGTGAGAACATCCCATTTATCGCCGCTCCCCCCGTCGACCAGTTTCATTACCGTTAAGATAATCCTTACATTGCCAGGCAATGGCGGATCTGCTGCTGATGACGGAGCAGCTCGCCTGCAAAGGCAAGCTGTACCCTGGCCCTGTCGAGGTTGTGACCTGTCCTGTGGATGCGGAAATAAGCATCGCCAAGGATATGGTCAGTGAGAAACCGAAGCCCGATGATAAAGGTCATATAGGCAGGAGCCAGCGGGAGCCATTCTTTTTCCACCCGGGTGATGAACCCGGAGGCTGCCTGCAGGTAACCACTGGAAAACGCTTCAAAAATGCGCATGTCAACATGGATCCGGGTCAGATCCTGCTCATCCTCGTCGGCCGTATTCCCCAGGGTTCGCACGGCATCCCCGAAGTCAAAATGGATATATCCTGGCATGACGGTATCCAGATCGATCAGGCAGATGGCATTGCGATGTGTGTCAAACAGTATGTTGTTCAGCTTGGTATCGTTGTGTGTCACACGCAGGGGAAGAAGATTGAGAGCCATCACCTGCTGAAGGGGAGCCAGCATCGGAAGGATTTCCTCCACTGCTTCCCTTTCCCGTTGGATGGCAGCGCATCGGTTTGCAGGATCCTCAAGAATGGCATTCCGGTATTCCATCATCCTCAGATCCAGGTTATGAAAACCGGGAATGGTCTCGTTCAGCCGGATTGTCATATCGGATAAATGGTATTGAAAATCTCCAATGGCCTTACCGGCTTCATACGCCATTCTGATATCCTTGGGGTGATCAAATGTCACGCTGTCAGGAATATATACGAACATACGCCAGCAGGCTCCTTCAGGATCCACGTAATGAGCCTGGTGCCCGGTTGTCAGGACCAGCTCAGGCGAGCGGCAGTTTTTTCCTGCCAGATGGGAAGTCACCAGCCTGATGTTCTCCATGAGCGCAGGTATATCCCTGAAAACATCGCTGCTGATCTTTTGCAGGATATAATCCGGGGCATCCGGCTCATTGGTCCTCAACAGCCACGTGGCATGGATGTGACCGGATCCGTGGGGATGGTGGCTGCAGTACGTTCCTTTGCAGGCGAACTGCTTGTAAATGAATGGGATATCTTTCCCGGTCATTCCCATAATGATGCCGGATAAACTCCATGGCCGACCAGAACCCGGATATTTTCTATGACTTTCTGCCGGTCCTCATGATAGGTCAGACCAAACCATCTTGCATGGGTTCTAATCACTTTAGCTTTGATCAGGTTACGCTGAAGCAGATCGTTGATGACCGAAGGTAAGAGATACTCGGCTTTGGGGAGTGAAGAATTTTCTTTCAGGAATTCCCTGAATCCCTGGTCAAGGAAGTCAAACAGTCCTGGGGTAAATCCCCACATATTCATCGAGACAATCGTATCCTCACCGAGAGGATGATCCTGCTCATTTTCCCTGTAAACGATCCCATTCTCTGTTTTCAGGATATGGAAGCGTTCCTCGATCCCTTTCAGGTACCCATTGTTGTCAACCTGACATACGCCCCGGGTGACAGATCCGTGTTCCGAGAGCGTGTTACGGACCAGGTATCCCATCAGGCAATAGTCTTCCTTATTTTCTTGCTTTTCGAAAAACAGGACCGCATTTTGAAAAGACTCCAGGCCATAGAAGTCATCGGCATTGATGGCGCAGAAGGGCGAATGGATATGATGTCGTGCCGTCCAGATGGCATGGCCGGTACCCCAGGGTTTCACCCTGGCGTCAGGACAGGTGAATCCGGCAGGAAGATCATCCATTTCCTGAAAAACATAGCTTACGGGGATTTTCTCATCGAGCCGGTCAAAGATGACCTCCCTGAAATCCTTTTCTATATCCTTTCGGATAATGAATACGACACGTTCAAATCCTGATCTGAGCGCATCAAAGACAGAGTAGTCAAGGATCGTCTCCCCTGAGGGTCCGATCCGGTCGATCTGTTTCAGGGTTCCATAGCGGCTGCCGATCCCGGCCGCCATGATGAGAAGGATTGGTTTCATGCATCAGAAGAATGGAGCGGTAAAATTAGGAAAATTATGCAGATTGCAGCAGAATGGATTCTCGGTGGAGAACTCAATGAATCCTTTTCCACGCGAACCGGAATAACAGATAACCGGAAATGAATGACACCACCGTCAGGATAGCGGCTATGATGTAATTTGCATAGATCCAGTTTCCCGTGGCGAATAAGATGCCATATATAAAGACGCATCCCAGGATCATGGCCAGGATACCCGCCGGGACACTCCATCCCGATGGATCCGCCGGTTCGATGGGATCATTCTCCGCTGCCGCATCCCGTATCACTTTCTTCCATCCCGGTCCTCCCGGGCTGACGAGCCTGTAAAACTCCCTCAGCGTTCTCTTATCTACCTGTGGGGTAAGATAGGTCACTCCGAGCCAGGCTATGGTGGTGACCGCAACGCCAGTAATCAGCTGAAGCGCTGTGCTCATCTCAGGTAAGCCTGTTAATGGATGAATGAACTGAAAATACAGGGCCACGATAAACGAAACGATCATGGCAGTGATCTCGCTGTATGCATTGATCCTCCACCAGAACCACCGCAGGATAAAAATAAGACCTGTGCCCGCACCGATCTGCAAAACGATGTTAAAGGCCTGAAGTGCGTTGCTGAGCAGCAGTGCAAACAACAATGCGGCTGCTGTCAGCAGGATGGTGGAGATCCTCCCCAGGAATACCAGCCTGCGTTCACTGGCCTCAGGATGGAGGAACCGTTTATAGAAATCGTGTACGATATAGGAGGAGCCCCAGTTGAGGTGCGTGGAGATCGTTGACATATAGGCAGCGATGAGGGCGGCCACTACCAGACCGAGAAAACCATTAGGCAGGAAACTGAGCATAGCAGGGTAGGCAAAATCATGCTTTACAAACTGAGGATCGGTGCCGGGAAATCTGGCCTGCAGGGAGGCAATGTCCGGAAAAACGATAAGGGATGCCAGTGCAACGAGGATCCAGGGCCAGGGTCGCAGGGCATAATGCATGATATTGAAAAGCAGGGTGGCTTTTACCGCTCCGTGCTCTGATCTTGCTGCAAGCATCCGCTGGGCAATATACCCTCCCCCTCCCGGTTCAGATCCCGGATACCAGACGCTCCACCACTGTACGGCAAGGGGAAGGATAAGCAGTGTGATCAGTGCGTCACGGTCATTAAAAGCTGGCAGGAGATTCAGCTTCGGAACCACCGCGGGATGACGGATCATTCCGGCCAATCCTCCCACCTCCGGGAGATGGAGGACATAGATGGCCGCGCCGATCGAACCGGCCATGGCGATGGCAAACTGGAAGAAATCCGTCAGCAGTACACCCCTGAATCCTCCCAGGGTACTGTAAAGAGCCGTCAGCGACATGATGATGACCAGGGTCTTTACAGGCGACCAGCCGAGCATCACCGCCCCGATCTTGATCATGGCCAGCGAAACAAGGGCCATGATCAGAATGTTGAACAGTACTCCCAGATAAAGCGCCCTGAAGCCCCTGACAAAGGCAGCCATCCGACCGCTGTAACGGATCTCGTAGAATTCAAGGTCGGTGAGGATACCGGATCTTCTCCATAGTTTTGCATAGATGAAAACAGTCAGCATCCCGGTCAGCAGAAATGCCCACCAGGCCCAGTTACCTGCTACACCTCTCTGCCGAACCAGATCGGTGACCAGGTTGGGCGTGTCGCAGGAAAACGTGGTTGCTACCATGGAAACGCCCAGCAGCCACCACGGCATGCTCCGCCCGCTCAGAAAGAACTCTGCATAGCTTTTACCGGATTTCCTGGAAGCGATCAATCCGATCAGCAGTGACAGAAGAAAAAAACCGAAGATGATTATCCAGTCAGAACCTTTTAAGATCATAGCTGCAGCATCAATCAATGATCACTTCATCGCAGAAAATCCAGGCAGGCTTGCCGCTTCCTTTATGCCAGACGGGACACAACCCCGGATTTTTAGCGATTATTTTAACATACCTGGCCTTGACACCTCCAAAGTTCGCTGTCAGATCCCTGATCTTCCTTGGACCAGGTTTGAGTGCATCATCCGCTGTGGATGAAAGGCGTTGTATCTCATCTGAACCTGAAAGTGAAAGACTGACAGATACTTCCAGGGGAAGGAAGATCCATGTTCCCTGATCCTGCAGGAATCCCGCTGTTACACTGTTCACAGTCACCGCTTCTCCAAGGTCGATCACCACCTCCATGTCTTTCTTCAGGAAGCCCTGCCACAAACCATCCTTGTAATTGAGTGTGCCGCGTTTCCCATCCAGAAGAGCCTGGTCTCCGCCACCTGTATAAAGGTTTGAAAAAGAACTGTTGTACTGGATGGTCATTCCTGTACCCTTATGTACCAGCAATTCGGTTTCCGCATAACCATCCTGGCTGCCTGCACGGAAGATGGCTGCCTTCAGCAGGCAGGATTCCCTGATCATAAAAGGCTCACTGTACGGGCTTGACAGGGTGTCGGGCATGGTCCCATCCGTCGTATAAAAGATCTCCCCTGAAGGACGTGTGGAGGTAAGTTCTACCTGAAGGCCCTCTTCCCGCGGTACGGGAGCTGACTTTATGAGAATATCCGGGATCACTTCCAGAAGGTCAAACCAGGCAGCGCCCCTGGATAACAGCTCCAGTCCGGGATTCAGCCGGAGGGGTTTGCCATCATCAATCGCCGGAACCGGCACAGTGTATTTCCGCCACTCACCTTCCAGTGCAAATACCTGAGACGTGCTACCCAGGGACAATTTCATCCGGGATTGAGCTTCCTGCCGGACCTTTTTTGAGGTTATTCTTTTAAAAAAGCCTTTTTTCTCTTCAAGGCTGATTGGTTTACCTGCTTTTGCCCAGACCGACAAGGAATAACTACGCCCCTTCATGAGCTGAACCGGGTAAAAGGATAACTGTACACCGTGGTCGGATTCCGGCGTCTGCAGTCTTAGTGACCGGTAACCCTGGTAGGATGTGCGCGTGTCAGTGAAAAAGGTGGCTCCCCGGTCGCCTCCTCTGCCGGCATAACAGGCCGAAGGGATCCCGGCTTCGGAACTTTCTTCAAAACCAGGATCTACGGTCAGGTTGGACGGATGAATCCCCGCCGCACGATCGAACAAAGGCTCGGTGACTACCCTGTAGACACGGGTTCCCAGCCCGTCGATGATATCTTTCAGATTGCCCTTGTTCACGGCAATTTTCCGGTTTTCAAAAAGTACCTCTGCATCCGCTGTGACATCCAGGTCAGGAAGTTTTACCTCGTATGCCAATGGTGCGGATGAGGTATTGACCACGATCAACAGGGTCTCTCCCCTGTTCATCCATGCCCTGGCCTGGATCGCATCGGAGGAAGTTATGACTTCCGGATGGTTCGTGGAGAACGACAGGAAGGGCGCCAGCTCTGCCATCTCGAGGGCCATGGAACCGCATTCAGCCCACATGGCCTGCGACTTGGGAAAACGGTTCAATCCGTGACGTATAAAATACTGAATGCCGGAAGCCCGCTGGATCACAGCCAGATAGGTCATCACCCGGATCTCCCGTGTAGTGGGCTCTCTTTTCCACCACTCAGCCCCGCCAAACGCCTGCGGCACGATCCAGACCGGTTTCACGGGATAAAAGACCCTATAAAGCTGCTGTGTCCATTCGGATACTTCCGTCAATGGTGAATCAGGTACCGGATAGGGATCCGCCATCACAATGTCCATCACATCCCTGTATTCGTTTGCTTTGGAGGGAGTCATAAAGACAACAGTTACGGGATGATACGGATCCAGCTCCTTTATTGTCTGGTAAGCTTCCTTTAAAGAATCAGGTGAAACTCCCTGGCCATCAGGCTCATCTGCGATATACCACGCCAGCAGTGCAGGATGGTCCCTGAAAGCCATTACCTCGTCCCTCAGTAACTGCCTCCTTTCATCAGCTGTCCAGGCATGCGTACCGGCAAGATTCACCCCTCCTCCTCCGGCCACAGAAAGAAGCTGGTAATGGACCTTCATCCCCAGGGAGGCACAACGGTCCATGTAGGCCCGGCGATCGCTCTCCGTCTTCTTTTCAATGGTCTGGTAGGGTGAGATCATATTGAATCCCCTGACTACCTCCTCCTCCGGAAGGGTGGGATGAACAGGTGTACGGCAATAAAACCCGAACGGAAAGAAAGGCATGCCATCTACCACCAGTCCTCCGTTGAAATGATCGATCTTTACTTCATTGGATTTCCACGGTAATTTCAATACTTCCACATAGGATGAACCAAGCCATTTATTGTTCACATAAAAGGAACATACCAGGGTGTCTTTTCCCTCTTGGAACTCCTGTAAGCGGAAAGGAACAAGATCCGCTTCAAGACCCTTCTGAAGCGCATAACCCCTTACGATGTGTTTTTCAAGGTGGACCAGATCAATGGTGATCGCTTCCCCCAGGTGAGCCTCAGGAACCAGTACTAGCACCTGCCCTGTGGATTCCGTCGTATAAAAACTGAGCCGGCTGTACGCCCTGAAATCGTCTTTCTGTGCATACAGCTCAATGGACAGAAAAATGAAAACAACGGTCAGGATCGAAAATCGGGATTTCATGGTTTTTAATTAACGATGATCTCATCTGCAAAGATCCAGGTCCGGTCGCCTGCGCCCGGATGCCATTCAGGGCATACACCGGGATTCACGGCATTCACCCGGATGTAACGTGCTGTAATACCACCGGTAATAACTTCGAAATCTTTCACGATGATTTCTTCGGCCCGGGGTGATATGGTGTTGATGACCGTAAATTCCTTCCAGTTTTGCTGATCTTCCGAAAGAGCAATGATCACTTTGGCGGGCATGAAGATCCAGCCCCATTGCTGCTGAAGGAATCCTGAGCTGACCTGGTGTACAGTGATCACGTTCCCCAGATCGACCGTCACCTTTAGGTCATCACCCTGAAAGCCCTGCCAGTAACCGTCATTGTATCGGTTGGATCCGCGAAGCCCGTCGGTCAGTGGACCGGAAGTCCAGGTAGGATACCTGTAGTTCGGCGGGATCTCGTACCGGGTGTATGCTCCCACAGCTTTATGGATGATAATGTGCTTTTCGGCAGGGCGTTCCATCAGCGAATCTCCCATAAAGATGGCAGCCCGCACAGTGACAGAAGTGTCAGCAGGAAAAGGGGAAGTGTACAGAGGCGAATTCTTTGAGGGGGCCGTGCCATCCAGGGTATACCGTATTTCCGGATCGAACTGCTCGGTTGACATTTGAATCTGTATCCTGCCGCTGGCACTGTCGCTGGAGGTCAGTATCTGAACAGCGAAGGAGCCCCGGCTGTAATGAACACCCATCCTGTCGAACCTCAGAAACTGCCGTTGCAGACGCTGTTGAAAACTGTCCCAGTTTCTTTGTTCCCTGGAAGACCACAGCACCTCCGAAAGGGCAGTCATCCTCGGCAAAGCCATGTATTCGGCATGATCGGGGGTCGGAATGAATTCGGCCCAGAGGTTTCCCTGCCCTCCAAGGATGAAACCGGCCTGCTCCCCTGTCAGCTCGGGTGGAGTCGGCTCAAAGGAATAGACCTTTTTCAGGGTGATCAGGCCTCCGATGGACACGGGCTGGAAATCAGGATCAGCCTGATAATAGTCGAAATAGCAATGCGACACCGGGCACATGATCACCTGGTGCCCCTGGGAAGCGGCTTCTATCCCTCCTTCAAAGCCCCGCCAAGACATCACCGTGGCTTCCGGGGCCAGACCGCCCTCCAGGATCTCATCCCAGCCGATCAGTTGCCTGCCGTGTTCATTCAGGAATCGCTCCACCCTTTTGACAAAATAACTCTGAAGCTCATGTTCATTGTTCAGGCCTTCATCCCTGATCCGCTTCTGGCACTTCGGGCATTTTTTCCATTGTGTCTTATCTGCCTCATCGCCACCAATATGAATATAGGGTGAGGGGAAAAGCTCCATCACCTCGGTGAGCACATCTTCAATAAAGGTAAAAGCCGAATCATTGCCGGCGCAGTAAATATCATTGTTGGGCCAGTACGATCCCGGACGTACAAAAAGCCGTTCCCCCCTGCAGGATAACTGGGGATAAGCGGCGAAGACCTCACAGGAATGCCCCGGCATTTCAATTTCAGGTACGACAAGAATATGCCTCAGGCGGGCATATTCCACAATTTCCCTGATCTCTTCCTGGGAGTAATAACCACCGTATGTCGCTTTCTCACCCGGTGCAGGTGGTGTCCGTTCTCCCCAGGGCTGGTCTTCCCTGTCAACTCTCCACGCAGCGACTTCCGTCAGCAAGGGGTACTTTTCAATCTCAATGCGCCAACCGTTATCATCCGTAAGATGCCAATGGAAAACATTCATTTTATGCATAGCGATCAGGTCGATGTAGCGCTTGACAAAATCAAGGGGAAAAAAATGCCGTGAAACATCCAGGTGCATTCCCCTCCAGGAATACCGCGGCCTATCCATAATGTGCACGGCAGGAACAATCCACTTTTTTTCGCTAATAACTTGATTATCAAATATTTCTGATGGCAGAAGCTGTAACAGCGTCTGAATGCCATAAAAGATCCCGGCGGTGGCGTTCGCCTTGATCCGGATACCCTTTTCTTCCACCAGCAGATCATATCCCTCCTCACCCAGTGATTTTTGTGATTCATCCAGCATAAGCAGAATGGTATTCTTTATCATCAGGTCGCCATCTTCCTCTGACTTACCTCCTGAAACCTGTAACCTGAAACCTGCAACTCCTTCCAGAAAACCCGCCAGATAATCAGCATCCTGGCTCAGCGAAGGATCATCACCACCAACGAGGATCCTGGTTTCTGGTCTGATATGAAAACAGCCTGACCCGGACTCGGTCACCAAAGGTTGTGGTATTACCGAAATTGTTTCAGGGACACACGTCTGCCTTTGGCAGGAAAGGGAAAAAAGAAGTCCGCACAGGGCGCAACAAAGGAGGAAGAGGGATCCTGATGAATTTTTCATATCTTGAATATCTTAATGAATGATACCGGTTGTCACAGGATGCTGTCATGTGCAACAAACCCGTAGGGCAAAATAACGAATTATTTCGGGAATTTCAGGAAGAAATAGAATACAGATTACACGGATTACGCAGATTATCGCGGAAATGATCAGTGAAATTCCGTATCATCCGCGTAATCCGTGTTCAATCAACCAGTCTTTTTTACTTGTAGAGGAACCGTTTGATCTTTTGAGTGGCTGTTTTCTGGAAAGGATGGGGATGGGAAATGACGGCCTGCACACGGGAAAATTTATTGACCCTTGCATTCACATACGTATGTAGCTCCCTGCTGAGTTCTAATTTTCTTTTTTCGACGTACTGCCTCACCTCTTCTTTCAGATGCTGGTATTTTTTTTCCAGTTCTTCCTGGTTAAAATGAACGAGGGCAACCAGCTTTCCTTTCTTCTCAATAACCAGGGATTCGGCGACGAAATGGAAATTATTGATCACCGATTCAATCTCTTCTGGATAGATATTTTCACCTCCGGGCATTACGATCACATTTTTCGAACGTCCTTTGATGTACAGAAAATGGTCATCGTCAAATTTACCCAGGTCGCCGGTCCTGAACCAGCCGTCATCTGTGATGACCTGCCTGGTCAATTCGGGCTCGTTATAGTATCCCTTCATGATATTGGGGCCCTTCGCCCAGATCTCACCCTCACCCGTTTCCGGATGGGGATCATGGATCAGGAGCTCCACGCCCTCGATGGCGGGTCCTGTCGACTCAAGTCTCACATTCTTCGGATTGACTCCTGCCAGTAAGGGCGAGGTCTCAGTGAGACCATACCCGATGGCATACGGGAACCGGGCCTCGATAAGAAATTTTTCAACCACCGGGTCAAGCTTGGCACCACCAATGCCATAAAATTTCAGATGACCGCCAAATGTCTTTTTCAGTTTCTTCCCCGCCAGCAGGTTAAGTTGTTTACGAAAAAACGGAACACTGTAAAGGGTTCTTGTCAGTTTCCTGGATGTAAAAGAAGGAAGGATACGGTTGCGGTAGATCTTCTCGATGATCAGCGGAACGGTCAGCATCATGGTCGGTTTGACCTTTTCCAAAGCAGGAAGCAGCACGGAAGGTGAAGGAGGCTTGTCGAGATAGTAAACGCATGATCCGCACATCATGGGCAAAATGAATCCAATCGTATTCTCGTAGGTATGCGAAAGTGGCAGAACAGAAAGAAAACGATCGGTATGATCTACGTACTGCACTCCCTTACTTTTGAGAGCCGTAAAGCAGATATTTTTATGCGTCAGCATCACACCCTTGGATTTTCCGGTCGTCCCTGATGTGTAGATCATTGCGGCCAGGTCATCCTCACTGACCGTATAATCCCTGGATGGTTGGTCCGATGGATCATACTGAACCTGATCCTCACCTGGCCTGCATACACTGAAATCTTCCATGCAACACTGGAAAGCAAGATGAGGTGTTTTGACCTGTTTCAGCTTGGTCTGAAGTCCCCTGGAAGCAAAAATGGCCGTGGAACCTGAGTGATTCAGGATATTCTCGATCTCTTCAGGATTAAAATCCGGAAGAAGGGGTACTGCCACCGCTCCCATAAAGGTGATGGCAAAATACACTGCACCCCAGTTGGGCATGTTGGTGCTGAGGATGGCCACCTTATCCCCGGGCTGTATCCGGAGCTTCTCAAGAAGGGCAATGAGCGACCGTATCTTCTGATCCAGTTCTGAATAGGTGATGGGGATTTCTCCGGAAAATGCGAGTGCATTTTTGTCAGGATGTTGTCTGACCGTTTCTGCAAAGAAGAAGGGAAAGGTCAGGGTTTGCTGTTTTTCCATTAAAGGGGGTTACAGGGCACAAAGATAGGAAGAACAAGTGTCTACAGACCGTTGAAACAAAAATATTTATATAAAAATATATGATTATCTTATTGGAGTCATCCTGAAGGAAAATGTATATTTCCCGGCAGGAATCTGATACTGGCTGTGGGGGCGGGCTCCCCAGCTGTCATCCCCGCCAACGCCCATCTGTTTGAGGTCGATCATTACCTCATAAAAGTCTGTGGGGATCAGGTCACAGGTATGCTGGTAATTTTTCTTTATGCCCTGATCGAGGTTTTCAATGGTATAAGGTAAGACCGAGAATCCAAACAGGGGCATTCCGGCGAATTTTAGTCCAATGCCCTGGTGATCGGCAAGGGTCAGCCATCGTGTTTCGGTCCTGTATCCATTTTCCTGGGGACGGATGTAGGGAAAGTACATTTCCTCAGGGGTGCTTTCGTACAATCCCACGAAAGCTGAAGTATACCGGTCGCAATAATTTTCATGGGGACCGCGGCCATACCACTGAAGCTCCCCAAGCACCTTGTTCAACCGCATCTTCATGCCGAACCTTGGCATTTCGGGCAGAGGCGACGATCCAGGATCTATTTCACTGGTCAGGTCAATATCACCGCTGGCAAAGATGGTATACGTTACCTGGTGATGTATTTCGGTTCCCGTGAACGTATACCTGGTACGAACTTCCACCACCTTCTCATTGATCTGCCTTGCTTCAAAACTTTCCACCGTACGATCCAGGCTGGCCTGTTTCCACACGGCACACCGTTTTTCCATACCGTTTCCGAAATCATTGTCGGTGGGTGCACGCCAGTAGTTAGGCAGGGGGCCTTCCCGGATCAATTCGGTTTCAAGGAATACCCAGGAAGCCATGGTCCCTGTTTCCCTGTCGAAAATGATCCTGAATTCCCTGCCACGGATGACCGGATCCTCCTGCGGATGGTCCAATTTAAGGGTGAGCCTGTCGTCAATCCTGGCCTCAGGGGTGGGCCTCTCAGCCGGAAAGGCCAGCTGCTCTGAGGCTACGACGAAGCCGGCAGGACGAAAAGGAAGATCTTCCCTGGTTTTAACACTGAAATTCAGAAAATACTCCCTGCCGGAATCCTGAATGCCCTCGGGGATAGGAATCTGAAACTCCTTTTCGCCATGAGGAGGCACATCCGGCTGCTCGATCCTGCCTCCCGCCTCCCGCCGGCCATCAGCCATCAGCGAGTATTCAATGTCCACATACCTCAGGTCGGTGAAATCGTGCCGATTGATCACCCTGAACTTCCCCTGATGAATATCAACCGGTTTGATCTGAACATACTGATATACCTTTTTTACTTCCGCCAGGGCCGGGTGAGGTGTCCGGTCGGCCGAGACCAGTCCGTTGCAGCAGAAATTCCCGTCGCTGGGAGTTCCGGGAGGACCGAAATCACCTCCATAGGCATAGTAGGATTCTCCCTCCTGGTTTTTTACCAGGAAGCCCTGATCCACCCAATCCCAGATGGAGGCTCCCTGCAGCAGGGGGTATTTTTCGATGACATCCCAGTAGTCCTGCAGATTGCCAGTGCTGTTTCCCATCGAATGGGCATATTCGCAGAGGATCAGCGGGCGCGGCATCCGGTGTGACGCATACATGCTCAGGCTCCAGATATTATCGTACATCGGACAGTAAATATCCGTGTTCAGCCCTGACTCGGCCCGCTCGTAATGGACAGGGCGCGAGGCGTCGCGATTTTTGATCCAGTGGTAGCAGGTATCGAAATTCACTCCGTCACCGGCTTCGTTGCCCATCGACCAGATGATGACGGACGGATGGTTCTTGTCGCGTTCCACCATTCCACGAACCCTTTCCAGGTGTGCTTTCATGAATAGCGGATTGTTCCCGAGGGTGCGGTCGGGCATGTAGCCCATGCCATGGGATTCAATATTGGCTTCATCGATCACATAAAGGCCATACTGGTCGCACAGGTCATACCACCTCGGATCATTGGGGTAATGAGAGGTTCGGACGGTGTTGATGTTATGCTGTTTCATCAGCTCAATATCTTTCAGCATCGATTCAGGCGAGATCACATGGGCCGTCACCGGATCGTGCTCATGGCGGTTCACCCCCTTGATCAGGATGGGCACACCATTGACCAGAAGCTGTCCGTTCCTTATTTCCGAGGTTCTGAACCCACAGTTAGTGCTGAAATGTTCCAGAAGATTCCCCTGCGCATCGGACAGAGAGAGGACAAGTGTATACAGATCAGGCGTTTCCGCTGACCATTTCTTTATTCCAGGGATGATTTTCTCAAAATGAATATGATAACGGTTCTGATCATCTGTCAGACTGAACATTTCATCAAACTCTGCCAGAGGAATTTCTGTATTCAGCTCAAATAGTTTGACACCCAATGACAACGAATGACTCTCTATGACCTTGTACTTTCTTATCTCCACATCCAGTGAAAAATCACCATCCCTGTAATCTTCTGTGAGCCCTGCATGAATAAAATAATCATAGATATGAACATTGGGGACTGAGTACACGATCACATCCCTTTCGATCCCGCTGATGCGCCAGAAGTCCTGGCATTCGAGATAAGAACCGTCCGACCAGCGGTACACTTCCAGGGCAAGCAGGTTCTCCCCCTCATGTGCATAGGGAGTTATATTGAATTCTGCAGGTAGTTTGCTGTCCTGGCTGTAGCCCACTTTTTCACCATTTACCCACACATAGAATGCTGACTTCACCGCTCCAAAATGAAGTATCACCTGCCTGTCCTTCCAGTTTTCAGGAATCATAAAAGTAGTACGGTATGATCCCACGGGATTGTAGTCGTGCGGCACCTGGGGGGGTTGAGGATTGGTTGTCCATTCATAGGGTATGTTCACATAGATCGGGACCCCATACCCATTGAATTCCCAGTTACCGGGTACCGGTATGGTTTTCCACCGGCTGTCATCATAACCTGGCAGATAGAAGTCCTGAGGCCTGTCAGCAGGTCTTTCCACCCAATGGAACTTCCATTGTCCGTTCAGAAGTTTGAACCAGGCTGAAATAGAAGCAGGATTAATGTCAAGGGATGAAGGATCAGCATGTGGCATCAGGGTGCAGTGGGGTTCTTCCTTGTTGATCCCGACCACCAGCGGATTCTCCCAATCGTGTACCAGCTCCTGTGAGAAACAGATGGCAGACAGCAGGATGCTCACCGCCGTTAAAAATGATCGCATGGAACGAAATGTAGGTTATTGTTTCAGTTTTTCCACGGTGAAGAGCTCATCAGATAAGCCCTGATCGAACTTCACGTCGCTCATGAGGGTTCTGGTCGAGTGACTTTTCCTGAGATCGGTCATGGTCACCTCTTTGGCATTCCAGTAGGGACCTATCTTTTCGAACACATAGGAGGCCTCCTTGATCTTTTTCTTCTGCTTATCGTAGTATTCCAGTAAAACAGGGTACGAATTGGCTTTGTTGATATGGGCCACGACTCTGGAGTACTCCGACTGGGCAGATTTGGGGACAAGTTCAAGAACATATTCCGTTTGGCCGGCTTCTAGCAATTTGGGAATGAACCGGTCGGAATAGGTACGGGGCTCCATATCCTCATAGGAGAAATCCGTACCGGTGAAGGCCTGGCTTTTCGCCAGCAGGTCGATCTTCTTTGGCTTGCCAAAAGCCGGCATGTACAGCCATGTCTCATCTCCCGGCAGGGTAAGGGTTGCCACTCCGACCTGGGATTCAGGCTGGGTATAACGGTAGAGTTTCTTATCGATCCCTTTCTGCATCATGATGGCTTCGCGGACCTTTTCGTTCCCTGATTTGTCCTTCAGGATCATCTTTACTTTTCCCTGTTTATCCCTGGGAGCAAAGATCACTTTATCAACCTTCCAGAGAATCGAAACGGCATCCTGGGCATACGAGGAAATCCCATATGAGGAAATAAAAAAGGCCAGGATGACAGGTTTAATGAGTGCTTTCATTGAGTCTTTTATTTTTGGATGCTTCTTTTTTTCTGTTAACAAGAATGAGGATGACCGGTAACAGGGTCATGGCGCCTTGGCTGGATCCCACCATGCTGATGGCCATCAGCAGTCCGAAATGCTGTAGAGGAACAAATTTCGAAAAAATAAGCACAAGGAATCCTCCGGCTACCGACAGCACATTGATCACGATCGCCTTGCCGCTGACCATGATCGTTTCCTGCAATGCTTCCCTGACGTCCTTCCGTTGCTTACGGGCATGGTTAAAATAGGAGATCACATGAATGGAATACCCGATCCCGTCGCCAACGGCGACAGCTGCCACCAGCACGGTGGCAATATTCAGGGATATACCGGTGAATCCCATGATGCCGAACAACAGCAGGGTGGCGGCAATGATGGGTACACTGGCAAAAAGTCCATTCCAGAAAGATCGGAGTATCACGCTAAGGATGATGATGACACATATCACAACCACGGTTACGCTCTTCAACTGACCGTTGATCAGGCTTCTGTCCATGGTGACATCCACAAAGGGCATCCCGGTGATCTGGATCTGGCAATCAGGCGTCGAGTTGGCGCTTATGAATTTCCTCATCGTTTCAGCGAATGCCTTCTTGTCTTTGACATCCGGTGATGTGAACCTGGAAATGATGATCCCCTTGTCCAGCTCATCGGTCACAAACTGTCGAAGAAGCTCATTGCCTTCAAGCATGAACCATAATTGTTCAATCTGGTTGGGATCGTCAGGTATCGAACGGCCGTTGCCCAGTGCAAAGTTCAACTGTGTGATCAGGTCGGCTATGGATTGTGTGGAGTTCACATACGGACTTTGCTTCATGAACTCTTCGGTACGGATCATCGTTTTCAGTACCTCGGGGCTCTGCATATTCCCTTCGAACCGGACGAAGATGGGTTTGGAACCTCCAAAATGCTGGGCCATGATCTCCTCAGCAATCCGGGTAGGGTCATTCTTCTTGAAATAATCCTTGACGTCGACGCTCCGCTGAATGAAAAAGATCCCGAGAAGGCTGATCAGCAACAGAATGCCCCAGCTGGCCAGGATGTACTTGGGATGTTTGAACAACAAGGCATGAAGCGGAGCAAGGTAATGATCAGACAGATAGGATTTTTTGATCCTGTCATCCAGCTTGAATGTCGTCTTTACCGTTGAAGGCAGCATAGAAATAATGGCCGGGACAAAGAAGATGGACAGTAAAAAGGCAAAGATGGTTCCCAGTGCTGTAAAAATGCCAAAGTCCCTGATCATATTCAGGTACGTGCCAAAAACAAAAGACAGGAATCCGATGGCAGTGGTCAGGGCGACCAGGAAAACAGGCAGGATGATGTACTGCAAACCCTTCAGTGTAGCTTTTTGCCAGCTTTTCTCCCTCTCCTGGTTGATCTTGTTCATCACATGAATAGTGTACGCTGTGCATACCGCCAGTAAAATGATGGGGATGTCGCTAGAGATCATCGACATCTCGAAACCGCCCAGCGCCATGATGCCAATGGTCCATACAATGGCGATGATGGTGGTAAGCAATGGGAAGATCACTCCCCTGGCCGAACGGAATCCAAGCAGAAGGATAAGAATGATCAGCACGAAGGCGATAGGGATCAGCCGTTGCAGGTCAGCGATCATCACGTCGCTGATGTGTGTGGCCATCATGGGAGATCCGCTGAAATAGATCTTTTCGGGCAGATCCAGCGCAAGGGTTTTTTGTTTGATTCCCCTGGCAACCGTTTTGACATCGGAATCTTCAGCCAGTGTGAAAATGATCACAGTGGTCGTTCCGTCTTCAGAGATCATCGTCCCTGTATATGTCCCCTTCTCGTACACCCGGTTTCTCAAATCTGCCAGTTCTTCCGGGGTGTCCGGCAGGTCATAGGCATCCACCAGCTTCCCGATCTGGAGGCCCTCCTCGCCGCCCCTTATTTCCGTGACATTGGTCAGGCTGATGACAGAGGCAACTCCCGGTGTCATGCCTAGGGTGTCGGTTATTAAACGGATGTGTTCCAGCGCTTCTCCGGTGAATATGTCATCCGCCTGGATAATGACCATCCCCATGTTGTTGACCGTAAATTCTTCGCTGACCTGTTTGATCAGCACGGCATCAGGATCAGTGTCAGGTAATGAGCTGATCACATCCGGATTGAGCCGGAGGTTCTTGATCTGAAAACTAAGAAAAATGGTCAGTACCAGAACAGTGACAATGGTCACCCATCGGTACTTGATGATATTCCGGGCAAGTCGATCCATCAGGTTATAGCATTCAAAAACACATCAAAAGGTTGGCAAAATTACACTATCTTTTTTATCTTCTGCTTAATTTTTACAAATCACCGGTAAAATCTATCTCCGTCATAAGTTAAAAGGGAGGGTCTCTGCCAATTTGGTGCCAACCCTTTTCCCGAACATTTTTAAACCGGTCATGGCACATCAGAGGTGTGGGATCCGGAGGCGAGGATCTTCTTCATAATGCGTATACGTCCCGGGGAGGCTACATCATGCGTATAGGCAGAGGATGTACTGTTTCCCATGAATATACCTTCACGCTGGAACGACATTGCGCTTTGTCGTTGGGTGCGCAGTGAAGCATGAAACTCCCCGGCCCGGGTCAGCCGGTACAACTCAAGGATATTGCTTTCATTGATACCCGCTCCCGGCATGAGGATGATCCTGTCCCCGGCCTGCTTCACCAGGGAGGCAATGATCCCCGCTCCTTCCGGTGCGGACGGTGCCTGGCCTGAAGTAAGGATGCGGTCGGCACCCGTTTCAATGATCTCCTCAAGGGCCGTAAAGGGATCGGGAGTCAGATCGAATGCACGGTGAAACGTAACCTGTAAGGGCCGGCTGAAAGCGACCAGTTCGGCCGTGTGGATCCGGTCGACAGTCCCGTCGGGGTTCAGAAGACCAAATACTACCCCGTCAGCTCCAAGGTTCCTGGCCGACTGGATGTCTTTCTTCATTATTTCCAGTTCCAGGGTTGAATAATGGAAGTCGCCTCCCCGCGGACGTATCATCACAAAAAGGTCAATATGAAGGTTCTCCCTTGCCTTTGCGATGCTTCCCGCCCCTGGTGTGGTGCCTCCCTCATGGAAATTATCGCACAGTTCAATCCGGTCGGCTCCCCCTTCCTGGGCCAGAAGTGCCGAGGTCACAGAATTTACGGTTATCTCAAGTATCATGGGACATTTAAAACAGGAATTATTTATAAAAATACACAGAAATCAAGACCTGTGGCAGATGAATTCGATATTTAGGTCAATATCCCGGCTTTTCCGGCGTTAATAGGTAGTTGAACTTAACCTGATGGCCACTCAGGTTTTTACTAAATACCTGCATCGATTTGAGATCCCTGTCAATCCTGATCGGAATGATCAGCCTGGTGACAGCAGCTTCCGCTCAGGAAATGCTGGGAGTTGTCAACAGCAACTATGCAGGTGTACTGGGCTCCCAGATCAACCCAAGCTCCATGGTGAGCTCCCGTCTTTTCCATGACGTCCACATCCTTTCCACTGATCTTTTTTTCCAGAACAATTATCTGCTCATACCCAAAGAAGATTACCGGTTCCTTAACTACCTCAGCCCGGGCTCTGACCTTCCCACCTATGGGGAGGATAAGATGCTGTTCGCGCGCAGACCTGACTGGGATCACAAAAGGAAGCAGATCGATCAGTCGTTCAGGATCAACGGACCCTCGGTCATGCTCGCCCAGGACTACCATGCCATTTCCTTTTTTACCTCGGTCAGGTCAATGACCTCGGTATGGAGGCTTCCCTATCACCTGGCCAATTTTATTTACGAGGATCTCTGGTATGAGCCCCAGCATGATATCGAGTACAACGGTAAGAACTTCAGCTCAGTGCAGCTTACCTGGGCGGAGCTGGGTGCAGGCTATGCCCTGGTGCTGAACCGGCATTCGACGGACCGGTGGACAGCAGGCATCACGGTCAGCCGGACCATGGGATATTCCGGAGCTTATATCTACGGACACAACATCGCCTACCTGGTCAGGGATGAGAGTGACACCGTCGATGTCAACCTGACTGCCAATATTCATAATTTCGATGGCCATGTCGGCTTCTCCCTGCCCATCAATTATGATAACAACGACTTCTCAAGCCCGGGCGGATTATTCCGGGGCGGAGGCTATTCTGTGAGTCTGGGTGTCACTTACCTGAAATTACTCAAAGATCCCTCCGAATCAAAATACAAATACAGGTGCGAGCAATTGTACGAAGATTACAGGTACCGTTTGGGCATATCCCTTATTGACCTGGGCTGGATCACCTTCAGGGAAAATGCCCAGAAGCATCTCTTTGATGATGTCCATCATTACTGGGAATATATCAACGATGTCGACTTCAACAACCTCAATTCGTTCATGCGCCAGCTCAGCGGAAGGTTCTATGATGGTGACTCGACCCGTTCCCTGGTAGATGACCGCATCACAGTCTATCTTCCCACTGCGCTCAGTGCACAGCTGGATTTTCATTTCAAAAAGAAATGGTACGTCAATTCCATGATCATCATTCCTGTCATGTACAGCATTGCTCAGGTATACCGTCCTCCGCAGGTGGTTCTCACGGGAAGGTACGAAACCACTGACCTTGAGATCACGCTCCCGGTATCCCTGTATTATTTCACCAGGCCCAGGGTAGGATTATCCGCCCGGTTCAGAAGTTTTACCCTGGGGACAGATCATATCGGGGGATTTTTTCATTTCACGGATTTTACAGGCATAAACTTCTATGCTGTCATTAAGATCAACTTTTCCAGGGAGTTATGCCTGCGTCTGAATAAGAAAAATCCGTGTGGTTCCTTACAGTTTGAATGACAGGGGCCTGGTCGGCCTCAGGGCATGATCTTTTTGCTGCGTTTCCGTTCGGTCTCGTCAAGGATGATCTTGCGAAGGCGTATGGATTTAGGTGTTACCTCCACATATTCATCCTCGTTGATATACTCCATCGCTTCTTCCAGGGTAAACTTTGTGGCCGGAATAATCATGGCTTTATCATCGGCGCCTGACGCACGCATATTGGATAATTTCTTGGTTTTGATGACATTGACAACAATATCCTCGTAGCGCGTATTTTCACCGATGACCTGTCCAGCATATACTTCATCGTTGGGTTCGATGAAAAACCTGCCCCTGTCCTGTAGTTTATCGATAGCATAAGCCACCGCTGTGCCGGTTTCCAGGGCGATCAGTGATCCGTTCCGTCGGGTCAGCAGGTCTCCTTTCCAGGGCTCAAAGGCCTTAAAGCGGTGAGCGATCACCGCTTCACCTTCGGTGGCTGTAAGGATGGGATTGGTCAGTCCGATCAGACCCCGTGCAGGGATGGAAAATTCGAGCACCACGCGGTCCTTCCTCATGTCGATATGATCGATTTCTCCTTTTCTCCGGGTGACGATGTCAATCACTTTGCCCGAAAAGGGTTCGGGCACCAGAACCGTCAGGGTTTCAACAGGTTCGTGCTTCTGCCCTTTGATCTCCCGGATGACCACGTGTGGCTGTCCCAGCTGAAATTCATATCCTTCCCGCCGCATGGTTTCCACCAGTATCGACAGATGAAGGATACCCCGCCCGAATACCGTCAGCTTTTCAGGTGAATCCGTTTCTTCGACCCGTAAAGCCAGATTCTTTTCCGTTTCTCTGAAGAGGCGTTCACGCAAATGACGGGAGGTCACATAGATGCCTTCCTGCCCGAAAAAAGGAGATGTATTGATGGTGAACAGCATGCTCATGGTGGGTTCATCCACGCTGATCCTGACCAGTGCTTCCGGATTCTCCTGATCAGCGATGGTATCTCCGATATCAAAGCCGTCGAGCCCAAACACGGCACAGATCTCACCAGCACTGATTTCATGTTTGATCTTTTCTTTTCCCAGCCCTTCAAAGAGATAGAGTTCCTTGATCACAGACCTGTAAATGCTTCCATCATTTTTGACGAGGGAGACAGGCATACCTGCCTTGATCGTCCCGCGGGAAATACGGCCAACTGCAATACGTCCCTGGTAAGAGGAATAATCCAGGGAGCTGATCTGCATCTGCAGTGTCCCTGGCAGGGATGCCGGAGCCGGAATGTGTTCAAGAATGATATCCAGCAAATAGCTTACATCCTGTGTGGGTTGCCGCCAGTCAGGGGCCATCCAACCCTGCTTGGAAGATCCGTAGACCGTTGGGAAGTTCAGCTGGTCTTCCGTGGCATCCAGATGGTACATCAGCTCGAAAATGGCCTCGTGCACCTCATCGGGTGAACAGTTTGGTTTATCCACTTTATTGATGACCACCACCGGCTTCAGTCCCAGCTGCAAGGCTTTTTGCAACACGAAACGGGTCTGCGGCATGGGTCCCTCGAACGCATCCACCACCAGGAGCACTCCGTCGGCCATATTGAGTACCCTCTCCACTTCGCCACCGAAATCAGAATGCCCCGGCGTGTCTATAATATTGATCTTGACTCCCTTATACCGCACGGAAACATTTTTTGCCAGGATCGTGATGCCCCGTTCCCGTTCCAGTTCATTGGAATCAAGGATCAGTTCCCTGACTTCCTGGTTATCCCTGAAAAGCTTCACCTGGTAAAGGATCCTGTCCACCAGCGTGGTTTTCCCATGATCCACATGCGCAATGATCGCAATATTTCTAATGTTGAGCATACTCCTTTTATTTCTCCTCTCCCCTCTCTCCTCTCCCCTCTCTCCTCTCAATCTCCACGTCCATCCACTTCTCCAAAAGCGAAAAAGCTTTTTCCTGCAGATCCTCCGGCAGGTTCCCGATCCTGGATGAATGCGCTCCCTGGGGTTTGTAGATGACTACGACCTCGTTTTTTCCCGAGGGCTGAACGGCCGGCGCCGACCAGGGATCATACTGACCATAGATAAACATCATCCGGTAGGCATCATGACGGACAAAATGGTCAACCCGTTCCATGGGAAGGGGATCGTAAACACATTCCGCTCCATCAGGGCAGGTAAATGTAAAAGTGATGTCTTCGCTGGCAGAGACAAAATCCCTGAACGGATCCACATCGTAGCCATAGAATCCTATCTCGGTCATAGCCTGATAATAGAACGGAAGGTATTGATTGATGCCGTTATCTGAGAGCCAGTCGATGCCTGCGACTATGTCCAGGTGTTTGACCATCTCCGCCGGGGATCTGGCCGGCACGGGAATGGAGTCGCACGACCAGCGGCCCCACTGCCAGAACGCAAAAGCATACTCCATAATGGTCATTTCATACGACTTCTCAATGCCCACTTTCCGGTAGGTATATTTTTTATCGGCGGCCATTTGTTCATAGACCGGATAGTAGATGTCTTTGTTCTTGAGCATCTCCACCTGGTATTGATGGATCCTGTCACGGCAAACATCGCTTCCCACCTTTTGCATGAAGTCATAAATGCGCGCATCCTGGATAGAGAAGTTCAACGGACAGACATAACCCACGGAGGCATCCACATCATCAGGATAAAAATAGCGGTGATATAGGGTCGTCTGGCCACCCTTGCTGATGCCGGTATTCAGCCAGCGGGCATGGTACAGCCCTTTGAACAGCTCCACCACACGGTGGTGATCGGCAGCCGCTTGTGCGATGTCAAGATATTGCCAATCGAGTTGATCGGGAACTGATTCACCAAAATACCGGTGCTCGACCACGATCTGGTTGGCATCCAGGTACTCGGTCAGTTCATTGATGGATCGGGGATACATGGAATACCCGGCTCCGTATCCTTCCGTCACCAAAACCACAGGCCGCGAAAAGTCCCTGTGGAACAGGAACACACGCTGCGAAAATGTCGCCCCGCCGGGATTGTTATGATCCACGGGCTGGGTGAACCTCAGGACATAGGCTTTGCCGAAGTGCGGATGATGGGCGATGGTGTCAAACGTCACATCAGGCCGTCCCTTCAAAAATGATTCGAGAAGGGCGATCTGGGGATCAGCTTCCTGGGCATAGACTCCCATGCACAGTAAATATACCATCGAAAGCAACATTATTTTCTTCATAAATCAATGATTTATTGAATATTCAACAAAGGCGTATTGATTTTTGATTTCTGAAATGAATTCAGAAACCAAAAATCCTTGTTCCTCTGTTCGTCCATCTTTACCTAAATATAAATCCTTTCCCAAGCGGATCCTCCGGATCAAAACAGAATGTATGACTTCCGGTGATCCAGGCCGTTCCGCTTACCTCCGGTATCACGGCACGATGAGGCCCGAAAGTGGTCACTTCTTTGATGCAAACATCCATGGTCGTTCCCAGGATGCTCTCGATCGTAATCACCTCGCCCGGCATCAATCCATCTTTTTCGAAATGCAGCGCTGCCCTCGCACTCACTCCGGATCCCGTCGCCGAGCGGTCCACCTCCCCGTCGGCAAAGATACATACATTCCGGCTGTAATGACCTGGATCTTCTGGCGGACCGGTGATGATTGTTCCGTAGAGGAAGCTTAGATCCTCCTCAAAGGGATGGGTGATCGGGAACTTATCCATGACAGCCAGTTTGATGCGCCGGCCATAATCGATCAGCCGGTTGAACTCACCGGGAACCAGCTCCACACCAAGATCAGCGGCCCTGACAAATGCATAGAACGCACCGCCAAATGCCACGTCAAACCGTACTTTTCCTATCCCGTTCACATCTACCCTCTCATCCCTCAGCAAAAGAAAAGACGGAACATTCCGGAACGAGGTCTTTTTCACGATCCCATCTTCCCTGTATCCTTTCGAGAAGATCCTGCCCGGCGGAGCATTGATGATGAGCTCCGGCTCAGTTCCTTCTTTCCCGATCATGCCTGTGTCGAGCACCAGTTTTGTCAGGGCAATGATGGCATGCCCGCACATGGTGCTGTAGCCCTCATTGTGGATGAAAAAGACACCGAAATCAGCATCTTCGGTGGTGGGCTCCGTCAGGATCGCACCGTACATGTCAGCATGACCGCGGGGCTCCCACATAAGCCCGGTGCGGAGGTGATCGTAATGATCACGGAAATACCGGCGCTTCTCAAGGATCGTTTTTCCCTTGATATCCGGCAATCCCGTAGTAATGACCCGCAGCGGCTCTCCGCCTGTATGCATGTCAATGGTGGTGATCACCGGCCAGGAATGAGGCGGCGTAAAAGGAGGGATTGGTATTATATTCATGGAGCGATGTAGCGATGTAACGATGTAGCGATGTAGCGATGTAGCGATGTAACGGTGTAAAATTACTTCGAATATCGTTACGTCGTTACATCGCTACTTCGCAACATCTTTCATCCTCACCTGTGCCAGTACCATGCCTGCCAGCATCAGCGCGCAGCCAAGCAGCGCACGCGACGATAACACCTCATGAAGGATCAGCCAGCCGCCAAAGGCAGCAAATACGGCTTCCGAGCTCAGGATGATGGCTGCATGGGCCGGCGGCGCCTTTTTCTGCCCCACGATCTGCAGGGTATAGGCAATACCCACGGAGAATATCCCGCCATAAAGCAGTGGAACCATTGCATCCACGATGGCCTGCCCTACGATCTTTTCAAAAAGTACAGCGATCGCCAGACTGAGTATTGACGTGATGATATATTGCATCAGGGCGAGTTTGAGTGCATCCACCCGGGGAGAGACATATCCGATGTACAGTACGTGGAACGCCCATACAAAGGCGCATCCCAGTACATAAAGGTCACCCTTTGAGATGTGAAAGTCGCCGGTGACACTCAGGAAGTACATTCCTGCAGCGGCCAGAAGTACACCGATCCATACAAAGATGGACGGCCGGTGACGGATGAACAGTCCCAGGATGGGAACAAAAACAACGTACAACCCGGTGATGAAGCCTCCATTCCCGGCCGTGGTATGGATCATGCCTGTCTGTTGAAGCGTAGCTCCAGCAAATACCATCAGTCCTGCAATGATCCCTCCCCTGGCCAGGGTTCGTTTCTGATTATGCAGAAATTCCGGATGAACATCGATTTCCCTGTTTTTCCGGGTTAAAATGAAAGCACCCAGCACCAGCGCCCCCAGCCCGAAACGTATACCGTTGAAAAGGAATGGGCCCATGTACTCCATCCCCACCCGCTGTGCGGTAAAGGCGAAGCCCCAGATCAGGGCTGCCAGCAGCAGCAGGAGTTCGGATTTAACGATCGTCGTTTTCATGCGGGCTCAGCGGAGCAGGATGCGGTATCATAAGTACTTAACCACTAAGGAACTCAAAGGTTTTCTCAAAGGTACACAAAGTATCATTATTGATTATCAATTACTTGGTGTTCCTTAGTGAATACTTTGTGGACCTTTGTGTTTAAAAAAAGTTTTATATATCCTCACGATTAGAACTCTGTATGCTCTGTCCGGCGGATGATCTCATCCTGCAGGTCTTTCCCCAGGTCGTTGAAGTAATCGCTGTAACCCGCCACCCTCACGATCAGGTCCTGGTATTTCTCGGGAAATTTCTGCGCATCCCGCAGGGTGTCTGCATTCACCACGTTGAACTGGATATGATGGCCATCCATCCGGAAATAGCTCCGGATCAACTGCACCAGGCTTTCGATCCCCCGTTCACCTTCAAAGAGCTGTGGTGTGAACTTCTGGTTCAGCAGGGTCCCGCCGGTCTTTAAATGATCGATTCGGGCAGCGGATTTCAGCACGGCCGTGGGTCCTTTTTTGTCAGAACCCTGGAAGGGAGAGATCCCCTCCGACAGGGGCAATCCGGCTTTTCGACCGTCGGGGGTGGCGCCAATGACACTTCCAAAATACACGTGGCTGGTGGTGGGCAGCATGTTGATCCTGAATTTTCCGCCCCTTGCTGTGGGCCGGTCATTCACCGCCTGGTAGAACATGTTGAATACGCTGACTGCATGCTGGTCGGCATAATCATCGTCGTTGCCATATTTGGGTGTATTGTAGACAAGATCGAACCGGAGTTCATCACATCCTTCAAAATTGGATTTCAATGCATCCAGCATTTCAGCCATGGTCACTTTTGTTGTATCAAAAACATTGTACCTGAGGGAAGTCAGGATATCGGTGATACTTCCCAGTCCGACTCCCTGAATGTAGCTGGTATTGTACCGGGCTCCCCCCCGGTTGTAATCCCGTGCATTATCAATGCAGTCATCCACCAGCAGCGAAAGGAAAGGCACGGGAATGTAATCCCCGAACAGCTTTTCAATGATGTTGTTACCCTTGATCTTGATATCGATAAAATGACGGAGCTGTTTTTCAAATGCCTCCATGACCTGATCGAATGCAGTGAAAGACGTGACATCTCCGGTCTGCAATCCGATCTGTTTGCCGGTGCGTGGATCAAATCCATTGTTCAGCGTAATTTCCAGCACTTTGGTCAGGTTGAAATACCCGGTCAGCCAGTAGGCTTCGGTACCAAAGGCGCCGCTCTCCACGCATCCGCTTGCACCTCCGTTGCGCGCATCTTCAATCGATTTTCCCTGGCGCATCAGCTCCTGTATGATGGAATCGGTATTGAAAATGGATGGCTGGCCAAAACCGGTCTTAAGGATCCTAGCTGCTCTTTTCAGCAGGTTATCCGGATTCTGTTTGCTGATCTGCACCATCGAGCTGGGCTGGAGCAGTCTCATCTCCTCGATCACATCCAGGATCAGGTAGCTCATCTCGTTGACGGCGTCCTTGCCGTCCGAGGTGAGGCCGCCTACGTTGATCAGGGCAAAATCGGTGTAGGTATTGCTCTCCAGCGCTGTCACACCTACCTTGGGAGGTGCCGGGTGGTTGTTGAACTTCACCCAGAAGGATTGCAGGATCTCTTTTGCTCTTTCTTTTGTGAGCGTACCCGCCTCCGTCTCCCGTTTATAGAACGGATACAGGTGCTGGTCGAGCCGGCCCGGATTGAACGAATCCCAGGGGTTGGTCTCGGTGATGACACCCAGGTGCACAAACCAGTAGTATTGAAGGGCTTCATGGAAGGTTTGGGGTGCATGGGCAGGCACACGGCGGCAGATGGCTGCCAGTTCGTTCAGCTCCGCTTTCCGGGAGGGATCCGGTTCACCGTCGGCAAGCTTCTCCAGCTCCTGTGCATGACGTTCGGCATAAAGGATCAGCGCATCGGCGACAATCTCCATGGCCCGCAGCTCCTCCCGCTTGTCCATGGCCTGCGGATCAGCATAAAAATCAAGCTTTTCCATATTTTTCCGGATCTGATCCTTCAGATCCAGAAAACCCTTCCTGTAGATTTTCCCTCCCAGCACGGTATGCCCGGGGGCACGCTGTTCCTGGAATTCGGTAAAAACACCTGCCTGGTAGCTGTCGATCCAGGCCTGGTCCATTTCACGGAACAGCCGTTCGCGGTGACTTTTTCCCTTCCAGAAAGGAATGATGATATCCTCATATGCTTTTCGCGTTTCGTCATCCACCTTGAACGACACCTTGGGTCGGCTGTTCAGGATATCCAGGTCCTGCAGGGAGTGCAGACAGACTTCCGGGTAGGAAGGAGTTGCCTTGGGTGCCGGTCCTCTTTCGCCGACGATAAGCTCGCCTTCGTTGATACAGATCCTTTTGTGCTCAAGGATGTACTTGAATGTCAGGGCTCTTTTTACAGGGATGGAAACCTGCTGGGCCAGGTCGCTCATATAAAATTCTGTCACCAGGAGCGCCCGTTCCGCAGAGATGCGATTGACAGCCCTGAGGCTCTGTTCACGGAGTTTGGATATTCGGTTATTCATGGTTATTTGTTGTTATTCGTTGTTATTCATTGTTCTATTGTCAAATTGTTACCCCACCCCTTGCCCCTCCCCAAATGGGGAGGGAAGGGGGAGGGGCGAACTGTCAACCGCCAACCGTCACTTTCATCCCAATTCCTTCAAAAACTTCTTTCAACTCTTTAAGCCTCTCCAGCGACGGCTCCTGCAGTTCCTCCAGCTTATAATTCATATTTAGTCTTTGATATTTGCTCTTTGCGATCATGTGATAGGGCAGCAGATCGATCCGGTCCAGCCCGTTCAGCTCCGTAAGCAGGTTGCTCAGGGCGGTAATGTTTTTCGGAGTATCCGTTATTCCTGGTATGACAGGTATACGGATGATGATCTTTTTCCCCATATCCGACAGGAGGATCAGATTCTTCAATACCTTTTCGTTGGTAACACCTGTGTATTTCAGATGCTCCTCAGCATCGATCAGTTTCAGATCATATAAAAAGAGATCCACATGATCCATCACCTGTTTCAGTACCGTTTCATCCACATGGCCGCAGGTATCCAGGGCGGTATGGTATCCTCTCTCTTTTGACATCTTTAGCAGTTCCAGGAGGAATACCGGCTGCATCAACGGCTCCCCGCCCGAAAAGGTGATCCCTCCGCCCGACTGATCATAATAGATACCATCCTTTTCAATCTCCCTGATGACCTCCTCAGCTTCCACCCATCTGCCCGAAATCTCCTCGACCGTGAAGGACCTCCCATCCAGCGATCGTTCCCTGATCACGACTTCCTCATGCCTGGACTGGCTTTCCGGATTATGGCACCACCAGCACCGCAGGGGGCATCCTTTGAAAAATACGGTGGTCCGGATGCCAGGTCCGTCGTTGATGGAATAATGCTTTATGTCGAAAATGATTCCTTTCACACAAATGTTCAATGCTCAATGATCAATGGAAAAATTTAGCGGGAAAGACAGCAGGAAAAACCGTGAGGCCCTAGCACATCCAGCAGTTGAAAAGGCCTTTGCCGTTGTTGTGATAAAGTGTGCTATGATGGCAGTGCGAAGACATGACTATAAAGTGGAATGCAAAATTACAACGGTTTCCCCAGATTTTCAGGAAGGAATTTAATTTAGACTCAGTCCAAATTAGTTACATGCTGAAAGCCTCAAGCTGCAAGCTTGAAGTCGTAACTTTTGAACAAAAATACTTTTGATCTTTGCTCTTTGCTTTTTGCTCTTTAATCTTAACCCAGGAACTCGCGGGTTAGCTTCTCCTTGATGTTGTCTTCGATGGCCACTGCTTTTCCTTCGTCATCAATCTTGACAAAGGTCATGGATGTAGAACAGACAATTTCCTCCTGGTGGGAAAAAAAATTAAATCTTCTGGCTTCCACCCGTAAGGTGATGGAGGTGGTCCCGATGCGGGTGATCCCTCCGTAGATGCGGATGTGGTGTCCCATTTTGACCGGTTGTTTGAAGATCACCTCATCCATCTTCAGGGTGATCATGTTGGGAGTGGAGCACAGATAACTGGCCAGGGAGGCGCCTGCCTCATCCAGCCACGACAGCATCGTACCGCCAAACAGGTTGCCTTTTACCCCGATATCGCTGGTCTTGCAAACCTTTGTCGAAATATAAACCATTTTTCCCACGGTACTGTCGTCACTAAGTGATTATAGAGAATTATTAATGTCAAAAATAACAATAAATAACCAGGAATAACAATGAATGACCATGAATGCTTACGATTGACCATCTTTCTTCTCCTTCAGCTTTTTTATGATCTCTTCCTGAAGGGTTTTTGAGACAGGCATGTACCTGTAAAAATCCATCGAAAAGCTGGCTCTGCCACTCGAAAGGTTTCTCAGCTGATTGGCATACCCGAACATCTCGCTCAGGGGTACAATGGCTACCAGTTTTTGTGAGCCTTTCCTGAAGCGCCGCATGGATTCCACCCTGCCCCTTCTCCGGTTGAGGTTTCCCACGATCTCACCAATATTCTCATCGGGAGTGTTGATCTCCACCTTCATAACCGGTTCTAGAAGAATGGGGCCTGCTTTCAGGAATCCTTGCCTGAAACAGATGGAAGCACAGGTCTGGAAGGCGAGATCTGATGAGTCGACAGGGTGGTACTTCCCATCAAGAAGGACAATTTTGACATCAACGATGGGGAATCCTGTCAGGATGCCGTCGGCTATCGTCTTCCGGATCCCTTTGTCGACTGAAGGTATGAATTCGAGGGGAATGGCGCCTCCCTTGATCTTGTCGACGAACTCATAGCCATGACCTTCGTTGGGCTCTATACGGAATAGAGTCTGGGCGAACTGCCCTTTTCCTCCCGTCTGCTTGACATGACGGTACTCAGCCTCCACCTCTCCTGTGATGGTTTCGCGATACGCTACGGAAGGCTCTCCCACGTTCACTTCCACCTTATGTTCGTGCAGCAGCCTGTCGACAATGATCTCCAGGTGAAGCTCGCCCATCCCGGCGATGACGGTCTCTTCCGTTTCATCGTTGTATCGTACATGAAAGGATGGATCCTCATTGGTCAGCTTATTCAGGGCCTCCCCAAGTTTTCCCTGATCGGCGCGTTTGGCGGGTGTGATCTTAAGTTCCACCACGGCCAGGGGCACCTGGATGGATTCCAGCAGAAGGGGCTGCTCAGGATCGCATAGGGTGTCGCCCGTCTTGGTGAATTTCATTCCGATCAGCGCCACGATTTCTCCGGGGCCTGCCTCGCTGATCTCTTCCCTGTCCTTGGCATGAATGCGCAGGATACGGCCAATACGTTCCTGTTTGCCCCTGGTGGAGTTCATCACGGCCATTCCGCTGGAAAGGTGCCCCGAATAGATCCGGATGAAGGTCTGCTGACCCACGAAAGGATCATGGATCAGCTTAAAGGCCAGTGCTGCAAAGGGCGATTTGGCAGAAGGACACCGGGTGTGCAGCTTTTCCGCATCATCAGTGTCTGCCCCAACCACGGCGCCCACATCGAGGGGTGAGGGCAGATAATCGATCACTGCATCCAGCAATTGAGGTATCCCTTTATTCTTGTAGGCTGCTCCGCAAAAAACGGGTGTCAGCATCATTTTCAGCGTGGCCTGACGAGCCACTCTCCTGATGAGGTCAGCCCCGACTTCTTTATCTTCAAGGAAGAGTTCCAGGATGGTATCATCAAACTCCGAAATCTTTTCGATCAGATGGGATCGGGCCGCCAGGGCATTTTCCCTGTAGTCCTCCGGGATGGCGGCCAGCGTCCATTCATTGCCATCAAAAATAAAAGCCTGCTGATCAATCACGTCAATGATACCGGCAAAGTCTTCCTCTGAACCGATGGGCAACTGAAAGGGGACGGCATTGGCATCCAGGTACCGGTTCATCATGGCCACTGCCTCGCTGAAATCGGCACCGGTACGGTCCATTTTGTTGATGAAGGCTATCCGTGGAACCTTGTAACGGTCGGCCTGGTGCCAGACGGTTTCGCTCTGGGGTTCTACACCGCTGACCGCACAAAACACGGCAACCAGTCCGTCGATGACCCGCAGGGAGCGTTCCACCTCGATCGTAAAATCCACATGGCCAGGGGTGTCGATCAGATTGATCTGGGAACCTTTCCATGAGCAGGTGATGGCTGCCGATGCAATGGTGATTCCCCGTTCCTGCTCCTGCTTCATGAAATCCATGGTTGCCTGCCCGTCGTGTACCTCCCCCATCTTCCGTGTGGTACCGGTGTAAAACAGTATCCGTTCCGTGACAGTGGTCTTCCCTGCGTCAATGTGGGCCGCAATGCCAATGTTTCTAAGACTGTTGAAAAGCATGATCTCTTTTTACTGTAAGTAGCTGAAAAGCAGTTATTTCTTGAATACAAAATACACTGCCAGTATGATGAAAACAAATCCTATAAGATGATTGATGCGGAACGTCTCGTTCCGAAAGACCATCAGTGTAAAGAGCATAAATACGACCAGTGTGATCACCTCCTGGATGACCTTCAACTCGACCAGTGAGAAAGGGCCTCCATTTCCTTTGTATCCAAACCGGTTGGCAGGAACCTGGAAGAAATATTCAAACAGGGCTATTCCCCAGCTGATGAGGATCACCGCCAGCAGGGGTAGTGAGCTGAATCCCTTCATATCCTTGAACTTCAGGTGACCATACCAGGCAAGGGTCATGAAGGTATTGGATAACAGAAGAAGTCCAATGGTATATGCTGATTTCATATGCGCCTGTAAAAGTGGGCGCAAAATTAGCATTTTTTCTGATTCAGAGCCTTGTCTCTCAGGCCGCTTTCTTTTCTTGAGGGAGGATACTCATTTCTGCAATGGAGCCTTGCCGTATGACTTTTACAAGGATAGGCTTTAAAATCATATCACCGGTTAAAAGCCTGAAAAGGGAAGAGGACGTGGTGATGGGATTCCCGTCCAGCTCGATGAGAATATCCCCTTTCTGAAGATTGGCCATGGCTGCCGGAGAGGGGGAATCCACTCCTGTAATGAGGAGCCCCTTCGACGAAACGAGTTTGTGAAAGCTGATCGTGCGGGGGTGAAGCTCTATCTCCTGGATCAGGATACCCAGATAGGCCTTTCTGACCTTTCCCTCCCGGATCAGATGCTCGGCCACTTCCTTGGCCGTATTGATAGCAATGGCAAAGCTCAGTCCCTGGGAGCCCTGTATGATGGCGGTATTGATGCCGATCACCCGGCCATCGGTGTTGATCAGTGGTCCTCCCGAACTGCCCGGATTCAGGGGTGCGTCGGTCTGGAGGACATTGTCAATGGGTCTGCCGCTGGCCGTTCGCAGCGTACGTCCCACACCGCTCAGCACACCCGTCGAAACCGAATGCTGATACCCCAGCGGATTGCCAATGGCTACGAGAAACTGTCCTATCTGAAGTTCATCCGAATCACCGAGCTCCGCCACTGAAAAACCTCCGTCAAGAAGCTTGATAATGGCAATATCGGTATCCGGATCCTTGCCGGTGAGCTCTGCATTCACCACGGTCCCGTCAAGAAGAGTAACCCTTAATACGTCGCCAACCGATATGACGTGGCTGTTGGTAAAGGTAAGGCCATCACTGGAAAACACAAAGCCGGAACCTGTTCCGGCATGCTCGGTGCGGTTTCCCCTCTTCCTGAACACGTCGATCCTGACAACCGAATTCTTTACTTTTTCTATGGAATGGATAATGATCCGTGAAAACTCGTCCATAAGACAAATGAATGAAATAAGGTAAAAAGAGGGATCGAAAGGATCAATCCACAGGCCAAACCAACAGGAATGACAAAACGGCAGGAACCGTAAAACCGTGTTTACTTCTTTAGCTTCCTGATAAGTGTGTGGGTTTCTATCCAGTAGATATCGCTGCTGCCGTTAAGCGGAATGCCTCTTCCCTGGAAAGAACCGGCGTTAGCATATGTCCGGACACCGGCATCGATCAGTTCCAGGGGATCCGTGAACTGCCGGGGATTGCCGTTGGTGCAAAAGAAGAAATACTTACCGCCGGGCGTGATGTGAGGCGAATACTCATCACCTGAGGTGTTGATCCCCTCCCCAAGATTGACCGGTGCGCTCCAGTTGTCGTCCTCATCACGGAAACTGATGTAATAATCACTCTTGCCAAAGGATGAACCGCTACGGTATGCACAAAAGATCAGATAACTCTCGTCGGGAGCTATGCAGGCATTGAATGGATTTTCGGCAGCATTGATGATTTCCGGGAGTTTCTCCGGTTCAGTAAACTTTCCTTCGTCTCTTCTGGACCGGTAAATATCGCTCCGGTCGTTTGGCTCATCACTTCTTCCAAAATACAGGGTACCATCGTGGGTCACCGATGGAAAGAATTCCATCTGAGAGGTATTGACCGGGGCTCCGAGAGGTTGTGGTTCAACCCATCCTTCCAGTGTCTTGTAGGTATACCAGATATCGAAATCCTTTTTATCGAATGGTTTACCCTCAGCAGGCCGATTGGAGATAAAATAAAGTCCATGCCCATAGGTGGAGAAAATGGGCTCAGCATCATCATATCTGCCTGAAAAAGAAGCCACTTCAGGGTCGGTCCACCTGCCATCGTACTCCTCCGAGTGAAAGATAGTATATACAGAATCGATGATTCGGGTGAAAAAGAATTCCCTGCCATTATTTACAAACGCAGCGTCCCGTTCTTCCATCCCGGTGCTGATGATACCGGGAGCAAACATCATGACCGTATCCCCCGGCAGTTTCTGGCCCAGGTAGACGCCCTGCAGGTCCGGGAAGACACTGGACTCTTTTTCGCGATGGGGATTTGAGCAGGCGGACAGGATCCATAGCACGATGGGAAGGATATTTTTGAAATTCATGGATATTTGTGGTTATAGATGGTCATTCATGGTTATTCGTAGTCTATTGCAGGTAATTTAGATGCATCGGAAAAACGAAAATACGTCAGTTTACCGTATATTCCAAAGGCAGAAATGTTATAATTTTGAATTTAGTGCAGCAATCATCCCTAAAATAAATTCAGCCATGGCAATAAAAGATAACCGAGTGGATACATACATAGTGAAATCAGCTGATTTTGCGGTGCCCATCCTGTCACACCTCCGGTCTGTTGTACATGATGCATGTCCGGAGGTCAGGGAGACCATAAAATGGAGTTTTCCGCATTTTGAGTTCAGGAATACTATTCTGTGCAGTATGGCTTCCTTTAAGCAGCACTGCGCCTTTACCATATGGCTTGCGTCACAGATGCAGGATCCGCACGGCATACTCACCACAGGTGCCGGCCGTCCGGCCATGGGCCATCTTGGGAGGATAACCTGCCTGGAGGATTTGCCCCCGGATGACATCCTGATCGGTTACCTTAAGGATGCAATGGTACTGATCGAACAAGGGGTTAAACTGACGAAAAAGGAACCTGAAACCGCTTCGAAAGAACTGGAGATACCGGATTACTTTCAAAAGGAGCTGGAAAATCATCCTGACGCGTTGGATACCTTCAACCGATTCTCCTATTCCGGTAAAAAGGAATATGTGGAGTGGATCAGGGATGCCAAAACAGAAGAAACCCGCAGGAAACGGCTGGCTACTGCCATTGACTGGCTTATCGAAGGTAAACCCCGCAACTGGAAATACCTTAAATAATTATCTCTCCTTTCTCCTCTCTCCTCTCTCCTTTCTCCTCTCTCCTCTCTCCTCTCTCCTCTCTCCTCTCTCCTACCCCACCAACACATGGATCTCAGGGTACCGGTAATGCGTGGAAATGATGGGTCGGCTGAGGAAAAGAGCCAGCGTTAGCGGACCGATCCTTCCGATGAACATGCTGATGATGATGATGGTCTTCCCGGCATCGGACAGCAAGGGGGTGATGCCTGTGGAAAGCCCGACAGTACCAAAAGCCGACACCTCTTCAAAGATCAGGTGCAGGAATCTCACATCCGGTTCGGTGAAGGCCAGAAGGAATACGGAGGTGAAAATCAGGAACAGGGCAAAAAGAGCGATCGCATATGCCTTATCGATCAGCGAAAAGGCAATGGTATGATGGTGGGTCTCCACATTCCTTTTGCCCCTGATGGTTGCATAGGCAGTTTTAAGGATGATAGAGAACGTGGTGGTCTTGATACCGCCTCCTGTCCCTCCCGGAGATGCACCCACATACATCAGAAAAATAAAAAATATCAGGACGGGTTGAGTGACTGCCGCAAAATCCACTGTATTGAATCCCGCGGTGCGTGAGGTCACAGACTGAAAGATACTGGTGACTATAAATCCTTTTGGACTCAGTCCTGACAATGTATTTTCATGCTCGGCATAGATGAAGACTAGTGTTCCGATCACGATCAGCAGGAGTGAGGTTTTCAGGACCAGACGTGATTGAATGGAAAGGTATTTCCAGGGCCTGCGCAGCTTCTTCCAGCTTGTGAACAGGTTGAATAACTCTTCCAGGGTGGCAAAGCCGATGCCACCAAGAAAAATTAAAATGGCGATCCAGATATGCACGTTATAGGACTCTGATACCCATCGCTCCATCAAGTTGGCCGAGAACAGAGAAAAACCTGCATTATTGAAAGCTGAAATGCTGTGGAACATGGAAAAGAAAAACTGCTTGGCCGGATGGGTAAAGATCACCTGATCATGCCAGCTGAAGAAAATAAAGAGCGTTCCCAGCAACTCAATGATGATGCTGAAATAGACGATTCGTCTCAGCAGTGCACGGGTATCGGAAAGTCTTCCTGTACTCAGGAAATCCTTAAGGATCGACTGGTACTTGACGCTGTCGGAGCGGTAAAAAGTAGAAAAAAAGGTGGCAAAGGATACAATGTTGATTCCTCCCAGCTGTATGAGGATCATGATGATGATCTGTCCTTTCAGTGTGAAATGGGTCGCCGTATCAACGGTGGTCAGCCCAGTCACACAGCTGGCGCTGGTGGAGGTGAACAGGGCGTCGATGAAGCGGATGCCCGAATGGGTCATTTCAGGCAGCCATAACAACAATGTTCCGGCAGAGATCAGGATAATGAACGAGAGGGTCATCAGGGCAGAAGGGCCAAGCTCAAAGAGACGAAGCTTGTGGCTGGCCTTACCCGATTCAAATCCCACAATGATGAAAAAATAAAGCTGAACAAACAGAAGGGCATAGGGACGGATGTCGAAACCCAGCGTGTCACTCACAAACTTGATGATCGCAATATTGAATATCTGGTAGATGATGGCCGACAGAAGGATAAACAACAGGATCAGCGCTTCAGTGAGGTTATCGCGGATGTACCTGCCGGGATGGAAATCATAAAAGATATGCGCCAGGAACTTAAGGATGTAAAAACCAATGCTGATGGCAATGATCGCACTCACCACGGACGTCGAATCAAGGGTCTTGGGAAATCCGTAATAATAGATGATGCTGGCAATGGTGACCAGTGATACCAGGAGTGAGGCGATTCGCAACACACGAAGGACAAGATTCTTATGAGTAAAAAGGCGGACATTGATCCGTTCCCGGATCTTATTGATTGTGGTTCTGTCCATGATGGGGATGGATAGCGTACATCCTATCAGTCATTGATCTCGATGAAACGGTCGATATCCTTGTTTTTTCCGAAAACCACCAGGTAATCCTTCTCATCGATCACGGTCTTCGAATCCGGTACCCCGGCGATATGCTGCTCCACCACCGGTTCATCATCCACCTTTACGATCGTTTCCTTCTTGATGGTCACCAGGCTCAGCCGGTAGCGGTCACGCAGGTCCACATCATCCAGTGTCCTTCCCACACATCGTTTTGGGGCGATCAGTTCAGCGATCCGGTAGTCATCAGGCAACTGAAGATAGGATACCAGATTGGGATTCAGGAGCCGCTCGGCGACAATGATACCCACCTCGTCCTCCGGAGAGAAGATCTCCCGGATGCCCAGCTGCATGAGGATCCGGTGCTGGGATGCACCCCGTGCCCGTGCAATGATCCTTTTAATGCCCAGGTCCATCAGTGTCACAATGCACAGCAACTCCTGTTCAAAATTACCACCAATGGCAACAACAACCGTATTGTAATCCTTGATATCCTGGGAGAGAAGCGCCTTCTTGTCGGTTGCGTCCAGGGCCACCGCATAGGCTACTTCATCCGCAATGGTTTCGATCAGATCCCCCTCAATATCAATGGCCATCACTTCGGCTCCGCTTTTGGAAAGGGCGCGGGCTATTGCACTGCCAAACTGGCCTATCCCGATGACAGCGAATTTTTGCCTGTTCATAGCTCAATAAAATGAATGGCAAAAGTAATACTAAAACATCCGGATTATTCCAGCTTTACTGAAAAAATTATTTCATACAACTTCCGCTGAAACAGGATTCTTACCCTTTTCCTGGGCATGGTAAAGCGCTGCAAAAGATACACTTACCCACATCGACGAAATAAGCACGCCAAACAACAGACAGATCAGCCCAGCTATGTAGATGAAAAACGAAACGATGGCCATCCAGAAAATGGTCCAGCTGACACCATACGTCATATTCCAGCTCGTCTTCACTGCCTCCACGGGATCCAGCTTTTTGTCCATGACAAGGTACGGGACAAAACTCAGTTTGACAGCAAATAAGATCCCGGGTATAATAAGGAGAAAAAATCCGAAAATAACGATGGCCCCTGTCAGCAAATTGGCCAGGATGACATTCAGATAATCATCAAAGGGCCTGAGAATATCCTTCATTACCAGTTTTTCACCCCTCACCGCTTTAACGTACATATATTTGGCACCATATTCAAACGGCGCTGCGACCATCAGTCCATACACCATGGCAAAGATCTGCAGCATAACCACGGCAGGGATGTTTTCCTCAAAGGCACTGATTGGCCAGAAAGGAATCGTTACCGCAATAAGGATCAGCAAAACCAAAAAAAGCTCAAGGAACGATTTTAACATGGTGGTCCATCCATGGCGGAAAGCAGAATCCAGCTTAGGGATCAGTGTCTGCTCAGAATTGATAACTTCCTGATTCATTTTATTTTCCTCCTATCTTGATGTATTAGTGTATAACATTACTATTCAATCGTACCGATTAAGATCACCCTATCTGTACAAATCATCTTTGCTTGTGAAATAGGCGAGCAGTTCTTCCTGAATGTACACATAATGCTTCATATTCATTTCCCTGAACATACCTGACAGGTTAATGACCATTCGGACAGGGAAAAATTCTACGGTTTCCATGTGACGTGTGGCCAGGTTCATCCATTTGGCGAAATAACCCTTCAGCCCGGTTTTCCGGTTTAGAGTCTGATGACCGGGATCAAAAGGGATGAACTCTTCGCCGGATATCAAAAAAATTCCATCCTTGCTTTCTTCAACCATGGCCAGTAACACTTCGTTCTTTAATTTCCTCACCGATTCATTGCCGGAATTATGGATCATTCCGCTCAAACCGATCCTTGATACAATACCTGTCCGATGGTGCGCCAGCCGGCCTGCCAGCTGGCCATGTCTTCCGGTCAATCCGGTAATAAATCGTCTCATCGCACAAAGATCCTCTTTCTGAACAGATCCACCGGATCTACCGATCTCTCTTATTCCCGGAATAAGAGTCACCCACCCATCATCTATTTTATGTTTGCATATCGTAACCACATATCCGCGACTGGCAAGTTGTTTTGCCATCCATTTAAATCCGTGACATTGAATCCGTGTGGCCGGGAACATGATTACCGTGGTAAGCTCCCTGAGGTTGGGATCGGACGGATACCAGATCCGGGTCTTTGATGGAATGGTGAAGTCTTTCCCTAAAATCCGGTATTGTTTGTTCATTTCTTCGGGACATCTGGCCTTGATGACCTTTACTTCATATGGCCCTGAAGACAGATTGGCATTCGGAATCAAAAAGAAAAACAATAAAAAGAGAAAGGGAATCCATGCAATTGCAAAGAGAACGATGACAAGGTTTGTCCGCTTTGTGATGAAATCTGTGATTTTCATTTCAATGAGAGTCAGAGTATGGGTGCAAACATAATCCCTGTTCCGGGGATATCCTTCAGACTAAAGTTGGATATTGTAAAAACACTACTTTAGTAGGAGGAGAACAAGATCCTTTTAGATCCAGTTTATTCTCCGAATTCTTTATCTTTACCAATTCCCAGGCAGATGGTCAAATGGACATCCTGATCGACGTATTAAGCATTCTTTTTATTATCTTACTCCTCGGAGCAGGCGCAGCATCGATCCTGATTCCTTCCAGTCTGTATCGAAAATACAGGCAGCCCTTTTTGCAGAGCTACCTGTATTACCAGTTTCTGACGGTCATTTTTGGGATTTACGGATTACTGGGTTCGCTGCTTGCACAGCGTATCCTGCAAAGCCTGGAATCCGCTCCGAAAATGATCATCACCGTCGGGCAGGTGATCCCCTTCATCGGCATCCCTTTTCTTATCATCGGGCTTTACCTTTTCGTCAAGATGTGCCTGGAAATGACAGGCAAAACCATCTCACGGAAATTTACCCTGATCTATTTTCTCTTCCATCTCCTGTTTTTCCTGATCTATGGGCTTATTCTTCTGAAACTCCCACAGAAAGAGACAGAATCCTATACGCTTTTCCCCTCTATCATTCGGTTCACGCTGATCATTCTTCAAACCGTGATCATGGCTATCGGAGGATTCATACTATTCAAGGGTGCACGTCAACTGAAGAATAGCCCCCGGAGCATGAGGATCGGAAATTTTGCTTTCTGGTTTCTGTCTTTGCAGGCCATTGTACTCGTGTTGTTTCTGCTGTCGGACCGAAACATTTACCTTACCCTCGCCTACCTGTTGCTTTACTTTATTGCCCCGCTTCCTCCTCTATTCTATCTAGCTAAATATCAAGATATTAGCCACTATCATGCCTCGTCATCGTGGGAGATGTCATCTCTTGCTGATTACTTTACGAAGAATGAGATCACCCGTCGCGAAAAGGAGATCATTGAGCTGATCCTGAACGGATTGACCAACCAGGAAATTGCAGACAGCCTCTTTATCACGCTTCAGACCGTGAAAGATCATACGCACAACATATTCCTAAAAACTGGCGTCAGGAACAGGGTGGAACTCATCAACATCATCAGAGGGTTTAAAAAAGTGTAATTTTGAAGATCTATTTCCATTATGAATCCAAATTCTTTTCATTTATGAAAATCTCTACTAAACGGCTCTTTGCCCTGGCTTTCTGCATCAGTTTTCTGCTGATGCATGCCGTACCAGCTCCAGCTCAGGAGAATCAGGAAGATCCTTCGCTCCTTTCCATCGACCGCATCTTCAACTCACCGGATTTCATGATGGACCGTGTGATGCCCATCCGCTGGATTGAAGAAGGGAATGCCTATACGACGTTTGAAAGGTCGGAAACTGTGAAATCCGGACGGAACATCGTTCGCTATGAAAGCGCGACCGGAGATAAAAGCATCCTGGTGGACGCTGAAAAATTCATTCCGGAAGGAAAGGAAAATCCGTTATCCTTCGACGACCTGGCATGGTCAGAGGATCGCACGAAACTGCTTTTGTTCACCAACACCAGGCGTGTCTGGCGTTCCAATTCCAGGGGCGACTACTGGCTGCTGGATGTTGGCAGCGGGAACCTGATCCAGCTTGGAAAAGGTCTTCCTGAATCCTCACTGATGTTTGCCAAGTTCTCTCCCGACGGAACAAAGGTAGCCTATGTCTCCAAAAACAATATCTATACAGAAGACCTGGCTACTCATCGGATCACCCAGCTGACCTTTGACGGCACGGAAACATTGATCAACGGGACATTTGACTGGGTTTATGAAGAAGAGTTTCACTGCAGGGATGGATTTTCATGGAGCCCCGACGGTATGCGTATCGCTTTCTGGCAGCTGGATGCATCCGGAATAAAGACATTTTACATGATCAACAATACGGATTCTCTTTATCCATTTACCATCCCGGTGCAATACCCCAAGGTAGGTGAACCACCGTCCACATGCCGCCTGGGAGTCATCCCCTCCGCAGGAGGAGTCACCACCTGGCTTGACATCCCCGGAGATCCCCAGCAACATTACCTGCCCAGGATGATGTGGGCAAAAAACTCAGGACAGATCCTGGTTCAGCAATTGAACAGGAGGCAAAATACGAACAAGATCTGGCTGTGCAACAGCACCGGTGGAAATGCGGAAAATATCTTTACAGATCAGGATGCGGCATGGCTTGATGTGGTGGACGACTGGCGGTGGCTCAGCGACGGTAAGGAGTTTCTGTGGATCAGCGAAAGTGACGGCTGGCGCCATGCCTATCGCATTGAGACAAAGAACGGCAGAAAGTCACTGATCACCAGTGGCGATTTTGACGTCATTTCCATCAAAGGAATCGATCCGGAGGAGGAATACCTGTATTTCATTGCATCCCCCGCAAATGCCACGCAGCGCTATCTGTTCCGTGCTCCCCTCGACGGTAAAAGGAAACCCGAACAACTGACGTCCGAAAGCCTTGCAGGAACCAATAATTACAATATTTCACCCAACATCCGCTTTGCCTACCATACGTTCTCTAATACAAATACTCCTCCTGTCACGAACATGATATCCCTTCCTGACCATAAAGTGCTTCGGGTTATTGCTGATAATCAACGTTATAAAGAAAAAATAGCTGGCCTGAACCATCAACCCATAGAATTCTTCAAAGTAAAGACTTCGGAGGGTATCGAAATGGACGGGTATATGATGAAACCACCAGGTTTTAATCCAAAGTACAAATATCCAGTCCTGTTCAACGTTTACGGGGAGCCATGGGGTCAGACTGCGACAGATTCGTGGGATTACGATATCCTGTGGAATATGCTCCTGACCCAGAAGGGATACATTGTGATGACCATGGACAACAGGGGCACACCCTGCCCGAAGGGCCGGGAATGGAGGAAATCCATCTACCAGAAGATTGGCGTCATCAATGCCCGCGACCAGGCCCTTGCCACACAGGAGATCGCCAAATGGAAGTTCGTTGATCCGAAAAGGATCGCTGTCTGGGGATGGAGTGGTGGCGGCTCCATGACCCTCAACCTGATGTTTCGCTACCCTGAAACCTATCAGACAGGAATGGCCGTGGCTCCGGTAGCCAACCAGTTGCTCTACGACAACATCTACCAGGAACGATATATGGGCCTCATCCCGGAAGACCTTGACGGTTTTGTGGAAGGATCACTGCTGACCTACGCAAAGAACCTTGAAGGGAACCTGCTCATCGTTCATGGTACGGGCGACGATAATGTCCATTATCAGAACACCGAACAACTGATCAATGAGCTGGTCAAGAACAATAAACAGTTTCAGGTCATGCCCTACCCCAACCGGACCCACGGGATCTATGAAGGAGAGAATACCTCACGGCATCTTTATACCCTGTTGCTGGATTATCTCCTGGAGCATACCGAGCCGGGGGGGAAGAAATAGATATCTGATATCTGATATCTGATATCTGATATCAGTCACTGGATTGTAGCTAACTCACTCCCGTTCAATCCTCACCTCCATATTCACCTCCTCACTCAGGTGCCTTTTCACTGCACAGAGGCTGGCAGCCTGAATGACGGCATGTTCATATTTTTCCGGAAAATCCTGCGGGACAAAGATCGTTAGCTTAATAATGCCAATCATTCGTTTGACCGGATCATATACAGGTTCCTGCCTCAAACGGATATGTGTGGTGTCAATGCCCCTCTGATCGCAGAATCCTTTCACATAGATTCCCGCACAGGTTCCCAGTGATGCCAGAAACAACGTAAAGGGCTCGGGGTAAAGTCCCTCTCCGCCCGACCGGGGCGACTGATCTGTTTTCACCGTAAATCCGTTTACATCCGCAAAAACCTGTTTGCCCCCATTAAAATATATTTCCATAACCGTAAAATTATTGTTTCCTTTTCTTTCTTCTCTCTCCTCTCTCCTTTCTCCTCTCTCCTCTCATTTCCATTGCATCCTCAAGTTCCCTCGCCTGCCTGAGGAATTCCTGCAGGTTCATCTCCCTGAAATAGATCAGGCCATGAGCTGCACGGATCCTGGGATGGGAATTTTCGTAAAAGAAGTTCTTCCCCAGCAGAAGTTGTATTTCCTTCAGCTGCTCCACCCAGATCTTCTGTGCCAGCTCGGAAAAAGGCCCGTCGTATTCATAGCTTGGGAAAGAAGCCCTGACCTGGCTGACATAACAATCCCGGAACGCTTCCCGTGTCATGGCCAGGGAATTCAGCGAGACTGGCACGATCACATCCGCTTCGGCAGGATGAAAACGGTACCACACGTTGCGGTAGCCCCAGATGCGTAAATGCCTGAGATCTGCCATGGTGTCCCATTCCCTGAGGGCTTCGGCCAGGGTTTGAAGCACCTTGTAATGGGTATCCGGCCCGCTGCCTTCCGGATCGAGCGCCACGCTGATCACCGTTGGCTGAATGCCAAGGATTAGATCTAAAAGTGGTTTGACGTCCCTTGCCTTGTCAGGCATTTCAGTGAAAATATCACCTGTATAGAATCCCAGGCGGAGATGGTGTATGTTTTTCACCTGCACTCCGAAATGAGCCCACACCAGCTCCTCTTCAAACTCCCTGACCATGCCCTTTAACGTCTGGATCTCAGGAGGATTCTTTTCTCCATCGTAACTTGACTGAAGGTCGACGAGAATGGACCGGATCTGCTGTGACAACGCACCGGTATCTGTTACACCATAGATCTGAACGATTGCCCTGACCACCCTGTGTGCCATTCCCCGGCGTTTCTCCAGAGCATCCATGAAGGCAACGTTATCCAGGAAGTGATAGACATCCTTATCCCATTTGTACAGATATCCCCTGATAAAGAAGTCCGGATAATGGATCATCTGGATCAATCCTTTTTCCAGAAACATCAGCGTATCCTCCAGCACTTCCCGGATAAATGAATTGGTGATGGCAGTGAATCCGGACGTCAGGATCGCAAAATGAAAAGTATTCGTTGCCGACCTCAGCTGGTGTGCGATGTGCGGGAGCAGCCCCAGCATGATATCATCATGATGGGGTCCGGTATGAAGAAATGTCTGATCCAGCTCCTGTTCCACCCCTTTTAATAATTTTCCTGTAATGGAGGCTTCCACTGAGGCCACCGTTTTCAGGCTCAGATGAGGGATCCGGCTGCAGGCCGTATCGGCCTGAAGATCCTCCATCAGCAGGTGATGGCCGTATTTGCCAATTCTCTTGCATACATCGATTACCGCACGTTCGGTCTTTTCCTGTCTCCAGGTTCCTTTCTCATAATACCATCTGACACTGTCAGACAATCGCGAGGCAGCACCCTGGGTAAGAAAGAACCGGCTTCCTTTCAGTTTTTGCAGTACCGTGGCCGGATATACGTTGGTGGGCTCGCTTTCCAGGGATGCCTTAATGATGCCGGCCTTGGATTCCCCGGCCGCAAAGATGATGGCGGTCGCATCCGGATTGTACGTGATCGTTTCCAGCCCGATGGTGATCACCATCCGGTGCCTCGAGATTTCTATCCCGCCCAGGTCACCGGCAGCCACTGCCTGCGTTTCAAAGTTGGTAGCCGTCAACCTGGTGGTGGAATGATGATCGGATCCCCTGATATTAAAAGCGATATGCCCGTCGGGCCCAATTCCCCCAAGAAAAAATCCGATCCCGCCCAGTTCGCGGATCTTTTTCTCATAGAGCGTACACCAGTCATCGATCATGAAAATGGAGTCCCGTTGGATCTGCTCCGCCCGGGTGGAGCACTCCCTGTAGCGGAGGGTGTTGTCGATCATGTTCCCCGGGAACACCTGACTGTAATGCATACCCGAAGCAAGGGGGATCTGGTCCGCATTGATCAGTAAGGCCCTTTGGCGATCAAGATTGAATTTTTCAATATAAAATTTGTTGACATAATAATAGAAACTGTTGTGCTGACTGGGGGCAATGGGATAGAATTCATCGATCTGAACAAAATGAAGTCTGCTCAGGTCTGGTCTCTTTGGGACAGCAAGGCCATAGTTCTCCCTGACCATTCTTATTTTAGGATCGTTCCAGTGGTTAAGAAAGAATTCTGTCCAGGAGATGAAGTATTCCGGGGTTTTACCTGTGGGAAGGCTGATCACGCCTTCGGGATTCAGGGATACCCATTCCAGAAACCGGAGTGCCGTCAGCATACCCAGTGTGGGGAAACTGTCCACAATGATATAAGGTATCCGTGTGGAGGATTCCTGCATTTCCGAAGAGCGGAAAAAGCGGGCTTCAACGGGTGAAAGCGAAGAAAGATCCATTATTTTTCCTTTTGAAACTCTTCCAGGGTGAGGGGTTTTATGTCTCCAAGCTGTTTTTTCGTTAGCAGCTTGTTCAGGTTCACCAGTTCGTTCCCTGTGATCTGATCCAGGCGCTGATCGAAGTCATTGATCTCCAGCGAGAGGCTTTCAAGCCTGGTGATCTGCGATTCGGTGGGACGCCCCTGGTAAGCCATGGCATCGCCATAGATATCTGAAACTTTCTCCCTGAGGCGTCTTTCCCCGGTAATACTGCCCTGCCGTGTGGCAAGAAATCCTGTGCGAAGGTCATCCAGTTTTTGCGCAAAGGCTGTCAGCTCTTTTTTCAATGATGTGTTTTTTGCAAGCGAAGATGACTTTTGCAGAGCCTGGTCGCGGAGGCTGAGCATCCTGCGGTCGATAAAGGCCATCTCTTCCAGAAGCTGATACGCCTTCATGATGGTTTCCTGCCGGATTTCCCTGTCGGCCGGTGTATGGCGGGAATCCGGATCATACAGGATCGTGAACTTGCCCTCGTAGGTCTTATCACCTTTTACCATCACCACTTTATAATCGCCCGGAGGATACAGTGGCCCGGCAAAAGCCTGGCCGAGCAACTGAACAGAAGAGGGCACCCGCGGAGGAGGCATGCGCAGGTCCATGGCCACACGGTTAATCCCTTTGCGCTTGGTTCCGGGTAATGTTTTGATCTTTTCCCCCTGCTGATTGTAGACCTCCAGGTACATTTCGCCGAACACATGCCGTTTCTGGAGGTAGTAGGTGATCATGGCAGCTTCAGGAGGATTTGGTCCCGTAAATTCATCGTCACCCGTCCACGACTGCTCAGAACCCAGTTCCCTGGTCACATAGGGTCTTGAGTCGAGAAATGCCACATCCGTCTGAAGAACCTGTGGATCAAGGTTACGGATGGGAGTCAGATCATCCAGGATAATGATCCCCCTGCCGTGAGTGGCTATAACCAGGTCGTTTTGCGTGGGATGTATGACCATATCCATGACAGGAACCGGCGGCATATTTCCCGTGAAACGCGTCCATGTTACTCCCCTGTCAATGGAGATAAAGAGACCACATTCAGTCCCCAGGAAAAGGAGATCAGCGTCCACGGGATCCTCACGGATCACATGACAGTGGCCGGTCAGATTCCCATCTGCGATAGACTGCCACGATTTCCCCCGGTCAGTCGACCGGAAAACATACGGATGCATGTCGCCAGTCCGGTGTCCGTCAAAGGTAGCATAGATCACATTTTTGTCAAAATGCCCCGCTACAATACTTGAGCACCATGTGCCTGCCGGTAGACCATCGATATTGCCACTCACATTTTCCCAGGAGGTTCCGCCATTTTGTGTGACCTGAACGTTGCCATCGTCGGTACCTACCCAGATCAGATCCTTGTCAAGCGGCGATTCGCTGATGGTGTAGATCGTGCAGTGGTTTTCCGCGGAGGAATTATCGATGGTAAGACCTCCTGTTCTTTCCTGCTGCAATTTATCCGGATCATTGGTAGTCAGATCGGGTGAGATCCGTTCCCACGAATCGCCCTGGTCTGCAGAACGGTAAAGATACTGGGAACCGACGTAAAGGGCATGGGATGAGGGACCGATGACCAGAGGGGTGTTCCAGTTGTAACGGAGGTCCTCGGATCCCTCTGAGGGGTAGGGCTTGATATCTTTTACTTCACGTGTATCGCGGTAGAACCGTTTAATGTTCCCTCCCTGGTACTGCCAGTAAAGGATCTGATCATCAGTGGGATCCACAAGGACATTGAATCCGTCCCCGAAACCAATGTTGGTCCAATCGCTGTTGGTTATGCCGCCCGGACTTTGTGAGGGTCCTATCCAGGAACCATTGTCCTGTAATCCGCCATAAATGTTATAGGGGATCCTCTGATCCACCGTAACATGGTAAAACTGTGACAATGGCAGGTTCCTGACAAAGCGCCAGGTATTTGCCTTATCCTGTGAAATATATAATCCGCCGTCTGTTCCCATGTAAACGAAATTAGGATCTTCCGGGTTGATCCACATGGGGTGAAAATCGCCATGGACATTCCCGCCCTGTATCATCGGCGAACTGAAACGTTTCCCGCCATCATTGCTGACGGTCAGCCCAAAACCGGGTTTATAGATCCGGTTAGAGTCAGCTGGATCGGGAATGATCAGTGAGAAATAAAAAGGCCGTTCCCCCATGACTGGATCATCGTTGAGCAATTCCCACGATTCCCCTTTATCCACGGAACGATAGAGGCCTGATCGTTCAGCCTCGATGAGTGCCCAGAGGATACGGTGGCTGGCCGGCGAAAAGGCCAGCGAGATCCTTCCCAGTGTCCCGCCGGGAAGATCCTTTTCTATTTTCGTCCAGTCCTTCCCTCCGTTGACTGACCGATAGAGTCCGCTACCCTGACCGCCTGACCGGAAAAAATAGGGCGCCCGCCGGTAATCCCACATCCCTGCAATCAGGACTTCCGGATTATCCGGATCCATTGCAAGGTCAGAGCAGCCGGTATTGTCGTCCACAAACAGGATCTTCTCCCATGTGGTCCCGCCATCCGCTGTCTTATAGACACCCCTGTCAGGATTGCTGTTCCACAGGTGTCCCATGACAGCCACGTAGATCACGTCGGGATTGGCTGGATGGATGATGATCCTTGCTATGCGCTCTGAATTCTCCAGGCCCTTCTTTTCCCATTTCTTACCTCCATCCGTGGTCCGGTATATGCCGTCACCCACCGAAACGCTGTTCCTGACCCAGGTCTCACCGGTGCCGGCCCACACGGTATCAGGCCGTTGCTGGTCAATGGTGATGGCACCTATCGATTGGCAATATTCATCAAAGACAGGCTTGAAGGTCGTCCCGGCATTGATGCTTTTCCATATGCCACCACTGGCGGAACCGACATAAATGATCCTGAAATCGCGGTTCACGGCATCCAGGCAGGAGATCCGCCCGCTCATGGCAGCGGGTCCTATATGCCGTGCTTCCAAACCGCCAAAGGTATTCCTGTCGACAGTGACCGCCGGCTGTCCATGAGTCCGGCCGGGATCAGAAAGGAGTAAAGAGCAAAGAGCAAAAAGCAAAAAGAATCTGACTTTAATAATCTTATTTCTCATGTGTAACGTTTTGAAAGAATCATCAATCATGAGTTTCGGGTAGCTTTTTGATGGGCATGATAAAAATTGAGTCATTTACCTCCTGGTTGAATAGGATCGTGTCCACCACAACCTGGTTGGCTATTTGCCCCTGTGTCTTGTTCTCGATGCTGAAGGGGAATATCATCCCTTCAACCTCCCTGAAGTTGCTGTTATAGCCTTCCTGCCTGATCTCGCTGCCCATCATTTTTGTGATGATCTCCGACTTCAGGATCACAAAGTTCTCCGCATCCAGGTAATAGGTAAAAATATCTCCTTCCTGACTGGTTTGCTGGATCTTGAACACTTGTGTTCCCTCCAGGTCTTCTTTGCCGATCAGTTCCGTTGTAAGTCCTCTCTCCTTGTAGTTATATAAAAAGCCATCCATATCCGCCTGCCATTTCATGAATCTGGTCTGATCAGCCGGGATCTCCTGGGCATCGGTGGTTCCTGTCCATGGGGCGATCATCCATCCTTTCTCACCGTCAAATGCCTGGATCATCGTCTGTCCCTGTATGTCGACCTCGAGGCGGAAGTTGCCAGGCCGCTTGATGATTGTCGTAAAAGGTGTTTCCATACCCATCTGCACCGATTTGCCTTTCATGGTCATGGTCTGGATTGTGACCAGTTTCTCCTGTCCGATGGTCTTGAAATACTGCTGCAATACCTCATCAAGTCCCTGTCCGTATAGGAAGCAGCTTCCCATGAACAGGCCAAGTGTTAAGAATGTTACTTTTTTCATGGAGTTGGGTTTTAATGATTCCGAATGATCATAGACCTTTAAAAGGTCGGCAAGATACAAAAAATACCAGTTCGGGCAGGTACAGGACGGGAGAGGGAGCCTTATTTTCCGGTGGGGGAAAATACAGCCGCTACACCTCCACCCGGAGACATACGCACTGTCAGACGGTCATGGGAGGAGATCCTGCCTGTGGTCTTTGTATAATCGCCTGCAAAACGGTCGCTATTCATCCCATCCTGGTAAAGATCATATTCAAAGGTTTCACCGGACAGGAACGACAGGTCGATGGTAAACTCGCGGGGTGACCAGTCGGTCATACCGCCCAGGTACCACTGCGCGCCACTTCTTCGTGCAACGATCACATAATCACCCACTTTTGCATCCAGCACCACCGTTTCATCCCAGACTGCGGGCACTTCCGAGAGGAATTCCATGCATTGCCCTTCTTTCAGATAATTCGAAGGGCTGTCGGCCAGCATTTGTAACGGGCTTTCAAACACCACGTACATCGCCAGCTGGTGGCACCGGGTTCCCTGGCTCATGGGGCGATCAAAAACGGGATGGAATTGCTCCTGCTGTGCATTGAGCATGGCACCGGGAGTATAATCCATCGGCCCGGCTGCCATCCGGATGAAAGGTAGCGTGACATCATGCTCCGGTGTGATCACATCGCTCCACTTATTCCATTCCAGCCCCCTTACGCCTTCACCGGTCAGCACATTTGGCCAGGCACGGTTCAAACCCGATGGCTTGTATGCGCCGTGAAAATCTACCAGCAGTTTCCGGCTGGCCGCCTCGCGGGCTATCTTCCAGTAATACTCCACCATCGGCTGATCATCGCGCTGCATGAAATCCACCTTGATCCCTTTCACGCCCCAGGCCTCAAACTGATCAAGGGCTTCCTTCAGCTGGTCATCCAGCGTTTTCCAGATGACCCAGAGAATGATCCCCACATTTTTCGTTTTACCATAGTTGACGAGCTCCTCCACATTGATCTCCGGATTGACATCCAGCAGGTCACCCAGTCTGTACCAGCCCTCGTCCAGGATCACATATTCGATCCCGTGAGCAGAGGCAAAATCAATGTAATATTTATACGTCGTCGTGTTGATCCCGCTTTTAAAATCCACACCATAGATATTGTTGGCATTCCACCAGTCCCAGGCTACCTTGCCGGGCCGGATCCATGAGGGATCCTTGATCCGGCAGGGAGATGACAACAGCCAGGGAAGCTGGTTGATGATCAGATCCCCGTCTTTTGTAGCGATCATCAGGATTCGCCAGGGAAAATCCCGTGTTCCAACGGTTTTGGCAATGTAATCCAACCGTTCCACTACTTTGACGTCCCTGTCCCTTGTCTGTTCTGTCTTTTCAGGATAAGCAGGGAACATGGGCCTTAGGGTGTGATCACCATTTCCGGTGAGCCACATGCCGGGATAATCTTCCAGTGAAGATTCCGTTAGCAGTATTTTGGTGCCACCGGGCGACTCCACCAGTGCGGGGAGGCTGCAGAAACGCCCCGGAACAATGCTGTCCAAAGGCAGATACAGGTATGCCCGCTCGTTGTGCGAAAAAAAGCTTTTCTCCTCAGGAAAATAGAGATGGGATTGATCGGGGAAGATCATCCGGCATCTTTCATCTTCGACAGTGATTTCACCGTCTAAGCGGGTATTGAACCGGTATGCAAATCCGTTGTCATACACCCTGAAGATCACTGAATAACCACCCCTGAACCGGATCGCCAGTTCATTGTACCGGTCGGTTATCCGTTCACTCTTTTGCCTCACCACCGGTATAAAGGCTGTGTCGATGGTCATCGCCAGGTGTCCGTCCACCACGGCACCTCTCCCGATATCACCCACCCCCCTGATGTGCATCGAGAGATCCGATACCTCCATCAGAAAACTGTTTCGGAAGAATACCCTGGCCGAAAGGCTGTCTTTCGTATTGATCAGAACGTAAATGTCCTTGCCGGGCGACTCGATCCCGAATGTCTGACCATCCGCAGCCAACGGTTGGATGAACAGGGATAATAATATGCAGAGACCATAAACGTGTGTTTTCATGCGGCACAGTTTTTCCCTGCAAGTTCGGAAAAAATCAAATCGGATATCAGATATCGGTTCATCTGATATCGGTTCATCTGATATCGGTTCATCTGATATCCGATATCAGAACACCGGCCTTACCAGAACCGGTTTTCCAAAACCGATCTTTTCAAGCGGTTCCATTTGAGTGGCCGCATCACCAACGACCACATAGTACATTTTATCCGGGACAATGTACTTTTCGGCAATTGCTTTATGCTCCTCAACCGTCATACCCCTGATGATCCTTTCCTCATTCATGATATAATCATCCGGGAATCCGTATTTCGATAGGGTAGAAAGCATGGAGGCCAGCGAGCCATTCGTCTCAAACCGCAGTGCATTCGACAGGATCATGCAGTTTTTGATGAACTGAAGATCCTCCTCTGATACACCGTTGCGGTATTTCTCCATCTCTTCCTTGAATATTTTCACGGATTCGAACGTAGCATCAGACCTGACGCTCGTGGATGCCAGAAAGGGGGCTTTGTTTTTCATATCCGCAAAACTGCTGAATGCTCCGTAGGTAAACCCTTTCTCTTCGCGGAGGATCTGGTTCAGAATGCTGGTAAAGGCCCCTCCCAGCCGGTAGTTGATAAAATCAGCCTTCACGAAATCAGGATCATCCCTGGTCAGGGCCAGGTATCCGATGCTGATGACCGACTGCCTGGATCCGGGGATATCTACAAAATAGATCTGAGACTTTTCCGGATTTGGAGGAACCGGGTATGTGTTCATCATGACCTGCTTCGGCTTCCATTCCATCACCAGTGGTTTCAGTGCTTCCATGACTTCTTCCTGGCTGACGTTACCCGCAATGTTGATGGTGGTGACGGATGGTGAGAAATTGTGTTCATAATAGGCTTTCAGGTCATCCAGGGTGATCTTATCCATCGATTCCTTTGTCCCCTCCGGATAATAGCCAAATATATGACCCGTCCCATAAACCAGTTGATTGAACTCCAGTCTGGCCACGCTGCGGGGTTGTGCTTCGGCCTGGATGATACTGTTTTTTGCCCGGATAAGGGCCATGGAAAACTCTGCTGAATCCCAGCGCGGTTCGAGCAACATCTCCCTGATCAGTGCCATCGTCTTTTCAAAGTTCCTGGAGAGGCAGCTGATATCCATCGTTATCTCCTCCCTGCCTGAGTTCATCCGGATGTTTGACCCCAGCAGCTCAATTTCCTCCTCCAGTTCCTCAGGAGTCTTGCTTTGCGTGCCCTGGGGAAGAACACTGGCTACCATTCCTGCAACACCCGGTTGTGAAAGGTTATCCTGAAGGACTCCACCGTTTATCACGAGACTGATCTCCACCAGAGGCAGTTCCTTATTCTGAATTCCAAATACACGTATGCCATTGGAAAGTGTTTCTTTCCAGATCACCGGGATGTTCACACCCGGTACCGGTCCGAGTGCAGGCTCTACCGTCCGGTCAATGGCAGAAGGGGTTTTTGATATTTCTTCCGGCGCAGAACTGTCGATGGTGACCTGGCTCGCCTCACTGATATTCTCTTCCCTGACTCCGGCTGGAATGGATTCTTCTGCCATCATGCCGGGCTGCCCTTTGGGAATGAAACTGGTCACCACATGCGGTTTGTTTTTAATATATCTTTCGTATGCATTTTTCACATCATCCGGTGTCACAGCCTTGATCTGTTCAATATCCTTCTGGATGTAATCCGGATCATTAAGAAATGTGTTATAAAAAGCCAGCTGGAGCGACTTGCCGAAAACACTTTCGATCCTGTTGTAAAAGGAGCGTTCGCTCTTTGACTTGACCCGTTCAATGTCGTTTGCGGTTATCCCTTCTTTTTCAAACCGGCTAAAGGCTTCATTCACTGCATCTTCAATCTCCTTTAGCGTTTTTCCCTCATTGGCCCTGATCTGTATGGTGAACTCTCCCGATAGCTCACCCGAATTATTGTAGGCAGTGATACCGGAAGTCAGGTTCTTCTCCTTCACAAGCACCTTGTACAGGGGTGCCTTTTTGCCTTCTCCCAGGAGGGTAGCAAGGAAATCAAGGGCATAGGCATCTTTCGTATAACTCTGTGCAACAGGCCATACCATGGTTATTTCGGGTACATTGGCAAAATTATCCTCATGGTACAGTTTGATATTTTTACCTGGAGAAGGGATCATGGCCGTACGGGCATCTACCTGACCGTGGGATTTGATTTCGCCGAAATACTTATCGATCAGTAATTTAACCGAGTCGGAACTGAAATCTCCGGCCAGGACCAGCGTGGCATTGTTGGGGCCGTAAAATTTTTCATAATAGGCCCTCACATCTTCAAGCGAGGCATTTTTCAGGTCTTCCATCTCCCCGATCACTTCCCAGCTATAAGGATGACCGTCAGGATAAAGGTTTTTGTTGATGACATACTCCGTGAACCCATAGGGAGAATTGTCTTCATACTGTCGTTTTTCATTTTGTACGACGTTCTGCTGGATGGCCATCATCTGACGGCTGACCGAGTTAATGAAGAATCCCATTCGGTCGGACTCCAGCCACAGGATCTTTTCCAGTCCATTTTTGGGAAACATCTCAAAATAAGTCGTCACATCGCGGTTGGTAAATCCATTGTTCGATCCTCCCAGCCCTTCGATGATCAGGTCAAATTGTCCCCTGGGGACATTTTCGGATCCTCCGAAAAGCAGGTGCTCAAAAAGGTGAGCAAATCCGGTCTTTCCGGGCACCTCCCGGCTCGATCCGACATGATACATGATGGCATAGGAGATCATGGGATCGGAATGATCGGGGTGAAGAATGACCTGGAGGCCATTCGGCAGGGTGTACTTTTCATAGGCGATCTTCATCTCGTCTTTTTGCGGTGCACGACTGCAGGCTGCACTGACAAGGATGATGACCAGGATGCTGAATACCTTACCGGCGATAAACTGTCTTTTCATGTCACTTAAAGATAATGGTTAATGATAATTGTAAAGAAACGCAAATGTCAGGGAAAATCATGGATAGTACAATAGTATAACGATGGATATTACTGATGCAGGGCAAAAAAATTCAGGGCATTTTTATACAGAATCCTTTCCCTGTCAGCATGTGTGAAATCCCTGATGCTGTCGAAAAATTCAAGATAGATTTTCTGATCGTACAGGGGGAAATCCGTTCCGAATAAAAGTTTATCGGTATTACCATAATAGGCGACCAGATCCAGGATCTCTTCCCTGAGCTTTTGCGTGTATCGAATGGCAAACCGTTGCGGGTGGTGGGGCGGGCACAGAAGACCGGAGAGATCCGTATAAACGTTCCTGTTTTTGCTGACCACCTCTGCAGTTTCCCTGATCCAGGGATTGCCCAGATGGGCGATCAGGATCTTAAGATCCGGGTGACTGGCAGCAACATCGTCGATGTACACGGGATTTGCATAGCGGACCTTCGACGTGGGAAACAGCCACCAGGTATCGCCCGAATGAAAAATGACCGGGATATCATTCTCCGTGCACAGCTGATAGATGGGCTCGCAAATGCTGTCGCTGGGGAAAAACGGTTCATATCCGGGATAGAGTTTCACGGCCACAATTTCCCTGTGTTGAGCAGCCCGCCGGAGAACCTCCATATGCTGGTCATAATCCGGATTGTCTTTCAATCGTATCGAACCGGCAAGATGAAGCTCGGGATGCCCGGCAACAACCGGGATCAATTTCTCGAGGGAAAGATATCCCCGCTTTTTCCATAACGGAAAATAAAGAATGATGGAAACATCTATGGCATTGGCCTTCATGCTTTTCAGAAGGCTCTCAACCTTCCTGCTGTTATCTGCGTGTACGTGGCAATCGATGATCATGGAAAATGGATTTGCAGCGCAAATATAACCATAGGATCCACATCGAATAACGAATATCGTTCATCGTTCAATCGAATATCAAAAGAGACTGCCTCGTTATTGAAGCAGTCTCTTTCTAAAATCAATCAAATCCTTTAGAACCGTATGTTCCAAATGCCTACACCTGGTGAGAAATAAACCTTAAGCCATTGATTTTACTGTGGGTAATCTTTCACACACCGAACCGCAAGGCTCATCTTATCCCTATCCATATACCAATGGTCCTGGCTTGTGTAATTGTATTGGTGCCTAAACGTCCATGCCCAGTTTCTGGTATCCATGGGATGTGTATAGGTCGTGGTAGACCAGTTGTTGGTCTCGACCTTCAGGTTCCTGAATGAATTTGAATACATTGAGTATTGTCCTGCACCCAGTGAAGTGAAGTCATATTCATCGGTAGCGCCGATATTTTTCCTTAACCAGTGCTGCGTGCCTATTTCTTTCAGTTTTCCGCCGCCCTCGTCGGTGCCTCCAATCTCATTAGTAAGTTGTGAGATCTCACTGAAACTTGGAATATGCCATCCATACGGGCATATCCCCTGAACCATGCTGGGATTGGTCACTGACGGATCAGCCGACTGCATCATCTCATCCCATTGATACAATGCCCCGTACTCTTCGCAGTTTGCTGCACTGTTATTATAACAGTATTTTTCGACGATACCATTGGTTGGATCTGCATCTGTACCACCGGTTATCATTGTGCCCACCTTCAGATTCTCCGCCATCCAGCACTGACCTCCGATCTGGACAACGGAATAGGAATTCCCATCATCATCCGTAACGAAATCCGGGCAATCACTGTTCGACATAACGTCAGTTACAGATACAACCTCATACGTATCATAAGCAATTCCTTCACTGTTGATGGCATAACCCCGGAAAAAATAAAACTGGTCGTGTGTCAAACCACCAATTGTTGCGAAGAACGTACCTGTTGTGTCACCAAGAACCATGGAGTCAGAACCTTCGTCACCCAATTTTGCCATATTGATCGGACTCCAGATGATTCCACATTCCGTTACTGGTGAGCTTCCTTTGACAAGAGAAACACTTATCCCTGCCGTAACAGAGGTTCCTGTATTGTTGTCAGTAATCTGAAGTGTACGGACATAAGGCAACTTAATGGGTGCTTTTTTCACGGATTGATCCGCCGTATTGAGCGTCGCCTCATCCTCTGCTGTCTTCTGGCATGCCGTGATCGCCAGGAGCAGAGCTATGGTCAGAATAATTGACCATGAAAAGAGAATTCTGATGGTTTTCATTTGGATTGGTAGTATAGGTTTACACGCTGAAGATAGGAAGATTTACCTAAGGACCAGCTCAGGTGCAGACTTATTGTACAAAGGATACGGTAAAACGGACGAAAGGAGAGGTTTCTTATACGAGCGAATTTCGATCCACAGGTCTAATCTATCATGGAAAAACCTTATCGCCAATCATTCCATTGATCAGGGCTTCGCTGAACTTCTGCGCTTCGCTCTCCAAAGAGGATTCCAGCTTTGTGCTGAGCTGACCGGTCCAGATCAACAGTCCGGAAGAAATATCGTACAGATTCGCTTCTGTAAAATAGGTGGAGGATTCAATATAATAACCGGGATTCGACATCGTCGAAAAAGCGTATCCATAATAAGAATAATAAGGATATCCATAAACCGGATAAATTCCGGGATCCACTGCAACTCCGACAGACAGTCCGCTGCCTTGGACATACCGCTGCTCCTTTACCGCATCAAAAAGGGTGATGATCAATAAGGCGTCCATTTTCTGGGAGGTCACTCTCTGCTGAATCATCTCTTTCAACTTATCCCCTTCAATTCCATGCTGTTTCATCAGCTCCAGGTTATTGGCAAACGGCCAGACATCCCAGGTATAATTGGCTGGATATCCTTTTGCCCGCAGGCCATCGGTTACCGCCATTTCCACATTGATCCTGGCATCGTTGGATTTCAGGACAGCAAGTACACCTATATTCGTGTACTGTTTCGGAGAAGGATTGCCCAGTTTCCCGGAATAGATCAACGAGCTCGTTGAGGAACATGAAGCCAGAATAATTCCTGAAATAAGGATTGAAAAAAGGGATTTCATAAGCATACGTGGATAAGGGCGTCAAAGATACACTAAATTCAGGGCAAACATCCAAATAATATGATGATGGTAACTGGAATCACTGGTATGAACCCCAGGGCAAGCCCTGGACCCAAATTCCGGTGCACGCACCGGGGAATTTACCGTGGTGCCATCGTAATCCACTGAGATCACATGGGTGTCATCCTGATAACTCGTGCGGATCGGGTTTTTGGTACTGTTAAGCTGTATATTGCCCGTAAATGGGTGCACGTATAAGCCTGAATCATAGTTGGTAAAAATGATTGGAAAAAAATGAATACAATAATTGAACGGATGATTGTTCTCATGCTTTCGCGCAATTAACTAAATCAATGGTATGGATTCTGAGTAAACTACGAAGAATTCAGTCTTAATAACCCCACGAGGAAGGATCAGAATAAAATCTTTATTTATACCTGGCATTTAAATCTTACCTTTACTGGTTAACTTCAGTTTTAATGTTCTTCGGAATCTGTCAGGAAGGCGGCATCCTGTTTCCATTCTGTGGAATCCTGCATTTCAGAAGAAAATAATTCAAGATCAACCAATAATACCTCATTTATGAAAAGGAAGATCATTGTTTTTTTGATTTTCGTTTCCATTGGTTTTACGGTTCACGCCCAGCAGCCGTATAATGGCATTGATGCCGGGATGCATAACCTCTACAGGCTGTCGGATGCCACATCGCGTTCCATCAGCGCCGAGAACTTCAACGGAGCGAAAGGCGGAGGCGGGCAGGCTACCACAGGAACAGGAACCAACGCGTCGAGGGAACTCGGGCAGGGATGGAAAGTAAGCCCCAGCGTCGTCATCAAATCAAAAACCACGTTTACCATTGCAGAAATTGACGGAGAGGGGTCCATACAGCACATCTGGATGACACCCACCGGCAACTGGCGCTTTTCCATCCTTCGCATTTACTGGGACGGTGAAACGGAGCCGTCGGTCGAAGTGCCGGTAGGAGATTTTTTCGGCATGGGATGGGGAAAATATGCGTCCCTGCAATCGCTCGCAGTGTGCGTCAATCCGGGAAGTGCCTTCAACTGCTACTGGCCCATGCCATTCCGGAAAAAATGTGTGATCACCATGGAAAACATTGATGTAAAGGATATGTATCTATACTACCAGGTGGATTACATCCTGACCAGTGTGCCCGACGATGCAGCCTACTTCCACGCCCGGTTCAACCGTGTCAACCCGTTGCCGTACAAAGAAAATTATGTGCTTGCCGACAACATAAAGGGTCGGGGGCACTATGTCGGGACCTACATGGCCTGGGGAGTGCATAACAATGGCTGGTGGGGTGAAGGCGAAATAAAATTTTATATGGATGGCGATAAGGAGTTCCCGACGATCTGCGGTACCGGAACCGAAGATTATTTCTGCGGTTCATACGATTTTGACACGCGCAGGGTAAATGACGCAGGCGTGGAGATCACGGATTACACGGAATTCTCAAGTCCTTATACAGGACTGCACCAGGTGATTCGGGGGGATGGGCATTACAATGTATCGCAGCGCTTTGGCATGTACCGCTGGCATATATCGGATCCGATACGCTTTGAGCAGGATTTGAAAGTCACTATCCAGGCGCTTGGGTGGCGCAGTGAAGGACGGTACCTGCCTCTGCAGGACGACATCGCTTCCACCGTGTTCTGGTATCAGACAGAGCCACATCATCCGTTTCCCGAACTACCATCGAAGGACCAGCTTGAAGTTAATTAAAAAGTGTTCCCATACCCGGTGAAGAAGTGCTTTCTGCTTTTTCTGATTGTCCTGTCCTCCTGCATCGATGAATACTGGCCGGAGATTGACAGGTACGAAAACCTGCTGGTGGTCGACGGAATCCTGACGGATAAGCCGGGACCGTACACGATCCGTCTGTCGACGACCTCTAAAATCCATTCACCGCAGTATAATCCCCTTCCCGGATGCTCCGTGATCCTTCTGGATAACACCGGAAACGCCGAACAACTCACCGAAACTGAACCGGGAACATATAGCACCTCCGTGAACGGAATTCAGGGTGTTGCTGGCAGGCAGTACAAAATACAGATCGTGACTCCGGCCGGGAAAAATTACTCCAGCCCCTTTGAGCAACTGCCGGCCCCTGTAGGAATAGATTCCATTTACACTGAGGTTATATATCACGAGACAGCTGACCTGGACCACGACATTGCAGGATTGCAGTTCTATGTGGATACCCACCGCTCTGAACATGACTCCAGCTATTTTTTATGGCAGCTCGAAGAAACCTATGAATTCCACTCCGATTTTTATCTCAATTATCTCTGGTACGGCTATTTCGTGCCATTTAACAACCCAGATACGTTCTATACCTGCTGGAAAACGAAGAACGTGGATGAATTCTTCACGGCAAGCACACTCGACCTGACCGAACCTGTCCTGAAGAAATTTCCACTCCACTATGTGGATACGGAAACCCGCCGCCTCCAGGTCACATACAGCCTCCTTGCCGATCAGTTCACCATCGGCGCTGAGGCATATTCCTATTATGACCAGGTCAGGTATCTGATGGTGTCCGAGGGATCCCTCTACGAAAAACAGCCCTATCAGATGACAGGAAATGTCAAAAACCAGGATGATCCGGATGAACCGGTGCTGGGATATTTCCTGGTCGCAGGGATGGATGAGAAAAGGATCTTCCTGCAACGGCCTGCGGAACTACCTTTTTACTATCCTGTCTGTGAACTGATCGTCGATATGAGGTCTCTCTCCGCAATGCCATGGGGATACTGGCCAATTTACATATCAATAGACAGATACAATCAGCTTGGGTATGCCGCTGATCCCTGCTTCGACTGCACAGCAAACGGCGGTATTCTTGAAAAGCCTGAATTCTGGAAATAGTATATTTGCACTACCGATTGACAACTTAAATGTTATTTGCATCCATCGATATCGGTTCCAACGCCGTCAGGTTGTTATTTGCCAATGTATTTGAGCTGGAGAGCCATATCCATGTCGAGAAGGCTACGTTGACCAGGATCCCTGTGCGACTGGGTACGGATGTGTTCAGCAAACAAAAGATCTCTCAGAAAAAGGCCGATGATCTTATTAAAACCATAAAGGCTTACAAATTACTGATCGATGTATATAAACCGCTGGCCTTTGACGCCTGTGCCACTTCAGCCATGAGGGAAGCTTCCAACGGGAAGGAAATCATCAAAAGGATCAGGAAAGAGACCCGCATTAAGGTCAGGATCATCAACGGGCTTGAAGAAGCATCCATTTTGCGGTCATTGGATATCTGGAGACTTGAATCCGATGAGAAATACCGGATGTTCATCGACGTGGGAGGCGGGAGCACTGAAATTTCAGTGACGCAGAACGACAGGCTGCTGGGTGCCAAATCCTTTAAGCTGGGCACGATACGGATCCTGGAAGGAAAGGAAAAAGAATCGGAGTGGGATTCCATGAGGGCCTGGGTAGCCCGGTACAGTGATCATCCGTATGGATTGATCTGCATCGGTACAGGAGGTAATATCAATAAGATCCATAAATTATTCGGCGATCAGTTACAGATGACCCTGGATATCGGGCAGTTGCGATATGCTTATGATTACCTGAGCGGAATCAGCATCGATGAACGTATGGACCTGCTCGGGCTAAGGCTTGACAGGGCCGATGTGATCGTGCCGGCTTCCCGCATTTATCTGACCGTACTGGAAACTGCAGGCATCAGCAGCATTTATATACCGAAGGCCGGACTTGTTGACGGAATGGTATATAACCTTTACAAGCGTTACAAGAAGGGTCCCGAACGAGAAATTTAATTCCATGCGCATGGATGGCATGTAACAATGATGACCATCAGGGTGCTTTCGGTCAGCGGCAATTCACAAAAAATCCAGAATAGAAATGAAAAATGTCAGCAAAATCATTTTTGCAGTTAGTATGGTCACTATTATATCCTGTACAACGATGAATGAAAATAACCAGCAAAAGCCATTGATCATTCAGGAGCAGGGCAGTTTTGCGGCAGGTGGTGATGTCATTACCCAACCGGGGACATTCGATCCTTACCATCCAACTCCAGATGGACAGACCTTTCATGGCGACCACGCCTATGTGTTTTACCAGATCCCTGCACAGGCACGCAAATTCCCCCTGGTATTCCTGCACGGTGCAGGACAGTTCTCCCGAACATGGGAAACCACACCGGACGGGAGGGAGGGCTTTCAAAACATTTTCCTCAGACGGGATTATAGCGTATACCTGCTGGACCAGCCGAGACGGGGAAATGCAGGGAGAGGATTGGATTCAATCACCATTAGGCCGATACCGGACGAACAATACTGGTTCAATAGATTTCGTATCGGCATCTGGCCTGATTATTTCCCGGGTGTGCAATTCGCAAAAGACCAGGAAACACTGAACCAGTATTTTCGCCAGATGACACCCAATACCGGCGCTTTTGACCTGGAAGTGATTTCCGATGCCATCTCAGAACTCTTCGACAGAATCGGTCCTGGAATTCTCGTCACGCATTCCCAGGGTGGCGGACCGGGATGGATGTCGGCAATTAAAAATCCGAATGTCCGTGCCATTATTTCCTATGAACCAGGCAGTAATTTCGTCTTCCCAACAGGAGAAGCACCACCCTCCATGCCCAGTTCAGGAGGTGTACTCGAGGATGTTGTTATACCCATGGAAGACTTTATGAAGTTGACCCGGGTTCCGATCATGATCTATTATGGAGATTATATTCCTGAAACACCGAATGACAATCCGGGGCAGGATATTTGGCGGGTACGGCTTGAAATGGCTAAGCGATGGCGGGATGCAGTTAACCATTATGGTGGAGATGTGACCATCGTTCATCTGCCCGAAATTGGCATTAACGGCAACACCCACTTCCCGTTTTCGGATTTGAACAATATAGAAATCGCGGACCTCATGTCACGGTTTCTAAAGGAAAAAGGATTGGATGTGAAGGAATGAATGATTTGTGAAAAGCCCATGGCTCTGCCGGTCCCTGCCAGAAATGTCCGACTGCCTAACCTTTTTTTACTTTCTCTTATCTTTCTTCTTATCCTTTTCGTTTTCAGGCACTATCGGTTTTTCCATATGGTACCCTTCCCTGGATAACGGGTGGTCGAGACTGGCAACGCCATATACGACCACGGCCGTAACAATGGCGGTTTGTTCCTGGTATTCCCGGATGCTTTTGTCGTAGGTATCCCTTTCGGTGTGCCAGATCTCCTGGTAACTGAAGTCATATCCTTTCGGATCTCCCGTATTGAACGTGAGGGTGGGCACTCCTGCCACGGCAAAGGGGCCGCTGTCGGTCCCCCATGGCTTGACCGGTCTTTCGGATGGCTGCCGCTCTTCGATCGTAAAGGGAAAGTCGGGATGAATGCTGTCCAAAGGTTCACAGATCTTCACAAAATCATCCATCATCGCCGTTGGAACGGATATCCCCGTGGGCACCGTCGGACCTCCGTCGCGGTTGAACATATTGGATATCTTTTCCAGTTTGTGTTCATTTCTGTCAACCCAGCTTTTCGATCCCAGCAGGCCGAATTCCTCCCCGGCCCAGAGAATGACCAGGATGGTCCGTTTGGGCTTTCCTCCCGCAGCCATGATCAGCCGCGCAGCTTCCATGGCAGGGGTGGCCCCGGAGCCATCGTCCACACCGCCGGTGCCAACGTCGTACGAATCCAGGTGCCCTCCCATGATGACGTATTCATCCGGAAATTCAGTGCCCGGGATGATACCGATCACGTTGTGATAAGGAATGGGGCCCGGTCTGAAATGATTCCTGATATCGAATTCCAGCAAAAAATATCGTCGCTCTTCCGTCATCTGCCGGATGATCCTGTACTGATGCTCATCCAGCTTGATATCAGGCACCGTCGGAAGGTGATCAAAGGTCAGGCTGTCGAAGTTCTTCCTGTCGTACATAACCTGGATGGGTGTTTTCGATGACTGGATCACACCGAGGATCCCGGCTTCGCACATCTCTTTGTAAAAAAGAGCAGGTTGTTCTTTCAGAGGCAGCAACTCCTTCTCAGGAAGGCCCTTGTCCCTGTTTTCCCGGTTCTCCCTCCTGATCCGGTAATTTTCCTTCTCAATGGAATCATTCACGATCCTGACAGAGTCACGGATACTGTCGGCACGCGCTGAATAATCAACGGGCCAGCCTTCGTTTTCACCGTTGATCAGCACCCATGCACCTTTCAGCTTTCCTTTCATCCGGTCGAACTCAGCACGGGTACGCGGTTCGATCAGCACATGACCGCGTTGTACCCCTTTCGTCCCGGCGGTGTACGAAGGTGTGGCAAAATGAAGCTGCATCCCCTCGTCAGAAAGCATTCGCCCAGTCCAGGGTCCGCGGTTGAAGCCTACCGGGAGCTCGCCCACGCTGTCCATAATCACCTGCATGCCCCATTCCCTGAACTTTCCAGCAGCCCACTCCGCGGCATTTTCATAAGCATCTGAACCAATGGGGCGCCCGCCGAACCGGTTACAGAGTACGTCAAGATGATCCATGACCTGGTTGTCGGCCTTCCCGATCTCAATGATCTTTCGTACGACCATATCGTTCTGAGCGGAAACATACACCGCCATCAAATGGCTAGCGATGATCAGCAATAACAGTTTGTGTTTCACAACAGAAATTTTATGAATGACTTTGGTTTAAAACTGCGGCAAAATTAGGAAAGTGGGCCCGATTATTAAAACCATTGGAAGGGATTCAGCTCGCAATTTCAATTATTGACCAGTATTTTTAACATTTTAACATGATCGTTGGTATGGATCACCACAAAGTAAATCCCATTCACCAAACCATCTGTTGGAATCGCATTTCTTGATTCTTTTAATTCCGAATGGATCACCTTCTGACCTGAAGCCGAAAACATTCCGAACGATACCGGAAATGGAATGTCGTGAGGCAGATCCAGATACAGCACACGTTCAACCACTGGATTGGGATAGATCGTTATCTGCAGCAGATCCTCAGAAGGCACATGCGTTACGGTTCCCTGCTGCAATAGCCTCGAAGTGGCACCTCCCGTCACGTAAACACTGGCATCTGTCCCAAAATCAATGGCACGGGCATAACTACCGGCAGTTGTGGCAGTCCATGCGGAAGTTCCATCGCTGTTCACTTTACATACGGCCATCTCGAACATCGTCCCCGCAGCCAGATACGCAGCATTCCATCCATCAAGTTTCATCAGGGAATGCGACAGCAGGTTAAGGCCCGGACCGTCTGCATCAGGATTATGCCATAAAACGTTGCCACTGCTGTCAAATTTCATAAACGCAGCACCCACCGTCCCCGCATTGGGATAACCGCTGATGACAGGATGATCGTCTGAACCTACTTCGATCCTGAATCCTGTCATATCGTTGATTTTTTCCCAGATCAGTGAACCTGACGGAGATAACTTTGTCAGTATACTACCAGGATCCGTAGCGACATATTCACCATTCACCAGGTAGCTATTCCCAAACCCATCGCCTGCTGCATCTCCGAGGGATAAACTATTCACACCAGGGTAGCTCCAGATGGTATTGCCGTCCAGATCAATTTTTATATAGCCATTGATGCTTCCAAAAAAGGATCTTGATGTGATCAGTATGCCATGATCGGGCGTAAACTTGAAATTGACCGGGGCTCCAATTCCGGCCGTATCAAAATAAGCCCAGAGAGGAGTGCCACTAGAATCGAATTTTTTAACAGTTGTGACCAGTCCTGTTCCACTGTTGCCCAATCCGAGCACATAGATGTTGTCATTGGCATCGGTCAGGCATTTCCTGGTGGAAGATCCGTCAAAATCTGTTTCATAGACAACTCTCCACAACAGATTGCCCGATGGATCATATTTCATCACCAGGCTGTTGGCATCCACAGGATCTGAGTATCCAGACCTTATCGTGCCAGAAACCACAATGTTTCCCTGGCTGTCGGTTTCAATCCAGGTGACGACCTCATGCCTCGAATTATCCGTATTATCGTACGTCTTTTCCCAGACAGTAACACCATCCGAATCTCTTTTTGTCAGGGTAATATCGCCACCGGGATTGTATTCCCAGTTTGCAGTGTACACATTGTTCAGTTCATCAGCTGCAACCGAAACGCCTCCCGGATAATTGACCCACCCGACATTTACCTGGGCGCCGGCTGACAGACATACCCCTAGCCCTGCCGAAAATATCCATGTTCTTATAATCCTGGTATAAATGCCTCTGATTTTCATCCAATCCAGTGTGTACTGTGAAAAAAGACTGAATGAAGAGCAGCACAGGATGATGGTTGTGATGATAAGATATTTCATGTGTAATTCTCCGCTTTTCAGTTGTGATCGAAGCATCATTGCATTCAACTTATTTTAAACCGGTTTTAATAAAAACAACATTCCCGCTATATTGTTCACCTGTTCAGAGAGCCGAGGATCTTACAAGGTCCCCGCAGGGTGAACTAAAAAAATTCTTATTTTTGTTTATTCTTAAGTAAGAGTTATTCCTAATAAAGATATGATCAAATGAATTCTTCTGCCGGGAATAGTAGAAAGAAGTTGTCTGAAAAAGGATTGAAAGTTACCCCTCAGCGCATGGCCGTTCTGGAGGCTGTTCATAAACTGAATAACCATCCCACGGCTGAAAATATCATAGAATATGTTCACAGATCCAATCCCAACATTGCCTCGGGTACCGTGTATAAGGTTCTGGATACACTGGTCGGAAACCACCTGATCAGGAAAGTCAGAACAGATGGAGATGCCATGAGGTATGATGGTATCATGGCTCCGCATCATCATATCTATTGCTCAGGGAGTAACGCGATTGAAGATTATACCGATCCGGAGCTGGATAAATTGTTGAATGAATACTTTACATCAAGAAAACCCGCCGGTTTTGAAATTGAAGAGATCGTCCTTCAACTCAGAGGAACATTCATAAATCGCTGAATATTAACCAAAACAATGCAATTATGGAAAACCAACCCGACAACATGAGCAAATGCCCTTTCACCGGGGCAACCGGCAGGCACAGCGTTGGCGCCGGCGGTACGAAGAACCGTGACTGGTGGCCAAATCAATTAAAACTGAACATTCTCCGGCAGCACTCCTCGTTATCCGACCCGATGGGCGTCGATTTCAATTACGCTAAAGAATTTTCAACGCTGGATTATGATGCCCTGAAAAAAGACCTTCACAAGGTGATGACCGACTCCCAGGATTGGTGGCCGGCCGATTTCGGACATTACGGACCGTTATTCATCCGTATGGCCTGGCACAGTGCAGGCACCTACCGCACGGGTGACGGCCGTGGTGGCGGTGGAAGGGGACAGCAACGCTTTGCGCCGCTGAACAGCTGGCCCGACAATGTCAACCTCGACAAGGCACGCAGACTGCTCTGGCCAATCAAACAGAAATATGGCAAAAAAATATCCTGGGCCGACCTGATGATCCTTGCCGGAAATGTCGCCCTGGAGTCCATGGGATTCAAGACCTTCGGATTCGCCGGCGGGCGTGAGGATGTATGGGAGCCCGAAGAGGATGTGTACTGGGGTTCCGAAACAAAATGGCTGGGTGATGAACGCTACTCCGGTGAGCGCGACCTGGACAATCCGCTTGCAGCCGTGCAAATGGGGTTGATTTATGTGAATCCCGAAGGGCTAAACGGTAATCCTGATCCCATCGCCGCAGCCAAAGATATCCGCGAAACATTCGCACGCATGGCCATGAATGACGAAGAAACCGTGGCACTCATCGCAGGCGGTCACACGTTTGGCAAAACGCACGGTGCCGGGGATGCTGCGCTGGTTGGACCTGAACCTGAGGCTGCCGGCATCGAAGAGCAGGGCCTTGGCTGGAAAAGCAAATTTGGCTCGGGTAAAGCCGGTGATACCATCACCAGCGGCCTGGAGGTGACCTGGACCACCACGCCCACCAAGTGGACCAACAACTTCTTCTGGAACCTGTTCGGCTACGAATGGGAACTGGAGAAGAGCCCGGCCGGTGCTCACCAGTGGCGGCCAAAGCATGGCATGGGCGAAGCAACGGTACCGGATGCCCATGACAAGTCCAAACGCCACGCACCAAGAATGCTGACTACGGACCTCTCCCTTCGCTTTGACCCGGCTTACGAAAATATCTCGCGGCGCTTCCTGGAGAATCCGGATGAATTTGCCGATGCGTTCGCCCGGGCCTGGTTCAAACTGACCCACCGCGATATGGGACCACGGTCACGCTACCTGGGGCCTGAAGTGCCCGCGGAAGAACTGATCTGGCAGGACCCGATCCCTGCCGTGGATCATCCTCTGATCGATGAAAAAGACATTGCTGCCTTAAAAGGTTCAGTACTGAAATCCGGATTGTCCGTATCCCAGCTGGTATCCACCGCGTGGGCCTCGGCCTCCACATTCCGCGGTTCCGACAAGCGAGGCGGCGCCAACGGTGCACGCATCCGCCTGGCCCCGCAGAAAGACTGGGCAGTGAACAACCCGGTTCAGCTAGCCAGCGTACTGGAAACACTGGATGGCATCAGGAAAACCTTCAATGCAGTTCAGTCCGGCGGAAAGAAAATCTCCATGGCCGACCTCATCGTACTGGCTGGTTGCGCCGGCGTTGAAAAAGCTGCCAGGGATGCAGGTTATGACGTACCTGTTCCTTTCACACCGGGGCGCATGGATGCTTCGCAGGAGCAAACCGATGTGACTTCGTTCGCAGTCCTGGAACCGGCAGCCGATGGTTTCCGCAATTACCAGAAGGCCAGATTTTCAGTCTGTGCAGAAGAGCTGCTGATCGATAAAGCGCAATTGCTGACACTGACTGCACCCGAGATGACTGTCTTGGTGGGCGGTATGAGGGCACTGAACGCAAACTTCGATCACTCCCGGCATGGTGTGTTCACAGATCGCCCGGAGGTGCTGACCAACGATTTCTTTGTGAACCTGCTCGATATGGGAACCGTCTGGAAACCGGCGTCAGAGTCAAACAGCGAATTTGAGGGACGTGACCGTGCGACCGGCGAATTGAAATGGACGGGTACGAGGGTGGATCTTGTCTTTGGTTCCAGCTCCGAGCTCAGGGCCCTTGCCGAGGTGTACGGAAGTACCGATGCCGGCGAAAAATTCGTCAGGGATTTCGTGGCGGCCTGGAACAAGGTCATGAACCTCGATCGCTTCGACCTGGTTTGATAGATCCGGTATGTAAAACCGGTCATGACGCATCCTATTGGAAGGATACCTTTTGTAAAGCGAAGGTTTGACAATTGAATTACCGCTCACGGCGAATCTGGGGCTTTAAAGAAAAATTTCCTTATCTTTAAAGCCAAAACCTGAACCATGACCATCGCAGAATACCTTCAGAAGGTAAACCAACTGTACAGGTCCGGTATATCCACAGAACACAGTTATCGGCCCGACCTTCGGAACCTTCTCGAAAGCCTGCTTCCAGGAATAGTGGTCACCAACGAGCCCTCCCGGATCGAATGCGGAGCCCCGGATTACATCCTTACCAGGAAGAATGTCCCGGTGGGTTACATTGAAGCAAAGGATGTCGGGAAAGATCTGAACAGCAAAGACCTGAAGGAGCAGCTGGACCGGTACAGGAAATCCCTGGATAATCTGATCCTTACCGACTACCTTACATTCCGGCTTTACCGCAATGGCGAATTAGTATCCCAGGTAGCGCTGGCTGATGCTGTCCCGGGAAAGATCATCCCACGGCCTGAGAATTTCGGGGCGTTTGAGGATATGATCGTGAACTTCGCCGCTTTCACGGGACAAACGATCAAGTCGGCAGCGAAACTTTCGGTGATGATGGCTGCCAAGGCCAGGCTCATGGCCGGCATTATCGATAATGCCCTGTCAGGCAGCCAGGCCACCGCCGGAACCAATCTTTTCGAGGAAGCCAACCATACCCTGCACGATCAGATGAATGCGTTCCGGCACGTGCTGATCCATGACATCACTGCAAAAGACTTCGCCGACATTTACGCACAGACCATTGCGTACGGTATGTTTGCCGCGCGGCTGCATGATCCGAGCCTGGAGGATTTTACCCGCCAGGAGGCCGCTAACCTTATCCCCGTTTCCAATCCATTCCTACGGAAACTGTTTCAGTACATAGCCGGCTATGACCTCGACGACCGGATCAAATGGATCGTGGATGACCTGGCCGATATATTTCAGCATACCGATGTGGCCGGTATCCTGAAGGACTTCGGCAGGGCCACCCGGCAGACCGACCCGATGATCCACTTTTATGAAACCTTTCTTTCCGAATACAATCCTGCCCTGAGGAAAAGCCGGGGTGTATGGTACACGCCTGAACCGGTGGTGAACTTCATTGTGAGGGCGGTGGATGATATTCTGCAAGAAGAATTCGGTCTGCCGCAAGGTTTGGCAGATACGTCAAAGATCAAGGTCAAGGTGCCTGTGCAGGGAAAAATAGTGGAAAAGGAGGTGCACCGGGTGCAGGTGCTGGATCCTGCCTGTGGTACCGGTACTTTTCTGGCAGAAGTGGTCCGCCAGGTACACCGAAAATTTGAAGGGCAGGAAGGGATCTGGAACCAGTATGTGGAAGACCATCTGCTGCCCAGGCTGAACGGTTTCGAGATCCTGATGGCCTCCTATGCCATGGCACACCTGAAGCTGGAACTGTTACTCCGTGAAACAGGCTACAAACCGACGCGTCCGCAACGGTTGAGGATTTATCTGACCAATTCGCTGGAAGAGCATCACCAGGATACCGGGACCCTTTTCGCTTCGTGGCTTTCGCAGGAAGCAAGCGAGGCGAATCATGTAAAGAGGGATACGCCGGTGATGGTAGTGATCGGCAATCCGCCGTACTCGGTGAGCAGCAACAATAAATCGCCCTGGATCGAAAAGCTGGTTTCGGATTATAAAAAAGACCTGAACGAAAGAAATATCCAGCCCTTATCGGATGATTATATCAAGTTCATCCGGTTCGGGCAGTATCTGATCGAAAAAAATGGTGAAGGGATTCTTGCTTTCATTTCAAACAATAGTTTTATAGACGGGATCATCCACCGGCAGATGAGGAAATATCTGGCCGAAAGCTTTGACAAGATCTATATTATTGATTTGCATGGCAATGCCAAGAAGAAGGAAACGACGCCGGATGGCGGAAAAGACGAGAATGTCTTTGATATCATGCAGGGGGTGAGTATTAATATCTTTGTGAAGAAGGGATGATTATGGAACTTATGTTTTTTAGTGAAGATTATAAAGAATGGCTAAAGGAATTGAAAGCCAGAATATTAAGTTGTCAGCTGAAAGCTGCAGCCACTGTTAATACGGAATTATTGAGATTATACTGGGATATAGGGCGCATGATTGTTGAAAAACAAGATGTTAGTAAATGGGGGGCTAAATTAATCGAACAATTAGCTTCTGATCTTAAAATAGCCTTTCCGGATATGAAGGGATTTTCAAGAACCAATTTGTATTATATTCAAAAATTTTATCGCTTTTATAATCAACGAGATATAATTGTCCAACAGCCTGTTGGACAATTTGAAGACCTTTCTATCGATATAGCACCGGAAATTGTTGGAAATAATAGTCAAGTTACTGAAAATAAAGATATTAAATTAGTCCAACAGCTTGTTGGACTAATTCCCTGGGGTCATCATATTGTTATTTTTCAAAATATTATAAATCCATCTGAAGCACTTTTTTATTTAAAAGAAACCATCACAAACAATTGGAGCCGCTCTGTACTTCAAATGCAGATCGAAAGCAATCTTTTTGCCCGCCAGGGGAAAGCAATCACAAATTTCAACCTTACGTTGCCCAAACCACAGTCTGACCTTGCCAACCAGCTACTCAAAGATCCGTACAATTTCAGTTTCCTTACCTTGGAATCAGATGTACAGGAGCTTGACCTGGAACGACAGCTTGTGAAAAACATCACCAGGTTCCTGCTTGAACTGGGAAAGGGATTCGCTTACATGGGCCGGCAGTACCCATTACAAGTGGGGATAAAGGAATACAGGCTGGATTTGCTGTTCTATCATGTCCGGTTGAAATGTTATGTGGTCATCGAATTGAAGGCCAAAGAATTTGAACCTGAATTCATCGGGAAGCTGAATTTTTATTTATCCGCGTTAGATTCACAGGTAAAGGTGCCCGATGATGGACCGACCATCGGCATGTTGCTTTGCAAGACCAAGGATAACCTCAGTGTGGAATTCGCCCTCCGGGATGTGAACAAGCCCATCGGCGTCAGCGAATTTACCTTTAGCGAACTCCCGAAAAAGATACAACGGGCGATGCCTACGGTGGAAGAGCTGGAAAGGGAACTTTTTAAAGACGAAACCAATGAATGACAACAAGTTAGCACAGGTTTTTCATTATGACCTGTATGGGGTAAGGGAGGAGAAGTATGAATTTTTATTTCAATATTCCTTCAAAAATATCTCATGGGAAAATCATGTACCTGTAGCAACAAATTATTCCTATCAATTTATGAACGAAACTATTGGCAATGATTATAATAATGGATTTGCAATAGATAAGATCTGGTGTAAATTTAATCCTGGTGTCGAAACTGGAAAAGATGAATTCTTTGTCAACAATAATAAACAGGAATTAATTAATAGGTTTCAGGAGATCGATGAAATTGTTGTTCAACGCTTTGGCATAAAAGACAATAAAGGATTTAAGTTAAGATCGAGATTAAAAAATGGCATTTTTGATATTCACAATATCCGAAAATATTTGACCAGACCTTTTGATTATCAATACTGTTATTATGATCCCTTAATACTACGAAGAGCGTCATTTGAAATTCATAAGCATATTATTGAGTTTAAGAACCTGTTTTTAATTTGTAAGAGAGGAAGATTGCTCGGAAGTGATGGTTTTTTTAGTCATATTTCTATTTCGAATAATCTTACAGATAAAAATTATTTGGCAGATCAATCATACTGTTTTCCATTATATCTCTATCATGATAAGTCTTATAATGAGCCTATTAATCAATCACTCTCAAGGGAACCTAACTTGAACATAAAAATAGTCCAGCAGCTTACTGGACTATTAGGACTTAACTTCAGTCCCGAAAAAGAAACCACTCCCGGCACCTTTGCCCCCATTGACATCCTCGACTACATCTACGCCATTCTTCATTCCCCGACCTACCGTACGAAATACAAAGAATTCCTGAAGATCGACTTTCCCAGGATCCCTTATCCCAAGGACCAGGACACCTTCTGGCAGTTCGTGAAACTGGGCGGGGAGCTCCGGCAGATCCACCTGCTGGAGAGCCCGGTGGTCGAGCGGTTCATCACATCCTACCCGGTCAGCGGCACCAATGAAGTGGAGAGAGTGCGGTACGAAGATGGCAAAGTGTGGATAAACGGCAGCCAGTATTTCGATCATGTCCCGCTGATTGCCTGGGAATTCTACATCGGTGGCTACCAGCCGGCGCAGAAATGGCTCAAGGACCGCAAAGGCCGGCAGCTGTCGTTCGGGGATGTCCGGCATTACCAGAAGATCATCGTGGCCCTGGCGGAAACGGACAGGATCATGAGGGAGATAGATGGGGTGGGGTTTGACTAAGCATTTAAAACGACAATAGTGCAAATTTTATTTATTAAACGTGTCACTTTCAGTGTATCCGATCCATCTGGGTCTTACCGTGTGTTATTTGATCAAAGACAAAGGTGCGGTCCTCTTCGATGCCGGTTTGCCCAGGAAAATAAACCGTTTCAAAAGATCCCTTTCCAGGATACCGGTTGATCCTTCGGAGATTAACCTGGTCATTCTAAGCCACGCACATTTTGATCAGGCGGGAACGGCAAAGGACATCCGTGAATTAAAACTGTCTATCCAGCTCACGGGCGTCCTTTTCATCCGGATAAAATAAAAAAAGAACTCGGATTTACCTCCTGATCCATCAGTAAATACTTCGGTTCGATTTCGAACCCCGAATGGGGTGCAATGGAGGGAAGCGGAGTCCAGACGAAAGTCGGAATCGACAATTTTCTGACTTATTGAAAATTTTCGTAATCGAAGACCAGCGACTGCACGCGCCACTTTTCTCCAATAGTGAACTTTCGCTCAATCAGCGGGATCAGGACCAGCCCTCCCGCGACCAGCGAGCTGCTGATGATGGCGGTCTCTTTCGATAAAAGCGGTGAATCCTTGTTGATGGCGTTGTTGAATATTTCCAGCAATCCATACCCGATACCGGCGATGAACAAGACAGGAATGGCCAATTTAATCCAGAATCTTTCTATATAAACTGCAGTAATATCCTTTATCGGAATTAAATACATATCATCGATCACGATACTTGAATCGCCGATCTGTGTCAGTGAGCCTTTTATGTCCGTACCAGGTGGATAGTGTTTCACGCTGACATGAATGTCATCTCCTTCATGAAATTTAACGTTCTTCACTGTTCCCGGTCTTTCGATCAGGAATAGGTTCTGGGAACTGGCTGACAGGAGCAGAAACAGATGAAAAACAATCAGAAATATGCACCGGGTCATACGCATAATGCAATCCGAGCGTCCTAACGGGCCCAGTAATGCCCGAAGACGATGTAATAGGCAAACTGATCCGGCCCGCGGGCAACGTCAATCCCCATCCTGAGCTTGAAAAGCCGGGCGATGAGGTAACGAAATCCTGCCCCGCCAGCCCAGTACCAGTTCTTATCCTCCAGGTATTCATTCGTGCTATAGGTTCTGCCGGTCCCGACGAAGCCGACCACACTCCACCTTGGCACGATGTCGATCCGTTGCTCCGTCTCGAATGACAGGGTCTTCTGCCCCTGGTACTTGGCTGCCGGGAGCCCGCGCATGGTCAGGAACGGGAGCATATAGAAGGGTGCGTCGTCAGACATCATGTGATATTCGGCCATGAAGCCGCATACCCAGGGTTTGAGAGGCTGGAAGAAGATGTTGGTGTAGATATCCAGCTCCTGGTAATCGTTGTCACTGCCAAGCCAGTTCCTCGCCAGGGTACCGGTGGCCCTGAACCGTATCCCTTTGTCGGGCGTGAAGATCGAATTGCGGTTGTCCCATTCGGCAAAAAGACCTGCATAGCCGACATTGGAGCGCATATCCTTATTTTCGAACAGGGTATCCAGCTGGAAGTACTCGATGATCCTGCGCAGGGTATCGTTGATGTGGAGGTCATATTTCACTTTGGTGCTGGCGAAGGTGTAATTCAGGCCCAGGAAGATCTTTTCCTTCCAGATGTTCTCGCTGGCTTCCACAATGCCGAACGCAGATCCCAGGTTGAACAGGAATGACTTTGTCCGTTCCCCGGTGAGCTCTGTGTTGATGGTCCTGTAGAACTCTACATTAAGCGGCGCATAGCCAGCTGCGATCCTGTATCGCATGCGTGCTTTCGGAAAAGATCCCTGCCGCAGTGCAGCCACCCCCCAGCTGTCATTGAGCGTCCACATGCCAGCCACACCGGTGATGTCGGGAAAAGTATAATTAGCCTTAGCCTTGGCACTGGCTTTCGGGCTGATGAATACCAGCGCCATGGCCAGCCCGAAGTCTCCCAGGGCAGGTTCACTGACAATGGAAGGCCATGGAATGAATCCGTGCATTTCGATGAGATACCTGCTCCAGTCCAGCTTGTGGTCCAGGGTATCGATCATAATCGATTGCTTTTCCTTTGATTCGGGAGCTGGCTGTTGGGGCTGGGTCTGTGCAGATGCCCATGCCGTCGCCGACATCAGCATGACGATAACGAATCCTCTGATCATGGCGGGAATGGTATTGTGAATGATAAAAAACCGTTTCAAATATATGACATATGTCAGGTAAATGCAAGGAAAGATTTATTTTTTTGAAGAACTGGCCTTTAACCTGACAGAACAGATTCTTTGACATCACCTTGCCGCAAAACGTTGATCACCTTAATTCATTGATTGTATGTCTGTCAGGGGATAGGATTGATACCGGTTCAGGATGGCCAAACTGCCCGGTGTGTGCACCAGCCACTGAAAATCATTAATTTCTGAATATTCCAACGATCTCACCGTAATAGACCATGTGATAATCCTTTTGCGGGTAATATCTTTTGATGATGGCCGGATCAAGGGTCGCCGGATCAAGAAAATGTTTATGAACGATCCTGCATTCAAAATGAATGGTCGATTCGGAAATAAAGAAGGAATTCACATTGCTGCATTTCTCCACATGCAGGTTGCATACTTCCAGTTTATTGATGTCACGTCCAGACCGGGTACCGCACAGATTCAATTCCTTGCGATACCTGTCAGGCAGAACGCAGACAGAGAAATCCTCTTCGGATTCCATGAATTGGAAGGTATAACGCACGGGCCTCACCAGTACATTCATGACGTCCTTGTTCCAGATATGTCCGATGGTACTCCAGCCGATGGTCATTGGATTGGGAGGATCGCCGGCGACCAGCAGGATCCCATCACCGTCAAGTCTGTTCAGCGTTTCCAGCAGTACCTCGGATAAAGCAACCTTTGTTCTCATGACGTGTTGTTTTAGGAACATCAAAAATAACATGATCCGGCCATCAGGCAACTTAACCAAAGGTTTGTTTAAAGGCCGCCTGTACTTCAGAGAAACAAACTACAAAGCCCAGACAGGTTACCACAATAAGAAATGACCTCAGGGCAGGATGTTTGTACCATCTCTTATTCTTTTGAATCTTCTTCATATTGACATCATCTCCCAGAGCAGCCTTGATCGCTTCCATCTGTTCCCTGGATAATGCCGGAATTTTCCCTCCTTTGTTAACCAGAGGAATGGGTATGCCCCTTACGATGATTCCGCCTGTGTAAGAATTCTTTTTCACATAATACGGATTCCTGAATTTTTTATCCAGGTTTGAAACCAGTACCAGCGCAGCCAGGGCTACCAGCAATGGGATGATCACCCTGGCAGTAAAGAAAGATGATATACCGTCGTTCATAGATATGTGATTTCAAGATATTTTTTCCTGGCCTCCGGACTCATTGAATTTGAAAGATTAATTCCCGACGACAAGCTTTTTCACCACGCGTCCGGTATCTGCACGGATGACCAGGAGGTATACTCCCGGGGTGAGACCCTGCAGATCGAGGATCTCAGAATGGACGCCGGCAGAGCGGCAGGACTGCTTCGTTTGCAGGAGCACTTGTCCTTTAATATCGAGAATTTCGCGGTATACGGTGCCCTCCTCCTTGATTTCATACGTAAGGTAGATTTCACTGCCTGTGGCCGGATTCGGGTAAATTTCGGCTTTAATGGGAACAGCCTGTGTCGCTTCATCCGCAGCATTCAGGATGAAGGGCCTTGATTCGGACCAGGCGGCTTCTCCATTGGGTGCCATGCCCCTGACGGCCCAGTAATAGGTTTTACCGGGTTCGGCGGTGAAATCTTCCAGGCTGATCGCTGTCTGGTCGCCGCAGTATGATTCATAAAGGATGGTGGCAGGACCCACATGGGGATCCGTAGAAATAAAGAAACTGTAATCACCCAGTTCACCTTCCTCCGCTTTCCATCTGAACAGCATTTCCATTACACGGAGCGTGCTTCCCGGGCCCGGAGATAACAGAACGATCCTTGAATGAACGGTCCCCACCATATAAGCGATATACCAGGGCTTTTGACCGTCCAGACTATCGAGGTACCACCAGTCTCCTTCATTAGGTTTGAACCAGTATATACCGAAGTCATAATAGGAAAGATTGATCCCATCCTGTTTCGAGATAAGGTTTGACAGGGATATTTCAAGTTCAGTGCCGAATTCGGTCTCATAGGTATTTTCAGTCGAATAAGAAACTTCATCGTTCATACTGGCACCGAGATCGAACACTTCGGGTAATCTGACTCCCATTGAAAGATCATACTCATATGAATTCTTATCCGTGACAGAAGTAGTGGTGGTGGTCACTTCCGAAAACGAAAACACAGGTCCGGAATTGGGATGGCTCCAGCTGACCGGTCCCAGCGGACTCAGATCATTCTCAAGCACGCTGTAATACATAGCCGTGCGATGATCCGGCTTCCAACCTGCCAGGTCTGCCGCATTGGGCTCGTCGATCAGGTAAGGGAACTCTGATATTTCGATGTTTTCAACGTAGGTAAATATCCCGGTTGTCCTGAACTGGTATTGCAGGGAATTGATGACCGGATGCAGGCTGTCGTACCATGGATACACCTGATAGCTGATTCTGCGGATCTGAGGCACCGACCAGATGCGGCAGCCCAATTCCTGCGACTCTTCATTCAAGCCGAAATTGGTGGTCAGGGAGGTTTTGACCGTAGAACTGGATGTTTCCTTATTTTCAAAGGCTTTTGAATATTTAAATGATTCATCCATACTCATCACCTCTTCCTCTTTAGTCTCGATCTTGAAACCCAGGGAATAAGAATCCTCATAGGTAGATACTACTTCCGTCTTTGATATGTTTTCGGTCTTGAACTTCAACTCGGTCGGTTCCACTTCGGGCGTGTGCAGGGATGTCCATACCGGCCAGTTGATAGAGCAGGGCGGAGCACCATCCGTAATTCCGACCAGGGTCCAGAGGCTTCGGATCTCTTTTCCGTACAATTCATCATTTGCCAGGTCCATGCTGGTGACAGAAGAATTCGGGACAGGTCTCCAATTATCTGATTGAAAGAAAGCACCATAGATATGCCCCTTCTTATCCGGATAGAACGCGCACACCTGCTGTTTCAGACCGTCTATTCCTGCTACTTCCTTGGTAAAATCCCATGGGACCATCAGCGTGGCACTGCGAAGATCCTGTCCCTTATCGATCTGTTGTGGAGGACATGCTGCCGGAAGAACCACCTGTGATGTACGAACGTATTGAGGCCTGGCTGCAGTATCCGGCGGAATGAACCATTCATCGGCAAACAGGCTGTAGCTTTTATCCGAATTTTCAGCCCCGGAAAGACTGAAAACCGTAAACCTGTTGCCATCTTCGGGGTGGACTGTCTCTCCGGACCTGTTGCCTCTGATACTACCCTGGATCAGTGTCATGACTCCGGGAGGTACGGAAAAGAAAGGTTCTGAATACCATCCTGCGACCGGGCTTTCAAACGATATGAATCCCATGGCGGGCGGAATGTAGGTACTGTATACATAACAATCATTGTTGTTGGCATCCCTGTAATTTATAACGGATCCAAACATATTTCCGGGCAGTGAGATGCCATATTTGGAATGATAGGAAATCCATTGTGCCTGATTGTCATAACGAAACTCTTCCACTGAAAAGGTATTGGACTGGGTGTTCCACACGAAGGTCTTCAACGCTTCACCCGCCTGGACTGCCCCTACCTTATAGGAAACAGGAGGGGCGTCAAAGGTTTCATTGATTCTGCAATCCCAGGATGTTCCGTCAACTGACAGCTGCGCCCAGCATTCGATAAACCACTGGGTGCGGATCGGATTCTGAATGTACGACCAGAACCACAGCCGGTCGTTGTACACGAACGCGAAAGCCTTTCCGATCAGGTTGAGATCATATTCATGCCCCAGATCAGGATGGTACAGATACCAATCATCCTCATGCAAATAGCCAAACACCAACTTATTGGATCCGTTTACCAAATAGGGCTGAAAATCGCCATTCATGTAAGAGTATACATAAGGATAATACCTTTTTGCAAGGAGTCCCTGGTCATGAGAATTCCCATTTTCTTCTGTCCAGACAAACATGAACAGATCGCCGTTATAGGTACAGAACGCTGTGCCATTTTTCAGCCACACCACATCCTTTCCTTCTGAGTCAAGCTGATGGGACTGGAACATCTGATCAGGGAAAATGGTTTGCGGTTGAGAAATCAGATCCTTGCCATTCAGGATTAAGAAGACAATTAAACCGCAACAGATCATATATTTTTTCATGGTGTTTTTTTTTAAAGCAGATACTTTAAATGAAGGTATTAAAGAAAATAGACGATCCGGGCCGTTGCAGAGATATCGTTACTTAATCCAGCTCCTGCGCTGAAAAGGAAATGATCGTTAAACCTCCAGTCAAACTGGATGCTCCCGTTGATGAAAGTGCCGGATTTCAGGGTTGAAATAACCGTATCCTCATAGGTTTGCCCATCCTCCTGCTGCGTGCGCACGATATTGTACTCATTCCTGCTGTAGCACAGATAAAATCCCGGACCAGCCATGATGGTAAACTTTTTATGGGCAAAGGAGGCCAGAAGATTGACCCAGGTATAGGACAGGTCGAAGGTATTCTTCCTGGTTTCATCCATGAATTCCACGACAGGATTGAGATTGTCATCGATCGCTTTGGTAGTTCCGAACGAGTACACTGTATGGGGGCTCAGGGCCAGTCCCCATTTAGCATCGAAATGATACCTGAAATTAAAGCCAATCCCATACCACGGGGAAATATTTTCGGAGTTGATGATCAGATCCGTAGTCTTACTTTTATTATTGATGACCGTATACTCCCTTCTTGTCAGTCCGATCGTCAAATGGCCTTCGATGTACCATTTATTTCCGGGTTTATCAAGCAGCACCATACCGGCTGCAAGACTCAATCCATGCAAAAGGTCTTTGTAATCCACAAAGGAATTGAGCGAATCGATCTCATCCTGATCAAGTTCAAGGGTGCCAAAGTCCTGTCCGTCCCAGAGCGAATGCTTTGTCATGGTGAGCAGTTTCAGATCAGCATCGAGAAAAGAGTAGTTCAGTTCCAGGAGAAATTTCTCTTTAAAAGGTTGTTCCTCCTGGTAATTATTCTGTGCACAAACGTTGACCGCAAAGGCCAGGCCTGTCAGAAAGATCATTAATTCTTTCATTTAGGATGATTTGTTGAGTTTCCGAAGAATTTAATTAAAAGAGGATTCCTTGAGTACGTCCTGAGATGGTTTAAATGGTAGAGAGAGGGAAGGCTGGGAAAAATAAACAGTATCGGCAGAAAAGCAGATTCAGAACGAATGACCATGTAAATATAGATTACTTTCTTAACAATTGGAACAAACTGCCTGAAATTTTTGAAAGAGGCTATTTCGCGGTACATTCAATAATCCTGAAAGTGGGTTTGACTGCTTACACTGATACGAAAATACTAAAGAAGATCACCAGCGTTGCGTCTTAGTTTGTAGTCACCCTCATAACGGGTTACACGGTATTTAAACCGTGGTAAGGAGCAAATTCCATTAGACGTTTTTCCTATCTTTACGGCGTGTAATCATGAGCTATGAGCAGAGGATTTGTCAGGGAAGACGACCAGGAAGAGATCCCGATGGTTCCACCCAGGGCCCATCTACCGGCCGGGGTCCCCAACTACGTGACCCAGACTGGTATGGATGAACTGCTGGCCGAGCGACAGGCGCTGATGAATGAGAAAATCAACCTGGACATCGCCAGTGAAAAGGAGAAGCGGATCACGGTGAACCATATTACAGCCAAATTGCGACAACTGGACAACCGGATCTATGAAGCCAGGATCATCGACCTGAAGGAACAGCCAAAAGATGAAATAAGGTTTGGCGCCACCGTAACCATAAAAACGGTTTCGGACAATGAAATTCAGACCTTCCAGATAGTAGGTGTTGACGAGACAAGCCCTTCCAGGGGTAAGATCTCTTTTTTATCGCCCCTGGCCAGGGTGCTGACCAATAAAAAAGTCGGTGAAAAAGTCAACCTGAAAAGTCCCAAAGGAGACCGTATCTTTGAGATCATGGATATAAGCTACCGGTAATGGTGATTTGAATGCCATTCAGCCCCCATCCCCTGCCCCTTGTAAACCGAAGGTGATTAAAATACCCCCACTCTGTTCTTGGTTCGAGCCACACAAGCTACTCTCCAATCGAATAATTTACCGAACCATTTTTGAAGTGGGCTCAATTTTACCGGATAATAGTAATCTGATTCAAACCAACCGTTTTTCAGATAATAAGCATAATCACGATTCGTTTCATCGAGCATTATTTTCATGCTGGATCGGGCCATTCTGAATAAAAACAATTTAAGCATGGATGGGGACGGATATTTACTATTTATCAATCTTGCATAGAACCTTCTGCTCTGCCTTTCAATTATTTCATCATTTTTTTGCTTCGTTTTTTCAGGAATTGGTACTATGGTCAATATACAACAACCCTTGACGACATTGAATCCTAATCCATTAGCGATGAAATTCAAATACTTGACGATCTTGTTTCCTCCATATATTCCCTGGTTTACCAAGCTGGTGAATGTGATCCCAAAAAATCGGGGACGATGAAAAACGAAGCCCAGCCTGTCAAGGAATATTTTCATCCATGCCGATACCTGAAATGAGTAGTTGGGTGACGAGAATACTACGCCATCTGAATTCATCATCTTTTGGATCAGCAAGTCCCTGTCGTCTTTTAGCGGACATAACTCTTCACCTTTATCAATACACAATCTGCATCCTTTGCATGTTCCCAGGTGATAATCACTGAGCTGTACAATTTCACATTCTATATCTCCCAGTGACTGAAGATTTTTCAGGAATTGTTCAGTCGCATTGTATGTATGCCTTTTCTGGGCGTTTCCGACAAATGCAGTGACCTTCATTACTTGATTTTTTAAATGTTTCTTAATCACTAGTATGAACCCCAGGGCAAGCCCTTGACCTTAATTCCGGCGCAAGCACCGGGGAATTTACCCGTGATGACCTCTCCCCCTGTCCCCCTCCCCTTCAGGGGAGGGGGTGAAGGGGGCGGGGTCATTACTATTGAAATTCAGTGATAAAGGTACTAATTTTTCAGGGCTTATCGGCCTCTTCCTTTTATCCTTTTTCTGATGTATATTTACACCTACTTACCCTGATACAGATTTATCCTAAAATCTATGGAAACAAAACAACCCAAAATACTGGTCATTGGTGCCGGAGGAATAGGAGGAATTACAGCGGCACATGTCGCCCGTGCGGGATATGATATTGAGATAGTGGATATTCAGCCCGGACTGGTCCATAAAATAAGAGAAGAGGGTATCCATGTCAGAGGGATGAAGGGGGAATTCAATGTGCGGCTGAAAGCCCTGGATGATATCCGGAACATTAGTGAGAAAAAAGATATTGTCCTGATCGCGACCAAAGCAAATGCGCTGGAGCAGGTTGCAAGGGATATCCAGGCTGTTCTCAGTGAGAACGCCGTCATCGTGTCGATGCAGAATGGGATGTGCGCGGAATATCTTTCCGGTATTTTTGGGGACCAGCGGGTCATTGGTTGCATCATTGGCTGGGGAGCCACCGTTCATCAGCCCGGTGACCTGGAAATGACCTCAACAGGAGACCTGGTCATTGGATACCGGGGTTCACGGAAACCGTTTCATTTTGATTTCGTCAGGGAAATATTGAGCACCATAGCACCGGTCATCCAAACAGAAAACCTGCACGGATACCTGTATTCCAAATTGATCATAAATTCCTGCATTACCACAGTCGGGGCGCTGTGCGGTCTGACCCTCGGTAAAATGCTGGTAAAACGCAAAGCACGGAATATCTTTATTCATATTATCCGTGAAGGGATTGAGGTTAGTAAGGCTCTTGGGATAACCGTTGAAAAATATGGTGGTAAGGTTGATTTCTATAAAATTGCCGGGGCCAGAACCCGTATGGATCACATCAGGAGCCATCTGATCATCCGGATCATTGGCATAAAATACAGAAGGTTGAAATCCTCCAGCCTTCAGTCGCTCCAGGCTGGCCAACCAACAGAAGTTGATTTTCTGAACGGATATATTTCAAACAATGGAAAATCACTCAGCATTCCCACTCCTTTGAATGATTTCCTGATCAAAACGATCCGGGAGATTGAAGAGGGAAAAAGGAAGATCATACCTGAAAACCTTGATCTGACTTTCTTTGATCCATACAGCTAAACTTTCAGGATTCCGGTTAAAGAATGTAACAGGATCCAATTTGACAGTAGATTTTCATTGCTTGAATAATAAAAGACCTTATAACTATACAAATGAATAACTGGATTGGCACTATTTTGACTTTCACCGCGGCAGCACTGGCGTTCCTGTTTGGTATCCTTTACCTTACCAGGAAGAAATTTATGAACTATCACAGGATAGCGTTACAAAAAAACTGGGATGAATTGGTCCCGGAGATGAGGACCCTGATAAAAGCCTTAATGAGAGCCGCTGCTGGCGGTTTTCTTTCCGTATCCTTTGCACTCATTTTTCTACAACTGCATTTCAACATCAGTCATGAACGCTGGATAGCCCTGACCATCCTGATAAGTGGCAGTATCATGGCTCTTGGTGCATTGTACGCTATGCTTCTGGTCAGGATGAACACTCATGGACGTCCTCCACTTGTCCTTGTTCTGGTAATTTTTATTCTGATGATTGCCGGATATTTTTTCAATATTGCAGGTTGATGATCGGTGGACAGAGCTGATGATTTTACCACTCCTTGCAGGAAAACACTGACCACTATATTTCTTTGATTGTATTGGTGTGAAGGGATGGGATTGAAACCGGCTCAGGGTGTTCAATTTGTTCCGTTTTGAAGTTGTCAGTTTATCCTTTTTTTCCACTTGTCCCTCAATTCCTGGCTCATTCCTGGCGCGGCGGAAAAATGTATCGATGGAGCGATGTAACGACGTAGCGAAATTCGAAGGATTCCAGAATTTGACAAATGTGCTGACTGAATCCTGTAACGCACTGAAAATCATAAATCAAATATCGGTTAATCGTTCATCATATATCAAAAACCCGCGCGTTCCCGCGCTGGTTTTTGCCCGTCTCCCCGGAAGAATTCGAACCTTCGACCCGATGAACCACCAGATCATCAGCCCCGTTCAGTACATCAATTACTTATTTCGTAAAAATGATAGAAAGCACTGGGTGTGGTTGGATTCAGATCTCTTTCTGCTGTGGAATGAAGTTGGGGATGGATTTGGTTCGTTGCCCAAAAAGTTTTTTTAAATTTAAGAATCGCGAGAAGGCAGACCTATTATTTTGTTTTCCTGATTTTTAACCTGGGATTTACTCCTTTACTGGTTCCTTTTGAGTTAAAGATTGACACACCAATACCTTCAGTAAACACTCTATATTTCATTAAAACTGTAAATTTCTCCCCTTTAAATAGGCGATTTCAAGGTATTTTTTCCGGGTTTCATCGCTGACCGATAAAATGGAATGAAAATAAATATGGTCGACACTTTCAACACCGGGATATTTTAAGCTCCAATCATCAATTGTTTTTTCCATGGCAACCTTAAATCCTTTTTCCCTGTATACCTTCTCGTTGAAAAAAGTAGGCTGCATGATAACCGCTTTTTTAATCCTTAATAAGGGGATCCTGCCGTCAGGATCTCCTTTCCAGCCGTCTTCATTCAATTTGTACGCGAATCCATAGGTTAAAACTCTTTCCAGCCAGCCTTTTACTATTGCCGGAAAGTGCATCCAAAAAACCTGGGTTATGAAAACCAACACATCTGCGGATGCTACTTTCTTTTGTTGTCGTAAGACATCTTTTGGCTTTTGAGAGTTTATCAGCCTTATGAGATCTTCATCGGTTTTGTTTCTTATGTACAATTTTGCAATAAGCCGCTTCACAGGCCCGCCGGCTAATCCGATAATCATTGCTCTCATATCCATTTGCTGAAAAAGATCTTTAGGCATATCCGCATCCACAAAAAATGAATAATCCATATCCTGAAATACAGGATTGAACTTTATCCTGTACAAATCCACAATCTCGTACTGATGCCCCGCTTCCTTGAGACCTTTGACAAAATTGTCAAGGATGGCTCTGGTGAAGGACATTGGATTCGAATGGGCATAGATGATCAGTACTTTCATGATTTTAGGTATTAAAAGGTAATATATCTTTTTACTTTTTCCGCGTATTGCTGGTACTCCTGACCATAATGCGAGCGAAGGAATTGCTCTTCTTTAACCATGATGATATGATGGATGAACCACGCCCCAAGGAATGCTGTAATATTTACATAGTTCGGATTAAAAAGACAGGATGAAAACAGGATAAAGATAAATCCTAAATAAAATGGATGCCGGCTTATCGAATAAATACCCCTTGTATGTAATTTGTGTTTGTTTGATGAAGACAAGCCAAAAATCAAATCATTATTTAACTGAAAAGTTGAAAGGATCAAGATGATTGTTCCGATCACTAAAAATACGAGTGCAATCAGATCAATATACCATGTAGGTTCAAAAATTCGGTGGATACTTATCTTCAATCCTTTCAATAATAGGAATGCCAGGTTGACCAGTACCAGCATTTTTGCCAGAATAAAATAAAAAACAGGGATTGGCGGACTCCCTATAATACTCTGCTTTTTAATAACAGACCGGCTAATGACGACAATAACCAATAAAAAAATCAGTAAAGTGATAATCAGAACAATTGTGGCAATCATGGCCTGGTTGGTTGATGAAATCCGAGATTTCCGGATCAATTTACAAAGCAGTTTATAAGATTTACAATGTCGAATCCGGTATCATTGTGAAACTTCAGCCGAACTTTGACAATTCAGGAGTAAATATAAGGTGGGAATTCAGGAAAACAAAATAATAATTGATTCTAAAATCAACCTAATATTGCAAGCAAGGATAACTTTTTCCTCAATTCCTTGCTTATTCCTGGCGCGGCGGCAAAATGTATCGATGGAGCGATGCAACGACGTAGCGATATTCGAAGGGTTCTAAAACTTAACAAATGTGCTTACTGAATCCTATAACGTACTGAAAATCAAAAATCAAATATCGGTTAATCGTTCATCATATATCAAAAACCCGCGCGTTCTCTGGCGCGTTTTTTAATGGATGATTAATCACGAGCTATTAGCAGAGGATTTGTCAAGGAAGACGACCAGGAAGAGGTCCCTATGGTTCCACCCAGGGCCCATCTGCCGGCCGGGATCCCCAACTACGTGACCCAGATACGCATGGATGAACTGCTGGCCGAGCGACAAGCCTGATATCGTGACCGAGGCGTGCCGATCAGTCTAGGCCAGATTACCTTTTGGATAATCAATGAAATAATTCAATTAAAGCGGACCGGTCCGGGATGGTCAGAGCGACCGGCGTGTCCACCAGATCAACTATCTGAATATTTTTATGTAATTCTCGAACACATATGTTCTACTTCTCTGACCACCAGTCATCTCTGTTAAAATCCCCAATTTCTCTAAATCAGTAATGAGTTTATAAGCCGAAGGCATTGATATAGATGCAGTCTCACTTACCTTATCTGCTGCAATCATCGGTCGTTTGTACAGATACTCAATTATTTTTTTTGCTTTTATTGCTCTGCTTCCTAATGACTGAATGTCTGAGTCAGTTTGTTTTTGTAATTGCATAAGTGAATCAAATATTCTTATTCCATTCCTGGAGGTTTCCATAACGCCGGCAAGAAAAAATTTGTACCATTGTCCTAAATCATTTTTTTCTCTTACCGCAGTTAAATTATCATAGTAAAGGTTACGGTTTTTTCCCAGGAAATCTGACAAATACAGAACAGGTTTCTGAAGGATTCCCTTACTCACCAGATACAAAGGAATCATTTATCTTCCGACTCTGCCATTTCCATCAAGAAAGGGGTGGATAGTTTCAAATTGGTAGTGAATCAGTCCAATTTTCAGGAGCTCCGGAACATGAATTTCTTCATGGTGAGCAAACTTTTCAATATCGCTCATTAATTCCGGCACTGATGTACAGACAGGAGGAACAAAAACAGCATCTTGAATCGTTGCACCTCCGATCCAGTTTTGGCTGATCCTGAATTCACCAGGCTGTTTTTTTTCTCCTCTTACTCCCTGCAGCAATATATGATGTGCACCCCGGATCAGTCTTGATGAGAATGGTAATTTATCTAATTGTCCAATTGCCCATTCCATCGCTTTAATATAATTCTGAACTTCTTCCCAATCATCCTGTCTGTCCAAGAGTTATTTAAAATTTTCATCAGTCCCCTATAAACTTGCTTTCTTTACCAATTTTTATTAATTTTACGTGATTGGCATCACTACATTTATTTCCTATCAGTGTCTGAAATGAATATTTCGATCAGGCTGCTCATACCCGGACTGGTATAATCATCAGATTAAGTATTGATGAAAGTATCTTTAAATGTTGAAAATCAATGATAAAAGTATTATATTCGCATTGTTAATGGTAATTTTTCCATGAAGGATCTGTTTGTTTATATGATGCATTGCCTGTTGTCAACGATTTTCACTTGTCTTGTCTTATCAGCAAATGCCCAATATATCATAGCCGGACAGACTTCCGGTAATCATATTTATTATTTTGATATTGAGGATGTGATTTTCTATGCTGAGCCCAACAATCCGGTCACTTTTCCTATAAATATAGATGGCGGATGGTTTGATTTGCAGTTCGGTGCATACCTGTTTATAGGACATTATAGCACATCTTATGGATCCGAAGTCGCACCACTGGGAAGTACCAGTATTTCGGTGCTCATTGGTGAGGACAATTGGATCAACAAGTTTAATCCTGGCGACACGATTGATTTTTCTCTTATTTGGCAATCAGAACCTGGAATCTTAGAAAGCTATTATGAAGATGATTTTGGAAATTCTGTTATCCAGGGTGTTTTTCATGGCGAGGGCTATATGGGATTTAAAATTGATTCGCCTGACTTTATTATTGGATGGATAAGGCTGGATATCTTTTGGAGTGAGGTGACAATCTATGATTATGCATTTTATTCTGATACATATGTATCCGATATTGAAATTAATAAACAGGATTTCGAAATTCTTTTTCAGAATCCGGTTACTGACAATTTATTGCTTCATTTGAATTCAAGCTATGAGAATACGTCATACTATTATAGGCTTTTCAACTTACCCGGTCGGGAGTTAGAAAATGGTATTCTGCACGAAGGCTCCAACACCATTGATTTACAACATTTATCTTCGGGTGTTTTTATGTTGCAGGTATGGGACAGATGTGGTTTTCATAGGTCCTATATTGTTCTAAAGGAATAATTAAACATTCTCCACCTGGAGGAAGTTTCGGCAGAGAAGAATTCCTGCCTAATAACGTCAAAAATGACACTTGTCCCTCAATTCCTGGCTCATTCCTGGCGCGGCGGAAAAATGTTACGATGGGGCGATGTAACGACGTAGCGATATTCGAAGGATTCCAGAATTTAACAAATGTGCTGACTGAATCCTGTAACGCACTGAAAATCATGAATCAGAAATACTGAATACTGAATCATAAATCAAAAACCAGCGTGCATGCACGCTGGTTTTTGCCTGTCTCCCCGGAAGGATTCGAACCTTCGACCCGATGATTAAGAGATAATTAATTGATTATCAATTACTTATTCTCTATTTTCCTTCCTTTGTCCGAACTTACTTTTAAATTGAGATTTATATAAACCATCCACCATTTTTCCCTGATTTTCCAAAATCCTGGCGCGTTTTTTTTCGGAATCAGAAGATGTTTCCAGTGATCTCAAAGTGCAGAGTGCGAATGATTGAAAAATTCAGTCATAGTTACCACCAAAATCCGAAGGAAAACAGATGTTCGCTTTACTACAGAAACACCACGAATTACCCTTTTACTATAGGTGGTCAGTTTGCTCCGGAATCAGGTGGTCAATTTGAACGGATTCTCCATTTAAATAAGAGAAAACTGATTTTAGGGTATATATTTTCCAGAAAACCTTTATCTGGCAAAACAATCTTATGGTTCGAATCTCACGCGCCCAACAAAGGAAAAGCCTTGTTGCGACAGCAACAGGGCTTTTTTGTTTCCAGACCGAGCCGAGCTTGCTCAGGTGAGAGATAAAAGCAAAAAGACCCGCAAGGCGCCGCATGCGGATGCAGGGCTTTTTCTTTGATGAATCCTCATTCTGATAATATCTGACCGGATTGGATATTTCTCAACTTAAAAATAACTTCCTCATACTTCCGTGTAGAATCATTCAGCAAATCCGATAGCTCTCCTTTCAGATATTTATTAAAAAATGCCAAGACATAATCATTCTGAATTTTTAAAAACCGCTTTCCGTTAATTTGACCAATGTTACCCTGAAGCTTATTTATTCCTCCCAACAGAGAAAAATCACTGAAATTGGCATGTCTGGCATCATTTATCCTTACCATATATGCAGCGTCTGAAGAATTTTGGTAAAACAAATCACAAATCGGATCGCAATCAGTGCACGATGGTTCGACGCTTTCCATGATCATGAAAGGCCGGGTAAAAGGCTTTTCCACTGCATCACCAAACATGAATCCACTTAAATTAATCCCTGCCTTGCATCTGTTATCAGTAACACAAAACTGACCGGTGGCAGCACCTCCCTTGGAGAATCCAATAGCACCTACTTTAGAAGTATCTATATTTTCCAAGATGCCTCTCTGATCCAAGGCCTTATACTCGATCTGGTCCATCAGAAAACTATTGTCTTCTGCCCAAAGACGGATATCTGCGACTTCTTCAGGCATATATTTGTTAAGCATTTGCTGAGCTATTTGTTTAGATTGGAGGTCTTTTGCATTGGTGATCTCTTCCTTGGCTTTGATAACCTCTGATGAATTCTCCTCCTCCCATAAGGATTTATAATGAATATTATCTACGTCAAGTTGTACGACCTGACCTAGTTCGTCGTAATGAAAAGCATTCCAGTATGGATGACAGACACTAAACACAATATACCCATGACTGGCAAGTTCCTGAAAAAGTGTGGTATTCTCCACAATACAACCCGAAGGAGAATATAAAATGACAGGGAATTGACCCTTAAAAGGCTTTGCGTTAAAATACGAGTCTGTAGAAATCAGATTATAATGACTCAGCATAAAAGCAGCCCCCTTCAGATAAATCGCCAGATATCTGGCTTCATCTCTTTGCATATAAGGCATCCTCTTTTCCTGATTGCCTGGTGATGCAGGATACCAGACACGGACAGATAGTTCCCTGAATCTGTTTTTCTCAGGGGAAAATGCATCAATACGCGCCGTATCCCTGAAAAAAAGAATTGAAGATCCAACTTTAAATTTACCTGTGGGATGAGGGACTCTGAACATTGGCAATTCAAGGGACGGAATGAGAATAATTACAAACAAAATAAAAGTAATGACGGTGCCTGAGATTCTAAGTATACGTTTAAAAACAGAAGGCCGTTCAGATTGCCCTTTTTTAGTACTGAAGATCTGTTTCAGTGAGATCAGGAATAATGCTGAAACAAAAAGATAAGCGGGGATCATTTGCCATCTTACTCCTTCAAAAACAACCTGACAAAGGACCATAGCTAATGTTAAGCCCGGGAGGTAATCGAACCAGCGAGGCCCTTTCCTTATAATCAACAACCCAGTTAAGGAAAACAAGAGAGTAATAAAGGTTAAGATTTCAAAAGGGCGCATAATGTTGATTTTTTTGTTCGTAGATTATAATGAATAATGCTTGACCCCAGAGGTCTATTTGTTTCATTATCAAAATTAACCCGGAAACAAATTAAATGCAACTTTTTTTTCTATGCTAGTAACCTAACTGCATAAAACGGACAAACTGATCACCCTTTAACGGTTGTAAATCGTCAACCTAAAGTTCACCAGTAAAGTTATAAATTTAAGGTGTGGTTTAGAATAAAATGTTTCATTAAAAACCACACACTATAATTCCCTCCGAAATCAGGACAGAGGGTTAAAGTAGATTTGACTTTAATTCCAAGCCATACAATCCATAATATTATTTCAGGATTGTACCTGGATGGTCAGTTAACTGGAACTCTTACAGGGTTCTTGTGTCTTTAATGCTTGTAGCAGAGATATAATCCTGAAATGGAAGGATGAAACATTTTCACCTGAAAGGAAGTTTTGTTGGATTTGATAGCTTGCCCAATAACTTTTAAAACGACGCTTTTCCTCAAATCCTGGCGCGTTCCTGGCGCGTTTTTTCAGTAGATATTACTATTGATCTCAAAATTTTCTCATAAGATTTGACCTATTCAGAACCACTATTTTACTTTTAAATATGTATGTGGTTCACCCTTTATATCATTTTTTATCTCAGTGATCACAAAAAAATCAGGATTTATAAATTCAATAACCCATTTAAAATCGGCTTTCTCAGGATTGGCAACATCTTTCCACAAAATTTGAGTAAAGGAGTTTTTTGATGTGAACCAGCACGGGCAAAGATAAATTCCTGGACTGTAAGAGTCTATAACAGCTTCAATGAGCCTGTCATTTGCTTTGTCATAACCCATCAGGGACTTGGCATCAATAGTCACCTTTCCTTTTATTTCGGTTTTAATCGCAAATTCAAGGGCTTTGCCGAATGATTTACATTCCCAGATGTAAGTTGTATCCTTTTCTGTACTCTTCCAGGTACCAATAAATTGTTTCATCAATTCAGCTTGATTGAGTTTAGCTTCGGTAGTTTGTGCTTTTATCTCTTTTGAGATGATTAAAAACAATAGAGCAATTCCCACAAAGAAAAATCTTTTCATGCCGATCCCATTAATATAACCACACAAGTTACGACAATAAAATGAGGAAATGAATTTTTGAGGTAATTATCTTTCTCCTAAGACATTAACCTCATTCCTGCGAAATCAGGTACCTGACGCAGTTTTTAAAGATATTACGGTGATCTAAAGTGCACAGAGCAGATGAGTCTATCACTTCGTGCTGGAATAATTTGACAGATGTATTCTCTTTTTTTACCGGAATTACAGGAATTTCGTATATTTCGAAAGTCACATTAAAAAAATTCATTATGAATAATTCACTCAAAAAGTTTACTAACCTTGCTTTAGATGCAGAATCCAAGCTGGATAAATATGTTGAATATTGGAACACCGGTCACTTCGACAGGATTGAGAATGTCCTGTGCGAAGATTATGAAATGCTGGTGAGTCCCAATTATGAACCTTTAAAAGGTATTGAATCATTTAAGCAGTACATCCTGGGAATGAGAACGTCATACCCTGATTTCTATCTAATGATTGACGAAATGGTATGTGAAAAAGATAAATTCGCATCGATATGGTCAATAAAAGCCACCAACACGGGGCAGGGCATTATTCCGGCAACAGGGAAAACGATCAAAGTTCAGGGCATTTCGGTGATCCACTTGAAGGAAGGGAAAATTAAGGATGAATAGATTGCCAGTAACAATCTATTATGGATGACTCAACTTGGATATACTTTCATTCCGCCAAATATTAAACCTTACTGAAACGGAATTGACTTTCGTTTCATATTTGCAAACGCCAGTCCAATTGATCAGTTACCGCCGGTTTTAATTTGTCACAACATCATCCTGTTAATCAATTGTTTCAGGTGGTCAATTTGACCGGATTTTTCATTAATGGCCATCGTTGATAAAATTTCCTAATTTTGTACTGGCTATGGAGTTAGCCTTTATCCGCCTTTATAAGCTAATAACTCCTACTGTAGACAGTACTACAAATGTTTACGTAATAATCAGCATTTTATAAAAACTCAATTTCTATATAAGTGAACATCATTTTATAGATGGGCCGACCATCTTAATTTCATTTTTATTAATCTTTAAATCCACAGCATATGAAAATTATTGAAGTAGAAGCGATCGAAATTCTTGATTCCAGAGGTAACCCAACAGTGGAAGTAACGCTGGAGCTGGAAGATGGCGCGTCAGCACGTGCTATGGTTCCAAGCGGTGCATCAACAGGAGAGCGTGAAGCCTGTGAGCTTCGCGACGGTGATAAAAAACGCTATGGTGGCAAGGGTGTTTTGAAAGCTGTCGGGAACGTGAATAAAATAATCGCCAAAGAAATTATTGGTAAATGTTTCGTAAGTCAGCGTGAACTCGATCATTTGATGATCGAACTGGATGGCTCCGTAAACAAAACAAACTTAGGAGCAAACGCGATCCTCGCTGTGTCAATGGCTTATGCCCGTGCAGAAGCCATGAGCGCCGGAATACCGCTTTACCATTATTTGGGCGGGAGTAACGCCCACCTTTTACCCGTTCCTTGTATGAACATCATCAATGGTGGCAAGCATGCCGACAACAATGTGGACTTTCAGGAATTTATGATCGCTCCCCATGGTGCACCCACGTTCACGGAAGCCATACGAATGGGGATCGAGGTGTTCCATACCCTTAAATCAGTGTTGAAAGTCAAAGGATATAGTACAGGAGTCGGTGATGAAGGCGGATTTGCACCTGACCTGAAATCGAATGATGAGGCTGTGGAAGTTATTCTGGATGCCATTGTCAAAGCGGGATACCAGCCTGGAGAAGATGTGAGCATCTGTCTGGATCCTGCCGCCAGTGAGCTCTGGGAAGATGGTAAGTATAAACTCTTTAAAAGTACCGGCAAACTACTGTCAAGTGATGAAATGATATCGCTCTGGGAAAGCTGGGTAAAGCAATACCCCATCGTTTTACTTGAAGATGGACTGGCTGAAAACGACTGGACCGGGTGGCAACATCTTACAAAAACATTGGGGAATAAAATAGAAATTGTTGGCGATGATATTTTCTGCACAAATAAAGAGATACTGACTGAGGGAATAAAAAAAGGAGTTGGCAATGCCATATTAATTAAGCTTAACCAGATCGGAACAGTCACTGAAACACTGGAAACCATTGAAATGGCCTATAGAAACTCTTACAATTGTTTTGTGTCTCACAGAAGTGGAGAAACCGTCGACAGTTTCATTGCTGACTTAACAGTAGCAGTGAATGCAGGCCATTTGAAGACTGGTAGCGGTTGCCGTGGGGAACGCATAGAAAAATTCAATCAGCTTATGCGAATTGAGAGTGAACTTGGAAAATCAGCCCATTTCGCCGGGAAAAAAGCATTCAAAAATGCTTAATTCAACCACCGGATCTTCTTGAGACAGTAAAGATTCAAGTCGAACAGGCCCTTAAGAAAAAATTACCAGTATTTGAACATTCTATTTTCGGGGATCCTCACGATAACAGCCGTGTTCTGTATGATCAGTTAATCAGGTCGCTCACCCGGGATCCGGAAAAACTGAATGAAATCATCCGTTATAAAATTCATTCAATCGCTGAAAAGAGTATCCTGTACAATGAGCTTGCTCTGCAGGCCATTATCAGACGTGAGCAGGAAAAGAATGTTTTATTCAGGAAAATCAAATCATCAACGTATACAGGCAATTAGATCAAAACTTCATTAATCTTCATTTCTCTCTATTCCCATTTACCTTCTATGTCATCTGTTGCATGTTCCTGACCAAACTGATCCGTCCGGACAATCTGGCATAAACTGATTCATAAATAAAACCCTTGCGCTATTCCGTGCCCGCATATTATTATTCTGTCATGCAATTCCATCATTTTCCGAAGAACATATTGTGGAATACCGCCAGTTATAATTGTTTTCTTTGGGATGTCTTGATATATATCCCGTAAAAAATCCTGTTGACCCATCTTTTGGGTGCACAATGAGCGTATCCATAAACGAAATAATTTGAATGATTGTCTTTAAATGGCAAAAGCGAGCTAAACTAAGCGTGCATTTTGGATTGCGATGCATTTTCGGAGAAAAAATGATCAAGGGGAGTGGGAGATGTTTTAGTAATATTACAAGAGGTTTTATGGAGTAAAATTCTTGCCTAATAACTTCTGAAATGATACTTTTCCCCAAAATCCTGGCGCGTTCCTGGCGCACAACAAAAAACACCTACACAATTTGTCGTGTAAGTGTTTGATTCTTTTAAGACATAATCTGGTAGAAACCGGTTGTTTATTAGTGTCTCCATTAACAACCAGCCATATTTTTTCATATCTTTCGGCATCCAATTCCTGCGTTTTATGCGTAAGCTCGCCGCCATCATGTTCACCGACATCGTAGGGTATTCGGCCCTGATGTCGAAGGATGAAAAACTGGCGATGAGTATCCTGGAGAAAAACAGAAACCTGCATAAAGAGGCCATTGCAAAGTTTAACGGGGAGTACATCAAAGAAGTTGGTGACGGAACCCTGGCGATTTTTCACAGTTCTTTCGATGCAGTGAATTGTGCCTTTGAAATTCAGAAGGCCTGCTGCACTGAACGCTTCCTTAACGTGCGGATTGGCATTCATATCGGGGATATTATCGAAAGCGAAGGCGATGTATTTGGGGATGGTGTCAATGTAGCCTCCCGGATTGAGGCAGCCGGAGAACCAGGAGGGATTTATATTTCCGAAAAAGTGTACGATGATATCAAAAACAAGGCGGGTATCAGGGCGGAATTTTACGGAGAAAAAACACTGAAGAATATACCGGATCCGGTTAGGATCTATTCTGTTTCAGCCAGAGACATTAAAAGTATTTCAGAGAAGTCGCCGCCGATCATGGAAAGCCAGCCGCCATCAGGGATGGGAGTCATGAGATCCAGACAGAGCTTTTTCTCCCGAAAACGAACCCTTGGCATTGCTGCTATCATACTTCTTGCTGTTATCACTTTGGGTGGATATTTTTTGATCGGAAAAAAGCCAGGAACATCAACGTCCACAGCAGATACAGAGAAATCAGCATTGAAAAGCAAAAAACAGACCTGGACAAACTCGATTGCTGTGCTGCCGTTCACTGATCTGAGCCCTGATAAGGACCAGGAATACTTCTGCGATGGCATGGCTGAAGAGTTGATCAATGTTTTGACATACATTCCTGAGCTACAAGTAGTCGCCAGAACATCTGCATTTTCATTCAAAGAGAAAGAAATTGATGTCAGGGATATCGGAGAGAAGTTGAATGTGAAAACCATTCTTGAGGGGAGCGTTCGGAAATCCGGTGACCATCTTCGAATCAGCGCCCAGCTTATCGATGTGAAAAATGGGTACCATCTCTGGTCACAAACCTTCGATCGGGAATTGAAAGATATATTTGAAATCCAGGAAGAGATCTCTTCAGCAATTGTTGATGCGTTGAAAATAAAGCTCTTGCGTGAAGATAAGAGGCAACTGACGGAAAAACAAACGAGGAACCAGGAAGCTCATGAGTTTTATCTCAAAGGACGGTATTTCTGCTATAAAAGGACCGAAGAGGACATGAAAAAAAGTATCATGTATTTTGAAAAGGCCATTGCTGCTGACCCGGATTATGCCCTGGCACATGCCGGACTGGCTGAAGCTAACTTTTTACAGTGGTATCATAGGTGGAATAATTGGATGGATGGGTATGAATCAGGAAGACAATCGGCCCTTCGGGCATTGGAACTGAACAGGGACCTGCCGGAAGCCTATGCAACACTGGGTACTATTTTACTCTATGCTGACTGGAACTGGGAAGAATCGCAAAAAATGTTCAAGCAGGCAATACACCTGAATCCAAACTATGCTACTGCTCACCATTATTATGCTGAGTTACTGAGTGTACTGGGTGAGAATGAAGAAGCACGGGCTGAGATCAACTATGCCATCGAACTGGATCCGGTGTTCATCATGCAACTGCTTGTAAGCTACAGCATTTTTATGTATGAACGCCAGTTTGATGAAGCATTGGAGACAGTTAAAAGAATACAAGAAGTAATTCCAGGGAGTGATGATTTTCCGTTTTATCTGTTTTTCGTGACTTATTTCCATATGGGAAAGGATTCCCTGGCGATAGAAGCTCTCCAGAAAAGTATTGCCGGAGACACATCCGTAATAAAAACTGTCAGGTATGCTTACGACAAGTCAGGGATGAATGGCGTATTGAATTTTTTAATTGGGTGGATGAAAACAAAATCTTCGCGTGCATACATCAATATTGCCTGGTGCTATTCTATGCTGAAAGAGAATCAGAGTTCCCTGATCTGGCTGGAAAAGACAATGGAAGATCGTAACCCTGACATCGTATTCATTGCGATTGATCCAGATTTTAAAATTCTTCGCGATGAGCCCCGGTTTCTTGCCCTGATCGATCAAATGGGCCTGACTCCATACTATGAATGGGCACAAAAGTAAGAATCCAAGATCCCTGCAAAATATTTATCTGTGTCCACGGATTTTGTTGGTAATTTCCCTTAACTCCTGGCGCGTTTCCTGGCGCGGCTTAATAATGTAACGATGGAGCGATAGAGCTATGGAGCGAAATTCGAAGGATTCCCGAAATATCTTGTTCATTTGAATGGCCAGCTTGTGACTTCTCTAATCCAATATATATTCTTCATATCCCTCTTTAAATGGCTGGAGAATCCCGTCAAATTGACCACCTGAATCCACAGCAAATTGACCACCTCTGAAAAGGATACTTCCCGGGTGTTTTCCAGTGTAAACTGTCCACCCCTTCTTTGGAGGAACATGATCACCTATTTTCGGATATTTTAATAGGCATGGACAGGATAGAAATGATTATATTTGAAGCAACCCATTCATTGTAATAATCCTGTTACTATGTCACCTTCAGTTTATCCAATTAAATTAGGCCTTACCACCTGTTATTTGATCAAAGACAAAGGTGTGATCCTCTTCGATGCTGGGATGCCCCGGAAAATAAACCGCTTCAATAAATCACTTGCGAAAATACCGGTTGATCCAACCGAGATAAGCCTGATCATTCTGAGTCATTCTCATTTTGATCATGCAGGAACGGCAAAGGACATCCGTGAATTCACAGGAGCCAGGATTCTTGTCCACAGGGCAGATGAAATTCTCCTTGAACAGTCAAAAACGGTTTGGCCGAAAGGCGTGACCACGTGGGGAAGGATATCTGCCTTTATTTTTAAAATAATGCTAAAACGTACCATGAAATATCCGGGTACTAAACCCGATATTGTAATGGACACTGAGGAATTTTCACTCAGGGAGTATGGCGGGATCAAAGTTGTCTATCCTGCTCACGGACGTCCATTTCATCCGGACAGAATGAAAAAGAGCCCGGATTGAATTAGTGACCGGATTCTCCAGATGGTACTTCCTTATTCTAATGTTCTTTATTTTTAGTTCAGTTAATCAGGAACAGCAAAGGTTGATATGGAAACCATTGGAATGATTTTTTGTGGTCTGGGGCTGTTTTTCATCGGATTCAGGATGATCAGCCAGAACCTGCGGCAACTGACAGGCAGTCGCTTCAGGCGCATGGTCGGACAGGCCACGAGGAACCGTTTCCTCAGCGGCCTGACGGGATTCGTTTCTGGGGCTGTCACCCAGAGTGCGATGGCATCAGCATTCATCACCACAGGTTTCTACAGTGCCGGTCTGTTTGGTTTTGGCCGTTCGCTCACGATCATCAACTGGGCCAACATAGGCACGGCCCTGTTGCCTTTCATAGTGGTTCTGAATATCAAGGTCCTGGTCTACTACCTGATTGGGCTAATCGGTCTGGCCTTTTTTCTTCATCTTGACCGGACCATCCGGCTGCAGGCTATGCTACAGTTCCTGGTGGGTCTTGCATTGCTTTTCCTGGGGATTCTGTCGCTTAAAAGCGCATCCGGCCCTTTGCAGGCGATGCCCTGGTTCAGGGAAGCTCTCAAGATGTCATCGGAATCCATTATCCTGCTTTTCCTGTCCGGCATCGGACTCACCATCGCAGCGCAATCGGGGCCAACGGTCTCAGTGGTGGCCCTTTCCCTGGCATCGGCAGGGATACTTTCGATGCCCCAGACACTGGTCGTAGTGATAAGTACCGGTATGGGCTCGGCCATTAATATCCTGATGTTGTCCTCCCGGCTCAAAGGATTGGTCAAACGGCTCTGCCTGTACCAAGGTATGTTTAAATTTACCGGGGTGATTTTAATCGTCTTGCTGCTGTGGCTGGAATATCTTCGTACAGAAGGCGGAAGGCATGCGCATATTTTGTCGATGATCACTGACAAACCCGGACAACAGGTCGCCTGTGTCTTCCTGGTTATGCAACTCCTCCCTGCCCTGTTGCTGACAGCAGTCAGGGAGCCGGTGAAGAAGCTGCTTCAGCGCGTGTCACCAGTCACGGCTGGTGATCGACTCGCAGAAGCTGAGTACATCAACGACCTGTCCCTCAGCGAACCGGAAACTGCGCTCTATCTGGTTTACCGGGAACAAATGCGGCTGATGCGCCTGCTGCCTGACTATCTCATCCCCATCAGCCCCGACCGTGCAATCAAGCCTTTCATCGACCAGTCGGTGCTTCATGAAGGTTTTCTCCGTTTGGATTATCAGATCACTCATTACCTTGACATACTCTCGAAACAACCTACATCCAAGAGCATCCAGGAAAAGATGATGGAAACCCGGCAGTTCTCTTCTTTACTAAATGAACTCGAGGCCAACCTGAGGGAGTTTTCGGTGACCGCTTTGTCTGCACCAGGGGCCCTGTTAGATAAGCCTCTGACTATCCAGATCATCGAATCGCTCCGCACCATTCTCGACACCTCGATTGAGAGCTTAGAAAATCCTGACCGTTCAGGGCTGGAGATCATACTTTCGATCACAGCCGACAGAGGTGAACTGCTCCAACAGATCCGGCAGGATTTCATCCAAAAAAATGCAGATCTGGACACTGACCAGCGGCAGTCCCTTTATAACATGACCATCCTCTTCGACCGCGCCTGCTGGCTCCTGCATAAAATGACCGTCATCCGGCTGAATTGGACAGAGTGTGATACGATATAACTTAGTTGCCAAATTACTTAAAATTTTAATGTAGCCTTTAACGCTTCATAGGGAGTTTTCCCCAAATGTGTTCCGTGGTGCATAAAACGGACAAACTGATCACCCTTTAACGGTTTAAACTGACCACCCGATTTCCGGAGCAAATTGACCAGCCTTTTTTTTCAAGGCTTTGTCCACTTCCGGAAAAAAGGCGATCAGTGCTTTGTACCTTAGCTCGTATTCAAGAGGCGGATTGGCCTTAAAGAGCAACTCCAATGCGGAATCGCTCATGCTCAGGATCTCTTCCAGAGATTTGTCCATGGCAATAATCTCCCGGATAAATCGCTTGACTGTGTTGCGGCTCACTCCGGTTTTCTTGCTGATCATTGACTTGCTTACACCCTCGGTGTATGCCTGTAAAATCTGTTTTTCCAAATAGAGATACAGGCTGACCAGATCAACTAAAATCAGCAACAAATAACAGAAATCGTACATCGGATATCCCCCAATCGACCATCGGAAAAAAAACGAGGGTGCCTCACTGTGGAGACACCCTCGCTGTTATTGGTTGTTTGATCCTTACCAGACTGGCCAGGTATCAGGGAGTACATCCTTCTAGTGTGAGGGAGAATGTGATCTCACCGCTTTCACAGTTCTCTCCCATCAAATTACCTGTGAATAAATAAGTTCCGGCTGGATAATCTCCCGAGATACGCAGCGGGTTTTCTGCACCGGCAAACTGATACTGCAACCCGTCGATCAGCGAGTAATCGGAACCGTCCCATTTGATGTATAACATCGGCTCATCGCCGTTGATGATATTCCACATCACCTCTTCCCATCCTCCGGAAGCACTTTCATTCACTCCTCTTGCATCCCAGTAATCCCAGAAATTCTGATCGGTGACCTCATCCAGGGTGAATTCATTCAGGGTGCCTTCTTCCAGCGGAACGTTCACAGAAAAGACAGCATCGAAATAATAAAATGGGTATTGTGGATTAAGGCAGATGGTAAAACTGAATGTTTCACCCCCGTAATAATCTTCCCAGTTTTGCTGATCGGGGGAGGCCAGCAGAAAGGGCTCGCTTATCACAGGGATGTAATCTAAGTAGAACAGGAAGTACTGTCCCCAGCCGATGTTCTTTCCCTTGCCGTTCTTCCAGTTTTTGCCGCCTTCTTCGGGAAGCAGCCAGGCGGATTCATGCACCAGTGTGATAGTACCGTCGGGATTCACCACCTGTTTCTCAAGCTCCACATGAAGAGCGAAATACCAGTCAAACGCCTCGCATTGCCAATCTTCAGAAATATCAATCTCGAATCCCAGCGGTTCGCCACCTGAAAGGTACCAGTGGTAGGGGAACTGGCCTGGAGCAGGTGATGGTGGTATGGGATCCGCAGCATAGAGATGCGCCTCAATGGCGTACCAGTCTCCCAGAAGGGCGGGATCCAGGTTCACATCGACATAAAGGGTGGAGTTGGTGATATAGATCTCGGACTGGCCTATCAGGGTCGTCTTACCCATGTAGATGAGCAGATCGAAGTCCGACATCACTTTCAACACCGCCTGGCTTGTGGATGAGGATTTGAGTTCTTTTGTGTCGTCTTTCTCACAGGATTGAAACAGACTTCCTGCCAGGATAAAGACGGACAGCGTGATCAACATCGTTACTTTTTTCATAATCAGTCATTTTCTAGGTTTATAAATACGGATTCGTTGGACAGCATTTTATTGCCATATGGTATCAGGAGAATAAAACCAATCGGAACGCTTTGCGGAAAAAGGAAACCCTATAAAATCGTTTAAAAACACATCCTTTAATCCCGGAAAACATAAAAGGTAATATAGGGGGATGCAATTTAGAGGGATTCTAAGGTAGAATAATGCGTGTACATGAGATAAGTGTTGTTTCCCCTCCCTATTGTCATTCCTGCGAAATCAGGTGCATAAAACGGACAAACTGATCAACCTTTAACGGTTTAAGCTGACCACCCGATTTCCGGAGCAAATTGACCAGCCTTTTTTTTCAAGGCTTTATCCACTTCCGGGAAAAAGAGGATCAGTGCTTTGTACCTTGGCTCGTATTCATGAGGCGGATTGGCCTTAAAGAGCAACTCCAATGCGGAATCGCTCATGCTCAGGATCTCTTCCAGAGATTTGTCCATGGCAATAATCTCCCGGATAAATCGCTTGACTGTGTTGCGGCTCACTCCGGTTTTCTTGCTGATCATTGACTTGCTTACACCCTCGGTGTATGCCTGTAAAATCTGTTTTACTTTGCTCATAACGGTCAATTTGTTAAGCATAAATGATTAAATTAGTTTGCGTTAAGCATACCAACATTAAGCATTTATGCTTTCTGAAGGGAAGATAAAATTAAAGAAAAGAGGTGGTCAGTTTGCTCCGTTCTGAGGTGGTCAGTTTATCCGTTTTTTCCAGCTCAGGTCAAATAATTTTGATTTTCTAATAATTTGGACACGCCGATGGTTTTAACTATCTTAGGCCGATATATAAAGACTACCCCTATTCATTGATTGTTAAAAGGTTAAAGTGGTCGGCCAATACCGGCGAAAGGTTGGCAATATAATCGGCCTGTCTACATAGAACAAGTTAGTCCCTTATGCAGCGAATCGAATAACCGTAGTCCTTGCCGCTGCCGAAGCGTATCACATTACTGGAATTGTTGTCCAGGACCCGGCTCCAGCCGTAATAGAAACTGTAATTCGTGCAGGACCAAAACCAGGAGATTTCACCCAGGTTAGTGAACCCCGAACTGGAGCTGCGGATGCCTCCCGGAAGAGCTGTAAATCCGCTTTCATTGGTCGCATCTGTATTCGGTGAATACCAGTGCGCATACTCCGCTTCCTTCATTTTGCCCCCCGCAACGGTAGAGCCTCCGAGATAATTGATGAGGATATCCCATTCTGCATCGCTGGGGACATGCCATCCAATAGGACATATCCCCTGCACGCCGCTGGGAATTTCATTGCTCGTAAATTCCCCGTTCATGATGGTGGACCAGTCGTACAACCGGCCGTAGGTATCACAGTTGGAAGGATCATTATCATAGCACCAGCTATTCCCGGTGGCGTAATTGAGGTTTTCTTTCATCCAGCATTGGGAACCGACCAACACCGTGTTGTATACCTGTCCCTGGTAGGTAAAGGTGGGTATGCCCGGGCAGGGTTCGCTGGTGACGGCACCAACGTTTACCGATATGTAGTCATTCATTGTTTCTTTATCAGTGCCGTAACTGTTTGTGACTACAAGCTCAACGGAGTAGGTTCCTGAGGTATAATAGGTGTGCGAAGGATTTTGCTGGTTGCTCATGCCCCCGTCGCCGAAATCCCACTGCCAGCTTGTCGGACTGTTGGATGACTGATCGGTGAAGTTTACAGTTATTGGCGCTATCCCGCTTGTGGGACTGGCTGTAAAAGCGGCAACCGGCTCTGCATTTCCTCCTCCTGATGATGCTACGGCAACCTGGTGTGTTTCGGAATCAACAAGGCCATCAGAATCTTTTACCTCCATTACCACCATATAATTTCCTTGCTGATCAAATTGATGAAACAGAATCTTGTTACTTGACCAATCACTATCCCATATACCGTTATTTTCCCAGTCCCATCTGACCTGTAAACCTGTCACCAGATCTTCTGCATCCGAGCATCCGGAAGCATCGAAGGTGAATATCGTGTCTATGGTTCCAGTCGATGGAATGATTGAGAATATTGCATTTGGAGAAGTGTTCTCCTTTGCTTCCTCTTTGCAGGAGTTATATAGCATAACAAAAGAGACCAGCAATGAGATTACCAGGAACTGAGATATTCTATTTGTTTTCAATGGACTTGGATTAATCGTTTTCTGGCAGAAAATTAGATAATAATCCAAAATGATAACAAATGGAGTCCTAATTTAGAGCCATTCTTATTTTATGTACAAGATTAGCCAGGCCGAGCATCCTGACCACTACATGCCGGTTAGTCTGACCCATTTAATCCATTAAGAATTAATTCACATGAGGGGCCACTGACATCCAGCCTTCGATGGTCAGATCTACCGGCTTTTCCCATTAAATCAGGAAGAATTTTCAAACTTGAAGTCGCATTTTGCGACATCAAATTGATTGATATATATTTCAGGTAATAACCTTAATATTAATTTGCTTATTTATGGCTATAGCCTTGTATTTGCATTTTGTATTTAAGGATTTAACCTTTCGTGGAGAATCCGCTCAATCTGACCACCTGATTCCGGAATAAATTGATCAGCTCCGGCGGAGTTTCTGACCAGTTTTTTTACCTTTTTTCAAATCGTATTATTCCCCCCGAAAATTGAGACAGTCAGCTAAGATAGATTTTACTAAAATCCAAGACCATTAAAACATAATCATATCATTATGGGTTGGAACTCGGATGTTCAGGTATCAGGATCTCTTTTGGATCCTGGATTAGAATGTTTTTAGGCTGGGAGATTAAAAACGAACCGATTAAACATTCTCCACCTGGAGGAAGTAGTGGTATGTAGCCCAAAAAGATAATACCAATTAAGAATCCCTTTACCCTGATACTTATTTTGTTCTCTTAATTTATAGCTGTAGATTTACTACACATATTCTGACCACATTATTTTCCGTAACATGTTACGGCGTACTCAATTGTTGCAATAAATATTTTATCAAACCATGTCCATCAGAATAATTCAATGGAACATTTCATCTGGTTCTAATCCCACCGCTATTGCAGAATTCCTGACTGACATGATCAAAGAAAAAACCGTTGTCGCTCTCCAAGAGGTTACACAGAAACACATACACATACTCGTTCAAAATCTCATGCCCCAACAATATATTTATTCGTTGGACATGCGCCAACCAGGTAAAAACGAAGGCAGGAACCGTAAACTTGGTGTCGCCATTTTCACTTTTGGTGTTTCAATTGACTCATATAATCTTTTAGACCGGACAATCTTCCCAGAGCGAACTTTATTTGCAAGAATAGATATTGGCTCCTTCACCACTGGTATCCTGAACTTTCATTCACTAACAGGCGTGGGTTATAAGAAAGCCAAGACAAGTAACTTTGCCGCCATTGCGGATTTTATGGAAGAAACGAGTAATCAAATGGATTTTGCCTGTTTTGATGCCAACGAACCGGAAATTGATTCCTTCGACGAAAACAGTGTGAAATTCTGGGATAATAAGGATAAAGGATTTTATGCAAGCCTAATTCTTGGTAAAAATAGGGTGCATCCATTAAATGATTCCTTGCGGACTTTATTAAAAAATAATGGTACTACAAGCGTAGATACTCCCCTGGCTGTATCGTATATGGCCCAAAACATTCCCCGTCGATACGATCACATTTATCATTCAGAAAAGTGGAATGTGTTAAATGTTCAATATCCTTTTTCAGAATCAATCGAAGCCTCAAGTGATCATTCAGCAGTTATTGGGGATTTTGAATTTAAGATTTGAATTTTCTTGGGCTTATTCTGTTGTTATCCGTATTATTCCCCCCAAATCAGGACACTTATCTATGTTGGATTTCACTAAAATTCACGGCCAATTAGACACAACAATATCATTTCAGGTTAGTGCCTGAATGTTACGGTAGTTGGATCTCTTCTCTCCCACTATTTGGGATATTATGTAGCCGGCAAATATTAAATAGTTGATCCTTAATAATTATTAACATATTGATTGTTAATAACTTATGTTCTTT
>ENA-UOWG01000041-UOWG01000041.1-activated-sludge-metagenome-genome-assembly--contig:-NODE-41-length-253356-cov-8.181286_pt1 | contig 253356 bp, 182 predicted proteins | sample MGYA00238147_ERZ761563 | MGnify/ENA primary metagenome ERZ761563 (study PRJEB28884, sample SAMN05720216) | anaerobic digester metagenome | isolation source: active sludge of municipal...
AAGACTTAACTTTTAATTGGAATCTCGGAAAAGTGAATTGTTAAGGATTAACTAATTAATAGTTTTAATGTTACCTTTTTCAAATTGCTGCTTAAGATTATTTTTATCGCTAATTAATTCGCCTGTTCTGTCCCAAGTGCGTATAACATAGAATTTCTTTGGCAAAGAATTAAAGCCACCAGGGTTTAGAAAATGAATTTTAATGGAAATGAATTGTTTACCTTTTATCGATTGTTTTCTGACCTCTTGAAGTCTTTCCTTATTATAATCAAATTGAAATGCTGTCTTTTTTGTATTGAAGAATAAGTCTAGGGCTTTAATGATATTTGATTTTCCGGAATCATTTTTGCCAGAAAAAATATTAAGGTCTTTAAGATTTTCAATTCTACAGTCTTTTAATGATCTATAAAATTGAATTTCTATGCTATCTATAATTTTCATGGTATTAAAGAATCAACAATAGAAAACAACACTATACGATTTTCTCTGCAAGATACTTATAAAGTAAACATTGAGCAAAATCCAATACATAATTGCAGATAAAATTGAGTTAAACTAAGCCGCCTGAGAATCAGGGAGAAGTGTTAAGGAATTCAATATCTTTTTCTTTTGCTAGAATAAGAAAAGATACCAATAATGATTTGTGGATGACCAAGTCATGTATGATTGCCAAAGATACTATTCCAAGACAGGTGTAGTCGATAAATAACGATGAGTATCTAAGTAATACGAACAAAAAAAAGGGAGCCTTTCGGCTCCGCTTTTCTAGGACATCAGGTTTTCATCCGCGAAGGACAGGTAGGTATCCGGAGTGAGGATCAGGTGGTCCAGCACCTGGATATCCAGAACACTACCGGCCTGGATCATCTTTTTGGTGAGGGCCTGATCAGCAGCAGAAGGTTCCGTATTGCCGGATGGATGGTTGTGGGAAAGAATTATTGAGCTGGCATTTGCCAGCAGGGCTGTGGAGAAGATCACCTTCGGATCCGCCACCGTACCGGAAAGACCACCGATGGAGATCAGAGCATAGCCAATGACCTTGTTGGCCCGGTTCAGGCAAAGGATATAGAAGGCTTCACGGTGCGAGAGGTCGGAACCCCAGACATCACGCAGGATGTTGCTGGCATCCAGGCTAGAGGAGACCTTGTTGCAGTCGGTGTAGGAAACTACTCCGTAGTTCATGCGAAGCTCGCGCACAAAAGTTTTGAATAAAGGCAATTGTGTTTTCATGGGACAAAAGTTTTGTGCAGCCGGTGAAGGCTGCTGGTTAGTAAAAAAAATTGCCGCCACGAACACGAGCAGGATAACATTGGGTCAAGGATCTATGTCAGGTTTCGAAGCATGAGAAAATGAACAGACCCAACGGGTAACAAAACCGGAAAAAGATACCGAAAATCCGGTGCATGTTATCCTTGACGAAATTTTAGACTGCGAAGTAACTTTGCAAGTTTTTGATGAGTAACAAGCAGCAGGAAGGTGGGATCCGGAGGGCAACAAGGGAAAACCGGATGGGCAGGAAATTACCAAATGCATTTCCAATAAGCGGATAATCAGCGCATAGCATCGGGCAGAACAAGAGGGCAAAGGCTCTTTTTGCTTCGTTTTCTACCTAGAAAAAGAAGTCGGCGGGATTTCGGATCCGGAATTCCAAAAAATAAGCGGCTAAATTCCTCGAATTTAGACGCTTCCGCTGGTTTAAAAGGACTGCAAGTCCTTTTTTATCTCATAATCCCCCGCGCCGCCCTGAATAGAATCGGTAATTTCCTGTATCAATTTTGCGTGTTATATGTAAGAGGGGAAATTATTAATTTTCATATATTTCTCCCGGAATGATTCTCTTACGTGAGAATTACCTATCCCCAAAAATGAATCTGAATTCCTAGTAAAACTTCTAAGAGAAGCCCTGGAAGACTTTATAATTCATAATATCGTAAGTCTCAAAAAAAGGAAAGGAAGGATAACCTAAATCACTTTTATACAGTGACTATTTGTGCACTAGCTATACTTGAAAAGAAGGCATTGTCTTTCTTAATGAGGGAACTCTGAACTATTTGATATAATTGTTTCAGAGAGTTATTAAGATTGATAATTTCAATACTTTTTCCTAAGAAATCCAATTTTCGTTTTTGGCTGTTTAATTCATCAAAAAATGATCTTGAAGCAAATTCAATTTTATCAAAGTCTAAGGTAATACTGGATTCCGAAGTTGTCGAAAGAAAAGAAAATAATATTCTGACATCCTCCCGGCTTATGAGGCTTGACCTCTTAAAATAGTCTGAAAGATAAATATGTTTATTTGACATAATGATATAAGTTAAAGACATTAGGCGGTTTATTTAATTTCATAGAAACAACGGTACCTTGCCAGAAGTAATCTTTTATTTGCATCAATTTTTTTTCGTGCTTGGCCGTATGTACAAAGCCTGCGTCACCAGAGATTAGTATGAATTCCCCATTTATCTCATGATTAGTAATAGCGTCCCTAATGTTTTTAATACCAGTGCCACGGATCGAATCAGGATCTCCAGTTTTAGCAGAAAGACCTTTCTCGATAACCTTTTTCAAGGCATCCATACTATCTAATACATCACGACCCGCACTTTTCAAAGATCCTAAAAAACCTTTTCCATCATCGACGATACAAATTTCACAAGAATTTATTGCAGGCCAATATTGTGCAAAGATATAAATATTCTGAGCATTGGAATGTTCTTTAATATTATCCAAGCTCTCACCAACAAGAAATCCCATAGTATCTTCTGTGACAAATTGAAGAAAGATTTGATCAGCAATGATATTTGTTCTCAGTAATTGTAAGAAATGCTCATGGAGCTTGTCTAGCTGATTAGCAAGCCACTGGCTGTCTAGAGTGTCGATAACTAAATGAATTATCGGTAAATATGTTTTTTTTCGAAAGGGTTCCTTTACTTCAGGAATGCCGGGTGGAAAGCAAATAACATTTAAATATTCAGAACCATCACCTGATGTACGAACTTTTAAATGTTTCTTATTAATTATTGCTGCAATTGGAATTATTGAAATAGGTGTTACAAAAGAGATATTTTTAAAATCACAATAATCACCATCAGATAACGTATCTAAATAACGAAGATTATCAAATAGTTCTTTTAATCTATTGATTATATCGAAGTTACTGGAAATTTGAATCATTATCCTATTGATTGGTAATCGAAAACATAGGAATTCCTGGCTTACCTATATATTCTTGAATACTATCTATAAATCCAAGTTCTAATGCTTCATGGCTGGAGTACGTTTTTCTTGATTGAAACATCTTTAATACTTCTTTTGGAGTCTTTCGTATCTTATCCGCGATGATTTCAGCCATTTTGATTTGGTCTTTTTCAATGCTGTTTACTCTTTCTTTGAGGAAGTCAATTGTTAAAGATGCATTGCCCGCCACATTCATTTGAGGAGGATGTAATAAAAAAGTTGAGGCTTTACTTGCTGTCCTCTTGTGCCCAGCCAAAAAAAACAAGTTCGCACTCGAATCTAACTGTCCGAGATTATGCGTATGAATTTCTGCACCTTCTAATCCATTAAGAAAATTAAAAATAGATACTGCATGAAAAATAGTCCCACCATTAGAAGCAATATTGATGTGGAATTTCTTTATTCCCGATCTGATTTGGTCCGTAAGCAAGAAAAGCAAATGAGAAGTTGTTTTCTCATTTATTTCAGCAATGAAATTGATATAGATGACTTGTTCTTCCATTTTATACTTTTTGAAAAGTTATTTCAAAAATAATCATTTCATTCTATATTTCAATTTCTGATCCCCTTTTCCCCCGCAATATTTTCGCATTACAGTAAAAAACCTTAAATTTACCTGTTGATTTTTAACGATATCTATATTTTCTGCTCATGGACGTTTTTAATCTCCATAAGGAAATCATGAAGGACTACCGGTCCTACATCGAAAGCTTTATCAATATAAAAGACCAGAGAATCAATACCAAAGTACAGGAGGAGATTGAATCTGGCAAACTATGGCCGGAACCACTGATCCAGTTCAATCCTTCCTTCAAAAAAGGGGATTCGATTGATAAATTGATCCAGGACAATATGATCCATCCTGAGTTAAAGAAAATCTTTGGTCCCTACGATCTATACCAGCATCAAGTTGAAGCGATTAAACTGGGAGTAAAGGATAAAAGCATCGTGGTTACCTCTGGCACAGGATCCGGTAAATCACTTATTTTCCTGGCGACGATTTTCAACCACATCCTGAATAACAAAAAAGAGAAAGGAACAAAAGCCATCCTTGTCTATCCAATGAATGCGCTGAGCAATTCGCAGGAAGAGGAAATCAAAAAGTACGAGATCAATTTTCTGAAATCATTTTTGCAATCTGAGACAAAAATCGACCTAAAAGATAAATCCCTGGATGAGACCATAGATTTGTTGAAATCATATACAAAACAAGAGTTTCCAATTACTTACGCAAAATACACGGGACAGGAGAAAATGGAAGCCCGGCAACAGGTCGAAGAAGATCTTCCTGATCTGCTGCTAACAAATTATATGATGCTTGAATTGATGATGACCCGGAACACGGAATATACAATCCGGGAATCAATAAAGGATAATCTGCGTTTCCTGGTATTTGATGAGCTTCACACCTACCGAGGCCGTCAGGGATCGGATGTGGCCATGTTGATCCGAAGGATTTCATCACAGACCAAACACCCGTTGGTCTTTATCGGGACATCCGCAACCATGTCATCCGGAGGTACGCTCACAGATCAAAAACAGGCTGTCGCTGAGTTTACCTCCAAAATATTCGGCCAGCCTATTGATAATGAACAGGTCATCGGTGAAACACTCGCCACCTGTACAGACTTCAACGGTACTTTACCTACCAAAGAAGGGCTTTCTAGAATCCTTCAAGATCCAATAAATGTTGAGCAAAATGAGGCGCATTTTATATGTCATCCACTAGCGATCTGGTTAGAAAATAAAATTGCTCTTTTACACCACACAGATGGATTTACAGAAAGAAATAAACCACAGACGCTATCAGAGATAATAAATCAACTCTCAGAGGATTCAGGATTGGGTGCTGAAATATGCACGGTACGGATGAAAGAACTGCTTAAATGGACAGAAAATCTCAATGTGTTTGCTGTAAACAACAATACCCGCAAATCGTACCTGCCCTATAAGCTTCATCAGTTTATCTCGCAGACTGGTAGTGTGTTTGTTACCCTTGAACCTAAAGACATCCGATTAATTTCATTAGACGCTGGCCGGTATACAATCAAAGATGGTGCGGAAAAACCGGTTTTCCCTGTGTTGTTCAGTCGTTATTCTGGACATGAATTCATTTGTGTCACAAAGGATTTCGAAAATAATAGGTTACTTCCAAGAGAGCCTTACGAAATTCCTCCTCGAATTACTCTTACCGAACTGAGAGGAGACCCAGAAGTTGAAATTGAAAGAAGGGTGCTGGATAAAAAAGATTTTCCTGCCGGGTATATTATCATTCCTAATGAAAACGAGGAGATCTGGAGCGATAATGATCTTGATAATCTACCGGATAACTGGTTTAGAACCATAGCAGGAAATCGAATCCTTGATAACCTGCACGAATACCAGATTCCAAACAAAATCTATTTTAATAGTGACGGGGATTTCTCCAAAGAACCTGGTTATGAACTTTGGGGATGGTTTATGCCAGCTCCTTTGTTGCTTGATCCGACAGCAGGGATTGTCTTTGATATTAACACTAAGGATAGCACCAAATTGATGCGCCTTGGCAATGAAGGGAGAAGTACTGCTACAACCATTTCAACTTTTAATATTCTTCGGGCTCTGCATAACAATCAGGTGCCCCTGAAAGAACAAAAGCTGCTGAGCTTCTCTGATAACCGGCAGGATACAGCCTTGCAATCCGGACATTTCAATGATTTTATCCAGATTGGAAGGCTGCGATCAGCCATTTATCACGCACTCAAATCGGCACCGGATCAGAGCCTGACGATAGATATGATTGCCAATAAGGTTTTTCAGGTACTTGGCCTGCTGGAAGAAGAATATGCCCAATATCCTTCTGCTGATCCGGAATGGAGGGATGAGGAAAATGATAAAGCCCTGAAAGACTATTTACTGATCAGGATTTTGTATGACCTGAAAAGGGGCTGGCGCTACAACACCCCAAACCTGGAGCAATGCGGCCTTCTTGAGATTCAATACAAACGGCTTGATGAATTTGCCTCGAAGGAATCTTTCTGGCAAAACATTCCTTTTTTTAACTCCATATCACCTGAAGAAAGGTATTCTATCCTGTTGAACATCCTGAATTATTTCAGAACTCATTACGCCATTGATTACTATAAACTTAGCAGGACTCAGATCAGTGAGCTCGAAAGCCAGTTAAAGAATAAACTTGCTCCAGAAAAGCTCTGGTCCCTGGATTACAATGAAAAAATTGAAAATCCTACTTATTTGATAATCAGAAGCATTGGCAGAACGCCTCCTAATGTCTTTGTGGCCAAAGGAGGGATGAGAAGTAATCTGGGTAAATACCTCAGACGGATTTTCAAAGAAAATCAAATGGAAGTGCCCCGGGGAGAAGAATACCTTCAACTTGTTGAATCCTTGCTTGATACGCTTCTCATAGGGAACTTCCTGATGAAGGAGAAAATACGTGGAGACAGAGGTGAAGCCATGGGATACCGGCTTCGGCTGGATCAGGTTCTTTGGAAACTAGGTAGTGGTGATTCTGTTATGCTTGATGAAGTAAGAATTGCAAGTTACCGGGATATTAAGATTAAACCCAACCCGTTCTTCAAGGATTTTTATATCCAGGATTTCAAAAGTTTTAATAAACCATTCTATTCCCGGGAACATTCCGGTCAGATCAATGATTACAGCGAACGCATCAAACGGGAGGATGAATTCCGGCAAGGGAAAATATCGGCTCTTTATTGCTCCCCAACTATGGAACTGGGTATTGATATTTCCACGTTGAATGTGGTACACATGAGGAATGTGCCTCCAAGCCCTGCAAACTATGTTCAGAGAAGCGGACGAGCAGGCAGAAGCGGTCAGGCAGCCCTTATATTTAATTACTGTTCCCAGGGATCACCGCACGACAGAAACTATTTCCAGAATAAACTGCAAATGGTTTCCGGAACAGTAGTGGCTCCTAAGATCGATCTGACCAATGAAGAGTTAATTGCCGCCCATCTAAATGCCTTTATCCTGATGGAGTTACGATTGAATTCACTGCATACTTCTGTGGCTGAAATTCTCGATCTACAGGATAAAGAAAACTTATCGATTAAACCTGAAATTCAAAATTACATTCAAAACCAGTTACCTGTAATAAAACCAGGTGTTATTGCCGGTTTTACGAAGATGTTGGCTTCTATGTATGGCGACTTACTAAATTCCTACTGGTACTCCGATAATTGGATTGAAAAGCAGGTAGAAGATTTCTATAAAAACTTTAATGGTTGTTTTGACCGCTGGAGGAAATTGTTCAAATCAGCCATCAAACAGATTGAGCAGGCACGCATCATATTGGATGATGTTACGATTCAACCGGGTAATTACAAGAAATTTGAAGCGGAACGCATAGAGCGAATCAGCAGAAATATGAGAGATATCCTGTTGAATACATCAAACAACAGGAGCAACAATGAATCCGAATTTTACGTTTTCCGGTACCTGGCTGCAGAAGGATTTTTACCCGGATATAATTTTACCAGGCTTCCCATCAGGACCTTTGCGGGCAGCCGTGATAAAGGAGAGTTCATATCCCGTTCCCGCTTTATCGCACTGAGGGAGTTTGGACCCCGTAATATGGTGTATCACAATGGCGCCAAGTACAGGATCGATAGGATGATCATCACTCAGGCAGATGCCAGTCTGCACCAGGCAAAAATATCAGTTCCTACCGGATATGTTTTTCTTGATGCGGAAGGAACCGGGATCAATAACGATCCAATCACCGATATTCCTTTAAATAGCGAAAGTAATTTGGAGGTCATCAACACGTTGTTGGAAATGGCTGAAACCGAAGCCAGACCAGTTGAAAGGATTTCCTGCGAAGAAGAAGAACGTATGTCAAGGGGATTCGATATCGAACAATACTTCTCCGTTCCTAAAGGGATGGAATCCACTAAAAAGGTGACATTGTTCAGCGGCGAATTTGATTTACTGCATATTATCTATGCTCCAGCTGCCCGTCTGGTGCAAATGAACCGGAGGTGGAAAGTTGCCAAGGAAGGTTATGGCTTTGTGATTGGGAACATCACAGGACGGTGGAAACAAAAAAGGGAACTTGAAAATCCCGATCAAGCAGATCCTGCAATAAAGGTTCAGCTTTATACACACGATACGGTCAACCTGCTTTATATACAACCCGTTAAAACCTTAAAACTTGATGAATCAGGTGTAGTAACACTTTCCTATGCTTTAAAACGGGCTATTGAAAAAATATTCCAGGTCGAGGAGAGTGAAGTGGGGGTCTGGATCATGGGCAAAAAAACAGAATCCAATATTCTGATCTATGAAGCAGCTGAAGGGAGCCTTGGAGTGCTTTCGCAAATGGTTGAAAATACATCATTGATGAAAAGAGTATTTGAAGAAGCGTACCAGGTTTGCCATTTTGATCTTGAATCACAAACAGATACACGCCCTGATGAACCGAAAGCATCCTATAATAACCTTCTTTCCTACTATAACCAGCGACACCATGACCTGATCGACCGGCATGCCATAAAAGAGGCACTGGAACTGCTCATGACCTGCAAAGCGAATCAGACAACATACTTCAGGTCATTGGATGAACATTACCAATATCTGATCAAAAATTATGATCTAAACTCAGCTACGGAAAAACCTTTTATCGATTATCTCTATAAAAACGGCATCCGTTTACCGGATAAAGCCCAGGTCAATATTCCCGGTTATTACATTAATGCAGATTTCGTTTACATGAAGAATCAAACTGAAGCGGAAGCGCTGATATTTTGTGATGGAGGTGTCCATGACCGGACTGAGGTGCACGAAGATGATTTGCATAAAAGGAGATTGCTTCGGGATGGTGGATATGATGTGATTGAATGGCGCTACGATGAAACACTCGACAGCCTGATCCATCGCAGAAAAGATATTTTTAGAAAATTAAGGTAGATGAGAACTATGGCACATCGTCAACCGGGCACCCTGGTTTCTTTCCGCGGAAGGGAATGGATCGTACTGCCTTCGGACAATCCTGACCTGACCCTGCTTAAACCGCTGGGAGGATCGGATGATGAAATTACAGGAGTATATCTTCCGCTGAATATCCCCCAGGATGCTATCCGTGACGCAACGTTCAGGATCCCTCAGGTGGGAGACCTGAATGACTTTGAGACCGGAAAATTATTATTTGAAGCCACCCGCCTTTCTTTCCGGCACGCCAGCGGTCCTTTTCGGTGCATGGGAAAGCTCTCGTTCCGGCCTCGCTCATACCAGATCATTCCTCTTGTAATGGCTCTGAAGCAGGACTTTACCCGTTTGTTCATAGCTGATGATGTGGGGATCGGTAAGACTATTGAGGCACTGATTATCCTTAAAGAGCTTCTTGAACGGGGAGAAATAAAGCGTTTTGCAGTCATCTGCCTGCCCCATCTCTGCGATCAGTGGCAGGAAGAGCTCAAAGACAAACTGGATATCCATGCAGAGATCATCCGGTCATCCACAGTGGCCAGCCTCGATAGGAAACTGCCGGATGACCGGAGTGTTTTCCATCATATTCCCTACCAGGTGATCTCGATCGATTATATCAAATCCGAAAAGAGAAGGGATATCTTCCTGCTGGATTGCCCTGAATTGATCATTGTGGATGAAGTGCATACCTGCGCAAGGCCAGCCGGTACAAAGTCGGTCACCCAACAGCAACGCTATCATTTACTTCATGATATCGCAAAGAAAGAGGATCATCACCTGATCGTGCTGACAGCCACACCACACAGTGGCAAAGATGAAGAATTCAAGTCGCTGCTGGGATTTATGGATCCGAAATTTCAGGTGCTTGATCTCACCACTATATCCCAAAGAGAAAAAGAGCAGATCGCCAACCATTATATTCAGCGAAAGCGCGAAAATATCAAGCACTGGCTCAGGGAAGACACGCCCTTTCCGGAACGGATCGTAAGGGAATGGGCCTATACGCTTTCTGAGTCATACATGGAGTTCTATCATAACGTACTGGGCTTTGCCAGGGAAATGACCAGAACAGGAGATACTACCACCCGTGGGAAATATCGTTATTGGGCTGCCCTGGCACTGTTGCGAGGTGTCATGTCGAGCCCAGCTGCCGGACTTGAAATGCTCAGGAAAAAGGAAGCCGGGAAAGCCCCTGACGAAGATATGCTGGAACCGGAAGATGCACAGAATCCGGAAATTGAATCCCTTGAAAGTGGTTATGATGTCACCAATACCGTGTTGATCGAAAACTCCAACCTGACCGGACGGGAGAAAACAAAATTATCGCAGCTGGGTGATGAAATCAGGCAACTGTTTGGACCCGGAAGGGATTACAAGGTCAACGAAGCATTAAAGGTGATTAAAAGCTGGCTGAAGGATCCGGAAAAGATCCACCCCATTGTCTTTTGCAGGTACATAGCCACGGCTAATTATGTCAGTGAAGTGTTTAAATCGGAATTACCCGGTGACGTGGAAGTGCAGGTGATCACTTCAGAACTCGCTGATGAACAGCGAAAGGAAAAAATAGAAGAAATAGGCCAGCATCCTCGAAGGGTATTGATAGCTACTGACTGCCTCAGTGAAGGGATCAACCTGCAGAAATATTTCACTGCGGTGCTGCACTATGATCTCCCCTGGAATCCAAACCGGCTCGAGCAAAGGGAAGGCAGGGTGGACCGCTATGGACAGGAAGCCCCAAAAGTTCATGCCTATCTTTTGTATGGAAAGGATAATCCCATCGATGCCATCGTACTTCAGGTACTGATCAAAAAAGTAAGGGATATTCAACGCGATATTGGCGTATCTCTGCCAATCGGTGATGAGAATTATACCATCATGGAAACAGTGCTCAAAGAGGTGCTGATGAATGAAAATGTGGCAAGCACCCAGGGCAGGCAGATGAGGATCGATTTTGGAAGCAGTGCAGATCTGACGACAACCGAAGCGGTGATCAGCCGGGAACTGGAACTCGCCAAAGAAAAAGCAGTGCAACTCCGGAATATTTTCGCCCACACTTCGATCAAACCTGAAGAAATTGAGCCGAGTCTGAAAGAGGTGGACGAAGCCATCGGTGACAATCAGGTAGTCGAAAATTTTGTAAAAAATGCAGTCATCCACCTTGGCGGGCATATTCAACGACATGGCCAGGGTTATAAAATGGATATTTTTAACCTCCCTCCTTTCCTGAAAATCTTCTTCAAGAATCGGGATACGGTTTATGTCAGCTTCGATTCTCCCACTCCTGCCGGATTTATTTACATCGGACGGAATCACCGCTTTGTTGAACAACTATGCCATCTGATGATAAAGCTGGCCTTTGAACCGGATCAGCGTTATAAGGCAATTTCAAGAGCTGCTGTAGTGCAAACAGAAGAGGTCTTACACCGGACGGTCATCATCCAGTTCCGTGTCCGCAACGTAGTGAAGGAATCAGGAACCCGGCGAAAATACATCGCCGAGGAAATGTACCTGTGGGGATACAGCGGAACACCCCAAAGCAGGATTCTGACATACAACGAAGCCCGGGAACTGTTATCAACGGCAGTCAGCAGTGGCAATATTTCGACCGAACGGCAAAAGGATGAATTTACCAGGGAAATGTCAGATTTTGGGGCAAAGGAAAAAGAGCTGATTGCAATTACCGAAGAAAGGGCCGTTAACCTGGTAGAGGCTCACGGACGTTTTAGGAAACTGGTGGGCGGAAGGCAATATGAGGCGGTTTATCCGGTCTTGCCTCCGGATATCATGGGAATGTACATTTTGATACCCAAACCAAAATCGTTTATTTAACCATGCACTTTCCGGGAATAAGAATACAGGGCAATATTATCTCGGGTGAGATCCTTGAGAAGATCCGGGATGAAGAGATCCCTTTCCAGACTCCGGCTGATTTTGGATTTGACCGAAACACCCGTATCCGTGATGAAATCGGAACTGCCTGGGCAGAAGCTAAAGCGCTCTGGATGATATTCAAAGGGAAGCGGGAAAAGCTGGATGAATCGGATCCAGGAACCACGATCACACGGAAAATATGGATGACACCCTTTCTGCTGGAGCTGGGCTATGATCTGGAACCCTATCACCAAGCCAGGCTGGTAAATAGCAAAACATTCTTTGTCAGTCACCATGAGAATGACAGGGAAGAATTTCCGGTGCATATCGTGGGTGTTAACGACAAACTGGATAAAATCAGTTCTTCAGGCGTACCCCGGCTTTCGCCCCATGCGCTGATGCAGGAATACCTGAACAACACAGAATATCTGTATGGGTTGGTATCCAATGGCCGGCATCTCCGCCTGCTTCGCGACAGCAGCCGGCTGGCAAACCTTGCGTACGTGGAGTTCGATCTGGAGAAGATCATGGATGAAGATCTGTACACAGATTTCGCGATCCTTTACCGTCTTCTCCACAGTTCACGCATGCCCAGGAGTCAAGGTGAAGTGGAAAAATCGGTCATTGAATTTTACCATCAGGAAGCGATTGAATCCGGTGCACGGATCAGGGGAAAACTCCGACAGCGCGTGAAAGAAGCCATGGAGATCATGGCCAGAGGATTTTTACAAAATCCCGCCAATGTACAGTTCATTGAAAAGATCAGGACTGGCCGGGTAAAATCCAACGATTTCTACCATACGCTCCTCACGGTTATTTACCGGCTTATCTTTTTGACAGTAACCGAAGAGCGTAACCTGATCTTCACCAAACCGGACGATCTCTCGAAACGGAAAGAATTGGAAGCCTTCAGAAAGATATATACTGCCCATTATAGCATCGATCACCTGAGGGAACTGGCGCTTAAAAAGATTTTCATAGATGTACGGAAAGTGAACCTGTGGATGTCCCTGATTTCCACCTTCCGGCTCTTCGAGCCCAGGGGATACGGGGAAAAGCTGGGGATACAACCACTGGGAGGCGATCTTTTCAGCGACCGGGGCCTCATCTTCAATGACCTAGATATGGGTGAATTTCATCTGGATAATGATTCCACCCTGCAGATCATAGAGAAATTGTCGTTCATTGAAGAAAGTGGAAGCAGGATCAGGGTGAATTACGGGGACCTGGATGTGGAAGAGCTGGGTTCGGTGTATGAAGCCTTGCTTGAGCTGCATCCTTATTTCAGTACAGTCACTGATGAGGTGCTGTTTGGTTTTACGGAAAGCTCGGAACGGAAACTGACCGGATCGTATTATACCCGTTCGGACCTGGTGCACAAGCTAATTAAGTCGGCATTGGTTCCGGTGATCAGGGAGCGCATCAGTGCAAATACCAATAAAGAAGAAAAGATAAAGGCGCTGCTCGATATCAAAGTATGCGATCCAGCCGCCGGATCAGGGCATTTCCTACTGGCAGCGGCCCGGACTTTGGCCATGGAACTGGCCAAAATAAGGGCTGACGCGGAAATTCCAGAAGAAGCTGTTTACCGTAGGTCGTTAAATGATGTGCTGAACCATTGCATCTATGGTGTGGATAAAAATCCGGCAGCTGTTGAGCTTTGCCGTGTTTCGCTATGGCTGGAGGGACACAATGCCGGTCATTCGCTGAGTTTCCTGGAGCACCGGATCAAATGCGGGGATTCTATCGTAGGAGTGGACAAGCTGGAACGGCTCAGCCAGGGAATCCCCGAAGGAGCGTTCAGTCCCCTGACGGATGATGACCGGGCGTTATGCAGCCTGCTGAAGCGGTCCAACAACGAGTTTATCCGGATGGGGCAGACAAACCTGTTTGGCATGCAGGGAGCACTTGAGGATGACAGCGGAGCATTAGCCAGCGAAGTGCGGAAACTGGATGAGATACCTGACAACACACTGGAAAGTTACGAGCAGAAGAAAAGACTCTACGAAAAGATCCGTACCGGGAATCAATGGTGGAAAGACTGGACTGCCTGTAATTTGCTCACCTATGCCTTCTTTCAGCAATACACGGCTGGCAGGGCGGAGAAAGAATTTGTAACGAGTGAATTTTTAGCCCGCTTCCTTCAGGCTTCCGGTTCGGTGGATGCCCGATTGGAAGGACGGGCCAATGCGTATGGAACAGAAAACCGCTTTTTTCACTGGCCGCTGGAGTTTCCGGACGTATTTGAAAAGGGAGGATTTGATGTCATGCTGGGTAATCCACCCTGGGAGCGGATCAAGTTGCAGGAAAAAGAATTCTTTGAAACCAGGGATCCGGAAATTGCCAATGCACCCAATAAAGCAGCCAGGGAACGGTTGATCAGACAGCTTGAGCAGAAGAATCCCGAATTGTCTCGGGAGTATAAAGCGGAACTGCATTATTCCGAAGCTTCCTCGCAGTTCATCCGTGAATCATATCGTTTTCCTTTAGCGGGCAGAGGTGATGTCAACACATATTCCATTTTCTCCGAGTTAAATAAATCGCTTATCAATTCCAGTGGCAGGGCGGGATTTGTTGTACCAACGGGGATTGCAACCGATGATACCAATAAATATTACTTTTCATCCATAATTGAGGGAAATCAATTAGTATCACTTTATGATTTTGAGAACCGGAAAAAGATATTTCCAGATGTTGACAGCCGATACAAATTCTGTCTGATCACTATATCAGGAACTTCCCTCTCCAAGGGCCAGAAAGCGCAATTTGGTTTCTTCTTGCATGATGTGCTTGATTTGAATGACGAACTCAGGGTGTTCGGTCTCACCCGGGAAGATTTCATTCAGATCAATCCAAATACCAGGACATGTCCGATTTTCCGAACCTCGGTGGATGCAGAACTTACCGCCAGGATTTACAATAAAGTTCCTGTACTAATAAATGAGGAGAGAGGATGGAATCCATGGGGGGTGAAATTCATGGCCATGTTTCATATGTCCAATGATTCTCATCTCTTCAAAACCGAGCCGGAATTAAGGTCCATGGGATTTGAATTGAGAGGAAACCGCTTTGTTAAAGGAAGAGAGATTTGGCTGCCGCTATATGAATCCAAGATGATCTGGCATTATGATCACCGGTTTGGGACATATAAGGGGGTGGATTCAAGGACGAGCACACAAACTCCCACACCGACACTTCAACAATATCAGGATCCAACTCATATTATCCAACCATGGTATTGGGTATCATTAGAGGAGGTTCTACAAGTGACAGATAAGATATCTTGGTTTACTGGTTTCCGAAATATTACTAATACAACTAATGAAAGAACCTCCATTTTTTCATTAATCCCTGGTTCGGCGGTTGGTCATTCAATGCCGCTTATTTTTTCTGAATCAGTCCCATCAAATCAAGTCTGTATGATATCCAATTTTTCAACTCTGCCATTTGATTATTTTGTCAGACAGAAAGTTGGAGGCACTAATATGACCTTTGGATACATTCTCCAATTCCCAGTGCTTTCCCCTGACATTTTAAGTTCAAAGGATATTCATTTTGTCAGTACAAGATTTATGGAACTCGTTTATACTGCGTGGGACATAAAACTGTTTGCCGATGAATTATGGAAGGAATCAGATGAGGATTTAAAGAAAGAAATTAAAGCTCAGTGGGAAGACAACAAACAGGCCACCGGTGGCCATCCCTGGTCGCCTCCCGATTGGGCAGAGATTGAACCGGAGGGGATTCCCCTGCCACCCTTCAAATGGGATGAAGACCGCCGGGCACAGTTAAAAGCCGAGCTGGATGCGTATTACGCCAAACTATATGGTTTAACACGGGATGAACTCCGGTATATCCTCGATCCGCAGGATGTGTACGGTCCGGATTTCCCGGGCGAAACGTTCCGGGTGCTCAAGGAAAAAGAGATCCGTCATTACGGGGAGTACCGCACCCGGCGGCTGGTTTTGAAGGCTTTTGATAAGATCACGGATTTTGATGAGGAAGAGCATGGACGGAGGATGAGGCAGGTTTGGGAAGACTATCAAATGAGAGGAGAAAGGAGAGAGGAGAAAGGAGAGATAAAAATTCAAAAAGCAAAGAGCAAAGAGCAAAGAGCAAAAATAAATCCGCAGGGGAATACTTTATCCATGGCGGCGGAGAAGAAGGGAGTGTTTCGGCAGCCGAAGTTGTTTGAGGAGCCGCATTTGTTCAATCAGGAGCCGAGGAAAGTCGATCAGAATTGTAAAGTTATCATCCGTCGTGCGGATGGGACGGTATTCCGGTATCATATCACCCCTACTGCACAGAAAGGATATCTGACGGGCAATTACCGTCAGATCCTTCCCGTCTCGGCTTTGGCCCTGGCCACGATGGATAAGAAAGCCGGGGACGGGTTTGAGTTTGGGGAGGTGAGGTATGAGGTGGTGGAGGTGGGGTGAGAGAATTGAAATAATTTATAATTAATGTTATGAACGAGGATCAGAATATCGAAAAGAAATCTATTAGAGTTGTAACTTGTAACACCCCTGAATTGTTTATGACCACTGGGGATCAACGAATTAGCATGCCATCTCACCAGCATTCTTTTTTGCGGAGAGAAGATTATATGCACCCTTGATGACGACTTTTACTGTACTTATATTAAATCCCTCGGGAAGTTCTACTTCGGTAAATCCTGATCCCGAAATACCTTTTTTAACCTCAACCATCCGGTATTCGGTGAATGGTTTACCATCTTCAAGTTTGTCTTTTTCGAAGGTAAAAATGTAATCCCTATCATCAAAGCTGACTATGGCTTCGGATGGGAGTGATGTAACCATATTGCCAGATTCTTCAATATAGGCATTTACATACATACCAGGCAGAACATTATTACATTGGCCTGTTACAGAAGCATATACGGTAAATGTTTTATCACTGCTGACTGATTTTCCAGTTTGAGTGATTACAGCCTCATACTCCTTACTGCCATTGTTGACGAAAAACCTTATCTTTTGGCCAAGTGTAACCTTTTCAGCATCTTTTTCAAAAAGCGTCAATTCAAGAAATAGTATATCGCTATTGATGATTTCGAACAATACATCGGTAGGTGAAACATATTTTCCAATATTGATATTAATTGATTTTATAAATCCTTTAATAGGGGAAACCAGTGTAATTTCACTGTTTATGTTGTCCTCCCGGAGTAAATCCGGATTGATCCCGATAAGCAAAAGCTTCTGTTCCAATGACTTCACCATTGCAATAAGATTCTTATATTCAACGGTAACCTGTTGTACGTTCTTTTCTGAGTAAACGTCGTCCTTAAAAAGATCAGTATGCCGTTCATATTCTGCTTTAGCATAGGATAGCTTGTTTTTTGCTTCCAGGTAATCCAGTTGAATATCGACAAATTCCTGATTTACTATTACTGCAAGTGATTGTCCCTTGCTTACAGCATTCCCTGGCATAAGTGTCGTGGTTTTAATGAAACCTCCTAATGGCATGCAGACCGTCGCTATGTTTTGAGGTGTAACAGTAACAATTCCATTAACTTTTAAACTGTTACCAAGTGACCGGATTTCAATAGCACCCATCTGAATACCTGCCAGTTTAATCTGATCATCACGCAGTTCAACAATATCCTCGGGAATATATTCAACTTCAATTATTTCTGCGACGGAATTACTTCCGTTTCTGCAAGAACTCATAAAAACTACAAGTACCCCAATAAGCATAAATGCAATAAAACCTAATTTTTTCATATTATCCAGAATTTAAAATATTTTACCTGTTATATATTCAATCGAAATAATAGTTTGATTGTAACTATTCAATGCGTCCAGATAGTTCTGTCTGATGGAAAATGCCCTCCCCATACTCAGTACGTAATCAAGGTAATCCATTGCTCCAGCCCGGTAGCTCCGTGTGGCTTGCTCAATAATCAGTTCAGCTTCGGGTAAAGCCTGTGTTTCATAATAATTAACACTCGATGAGTATTTTTTATACTCATCAAGTAATGACTGGTAATTGCCAGTGAGTGATTTGGTAAAATATTCCGCATCTGTACGGGCAATGTCTTCATTGATTTTTGCAGCTTTTGTTCTTGATGTAAAGGGAGGAAACCACAACGGAATTGTGATTCCTGCCTGGAAACCCGTAAAACGATCATCTGTGCCAAAATCATGGCGCACACCTTCGATATCTTGAGTACCGATAATGGTCTGGCTGAAATATCCCAGACTTATATCAGGAAACATCTTACTCCGTTCAAGCTTTTTCGTTATTTGTGATACTTCAACCTGTTGCATAATATAACCCCATGATGGATTCTTTTCAGGCGAAATACTATCAACCGGAAATGCAGGTTCAATACGGCGTAATTCATTTTCTGCGGGTACCAGGGGATCATTACTATTCAGCATTATCATCAATTTACGGCTATATATGCCAATATCAGCAGATACTTTGTTCAACTGATTTTTTATTTCAAGACTTTGCGAGCGGGCAGTAATCATTTCCAGCTGGTTTGTTTCACCAGCCTTTGCCCTTAATTCAGCCGCTCGTAAAAAGCCACTGTAAAGGCTGTCCTGATAGGAAAGTAACTCTTGATTTGCTACCAGGTAAACGTTGTACCAGTATACCTGTTTTACCTGGGAAGCTAACTCCAGCTGAGCAACATTATATTGCCACTCACTACTTTTGATATATGCATTGGCCAGTTTAGACCGGTGGATATAAACCGCAGGGAATTCAAATGACTGGGAAACAATAAAACTATTGTCTTTATTATACGAATTGAACTGACCATATTCCGCATCGAGAGCTGTTTTAGGAAGATCAACGGCTGCTCCTTTCAATGCTTTTTGTACTTCAACCGAATAAGCTGCCGATTTTACTGAAAGGTTACTGTCAATGGCCATCTGAATGGCATCATGCAACGTTATAGTTCTTACTTCTTGTCCCATGAGGTTATTAGAGACTGAAAATATGCCAGTTAACAGAAGAATAGTTGCCAATTTTTTACCTGGTTTCCTGATTGGCTTGATTCTGAAATTAGTTGATGAAAAGAATATATAGAATACCGGAAGTATCACCAGCGTAAGAAGGGTTGCAGTGATGAGACCGCCTATTACTACCGTTGCCAGAGGTCTTTGAACTTCTGCTCCGGCTGAAGTAGATATAGCCATTGGAAGAAATCCCAGTGAGGCCACTGCTGCAGTCATAATTACAGGTCTTAATCTTGTGTGAAGACCTGTTAGAACTCTCGCTTTGATGTCGGTGATGCCTTCCTTTTCGAGACGGTTGAACTCGGCAATCAGGACAATCCCATTGAGAACGGCCACACCAAACAAGGCAATAAATCCTACTCCTGCCGATATTGAGAAGTTCATTCCTCTGGACCACAAAGCAAAAACACCTCCTATAGCCGACATTGGAACTGCTGTAAAAATTAAAAGGGATTGTTTCAAGGAATGGAAAGTAAAATAGAGTAATACGAAGATCAGAAGCAGAGCGACAGGAACTGCAATTGACAACCTCTTTTGTGCCGCTTCAAGATTCTTAAACTGGCCTCCATATGATACATAATAACCTGTAGGCAATGGTATTCTTTGATCTATCTGATCCCTTACCTCATTTATTACGCCCTGAATATCCCGCCCACGAACATTAAAACCGATGGTGATCCTTCGTTTTGTATTCTCCCTTGAAACCTGGGCAGGACCAGATTTCACCGAAATATCGGCTACCTGTTCATATGGAATTTGATGACCATCAGAGAGTGCTACGGTCAGGCTTTTTATATCATCAATGCTCTGCCGATAATCTTTATCAAGGCGAACAACAAGGCCAAATCGCTTTTCTTCATCAAAAACAACACCAGCCTGACTACCTGCGAATGCCGCCCGAAGAATGCTGTTCAAATCTTTCACCGAAATTCCATACTGTGCAAGCCTGTCACGGTTATATTCAACCTGCATCTGAGCCAATCCAGTAACTTTCTCAACGTTAATATCCTCAACACCAATAATTGTCTGAATAATATTTTCGACTTCAGCGGCTTTCTCTGCCAGGGTATTGAGGTCATCACCAAATATTTTTATGGCTATATCCTGCTTAGAACCAGTCATCAATTCATTAAACCGCATTTGAATGGGTTGCTGGAACTCAAATTTGACGCCGGCAAGAGGTATCAGTTTTTCCTCCATCTTTTCGACCAGCTCTTCACGGGTTTCAGCAGATACCCATTCACTTTTATCCTTCAGGGTAATGATATAGTCGCCGGTTTCCATAGGTGTTGGATCTGTTGGGATCTCACCTGCTCCTATTTTACAGACCGCATGTTTCACCTCAGGGAAATTCTCCAATAGGATTTTATTGGCCTTAATTACCTGATTCACCGTATTGGAGAGGGATCCGCCCTGGAGGGTAATGACACTTGAGGCCAGGTCACCTTCCTCAAGCTGAGGAATGAACTCTCCTCCCAAACGGTTGAACATCATCAGACTGATTATAAACAACGCTATTGCAGAAACTGAAACGAGGAGTTTATGTTTAAGTGCAAAAGTAATTGCCGGATTAAATATTTTATGGATCCAATCCATCAAACGGTCAGAAAAATTTGGTTTATGGCCTGTCTTTTTACTTAAAAATAATGCTGAAGCCATGGGAACATAGGTAAGCGAAAGTATAGCAGCACCAACAAGCGCAAATGTTACAACCTGTGCCATCGGACGGAACATCTTGCCTTCGATGCCTATCAAAGCCATTATCGGAAGGTATACAATCAGAATGATTATTTGTCCGAAAGTCGCTGAGCTCATCATCCTTTTTGCTGAATCAAGTACATTCTCATCCATCTGTTCCTGTGTCAGGTTAGCAATACCCGAAAGATGATATTTGCTCCTTGAAATCCTATGTACAACACTTTCCACAATAATTACAGCTCCATCTACAATAAGCCCGAAGTCGATTGCCCCGAGGCTCATTAGGTTGCCTGATACACCAAACAGGTTCATCATTGAAATGGCAAAGAGCATGGAAAGAGGAATAACAGAGGCCACAATGAGCCCGGCACGCAAATTCCCAAGCAATAAAACCAATACGAATATTACAATCAAGGCGCCTTCTATCAGGTTTCGTGAAACAGTGCCAATCGCTCGTCCCACAAGATCAGAGCGGTTGAGAAAAGGCTCTATCCTGACTTCATCAGGTAAAGATTTCTGTATTGCCTCGATTCGTGTTTCGACATTATCAATGACCTCATGGCCATTGGCACCTTTTAGCATCATCACAACACCTCCGACCGCTTCCGTTGTATCAACCACAAAAGCACCATAACGGGTAGCACTGCCAAACTGTACAGTAGCTATATCCCGTATCAGTAAAGGAATTCCAGAATTAGTTGTTTTGACGACAATTTTTTCGATATCCTCAATGGATTTAACCAGCCCGATACCCCTGATAAAATATGCTGTTGGATTTTTATCAATATAGGCACTGCCTGTGTTCTCATTGTTATTTTCAAGTGCTTTGAAAATATCGGTCAGGGTCAGATTCATACTTCTGAGCCTTTCAGGATTTACGGCAATTTCGTATTGTTTAACGAATCCCCCATAGCTATTGATGTCTGCCACTCCAGGAGTGCCAAGCATTTCACGCCTTACGATCCAATCCTGGATGGTACGCAATTCCATTGGGTTGAACTCCGCTTCATGCCCTTCTTTCACCACTAGCCGGTACTGAAATATTTCACCCAATCCGGTCGAAATCGGGGCGAGTGAAATTTGAGCCAGCCCCTGAGGGATGACCTCTTCAGCCTCCTTTAGTCGCTCACTCAATTGTTGCCTTGCCTAATAAACATCAACACCGTCTTTAAACACCACTGTTACAACTGACAATCCTAAACGGGAAATCGATCGGAGCTCAATTATATCTGGAATATTGGCTACAGCGACTTCAATGGGTGCCGTAATGAAACTCTCTACCTCCTGCACAGCCAATGACGGGGCGATTGAAATGACCTGTACTTGATTATTGGTTATGTCGGGGATCGCATCAATGGGCAACCTTGTTATGGAATATATACCCCACGAGATCAATACCACAACAAATAATCCTACAATAAATTTATTTTTAATCGAAAATTTAATAATGCGTTCTATCATAATGAAAAGGATTTAGCTTAATACCAGGTGTCTGAATCAAAATGCCAGAAAGCAAATTGATTACAGTTTAAAAATGAAAATATGGAGTATTAACTTAACTTGGGTGGTTGCCAGATAGAAACAAAAAGAGAAGAAATGTAGGCTGAGGAATATACCGAAATATACTTTTGGGAAAATGGGAAAATAGCAAATCCAATCACATTTTCCGTATGCACTACAGGACAGGTACAACAATCACATGTGCAAAATGGAGAGCAATGATCGGTATTGTCATGGCCATCATTTGGGATTTGTTGAGAAAGTCCGGATTTGTGCCATATATTCTCTTCAGATACCTCACTACAGGGAAATCCAGTCAGTACCAAAATATAAACAGATAATATGTATGCAAAAAGTTTCATTTGTTATTTGACGACAAAAGTATAAAAATAGTTCATGCAATTAAGTTGCAAAGTTATTTTTGCAATTCGAACAAACACCCTTCACAACCATATTAATGGTCTTGAGCTTAAAGTTAACAGGTAGGGAAATGAAAGGAATTGAAATATCTGTTAAGCAGAAGGTGTGTTTGCACTTTATGCATAGAAAATGCACATGCAGATCTTCGGGATCACAATTACACGTTTCCCTGCACAAAGAATATTTGACTGAACCTGTCCCGTCATCAATAGCATGAATAAGTTTGTTTTTCTCAAAAGTTTTAAGTGTCCGGTAAAGTGTTACTTTGTCTACCTTGTCAAAAAGGCTCTCAATATCAGTCAAACTTAGGGCATTTGTTTGTGCACTAAACATTTTCAAGACCAATTCACGCATCGCAGTAGGCTTGATATGTTTATTAATGAGTCTACTTTCTGAATCTCTCATGAATGAATTTCAAATAAAAATTAAAAATAGTGAATTGTTTCACACCGATGAACAATAAAGTTCATCAAATCACACATAAATCACTGTTAGCCATGTTTGCAGCTATAGGAATGAAATTTAGGATTCAACAATTCTGTAGACTTGACAAAGAAGTTCCCGGCAATAGATGAAATATAAAAAAACTTTAAAATGACATCCGTTTTCTTTTTTATATATATTTGTATCTAAATATAATAATATTATACTTTTTGTGTTTTTTTGTTGAGTTCTAAATTAATTCCATACAATCATGATAACATTTAGGAATAGTATTTTAATTTTTTCTCTTTCTTTGGTCATAGCACTGACCGGTTGTAATAAGGATGACACAACAATACCGTCTAATCCTGATCCCTCTGTGTATTCCGGTGAAATGATCAAAAACTATCAAGCTGCGACAAAAAACGATCCGCTATCAGTTCAATACCACCAGCAAGCTCTTCATAATGGCAATCATGACAGTTGTTATATTTATGTGCAGATGCTTAATCAATATGACAGTCTGTTCTCATTGAATTTTTATCAATATTGCCGTACTATTTACGCCAACAATGGAGGGAAGAATTATGATCATGATGGATGGAATTGGAATTTTAATAATGGTGGATGGAACCAAGGGAATTGGCAATGTGGGCTTGACACACTCCAGTTTCAAAATTGGAATGGATATGGGGATTGTATGACACATGATCGCCAAATGTATCTCCTGATGCAGGGATATGGTATGACTGGATATTTCTCAAGCCAAGCCAATCAATGCTTCTTCGATATGCAGACATTACGTGAAAATCATTACCAACACCATGATTATCACTGGTAGGATCTAGAGATGAACTTATACTATCTTAATTGATATAATGCAAGTCCCGATATGGCAAGTTATAATTGGAACTATAGACCAAATTTACCATTCTCTACCGATTTAAAGGGAACATTCCGGAGGGGGGTGAGTGTTAGTACAATGCGCAAGGGCTGCAAATCGCATAAAAGTAAGTTGTTTTCGACGTAAATTCAATCAATTATGTGCACGCAGGTCTAAAAAGAAACTTATCGCCATCGCAAGGAAACAGCACATAATTATTTATCTGTCACTGTAAAACAAACAGGAATATACTGCTCGATTCAAATTCTCCCATAAAAACCATGCAAAGGAAGGTTAAATATCTTCAAAGATAACTTAATGCGTTTTTAAATAAGGATTAATAGCCGATTAATCACTTTCCGGATGAAAACGGCAATATAATAGAAGTCATCCCCAAAAAACGCTGGCAGTTCGCCTACTTCCTGGCGATGATAGTGGACAACCTGATCCGTTCCATCCTTGAAGTTGATCAGCCACCTCCGGATCCGATACGGTGTCATGCCCGTGGATGCAAAGGAATAATCCATAACACGCTTGATTTGGATGATGATTCAATTGTATGGGAGTGTGATCAGTGTGGGGACTATGGAAGGATATCAGGCTGGCAGGAAACGAAATGAGATAATCTAAAGAAGTAATTCACAGAAGCCTGTAGGTACCTTATTTTCGGGAAAAAAGATGTTTTTTTGTACTGAGTTTGTAAGAAAAAGTAAATCAATGTGTTGCAAATCAAGAACCAGTGCAGGTATAAAATATCACTTTGTACTGACCCATCTGTTTTTGTACTGTTTGATCTTTTTTGAAAAAGTAATCCTGGCGTTTTGTACTGATTTGTACTGGTCTGTACGAATTTTTTACTTCATAAATAAATGATTATCAGTAAAATAATCTTTAAAGTACAAAATAACAAAATAAATGAGAGATTTTGGATATACTCTATTTGAAGCGGCTAAAATCAAATTGTCCGATGTACTCTGAGAAAGTCCTGATCTTGAAAATATCATTCTTGTCGAATAACATGTGCTCGCAATCATAGACCATATATCTTTTGAATGAGCCTGATTCTTTTCTCAAGGGCTTTGTTGTTAAATTTTTCCAGGTAGCTCTCCATCCTCTCCCAATTCACTTCTTCTTCCAGAACCGCCTCGTTGAAACGGAGTTCTGCAATATCATGCTCTGACTTATGGAAATCATAAATGTAAAGAAAATCCAGGATGGCCTTCTCTCTGTCCGCGATCCGAAAATTTCTGGTCATTCCGTTTACAGTCATTTCTTTTAACTCATATCCGAAATAATATGCCGGGCTTATCGAATAATACTTGTATGGCCTGCCCAAACAGAAGAAGCTTGCTGTCTTTTTGGTGGTGATGGAAGTGGAATCCAGGACATGCTCGGGAATCAATCCGTAAAACAGAAGCGCTTCCTGATGACTGATATACGAGGGAGCATAAATCGTATTGGCAACAAGATATTGAAAGTCGGTAATAGTAATGAATTCCTTGAAACAGTACCAGCTGTTCCTCAGCTTCAGTATGTATCCCTTTCTTTGCCAGTGCAACAGATTGTCACTGTTAAATCGAGGGAACACCAAACGGATGTGGTGAACAGAAAAAATTCCCTGCTGGAAAAGCGCTTCCTTAAATTGAAGAAAACTTAAATTCACATTAATGTATTCCAAAATATCCGCAAATATACGGATAAAATGAAATAAAATGTTTTGATTTACAATAAATATTTACCTGATCAGGTGAAGGCATGATCTGAAATGAGAACGCAGGTATTAAATTTTACTCTATAGCTGATACAGCTTCTAAAAGGGTACTTCTTCGGTTGGTATTAATTCTTCCGGCTCTTTCACCGTTTCCTTTTTGGAGACTTCAATGTACTCCATTCCATTTTTAATGATCCGTTCGCCATTGAAGCTCTGATTGAAATAATAACCCTTGAACTGACAAAACGCCTTGAGCTTCTTTTTGAACCGCTGGGCTGAAATAGAAGTCAGATGGATGGATTTAACATCTTCCTTATAATTGTCAAATACTTCTCCTTTAGGTATTTCAACGTTCAGATTCCTGTCATCACTGAAGAACTTTTCCGCCCAGTCAAGGAACGGTTCTCCCATTTCCTGGCGTAACCGCCTTTTAATAAGGTTCAGACCCGGGGCTTCCACTTTTCCGTGCTTCATATAAAACTGGACAGATCGTGCCATGACATTGTAGAATAAATTCCACTGCCCTGCCCCCCATTTGGAAGAAAATAGGTTTACATTGAATTCATCGGCAGGAGAGAACTTTTTATGATAATAGTCTGAAAATGCAATTTTAAACTGCCTCCGTTCATCGGATTCACCATTTCCGTGAAGCGCATGATTGGTGGATAGATAAATTTTTGGCGTCTTTTCTTTAGGCAGGATAAATGCCTGAATGTTCTTTTGATTCACAGTAACCTTACCGGTGATTACGGTATAAAAGAATTCAAAATCAACATCCATTCGTACATCGTCAATAAAGATCATATCTGAACGCTCATTTACCAGAGCCCAGATATGTGGATTGTCTGTCAGTTTTTTGGATTTTCCCTCAATGTAGATACTTTTGCAGACCTCATCAAAAGCAAATCCCAACAACGATTTACCGGTTCCTCCATTACTTTCACCTACTTCTGAGATACTGTTGTCCATTGCCACAACCGCCCATGTCCGGCTGTCATTCCTGAAATTGTGCAGCAGGTAACCAATGGCTGAGATTTTATTCAAAAAATGAACAACCTCCTCGTATTTCATTTCATTGGTTAACATGCTGTTTTCTACTTTATGGTACATCCGGCTGGTATTTAAAAGAAACCTGAGAAAATGGGAATCATGATCGTCATTGATGGAAAGATGGAATTTTCCGCTTTCGAAGTCCACATTAAATAATGGCTCCACTAGTGTCGGTGAAAAATTTATGACGTTCTCCCTCCAGATATAGCCCTCAAAGGAATCATAAGGGATTTGCACAATTTCATTACTAGATACTTTCCAGACAGAATTGTTGAAAAACATATATTGAAAATCGGGTCCGCTTCTGACGATATTCAGATCAATCATATCTATATTTGAAAGAGATGGTTCATTGAGGTACTGTCCAGCTCCTTTAAAAATCATATTGAGAAGGTCTTTCTTATTCAGGGTTTTCACGAAACTGACAAGAAAATCCCTCATCATATAGGGAAGTACTTCTGTGAGTACCTTATTTTCAATCCTCACAAATACATAATCCTTATCTTTTTCCTTTCCGATCTTGCGGAACCGGTAAAAATTATTGGCTGTAAAAAATTGATAGGCATTGTAGTAATCAAACTTATAATCAATCAGGTAATTGTCACCTGATTTGGTCGATTTTTCTTGCCAGAACTGGAGATCCTTTCGAAACACGAAGTCACCTCCCGGGGAAGTTGTTATGGAAATCGTATTACTGTCCAGGTTTACCAGGTCTCCCTCCTTGTATTGCCATTTTCTGAATTTGAAAGTGAAAGGGCCTTCTTTAAGGATATCTTTGAACCGGTCGTAGAACAGAACGGGTCGTCCCTTTTTATCTTCATTGAGCAGGAAATGGCTTTTGATCTTAGGTAAGGAATAGTCTGAAATATTCATGACCTCAAAGAAGTCCCTTGCTTTTGTGAGGGCAAACAGATCATCCCTGACATCCTGCTCATGATCCTTTTTTAGTACCAGAAGATCGTCCACGCCTTTGGCCGTTTCTTCAAATTCGGTTTTGATATGGGCCAGGTAAAGATCGATCTCGAACTCTTTGCACAGTTCCCTAAATGATCTGACTGATGTGTAAAATGAGTTCAGCCGGACGAAGAGATCCTTTTTCTGAAAATTATTCCTGATGTATTTTTCAGAGATGCAATCCGCATCCATCAGGAAGATCAGGTTTCGGACCTGGCATTTTTTGATCAGCGATTTAAAGTCTTCCGGCAGATCCATGGTCTCCCGATCCTTGAAATTATGAATGCCCTGGATACCCGCAAAAGGTACATTGTGCATACAGGCCTTGAATGCCTTAAACTCTCCTTCCACAACTCCAAGGGTGTTTATGGGAATGCCCTCCAGGTATGAATGAATGATACCTGGGGGATAAAAGAAACAGCTTTTTGATCCTTTGGGACTGATGTACTTTGCATCTCCTTTGACATTGTCGGGATGGACCCTGGTTCGGTAGTAATCATGAATCTTGCCCTGGTATTCATAATCCACCAGATTCCCGTCAAGGGTGACATAGTTGATCCTGATATTGTTTTTCCGGTCACTCTGAAAGAATGTGGCTTGCTGAGGCGAGTATCCATAGATTATCTGCCGTTCGCTATCGTATTCCAGAGGGATCTGATTGTGTTCAGGGGCGATTCCAAGCTCAGATAATCGCTGTTCGCAATAAGATTCAGTCATATAATGGTATTTTGCAGATTTGACAATATTATCGAACCGTCTTGAAGCCTCTGACATAGTGTCTATTCAGGTGCTTTTCGATGTCAGCGGCCTTGTAATAGATCTTATTGCCAAACTTGGAAAAGGGTAGGGTCCCATTGTCCCGGTAGTTCTGCAGGGTCCTCTTACTGACTCTTAATAAATGGCATGCATCATCATTATCAAGCCATGCCTCTTTGGTCCCTTTTTTACCCTGAAGGATCTCCGGATCGGATTGACCGGTTTCGGTGACCCTGGTTTCAATTTCTTCGAGCTTCTTAATAAGCTCAAGAAAAGCCTTTGATTCAATTGTAATTACTTCCATTTTGTCAGATTTTAGTGAATTAAAAAGATTATGGAAGCAAAACTATTGGAGTACTATTGGGCAAAAAAGGACAAGCAAATGCAACGAAAAGCATTCAGAGGACAAATGAAAAAAAATAAGATGCTGTTTAACAGCATTTTAATTTATATAAAAAAATTCATTTTTAACTTAATATGAAGATAAACAGGGATTTAAGTCAGGGACAAAATGCACCGTGATTTTCAAGGAATAATAGGGGGTGAATCTAATATACAGATATACAGTGACATAAGTTACAGACAAAATGCAACAAGATTTATTTTGAAATAGTAAAGTATTGAGCATCCGGTACAGTAAGAGAAATTTAAGTTACCGACAAAACTCAACGAGATTTTCAGAAAGAAATCAGGAATTAATTTAACATGCTGAATAACAGCATGATAAGTCCAGGACAAAATGCAAGAAAATTTTTTTGATCAGAGGATCAGGCGGTCAGATATCAATAATTATATCATTGGCATTATCCAGTTCATCACTCCCAAAATTAGCCAGGTAGGTCTGTGTCGTTTTTATATCCCTATGGCCCAATCCTTCACTGATGATGCCAATGTTGATATTTTTCCGGCTGGCAATGGTTGCCCAGGAATGCCGTGCCACATATGAGGTCAGGTTGGTTTGTATGCCGCAGGTACTGGCCAGATCCTTCAATGTATCATTGAACCATTGCATATGAAGCGTTATATCTTTCCTGATCAGCTCTGGGCTATCTTTCCGGGATATGATGGGAAATATATAATCGTCTGTTGATTTACCATTCAAATAGTGTGAAAGGATCTTCTTTATGGGATCGGATATCTTAATGTTATATTCCCTGCCGGTCTTGGACCGTTTATAGTAGATCCGGTCATTCCTGATATTACTGACTTTCAACCGGGCCATATCCGTCCAGTTCATACCCATGCAATAGAAGCTGAAGAAAAAAAGGTTCTGGGCGTGCCAGAGTTCAGAGCCCTTTTTGAGTTTCTTATTCTTAAGAATGCGGATTTCATCCTGGCTCAGTGCCCTTTTCCGGGGATTGATGTATTTGAACTTATAGGTTCTGAAAGGATACAGGTCATTTGATGCATACCCTGCTTTTATTGCCCTGTTATATATAGCCCGGATCGTGCGCATATAATAACAGACGGTATTATTGCTGTTGTTGTGCTTATAACAAAAGGTTTCGAGCTCTTTGAGCATTGTATAACTCAGATCATCGAAGACGAACTCCTTCTCGTTCCTGAATTTCTTTACAAGATTCAATGCCATTTGATAAACAGCTGCATTACCCAGCTTATTGACCTCTTTCATACGGTCGATTTCCTGCTGGGTAAACTTCATGAATCCAATCTCCTCATAATCATTGCGTAAATGCTTAACCACATCCTCAACAGTGAACGATTTTCCTTTGGCTTCCATATCCAGGATAAATTGCTCTGCCAGGGCATAATCGGATAAAATCCGGTTATTCCATCTTTTAGCATTGGGAAAACCGGGTTTCAGGCGGGAATATTCATCATCCCACTCTTCAGGACGGCAGGAACAACCGATGGCTACATAGCCAACTTTATGGTGAGTGATCCGGAGCATGACCGGATGTTTTCCATTCGCAAGTTTTTTACTGGTAAAAAGTATCGGTTTAATCTTGGACATGGATTCGATTTTTTACAAATTATTTATATTTTTTTTATTTTTAAAATAAAAACAAATATACGTGAATTGCATGTCTGGTTTAAATATGGTTTAAAGTTTTTTGCGAATTTATTACTTTCGGATGTAAAATTTTGCTTTTAGTCAAATTTTTATATCATTGATAATTAACATTATATGAGAAAACGGAAGAAACTAAAAGTAAATAAAAGAAGGAAATATTATTTTTCACAGACATGAAGTCACAGGTTCGATCCCTGTATACCCCACAGCCAGAAGGGGCATCAAAATTTAAAAAATTTTGATGCCCCTTCTGGCAAATTCCAAACATAACAAATCCCAAATTCCAAAGAATTTACGAAGCATGGGATCTTCTGGTCTGAAAAAAGTAAATTTTTGCGATCGGTACCACTTTCCGGTACTTTTCGTAAAAAAATTGCTAACGATGAAATCATCTTTTTACATCTACCCTACTCAGCTGGTCAGGAAGAGTCACTCCGATATGAAGTCTTGCTAAAGACGCTTTTGCATCTCCAAGCTTCTCCAGTATTTCTATTGTTTGATATAGTTCCTTTTTAATTGGTAATGGAGGAAGATCATTCCAGGGAATATTTCTGTCAGGATTGATTGGATACATTATTTCAGGCATCAATTAATTTGATTTTTAATGTTTGCTCAGAAAATGACCTTAAAAGAGAAACAAATAGTCCTATCAAACCTGAGAAATTGAAATTATTAAGGTCCATTTCTTCATTCCTTTCGCACTTCTCCTTCTCGTTCCACCTATATTTCTATCTTGGTAATCGGTAATGGGTATTTAACAACTGCTCCCCGGCCGCATGGCCGCGTTATGGCTCCGCAACTGGAAAGCTCCCTCAGCCCTTCGGGCCTCAGTCCGCTTTCCTAGGTTGCTCCGCCATAACTGATAAATTAGCGAATGAAATTCTATTTCGGTAAGTTTCCGGGCGGCAATTTTCAAGAGGCCGATCCTTAATAAAGCTCCAATATCCAGAGCACCGTAGGTGCGAAATATTGGTAGCAAAAATCATGAATCCATCATTTCAGAACCCCGTTAGGGGTGACATAATATATACCCTGCGGTTGCACGTTAACCTGTATGAATTCCCGGGAAGCAATATTTTAAATGCCGTCACGAAATAGCATTTTGTTCAATATCTTTGCACTATGAAAAAAGAATCGATAGTTTTTATTAACCGCATTAAGGAAACGGTACTATCCGTTGAACCGAAGGCGAAGATCATTCTTTATGGGTCACGTGCTAAAGGTACAGCAAGATCTGACTCGGATTGGGATCTTCTCATTCTATTATCTTATCAAAAAATAACACTGGAAATTGAGAAAAAAGTCGTTGATCCTTTATACGAACTTGAATTTGAAACCGGAGAGGTGATCAGTCCTATGGTTTATGCCGAACAAGAATGGAATACGAAATATTCCATCACACCTTTTTATGCTAATGTCAACAAAGAAGGGATCCCATTATGAAGGATTATAAGCAGCAGGATTATGTAAATTACCGGATTCAGCGTGCGAAGGACACTATTAATGAGGTCGATATCTTGATTGAAAATAAGTTATGGAATACAGCAGTCAACCGGCTTTACTATGCATGTTTCTATGCTGTTGGGGCCTTGTTAATGAAGGACGGAATTGAATTTTCAAGTCATTCAGGATGCCGACAGAAATTTGGTCAATTCTATATCCAGACCGGACGAATCAGTAAGGATCTTGGAAAGTACTACTCCGATATTTTTGAAAAAAGGCAAAAAGGAGACTATAACGACTTTTTTGATTTCGACGAGAATTCCGTCCTTCCTCTAGTCGAACCCTCCAAAAGACTCATCAGGGATATTGAAAGCCTTCTGGGAGCATAAGTAAAAGAAGGAGTCTGTTTCATAATACAAAGCAACCTCCTTTATTTTGCTCCCCGGCCGCATAGCCACATATATTTCTTTTACTTCTTGTGACCATAGCTCGATCGATCCCTCACTTTGCCAAATCCCCGTCGCATTGCTCCGGGGATTTAGTGCCACCAGGGCTTCGCTGCTCTGAACTGCGCCCTGAATTTTATAATAGTATTACACCGTAGGTGTAATACTATTATAGCACTAATTGTTTATACCTTGAGTCAAGTACCTCATTATAGGCAGTTTTCATGTCATCAGACAGGAATGAACGATCAATCCAGCTAAATGCGCCTGGCTTGTATTTGATCATCCTTCGAAATGCTCCTGCGATCTGTTTTCCAGTCAGCTCCAAATCCTCTCCTAATTGTTCGAAGTGTTCCCGCTTCAACATCTTTTTTTCCCCAACCAATGTCAGAGCAAGTTCCTCCTTATCTTCCGGCAATACGATGGCAACATTTAATAAATCATAAGCAGGTGCCAGCACCCAACCTGAAGGACTTTCAATCATTGAAAAGTTCTTCAGATGCATATCATTGTTACCAACGAGAAAGGAGAAAAGAACTAATTCAAAGTAGAATACCTTATCAAGTAATGTGTTACTGGAATGAATACCAATAGCTTTTCCCACTTTCTCCATGGAACTTTTATACTTATCAAACGCTTCAGTGATTTGAAACATATCGATCATGTGGATCTTCTCACCAGTTTCTGTCCGGTCGACTCGCTTTGTGATATAGCATAGCTCGCCGGAAGACAATCGGATCAATGATGAAGGTACTACTCTGATTCCGAAGCTTTCAGCAATACGCATGGTCACATGTTCGTTTTGGGGCATTTCGGGATATTGGTCAGATGGAGGTTTGAAAATATAGCGTCCGCCTGATGCACCAACTATTGTCAACCGTGGTTCGGCAGTTTCTTTGGTTTTCCTGATTAATGATAATGATAATTTTGGCTGAACTCCAGGTACAGCTACACTGTGTTCTACGACATTCTTTCCCAATTCATCCATTTGACCAAGAGAATATCCCAATTCCGGAGGTGTCGGTGATCTAAAGAATTCCAGTGAACAATTTTCATGGAAGTCACGCCCTTCTTCAACAGACTCATAACAATACAAACATCTATTCGCCATCTCCTTCTGTTTTAGGTTTAATGCTCACTGCTCCGATACAATCCTGACAACACGCCAGTAATAATCCCATCCGGTCGTTTTTATTGATCTTCCAGTGTGCGGAAGCAATATCCAGCAACCATCCTTCAGGGATTAGTCCTTCAAAAAATGGGTGGAGTCTTTTGTCAATGTATGGTCGATTTGCGACCGGCATTGTAAATGTGATGAATTCATCCGGATAATCTTTCACGTAGTGATCATCATATTGAAATACGTATTCACCATCGTTTGTTTCTGTAATAACACCTGCAAAATGGTCTTTATAAAATACCTTTCCTTGTCTCATTTCTTAAGATCTTTACTGTTTACCGGCGCTAACTCATGTCCAAACATGCGAAGTACCAGATTCACCTTATCCATATTCAGGTTGGTTTTTCCCTGTTCTATTTTACGTATTACGGTCAGTGCAACCCCCGCACGTTCAGCGAATTCTCCCTGAGTAAGATTTACTTCTCTTCTGCGTTCTTTGACAAATTCTGCTAATTGTTTCATTATATGTTTTTAAATATAATAATACGCAAATGTACAAAATTATATGCGATTAAATATAGTTAAATAAAAAATCAAGAAAATATATGCTTTAGCATATAGTGGTAAATAAAGATTTACAAGGAAATATGCCATCAGCATTATTTCGCCGACCCTTGGTCAATCTACCTCTCCTTTTCCCTCTACTTCTACCTGGGTAATGGGTAATCGCTATTCCTTCTGCTCCCCGGCCGCAGGGCCGCGTATATTTCTTTTACTTTTTTGTGACCATAGCTCGATCGATCCCTCACCCTGCCAAATCCCTGTCGCATGGCTCCGGGTATTTAGAACGCTATAGAGTATTATCGGTCAGTTTTCTTGTTCTCCACAAAATACATATCCACCGCACCTTTGTTCTTGGCTTCGACCTTGCCCCGGTATACGCACGTAAAATATTCTTTGACAAGCTCATAGGTGGTCCCTGAGATGTTGACCTTCCCGACCTCTCCGCTTGATTCCAAGCGCGAGGCGATGTTCACCGTGTCACCCCAGATATCATAGGCGAACTTTTTAACCCCTACAATCCCGGCAATGACCGGTCCTGTGTGTACACCAATGCGGATTTCGAAGAACGGGCGGTTCTCCGGCAACCTTTTTTCTTTCAACGCCTCCATAAAATCCCGGATCTCCAGTGCGGCCATGACGGTATCCACCGGGTTCGTGGTATTGGGAACAGGCAGTCCCCCGGCGCACATATAGGCATCGCCGATGGTTTTGATCTTCTCGATACAATGTGATGAGATGATCTCGTCAAAGGCCTTAAAACACAGGTCGATTTCGCTCACCAGTTCTGCGGGGGAGAGCTGTTCGGCTTTCTGCGTGAATCCTTTGAAATCGGTGAACAGAACCGTGACCAGTTCAAAGTGCCGGGCTTCTGAATGTCCTTTGGATTTCAGTTCTTCCGCCGTTTCAGCCGGTAAGATGTTGAGCAGCAATTCCTCAGACTTATCCTTTTCTTTCTGGATTACCACGTTTTTTTCGGCGAGCTCATTTTTTGTTCTTCGTATATAACGGTACCTCTGCCATAATCCGATGGCCAGGGCTAGTAATAGCACTCCAACGGCGGTCACCGAGTTACGGATCATTTTCTGGCGTTTTATCTTAAGCTTCTGGATTTCCGAATCCTTTGTCAGAAGATCGATCTCGTCCTGTTTCTTCTCTTCTTCGAACTTCTTCAGCTTCTCCAGGGCTTTATCTTTTTCCGAATCCAGCAACGACAGCCTCAGGTTATTGTATTTCTCGTTATAATCGTAAGCCCTTTTGAAGTCGTTCAAAGACGCGTACACTGCTGCCAGTTCCGAATAGATCCCCAGCAGAGTCTGCTGGGCACTGATGCTGTCGGCAAGCACTTCCGCCCTGGTGAAGTTTTCGACCGACTGGGTGAATTGCCCTTTGCTTTTATAAATGCCTGCAATGGTCGTAAAATAGGTGATCTTGCCGATCTCGTTGTTGGTCTCCAGGGCGATCTCATAAGCCTGGCTGGCAAATTCGATGGCCGAGTCGTAGGCATGTATCCGCTGATAGGAAAGTGCCATGTTGCTCAGGGAGATGGAGATGTCGGTCTTGTTATGCAGATTTCTCTGGATCTGAAGGGCACGCTGGTAATAATCCAGCGCTTCATCATTATTTTCCAGGGAAGAATACACCGTGCCAATGTTGCCGTAATTTCGTGCCAGCCGGGGAAGATCGTTCAGCCGGATGTTAATGTCCACCGCCCGCTGATAGAACTCCAATGCTTTGTCATTCATCCCCATTTCAGAGTAACGTGATCCGAGGTTATTGTATATCTTCGACATTCTTCCCGAGTCGGCCGTGCGCTCAAAGATCTCCATGGCCTTCAGGCAATATTCCAGTGATTTTTCCATCTGGCCCATGACGGAGTGCATAATGCTGAGGTTGTTGCAGATGTCCCCCATTGTGGTGCTGAGCTGGTATTTTTCGGCAAGGGCGAGCGCATCTTCATACCTGGTCCTGGCTGAATCATACAGCCCCATCATATCATAGGCAATGCCTGTATTCATTACCATCCGGGTGACCATGTACTGGTTAGATGACTCCTCCGCTAGGATCATGACCTGTTCTGCCTGCTGCAGTGCCACTTTGGGATCATTGTAAAGATTAATGCTGATCAGTTCATCCAGTTGCTGGTAAAGAGCCGTGTCTTCAGGATCCAGGCTTAAGGCATCAAGCAGGCTGTCGGTGCGGTATCCTGACTGGGCCGACAGAACAATGGCCAGGATACCAGCGATCGCACCGGTAAAAATCCGCAGGATGACTTGAGAACACTTCATGATCAGTACAGGATTGATTGAAGGTTATGGATCATTGCCTTGAAATAATTTAAAATGATTTTAAATAATTTTTTCGCAAGCCTATAAGAACACGCGCAAGATACTATCTTTGCAGGCTAAAACGACAATTATGAAAATAAAACAACTCACCATTACATTGTTTTCACTGTTGCTCCTGGCCTTAGCAACCTCAGCCCAGGTCAGTCAGGATACGATAGATGCCCACAAAGCAGCAGTAGAACAATTCAGGGCTGCTAAAGATGCCCTTTTCAGTGATCCGGCCACCACACCCATAACGGCGTCACAGCAGCAGCAGTTTGACGGATTGATCTATTTCCCTGTCGATTATGCATACAGGCTCAATGCGACATACATACCGGAAAGTAATCCGCGGAGGGAGCGGTTGAATCTATCCAACGGAGGAACACAGCGGTTGATCAAATCCGGCAAGGCCGTGTTCACCCTGAATGGGATTGAGTATACGCTATGGGTTTACCAGAACGACAATTTGCCTGAGTTTACAGCGAATCCCTCTCAGTTATTCATCCCCTTTAAGGATGCTACCGGTGCGGAACAGACCGAAAGGAACGGAAGATACCTGGCCATTGTGCCACCGCAGCAAGGGGGACTGTTCACGCTTGACTTCAATCTGGCTGCAAATCCTTACGGAGGGTATGACAGTAGCATTCCCTCGGTCCTTCCTCCGCCCGAAAACGTACTTCTGGCTCCGCTACCCACCGGTGAGCGGAAGTATGATGACCGTTAGAAGAGGCTTAAAGGGCCATTATTTAACGTTTATTTCATATTTCCCTGATAAAGAGAATCCTTGAATATTTTTAATCTTTTTGGATTGCTTCGTACGATCAGTATCACCTGTAAAAACCTTCTTCATCCGGATAAGACACACAAGATTGTCCTGGTCGTGTTCATTTTGATCGTTATATATTCAGCTACTGGAGTTCAGGATAAAAATGCAGTTCCCGTTATCACTAACCTCACGTACGACAACATCACTCCTACAGGTGTTGAAGTATTCTGGACCACCAACGTTCCGGCTGACTCGAAGATCCTTTTCATGGCTCCGGATTCCAACTACCAGCCTCTGCTGTTCACCGACTCGGTCTATGTGCAGGAAGCGGTTGAAAATCACGCAGTCCTTATCAGCGGTCTCCGACCGGCTACAATCTACCGGTACAATGTAATCTCCGGAATGAACGGGGAGAGTGCTGTGGATTCAGGGTATTTCGTGACACAGTCGGAGTCGTCAGGAGAAATAGAGGTTTATTTTAATCATACGGTCGATACCTCTGTCAATTTAGGGGAATATGCCAAAGGAAAACAGAATTTTGAGAGCCTTCTGATCGACAGGATCAATCATGCCAACCACAGCATCGACATCACCCTGTTTGAATTCAGCTACTATACCGACATTGCCAATGCCCTGGTCCAGGCAAAGGACCGCGGTGTGAAGATTCGTTTCATCTACAACCATTCAGCCAACACCCCCCAGCTCGATACGTTGATCGCTCACGGAATACTGGTCATTAAACGAGATGTTGACACCGCACACTCCATGCACAATAAATTCATCATCTTCGATTACAGGAACCATATCAATCCTTTTGAGCCCCGCCTTTGGACGGGATCTACCAACTTCACCCATGCCCAGCTTCACTCCGACCGCAACAATGTGATCGTGGTACAGGACGAAGCACTTTGTGCGGTCTATACCAGGGAATTCGAAGAAATGTGGGGCTCGCATACCGACTGGCCGGATACGTCCAGGTCACGGTTTGGAACGCAAAAGACCGACAATGTACCGCACATACTCAATGTATCCGGCACTCGTATGGAAGTTTATTTTACACCTTCAGACCGTGTGGCAGCCTTCCTGGAAAACCTGATCATTAACAATACCTCGAAAAGCATTTATTTCTGCATGCTGAAGGCTAACATTCCGGAAATGGAAAACACGCTCCATACAATCTTTAAGAACGGGAGCAGCGTCAAAGGAGTCTTCGATCTGGACAATTCGATGATCAACGGCTGCATCTATCCACGCATGAAAGGATTGCCCGTAGAGGGAGAATGGAATCCGCCTGCGAATGTGTTCACAGATCCTATCACCGAACTCGTACCGTGGATAGATCGACAGGTCGATGTAGTAACGGTTGTAGAACCGGTTCCGGTCGTCGAGTACCGGCTGGCCCGTAATCATTAAAATCTACTACACCGCAGGTGTAGAACCTTTGCGACTCCTAATTGATGAAGGTGTAAGCTTTTCCTCCCTTACCCGCACGGCCGGTTCGCCCGATGCGGTGCACGTAACTTTCGTAATCCTTGGGAAGCTGGTAGTTGATCACATGGGTCACATCCGATATGTCGAGGCCCCTGGCAGCAACGTCGGTGGCCACCAGTACCTGGGCATCGCCTTTTCTGAAACTGTTCAATGCTTTTTCTCTTAAATGCTGGGATTTGTCACCATGGATCATCTCTGCCCTGATCCCAGACCGCTGAAGCCTGATGCCCATCCTTTCGACCAACCGCTTCGTGTCGGCAAATACGAGCACTTTAATGAATTCCTCCTGCCTGAGCATGTCGAGCAACACTGCAAACTTATCATCGGTTGTTCCGATGCGAATAATATCCTGGTCAATATGGTCGCCCGAAATATCGACGGCGTTCACATTCACCTCAACAGGATGATTCAGGAGTTCATCCATCATTTTCCGCTGGGTCTTATCCAGCGTGGCAGAGAAAAGCAGGGTCTGTTTCCTGTTTTCCATGGCGGCTACGATCGTGTTCACATCCTTCACGAAACCCATGTCCAGCAACCTGTCGAATTCATCCAGTACAAGTACTGAAAACCGGTTGACGCGCACTATTCCCCTGTTCATCAGGTCGATCAGGCGCCCGGGCGTGCCCACGATGAGATGATTCAACGTGCGCATTTTCCTGCTGTCACCAGAGATGCTTTTACCACCCACAAAACAGGCAGCAGCATATCCGAGTCCTTTCGCCAGGCTGTTGAATTCACCCTCTACCTGGATTGCCAGTTCACGTGTAGGCACAACGATAAGCGTCTGAAAGGGCCGCTCGCTGTAGAGTAGTTTGTGGATAACAGGGATCAGGTATGCGGCCGTTTTACCTGTACCGGTTTTGGCGACCCCTACGATATCACGGCCTTCAATAGCGTTGGCGATGGTTTTCTCCTGGATCTCCGTCGGGTTGAGGTAACCTTTTTGGCGAAGTGCCTTTTTCAGTTGTACATGCAGGGCCATCTGCTCAAATGAAGAGGAAGGTACATATACGGTCTCTTCTTCCCAGATGGCTCTTTTGACCAGCTGGTTGGGATTGATGGAGGAGATCCCTCTTTGTCCGGTACTGCCATTGGCTCTGCCTGAGCTCACGATGGGTTTACCGGTAAGAGGATTTCTGGGTCTGGAATAGTTTCTGAGCTTTGAAGCGAATCTTGAATTGTTCATGTTCATTTTGAATAAATTATTTGTAATGGAAAGCCGTCATCCTTACCCGTCACCACATTTGCTTCCCCTGACAAGAATATAATCCTCTCCAGAAATGAACCGAAATGACAAACCAAAGAAAAAGAATCCGACTTTAACTCTTAGCCGAATCGCAGGTTGAGTAATAAATCTTGGATTTATTTTTGACTTAACGGAGGGACTCTCACTAAGAAGATGGCGCAAAGATCGGTATAAATCCGATAGGTTTTACCAAACCGTCCAATTTTTCATCCGCAGGTGAAAATCAGTCCAACAGTACAAACGTATCCTTCAGACGGATATCCCTCGAGGAGGCGCCGATCATCACCCCGAATTCACCGGGTTCTGCCACCCATTGAAGCTGGTTGTTGTAAAAGGAAAGCTTCTCTTTATCAATAATGAACTGTACGACCATTGACTCGCCGGCTTTCAGGCTGATCTTCCGGAAATCCCTGAGTTCTTTCACAGGCCGTGTAATGGAGCCCACAAGGTCGCGCAGATACAGCTGAACGATCTCCTCGCCGTCGTACGGACCTGAATTACGGACCGTGAAGCTGACGGTGATGGTTTCATCAGTTTTCAGTTGCTTTTTATCCAGCTGCAGGTTGCTGTATTCGAAGGTGGTATAGCTCAGTCCATAACCGAACTCGAACCGTGGGTAGATTGAAAGGTCGATGTAGGAACTGTTGTAGAACCTGTTCCGGTCGTCGGGTGCCGGCCGGCCGGTATTGAAATGGCTGTAGTAGATGGGGATCTGGCCCACGCTGAGCGGGAAGGTCATCGTCAGTTTGGCCGAAGGGTTGTAATCTCCGAAAAGCACATCGGCGATGGCATTGCCGGCCTGGCAGCCCAGCCACCAGGTATAAAGGATGGCGGGCGCATGATCTGCCGTATAGTTGAAGACCAGGGGACGGCCTGCATTGATGAGCACCACCACCGGCTTGCCGGTCTCCAGCAGCGCCGCTAGCAATTCCTCCTGCACGCCGGGGATGGAGATGTCGCTGGTGCTTTTGGCCTCGCCCGACATGGCCCGGTGCTCCCCGATGCTGAGGATCACCACATCGGCCTGTGCTGCCACCTCTACAGCCTCTGCAAATCCATCGCGGCGCTGGCCCTCGATGTCGCAGCCCCTGGCATAGAGCAGCCTGGCTGTCTTCCCGACTTTGTTCTCCAGTCCTTCCCATTGGGTGACAATAAAATTTGAATCCACACCGGCGATCTCATTGTCCCAGAAGCCTTTGTTCTCTTTGACCGCCTTGACCAGCGGACCGATGAATGCAATGGTCTTCAGTTCCTTCGACAGGGGGAGCAACTGGTTCTCATTTTTCAGCAGTACGATGCTTTTACGGGCCATATCGAGTGCCGCGGCTTCATGTTCCGGATTGTAGATCTCCCGTTGTTCCCGTTCCGGATCGCAGAATTTGAAAGGATCATCGAACAGTCCCAGTTCGAACTTCTTTTTCAGAATGCGTCGCACCGCATCGTCGATCAGTGCAACCGGCACTCTCCCCTCGTTCACCAGCCGGGGCAGGTAATCCACGAAGTCGTGGCTTTCCATATCCATGTCGCATCCTGCCAGGATCGCGCTGCAGGCTGCCTCGTACCCATCTTTTACAGTGCCGTGGTTGATCATCTCCCCTACCGATCCCCAGTCGCTCACCACAAAGCCTTCAAATCCCCATTGTCCCTTCAGAATATCGCGCAGCAAGTAAGGATTTCCGGTGGAGGGCACCCCGTTGATGTCATTGAAGGAGGTCATGAATGTACCCACTCCCGCGTCGATGGTGGCCCTGAACGGGGGCAGATATACCTCCCACAGCATCCGATCGCTCATATCCACCGAATTGTAGTCACGTCCACCGATGGCAGCACCGTAGGCGGCATAATGCTTGGCGCAGGCCATCAGCGAATTCACTGCGCCCGGCGTGTCGCCCTGGTATCCTTTGACGCGGGCATAGGCGATCCTGGCGCCCAGCAACGGGTCTTCACCGGCGCCTTCCATCACCCTACCCCAGCGCGGATCGCGCGTAATGTCGACCATCGGGGCAAAGGTCCAGTGGATGCCGCAGGCGCTGGCTTCCGCTGCACCGGCGCGGGCCGCCCGTTCGATCGCTTCCATATCCCAGCTGCAGGACTCAGCCAGCGGTATGGGCATGGTGGATTTATAGCCGTGGATCACATCCTGTCCGAAGAGCAGGGGGATGCGGAGCCGCGACTGCATGGCCATTTCCTGCCAGGTGCGGGTCCTGGCCGTACCGGCGGCATTCAGTATCGAGCCCACGCGTCCATCACGGATCTGCCCGGCCATGTCGGATTTGGCCGTCATCGGTCCGGTCGCGTTCCAGTCATCGTTATACTGGTTCATCTGGCCGGCCTTCTCCTCAAGGGTCATCAGCCTCAGGACAGAGTCCGCTTTCCGGTCGAAGGTACTTTCCTGGGCCGGAAGAGGGTGATAGGCAGCGAGGGTGATCGCAAGGGACAGGATAAGGAAATTGTTTCTTTTCATGACAGGATTATTTAAAAACAGTTTATATCCGATCAGGGATTTAAATGATTGATCCATCAACTGCCAACTACTCACCGTGCCCACGCCGGCAACACCAGGTCGATGCCGAAAACGTAAATGATCAATACATAGAGTATCAGGGGAAGCAGGACCATGCTGATCAGCTTCAGCCAGATACCTGCCCGGGCCATGTCGGCGATGGAAAGCTTGTTGCTGGCGAAGATCACCGTATTCGGACCGGTTCCGGCTGGCATAATGAAGACAATGGAAGAGGCGAAGGTGGCTGGGATCATCAGCAGCAAAGGATTGATGTTTCCGGCAACCGCCATGCTGGCAAGTACAGGCAGAAAAATATTGGCTGTGGCCGTATTGGAGTTCAGCTCCGTAAAAAGCAGAACAGCACCCACGACGATAAACAGAACGATCAGGGTGGGAAAGCCGCTGACAAAGGCCAGCTGATTGCCAAGCCAGTCGGCAAGCCCCGTGGATTTGAATCCCGCGGCCATGGCATAGCCCCCTCCTACAATGACTCCAACGCCCCAGGGGATCTGGCCGGCAGTCTTCCAGTCCAGCAGGCGTTTTCCATTCCCTGCAGGGACCATGAACAACAGCATGGCGGCAAGCATTCCCACCGTGCTGTCACTCACATAATCACTGATCCCGAGCAGCTTTCCCCAGCCCGGGATTTCTAAGCGGTCAAAGGTAAATCCTTCGCGAAACACCCACCCGACGACCGTCAGGATAAATATGTACATGACCCGTTTCTCACCGGCAGACATCTTTCCCATCCCCTTCAGTTCTTCCTCGATCAGCTCTCGGTTGCCGGGTATGCTGCCCCTTATCCGAAAGAAATTCACCAGATAATACCAGATGAACGGGAGGAAAATGATCAGGATAGGAATGCCCATCCTGAGCCACGCAAAAAAGCTCACAGGAGGCGCCTCAGGGAATATTTTTGTCATCATCCCACTGAAGATCAGGTTAGTAGGCGTTCCTATCAGAGTGGAAACTCCTCCAATACTGGCTGAATAGGCTATGCCAAGCATCATGGCCGTACCAAATTTAGGATTGGCCGAACCCAGCGTTTCTTCTTTAGAGATGATGGCCAATCCAATGGGAAGCATCATCAGGGCCGCCGTCACATTGGCGATCCACATCGAGAGGAAAGCAGTTGCCATCATGATGCTCAGCATGATCCTGGACCTGCTGGTACCCAGTGCGCGGATAAGGACCAGCGCAATCCTCCGGTGCAAATTCTGGGCTTCGATGGCTTTGGCGATGAAGAATCCGGATATGAGCATCAATACCATATCGTGCCCATAGCTTACCGCCGTCTCTCCGGCCGGCAATATCTTCAGCAGGGGGAAAAGAACCATGGGCAACAGGGCTGTAGCATAGATCGGTATCGCCTCTGTGATCCACCATACAGCCATCAGTAATACAACGGCAGCCGCATTGCGGGCGGCTGCCGTCATTCCGGCCGGTACCGGCAGGAGCAACAAAACAATAAATAAAGCAATCCCAGCCAGGATGGCGACGTACTTTCTGTTTGCTGTCCGGTTACTGGATACCATGCATCAACAATGAATAATTACCATCAGATTACTCATTTTCATAATAGGTATAATCCCATACTTCAGTCGACATATCGTACAGGGTCTTGGTGACCTTGGACGGCCGGTTCTTGGCATCGAATTCATAGGTGAGCGTAGACTTTCTCTTTTCAATGGGATTTTCACGCGGATCCCAGTATTCAAAGTAATCCAGCAGCTTCTTGCTGGCTTTGCCGTAATACCCGCCAACTGGTTTCCAATCTGAATCGGTAACGTTCGCCTGTTGAATATTGTTCACGTTGTCGCCTGTGGTGTAGGTGAACTCCTTGATCCTTTTGGCAGTTGTGCCATCATCATCATAGGTGGTCATTTTAACTATATTGCCATTGGTTATTACCATCTCATATTTCAGGTGATCAACTCCGTCCCAGTGTTCGTAGACCTTTGTGCAGTAGCCGTTGGCATCGTATTCATAGGCTGACCACTCCGTATCGCTCCATGGCTCTTTAATGATCAGGTTTCCGGAATTGATGTCATACGTGTTGTACTCATCACCATCCTTGGTGATCTTGAGTTTACCGGCTGTAGTGTAATCATACACAAAGGCACCATCCGGCTCACTGGCATAGGTCCTGTTGAAGTTGGTGACAAGACCGTTGGCATTGTAGAAAAATTCATAACCTGAAACAGCTCTGTTCCAGTCAGCGGAAAAATTGATGGTCTTGATGAGCGAAGCCTTGACTTCATTGTCATCGTCGTCATCATCGTCTTTACATGAATAAAAGGCTGTCATGATGAGGGCAGCCATCATCAGAAACGCAAGAAACTTTTTCATAGCAGTAATGATTTAAAAGGTTAAAAATTAGGTTAATGAAACAAATATATCTGTTTTTTACTCGTTGCCTGCCAAAATGATCAGGATAAGCCCTGCAGTAAAGAGCAGGAACATGAGTCCGAGCATTCCGCTGACACCTTTTCCGGCACCTTTGAATTCCTTCCAGATGAATACTCCCCATAAGGCGCCGATCATGGTTGCTCCCTGCCCGAGCCCGAACGATATGGCATATCCTGCCTTATTGGCTGCCAACAAACTCAGGGCTGTGCCCAGCGCCCAGATCAGTCCTCCAATGATACCCGAGAGATGACTGCGGAAGGAACCCTGGAAATATTGTCTGAACGAAACGGGGACGCCTTCGACCGGTTTCTTCATGAGATATGTATTGAAGAGAAAGTTACTTACAACGATACCGATCATAAAAAAGAAAAAGGCAGCGTACGGTGTGAGTTTCCCCGGCTCGGGATTTTCAAGGTCAACAGCAATGGAACTCGCCACAAAACGGAAGAACCAGGCCATCAGCACCCCTGCAAGAATGGAAAGGACAATGCCCTTAGCCGGCGTCTTCTTTTCGCTCAGTGACAGTCGCTTGTATGCCAGGGCATCCAGGATGATGGCAACCGTCACGATGCCGACGCCGATGAATAACAGCACCGGGTCGCCTTTCGGAGTTGCAATGTAATTGATCAGCACACCCAGTACCATACACAGGCCAACGCCGACAGGAAAGGCAATGGCCATCCCGGCGACTGCGATCGCTGCCACCAGCAAAATGTTAGACAGGTTGAAGATGATTCCCCCGATGATGGGGTTGATGATACTGGAGGCGCTTGCCTGGCCTATGCTTTCCATGAATCCCATACCCCTGGGACCAATGCTTCCGAACGTAAATCCAAAGAGCAGCGAAAACAGCAGGATGCCGATCACGTAATCCCAGTAGAACAATTCAAACCGCCAGTTCTTAGCGGCTATTTTTTGGGTATTTGCCCAGGAACCCCAGCAAAGCATGGTGATGAAACACAGGAGGACTGCCAGTGTGTAACTGTTTACGATGAACATAATGGTCAGATTTTAATGATTACTCCGTTATTTATGAAAATGATAGTCAGCAAACTGAATGATCTCTTCAAACCCTCCAAGGCTCCATTTGTACCCTCCTGTTCCTTCCCGCACCCTGTATTCATGTTTAATGGTCAAATCACGTAATCCTATGTGTAAAAATCCATTTCCTTCATAATACATCCCCTTGTCCGGGGCATCGATGAAAAATGATGTATTGAAGCCGGTATCCGGGTTCAATAAGGACAGTAAATTCATGATGGTATCCTTCTCCAGGTACGGATCCATGAGGAGGCAGGAGCGGAACTTTTCCTTATGGACCACAATGTTGCAAGCTTCCGATGCACTGCTCCCGAATCCTGCCAGCGACCTGTAACGGTACCCCTGACGGATCCTTAGCTTTTCCTCAAGGAGTGGTAGCAACGTACTTAACTGATCCACAGCATCTTCAGGTAAAAACACCAGCAATATGGGGCCAATTTCCATGTCATTGATCATCCGGTCCGATACGGAAGCCAGTGAATCACACTGGCCGGTGGAGAAATTGCCAGAACAATAGATGACCGGATAAAGGCGATCCGTGATAAAGTACTCCGCTGGGACGTACGCCCGGACATGCACGGTATTGATCTCTAAATCAAGCATTTGTCTATCCGGCAAACCTGCGATGTCGACATAGGCGGAGGGATCACCGCGATAGGGTACATTGCTGAAAGCATCACTGATGAACCGGAGTGCGTTGGGCAACGATGACCGCCAGTATTCGAAGCTGTGGCCTCCGTCACGCACACGGAATTCATGCGGTACTCCCCTGTCCCGCATCAGGATGTGTAGTTCCTCATTGCTGCGGCAAAGGGTTTGCTCATCATCCCCGTTGTCGATATAGATCCTCAGGTCATTGAAACTGGCAGGATCATTCTGCTGAAAGATATGGAATGGGCTGTTCTGCCGGTAATATTCCGTTATCCGGTCCTGACCGGTACTGCCTTCGCCTCCGAAGATCCTTCCCCACTGTTGGTCCCAGCCCGAAGCATCCTCAGTGATGTACTGCTGGTCGGTCCGGATCGAAATGCTCAGGGGCACGCAGGTTCGCATGAGTTCAGGATGCTTGAGGGGAAGGATCAGGGCCCCAAATCCCCCCATAGAATAACCCATCACCGCCCGGTGTTCCCTGTCAGGGATTGTCCGGTACAGACTGTCAATGGTTGGTATTAATTCCTTAACAAACATATCCTGGTATAAAAAGGTACCTGAGTAGTCATTCATGTAGTATGTCCGAAAACCCTGGGGCATGACAAAAATCATAGGAACGATCTCCTCCTCTCTCACCGCTTTATCAGCCGTCTGGTAAACCCTGCCATATTCCAGCCAGGCAGTCTCGTCGTCACCCAGTCCATGAAGCATGTAAACCACAGGGTATGAGCGTTTTTCGATGAAATAACCCTCAGGCAGGCAAATGGAATACGCGATACCCTGCCCCAGGATGTCGCTGTGCATGGAAAGGCTTTCCAGGATCCTGACCTCCTGTCCTTTTGAAGCCGTGAACAGGAAGAGCTGAATGACAATGATGACAATGAATGGTTTTTTCATTCCTGGACTTTAATTACCACTTAACTGCTGGGATAAATATCCCGTTGATGCATCCAGTCCGTTCAAAAAAGACTGAAAGGAGGGAAAGCCCTGCCTGACACGGTATTCATGCTTCACGCCCTTTTCCCTCAGATCAAGATATAAATCAAAGTTTCCATGAGAATTGCTGGATTTGTCTGTCATATCAATATAATAATAAATACCTTCCATCGCCCTGGCCCCGGCTTCCAGCTCTGCGTCGAAGAGAAAACAGGCTTTAAAACGTTCATTAAAACCGGGTATCAGCTCACTGGCCAGGGTACCACCCCGATTATTTCCAGCAAGGACATGTCCCTTTTTACCGGAATGAATCCGGTATTCTGCTTCGATCTGGTCAATGATCCCGGCCATGATAGCGGCAGTGATCCTGTCAGGTTCCGCAGGGATCTCAACCATCAGGCAACTGGGTATCTTCCCGGCTTTTATTCTATTGTTCAAGAGGGAAAACAGTTTCAGGGCATTATCGGTCCGGATTGATCCATCGAAATCATGGATGAAATAAATCACAGGATAACGGATTGTATCGGTATCATATCCAGAGGGTTTGAAGATTCCCAGCTGAAGATCGCTTCCGGTCAGAGTTTCCCGGATGTACTTCTCAGAAGGGATCAGGTCTCCGATATCCACCGGATCAGGTTCTTCAGGGTATGGCAATCCACGGAATCCAAAGCTGATGAACCGCAGTGCTTCCGGAAGCGATTTATGCCAGTAGTCCCATGAATGGCCTCCGTTCCTTACCCTGTATTCGTGTGAAATCTCACGTTCAACCATCAGGTTATGCAGTGCACCACTGGTCACCGAAAGAGTCTCTTCGTCATCACCGCAGTCAAGGAATATTCTGAGTCCAGCATACTGGGAGACGTCGTTTTGCTGAAAGAAGTGGAAGGGACTATACTCTTTAAAATAATTGGTCAAGCGTGATTCCCCTGAAATTCCGGATCCTCCGAAAATGATTCCCCATTGATTGTCGAACACCTCCTGCGGCTCAGCCATATACTGCTCATCGGTGCGGAAAGACATGCTGAGAGGGACGCCTGTGCTGAATATTTCCGGATTCTTTGCAGGAAGGATCAGGGCGCCGTAACCTCCCATGGAGTATCCCATCACCGCCCGTTGCGAGGGATCTCTCCTGGTCCGGAAACGGTTGTCTATTTCAGGGACCAGCTCTGTTACGAAGAAATCCATGTAGGGTAACGTACCGCTGTACCGGTTGACATAATAGGAATTGAATCCCTGGGGCATGACAAAGATCATGGGACCAGTTTCTGCTACGCTCTGGTCATAGTAATACTGAATCAAACCATCCTTATACCAGGCATTATATTCGTCGCCGAAACCGTGAAGCAGGTAAACGACAGGGAAAGAGTCCACTAATGTGTTATAGTTCTCGGGGAGCAGCACCGCGTAGCTGATGGCGCGGTTAAAGATCCGGCTCTGGATCATTTCGTTCTCCTGCAAACGCACAAAGGGTTGATCTGACGGATCACCTGCACATCCGTAGAAGCCCTGTAACAGGACAAGTACTGACAGTACCATAAGAAGTTTTACCGCGAATATGTGCCAGTTCGTGATCATTTCCTATCCTTATTGTGCTGGTCTACCCGTTACTGCAGGCGCATCGCTGTATACCACGTATGATCGCAGGTAGATCCTGAAACCGGGATCCTGATTCACCCATTGGATCTCAACCGTATGATCGTCCGTGTGCAGCATATACTTGTGATAGATATCATATTTTCTTACAATATAATCGTAAGGCATTCTCACGGTCTCCATCCTTGCACCGTCGATGAAGACATCCAGCAGGGCCACATAGTCGCTCGCTTCCACTCCGCACAGGCTTCTCACATTTCCCAGGACTACGATCCCATTACCTGTGAAATCAATTTTAATGCGCTCATTCAGATAGTCCTTCCTGACCAGCAGCTCCTTCACAGGGTACATTCCCTCAAATGACTGTTCCAATCTCAATGGTTCGGGGTGCTGGACAAGGATGGCAAGAGTATCATTCCATACTTCACCGCCGTTGCCGACAATCTGGCGAATGGCATGCTGGTAGCTCACTTCGGAGATCTGGTTCAGGGTAAAGCCGGAGAAAGGAAACCGCACGTCGAGCACTTTCTCCACCGCTGGTTTCCAGGAACCGGGAATCTTTTCATAGCCCAGCATAACACCCAGGATACCTGCGGCGGTGGCTGGATTGCAATCAGAATCCTGCCCGCAGCGTGTGGCAATATCCATGGTGCTGAAGAAATCCTTTTCGCCATAGAGTAAGCCAATGACCACATAGGCCGCATTCACGCTGGCGTCGATATTAAAGGCGTTAAAAACCCCCTCAGGGCATCCTTTTTCCGAGGTGTGTTTCTTTTCAAACTCGAACCAGCAAGCCTTCCAGTCATCCGGAAATTGTTCATGCCATCGGATGACATCGCTGATCGCCTGATAAAACCTGCTTTCAGCGGGTATGGGTTTCAAACCCTGTTCAATGATAAATTGGATATCGTCTGATATAAACGCTGTGGCATACATGGCCGCCATAAAAACACCTCCGTACCACCCGTCGCCGTAATTCATGATATGGCCCGTACGATCGCATATCTCAGCAGCCGTATTGATCATACCCGGCGACATCATCCCTGCAAAGTCGGCTTCGATCTGGAAATCAATGTCATCGGCATGGGGATTATTCATCCAGTGACCCGAGGCAGGCGGCATGATGCCATTCAAAATATTGTAGCGGGCAGCCTGGTTGGCATGCCATAACCTGTAATCATCCCTGGCCATGGCAAGGGCAAACGAGTCGGCGGGTGCATCCAGGCCAGCCCGTTCCATCACTTCAACAAACGTAAAGTCAAGGTATACGTCATCGTACAGTCCCGGGTCCAGCTGAAAGGTCTCAAGGATATAATTATCGTACCAGACAAGGGGCTGATAATCCTGGATGAGGGTACCCTTGAACTTGAATTCCGTCGGCCCTCCAAATGTACAACCGATGGTCTGGCCTGCCCAGCCGCCTTTGATCTTGTCCCTGAGTACGTCACGGGTGATCGTGACCTTTTGAGGAACTGCCGCTTCCTGCCGGACCCGGTGCCCGCAGGCGGCAGTTAACAGCAGGACCACAGAAAGAAAAATATGACCTATCCCTTTATTCATACAGTTTAGTTATCAGGCAGGTTAGTTTGCGGTGGATTTTCCGAATATACCATGATATCATTGATCCTGATCTCATAATCAGGATGTGGATTGATCCATTTCAGCCTGACCACATGCCGGCCCTCTGCGAGCTGATATTTCCATGCAGGTTCCAGCCGGCGGGAGGTATTTTTCATCGGCAGCCGTACGGATTCATCCAGGTTACCGTCGATATATACTTCCATTTCAGCTATATAGGGATCCTGGGGTTCAGCCAGTCCAAAGACCTCCGAGCCTACCCTTTTTGATATCCGGTCGATGTAATCTTTATCGATTTTGGAATTCTTTACCAGGTTACCATAGAAAATGTATCCATTTCCAGTAAAATCGTACGTCAGTTCACTGGTGAAGGAACGGTCGAACCGGTCACGGAAAACAGGATAGGTCCTTTCAAAGTTCTGTTCAAACGCTACAGGAACAGGTGCAGTAGTTGGGATCACCACCTTGTCGCTTTCGACAGCACCACCCTCCAGTTCAATCATTTTCAGGGCATGGCTGAAGCTCAGGTCATAGGCTTTGGCCAGCGACATGGCCGTTCCTTCGAAGTCCAGAGGCTCAATCTCCCTCAAGGGATCGAGCCAGAAGGCGGGAATGTTTGAATATCCAAGCATAACACCCAGCACGCCGCCAACCGTCGCCGGATTGCAATCACTGTCCTGGCCGCAGCGTGCGGCAATATCAATGGAACGGGTAAACTCACCATCGCCGTAAAGAAGTCCGATGGCCACATACGCTGAATTGATCTTCGCATCGATATTGAAGGAAAGAAACGTTCCTTTCGGGCAGCCCACATCCCTGTTCCATTTTTTTTCCAGCTCGAACCAGGTCGCTTTCCAGTCATCAGGATGCTGCTTATGCCAGAGGATGACATCCTGGATGCAATCGTGAAATTTCGTTCCAGGCGGGATGGTACTGATCGCCTCTTCGACGACCTTTTGTGCGTCGTTGTGAATAAAGGCAAGCGAATACAGGGCTGAGACAAACACTCCGCCATACCATCCATCGCCACTGCACATGATGTGCCCGACACGGCCGGCCACCTCCGTGGCAGCATTCACCATTCCGGGAGCCATCAGGCCAATGAAATCAGCTTCGATCTGGAAATCCAGATCATCTGCATGGGGATTGTTCTTCCAGTACCCCGAATGAGGGGGCATGATACCGTTGAGGATGTTGTACCGTGAGGCCTGGTTGGCATGAGCCAGGTGATAAGGCGTTGAAGCCCAGTGATGTGCAATGGTGTCCATGGAAACATCCAGCCCGTATTTCTCAAACACATCCACAAAATTCAGGTCAGTATATACATCGTCGAACAATCCGGGCTTCTTGTCCCACCAGTACTTCACATACCCTTCTCTCCATGGAATATTCTGATAATCAGGTATTATACTACCCTGGTATTTGAATTCGACCGGCGCACCGTACACCACACCGATGGTCTGCCCTGCCCATCCCCCTTTGATCTTTTCGTTCAACTGCTCTTTTGTCAGAATGACTTCTGCCTTGAAGGAAGCATCCTGCCGGTTATTCTGCCCGCATGAAGATAAAAGGGTGGCAAGCAATGCACCTGCAAGGGTACTCAATAGGATAGGTATGAGGCTCTTCTTCATTCATGGATCTTTTAATGATAAACGCTCAGCTCCGTCATGGAGGTGAATCCCGTGACCTCTTTTGTATATTTATGCCAGTGTCCCTGGACCGCTGCATCGCCTATGATGCGGATCGCCTTTGTTTCAACAGTGTCAAAACTTATGACATATTCTGCAAAATGGGGTTGAAAAAATACGATGCTGGTAGCAGGCAATGAAGGAGTGATGGTCATCTTTTCCACAGGCGTCCAGTGGCCTGTACCATCCATATACTGGACATTGAGTGAAGTGAACCAGCCTCCGAATTCTTCCAGGCAACCACTGTGGAAGGCAATCATGCTGATCTGCTGTGGATTGTCCCATCCGTAGCCATAATAATCCACTTTGGGGATCTTTGCTTTGGCTGCCAGGCTGTAAAAGACAGAACCCTCCCCCATGGTCCTTCCATCGTTGATCACATCCACATTCCATGCATACATTGATTTACCGAACGTATACCAGCAGGAGTCGAGTACTTTTTCATTCAGCTGGCGGACGTTGGCCAGGATCGTGTCAGCCGTTGGAGCAATATTTTCCGTGCGTACAAGCAGGTCAAATTCCTTCATCAGCATATCCTTGTTATTATCCAGCCGGAGTCCTATCCTGTAATTGCCAGCTTCCTGCGGTGTTCCCGTGAGCCGGCCCTTGTCAAAGTTCAACCCCATGGGTAAAGTGCCTGACACCATCGTCCAGTTATAGGATTGATTGGCTGATGTATAAAAGGTATAATCCACCGGCCTGCCGGTTTCCAGCACCGGTGCTGGTCCAATATAAAATTCCAGGGGCGGACTGAAAACAGCGTTGGCATTGATCGTCAGCACCTCGCTGCCCGGCCTTCCCGAAACCGAGCCTCCATTCAGGACAGCCAGATCAATCGCTGCCTTCACTGTCTGGTCGATGATATCGGATATTTTTGCATCGGGAAGGTCATAACGGGTGATGTTCACATAATGATCGTTGAAAGGTGTTGTCCACCCTTCGACAGGAAGGTACAGGTTCCGGGGCAGGCCTTTCAGTCCAAGGATAATTCCCATCAGGCCCGCTACGGTGGCTGCCTGGTTATCGGCATCAAAGCCCATGGCGCACGACAGGTCCAGTGTACGCTGGAAGTCCCCTTCCCCGTAAAGCATGGCAAGGATGGCACAGGCTCCGTTGAGGTTGGCATTCCAGATGGTTTTGGTCATATTGTGCTCATTGACATAATATTTCAGGGCCATTTCTTCCCAAGCAGCTTTCCAGTCGCCGGGGTACTTTGAATGCAGGGCGATCATTTCAGTGGCAGTGGCCCTGAACCTTCCCTGGGACGGGAGGGAGGCTATACCGATCTCGATCAGCTTTTGTATATCGCTTTCAAAATAGGCCGCCGAGTACATGGCACCGTAAAAAACAGTGGGTTCCACTCCCCAGTCATCGCTGGTGATGCGTGCTGCCCAATCGGATTTGGAAGCAGCATAATGGATCATTCCGGGAGCGGTCACTCCCCAGATCTCATTGATCAGCTGGGGATCAATCTGGTACCAGTGAGGATTCAGGTTCTTGCTGCCGGTGAACGGCGGAGTATAACCGAAATGCATCAGTCCGAGCGCACCCCGGTTAGCCAGCCAGACCCTGTCGTGGATGTGATACATCCAGGCATCCCGCAGCCGGGCATAGGAAGGCTCAGGGCCATACTTTTCCATTTGAAGCAAATACATATATTCGATATCGGTGTCATCATCCGAAAAGGCACCGTCGTATTTCTGAAGTTTGTCAAGGTTCTTTGTGTAACCGTACGGCCATTTTTCAGGGCCGGGGGCATTGATGTATTTATTTTCATGGGGCAGCCCGTATATGTTCCCAATCATCTGGCCGATCCATGCACCGGCAATCTTGTCCTTCAAATCACTGACGGTGATCTGCACAGGCTTCTGACCGGATGCTAAAGAGGGAATTACTGCCAGAAGCAGAAGCGATAGGAGCATTCCAGGTCCCGTATTTTTCTTTCTCAGGATGCGCATATCAGTATCCGGGATTTTGTACAAGGTTAAAATTGGAGCTCATGGCGGATTGCGGGATAGGGAACAATTTATCGGTGACCGGTGTGGCAGGTTTGTTCCAACCGGATTTTTCCCAGGCCCCGAACCGGATCTGGTCCTGGCGCCTGTGTCCCTCCCATGCGAACTCCCTGCCGAGCTCATCCAGGAACTCCTCAGCGGTCAGGTCGGATACCTGGTAGGGTTCAAGGCCCGCACGGGTTCGGATCTTCTGCAGATCAGGATCGCTGATCATCTCCCCTGCCCTGCCGAGGCGCCATAGGGCTTCCAGTTTCGTGTAAAGGACATCGGCATACCTGAAGAGCACAAAATCATTTTCCATATCCGTCACATAATATTCCAGTTCAGTCTGGTACTCATATTTGCAGCAGCGGGCGCCTTCCCATTTCTTGCGTGCCATGTAATCCTGCACGTTGGGCGTATAAATGAACGGCTCCTCGTCGATGATGATGTCGTTTCCAGCCATGTCCTTCTGCTGACCGAAAAGGAATGAATTGCGGCGGATATCGTCCTCCGCATATTTATCCAGGAATCCTGGCTCCAGGATGAATTCGTCCCACATGGCACCTTTAAAGCCAAAGGTGGCACGGCTTGCATCATTAAGGGTAAGTGTATACCAGTAGAACCTGTCCTTGGTATAGACCATGTGCATGGGAATGACAAAGATATTCTCGGCCGATCCTTCATTATATACCTTGAAATTTGCAAAGTAATCATCCCCGATCGCATACCCCCCGATGGCAATCACTTTATCACAGGCATCCACCGCTGCCTGGAACCTGTCCTCGCCAATCCATTCCTGCGCATTCAGGTATAGTTTTGCCAGGAGTGTGTAGGCCACACCCTGCGTCACACGCCCGTAGTAGGAGGAAGTGGGATCGGCCTGCAATTTATCGACATTGGCAAGTATCTCATTTTCAATATAATCAAATATGAACTTCCGGTCTTTTTGCACAGGGAGCTCCTTTTCCGTAAAATCAATAGTAAAAGGGACATTGCCCCAGTTATCCATGGCAAGGTAATAGAAATAGGCCCTAAGTACCTTGATCTCGCAAACGACCCGGTCTTTCTCGGGAAAGGTGATATCTGTTCCCTCTGTTTCATAGATGATCTCATTGCAGGCGCTGATGCCCTCAAAGACATAATTCCACGCATAGGTCAGGATCTTGTTGATGGAGCTTACATTATGCGTATGGAGCTCATGCCAGCGGCCGTTATCCCACACCCAGCCATCGTCCCTGCCGGGAGCCACCATTTCATCGGATGCCATCTCAACGAGGGTCCAGAGGCTGAATTCCTCTGGAAATCGCTGCAATTTCGTGTAAGCCCGGCCGGCATTCATCAGTACCTCCTTTTCCGACTGGAAAAAGTCGTCAATAGGTATATCGGAGAAGACATCCTCTTCCAGGTTGGTGCAGGAAAACAGGCTAAAAACAAAGAATGCCGTGCAAACCAGTTTTTTATATAATGACTTTTTCATAGGGATACTATTTTCGGAGTTAAAATATAACATTGATTCCCAACGATATAGAAGTGGTCCTGGGGTAATAGGACAGCCGGTCAATGCCGGGCTCAAGGCCGGCCAGGTTCACTTCCGGATACATTCCGTCATAGCCGGTAAGCGTGAAAACATTCTGTCCTGTCAGGAACACGTTCAGTTTGGAGATGTACTTTGTATTGATCCTGAAGTTATAGCCGATGGACAGATTATCGAGGCTGACAAAGGTAGCATCTTCGACATATTTCGAGGAATAGATCCCATCGCCCACAAATTCAGGTGTTTCCAGTTGAGTGTGCACAATATTCCTTGTGCCGATGCTTTTCCAGTTCTCGTAATACAGGCGGTACATGTTCAGAACTTTCCCGCCGATGCTGGAGCGCAGCGTGAAGCTGAGGTTCCAGTTTTTATATGTCAATGAATTGCTCCATCCCAGCATGCAGATCGGATAGGCATTACCGATATTTTCCCAATCATCGGGATCTACCTTCCCAATGGGATTGGCATTTTTAAACTTGTCGTAACCGTTCTCATCAAGGCCCAACCACACTGGACCGTAGAAAGTACCGAGGGGTTCACCTTCGATCATCTTCTGGCAGAACAGGGGGTAGGCACCGCCCAGCCAGCCGACGTCATAGGAATCATAGGTGAATTCCTCATTCGAGAGCTTGACCAGCCTGTTGATGTTGGTACTGAAAGTGAAGATGGAGTTCCATACCCAGTCGTTTTTCTGGAGAATAACTCCATTCAGGGTTAGTTCAACACCCTTGTTGCTGATGTTGCCGATATTGGTAAAATATTCCCCGTAAAGGTAGGGGGGTACAGGCACGTTGTACGTATAAAGAAGATCTTCGCTGGCGCGGTAATACAGGTCCAGCGATCCTCCCAGCCGATTCTTAAGCAATGAGAAATCCACACCGAAATTATATTCGTACTTGGTTTCCCATTTCAGATCGGGATTCGGATTGCTCACAGGCTGGTAGGTGTTGTACCATTCCCCGTCGTAATAAAACTTGCCTGCCTTGCCCATGAGGATCAGTGACTGGTAGTTCCCAATATCCTGGTTTCCAGTGACTCCAAAGCCCAGTCTTAGTTTCAGGTCGTTGATCCAGGCAACATCTTTGAGGAATTCCTCCCTGTTCATCCGCCATCCAAAACTGACAGCAGGGAACCATCCCCACTTGTTGTTCTCCCCGAACCTGGAGGAACCTTCCCTGCGGAGTGACCCTGCCACGAGGAATCGTTCATCATAATTATACATTACACGGCCAAAGAAAGAGACAAGTTTGCTGTTTTCCCTGTGGGAGCCCATTTCAGCAGTTCCTTCACCCAGTGCGGTTCCCAGCCCGATATTATTCACACCGTAAAGGTCGCTGTCGAATCCGGAATTGATCATGTAGGAGTAACTCGACTCCAGCTCCTGGTACGCATAACCGAGCAACGCCTGGATGTTGTTCTTTCCAAAATCAGTGACATAATTGACCGTACTTTCATACTGAAGGTCATCATCTTTGCCGTTAGCGATTTCAGCCTCGCCGCCTCTTCCCAAAGCACTGGGATAATATTTTGTCTTATAGGTCAGCTCTTCCCAGTCCGACTGTTGAAGGGATACCATATTCACCCAGTTGAGTGATTTTGTAAAATTCAATTTTGCCGTCACATTGCCACCGAATTCGTTCGTCTTTCCTTCCCTTGTCCTCTCATTGAGCATGGCTACAGGATTGTAGTAATCGATCCCTTCCAGACGGGAATACCCACCTGTATAGATATTGCCGGAATCATAAACTGGCGCGGTCGGATTCTGAATGAAGGCCTGGTAGAACAGGTCGTAATTGGCTGGATTATAATGGCGTGTACTGTAATTCAGGTTGTAGTCTAGCACCAGGTGATCGTTGAAAGCTTTTTGCAGCATATTGGTCTTGAACAGGTAGTTGTCTGCCTGGTTATCCTTCAGAAGGCCCTGTGAAAGATCAATGAAAGCGTTGGTCCGGGTTGAGAAGTTGTCTGTTCCGCCGGTAATGGAGAGGTTATAGGACTGGCTGAAAGGGAACGACCGGGTGATCTCATCGAACCAATCAGTGCTGGAATCATAGATATTATTGATCTTATCAGGAGCATAGGTTTCGATGGCGTACCGGAATTCGTCCGCTGAGAGGTTCTCCACGCCACGGGGCATCACCTGACCGGTCAGCTGAGTGGTGAATTCGATCTTCAACTGGCCGGCTTTTGCGCGCCTGGTGGTGATGAGGATCACTCCGTTGGAGCCCCTTGATCCGTAAATGGCAGCGGCAGCACCATCCTTCAGGACATCAAAGGACTCCACTTCTTCAAAGCTGACATTCTTCAGATCGACCCCTACAATACCGTCGACGACAACCAGCGGTTCCTGACCCAGGGTCAGGGTGTTGGTCCCCCGAAGCATGATGCGGTACTTTGCCATTGGATCCGATCCGTTGGGCTTGATGATGGACAGCCCTGCCACCTTCCCCTGGATCAGCCCCATGGCATCAGAGTACCGCCCCTGGTTGAAATCCTCCGTTTTAATGGTGGCAATGGAGCCTGTGACCTCTTTCCGGGTAGTAGTACCATATCCAATGACGACTACCTCGCTGAGCGATTCGATGAGCACATTAAGGCTGACATCAATCTTTTTCTGGTCTCCGATGTTCACCTCCTGACTTTCATACCCGATGAAGCTGAAAAGAAGCGTGGAGTCTCTTACCGTTTCGATGGAATATCTTCCGTTGATATCGGTCACTGTCCCGGTTTGAGTACCTTTAATGGTGACATTGACACCCGGCAGCAATTCCTGGGATGCATTGTCCCTGACGGTTCCTGAGATGATAACGGTCGTTTTGTCCTGGGCATGCAACGAGGAAACCGCAACAAAAAATATTGCCGTAAGGATAACGGCCGGCCATGTGAACCTGATCCTGCGGGTCAGTAAATATGGTTTCATAGGGTTGGATTTACTTTATCAATATCAACAGATGACAACTCAGAGCGGTATGGTATGGAAGACTGTGCCCCCATGCGTGTGACCGTGAGGGCTGCGGCACGGGCTGCCAGTTTTACCGCCTCCAGGATTGATTTTCCTTCCGAAAGCCCCACGCACAAAGAGCCGCAAAAGGAATCGCCGGCGGCGGTGGTATCCACCGTGTCCACTTTGTAGGCCCTGACGTAGTGAAATTCTCCGTTTTCCTTGACCAGGGAGCCCTGTGATCCGAGCGTGATCACTACATTATCCACCCCCCGTGAGCTGATGATATCTGCCGCCTGCCGGGCAGTATCCACATCGGTGACCTTTATTCCCGATAGGATCTCAGCTTCCACCTTATTGGGGATGATGATGTACAGGCACCGAAGGAGCTTGTTGGACAGTGCCCTGGCAGGTGCCGGGTTCAGGATGACCCTGATGCCCTTCTTACTGGCGATCTCTGCCACATATTCAACGGTTTCGATGGGTATTTCGAGTTGCATGAGCACCAGATCGCAACTTTCGATCTCATGGATGGCCTTGTTGATATCCGCCGGACTAAGGGATGCATTGGCACCTGAGGCCACCACGATGCAGTTCTCCCCGTAGGAATCGACCGTGATCATGGCAATGCCCGATGGCTGAGTGGGATCAGAAAAAATGTAATCGGTGTTGATGTTCTCCGATTCATACAGCATGACCGATTGTTTTCCAAAAACATCGTTCCCCGTCTTTGAGATAAAGGTGACCTTTGCTCCCATCCGTGAAGCTGCAACAGCCTGGTTGGCACCTTTCCCGCCGGGATTCATAAAAAAGGTGCCCCCAAGAATGGTCTCACCGGGAACAGGCAGACGGTCGGTTTTGATGACCATATCCGTATTACAGCTGCCAACTACAACAATTTTCTGGGTATGCATGTAAATAATGTGTTTGTTTTTACAAATCTATACATTACTGCGCCCTAAAAAAATCAATTATGCAACCTGATCAGTAATCATAAACCCGGACCATTCATCGGAATTCAATTTATATTATATTGATTATAATTATATTAATATCGATAAATTTATTCAATTAATTGTTTAAAACAGTAATTTTGATTTTCATCCACACTATTTACATTTACCTATTCTGCAAGACCATGACAAAGCTCAACTCCCTCAGACTGCTTATCCACTCGATGACCCAGTCCGAAAAAAAAACGTTCAGGATGAAAACGAACCGAAAAAAAAATGATCCGGATTATCTGATCCTGTACGATATCATTGAGAAGAACCGGGAAAAGCCGCTTTCCTTTTACCGTTCTGAATATCTGAAGCTTAAGCCAGGTGCTTCATTTGAAACGACGGTCAAATACCTTTTTGAATTATTGCTTGAATCCATGCAGGAACTCAGGAAAGACCGGGATAATTTTTATCATCTTTTTGATAAGATATTCAAAGCCAGGATATTATTCGAGAAGTCCTTGTTGGATGAGTCGTTCGAAATGCTGGATTATGTCATCGGACACTCTGAACAATATGAGAATTATCATGCCTTACTGCTGGCGTCACGGATGGAGCTTGAATACCTCCTGGCGCTGAATTTCCCGAACATCAGCGAGAAGATGCTTCTGAAAAAACAGTTTAAGCTCAACGAGATCCTGAACTATTTGCGAAAGATCAATGCGCAGTCTGCTCTGTACGAGATCCTCAAGCACCGGGTCATCACCAAGGGCCATCCAAGGACACAAAAACAGAAAGAAGAGTTGAATGATTTGGTTTTCAGCGAGATCAGCATTGTAGCCTCCTTAAATCTGTACAATTTTGAGATCAGCAAGCTTCACCAGCTTTTCCAGGCGAACTACCTGATCAGCGTGGGTGATTACAAATCAGCGCTGAATGCCTATATAGAGCTGAACAACCTGTTTGAAGCCAACAAGCACCTGTGGAGCGATCACCCGGTCTATTACCTGCACACGCTCGAAGGAGTGCTCGAAAGTCTGCGGAGCATCCATAACTACGAGGGCATGACGCATTTCATCAATCAGCTGAAGGTCATTGAGACACAATCAGCTGATTTCAGGATCAACCTCACATGCATTACCTTCCTGTATGAACTGTTCCCTTTTCTTGACAGGGGAGATTTTACTTCATCCATGGCACTGATGAATGAATATAGGGAAAAGCTGTACGACAAACTGTTCACCCTTGGGCGTGCACGGCAGGCGGAACTTTGCCTGTACACTTCGCTGATCTTTTTTGGCAACGCTGAATACCTTAAAGCACACAGGTTTCTGAACCAGATCATCCTCAGGGGAAAGAACTATTATTACCTTCCTCTCTACCGTACCATCCGCCTGGTTAATTTGATCATTCTTTACAAAATGGGTGATTACGATCTGATCCGCTATGAGATCAGGTCGATGAAGAGGGATATTGCCGGCGCCACGAAGGATTACAAGATCGAACGGTTCCTGTTCAGGTTCCTGTGCAGGCAGATGCCCACGGTGGCCTTCAGGCGGCAGCTTCTCCTCGAAAAGACCATGAAAGACTTTGGTGAGATACGGCAGGATGTTTTCGAGAGGCAGATCCTCAGGATCTTTGATTTCACCGCATGGGTCGAATCCCTGATCCGCAGGATCCCTTTGTCTGATGTGTTGCATCAGCGCATCGGTTCAGAGAGCTTCCAGGAAAATTAGTGCAGTGCCTGCAGCCTATTCGTGCCAGCTTTCGATCTCGGGCAATCCCAGGTTTCTCGAGCGTATGTTGATCAGGTCGATCATTTCATGGGCCATGTCTTTGTTCACCTGCCTGGCCATGGGCAGTACATAGGTGATGGTCTGGTGGATGTGGCGTTCGTACCGTTCCGGGTCGTAGATCGTCAGATGCAGATCGAGCAGGTTGCTGATGCGGTCGGCCGACTTGAGCAGCTTGGCCCGGTCGCTTCCCTTTTTCAGCAATCGCTCCAGGAACACTTCCTTTCTTTCGCGGGGATCACGGGTGACCTCCAGGACCAGATCCACCACGGCGGGTCCATCCGTGTCAATAGCGCGAAGTGCCTGCTGATCGGTGCCCGGCACATCTTCCAGCAGGTCATGGATGACGGAGGCTTTTAAAAGGACCGGATCTACGATCTTATAGTCCAGTATGATGGCCATAGTGGCCATGGCATGCCTGAACTGATTCCCTCCCACCTTGCGGGATACGCCTATCAGGGCTGTGGCCTTTTGTATCCACGGCGCAAGGGTGATCTTGGAAAGGGAAAGCATGTCTTCGTTTTTCATAAAAAAAGATTATGACTTCGTCATATGGGGGCGAAACAACGGAAAGTAAGCGCTATTAAGAGGATTCTGATATCAGATTAAGTGATTAACCGATATCTGATTTTGGATATAAATCTGATATCCAATATCGGTTAATCATTCAATCGTATATCTCCGTGGAGCATACCGGATTCGAACCGGCGACCTCTACAATGCGAATGTAGCGCTCTAGCCAGCTGAGCTAATACCCCGGAATGGGTGTGGGTGTGGGTGTGGGTGAGAGTGTGTAAAATTATACAATATTTTAATTTAATCACTATTTTTACCGGTATCATTGAATGACAATTAATGACCCTTAATGACCACCAATGACTATTATTATCAACCAATAACCATTAATCTCATTTTATCATGTACGAGAAACGCATTTTGGATCTCTACCGCGTCAAAAGCGGAGAGAAGATCAACCTTGACGAGATTGACACCGAGTATGGCTTCCTGACGCAGCTGCAGGAGTTCAAAAAATCCACGGTCAAGGAGCGGCTGGAGGAGCGGCTGGCCCAGAACATCAAAGACCTCTCAGAAATGCAGGATTTATTCTATGCCAGCGATACCTATTCATTGCTACTTGTTTTCCAGGGGATGGATGCAGCCGGCAAGGACGGGATCATCAAACATGTGATGTCGGGCGTCAATCCGCAGGGCTGCCAGGTTTACAGCTTCAAGCAACCCTCTGCCGAGGAGCTGGATCATGATTTTATGTGGAGGTGTTCGCTCCGGTTGCCGGAGAGAGGCCGCATCGGGATCTTCAACCGTTCGCACTACGAAGAGGTGCTGGTGGTAAAAGTACATCCCAAGATCCTGTTAAATGAGAAGCTCCCCAACTTTAAGCTGGATGATACCCTCTGGCAGCAACGGTACGAATCGATCCGAACCTATGAACATCATCTTGTCAGGAACGGTACGATCATCCTTAAATTTTACCTCCACCTATCCAAAAAGGAACAAAAGAAAAGATTCCTTGACAGGCTTGACAACCCGGAAAAATACTGGAAGTTCTCTACGTCTGATCTGGCCGAGCGTGCCTACTGGAAAGATTATCAGAAGGCCTTTGAAGATACGCTCAGAGAGACATCCACCGATTATGCGCCCTGGTATATTGTCCCTGCAGACCACAAATGGTTTGCACGTGCGCTGGTGGCGGATATCATCGTTTCGACCATCCGGTCCCTTGACCTGAAATACCCTGTCATCTCCGATGAGCAGCTCAAGGCACTCAAGGAGGCCAAGAGGATGCTGGAGGAGGAGAAGTAGGCGGTTGGCAGTTAACAGTTGACGGTTAACGGTAGACGGTTGACGGTGGGCGATTTGTCAACCGTCAACCGTCAACTGTCAACCAACCATAGACAGATATGCTCAAAAAGGATCTCCGACAACTTCTCCGGGATCTGTACGAATCCATTTCCGGCACTGAGCAGGATTTCACGGCCGGCAGCCTGGGGCGTGCTATTTTTCTGCTTTCGGTGCCGATGGTGCTGGAGATGGTTATGGAATCGGTCTTTGCCATTGTGGATATTTTTTTCGTGTCAAAACTGGGTGCTGATGCGGTTGCCGTTGTGGGCATCACTGAATCGTTCATCACCATCGTGTATGCGATCGCCGGCGGGATGAGCATGGCGACGACAGCCCTGGTATCGCGGCGCATTGGCGAAAAGGACAGGGATGGGGCTGCGCGTGCGGCTTTCCAGGCGATCATAGCAGCGGTGGCCATTTCCCTGATCATTGGCATACCGGGATGGTTGTTTGCCGAGAAGCTGCTGATCCTGATGGGTACATCTGCCGATGACATCAGATACCTCTCGGGCTACACTTCGCTGATGATCGGAGGGAATGTGGTCATCATGCTGCTGTTCATCATCAATGCGGTCTTTCGCAGCGCCGGGGATGCGGCGGTCTCCATGCGGATCTTGCTCTATGCCAACCTGATCAATATCGTTCTTGATCCCTGTCTAATCTTTGGCTGGGGCCCTTTCCCTGAAATGGGCATCCGGGGAGCCGCACTGGCGACCATCATCGGCAGGGGATCGGCCGTTATTTACCAGTTATTCCTGTTATTCCACGGCCGGCTGCGTGTCGGTCTTTCAGCAAGGTTCCTGCGTATCGACATCAGGGTGATCCTGAACCTGATCCGCTTGTCGCTGGGAGGTATCGGGCAGAGCCTGATCGCCACGTCAAGCTGGATATTTCTGTTCCGTATCATCGCTCTTTTCGGGAGCGCGGTGGTGGCAGGCTATACCATCGCCCTGCGGATCATCCTCTTTTCTCTGCTTCCCTCAGGAGGCATCGCCAATGCAGCTGCCACACTGGTCGGGCAGAACCTGGGCGCACTGCAGCCACGGCGTGCAGAACGGTCGGTGTGGATCACCGGAATGGTCAATTTCATCTTTCTGGGAATCATCGGACTGATCCTGGTCTTCTTTCCCGAATCCTTCATTGGCATTTTCACACAGGAGCCCGCAGTACTGGAAAGCGGAGCCTGGAGCCTGCGGATCATAAGCTACGGGTATCTCTTTTACGGAGTGGGCATGGTGGTCGTCAATTCGTTCAACGGTGCCGGCGACACCCTTACCCCTACGAAGATCAACTTCTTCTGTTACTGGTTGCTCGAGATCCCCCTGGCTTGGCTGCTGGCCGTCCCCCTCCGCATGAAGGAGCAGGGAGTGTTTTATGCCATCGTCATCGCTGAATCCGCTATGACCATCGCTGCCGTGATCATTTTCAGCAAGGGTAAATGGAAACTTAAAAAAGTATGACCTTTGTTATCCTTTCTGTTAAATTTATTATTTTTAACCATTATCACATCACCATGGACGCCCGGCTGCTTTTTCAGATCGTACAATTGATCATCATCCTGATCATCCTGGTATTCCTGATCAGGTATCTGTGGGGGACGTTTTTTGATACGGACTACCAGCCTGCAGTATGGAAGCAAGGATTAAAGATGCGTACCCTCTCACCGGATGTCATTAACGCAGAAAGGCAGACATCCGATAAGGTCCGTTTCTTCAATTTCTGGTTCCAGACCGAGCGGATCAAAAAGGAAGGGATCCCGGGAGCATTTGCAGAGCTGGGGGTGTACAAAGGGGATACCTCCCGGATCATCCATGCGATGGATCCATCACGTACCTTACATCTTTTTGACACGTTCGAAGGATTCCCCGAATCGGACCTTAAGGGGGAAACAGGGGAGGCAGCCGGCTATTCGGCGGAAAGATTTTCCGACACGGGGATCAGCAGGGTAAAAAAAAGGATCGGGAACACAGACAATGTGGTTTTTCATCCGGGTTACTTTCCTGACACCGCAAAGGATCTGGAAAATGAACGGTATGCACTGGTTTCCATCGACGCCGACCTGTACAGGCCAATTTCCGAGGGACTTCGTTATTTTTATCCACGGCTGTCACCCGGTGGTGTCATCATCGTGCACGATTACAATCATAAATGGGAAGGAGCCATGCGCGCTGTGGACGAATTCCTTGAAACGATACCCGAAAGCCTCATTCCGGTACCTGACATGGAAAGCAGCGTCATGATCGTTAAGATGAAGCGTGAAAATTAACTGGTACGAACCCCAGTGCAAGCCCTGGACCCTAATTCCGGCGCAGCACCGGGGAATTTACCCTTTTACCCCTCCCCCGTCCCCTCCCCTGCTAGCAGGGGAGGGGTGCAGGGGTGGGGTACATTAAAAATGAAAATTGAATTTGTCAATTGCATCCTGTAACTTGCAGTTAAAACAATCCGATATGAAAAATCCTCTTATCCTGGAAATCAATACCTGGGTCTGGTTGAGCGAGCTCACGCTGAAATACGACCAGGCCATCACGCTTTACAATCTTCCATCTGGAGAATGGGACTGCATCCGCAACCAGGCATTTGACCACATCTGGCTGATGGGTGTATGGAAACGAAGTCCGGCCGGTCTTCAGATCGCCATGCAGCATCCTGATATCATTGATGCCTGTCAGCATGCGCTTCCCGGATTTACGGCCACAGACATGGTAGGTTCTCCCTATTGCATCCAGGACTATTCGGTGGATGAGATGCTGGGAGGCCTGGAAGGGATCCTGAAGGCAAGGGACGAGATCCATGCCAGGGGGATGAAGCTTCTGCTGGATTTTGTGCCCAACCACGTTGCGCCGGATCACCCCTGGACCGAATCCCATGCCCGGTATTTCATTCAGGGGACGGAAGAGGATCTATACAACAGTCCCGGGGATTACCTAAGGACCGATGGGGCGATCCTGGCCCGTGCCAGGGATCCCTTCTATCCCCCCTGGCCCGACGTGGTGCAGGTGAATGCCTTCTCGCAGGGTCTGCGCGATGCGTACAAGAAGGTCCTGAGCGATATGACGGTCGTTTGCGACGGGATCCGGTGCGACATGGCCATGCTGGTGACCAACCGTATTTTCGGGAAGACCTGGGGCGAACGAGGCGGGCTGACGCCTGATACGGAATTTTGGGTGGAGGTTATCGGGGATATCAAAATGACACACCCTGGATTCATCTTTATCGCAGAGGTATACTGGGATATGGAATGGGAGCTTCAACAGCAGGGTTTTGACTTCTGCTATGACAAGAGGCTCTATGACCGGCTGCTGCAGGGCTCCGTCGAGAGCATCCGCCAGCATATCGCAGCCGATCTTTCCTATCAGGACAGACTGCTGCGCTTCATAGAGAACCACGACGAACCACGGATCTCCTCCCTGCTTGAGCCTGCGAGACACCGCGCGGCTGCAGTGATGGTTTCCACGCTTCCCGGTGCGCGGTTATTTCATCATGGCCAGTTTGAAGGGAGAACCGTCCGTATCCCGGTATTTCTGTCCCGTTCGGCCCAGGAGCCGGTAGATTTCCAGCTGAAAGATTTTTATGACCGAGTGCTTGAACTGACTTCCCGTTCGTTGTTCCGCGAAGGTGAATGGAATCTGTGCCAGGTAAGAGGCTGGCCAGATAACGACACCTGCAGGAACTTGCTGTCCTGGTCATGGTCCTTGCCCGGACACAGAGCCCTCATCATCATCAACTACAGCAGAGATGCTTCCCAGGGAGTCGTAATATGGCCATGGCGGGAAGAACCAGAAACCAGCCTGCTCCTGAAGGATGTTCTTCATGACGCCAGTTACGAAAGATCGGGTGGCGACCTGACAGACAACGGCCTGTTTGTGGATCTGGGTCCATGGGATTTCCATTTTCTGATTTTCTGATTTTTTTTATTTTTGCTGAAATAGTCAAGTTAATCAAGTAACCTGACACCGATACGGGGCCATTGAAGATTCATGGTATTTTTCCTTAAGAGACATAAGAATGAAGCATTTCAATAAGACTATGACCTTCCTGCTTGTTCTCGGCATGTCCTGCACGGGAGTTTCACAGCATCTGGCAGCTTATACCGATATCCAGAATCAGTTCTACGTTTTTGACGCCGGTGTGACCAAAAAGCTGGAGAACCTCAAGATCCAGTCGTACAAGGTCGGAGGCAATCACCTGGCGTACATTGACAACTCTGGCGCGCTGAAGGCGTATTACAACGGGGAAGTGTATACGCTCGACAATGCAGGCCCGACAATGAAATACTATGCCACCGATTATCTGCTTGGTTATAAATACCTGGACTTCCTCAAGGTGTTCGACAGGGGAAAGGTGAAGGTTCTGTGCACGGCTACTGAAGGATTTGTGGTACAGGATAGCCTTATCACCTGGTACGACCGCATACGGCAGACAGTGGAAATCTATTACAAGGGTCAGGTTCAGGTACTGGAGGACGGATTGCTGGATTTCCCGATGGAAAGGTTCAAGAGCGGCGACAATACCCTTGCCTATGTGACCTCGGTGGACCATACGTTCAAAGTATTCTGGGCCGGGGATACATGGAACATAGATGATTTCGGAGATGACATGAGCTTCAAGGCAGGCAGGAACATCGTGGCATTCATGGATGCACCCAGAAGTCTCTTCAAGGTCTTCTACAAAGGAGAGATCCTTGAACTGGAATATTACCGGCCGCAGTCCTTCGAGGTCGGGGATGACATGGTGGTTTATGTGGATGAGATGGGCAACCTCAAATCATTCAACCAGGGTGTGACCACCACACTGCTCGGGCACCGGCCCGAGTATTATGAAGTAAAGGACCAGGCAGTCATTTTCATCGACCAGGGGTATTTCAAAACAAATTGCGACGGTTCGGTCCAGATCATCGAGCGGTACGTCCCTACAAAATACGCACTGGACTGGAATTCAATAGCATACATTGATGATAACCGGAATGTGCAGATTGTCCAGAACTGCGAAAAACATGTCATTACCTATGAGCCGGTGACTGATATCGAAATGATCCGTAACCTGGTCATCTACAAGACCGGACCCAACCTGACAAGGATCTATTATTTCGGGCAGGTCTTCGAAAAATAGGCTTCCGTCTTGTTAACAGGTTCCGGTTATTATCTTGCAATACAATAAAATCAATTCTTTCCGTTATCTTAGTAGTTTTGCTGATCGATTCCCACGGGAATGTCACAGCCAAATCATTGAGTACCAATTATTAAATTACCGTCTATGAAAAATCCCCATTCTGTTTTTTACCGATTAGGGTCAGTGTTCTATTTCGCAGGCATCCTTTTACTGCTCGGAGCCCTGGTAACGGGCAGCAGCGGATGTTCCAGCAAGAAAAAGGCAGGCAAGACTGCAGAGGTCACCACTGTCCACGATAATTCCGATCAGCTGCTGAAGGCCAAAGGTCAGCTCCTGGAGATCATCAACGATGATGGATCCATCCCGATTGAGACAAAAGAAGCTACCCTGAGGGAAATCAAGTCCCAGCATTTTCAGGATGCCGAGATCAACGATCTGATAGGGCTTGCCGACCAAAAGATCAGAGAAGAGAAAGACCGGATCTATCAGGCTCAGAAAGTGACTCCGCAGCAGGTAGCAGAAACTGAAGTAGCCAATACAAAAGACATTCTTTATGGATTTTTCAATGACCTGGTCAGCAATAAGAACTATCAGGAGTCGGAAGTGTTCATCAACCAGGCATTGAAAATGTTTGCCAGCGAATCAGTGCCGGTTCTGATCATCATTTCGCAGGAAGCGGGAATGGTGGATTACGATGAGCCTACGACCATCCGCAAATACCTGGAGTACCTTGATGACACCAAGAACAACAGCAACCGGATCAATTCCATTAAAGTAAACCAGGAGGGTTTGATCACCGAATTAGAATTAATTAAAAAGTAATCCCTATGAATCGGATAAAAGTTCTGTCTATCGTTCTATTCTTTGTAATGGCAGCATCGGGTTTGTTTGCTCAGCCAGCGATCAGCCCCGAGCGCAAAGCGGCCATCGACTCGCTGGCACTGGAGAAAGTCCGTGACCTGAGCAAATACATCACGATCGTTGGCAATAAAGAAACACCCTGGTCGGAAGCAAACCGGGTGATTGAGCGAACCCTGGAGCTGTTCATGCCAGGCAGCCAGATGGGTGTTTCATCGCTGTTCAGTGATGATGTGAAGTATTATGGCATCCGCGAATACCTGGAAAGGTTGATGCAGCTGAATTACGACAAGGTCCGGATCCAGTGGTACAATATCCAGTATATCAGTGACCTGGAACAACAACCCGACGGGCGGTTCGTTGGCGTGATCACTATTTTCCAGCGTTTTGAGGGCATCACCGGCGATCAGCTGGTGTACAAGGACACTACCAAGAAAGACATCACGGTATATGTTGAGCGAAAGCAAACCCAGATCGGTGGCCGGCTGATCGGCTTCTGGGATGTGCTGCTGGGGGACGTCAGAGTGACCGAAACCCTGCCATGAGAAAGATCTTTCTCATATTAGCTGTTTTTTTATGGATTGCGCCGGACCTGCCGGCGCAATCCATTGGTAGGTATCTGGGTGACGAAGCCATTCTCATGGCACAGACCAAACAGGTGAACCAGTTCTTCCGCCGTTTCAACTGTGAAGAAAGCCCCGACGGTGTTCGCTATTATCCAGGGGACTCGCTCTACAGAGACGCGACGTTCCGCAGCCGGTATATTTCTGTCCTCTTCGACAACCAGAATCCCTCTATCTCCGATGAGGTCAAACAGGATTTCATGCGCGGCGTCATCAACGGTAAAAATTCAATCTACCTCGATTTCCATGGTGGAGAGTGGTTCTCCGAAGTAACGACAAAGTTCATCTATAAGGGTACTGAAATGCCCCTGACCCTTTTCCTGCGGTTACAGGAAGAGGAAGTGGGATCAAAATGGGTCATCACCAATGTTTATTTTGAACCCTTCAGCAGGCTTTTTTCCAATGCACAGCCTGACGGAATGAAGTTTCTTCACCCTCTGAGTCACGAACTCGATTTTATGAACCTGATCCACGTTTTCAAGGACAAGAATGAGGTCGAACTTTACACGTCAAGGGAATACCATCCTGATTTTCTCACACTGTTCATTTATGAGGTGAAAAACGGAAACCTGTTATTCAAGACCGTTCAGCAGGTCAAGTTTCATTTCTTCCAGATCCCGGGCTGGTATTTTGAGCTGGCAGATTTTAACCGCCGTTCGGCCAATTCAGGATGGCTGATTGCCAATCTATTGAAGATCAATGCAGAAGAAAAGGAGCTTATGTTAAAATTTATTTATCATGAGTAAATCCCTACCCATTGTTTCGGGACTTGCATTCATATGCCTCCTCTATGCATATTCAGTTTCAGCCCAGGTTAAAACCCAGGGCAAAGCAGCTGTCCAGAACGCCGATCCTTATGAAGAACAGGTCATGCAACTGGTTCATTTCGTTGAATCAGCCTTCAATATGCTGGGTGATACAACGGTCATCATGAGAGAAAAGGACATCCTCATCAATGAAAGCTACCTGAAGTTCTTCCGGGACGATAAAGTCCAGATTGAGGATGACCTGGACGAGAATCGCCAGGTAGTGACCAATAAAAATGTACAGGCCTACCTGAAGGATGTGAATTTCTTTTTCAAGTATGTCAGATTCACCTTTACGGTTGAAGAGGTTTCCAGGGAGATCAATGATAACGGCCTGCCCTATTACAAAGTATCGCTGAACAGGAACCTGCAGGGCATGACAATAGACGACACCATGGTGAACAACACCCAGGCGCGTTACATCGAGATCAACCTGGATCCGGACCGGCAGGACCTGAAGATTGTCAGTATCTATACCACCAAATTAAGCGAGAAGGAAGACATGGCCAACTGGTGGATGCAGCTTCCGCCGGAATGGAAACAATTCTTCTCGGGCCAGGTCACACTGCCCGACTCCCTTTCGTTGCACCAGGTCATCCTGTTCAATGACACCATGGCCATACGGCAAACGGAGGGTACAGTAACTGACTTCGATACACTTTACATGAATACGGCTCCCCTGTTCCAGGCTATGCGGCAACTGTGGGCTCTTGAGGTAGTAAATGTCAACCGGAATCTATCCATTCACGCTCTGGAACCCCTTAAGAAGCTAACAAGGCTCACTTCCCTATCCATCTCCGGGACAAGTGTGGAGGATCTCTCTCCCCTGCGAAGCCTGTCAAAACTGGAGGTGCTGGACTGCTCCCACATAGCCGTCCATTCTCTTGAACCGCTTCATTATTCCCTGAACATGAAAGAGCTGAATGTAGAGGACACCTGGGTTGAAGACATCTCCATCGCCGCTACCTTCAAGAAACTTCAGGTACTGAACGGCAGCTTCACCCCTGTCCGGCACCTGGAATCCCTTGCCGGACTGCCGGAACTCAGCGAACTGAGGCTCAGCCACACATTGGTTTCTCAGCTTAACCCCCTGCAAGACCTCACTCAGCTTGCGGTACTTGATCTGTCGCATACACAGGTGGATTTCCTCACTCAGCTATCCGGCCTTACAGGATTGAAATACCTGAATATAGGCAACACACAGGTAAATGACCTTGAACCCCTGAGAAACCTGATATCATTGCAGTTCATCTATCTGGATTATACACCCGTTGACGACCTGGATCCTCTTCTGAAATTACCGGCCCTGAAACGGATCTACTGCGACCACAGCAAGGTGACCAGCGAAGAAGCCAACGCATTCATGGTCAGCAAACCTTCCACCCTGGTCATTTACGAAACCGCCGAGCTGACCAGCTGGTGGAATGCGCTGGATGACAAATGGAAAGGTATCTTTTCCGACCAGATTGACCTACAATCAGAGCCCACGACAGAGGAGCTCCATCAGATCACACTGATCCGGAGAATAGACGTGAAGGATGACAGCCTCATCACAGGGCTGGAACCCCTTTCGGCACTTATAAACCTTGATGAGCTGAATATTTCGCACACTGCGGTCGTGCTCCTGGATCCGCTGCAGAAAAGTATCCACCTGAGGACGCTGGATCTATCAGGCACAGCCATCACCAGCCTGGAACCTCTGCGGAATCTCCGCCAGATTGAACGACTCAATGTGGCAGGAACCGGTATCACTGATCTTGAGCCTCTTGGCAACGCCGAAAACCTGTCGGTGCTCACCATCGAAAATACCGGGATCACCTCGTTGCTACCACTGTCCGGCGCGAAGAACCTTGAGATCATATGGGCCGACCATTCAGGATTGGACCGGAGGGAAGTGAACCGCTTTCTCGACGGGAGTCCCGGCTGTGAGGTCATCTATATGTCAGAAGCACTGGAAAGCTGGTGGGGTGAGCTGTCTCCGGAGTGGAAAACCCTGTTCCTTGATGCGCTGGAGCTAACCGATCCGCCTGGAAGGGAAGGCCTTCACCAGGTTATGAACATGGAAGAGCTTGTCATTGAGGATCATCCAGATCTTACTGATCTTGAGCCGCTTAAGATGCTTGCGCGACTGAAGAACCTGCAGATCAGCGAAACGAGGATCACGGGGCTGGCATCGCTGAAAGATGCATCACGTCTAGAACGGCTCACCTGCATAAAGAGCCCGTTGTCAGAGATTGCATCCATTGCCGGGCTGCCCTCCCTGAAATATCTTGACGTTTCCAGTACGCAAGTGGAGGATTACTCCCCGCTGGAGCTTTGTACCGAACTCGAATACCTGAATATCTCCGGAACTCCTGTCAGGAACATGAAATGGGTAAGCGGGCTGTCAAACCTTGCACAGATAGATTTCTATAATACCGCCATCAGCAGCCTGTCGGATCTGGAAGAACTTCCGGCGCTGAAAACGGTCAAATGCTACAATACCAAACTGAACGAAAAGAAAGTCTCCAAATTCAAATACATCCGGCCGGAGGTCGATGTCGTTTATTATTAAATCTGCCAGTATGAGCCAAGAATTTCTCCTGACCAAAGTGATAGCAACCCTGGGGCCGGCCAGTGAATCGCCCCTGATGATCCGTCAACTGATCGAAGAAGGTGTGGACGTCTTCCGTCTGAACTTTTCGCACGGTTCGATGGAAATGCATGCCGAACTGCTGGACAGGATACGGCAAGTTAGTAAGGAACTGGACATCCCGGTGGCTGTTATGGGTGATCTTTCCGGGCCCAAGATCCGGATCGGGGAAGTGCCGGAGGGGGGCATTTTGCTAAGCCCCGACCGGCAGGTGGAGTTCGTTGATGCGGAAAGTCTTGCCATATGTAAAGAAGAGGCTGAGCGAGTCATCCTGACCACGAATTATCCTGATTTCATCAGGGAAGTCATGCCGGGACAGCGCATCCTGCTGGACGACGGAGCGGTTGCACTGGTATGCGATCAAAAGACAGGATCGGGCAAGACCGGTAAGCTCATCTGCAAGGTCATGAACAGCGGACTCATCACTTCCCGCAAGGGAGTCAACCTGCCCGACACAGAGCTGTCGGTCCCTGCCCTGACGGAAAAGGACCACCGGTTCATCGAATTTGCGGTGGCTCATGAGATCGATTTCCTGGCACTGAGTTTCGTAAGAACAGCCGGGGATATCCGAAGCCTTAAAGACCGGCTGAGGGAATTGAAGGTCAGGCCTGTCAGAACCCGGTTCACGGACCAGCGCCAGGATGCCTGGCGGAAAGTAATGCCCCGGAGCGGTCCATTCATACCTGTGATCAGCAAGATCGAAAAACCGCAGGCACTCGACAACCTTGAAGAGATCCTCCATGAAACCGACCTGGTCATGGTGGCCCGTGGCGACCTTGGGGTGGAGGTGGAACTGGCAGAAGTGGCCGTGCATCAGAAAAGGATCATGCAATTGTGCCACGAATACGGCGTACCGGTAATCGTCGCCACGCAGATGCTGCAAAGCATGATACAATCCCCCTCCCCTACCCGTGCTGAGGTATCCGACGTGGCAAACGCCATTTTCGACGGGGCGGATGCCGTGATGCTTTCCGGCGAGACAGCAGTAGGACACTATCCCCTGGAGGCGGTGCGAATGATGAACCGGATCACCGAACGGACCAATGATTACCTGCGTTCAAATGGTACCCCTCTCACCCTCCCCCACCATTTCCGCCAGGGAACCAAAGAAAGTGCAGCCATAGCTCATGGTGTCAAAACCATCGTGGAGGACCTCGATATCCGTATGATCGTTACCTGGACACACCTGGCCGAAAGCATTGTTTACCTTTCGCAATATCACATCCCGCTACCCATCCTGGGATTCAGCAACCGGGCGGAGGACCTCAGGAAAATGACCCTGCTGTACGGACTGATCCCCATGTACATGGAGCTTCCCAAAAGCGGCAGCCAGTTTATCCAGCAGGTTGACCAGCTGCTGATGGAAAGAAAATGGGCGAAACCCGGAGATGCCATCGTTTTTGTTCTCGGAGAACCCATTCAGCGTCCGGGAATCTCCAACCGCCTGGTGGTACACTGCCTGGGAGACAGCGAATAAAAAAGTCACCGGAAAATTACGTTTCCGTTGAACCTTTTTCCTCCCTTATTGTTTATAAGCAATCCTTACTTCAGGTTTATCAGAAATCAGTAATCTGAAGACCGGACAAATGCATCATACATCCATTAAATTATCTGCATGAGAAAATATGTTAAGATCATTGGTCTGGTGATGGTCGCCGGAATCATTGCAGCCATTGCCCTGTATCTTTTTGTCTACAACAAGCCGCATCCGGATTATGCAAAGGCCCATCCTGATTTTGTTCTGACGGCTGATGTACTATTCCATTCCTATCATTCAGGAGAATCAGCCTCAGCGAATTATACAGGCGCTGTTTTACAGGTAACGGGAACCATCCATAAAGTTGAATCTGCGGGAGACCAGGTGATCGCTGTCACCGTTTTTGAGGAAGGTCTCTTTGGCGATGAAGGGATCCGGTATGCCATGTTGCCCGACTACCAGCAAAAGATCCTGCAGTTGTCAACAGGAGCTACCCTTGTCATCAAAGGATTGTGTACAGGGTACAACGATACGGATGTTATCCTGGAAAAATGTTCCATAATAGAATAAAATCATTATTAATCAATCAATTATATACTTTTAAAACAATCAGAATATGAAAAAAACCATTTTGTTCATTGTACTGGGGATCGCTTTAACGAACGGTGTTTTTGCACAGCGGTATCTCACCAAGACGGGTAGTGTCAGTTTTTTTTCCAAGGCGCCGCTGGAAAACCTCGAAGCTCATAACAGCCAGGTAAACAGCGCTCTGGATTTAAAAACAGGAGATTTTGTGTTTAAGGTTTTGATGAAATCCTTTGAGTTCGAGAAAGCCCTCATGCAGGAGCATTTCAATGAAAATTACGTAGAATCGGATAAATACCCAAATGCGACCTTCAAGGGCAAAGTTGTGAATATCGGCCAGCTCGATCTAACAAAGAATGGTTCATACAACGCAGAAGTGGAGGGCGATCTGACCATTCACGGGATCACGCGTCCGGTAAAGGAAACCGGCACCTTCGAAGTAAAGGACGGCAAGGTGAACGGTAAAAGCAAATTTACCATTCTGCTGGCGGATTACAACATCTCCGTGCCCGCGCCGGTGGTCGACAATATTGCCAAGGAGATCGAGATCACTGTGGATGTAATGCTGGAAAAGGTTGCTGAATAATTCCTTATTCCATGAAGCGATTCGTTCTCACTTTGGTCGTGACCCTGACCGTCATAGCGCTTTCCTTTAATGCGTGTCAGCATGAGCCCGATGAGACCGTCAGCCCCGATCCGGTGGATACCAGCGGAAACCAGCCTCCTGTAGGCATTCCATGTGATCCGGATACCGTATATTTTGCGAACACCATTGGTCCGCTGCTGCTGGCCAGTTGCGGCGTTGCCGGTTGCCATGATGCGGGTACCGCACAGGATGGCGTAGTCCTGACGGATTATGCACAGATCCTTTCCACAGCCGGCATCAAGCCCGGAAATCCGACGGACAGTGAGCTCTATGAGGTGATCACCGAGAACGATCCGGAAAAGATCATGCCTCCCCCGCCACGGGGTGCGTTGACCTCGGAGCAGATTGATCTGATATACAAATGGATCCTGCAGGGAGCAAAGAACAATTCCTGCAGTCAGACTGAATGTGATACGATCAATATTACCTACGCATTGACCGTCCGTCCCATCCTTCAGAACAGCTGCCTGGGATGCCACAGCGGAGCGGCACCATCCGGGGGGATCAGGCTTGAAACTCATTCCGACGTCCTTGCCGTGGTGAACAATGGAAAGCTCCTTGGAACCATACGGCATGAACAGGGCTATAGTGCGATGCCAAAGAACGGAGCAAAACTGGATGCCTGTTATATCACACAAATTGAAAAATGGATCAAAAATGGCGCACCAAATAATTAGGTCAGGGATACCGGTATTCTTAACAGTTCTGCTGCTCGCCGCGCTGAGTATGATTCCCGGAGGGTGTTATTATGACAATGAGGAAGATCTGTATCCTGATGCAGGGGGTTGCGATACGGTGAACATCACCTATGAGACCGCCATTGCACCTATCATGGCCAGCAGCTGTAACACATGCCACAGCGGGGCGGCAGCCTCCGCCGGGATCAGGACCGACAGCTACAGTGAACTGTCCGTCATTGCCGGCAACGGCCGTCTTTGGGGCGCTGTCAGTCATGCACAGGGGTATTCACCCATGCCAAAGGACCAGTCCATGCTTTCCGACTGTAACCTGACTAAGATCAGGATATGGATCGACACCGGTCTGCCTGAAAATTAAATGGTATCAACTAATCCCGTATTGAAAAGTTTCAGACAAACGGCAATTTGACAATTTAACAATTTAACCATTTGAGAATTTAACCATTTCATGACATGCCCACTCCCAGAAGCTTGTTCATCGCGTGTCTGTTCATCTGTATGTTTCCTTTTCACGCCATCCCGCAGGACGACCTGATGGATCTGCTGGCAGATGATGAGGCCGAAAAAACGGAGTACGCCTATGCCACGTTCAAGACAACACGCATCGTGATCGGGCATTCGGTGGAGAATCCTGCGCCCGGGGTGATGCTTTTCCTGATCTCGCATCATTTCGGACACATCAACGAAGGAGCATATGAGTTCTTTGGTCTTGATCAGGCGACCATCCGCCTCGGATTTGAATACGGTATCACCAACCGTCTCAGCGTTGGCATCGGAAGAAGCAGCCTGGAAAAGACCTTTGATGGCTTCGCAAAATACAAGATCCTGAGGCAGAGTTCCGGTAAAAGATCCGTACCAGTGACCATGACCTTATTCTCCAGTGTTGCTCTTACCTCCCTCAAGTGGAGTGATCCCGAGAGGACTAACTACTTTTCCTCGCGTCTTGCCTATACGTTTCAGCTGCTTATTGCCCGAAAATTCAGCGATCGCATATCCATACAGCTCACTCCGTCGCTTATCCACAAAAACCTGGTGGAAACCGCAGAGGATCATAATGATATCTTTACCCTGGGAGCAGGCGGAAGGTATAAATTCACCAAGCGCACCTCGTTAAACGTTGAATATCACTACGTATTTGGAAACCAGATCACACAGCCCTATGATCATTCCCTGTCTGTTGGATTTGACATTGAAACAGGCGGGCATGTGTTCCAGGTATTCATGACGAATTCCAATCCTTTGTTTGAAAGAGGATTCCTGACCGAAACCGTGGGAAAATGGGGCAAGGGAGATATCTACCTGGGATTCAACATATCCCGTGCCTTTACCATCGTAAAGCCTAAATCGTTCAGGGAGTAAGGATCGTTCCTCCGGTGCTTTTCAGAAGGAGCCGTGTTAACTATCTCAGGTTGAACTTCTCAGGATGTTTACCCTGACGTCCCCGGTAAAAGTCTTCAATCTGCCTGAAATCCTTCTCGTAATTCCCTGAGGGTACTATCACCGGACCCAGCCCGCATTTCTTGTCCTTATAATCCAGGAAACCAAGTATGACAGGTACGTTTGCCCGCAGGGCGATATAATAATATCCCTTTTTCCAGCTGGTCACCAGCGACCGGGTTCCCTCCGGCGTGATCGTAATGTACAGTGATTCATATTGACTGAATAATTCTGCTACCTGCTCAACCATGTGATTGCTTTTCGAACGGTCGATGGGGATTCCCCCCAGCCAGCGGAGCAGGGGTCCCAGTCCGTGTGCAAAGGCCTCCTTTTTGATCAGGAATTTCACACGAATGCCGATCACGGTAAAGGCCAGCCTGCCCCAGACAAAATCCCACATGCTGGTGTGGGGTGCGACGATTACTACGCATTTTCTGATCCCCGGTGGCAGCCCCCCGACGACCTTCCACCCTGCGAGGTGAAGAATCAGTTTTGAAAGGTATTTCATGAATGGGAGGTATTAAATTGTCAAATTGTCAAATTGTTAAATTGTTAAATTGTTAAATTGTCAAATTGCTGGTTTTACTGAAGAAGGTGTGTGGCGAAGTCAATGGATATAAAATTAGATTTTTCGGTGCATACATGTGAAGCAAAAGCAATGGCGGTACCTATCAGCTTGTTCCATTCCTCCTCTTCCAGGCTCATCAAATCACTGTGCGAAATGTTGCTGCGTACCATTTCAAAGATCAGTCCCGCATTGAAACTGTCGCCGGCGCCAATGGTGCTGACAGTCCGTATTGCAGGAACCGGATATGCTTTGCGGATCTTTTCGGTGAAAAGAACCACTTCCCTGGAACCCTGGGTCAGGATCAGTGTTTTTCCGCCGGCGGATACGACCTGACTGTAGATCCGATCAGGATCACAGGTTTGAAAGATATTCCCGAAATCCTCGTCCGATCCCCTGACAATATCTGCCAGCTGAATGTTTTCGAGGATCGATGGAGTGACGGATGCCAGTTCACGAAGGTGGGGTGTTCTGTAATTCGGATCATAGACCAGGATGCAGCCACTACCCCTGGCAGCGGTGATCAGCTTCATGATGTTGGGGCGGTTTTCAGCTTTCAGCGAATAAAATGACCCGAACAGCAACAGATCATCCTGTGCAAATGCCGGCTCCTTCCAGGCGGGGCTTTCGTTCTGCATGCCCTTGTAGAACGTATAATGGGCGTCGTTGTCAGCATCCAGGAACGCAAAGGCGATACGGACCTGTCCGCCGCAGGGGGCGATGAATTCAGTGGATACATTGTTCGATCGCAGAAATGAAAGGATGAACCTCCCCACCGGATCGTCGCTGCACTCCGACACCATGTGAACAGGCAATCCTGCCCGGCCGAGCGATACAGCCGTATTCAGCTTGGAACCTCCCGGACTGAGGAAGAATACCTCATTTTCCCTGAAAGTTACATCCAGGATGCACTCGCCCGTTGTATATATGTTTCGCTTCATCCAGCCATCAACGAAAGAAAGCCTGTCAGAAATCGATTTCCAGGCCCAACTGATCCTTGAACTTTATCAGCTCCGGATTCTTGCCGGCCAGCTGCCTGTACTTTTCTGAGGGAGTGTAGGGTTTTTGTTCCGTCGAGTTGGCTGAAACGATGGTCCTGAGCTGGATCAGGTCATTTTTTAGCCGTGTCCTCAAGAAACCCATCATTTCCTGTTTTTTGTCATTCAGTTCATCTTCCTGGACCTTGTTATCAATGGTCAGCTCAACAGTAAAGTCACTTTGCAGCAATGGCTTTCGTTTGGTGAGGGTGCTGTAGAAATTGGGCAGCCTGCCTTTGATCGTTTCTGCATAATTTGTCCAGGCTTCTTCCAGCTGTAGCTGGTCAAAGGTGTCTTCACGCCTGGTCTGGAGATATACCGGCTTGTCAGCCGATGTTTCACCTTCCTTACCCGGTGCGGTCTTTTCTTTGATGGAGACGCCCGAACCAGGTGTGGAATTCTTTTCATGATGTATGCCTGGAACGGGTGTTCCGCCAGATGGCCTGACTTCCTGGTTCCTGTCGTGGGATGGTCCACCGGCTTCTGTCTTTTCTTTCACCACGGACGTCACCTCTGATGGTTTCACATACGAGGAGTATTCAGCTGACAACGTACACATCTGCATCAGTGCGATCTCAAGGTGCAACCGCTTATGATTGCTGATCTTGTAATTCAGGTCACATTTATTATTGATGTCCAATGCCTTAACTAACAGGTCAACAGGGCAGTGTCTGGACTGACTGATGTAGCTGTTACGGATACTCTCCCCTGTTTCCAGCAGTTTTGCAGTTGAAGGATCCTTGCATATCAACAGGTTACGGAGATGCTCACCCAGACCGATCAGGAAATGCTGTCCGTCAAATCCGTTATCGAGAATTTCATTCAGGATCAGCAGGGATTGATGGATGTCTGCTTTACGAATGCAGTCCACCATTTTAAAGTAATAGTCATAGTCCAGTACGTTGAGGTTGCTGATCACGGTTTCGTAGGTGAGCTGGCTTCCTGAGAAACTGACGATCTGGTCGAACATTGACAATGCGTCGCGCATAGCGCCGTCAGCTTTTTGGGCAATGATCCTCAATGCATCCGGATCGGCTGAAATCTTTTCATTCTGGGCTACGGAGACCAGCTGGCGGGTAATGTCATCTACCGAGATACGTTTAAAATCATAGATCTGACAGCGGGAAAGGATGGTGGGGATGATCTTGTGTTTTTCGGTGGTGGCAAGGATGAATTTGGCATACGCCGGAGGTTCCTCCAGGGTTTTGAGAAAGGCGTTGAAGGCCTGCTGCGAGAGCATGTGCACCTCATCAATGATATAGACCTTGTATTTCCCTACCTGGGGTGGGATCCGTACCTGGTCGACCAGGTTGCGGATGTCATCCACCGAATTGTTGGAGGCTGCATCCAACTCGTGTATATTAAAGGAAGCAGAAGCATTGAACGACAGGCACGACTCGCAGGTATCACAGGGTACTATATCGGCCGAAAGATGAAAGCAGTTGATCGTCTTGGCCAGTATCCTGGCGCAGGTGGTTTTTCCGATTCCCCGTGGGCCGCAAAAAAGAAATGCCTGGGCAAGCTGGTTGTTCCGGATGGCATTCTTAAGCGTGGTAGTGATCGCCTGCTGGCCGATAACGGTGTCAAATGTCTGAGGCCTGTATTTGCGCGCGGAGACAATAAAATTATCCATCGGATGTTCTTTTGAATGGGATCGTTTTCCTTTCAAAAATACTTAATTTTGATTACCTTGGCCCGTTTATTTTTTAACATGCTACCTCGGTCATCATCACGGATCCATGTTGCTCATCTTCAATAGCCAACCATCCAACCGTGCCGACTACATCTTCCATCTGATCATGGGTGAGCTGCTGGGGATAGAGCACAAGGTCGTTTCTGATCCCGATCAGTTCGGGTCGTTTTCGGGTCCTAAGTTCTCCTATGGTTCTGAACCGCTGGCGGATGAAGTCTTCCTGCAGTCTGCAGGTCTCCTTTCAGAGAACGGATTCAGTCGGGGGGAGCCCGAGATGGCCGGAAAAGAGGGATCCATGGTGCTTTTTCCGGTCAGGCACCCGGCTTCTGCTCTTCCTTTTGACCTGTTTTCCGCCAGTTTTTACCTGGTTACCCGCTATGAAGAATACGGTTCCGTGACCAGGGATGAGCATGACCGTTTCCTGCCAGAGAACAGTATCGCTTACCAGATGGGATGTCACGGCACGCCCGTAGTGAACCGCTGGGCACTGTCATGGGCAGAGGTTCTCAGAGAGCGCTTCCCTGACCTGCCTGGTGCAGGTACAAAATTTACCTTTCTGCCAACCCTTGACGTTGACCAGGCGTATGCTTACCGTTACAAGGGTGGATTAAGAAACATGGGGGGACTTGTCCGTGACCTTTTACACGGAAATATTCCCGACACTGTGCAAAGATACCGGGTACTGACCGGCCTGGAAAGGGATCCATTCGATACGTACGATTATATTTCAGCCATCCATGAGAAGTACAGGCTACGCCCGGTATTTTTCATCCTCCTGGGAGATCACGGGCCTAACGACAAGAATATTTCCTACACCCATCCGAGGTTCCGGGAGCTTATTCAAAAACTGGCAAAGGATCATGAAGTGGGTATACATCCCTCGTATGCATCTTTTACTTCACCAGAAAGGCTGAAAACGGAAATCGAACGGCTGGCAGCGATCATCGGACGGGAAGTGACCTGCAGCCGGCAACATTTTTTACGGTTCAGGCTGCCCCAGACCTTCAGGGATCTTGCCGACCTGGGCATCCGGAACGAATTTTCGATGGGGTATGCCCAGGAGCCCGGGTTCAGGGCCGGTATCTGTACACCGTACTTTTTTTTCGATCTCACCGTCAATAGGACCACACCGCTTAGGATCCATCCCTTCACAGTGATGGACGGCACACTGGCGGATTATAAGAACTATACCCAATGGCAGGCAGAAAATGCCGTACTGGAACTCCTGAATGAGGTCAAAACGGTTGGAGGGACTTTCATCAGCATCTGGCACAACGAGTCGCTGAGTGACCAGAAACGATGGCATGGGTGGCGGGGTGTCTATGAAAAAATGGCGCAGATGGCAATGGCTGAAGGATCCGCCATGTTTTAATTCCAGTTGCATGAAGGCATCGAACGTTCGATCTTCGATAATGACTTTTTGATCATCTGCATCAGCTCTTCACACTCCACGAGCATGACCACGCTCACTTCCTCATCCACCAGATGACTGTCGCGCACCAGCCGGATATGGTAATGTGTTTCCCTTGCATATTCGTAGGCCACCGTCAGCTGCAGATAGTATTCCTCGCCTGAAGATGCATCCCTGCTTACCTCCAGACTGGATCCAATGGATATCCCGCTTCTGAGAATATGGTCCGACAGGACATGGTCGTGCTGCTTATAATGAAGGATCTTGTACAGTTCCAGGATCAAAAGGCTGAAAAGATAACTTTTCTTGACCAGAAGGGCATTTCCTTTCATGTTTTTTATTATTAATACGATTACCCCCTCAATTGTTACCCTGTTCCAGCATACTTTTTTTACAACAAAAAATAAAGTTCAGTACTTTAGCGCAGGCAATGATGATCTGCTGTACATGATACAATACCTCGAACATCATCAACTTGATAAAGTAAAATGGGACCTGTGCGTTCAGGAATCTTTCAACGGAATCATTTATGGATATTCCTGGTTTCTCGACCTGGTGTCGGAAGAATGGGACGGCCTGGTGGAGAATGACTATGAACGTGTATTCCCGCTCACCTGGAAAAGAAAAGCCTTTATCCATTATTTATATCAGCCTTTTTTCACACAGCAGCTCGGAATATTCTCAAGAAATCCTCTGGACGAAGAAACGACAAACCGCTTCCTGGAGGCGATCCCTGACCGGTACCGGCTGATCGAGATCAGCCTGAACTCACAGAACAGGGTTTCTGCCCGGGGATTTTCCATTCATAATAACCTGACGCATGAATTAGCCCTGATCGAATCCTACGAGCAGCTAACGGCAGGATATTCTGAAAACACCACCCGTTCCATCAGGAAAGCAATAAAACAGGACCTGACGGTGCAGGCTGATGTCAAGCCTGATGTGGTCATTCGAATGTTCCGGCAAAACCGGGGCCGGCATATCCGGACCTTAAAGAACCCGGACTACCAGCGGTTTCACAGGCTGGTTTACACCTGTTTGCATAAAGGCAAGGCCCAGGTTTGGGGGGCCTACACGCCTGAGAATGAATTATGTGCAGGAGTCATTTTTCTATTCAGCCACAACAGGGCCATTTTTCTTTTCTCGGGATTAAACGATTATGGGAGAGCCAACGGTGCCATGCCATTTTTAATCGATGCCTTCATCAAGGAGTACGCACAGACGTACCTGACACTTGATTTTGAAGGGTCCAATGATCCGGACCTGGCCAGGTTCTACAAAAGCTTTGGATCGAGGGAGGTCACCTATCCTTTCATCACCAGATACCGTTTGCCGATGATGTTCCGTTTATTGAAAAAACTGCGAACTGCGATCAGAAACCGTTGAACTAAAAATTATAGAACCTGCCATGCCCGGTTCGCAGTTCTCGATTCACAGTTTATTTGCTGTCCTGCGGTGTACAATGATCTCTTTTCATGAACGGATATTTGAAATCAGTGGCAGGTAACAGGGTTTCCTTGATGGTCCTGGGATTCGTCCACCGGATAAGATTCATATAGCTACCTGCCTTGTCATTGGTGCCCGACTGCCGGGAGCCGCCAAATGGCTGTTGTCCGACCACCGCTCCGGTCGGCTTATCATTGTAATAGAGGTTTCCGGCGGAGTACTTGAGGATTTCGCTGGCTTTCGCCATGGCATAACGGTCGCGGGCGAAGATGGAACCTGTCAGCCCATAGGGTGATGTGGCATCGCACAGGTGCAATGTCTCTTCAAACTGATGATCCTTGTAAACGAAAATGGTCAGTACCGGTCCAAAGATCTCCTCTTCCATGGTGAGGAAATGGGGATCCCGTGTAAGGATAACCGTAGGCTCCACAAAGTAGCCTTCGGATGCATCCCCCCTGCCGCCCAGAATGATCTCCGCGTCATGCGACTTCTCCGCAGCTTGAATATAGCTCATGATGTTATCGAAGGATGCCCTGTCGATCACGGCGTTCATGAAATTTTCGAAATCCGCCGGATCCCCGACCTTTATCTGTGCATGCATATCCTCCAGCCTTTCCCTGATCCCTTTCCAGAGCGATTCGGGAATGTAGGCCCTCGACGCAGCACTGCATTTCTGGCCCTGGTACTCAAACGCTCCCCTGATCAATGCGGTGGCCACCTCATCCGGATCAGCGGAAGCATGCACAAAGACAAAATCCTTGCCTCCGGTCTCACCCACGATCATAGGATAGGATTTATAATCGGATAAGTGCCTGGCCGTCATTTTCCATAACTCATTGAAGGTATGGTTAGAGCCTGTGAAATGCACGCCTGCCAGGGATCGGTCTGCCATGACGGCACTGCCAACGACAGATCCTGTACCCGGTATGAAATTGATTACTCCATCGGGCAGGCCAGCTTCCATAAAGATCTTCATCAGGTAATAGTTCGACAGCAACGCGGTGGACGCAGGTTTCCAGATCAGGGTATTGCCCATCAGCGCAGGTGCCAGGTTAAGGTTGGAGGCGATGGATGTGAAGTTGAACGGTGTGACCGCAAACACAAATCCTTCCAGCGGCCTGTATTCGATCCGGTTGATAATGCCTTTGTCGGAGTGTGGCTGTTCATTGTAAATGTCCGAAATATAATGGGAATTGAATCTCAGGAAGTCGACAGTTTCACATGCAGCATCGATCTCGGCCTGAAAGATGTTCTTCGACTGCCCCAGCATCGTGGCCGCATTGATCACATGCCGGTACCTGGTAGCCACAAGTTCCGCTATCTTGAGCAGGATGGACAACCTCTCAACCCAGAACATCGACTCCCATTGCTTATGGGCTTTCTTTGCAGCCTCAATGGCCAGTGCGACTTCCCTGGATGAGGCTTTGTGATACGTTGCCAGCCTGTGTCGGTGGTTATGAGGCATCACGACATGGCCCACATCACCGGTACGGATCTCCTTTCCCCCGATGATCAATGGGATGTCGGGCACTTCGCTGCTCATCCTTTTTAATTCAGCGACCACCTGCCGGCGATCACCACTTCCCGGAACATATGAACGAATGGGTTCATTCTCAGGGTATTCAAAAACAAATATCGCATTATTCATTACAGGTATTTTTTCGTAATCATTAAACATAAAAAGTATGAAATTGTTCAGAGGAAGGCAAAGGATGTGGCGGGAGTTGCTATATTTGCCAACAGGTCATCCGTTGAACCGTTATGAGAGCATCTTTCAGTGTACCAAACATATTGTCAGTCACCCTGCTCCTGGGCATCATCGCAATCCTTTGGACAGCCTCCGGATGTGATCACCGGGAATCCGGCAGGTACAAGCCTGTATCTGACAGCGGGCAGAGTCCATTGAAGGGTGAACTGATCATCTTCCACGCGGGAAGCCTGGCCGTTCCTTTCAGGGATGCCAGAGCTGCCTTCCAGGAACTCCACCCCGGGATTGAAATTATGCTGGAAGCCGGAGGCAGTGTGGCCAATGCCCGGAAGATCATCGACCTGAAACGGTCCTGCGATATCATCGCTGTGTCAGATTATAAGGTCATTGATGAAATGCTCATTCCTGAGTATGCAACCTGGAACATCAAGTTTGCAGCCAACGAAATGGTGATCGCCTACACAGAACGCTCTGCATACCACCAGACGATTGACTCAGTGAACTGGTATCAGGTTCTTTTACGCAAGGACGTCCGGTATGCGCGTTCCGATCCGAACCAGGATCCCTGCGGTTACCGCACCGTACATGCCCTGATGCTGGCTGAGAAGTACTACGGGGTACCTGGCCTGGCCAATCAGCTGCTTTCCAGGGACAATGAATACATCCGTCCCAAAGAGGTGGATCTGCTGGCACTTTTGGAAACCGGCACCGTTGATTATGTCTTCAATTACCGTTCGGTGGCGCAACAGCACCAGTTGCCATACCTTCAGCTGCCAGCGGAGATCAACCTGAAGGAAGCCCGCCTGGCGGATCTTTATGCCACGGTTACAACCGAAATCAACGGTAAGGAGCCCGGAACGAACATGACCATCTCCGGAGAACCCATGCTGTACAGCATGACGATCCTGACCCAGGCTCCCCATCCGACTGTGGCCATGGCATTTACTGAGTTCCTGCTTTCGCCCGATGGTCAGCGCATCATGGAAGCCTGCGGCCAGCCATCGGTAGTTCCTTCTGCCACAGCATCGTATGACCAGGTACCGGAACCGCTGAGGGAATATGTGATACGGGAATGAGTCAGCGGTCTGCGGTCTGCGGTCTGCGGTCTGCGGTCAGCGATTAATTTTAGAACAATAGAACAATTTGACAATTTGACAATAGACTCTAATTCGATGAAACCAATCTTAATCTTTATCTTTATTGCCTTTATCATGACATCCTGCATGAACAATCCGCCCGAGCAGCTGGCCACAAACGAAAATACAAGGGATACGGCTGACCTGACCAACGATTTCTACGACAATGAACCGGTTCATGAACTGGTTATCGGTGAGATTATGGTGAACGGAGAGGTACGAAATCCGGGAAAGGTTGAACTGGGATCTCTGCCGCTTCGTTCGGTAATTGTCAAGGAGACGCTCCTTTCTGGAGATACGAACCGGTTTGTGGGTGCATACCGTTATGACGGATATTCGCTGTACGACATCCTCGACCGTTTCATCCCGGATAAAGCCAATAAGGAGGAATTTCCGCCGATCATCGACCTGTACGTTGAGATCTCGAACCAGGCCGGTGAAAAGGCGTTATTCAGCTGGGGAGAGATCTATTACCCGGTTTACCGGCATCAGATCATCCTGGCTACCAGGGTAATGGAGATCGTGCCCTCAAAAACCAAAGACCACTGGCCGGTTCCCTCAGCGAGCCGGATCGTGGCAGCGCCTGACCTGATCACTGAAAGAAATATCTCTGACCCATCAACGATAACGGTCAAATCGCTGTCACGGTCATTTACCGTTGACCGGGATAAGAACTATTCGGGTGCAGTTTCGTTCTATTCAAACGACTCCCTGTTGCTGTCGTTTTCTTCCCTGCCTGCGGATTGGCATCCGGTGACCTATCCAACCATCTTTTATGGCCGGGGCAGGGGCATCCACAGTGTCACCCCTTTTGCAGGCATTATGCTGAAGGACATCCTGCATACCTTCATTCCCGTTGATCGGACTGCTCTCCGGAGCGGGCTGGTCATCATAAAAGGCATCGATGGATACCGCAGTGCATTTACGCTGAGTGAGATCATGAACCGCAACGACCAGTCGGAAGCCATCCTGGTGGATGTTGGGGAAGGCAAAGAGGGAGGCCGTTTCCGGCTGTTCACCAGTGCTGATTTCTTTTCCGACCGCGCTGTCTTTGCCCTCGAAACGATCCTGATTGACATCCGGGGCCCTGTTCCTGTCGATAGCCGATAAATGATGAATTTTAATTTTTGCTATTTGCTTTTTGATTTTTAATCTAATGAAAACCAGCATCTTCCAGCTCACTCTCATCCTCCTGGGAGGGCTGGTACTGCTTTTCATCATTGCTCCTCTTCTGGGGATGTTTTTCAAGACCTCTCCTTCCGATCTTTTCCAAACCAGCCAGGATCCCGAAGTGATTCGCAGCGTATGGCTGACCTTATGGACAAGCATGGCCGCCACGCTGTTTTTTGCCATTGGGGCCATACCGCTGGCCTACCTGCTGGCACGAAAAAAATTCCGCATGAAGCAACTGGTGCTTGGCATCATCAATCTGCCCATCGTCATACCCCACTCGGCAGCGGGTATTGCCATCCTGGGATTTGTGTCCAGAAATACTCCCGTTGGGAAAGCGGCATCCCTGGCAGGATTCGATTTTGTGAGCACACCGGCCGGGATAGCTCTTGCCATGGCATTTGTGAGCCTTCCCTTCCTGATCAATGCTGCCATGGACGGCTTTGCTGCCGTACCGGTCAGGCTGGAGAATGCCGGACTGAACCTGGGAGCCTCACCATCGCGTGTCTTCTTTTCCATCTCGCTTCCCCTTGCCGGGAGAAGCATACTTACCGGCCTGGTCCTCATGTTTGCCCGCGGGATGAGCGAATTTGGCGCTGTGGTCATCGTCGCCTATCACCCCATGATCACACCCGTTCTCATTTTTGAACGCTTTGGAGCATTTGGACTGTCGTATGCACGACCTGTCGCTGTGCTGTTCATCCTGGTTTCGCTGGCTGTGTTCATCCTCTTGAGACTACTCACCAAAGATAAGATTCATGCTAAGAATTGATCGCCTCTCGGTCGAAATGGGGGAATTCTCCCTGCAGGACATCAGCCTGAACGTCGACAAGGGTGATTACTTCGTTGTGCTGGGAGTTTCAGGCGCCGGCAAATCCCTTCTCCTGGAGACCATCGCAGGCATTGTAAGACCATCCGGCGGGTGCATCTTTCTGAATGAAGAGGACATCACCCATAAAAAGATCCAATCCAGGGGCGTAGGACTGGTGTACCAGGACCATGCCCTGTTCCCCCATCTTTCTGTGGCCGGGAACATTGCCTACTCTCTGAAAGGAAGGTATCCGGAACGAAAGGCCTCTGGACAGATCACCCTGCAACTGGCTGAACGCATGAGCATACAGCATCTGCTGCATCGCAAACCAGGAACACTGTCGGGGGGAGAACGACAACGGGTGGCTCTGGCCCGCACACTCGCCCTCAATCCTTCCGTCCTGCTGCTGGATGAGCCCCTCGCCTCGCTGGATGTTCAGATGAAGAAGGACCTGCGCAGGCTCCTCCGTAAGATCAACCAGGATGGAATGACGATCCTTCATGTCACCCATGATTATGAAGAAGCCATCACACTGGGTCAAAAGGTGGCCGTGCTCAATGAGGGAAAGATCATCCAGGCAGGATCCATCACCGAAGTGTTCCAGCACCCCCGGCACACGTTCACTGCCAGTTTCATCGGAATAAAAAATTTCTACAGTGCACAACTGTTACCGCCGGATACACTTGCACCAAATGGTTTATCTCGGGTAAAGGTCAGCCCTGAGATCTCATTCCTCATGGAAGATCAGGGCTTCTCAGGGGAGGGATTTATAATCCTTGGAGCTGAAGATATCATCCTCAGTCATTCCAGACCAGACACCAGCGCACGGAATAACTTCCACGGAACCATTCAGGAGATCTCACGCGGAATAAAGGGTTTTGAAGTTTGTATTGATATTGGTGTTCCGGTACACGCAGTGATCACACAGGATGCACTCACGGATCTTCAGCTCCGGGAAGGAAATGAAATCTGGGTGTCGTTCAAGGCTTCCGCGCTGAGATCCATCGCAGGGTGAAATTTCTTTCTTTTATTTAAAACATGTAACTTTACATGAAAGTTTCATGCATGTCATTCAAAAAGATAACTCTTCCTTTCCTGCTCCTGTTATCCCTGGCGACGGGGCATTTGAATGCCCGGGCAGCCCCAACCACAGCTCATCCTGAATTGCCCGGCCTCCCTGCTGATACGATCAAACTCATCGACTCACTGTATCATTTTTTCTGGAGAACCAACATCGGATACTGGGTGAATGAGGACCTGGATCTCTACTATTATGACCAAAATACAGATCTACTAAAATGGAGCAGAAAACATTGGGACGAATCCTATGGATATATTTGGTATGATGACTATCGTGTCGTTTACACACTGGTTGAAAGGATGACAGTCGAAGAAATGAAGCAAAATTATGACCTGCAGGCATCCCAGTGGATCAATTCTACGCTGTTTACCTATACGTACGATGGACAGGGAAACAAAACCGGATGGAAATGGCAGAGATGGTCCCCTGAACTGAACGACTGGTCCAACTTCCGTTTGAATCAATATTTTTTTGATGGGGCCGGTCATGGCATCCTGTCAGTTGCCAGTAACTGGGATGATGGTATACACGATTGGATCCCTTCTCAAAAGATTGAAACATCCTATGATTCCTCAGGTGCCGATACCCTTATCCTGACCTCTTACTGGTTTGAACCGGATTCAGCATGGATTGCCCTGAGCCGGAAAAGAAACGGTTACGACCTGGCAGGAAATAAAGTGACAGAGCAGTTACAGGAGTGGGACGCCGAAACCTCCAGCTGGATCAACTCCAGCTACAACCTCCTCATTTATGATGTCGGGGACAAACTGTCGCAAACGATCTACCAGCGCTGGGATGCGGATCTCAACAAATGGATCGGGCTGACCATGAACGAATATTTTTATAATGAAATGGCGCTGATCAGTCAATACATCACCTCAACGAGGAATCCGTCGGATACGGTTTGGACTCCAGCCGCAAGGGGAATGTATGAATATGACGGGGATGGCGACAGGACGGATTTCGTTTTACAGGAGTGGGACGGACAGGGTGATTGGATTAATCATTCACGCCTGAATTACGCATATAGGAAAGTATTATCATTGCCGGAGTCTGGCTCATCCACAGGGATCTCCTGCTACTGGACACGTTATGCTCAAGAAGACAAATGCCTGAGGTGTGATGGTCTGAAGAATGGTCAACCCTACGTATTTACCTTATATTCCATGCAGGGAAGCCTCATCGATAACCAGGTATTCACTGGTGGTCAGGCTGTTGCATTAAAGGGTACTATATCTTCGGGTATATTCATCTTCACGGTTGCCGGAGAGGATCAGTTACTGCACAGGGGAAAAATAGTGATCCCCTGAAAGTAACGGTGCTAGGGCAGGTGCTCCGCTTCAATGTGGCTGATGGACCTGAACAGATTTTGCTTTGCTTTTTTGTTGAGCTTTACCATCTCCAGAATGATCTTCCGTACCTCATTCCGCTGGGAGAGATTCTCATAGGGGCACCGCGTTGTCTGCTGCGGAAATCCCTTCAGGGATGCATACCTGGTCAGTTCTGCTTCCGTTATGTACGCCAGCGGCCGGATGATCGTATAGGTACCCCCGAACATTTCCAGTTGCACCGGCATGGTGCTGAAGGTGCCATGATGGATCATATTCATCAGCAGGGTCTCCACAATATCATCCCTGTGATGGCCGAATGCTATCTTGTTGCATTTCAGCTGCTCAGCCAGAATAAAAAGTTCTTTCCGCCGGCTTCGGGAACAAATAAAGCACCCACCTTTCCCCGGATCCGCATCCGCTGGTGCATGGCTTACCATAAAGGGCACCCTGAGCAATTCGCACAGTTCCTCCAGGTATGGGATATCAGCCATCTCCGGTAAGCCTGCAGGTTTGACATGAGCCGCAAAGAGTGCACGCGGTGAAGAGAGGATCTTCCTGCGCCATGCCATCATTTCCAGCAACGCCAGGGAGTCTTTTCCTCCCGATACGGCGATCAGGATCTGGTCATCGGGAGAGATCAGGTCATATTCACGGATGGTCTTTAAAAACCTTGATCGTATCCTGTCCGTAAACCTCAAATCGCTCATTTCAGTCATGGCAAGTCAATTTTATTGTAAAATTGCATAAAAAAACACCTTTAATGGAATAAATTTGCCTGGAGATGCTGTTTCCAGGCCTAGCAAGTGGTTTATGAGACATGTAGTATTTATCACGTCGTTTCTTTTGATCAATATGTGTATACATGGGCAGGACAGGATAACCGGTTTGCCATTTGCCACACGGTCGGAAGTGATCGCACGGAATGGCATGGCAGCTACCAGCCAGCCTCTGGCTACGCAGGTAGCTCTTGATATTCTCAAATCGGGAGGAAATGCCATCGACGCCGCCATTGCTGCCAATGCCGTTCTCGGCCTGATGGAGCCGACCGGTTGCGGGATTGGTGGCGATCTGTTCGCTATCATCTGGGATGCTGAAAGCCGTCAGCTTTACGCGTTGAATGCCAGCGGCCGTTCACCTGCCGCACTGAGGCTTTCCTGGTTCAAAGAACACGGTTATCAACAGATCCCTCCCCTGGGCCCTCTTCCTGTTACAGTGCCCGGCTGCGTGGATGGGTGGTTTGAGATGCACCGCCGTTTTGGATCCCTTCCCATGACCGACATCCTACGGCCTGCCATTGATTATGCCAGGGAAGGTTTTCCTGTTTCGGAGCTCATCGCCTACTACTGGCAGAGGAATGCCCGCAGTTTGATGCATTACCCCGGCTTTGCCGGGATCTTTATGCCGGGCGGCAGTGCCCCCGCAAAAGGAGAGATCTTTAAAAATCCTTTCCTGGCCGGAACCCTTGAGAAGATAGCTACCATGGGAAGGGATGTATTTTATAAAGGTGAAATTGCCGACAGCATCGGGGACTATATGAAACGCAACGGCGGATTTCTCACCAGGGAGGATCTGGCCACTCACGCATCCGAATGGATAGAGCCTGTATCGGTCAACTACCGGGGATACGATGTCTGGGAGCTGCCTCCCAACGGTCAGGGGATCGCTGCTTTACAGATCCTCAATATCCTTGAGGGATACGACATTCACTCCATGGGGCAGCAAAGTGCCGGCTACCTGCACATTCTTACGGAAGCCATTAAGCTTGTTTTTGAGGACAGGGCCAACTACTATGCCGATCCTGACTTCGGTCGGATCCCTGTCAGCTGGCTTGTCTCAAAGGATTATGCCGTCAGGCGCAGGAGCCTGATCAGTCCTGACACCGCCGCTCTCATGGTATCTCCGGGAGTACCTGAACAGGGTAATACCATCTATCTGACCGTAGCCGACAGGGAGGGGAATATGGTATCCCTCATACAGAGCAACTACCGGGGTATGGGAAGCGGCATGACGCCGGGCAAGCTTGGTTTTGTCCTTCAGGACAGAGGTGAACTGTTCAGCCTGCAGGAAGGGCATCCAAATGTCTTTGAACCCGGAAAGAGGCCTTTCCATACCATCATCCCGGCTTTCATCACGCGAAACGGACAGCCCTGGATCAGCTTTGGGGTAATGGGTGGTTCCATGCAGCCGCAGGGCCATGTCCAGATCGTTGTCAACCTGATCGACTTCGGCATGAACCTCCAGGAAGCAGGTGATGCACCGCGCATCCGGCATGGCGGATCCTCCGAGCCGACAGGCGAAAAGATGGTGGATGGAGGAATCCTTTTCATGGAATCAGGATTCCCGCCCGAAACGATCCGCGACCTGGAAAAAAAGGGACATACGATCCGTTTCTCCGATGGTAATTTCGGAGGCTACCAGGCCATCATGCGGGATACGGTGACAGGAGTCTATTACGGGGCATCAGAATCCAGGAAGGATGGCCAGGCAGCCGGGTATTGATTCGGTCGGCGGTCAGCGGTCAGCGGTCAGCGGTCAACAGTCAACAGTCAACAATCGAACAATAGAACAATAGAACAATTTAACAATTTAGCAATTTAACAATTTAACCATTTAACATAGTTCCATGACTCCAAAACAGACACAAAACTACGAAGTCTGGTTCGTCACCGGCAGCCAGCATCTGTACGGTGCCGAGACCTTGCACCACGTCAATGAAGACTCCTCAGCCATAGCGGCGGCACTGAATGCATCCGAAAGGATCCCTGTGAGGGTCATCTTCAAACCCGTACTGACCACTCCGGATGAGATCACGGGCATGTGCCTGTCGGCCAATTCTGACGGCAGGTGCATCGGGATCATTGCCTGGATGCATACCTTCTCCCCTGCAAAGATGTGGATCACGGGCCTGGGAATGCTGAACAAACCCCTGCTCCATCTGCACACACAGTTCAACCGGGGGATCCCGTGGGACGACATCGATATGGATTTCATGAACCTGAACCAGTCGGCGCATGGTGACCGTGAATTCGGTTTCATCTGTTCGCGTCTGCGACTTAACCGCAAGGTGGTGGTCGGCCACTGGCAGGATGAAAAGGTTCAGGAGGCTGTCGGAATATGGTCAAGGGCTGCCATGGGATTCAATGAATCAAGAGGCTTGAAAATATGCCGTTTCGGAGATAATATGCGATATGTGGCCGTGACGGAAGGTGATAAGGTGGAAGCGCTGAAGGTCCTTGGCTGGCAGGTCAACTACCATGGCGTGGGCGAACTGGTGGAAAGCATGAATGCCGTCGCTGCACAGGAGATCGAAAAGCTGATGGGAGAATACCGTGATAAATACTCTTTTGCTGTTTTGAAAGATGATCCTGTGCGGTACCAGGCCAGGATCGAGCTGGGCATGAAGGCATTCTTTGAAAGGAACGGTTACCGTGCCTTTACCACGAACTTCGAAGATCTCTTTGGGCTGGAGCAGCTTCCCGGGCTTGCCGTTCAGCGGTTGATGGAACAGGGATACGGTTTCGGTGCGGAAGGCGACTGGAAGCAATCGGCGCTGGTAAGGATCATGAAAGTGATGGCCCGGGGAATGGAAGGAGGGTGCTCCTTCATGGAGGACTATACCTACCACCTGGATCCTGTCAGGCCGTCGGTGCTGAACGCACACATGCTGGAAATTTGTCCGTCGCTGGCCGGGCAAAAGCCTTCCATTGAGGTACATCCCCTTGGAATTGGAGGCAAGGATGCCCCTGCAAGATTTGTATTTACGGTGCCACCTGGACGGGGAATGGTGGCTACGCTGGTGGATATGGGAGGGCGCATGCGGATGATCGTCAATCCTGTCGAAGTGATCACCCCCATGCCTCTGCCAAAACTGCCCGTGGCCCGGGCATTGTGGGTACCTGAACCTGATCTGGAAACCAGTGCGCATGCCTGGATCCTTGCCGGCGGTGCTCACCACACCAGTTTTACCATGGCACTAACCGTTGAGCACATGCAGGACCTGGCTGAAATGTTCGGCATCGAACTGCTGATCATCGATAAAAATACACGCATCACTGACTTTAAAAAAGAGTTACGGAACAACCATGTATATTATCAGCTCAATAAATAATCAAACGAACATCTAATCTTCAGACAAATGACTACACTGGACTGGATTGTCCTGGGTGCTTTTCTTGCTGCGTTGGCCGGGATCGTCATCTGGGTACTGCTGAAAAAGGACAAGGATACATCCGACTATTTCCTGGCCGGGCGCGATGCCACATGGCTGGCGATCGGTGCATCCATCTTCGCTTCCAACATCGGATCGGAGCACCTGGTGGGACTGGCAGGCGCAGGGGCATCAAGCGGGATGGCGATGGCCCACTGGGAGATGCATGGGTGGCTCATCCTGATCCTGGGATGGCTGTTTGTACCCTTTTATTCCCGCAGCAAGGTCTTTACCATGCCCGAATTCCTCGAAAAGAGATATAATCCTCAATCGAGGTCTTTTTTATCCGTGATTTCCCTGGTCAGCTATGTGCTGACAAAAGTTGCGGTGACCGTATATGCCGGAGGAGTTGTTTTTAAAGATGTTTTTGGGATCGAAGCGATCCGGCTCTTTGGTGCCGAAATCGATTTTTTCTGGGTTAGCGCCGTAGGCCTTGTGGCCCTGACCGGACTGTACACAACCCTGGGTGGAATGAAGGCCGTTCTCTATACCTCTGTGCTTCAGACGCCTGTGCTGTTGCTCGGGTCCATCCTGGTGCTGATCATTGGACTGACTAAAATCGGTGGCTGGTCGGAGATGATGGAAGTGGTAAGGGCTGCACCGGTGAATGAATATGGTGACAGCATGGCCAACCTCATACGAAGCCCCAAAGATCCGGAGTTCCCGTGGACAGGAGTGCTCCTGGGATCCGCCATCATTGGTTTCTGGTACTGGTGCACCGACCAGTACATCGTTCAACGTGTCCTATCCGCCCGGAATATGACACAGGCGCGAAGAGGATCCATCTTCGGCGCTTACCTTAAGCTCACACCCGTCTTTATATTCCTGATCCCTGGTATGATCGCCTATGTGATGAACCAGAAGGGAATGATAAACCTGTCGAGCAATGATGCTGCGTTTTCCACCCTGGTGAAAGAGCTGCTGCCGATGGGATTCAAAGGCGTTGTGATCGGTGGCCTGCTGGCCGCTCTCATGAGTTCCCTGGCTTCACTGTTCAACTCCTTAGCCATGTTATTTACGGTAGATTTCTATAAAAAATACAAACCCAATGCGACGGAAAGGCATTATGTAGTGGTCGGGAAGATAGCAACGGCAGTCGTGGTACTGCTCGGTATCCTCTGGATACCCGTCATGAGAGGTCTGGGAAAGGTCCTGTATGCTTATTTGCAGGATGTCCAGTCGCTGCTGGCACCCGGCATTGCAGCAGTATTTTTACTGGGGATCCTGTCGAAACGAACTACCCCGAAAGCAGGCCTTTATGGATTGATCGTCGGCTTTATCCTTGGGATGTTGCGGCTGGGTTTGAAGTTGTTCGCTGACCGTATGAATCCTGACGGGCTCATATACAGGATCTTCCTTGCACCTAACTGGCTGCACTATGAGATCGCCCTGTTCTTTATCATCATCCTCCTGATGATCGTCATCAGCGCACTTACAAAGCCAAAAGACTTTGCAAGCATACGGGGACTCACCCTGGCATCGGTTACCCCGGAGCAAAGAGCCGAGGTCAGGGGCAGTTATAACAAATGGGATATCATAAATACAGCAGTCATCATCAGCATCGTCATCGCTTTTTATATTTATTTCTGGTAATTATTTGGTAATAAATATATTATATCATGCTAAACGAACTGAAAGAAAAAGTATACCGAGCCAATCTCGACCTGGTGGAATACGGGCTGGTGTTGTTCACTTTTGGAAATGCCAGTTGTATTGACCGTGAAAAGGGATGGATTGTCATCAAACCCAGCGGGGTGGATTACGGACGGATGAAGCCACGGGACATGGTGGTGGTTGACCTTGAGGGCAACGTAGTGGAGGGGCGGCTTAAGCCCTCCACGGATACTCCCACTCATATCGAACTGTACAGGGCATTTCCTAAGATCGGTGGGATCGCACACACTCATTCCACCTATGCGACGGCCTGGGCCCAGGCAGGCAGGAACATACCCATCCTGGGGACCACCCATGCCGATCATTTTGCGCAGCCCATCCCTTGCACAGCCGTGATGGCGCCGGAAGAGGTGGAGGGTGACTACGAAAAGCAGACTGGCGGGGTCATCATCCGTACTTTCAATGACATCAGTTATGAGCATGTTCCCGGTGTCCTGGTACGGAACCACGGCCCGTTCACATGGGGTAAAGATCCGGAGGATGCCGTTTACAACAGCGTCATCCTCGAAGAGCTGGCACGCATGGCCTGCCTTACACTGGCGATCAATCCGGAGACCACGATGAACAAAGCCCTGATTCGCAGGCATTATGAACGTAAACACGGAAAGGATGCCTATTATGGACAATAAGACCCGACGGTATGTCATTGGCGTGGATTTCGGCACTGACTCGGCCCGTACGATCATAGCAGACGCATTTACGGGTGAGGAACTGGCCAGCGCTGTCCGGCACTATCCCCGGTGGAGTGAGGGAAAATATTGCGACCCGGTGAAAAATAAGTACCGGCAGCATCCGCTGGACTATATGGAAGTCCTTGAAGCCACCATCAGGGAAGCTCTTTCGCACTGCGACGCAACGATCGCCGGCCAAGTGGCAGGGATCTCCCTGGATACGACCGGCAGTACGCCGGTGGTGACCGATGCGGAGGGGATACCGCTGGCGCTGACCGGGGGCTTTGAAGAAAATCCCGATGCCATGTTCATCCTTTGGAAGGATCACACCGCGGTCAAGGAAGCGGAGGAGATCAACCGGCTGGCACGAAGCGGAGCGGTGAATTACACCAAATATGTAGGTGGGGTATATTCATCAGAGTGGGTATGGGCCAAGGTGTTGCATGTCATCCGCCATGATGCGGGGATCCGCAGTGCGGCAGTTTCATGGATCGAGCATTGTGACTGGATGCCTGCGCTGTTGTGCGGCCGGCAACGGCCCTCCGAGGTAATCCGCAGCCGCTGCGCGGCGGGACATAAGGCCTTGTGGCACCCCGAGTGGAACGGATTGCCACCCGGCAGCTTCTTTGCAAAGCTGGATCCCGCCCTGGCACGCATCCGCGAGAACCTTTACAGTGAGACCTTCACATCGGATATCAGGGTAGGGTTCCTCACACCCGAATGGGCAAGCCGCCTGGGGCTGACAACCCAGGTAGCAGTCGGCACCGGTGCCTTCGACTGCCATATGGGCGCCGTGGGCGGTGAAGCAACCCCCAACGTACTGACCAGGACCATCGGAACCTCCACATGCGATATCATGACCGCTGATTACACGGATGTCGGCGATCAGCTGATTGCGGGGATATGCGGACAGGTGGACGGATCGGTGATCCCTGGCTATGTAGGGCTTGAAGCCGGACAATCGGGTTTCGGCGACATCTATGCGTGGTTCCGAAACGTGCTGGCCTGGCCTGTCGAACATCTGCCGGACAACTCCTTGCACATCCCCCCTGAGACAAAAATAAAACTGAAGGAGGAGATCCTGGAGCAAATCATTCCAGGTCTGAGTGAAGCTGCCTCTCAACTACCCGTGGATGAGTCCGGTATCGTTGCGCTTGACTGGATGAATGGACGCCGGACGCCGGATGCCAACCAGGAGGTGAAAGGAGCCATCATGGGTCTTACCCTGGGCAGCGATGCTCCAAGGATCTTCAGGGCTCTGGTGGAAGCCACTGCATTCGGGTCCAAAGCCATCGTCGAAAGGTTCGAACGGGAAGGCGTCAGGATAAAAGAGATCATCGGACTTGGCGGAATAGCCAAAAAATCCCCTTTTGTGATGCAGACCATGGCCAACGTGCTGAATATGCCTATTAAGGTAGCTGCGACGGAACAAACCTGCGCTTTTGGCGCTGCCATGTTTGCCGCCGTCGCCGGAGGGATCCATGAAAAGGTGGAGGATGCACAAAAAGTCATGGGCAGAGGATTCGACAGAGTATACCATCCGGATGAGGATTTGGCCGCTACATACCAGCGGCTGTACAGGAAATATCTGAGGCTGGGAAAGTTCGCCGAAGAACAGCCTGACAGGATGCCCTGAGCTTCATTCAAAGATTTTTATTATCTTTGCTGACCGATAGCCACCGTATTATTAGCTTTTTTTTAATCCAACACCAATGAGAAAAATACTGTTCACGTTTATTTCTGCCGTGCTGCTCATGGGCCTTGCCACCCAGCAGGCCTCCTCGCAGAACCTCATGGAAAAAATGAAGAAAAAGGCAGAAGACGCGCTGCTCAAAAAGACACCGGCCGGAGATGAGCAAAAGGACCAGGAAGCTACTACCGGAACATCATCATCCGGCACTAGCGGACCGTCGAACACCAAGGGAGGCGGATTGAATGCCAAAACGATCGATATCAGGCAGCAAATCGCCGACGCGCAAACCGCTTATGATGCGAAAAAATACACCGACGCCAAATACTCCATACGCCAGGCCATCCTCGGAATCGAACTGGAGATAGGGAAAAACATTCTGAAGGAGCTACCGGAAAAGATCGCTGGTCTTCCCATCGTGCCAGAGGAAGACAACGTCACCAGCAGCGGGATCGGTTTTGTGGGGCTGGTCATCCATCGTATCTACGGCTCGGGTGAAAAACAATTCACGCTGACCATCGGCAACGACGCGGCCATGCTTTCTGCCGTGAATATGTACCTCGCATCGGGCGCTTATGCCTCTACCGCCGAGGAGCAAAACATACAACAGACGAAATTCAAGGACTACAGAGCGATCATTGAATACGACGAATCCTCCGGATATAAGCTGAGCGTTCCTTTCGGTCAATCATCCATCCTGGTCACCGAAGGAGTGAACTTCAGCTCGGAAGATGACTTCATGAATGCATCCAATGAAATTGATATTGAAAACATTAAGAAACACCTCGGAGAACAATGAGAACAACCATATTTTCTTTCCTGATGATCCTGTCACTGTTTGCCGTTCAGGTAAAGGCACAGGATGTGAACGGACAACTCAGCACAGCTACTGCATCTTACGCTTCAGGTGACCTGGAGAATGCACGTTTTGCGCTTCAGGAAGCTCTCAACGGAGTCAACCAGGCCATAGGGCAGGACATCCTCCATCTTTTGCCTGCAACCCTTGGGGGAATGAACGTGATCGCCGGTTCCGATAATGTGACCGGCACCAACATGGGCTTTGCCGGTTTGTATGTCAACCGTGATTACCAGAAAGATACGATCAGAGACGCCTCACTGGAGATCATCAGTGATTCTCCCATGCTGGCGACGGTCAATTCGCTCCTGACCATGTCAACCATGTTTGTATCCGATCCCAATCAGAAACGAATCAAGGTCGGATCGTACAAGGCACTGATGACAAAGAGCGAATACAATGAGATCGTAACATATGAAATTCAGATGCCGTTCGGAAATTCGATGATGACCTTTAAAACGAACGGAATACCTGATGAAACTGAAGTGACGGGATTGATGAATTCCCTTCCGATTGCGGATATTGTGAAGTTAGCCCAATAAATGGAGAAAAAAAGCCGGGTGGTGGCAGGAAACACCACCCGGGGGAGATATATAAACTACCTGGCATCTGCCAGCTCGGAATTGTTATCCCGAACCACGATGACCAGGTATCTAGTCTTTTCCCAAAACCTCGACGGATCCGTGATCCGGATCGCCTCTACCCTGCCCTGGTGATCGATGAGCTGGTAAGACGACGGATCCTGATCCGTGATGATCTCGCAATGCCGCGCATCCACAGGGATCTCCGTGACCACCCGGGTATCTATCCTGTGTAACTGCCCGGGATCTAACTCATTGCTGAGGATCTTCACCTGGTTGATACCAAGAAATCCCCCTTCTTTCTCCAAGATCTTCCGGTCCTTTAATGATTTATAGGTCCCAATGACATAGTAGCCAGTGTTCAGCTCCAGTTCTTTTTCCATCAGCTGCTGGTTCTGCTGTTCAATCCTGGCTGATCTCTCAGCAAGATCCTGATCCAGTTCATTCACCCTGACGACCAGCTGTTCCCTGACCTGCATCACTTCATTAAGATCCTGCTGTATCTTATCCTTTTCTGCAACCAGCCTGGCAACCTCCGTTTTATACTCATCGAGTTTTTTCCTGAGATCCTTCTCCGTCCTCTGGTACCCTGCAATCCTCTTGTCCTTGTCATCCAGCTGCTGGTTGAGGCTGGAAATAAGACTGTTATTCTCATTCAATAACTGTTCGATGATATCGATCTCATTCTGGATGCGTTCCTCAGGTGCCTTCTCTCCGCCGCTTTCCACATTGGTGAGGTTGTGGTGGATCAGGCCCTCATGCTCCCTGATCCTGGCAAGGTTGGCCTCGATGCGGCTGAATGCCTCCTGCATGTATTTCTCCTGTGCGGCCTGCAGTTTCCGGGTTTCCTCAATATACTCCTTCTTCTGATCATACTGCCTCAGCGCAGCGATGATCCCTGCAGCTGCCACAACGGTGACCAGCAACAATACTATGTTCTTGATCATTATCTTATGCCTCTCCTGTAGTCCCATAACGAAATATTTATTGATTTAATGATAGTAACAGGCGCATAGCCAATGGCATGCCACAGGGAAGATTGACTATAATATGCTTATAATCAATTATTTATACTTAACAAAAACCATGAAACGGATCAAAATAAAAAGAATTTTATCATTTTGATAAAATTCCGGAAAGAAGTCAGATCTCTTTCAGCATCCGGTAGATGGTGGCCTGGCCAATACCCAGTTTTCCGGCCACCAGTTTGATGTTGTTGGAGTATTTGTTCAGGTAGAACTTCAGGATGTGTTTGTCATATTCCTTTAAGGTCATCTCCTCTGAAAGGACCTCTGTGAGCAGATCAGAATGACTGAGCGTGATATCCGATGCCTGGAGGGTATCTCCGGAACTAAGGACGATGGCCAGCTCGATCACGGATTTAAGTTCCCTTACGTTGCCGGGCCATGGATAGGTGAGCAGCCGGTTCACTGCCTCATCAGAAAGGCTCCTGGGTGTGAGATGGTTCTCCTTGCAGTACAAATCCATGAAGTGGCGGGCCAGGATCAGCACATCGTTTCCCCTTTCGCGGAGTGGCGGAAGATCGATCTGCAGCCCAAACAGGCGGTAATACAGATCCTGCCGGAGGGTTCCCTTCTTCACTTCAGCCTGCAGGTTGCGGTTACTGGCTACGATGATGCGGCAGTCGAATTTTATGATCTCGTTGCTTCCAAGGCGTGTGATCTCACGTTCCTGCAGGGCACGGAGGAGCTTTGGCTGAAAGTTGATGTCGGTGTCTGCGATTTCATCCAGGAACAATGTACCACCGTTGGCTTCTTCCATTTTTCCGATGCGGCGAGCTGATGCCCCTGTGAACGCACCTTTTTCAAAACCGAAAAATTCACTCTCAAAGAGCTCGGATGGCACCGCACTCATATTGACCGGTACAAAAGGCCTGTCTTTTCTTTGAGAATGAAAATGAATGGCCTTGGCGACCACTTCCTTACCGGTTCCCGTTTCTCCCGTGATGGTCACCGTGATGTTGTTTTTGACCGCTTTGGCCATGAGTTCAAGCACTTTTCTGACGGCGGGGCTTTTACCGACTACGACCTTTTCAAAATCGTACCGGGTGATCACCTCCTGCTCCAGCAACCTGATCCTCTTTCTCAGGGCGGCATTTTTCCTGATCTTTTCAATGGCGCTGTGCAACCGTTGCTGTATCTCATCGTTCTTCACCAGGTAATCATAGGCTCCTTCGCGAAGCAGATCCACCGCCGTCTGCACATCGGCCTGCTCGGATATGATGATCACTTCGATGCCTTCATCAAATTCCCTGATCCTTTTCAGTAGTTCCGAACCTTTGATGTCAGGCAGCCGGTAATCCAGTGTGATGATGTCAGGCCGCTCATGCAGATGGGAAAGAAACTCCTTTCCGCTGAGAAAACCCCTGACATCATAATCCTCGATCATGTTCAGGTGGTGCCGTAACAACCGGTTGTACCATTCGTTATCCTCCACTACGAAAATGGTAAGATGGTCTTCCTGCATATTTTTCAAGTTATCATTTCAATTCGTCCAGTGACTCAAGGTCTTTACGGATGAGCTCAAATTCCTCTACGGCCTCCAGGATCACCTCTGCCGACATCCAGTATTTATCCGGTTCCTGAAGGAGTGCTTCAGCTTCCTTCAATAGCCGGAGTAGCTTTTCCGCTTTGAGGTGCCGGCAGGGGGAACTGATCCTGTGAACGACCTCCGCTGCCCTTGACCATTCCTGCTGCGACAGGTATTCCGTGATCTCTTCCAGTCCCTGGTCTGTGTTCGTAATAAAAAGCTGCACCATTTCTTTGAAGAAGGTCTTATCTCCGGCACTTGTCTCTTTTAAGGAAGCCAGATCATAAACCGGCTGTTCATCCTGTTCAGGAAGGCTTTCCTGTCCTGATTCCTGATCTGCAGGCGGAGATTTCACTGCTTTTCGGTCCGGGAAACGGGCCATGGTCGATTGTATGGACCGGAGCAGCTGCTCTTCTTCAAACGGTTTGGGTATGCAGTCATCGATGCCCATCTGCCGGAAATCATTCATGTTGTCGGAGGTGATGGTTGCACTGATGATGATCACGGGCAGGCAGGCGCCTCTTTCCTCTGATTTCCGGTGTATTTCCCTGGCTGCCTGATCACCGCTCATACCAGGAAGGTGAAGGTCCATCAGCACCAGGTCGATTTCCGGCTCTTCCATCTGACGCAGTGCTTCTTCACCGCTCATGGCCACTATGGTGGTGCATCCGTACCGTTTCAGGATGACCTGGATCAATTTGATGTTATACTCTTCATCATCCACCACCAGCACCCTCAAACCGTCAAGATCCTCATATCCTTCGGAACTCTTCTCCGGTACCGCTTCCCCTTCACCTGTTGCCTTCATGTATGGGATGCTGAACCTGAAGGAGGATCCGGTGCCCGGTTGACTTTCAACCTTCAGGGAGCCATGATGAAGTTCGATCAGTTTCCGGGTGATGGCCAGTCCCAGCCCAGTGCCTCCTGAATCCTGTTTTTTGGGGTTGCTTCCCTGTTCAAACTCATCAAAGATCTTTTTCATGTCCTCAGGCTTTATACCCACGCCGGTGTCGGTCACTTCGAAGACAATAAGAACACTGTCGTCGGTGATTTCTTTTGGGAATGCCTTGATGGAGATCTGGCCTTTTTCGGTGAATTTGAACGCGTTCCCTGCCAGGTTGAACAGGATCTGCCTGAGGCGCACCGGATCTCCGGTGACCAGCTGAGGGACACCGGGCCCCACCCATGCACTCAGCTGGAGGTTCTTCTGAGCGGCAACCGGTTCAAACCACCCCCGCATATCCTCCATGATCTCCCGTATGCTGAAAGGGGTCTGAAGCAGTTCCAGCTTTCCAGCCTGAAGCTTCGACAGGTCCAGCAAATCATTCAGAATCCCAAGGAGATGGTCGGATGATTTCTTCACCATACCCAGCTGATCCCGCTGTTCAGGATCCAGCCTGCTTTTGAGCAACTGATTGATGAATCCTGAGATGATGTTCATGGGTGTCCGGATCTCATGGCTCATAGTTGCATAGAACATTTCTTTGGCTCCCGACAGGTCTTCAGCCTCTTCCTTTGCCTTCCTGAGTGCCTTCTGATAAAGCATATTCTTGCGCACGTACCGGAAAATCACCAGTGCAGCCAGCAACAGCAGTACAGAAGCGGAGAGTCCAAAAGATGAAATGATCCTTTTGACCTCTCCGGCCTTCCGCTCCGTATCCTTTGTCTGGTTCGACAGGTTAGCTTTTTCAGCAGCTTCCATCTGCGAGAGTACCTTCCGGATCTGTTCCATCAGCAAACGGTCCTGCTGCAAAAGGTTCCACTCTTCCTGCCTGAGAATCCTTTCCCTGGTCAGGGCTTTCTGCTGGACGATAGTGACCTGTTCGCTAAGGCCCTCGTAGGAATTTACAGGAGGCTGTGTGGTTGTAATAAGCACCGTATCGGACCGGACGATTTCTCCTTCCTCTTTCCGGCGAAAGATACGCGAAAAGAAACTGCCCCTTTTTGCCGTATCACCGACCACCTCCGTTTTGCTAACCACCACCGTATCCGAGACAGGGGGAAGTTCCGGCCCCTTTTCCTCCCTGATGCGTTCCATCACCTGGTCCATGGCCTGCTGTACCCTGAATTCGTCCTGGATAACGAGAAGCCGGTCAAGGTTCATGAACTTCCGTATGATGATGCTGTCCAGAGTGAGGATATAGGGAAACATGGGATCACTTCGGCTGCACATGCTTTTGAGCTTCTCAAAGCGATCACCGGTGGCCCCGATGAGGGTATAGAACCGGTCCATATCCTCCTTATTCCTTGTCAGACTGTAGGATTTTACGCTGCTTTCCGCTTCCGAAAGATCATTGTAGATCTCCTTGACAAGGATCAGCTTCTGATCCGGCCGGATTCCCCTGTTCACCGTGTGTATGATCTGGTCGAGCCGGATGTAGGATAGCACTCCGGTGCCAATGACCAGAAGGAAAACCAGAAAAAGGCTGATAGCGACGATGACCTCCAACGCATAATGCTTTTTCGGTTCTTTGCCGTGCCGTTTAGCTTTATAGACTTCCACAGGATCTTACGTTTCAAAAAAACTAAAGTACAATAAAAAAACGTAATTTTATTACCTGAGGTCTATTCGACCAAAGATTTTAATTTTATTCTAATGAATCCTATAGAAATCATCGGCTTTGCAGCGGGAGGATTAGTGTCTGTTTCGCTATTGCCCCAGGTAATAAAATCCTGGAGAACAAAATCAACAAAAGACATTGCCCTATCGTGGACCCTTATTAATCTATCAGGGCAGATTCTCTGGATCATTTATGGTCAGAAGATTCACAGTGAGGCCCTGGTCATCATGAGTATCATAACTCTTTTCATGGTCGGAATTGTAATCATCTTAAAGCTAATCCATGGGTAAAGTAGTGTTTCGAAAGTAATTCCGGAGTGGGTCCACTATTCGCCGGAATTCAGTAATTTTGGCATCAATGGGTGAGGTCAATATAAACTGAATTTAACTTGAAAGTGCAAAATTCAATTTTACTTTTATCATTAGGTTCCCTGCTACTGGCAATGGTTTCCTGTAATCCAAAGACCGAAAATCAATCTTCCGGAAATTACAAGGAAGAGATCCGCAAAACGGAGCATGAATTTAAAACATTGGCAAAAGAAAGTAGCATTGCAGAAGCATTTTACAGGTTCGCCGATTCTTCGGCCGTTATCAACAGAGGTCATGATTCGCTGATATCGGGCAGGGAGAACATTAAAAGGTATTACGACCGCGCGGTATACAGGAATGCCTCTGTGGATTGGGAACCTGACTTCATTGAAGTATCCGGGGATGGAGAGCTTGGATACAGTTACGGAAAATATACATGGCAGATCAGCGATTCGGCCGGAACGATCAATGAATACCGGGGGATTTATATGACCGTTTGGAAAAAACAAAGGGACGGGACGTGGAAATATGTATGGGACTAAATGAAAACACTGGGACTCGACATTGGAAGTTCGTTCATCAAGGCTGCCATTTTCGATGTTGAATCGGGAATGTGCGTGGCCAGGTCGCAGACGCCGGATCAGGAAATGCCGATTCTTGCCCCGCGAAAGGGCTGGGCTGAGCAATACCCTGAATCCTGGTGGGAGCACGCCATTGCTGCCATTAAACAGGTAATCGGCAAGACAGGGCCTGATGCTGCCGGAATCGAGGCCATCGGGATTACGTATCAGATGCATGGCCTGGTCTGCATTGATAAAAAAGGTACGCCGCTAAGGCCTTCGATCATCTGGTGCGACAGCCGCGCCGTGGAAACAGGCAACCTGATTGCTGAACAGCTTGGAAAAGAATATTGCCAGTCGCATCTTCTCAACGCACCGGGAAACTTTACCGCTTCGAAACTTAAATGGCTGATGGTCAATGAGCCTGGCCTCTACCGTAAAATTTATCGTATCATGCTGCCGGGTGATTACCTTGCCTATAAACTAACAGGTCAGGTCAATACTACGGTAAGTGGATTATCCGAAGGGATTTTCTGGGATTTCTCAAAGGAACGAATTTCAGAAGAGCTTCTTGATATTACCGGAATTCAAAGGTACCTGCTACCCAACATTGTACCCACTTTTGGCGAGCAGGGCAGTTTGCTGCCCGCCGTCGCCCGGGAACTTGGTCTTCATCCAGGAATACCGGTGACATACCGTGCCGGCGACCAGCCCAATAACGCACTGTCGCTGAATGTGCTTGAGCCGGGCGAAGTGGCTGCCACTGCCGGCACATCGGGTGTCATCTATGCGGTCACCGATCAGCTGCTATCCGATCCCCTGTCACGCATCAATACCTTCGCCCACGTCAACCATGCCCCGGATCATCCCAGGCTGGGTGTCCTGCTGTGCATCAATGGCACCGGCATCCTGAATTCCTGGCTCAGGAAACATGTGGCCGCCGGATCAGGCTATGAAGAAATGAACCGGATGGCCATGGAAGTCCCGCCCGGCTCGCAGGGACTTATCGTACTGCCATTTGGCAACGGCGCTGAAAGGATCCTTGAAAACCGGGATATCGGATGCCGTATACTGGGGATGAACTTCAATCTGCATACCCGGGCCCATCTCTTAAGGGCTTCGCAGGAAGGCATTGCATTCGCTCTCAGGTACGGACTGGCGGTCATGAAGCAGAACGGAATCGCACCAGCGGTCATCAGGGCAGGCTGCGCCAATATGTTCCTCAGTCCCCTCTTCCGGCAGATCCTTGCCGATGTGTCGGATACCACCATCGAACTTTACGACACCGACGGTTCAATGGGAGCTGCCATCGGTGCTGCCGTGGGTGACAGGATCGGAACTGCCGGAGAGATCCTGGGTAGGTTAAAGAAAAAAATGATCGTTGAACCATCTTCTGATAACAAAAGCATGATGGATGCCTATCTTCACTGGAAGAATTGTCTTGATAAAGAAATCATCCATTAACTCAGGATAGAGTATTAATATTTAATCAACAGTATGAAAATCACGATAGGCGAGAAGGAATTTTTCCCGGGAATTGGGAAAGTACCCTTTGAAGGAAAAAGCAGCAAAAATCCGCTGGCATTTCACTGGTACGATGAGAACCAGATGGTGGCCGGTAAGACCATGAAAGAGCATCTGCGTTTTGCCATGGCGTACTGGCATACCCTGTGCAACACGGGTAGTGATCCATTCGGACCGGGAACCAAAGCATACCCCTGGGAAGAGGCCTCCGGGATTATGCAACGCAATTACGACAGAATGGATGCCGCATTCGAGTTCATGACCAAAGCAGGCATCCCTTTCTGGTGCTTTCATGATACCGATGTCACCGGGGATGGCACCGTGGGTGAAATCGAGGAGCGTCTTGGCAAAATGGTCGAATATGCACATAAAAAACAGGTGGCGTCAGGTGTCAGGCTGCTGTGGGGGACAGCCAATGTATTCGGTAATCCACGCTACATGAACGGAGCAGCCACCAATCCCGACTTCCTGGCAGTGGCCCATGCCGGCACGCAGGTCAGGAATGCACTCGATGCCACCATCGCCCTTGGCGGGGAGAATTATGTGTTCTGGGGCGGAAGGGAAGGATACCTGTCGCTTCTTAACACCGATACGAAAAGGGAAAAGGAACACCTGGCCCGCTTTCTGGCCATGGCACGGGATTATGCCCGCAGCAAAGGGTTCAAAGGGACTTTCCTGATCGAGCCCAAACCCATGGAGCCTACCAAACACCAGTACGATTTTGACGCGGAAACCGTCATTGGATTTTTAAGGCATTTTGGATTGGATAAGGACTTTAAGCTGAACATCGAGGTGAACCATGCCACGTTGGCCGGACATACCTTTGAGCATGAGCTGCAGATGGCGGCAGATGCCGGCCTGCTGGGCAGCATCGACGCCAACCGGGGCGACAGCCAGAACGGCTGGGATACGGATCAGTTTACGGTGGACCTTTATGAGACCATTGAGGCCATGCTGGTGATCCTTCAGGCAGGCGGACTCGCACCCGGCGGGATTAACTTCGACGCAAAGACCCGGCGCAACTCCACCGACCTTGAAGACATCTTCATTGCGCATATATCGGCAATGGACACATTTGCCAGGGCTCTGGTCATCGCTGATACCATCCTGAGGGAGTCCGGTTTTCTCAGGCTGCGTCAGGAACGCTATGCTTCCTTTGATTCAGGAAAGGGAAAAGAATTTGAGCAGGGCCTGCTTACACTGGATGATCTCAGGCAGATCGCCCTCAGTCAGGGAGAGCCCTGTCAGATCAGCGGCAAACAGGAATTGCTGGAACAAATCATCAATCTTTACCATTAGTTTGTACCGGATATTAAACTGTCTATCGCTGGATCTCTATCACCCCCAGCTCAATCAACGCACTTACAATATCCAGTATCTCAGAAGCATGATCCCCATCAACGCCTGCTTTTTTCATGATATCTTCAACGCTTTCAAAGTCGGCGGTCGGAAAGGGCAGGTGAAAAAGGAAACTTCCCTGGGGAATCGAAAGGCTGAGCCTGCGCTCTGTGCGTTCTCTGCCCTCCCCCATCCAGATGGTTACACCGCTGATATACTTATTGTTGCGGGCAGTGGTGAACCGGGCACCCATGTTCTTCCGTTCCCGGATCCGAAGTTGGATACGCCTGTCTGGTGACGGAAGCGGGAAAAGCGGTGTCAGGTCGAGATCCATCAGGATCCGTCTCGCAGAAAGTGTATACCGGAAATATGGCCGTTTGCCTTCATACACTTCCTCCCGCTGCAAAATACCCAGTTCAAACATTGCCTCCATAAAATCCTGCACCGTCTTGATGTGCAGGTCCAACCGCGATGCAGCCTCAGAAGCTGAGATACTTGAATAGGCTGCCAGCAGCCGGAAGAGGTCTTCGGCATAATCCTTCGAAAGATACGAACCCAGTAAGGCGGCTTGCTTAAAATCCATTCCTGTAATTGGTTTGTCGATTCATCCATTACGAAAAAATACCCACCCCGGTTGAATCCAGCCTTGTAATGATCCGTAGTCCTTCATTCTTCAGGAACATTTCCAGAAACTCCTTGAATAGGTTTCCCATTGATTCACAAAGCTGGTCAAACGATAGCTGATCTTTATACTCGAGATAATCCCTTTTTGAAATTTGAACCGTCACTTCTCCATGATCATCCATAGCCACCCATGACAGATCCCTGTAATCCGGTCTGAAGCTGTAAAGCAATGAGAATTCTCTGCCCATCTTGACCGGAACCAGTACCACCCTGTCCATTTCGATGAAAGGCAAAGCGATATGGTTTCTCCTAATAAAGTCTGCATAAGCCAGCAATTCCTCCTTTGAGCAGCTTATCCTTCCAGCAGGACGGGGGCGTTCTGTAAAACTACCCGGGGCTTCTTTGACCGCTGCGGCCGCCAGTTCAAATACCTCCCGCCCTTTCCATTTGGTCTTTCGGGTCAGTAATAGGTAGATCAGCCAGAGTAAAAGGAACACCGTCACGAATGTCAGTAACTTCGCTGGCAGATCAAATTCTTTTTCGTCAAGACCATGTTCGGTGACTGGTACAAAGAATGCGAACAGGGAAAACGACAGGATATAAGTCGCACTCAGGAAATAAGCCAGGCTTCTGACCCTGGAGAAAGCATAGTACTGGAAAAGGGCGTAAATGAAAATGATTCCCGCCAGAATTTTGTAGCCAATTGGTTTCCCGAAGAAAATAAATGCCAGTACTGTAACGGTCAGGGCAATGATGGCCGGCAGCAATCCGGTGATCGATCGATCGGCACTCAGTTTATTTGCTTTCATGGATGTGATTATGATTTAGTCTATTGTTCAATGCGGTAGTCAAGAATCCTCATTTCATCTGGCTGAAAAGTCGCTTTCCCGCCAAGGTGAATATGTCCGGCATCAACGCATTCAGCCAGATGATGCCATATGTTGTTTTCATTGCGTGTGATGTTTGGATGATTGAACGGTTTTATCATTTTTCATTATTTCAATAGTTTATATACTTCATTATTTTTAAACTTTACAAAATTAGAACATTTAAAAACAAAAATCAAGTGTTGGTGAAAATAAATTTTTATATCTTCGTAAATCTGTTCACACCTCAAAAAACCATCCACTATGAAAACAAACATGGGATTGGCCGATCGGATTATCCGGATCCTCATCGCGGCCGTTTTAGCAATTCTTTTTTTCACCAAGGTAGTCTCAGGAGTCTGGGGAATCATCTTTTTGATCGTTGCCATTATTTTTCTCGTGACAGGATTCATTGGTTTCTGTCCGCTCTATACGGCTTGCAAATGCAATACGCTGTGCGATAAAAATAAAAAGAAGCAGTAGGGCCAGATTGAACCGAGGAAGGCATGAAAACACTGATCGAATTCATTCATGAGAGGCAGGAAGCTTTTCCCGGGGCAACAGGTGAATTATCAAGACTTCTCAACGATATCGGCATTGCAGCGAAGATTGTCAACCGAGACATCAACCGCGCAGGCCTGGCCAATATTCTTGGTCTGGAGGGCAGTACCAATGTGCAGGGAGAAGAGCAGAAAAAGCTGGATGTTTTTGCCAACGAACATTTCATCAAAGCCTTGCGTAATGGCGGGCAGTGCTGTGCCATCGTATCGGAGGAGAATGAAGAGCTGATCACCTTTGATTCGGAGCTTTCCAACAAAGGCAGGTATGTGGTTGCCATGGATCCGCTGGATGGTTCTTCCAACATAGATGTGAATGTTTCCATCGGTACCATCTTCGCCATCTGGCGAAGGACATCTCCAGTCGGAAAACCAGGAACAAAAGAAGATTTCATTCAGCCGGGCAGCAAAATGGTGGCTGCAGGATATGTCATTTACGGGTCTTCCACCATGCTGGTATATTCTACGGGTGCCGGAGTCCATGCCTTCACCTATGACCCTACGGTGGGCCTGTTCATCCTGTCGGAGGAAAGCATGCGCATCCCTGACGGCGGGAACATCTATTCAGTCAATGAAGCCAATTATATCTATTTCCCTGAAGGAGTCAAAGAGTACATCCGGTACTGCCAGGAGGATCACCCTGAAACCAGCCGGCCTTACACCACAAGGTATATAGGTTCCCTGGTGGCCGATTTTCACCGGAATCTCATCCGCGGGGGCATCTACTTATACCCTGGGACGAAGAAGAACCGGCAGGGAAAGCTCCGGCTGCTGTACGAATGCATCCCCATCGCATTCCTTGCTGAGCAGGCAGGGGGCAAAGCCTCCGACGGATTCCGGCGAATCCTGGACATCCGGCCCGGCACCATCCACCAGCGGTCACCCCTGTTTGTCGGTTCATCCCATATGGTAGAAAAAGCAGAGTATTTTATGAGGTATTACTCCAGGGATTTTGAGACGAACGCATGAGTGTAATCTTCATATTGATCGGCATCAGCCTGGCAGTCGCCGGTAGCTTTCTTGCAGCCTTTCTGTGGGCAGTGAAAAGCGGCCAGTATGAGGACGATTACACCCCTTCGGTTCGCATTCTTTTTGATGACGATGCGCCATCGCCGGAAACTTCAGATAACAAGAGAGAAGATAAACCCATTAACGAACAAAAAAAATAGGTTATGGATCAGGAGAAATTCTACTACGATAACAGAATTGTCAAGTACTTCCTTTACGCTACCCTGTTCTGGGGAGTGATCGGAATGCTTGTAGGTATCCTGGCAGCCCTGCAGCTGGTCTGGCCCGAGTTATCCTTTAATACGGCGATGACCACATTCAGCCGGATCCGGCCCCTGCACACCAATGCTGTGATCTTTGCCTTTGTGGGCAATGCTATTTTTGCAGGCACTTACTATTCTCTGCAACGGTTGTGCAAAGCCCGGATGTTCAGCGACACCCTGAGCTATATCCATTTCTGGGGCTGGCAGCTGATCATTGTTTCGGCTGCGCTGACCTTTCTGGCAGGATATACGCTCAGTAAGGAATATGCAGAGCTGGAGTGGCCTATCGACCTGGCCATCACCATCATCTGGGTTATCTTTGGATGGAACATGTTCGGTACCCTGCTGAAGCGGAGAACCCGCCACATCTATGTCGCTGTCTGGTTTTACATTGCCACTTTTGTTACAGTAGCCGTGCTGCATATTGTCAACTCCATCGAAATACCGGTCAATTTTCTGAAAAGCTATCCAGTCTTCGCCGGCGTCCAGGATGCGCTGGTGCAGTGGTGGTATGGCCACAACGCCGTAGCCTTCTTCCTTACCACACCTTTCCTCGGGCTGATGTACTATTACCTCCCCAAGGCAGCGAACCGTCCGGTGTATTCCTACCGGTTGTCGATCATTCATTTCTGGGCGCTGATCTTTATTTATATCTGGGCAGGGCCTCACCACCTGCTCTATTCATCGCTGCCTGACTGGGCACAGACACTGGGAACCGTCTTCTCCATCATCCTTATCGCCCCTTCATGGGGAGGAATGCTCAACGGGCTGCTGACGCTTCGCGGAGCGTGGGACAAAGTGAGGGAGGATCCGGTCCTGAAATTCTTTGTGGTAGCCGTGACGGCCTACGGCATGTCGACGCTCGAAGGTCCGCTGATGTCGACAAAAACCGTAAATGCCTTCACACATTTTACGGACTGGACCATCGCTCATGTTCACATTGGTGCTCTTGGCTGGAATGGATTCCTTACGTTCGGGATGCTGTACTGGATGGTACCCCGTTTATTCGGCACCCAGCTGTTCTCCAGGAAGCTGGCCAACACGCATTTCTGGATCGGAACCCTCGGTATTCTTTTCTATGCCATCCCGCTGTACTGGGCGGCCATTACACAGACCCTCATGTGGAAGGAATTCACTCCCGACGGTTTCCTGAAATATCCTAATTTCCTTGAGACCGTTACGCAGCTAATACCCATGTACGCGGCCCGGGCTTTCGGAGGATTACTCTATATCACCGGGGTCATCATCGGGGTGTATAACCTGGTGAAAACGGTCACACACGGCAAGTTCATCCGGGATGAGGCGGCCAGTGCTGCTCCGCTGGACACTATATCCGGACGCCGGATTCAGGGTGAATCCAGGCACCGCTGGCTCGAACGTAAGCCGGTTCAGTTCATGATCGTCTCCCTGGTGGTGATCCTCATCGGAGGCCTCGTAGAGATCATTCCCACCTGGCTGATCAAATCCAACGTTCCCACCATCGCCAGCGTCAAACCATACACGCCCCTTGAACTGGAGGGCAGGGACATCTACATCCGCGAAGGATGCTATACGTGCCATTCGCAGATGATCAGACCTTTCCGCTCAGAAACCGAACGGTACGGTGAATATTCCAAAGCCGGGGAATTTGTATATGATCATCCCTTCCAATGGGGCTCCAAACGCACAGGACCCGACCTGGCACGCGAAGGCGTTAAATCGGGAAGACTGTATAAACCAGATTCCTGGCATTACAACCATATGGATGACCCCCGTAAACTGAATGAGCAATCCATCATGCCCAGATATTCATGGTTGCTGCGAAACAGGCTGAACTCCTGCACCACGGCAAGAAAGATCTCGGTCATGCAAAAGCTGGGAGTGCCTTACCCCGAAGGCTATGCAGAGCAGGCAAACGACGACCTTTCCATACAGGCACAGCAGATAGCCGACGGATTGAAGTCAGCCGGAATAGAAGTCCGGTCAGATAAGGAGATCATTGCTCTGATCGCCTACCTGCAACGGCTGGGGACCGACATCATGGAGGGCAGGTAATGGATATCATTCAGCATCATCTCGAAACCATACCGGGGATCAGCATTTACCCGGTCATCTCCTTTGTGCTGTTTTTTATCGTATTCGTCGTGATGATCATTCACACGTTCTCTATAGATAAAAAGACCATCCACGAGATGAAAAACATTCCGCTGGAAGAGATGGAAGAAAACAATCAGTAAAATGCCTAATTCAGATCATTTGTAAAATAGACTTTTATGAAAGCAGACCCGGAAAACAACCAGGAAAGAGATCAGCTCACCGGTGATGAGATCATGCATGGACATGAGTATGATGGCATACAGGAGCTGAACAACAAGCTGCCGAGATGGTGGCTGGGCCTTTTCTACATAACGATCATCATTGGTGTTATCTATATTCTCAGGTTCCATGTGCTAAAAACTGCTCCCCTGCAGGAAGAGGAGTATCTTACCGAGATGGCTGCCTTTGAACAAACCCCATCCGAGGAAGCTCCTGCACCCTCCTCCTCTTCATCCGGTGATGAAGCCACGGTAACAGGCACTCGTCTCACCGATGCTGCCAGCCTCGAGGGTGGTAAAACCGTGTACGACAAAAACTGCGCTGTCTGCCATCTTGCACAGGGACAGGGTCTTGTAGGGCCCAACCTGACCGATGCCTACTGGATCCATGGAGGCAGCTTCGAAGACATCGTGAAGGTCATCAATACGGGTGTGATCGAAAAAGGGATGATCGCATGGAAAGACATGCTATCGGTTACGGATATTCAACAGGTCGCAAGTTTTATCATGAGCCTTCAGGGCACGAATCCTCCCAATCCAAAAGCACAGGAGGGAACACTTTTCAACCCGGGTTCTTAACCAACTATCGCCAATCAGGAGCAAAATATGGTGCAGTACAGGAAAGAAACAAGGGAGGAAGCTTCCTTTCGCGATAAGCTGACCACGATCGATGACAAAGGGAAAAGAGTATGGGTGTATGCAAAGAAGCCCAGGGGAAGGCTGACACGATTCAGGATCCTCGTTGCCATTTTCTTGCTGGCGCTTTTTTTCACCGGCCCTTTTCTTAAGATCAACGGAGAACCCCTCTTACTGCTGAATTTCATGGAGAGGAAGTTCGTAGTGCTTGGCGTCCAGTTCTGGCCCCAGGACTTCCATCTTTTCTTCCTTGCCATGATCTCCATGATGGTGTTCATTATTCTGTTCACCGTGGTCTATGGCCGCGTTTTCTGCGGCTGGGCATGTCCACAGACCATTTTTATGGAAATGATCTACCGAAGGATCGAATGGCTGATCGAGGGAAATCCAAGGCAACAGAAACAACTCAGTCAACAGCCATGGAGTGCGGTCAGGATCATGAAGAAGATACTCAAACATGGCATCTTTTACCTCATCGCGTTTGTGATCTGCAATTTCTTTCTTTCTTATATCATTGGCATAGAACAACTTAAAGAGATCGTTACCGATGCGCCGCGAGATCACCTGGCCGGACTTGCCGGAATGATCGTTTTCTCGGGTGTCTTTTATTTTGTGTTTGCATTTTTAAGGGAGCAGGTCTGTGCCATGGTATGTCCTTACGGAAGGCTGCAGGGCGTTTTGCTCGACCGGAACTCGATCGTGGTGGCCTATGATCATAAACGGGGAGAACCTAAAGGCACCTATTTTAAAGGAGAGAACCGCAAAGCAGCAGAAAAAGGCGATTGCATCAACTGCACGCAATGTGTGCAGGTATGCCCCACCGGCATCGACATCCGCAATGGCACCCAGCTGGAATGCATCCATTGCACCGCATGCATCGACGCCTGCTACAGCATGATGAAAGCAGTGAACCAGCCCACCGGGCTGATACGGTATGCCTCCGAACGCAGCATTGCTGAAGGCAGCAGCGTAAAGTTCAACATGCGGGCAATCGCTTACTCGGCGGTACTGGCAGTCCTGCTGGGCGTCATCGTCTATGCGATGGTTGCCAGGAAAGCTGTGGAGGTGACCGTGTTGCGTGCGCCAGGAACCCTCTACCAGGAACAACCGGATAACCGTATATCCAACCTTTATCATATTAAACTGATCAATAAGACGTCCACCGATCTGCCTGTTACGCTGCAACTGCTTTCCGGCAGCGGTGAAATCAAGGTGATTGGCGACAAACTCCTGGCTAAAGCCAGGGCAGTCAGCGAGGGCGTCTTTTTTATTTACCTTGACCGCTCACAGGTTCCTGGCGACAAAACACCCGTCGAACTCGGGATCTATTCCGGTGATCAGTAGATCAGAAAGGTCCATTCCGTGTTTACCGGACCCATAAGCCATTCGCCATGAACATACATTTTTCATGGGGAACAGGACTTCTGATCTTCATCATCCTGTTTATAACAGCAGTGATCGGATTTTTTGTGTTCAGCTCTTACCAGGAGTTCATCCTGGTGGAAGAGGATTACTATGAAAAGGAGATCGGGTTCCAGCAGCAGATCGATAAAATGAACCGAACACGGTTACTGGCTGAAAGGATCATCATTGATCAGGAGGGCAGGTTTCTGACAGTGAACGTACCCCTCACCTTTCTGCAGGATTCCGTCAAAGGAACCCTGCATTTCTACCGTCCTTCTGATGCCCGTCTGGATGAATTCATTCCATTACTTCCGGATTCGTCCGGAGTGCAGCAGGTTGACCTGGAAAATTTTAAGCCCGGAAAATACATCCTTAAGATGAATTGGGAAATGAACAGCCTCAGCTATTATCAGGAACAAACTGTAATCATAAAATGAAATGCTATTATTGGAAGCGCTGATACTGGGTCTGATGGGCAGTTTCCACTGTGTGGGAATGTGCGGGCCGATCGCCATTGCCCTGCCGCTGAATAACGACACCTGGCTTACCAGAATCCTTGGAAGCCTTATGTACAATTCAGGACGGACCCTTACCTACGCATTTATGGGAATGATCTTCGGAATCATTGGCATGGGGCTAAAAATGAGTGGATTACAGCAATGGGTCTCGATCCTTATGGGAATCATCATGGTCCTCTCGGTCCTGCTGCCTGCATTCTTTCGGAAGTCTCATTTTTATCATATTACCATCACCAGATTTACGCAATTCCTCAGCAACCACTTCCATCGCCTGTTCATGATCCGTTCATACACTTCGCTTTTTGCTATAGGAATACTCAACGGATTTCTTCCCTGTGGCCTTGTGTACATTGCCATTGCAGGTGCACTGGCGACTGGAGATCTCGTCAGAGGGACACTTTTCATGGTATGGTTCGGTGTGGGGACCATTCCAATGCTTTTTGTACTGAACATTGCAGGAAATGTGTTATCCTCGCGATTACGAACGGCCATCCGCAGGATCATCCCTTTGGTGATCGTTCTCATCGGGATTTTATTCATCCTGCGCGGGATGAACCTGGGTATCAAATACATAAGCCCGAAGGACAGCAAACTGCAACCCAGGACGGAACAGATGCATCATTAATAATCAACATGTACACACCCAGGTAAACTTTTACTAATTTTGCAGCCTTAGAATCATCCAAAATCTACGGTCACAATGAAGAGAAATATCATCTTACTGTTTGCCACGACACTCGTGGTGAGTTCGCTGGCATGGATCAGTTACGGTTTTCGTTACACCGCCGGTACAGCTTCTGATTCCTTCCAGACCCAGCAGGCCGATCCGGCTGCTCAGAAATATCCAAAAGGGGCCCAGATCTATAAGGAAAAATGCACTCCCTGCCACCAGGCCACCGGGCTGGGGATACCAAATGCCTTCCCGCCTCTGAAAGGTTCGGATTACCTGATGGCTGACAAAGTCAGGGCTGTTGCCCAGGTCCTCAACGGTTCCAACGAACCCATGAAAGTGAACGGGATCACCTACACGACACCGATGCCACCACAGGTCAACACTAAAGAGGACGCTGTCGCCGTGATCAATTATGTGCTGAATGCCTGGGGAAACAACGGAGGAACCGTGACGCCCGACCAGGTAAAGAACATTACGATCAAACCAAGATAGGTCAGCTTATCTTCCGGTTGATCAATGCAGAGTTCCGCAATCTGCATTGATATTTCCCGGCCTTTAACCGAACCTGATGATAAAACACCTTCTTTTCCTGGTATCGACAGTGCTGGCCGTCCAGATACCCTTGTTCTCCCAGATGGTATGCTGGGAGGAGAGTTTCGAGGAAACTCCTGAGGGCTGGACACTCCAGGAAAACTGGACCTTTATCCCGGGCTCGCTCTACATGTACTACTATCCTGTGGTCGCCAATTATGATTTCTCTGCGCTGTCGCCTGAGATCCTTCTTCCATCCAATACAGGGGAACTGGTCGTCAGCCAGTTCCTCTCCATGTATGAGCCTAATGTCACCACAGAGAAATCACAGATCTCTGTGATAAGCGGTCAGGATGAAACGGTGCTCTGGCTTTACGAAAACAAGGAAGGCAGCTGGGGTGCACCAGAGGGTTCGGAACTTCGGCTGCCTCTTTATGAATACGCCGGTCAGACCATCCAGATCAGGTTCAGGTCATGGGGCCCCACCACAGATGCATGGTGGGACTGGAGCATATTCAACGTTGAGATCACCGCGCTGTACGACAATGATCTCCTTGCTTCTGCCGTTTACGGGCCAACCCGCATAAAGGTTAACGAAACAGCCACATGGGAGATCAAGGTGACCAATACCGGTCTGAATCCGCAATCGGAATACGATGTAAGACTCTTCAGCTATAGATCCGGCGAGCTGCTGGGATCGGTTTATGTGAACACTACCCTCAATCCAGGCCAGTCTGGACTGTATGAGATTCCCTGGACCGCCACCGTAGTCCAGAATACATGTCTTTATGGCGTGGTAGTGACACAAAATGACGACTATCTTGTCAATAACTCCACGCCCTCGCATTTTCTGCGTATAGAGCCGGATGAGAACTTCAGCATTCTTTTCTGGGATAACGACAACGGGCTGGAAACGGTCGAAAATCCAGAGTCAGGAAGCCTGGAAGAAAGCCAGGAGGGATTGCTCAAAGCACTGAATTATGCAGGGATACAGTATGATTACACCCATTCGCTTCCTGCTGACCTGTTAAGTTACGATGCCGTCATCAGCACCCTGGGGTGCTACTGTTACAGCTGAAGCCTCACTCCTCCCGGGTTTGTAGATGCAACAGACCAGGACAGGCTGATCAATTTCCTCCAGAACGGAAAAAGTATATACATTGAAAGTGTCGATCTGGGACTGAGCCACCAGGGAACGGAGTTTCTCGGCGCACTGGGACTTCAGTACTCGGGTGACGGGGGAGAATATCAGGTGGACAGCATCTCCGGAGAAAACGGGAATTTCCTGAAGGATAACCATTTCGACTACGCAGGAGGAGTTGATCCTCATTACAGCATCGACCGGATGGCGCCCCTGCCAGGCACGGAAGTGCTCTTTTATTCTGAGGAACAGGTAGGAAGGATCTTTTCGTTCGAAAATGATGTGTACAGGGCGATCTCCTCTACCCTGGTCTTCGGTGCCATGAAGAACAGCGACAGCTTGAATATCAAACCTTACCTGATCAGCGAATACCTTAATTATCTGCTTGACATTCAAACCATCACTTCCCTTAGAGAAAACCTTTCCTCACTTTTTACAGCTGCCTTTCCAAATCCTTTTTCTGACCAGATCAAGATCAGTTACGAGCTCAGGCAAAAAAGCCACATTCAGATCGATATCTTTGACCTGAACGGAAGGTTGATCCAGCACCTGCTTTCCGGAGAACAACCAGCCGGTTCCCATTTCATCATCTGGGATGGTTTGAATGATACTGGCATACCGGTTGAACAGGGATTCTACTTCTATAACCTGACTGTGAACAATCATTCCGAAACCGGTAAAATGATCCTTATAAGGTAAAACCTCATGATAATTCTTTACTTTTGTTACGTAATCATGGCGTAGCCATTCAACTTTTGTAGAGAGGTCGGGACTGGTGTTCCAGTTGGTCTTCAAAACCAATGACAGGCGGATAAAACCGGCTGTGGCAGGTTCGATCCCTGCCCTCTCTGCCAGTCACCACCGTCATCCGCAACGTTCAGTAAGATGGACAGGAATACCGGATCATTCAAAGACCTCCCGGGTGTCGACACTTTACTCGGTACAGAGGAAATAAAGCTCCTGCTTGAGTCACACTCCCGTGATCTGGTAGTGTTTGCGATACAATCAACCCTGGAGGATTTCAGGAGTACTCTCAGAGAAGGGGTGGCTGCACCGGACATGGCCTGCATCATCCGGGATATCAGCACGAAAATCATTGAACTGACCCGTCACAGCCTGAGGAAGGTTATCAATGCCACAGGGGTGATCATCCATACCAACATTGGCAGATCGCCGCTGGGTGAAGCGATCCTGGACGATGTACGGGAAGTGCTTACAGGATACTCCAACCTGGAATTCGACCTTGCAAATGCAAAAAGGGGCTCACGTTATTCGCATCTGACAAGGCTGCTGAGGTACCTGACCGGTGCAGAGGATGTTCTGGTGGTCAATAACAATGCTGCGGCGGTCCTTCTGATCCTTCATACCCTGGCGCGCCGGAAAGAAGTGATCATCTCGCGGGGTGAACTGATCGAGATCGGCGGTTCGTTCCGCATGCCGGATGTGATGAAAACCTCCGGGTGCCGGATGGTCGAGGTGGGAACCACCAACAAGACGCGGCTGGAGGATTATGAAAATGCCATCACGCCTGGCACAGCTCTTCTGATGAAAGTGCACCGATCGAATTATGTAATCAAAGGATTCACCCACCAGCCCACGTTGGAGGAACTTGTTGAATTAGGAAAAAAGCATTCTCTGCCGGTGGTCTACGATTTGGGTTCAGGCTTAATCCGTAAAACTGGTATCGGGATTTTAAAGGATGAACCTGATGTAAGGCAGACTCTGGGCAGGGGTGTCGGCCTGGTAAGTTTCAGCGGCGATAAGTTGCTGGGTGGCCCGCAGGCAGGGATCATTGCCGGCAAAACTGAGTTCGTTTCGCGGTTGAAGAAGGATCCGCTGACCCGGGCCCTGCGCGTGGGAAAGACCACCCTGGCCCTTCTCGAGGCAGCCTGCCTGTCGTATCTGGATGATGAACACCTGATGCAGACAAATCCGGTTTTTGCCATGCTCCATAAGACGCCGGAGGAGATCCGGCAGAAAGCCGACATGCTTCATCAGGAGCTGAAGGTTCTCCACATCGACTCCGAAGTTGTTCCAAATGGTGCCCAGACTGGCGGTGGCTCCCTTCCAGAAGCTGAAATACCCAGTTATGCCGTAATGATCAGGGGCTTCTTCAAGACCAGCCGGGAAAGGGCAGCCTTTGCTGAACAAGTGTATCGCAAACTCCTGCTTCACGACACTCCTGTGATGGGCATCCTGCGGAGAGGGCAAGTTCTGTTTGATGTGCTGACCATTCCGGATCATGAGATACCTCTTGTTGCCCGTATCATTCATCAGGTAATCCATCCCTTCTCGTCATGAGCCGGCACCTGATCCTGGGGACCGCAGGCCATGTGGACCATGGTAAAACTGCGCTCATCAAAGCGCTTACCGGTATCGACTGCGATACCCATAAAGAGGAAAAAGAGCGGGGTATCACCATCAACCTCGGTTTCGCCCACCTTGACCTGCCCTCCGGAGAAAACATCGGCATTGTGGATGTACCCGGACACAGAGACTTTATCAGGACCATGGTGGCCGGTGCTTACGGCATCGACCTGGTGATGCTTGTCATTGCGGCCGACAGCGGGGTCATGCCCCAGACCGTTGAGCACCTCAACATCATACGGTCATTGGGTATCCAAACGGGTTTGGTAGCGCTAACCAAAGCCGACCTGGCCGACGACGAAACACTGGAACTGGCACGATTGGAAGTAATGGAATTCCTGGAGGGGACTCCTTTTGAACATGCTCCCATAGTACCCGTCTCCGCCGTCACCGGAACCGGTCTGGATGTACTGGTAAATGAGATCGACGCCCTGATCCCGGGGATTCCGGATAAACCTGCGGGTGCTGTTTTCCGGATGTACATCGACCGTCTCTTCCACATGAAAGGACAGGGATATGTAGTCACAGGGACAGTGATGAATGGTTCTGTGAAAACGGGTGACGAACTCTATCTTTTACCTGGCGTAGATAAAGAACTGAAGGTTAGACAAATACAGCGGCACGGCAAATCCGTCAGCGCAGTCTGCGCCGGTGATCGTGCTGCCCTGAACCTGTCGGGCATCAGTGCCGAGGACTTCGAACGGGGAGTAGTACTCTCCGGCCAGCGACTGCCATCTACCCTTATGACCGATGCCTCGCTGATCCTTTTCAGTGAGGCAGAGAATTTGAGCATATGGTCCCAGGTAATCTTTCTTACCGGAACCCTGAAATGCAAGGCAAGGATACACCTGCTGGACAAAGACCAGCTGATGCCCGGAGGATCGGCTCTGGTACAGATCCATCTTGACAAACCCGCTTTTCTTATGAACGGAGATCATTACGTCATCCGGAATTCCTCCAACGATACCACCATCGGCGGGGGCATGGTGATGGATATCACTCCCCTGCATCATAAAAAGCGGTCTGTAAAATTGGTGGAGTATTTGAAGGATCTGAGGGAAGCGGGAGGTGGGAGGCCCCTCCCCAACTCCTCCCCAACTGGGGAGGGGCAGGGGGTGGGAAATAAGGCAGGAGGCTATTGGCCCCTCCCCAATCCCTCCCCAGATGGGGAGGGGCAGGAATTGGGGTACAGGCTGCAGGAGGTGGGAGGCAGGAGGCAGCCTGGGCTGGGATGGATAAAAATAGAAATGAGGAAGGAAGCGGGTCCGTTTTTTCCGGAAACGATTGCAGCCAGGCTTAATTTGTCACCCGATGATGTTCTGAACCATATAAACGAGTTACTGAGTTCTGAAGTCCACGTGTATAATCCCGGATCAAATACGATTTTGATCATGAACTCTCTGGACGAGAGCATCCGGCAGAAGGTACTGTCAGTACTGCGACAATGGCATGAAGCCAATCCATTGCTGGAATCCGGATTGGATGCCAAAGGTTTGGCCGGCAAGCTGAGCTTTCATTCCACGGTGCAGAAACAATACCTGGATGCACTGCTGGATGCCATGCAGAAAGAAGGGAGCATCCGGAAAAGCGGCAGTGCATGGCTGCTGGAAGGATTTCAGGTGACGATAGATAAAAAAATGCAGGAATCCCTTGACTGGCTTGATAAGACCATTGAACAGCATGGCGCTCAGAGATCAGTGGCCACGGAGATGGAACAGCTGGTTACGGCAGCCCAGGCCAGGGGCATCGGCAAGCAGAAGCTGCTGATGATGCTGGTTTACCTTGCGAAAGAAGGAATACTATATTTCCATGACGACGATTATCTTCACCGCACTGTGGTTGACCATTGCCGCAACCTGTTACTGGCTGAATTGAAGGACAGGGAAGCCGGCATCAATGAAAAAGAATTCCGTTTGCTGATCGATGGTACAAAAAGGATCGTGCAGGTGCTGATCGGAATATTTATTCAGGAAGGATCCATCATAAAGCAGTCATTTTACCTGAAGATCACAGAGAAAGGGAAAATGCTGTTGCAGCTTTAGTCATCCCCCATGAACCTGTACCCTATGACCGGTTCGGTGACGATGATGACCGGATGATTCGGATTATCTTCGATCTTTTTGCGCAGCTGAGCGATAAAAACACGAAGGTACTGCGACTGCTCCACATAACCGGGCCCCCATATCTTCATTAGGATGAACTGATGGGTCAGCACCCTGTTTTCATTTTTGGCCAGAAGTGCCAGAAGTGAATATTCAGTGGAAGTCAGTTTGATGATGACGTTTCCTTTTTTTACCATGCGATTGGCCAGATCGATAGAGAGGTCTTTGCTGCTGATGATCGTTTTATTTTCTGATTTATTATTATTACGAAGGACTGTCCGGATTCTTGCTAACAACTCACCGGTGCGGAAGGGTTTAACGAGATAGTCATTGGCGCCATTATCCAATGCCCTGATGATCTCATCCTCTGAATCACGAACCGATAATATGATGATTGGAGAAAGAAACCATTCCCTCAGTTTGACAAGGATATTCTGGCCATCCTCATCGGGCAGGCCCAGGTCCAGAAGGATCAGGTCAGGCGGATGCATGGCAGCCTGCATCATGCCATCCCGGCCAGTACTTGCCTCGCTGACCCGATAATCTGCTGAACGTAAGGTTATTTCCAGTAATCTTATGATCTGCGCTTCATCATCAATCACCAGTATGGTAGGGTGTTCATTCATTTTCCGGTTCTATACGGATAATTTCAACAGGGATTCGGATGGTAAAAAGTGCACCGTGAGGATCGTGGTTAACAACCGTGATGGTACCGTTGTGAGCCTGGATGAATCCTCTGCTAATGGATAGGCCCAGTCCCAGGCCACTTTTCCCAGAATCACTTCGACGGGTGAATTTATCAAAAGCCTTATCCACACTTTGCTTTTCAAATCCGGGACCGTCATCGGATATCAGAAATATCAGTTCATTCACTTCAATCGACGCACTGATGCTGAACGAAGTTCCCGGTGGGGTATGTACCGTGATGTTGTGTATTATATTGAAAAGGGTCTGTTCCATTAAACCAAAGTCCATTTTGACCATCGGAATATTTTCAGGTACCAGGATAGAAACGGGAAACTGTTCTATTTCTGGCCTTAACCTGTTCACCACAGTATGGATCAGCTCATTTACATCACACCAGTCGAGCTTTGGCCGGAGCATCCCTGACTCCAGACGAGACATGTTCAACAAATTGTCTACCAATCGGTTAAGCCGTGTGGAGGCAAGAAGGATCTCATCCTGCAGGAACATCCTGTCGGCGTCCTGGATTTTTTTATGCCGGCCAATCAGGGTTTCAGCCGCACCCATAATTGTAGTCAGGGGGGTCCGAAGTTCATGAGAAATTGAATTGAAAAGGGCATTGTACAGCTTCAGGGCCTGGAGCCTCTGCTCTCTTTGTCGAACCTGCCTTTCAAAATGCCGGATCCGGGATGTGAGAATTCCGTTCAACAGGGCAATCGTAAGAAACATGGCGAGCATCAGTACATCTTCCGTAGTATTGACATGAAAGGTGTAATGAGGCGGGATGAAGAAAAAATCCCATATCATGGCACTGAGCACAGCTGATATCAAAACCGGATATAGACTGAATACGATGGCCAGCAACGAGACATTAAACAGAAGTACAAGTGCCACAGCACGATATCCAATCACATCCGAAATGAAAAAGCAAATCAGTGCAACTACAAGGGTGACAGAAATACTTATCAGGTATTGAATTGAGCTTTTCCTGCCTGTATAGTCAGTTGATCTGATCATTTTTCAGGGATTAGCACCTGGCCAATCAGGAACTCCATGCATTCCGCCAAAGGTACAATAAAAAGGATGAATTTTGGAATCATGGGTACGGAGTCAATGCTTCAGTGCGCACTCATGAAAGTATTTCAGAATCCTCTTCAGTTCTAGGATACATTGATCATATGCAGCAAGCTTACCAGCTAAAATCAATGTCATCTTTTCGTTTATCACAGAGGATTCATTCTCAAATTTTTTCAGCACCTCTGATTTGCTTTCCGTCAGACGGATGATCAGATCCTCGATAAGTTTTTCCATGGTCAGCATTGTTCAATGATCGTTCAGGAATTCGTTGAAGCCAGATGGATGATTTCTGACTGGTCCAGAGGGATCGGTAACACAATGGTAGTGATTCCATGAAGGAACAGTTTCCTCTGGATGGCAAAAATGGTGTAATTATGCAGCAATCGTACAAACCGGGGATTTCCCTGAAAAATGAACTGGCCTCCAAAGAATACAGCATCCGGGTACTTGGCAATGATCTCAGGAACAAGATGATCGACCTCCTCCACCACATCGGTCCCCAGGCTATAGAAGCTATCTGCCCTGAGGCCCACCTGTTCGGCAATATACTTATATTTCTGCAGGTCGGTCACAATACTACCCCTGATCCGTTCGTAATGGTTATGATCAGTGAAGCACTGCGAATCCACAATACCAACGCTTAGAAAGGTGATGTTGGAGTAAGTTGAATCAAATAATTCGATAAGCCGGTAGAAGGAATATAATCCAAGGCCATTGTATCCATTGACCAGGAAAACGGCAGTATGCAAGGGTTTATTGCCCCTGTTTCCTGGACGGGAGTGAAATGCAATGCTGCTTTTCATTTTAGTAATGATACCGGGCAGCACTTTTTTGATGATCCTTTGCACGAGGATGATCTCCTTCCGTGTTTTATTGTAGTGCCGCTTGATGGTAACTGCAAATAAGGAAATAATTCCTGTGATTAAGAGTGTAATCCATCCTCCTTCACCAAATTTAAGGATCACTACGGTGACCAGAATAAAGCTGGTCATGACAAGTCCGATCCCATTCACCAGCATTTTCCTCAGCCATTTCCGTTCCTCTTTCCTTACCTGTATCCAGTGCCTGACCATTCCGAACTGGGAAAGGGTAAACGTGATAAATACGTTGATGCTGTAAAGGATGACCAGCCAGGCGACAGACCCCCTGGAAACGAACAACAACACAAAAGCTGCTCCGCCCATGATCAGGATACCGTTCTGGGATACCAGTCGGTCGCTCAGGTGCATGAATCTTTTTGGGATCCAGTGGTCGGTGGCCATGTTGGCCATTACCCTGGGGCCGTCGAGGAATCCCGTCTGGGCTGCGACGAACAGCAATGCCGCCTCGGATATCAGCGTCAGGTAAACAAATGATTTTCCGACAAAGGGATTCCACCCGGAGGTAGCCTGTTGAACCAGTATAGCATTCAATGTTTTTCCATGCTCAAACCGGAGATCAAAAAGGTAGTACGAAATGATGAGTCCAAAGGCGGCAATGGCCAGGGATACCGACATCAGCATCATGGTTTTCTGCGCGGTGTGAGTCTTCGGTTCCCGCAGGTTAGGAATGCCGTTACTGACGGCTTCAATGCCCGTGTAGGTTCCTGCTCCCATACTGTAAGCCCTCAGGATCAGGAATAGGGTTCCCAGTATCCCGAGTTCAGAAACTGTCCGGGAGGTTTCAACAGCTGTCTTCCCGATGATGGCCGGGGCTTGCGACATATGAGTCATAATACTATAACCGATCAGCAGGACATGCGTCAGTACGAACAGAATGAAAACGGGGGTCAGTGTCTGCACTGATTCCTTTACTCCCCTCAGGTTAAGGACGATCAATACCGAAAGGATAAAAAATGCAAAGGGAAGCTTTACAATGTGCCATGTTTCCGGCAAAAAACTGAAAATGGCGTCCGAACCGCTGGATACCGATAAGGTGATGGTAAGAACATAATCGATCAGCAATGCACTGCCGGAGATCATTCCGGCAGTTGGGGATATCAGCTTGCTGGCCACAATGTATCCGCCTCCGCCATGCGGAAAAAGCCGGATGATCTGCCGGTAACTCGTACTGATCACAAAAATCGTGATCACCGTGAGTGTTGCTGCAAAGATGGAAAGGTTCTGGTGACCGGCCAGGTTTCGCATGATCTCCTCAGGTCCGTAACAGGACGAAGACAGCGGATCCGATCCCAATCCCACCCAGGCAAAAAAAGTGATCAGGGAAATATGCCGAAATATTGACTTATCCGATATATCACGCGCTTTACCGATCAGAGTGTTCTTGATTTTTGCCGATATGGCAGTCGTGTCGTTCATAAGGGTCATCTTACCGGCAGCAAATGTAATCCTGGTGTTATAAAGGAAAAGTCAAACTTTCCGGTGATCGCATAAAGATTTTGTAAAGTATCATTTTCGACCGCTTTTTTGACCCCAGCACGAAAGCAATGAACAATGGTATGGTTTCGTTGTTTATGCATAAACATTACCCCTCCCCAACCCCTCCCCATCTGGGGAGGGGTTGGGGGTGGGGTCAACTTGAAACCTTATGTACGAATCCAACGAAATCCTTGACCGGCTCCCGCGTCACCTGATGGACCTGGTGATCGAGCAGCCCTATAACGAATACACTGCACAGGATCATGCCGTGTGGCGATATGTGATGCGCCGCAACGTCCGGTACCTCAGCCAGGTGGCTCATGGCTCCTACTTCGACGGACTGCGCCGCACCGGCATCAGCATTGAGCATATCCCTCACATGTATGGCATGAACCGAATCCTGAAGGAGATCGGCTGGGCTGCCGTGGCGGTGGACGGATTCATCCCTCCCTCTGCCTTCATGGAATTCCAGGCGTACAAGGTGCTGGTGATCGCAGCCGATATCCGTCCGGTCGACCAGATCAACTACACGCCATCGCCCGACATCATCCACGAAGCGGCAGGGCATGCCCCGATCATAGCGGATGACCAGTACGCCGAGTACCTTCGCATGTTCGGTGAGACCGGCAGCAAAGCATTCTCATCCGCCAGGGATTATGAGCTTTATGAAGCTGTCAGACACCTTTCGATCCTGAAGGCTGATCCATATACACCCAAAGCTGATATCGAAGTGGCAGAGAAGGCTCTGGCTGACATTGAGCAAAACCTGGGCGCACCTTCCGAAATGGCCCGGATCCGTAACCTGCACTGGTGGACCGTAGAGTACGGGCTGATAGGTGACCTGAAACGGCCAAAGATCTACGGGGCCGGACTGCTGTCATCCATTGGCGAGAGCCAGCACTGCCTGCAGGACCATGTCAAAAAGATCCCCTACTCCATCGCAGCGGCGGATGTCAATTTCGACATCACCACCATGCAACCCCAGCTGTTCGTTACTCCGGATTTCGACCACCTGGTCACAGTGCTGAACCAGTTCGCCGGCCGGATGGCGCTGAGAAAAGGGGGATTGTTCGCCGTTCAGCAAGCCATCGAATCAAAAAACACCGCCACATGCGTCTACAGCTCAGGGCTGCAGGTCTCGGGTACCTTCGATGATGTGATTTCCGACAGGGATGAACCGGTCTATATCCGAACCACAGGACCTACCAGTCTGAATTTCAATGATAAACAGCTGGAAGGACATGGTAAATCGTACCACAGCACAGGATTCGGCTCCCCGGCCGGTAAACTGAAATCGGCCAGCAAGCCTCTGGAAACCATGGATGCAAGTGATCTGGAGCATGCCGGGATCATGCCCGGTCAAATCTGTACCCTGGAATTCGAATCCGGTTTAACGGTGCATGGAAAACTGGAGCATATCCTGGCCAAAAGCGGAAAGAACATTCTGATGACATTCACGGATGGCAGGGTGACCTATCAGGACCAGGTCCTTTTCGAACCTTCATGGGGGAAGTATGATATGGCGGTCGGAGAAAAGATCATCTCCGCCTTTTCGGGACCTGCTGATCCGGATGCGTTTGGATTAACATACCACGTGCCGGCGGAAAAGACGCATAAGATCGTTCATACAGAAGAGGCAGGGAAAATCCATGCACTTTATCAAAGGGTAAGGGATATCAGGGAATCGGGAAAAGGGTTTGGCATGTTACCCAGGATATGGGATGAAATGCTGTCACTGGATCCCGATCACTGGTTGCTGGGACTGGAGATCTTTGAAATCAGTAAGGGTCAAACATCCTTAAAAGAACTTTCCAATACTATCCATTCCCAGCTGGAAATCCTTAAGGCGAAAAATCCTGCAATCCAGGGGCTTATCAGCAGTGGTCTGGAATTGTAGTCTAAATAAGTGAGGAGAATCATTTTCATTTAACCACTAAGAACACAAAGGATTTCACCAAGGCGCACAAAGGATTGGGTGATGTTCACCTTGGTGTTCCTTTGTGAAATCCTTGGTGCACCTTTGTGGTTAAATCAAAGGCCATCATACTGCCACTACAGATTCTCGTTTGGATCATGCTTCTGAATGTACTCCAGGATCTCTCTGGTGGAATCCTGATAGATCACCAGCTTGCCGTAATCAAACTCCACATTGTTCAGGTATTGCAGCACCAGCGCGTCACCGATCATGGTTTCCGGTAAGATACCGGCAAAGAAAAATCCCATTTTCTCGAATTCTTCTGTAAGGAGGGAGGTCAACGGGTCAGTAAGCTTCAGGAAAAGATTGATGGTGGAAATATGCCTGACACAGAAGCTCCTCAATGTTCTCCTGATCTCACGCCGTATGTTCTCGCCATAATTCATTACATAGATCTCCCCGCATCCTTCCAGTTCGTTCAGTCCTGTATAGAGCACTGAAACAGGCGTTTTAAAAGGAACATCCCGTGATTCCGGCTGAAGGAACTGGTGGGATGCTCCGAGTGATTCGTACATTTTTGAGATCATCTCCCTGTGATGTTCCGGCGGGTAAAGCAACAGGGTGCTGGGCACATGCATGTACCGGAAACTGAGCACGACGCTGATGCGCTGCGAAGTATCATCCGATATGCCCTTGAATTTCCAGGAGGCAGGGCTGGTAGCCAGCAGGATGCCGCAATCCTTCAGGTTGTATTTCATCAGTGACTTCTGGGTGAAGGGATGATTGGCCACAGCGTAGGCATAAATACCGGTCAACCTTCTCTTTTTGGGCACATTGAGCAAAAAATCGGTCATACGGTTCAAGGCTCCCTGGCCTCTGTATTCCATATTGACAAAGGCAAACGTCAGTTCGGCGATCGTATCCTCGGGATACTGAAAAACAAGCGCTGTATGTCCCATGAACTCGTTCTCTTTTGTGACCGCCACCACGGAGATCATCTCCAGGCTCCTGTTCATTTCCACCAGCCGTTCGGGGTAATAGATATGATCGTCAAAAAAGGAGTAACCGTGTGATATGTAGGCACATCTCGACACTTCGATGGCTTCTTCCGGCAGCATTCTACGCACTTCATAATCGATCTTGCCTGTGCCGGGCATGGCATCTTCCATCACCGCGGATTCCTCCAGCGACAAGACAGGAGTCTGAGCCTGCTGGGGCAGATATTTCACCATATGGATCTCTTTTCCCAGGTGTCCGAGGTTCTGAAACGAGAGATCGTCCACCACCTTGTTCAACATATAGATCCAGAGGCCTTCGGTCTCCATATCCTCGATGTTCTTGGTGATGTTGAAACGGGCGATCCGGCTGGGATCAAAGGGGATACCCATGTCCTTCACAATGATCTTCAATCCTCCTTCAACACCCTGGCAGATAATATCAATGGTCTTGCTTTCTTCCTTGTCATACGCATGTTTCATGACAAAGGTCACTGATTCCTCAACAGCTATCTCAATCTGGTCCAGAGCGCTGCCCGAGAATCCTGTTTTCTTTGCCATTTCCCTGACGAACAGCTGAGCCAGTCCAAAAAAAGTAAGGTCATTGGGGATGGTCAATTTAACGGAAGCTGAATTTTCCATGATAATGGTTCATTTTAAAAGTGGCAGGAAAGATACAGATTTAAACGGTATTTTGATGACCGGCATGCAGAAAATGTATTTCTATTTCACAAAAATTGATAGTTAAAAAATTGGTACCTTTGCACCGTTTTTAAGATTTTCCACCATGAGATTACGTTTACTCCTTTTATCGGTGATGATCCTGCTGATTTCAGGTTCCCGTGTCGATGCCCAGCAGCAGGATACAGCCAGTTATCCCTACTGGATTGAGATGATGCAGGACCCCACCATCAATTTTTTTGATGTTCAGCGGGCCTTCGACACCTACTGGAAGGACCGCGAAGTTACCCGCAGCAGTGGATGGAAGCCCTTCAAGCGCTGGGAATACATGATGCAGTCCAGGATCAATCCCGATGGTTCGCGTCTGGATGAGGATCATGTGTGGAAGGAGTATCATGCATATCTTCAGCAGCATGCTGGCAGGGAAAACCTCGGGCAATGGGTGAACCTTGGACCGTTCACGGTTCCACTGGCAAGGGGTTACCAGGGCCTTGGCCGGATCAATGCCATCGCATTTGATCCGTTCGACGCGAATGTGATCTATATCGGGGCACCCTCAGGAGGATTATGGAGATCAGAGGATTACGGAGAAACATGGGTGTGTCTGACCGACGCCCTTCCCACCCTGGGCGTGTCTTCCATCGTGATCGATCATACAAACCCACAGACCATCTACATCGGTACAGGTGACAGGGACGCCGGTGACGCAGCAGGCCTTGGCGTGATGAAATCCACCGATGGCGGAGCTACATGGCTCACATCCAGCAATGGGATGGATAATAAAACCGTGGGAAGGATGATCATGTACCCCGGCGATCCGGATATTATCCTGGCAGCAACCAGCGGAGGTACCTACAAAACCACTGATGGGGGACAGAGCTGGTACCGTACGCACTCGGGCGACCACAAGGATATTCTTTTCAAGGTGAACGATCCCATGATAGTATTCACCACTGCTGCCGGCAGGCTTTATAAATCTACGGACCTGGGCGAGACCTGGCTGCAACTCTCCAACGGCATCGTCCCCGGTTCCCGGGGTACCATCGGTGTTACACCGGCTGACCCTGAAATGCTCTATTTTTTCACCACCACATCCTCGTCCTACAAGGGGATCTTCCGATCGGCCGACGGCGGAAATTCTTTCACACTCATGTCCACCACCCCCAATATCATGAGCTGGGGCTGCAACGACAGCAGTGAGGGAGGGCAGGCGTGGTACGACCTTGATATGGCAGTTGATGAGCAGGATGCCAATACGGTTTATGCCGGAGGAGTCAACTGCTTTAAATCCACCGACGGAGGCGCCACATGGTTCATCGTTTCCCACTGGTGGGGCGATTGCGGCGTGCCTGCAGTACATGCCGACCTCCACGTCCTGGAATACAATCCCCACGACGGTAGGCTTTTCGCGGGAAATGATGGAGGGATCTATTATACGGCCAATGATGGAAGTTCCTGGATAGAGATCACCGACGGGCTGGCCATCAGCCAGACCTACCGGCTGGGCCAGAGCGCAACGGATAAAGATTTGGTTATCAATGGATACCAGGATAATGGAACTTCTACGTATACGGGAGATGCCTGGTTGAATGTTTACGGTGGCGACGGGATGGAATGTGCTTTTGACTACCAGGATTCAAGATACAGCTATGCGACGCTTTACTATGGGAGTATATTCCGTTTGTATAATCATGGCAATTCCGTACAGGTCGCCGGTGAGGGTGTCAACGGGATCACCGAGAGCGGAGCCTGGGTTACACCCTTCATCCTGAGTGAAGCCAATCCCGCTGCCATGTTCGCGGGATATAAGAACGTATGGTACAGCCCCAATGTAAAATCCAGCTGGATCCAGTGGAAGCAGATCTCCAGCGGGGAATCGGCCGAAGTGAATGTTCTGGAACAGTCCCCGGCCAACACGGAAATTCTTTATGCGGTCAGGGGAAACACCCTGAAACGTACAGATCAGGCTACGGCCTCCTCTCCGGAGTGGATCAGTCTTACTAACTCACTGCCAAATACCAGTTCCATCAGTGATATCGAAGCCCATCCCTTTGATCCGGATGTGACCTACATGACCCAGGGAAACCATGTGTACAGGTCAAATGACCGGGGATTTACATGGACAGACATGACCGGTACCTTACCCAACATCTATTTCAGCGGGGTGACGTACTATAAGAACAGCCTGGACGGACTGTACCTGGGTACTGACGCCGGCATCTACTACAGGGATAATTCAATGGATGACTGGATCCAGTATTCCGCTGGTTTCCCGGTGGCCGGCCGCGTCAGCGAGATCGATATCTATTATGATCCTGCCGGTCCCGCTGGCGATATGATCAGGGCGTCCACTTATGGAAGGGGATTATGGGAATCCCCGCCCTATCATGGAATGCCCTCTGCTGCCTTTACCGTTGACCAGACCCTGGTACCCGCCGGATGCCCTGTCAACTTCACGGATCAGTCGGCTGGAGTCCCCACCGCCTGGCACTGGACCTTCGAAGGCTCCAACACTCCGTCGTCCACCGAAAAAAATCCATCCGACATCATCTATGAGAACGAAGGACAGTATACGGTCAAACTGGTGGTCAGCAACGAGATGGGATTGGATTCACTGATCATGACCAATTATGTATCGGTAAGTTCTGCCGTAACACCCATCGCCGATTTTGACGCCCCCGTACGCACTTTTTGCAATGATAATGGGATCGTCACCTTTTTTGATTCCTCCAACTATTGCCCCATCGCCTGGGAATGGAGCTTCGAGCCTGCCTCGGTCACTTTCGTGGAGGGAACGACCAGTGCATCGCGTAACCCGGTGGTCATGTTCAACGAGGTAGGAGCGTATGACGTCACACTGACTGCCTCCAACCTCAACGGCTCCAATACCGTCACCAAAGATGATTTCATCCTGATCGGCGGTGAATACCTGCCTTTTGCGGAAGACTTTGAATCAGGATCCTTCTCAACACGCTCATGGAACGTTGAGAATCCCGACAATAGTATTACCTGGGATATTGCCACCGTGGGTGGCACGTCCCCCGGAAATAAGGCAGCACGCATGAATATTTTCCAGTACCAGGTCGTGCCAGGTCAGAGAGACCGGCTGATCAGCCCTCCCTTTAACCTGACCGGCTACGGAAATGCCTACCTCAGCTTCCTGCATGCCTATGCCCAGGAATATGCACCCATATCCGACTCACTGATCGTGTATATCTCAACCGACTGCGGCACCAACTGGACCCGGCTGCTCTCCCTGGGAGAAAACGGTTCCGGCAATTTCGCCACCCATCCCCTGACCACTGAGGAATTCATTCCGCAAACGGCTGAAGACTGGTGCGGAGGAGGTTTCGGAAGCGGATGCAATACCATCGATCTTTCCCCATGGGTGGGAATGCAGGATATTAGAATCATGTTCGAAAGCTATCATTACCTGGGTAATAACATCTATGTCGACAACGCCACCCTGTTCACTACGGTAGCATTAGATCAGGCCGCCTCTTCAAAAACGGCCGTTACCCTGTATCCCAATCCCAGCACAGGGAGTTTCACTCTCTATGTGACAGGGGCTCCATCGGATCTGTACATGAAGATCATGAACCTGTCCGGACAGATCATTTACCATCAGAAATTCAATGCCGGCAGTGGTTATCTGTTGGAAGAGATCAACCTTGACAATTCTCCAAAGGGAATTTATCTTGTGGAAGTCTCAGGCCGCGACCTTCTGGAGCATCGTAAGCTGATCCTCCACTGAACGACCGGGGAATTTCGTTTCTGACTCAGCCTGACAAACCGATACATTTTATCATAATTCTGCTAAATAATTTAACCGATGATCCAAAAATTCCTTCTTCTGGCTGTTTTCCTTTTGTGTTCTTCGCTGGCTCTGCAATCACAGGTCTATACTGGAACCACCGGGAAAGCTCAGCGTCATGTCAAGGTACATTTTGACCAGATTCGTGCCTATGACGCAGCTCATCCAAGTGATTCGATCCCAAAGCTCAAGAAACCAAAGCCACAGTTCATTCCACCGGTATACCCCATTGATCCCTCAGAGGTCATTTACAGGGAACCGGCAAGGGATGAGACGCCCAAGATGCTGCCCCGTGAAGGATCGCCTGAGCCTGATCTCAGTTTTCCGGGCCTGGGAGATAATCAAACGGCCATTCCCCCTGATACGAAGGGTTCGGTCGGGGTGAACCATCTCATGATCTCACTCAATACAGAAGTCAGGATACAGGATAAAGAAGGCAACAACCTGTCGACCGTATCTCTCAGCAGTTTCTGGAGTTCGTTACCAGGTGCCAATGGGACCTTCGATCCGCAGCTCATGTACGATCCATACCAGAACAGGTGGATCTTTGTCGTTGTAAAGGATTCGAATCCCATCAGTTCGGAGATCTTCCTGGCCGTTTCCGCCACCGACGACCCCATGGGCGAATGGTACCTCTATGCGTTCGACTCAGATCCGGCCAATACCACGTGGTGCGATTTCCCCAGTGTCGGATTCAATAAGAAATGGATCGTGGTTTCAGGAAACATGTTCACCTCCAACAACAGCTTCCTCAACGCGGCCGTGTGGGTCATCGACAAGAATGATCTGTATGAGGGCAATCCGGATGCAGCCTTCACCAGGCTGATCCCCTCCAATGGATTCACCATTGCTCCGGCCATGACCTATGATGAGGATCTGGAGGATATCTATTGTGTCACCAATGTCAGCGGGAATTCCGGAGGCGACGGATATATCCGTAAGTACCGGATCACTACGGGCCAGCTCGGGAATACGATCATTGAAAGCCAGGGCCTGATCTCTTCCCCGGATGCCTGGGCTGACACGTACCCTCAGAACAACGGGAACATCTCCCCGCAGCTCGGCTCCTCACAGCGCATCGACGCCGGCGACAGCCGGATCCGCAATACCATGTTCAAGAACGGATCCCTCTGGTTCACCCAGACCATCTTCTTACCTGCCGGCAGCCCCTCCCGGTGCTCCGTGCAATGGTGGCAGATCAGCGAAACGGGAACGGTCATACAGCGCGGAAGGGTGGATGATCCAGCCGGGACCATGTTCTACTCCTATTCTTCCCTTGCCGTTAACGGGATCAATGATGTGCTGGTAGGTTACTCCAGCTTCTCATCCAGCCAGTATGCCAGCGCAAATTACTCCTTCCGGACGGCAGATGATCCGTTGAACGCACTCCGGGATCCTTATCTGTTCAAAAGCGGCGAGACACCTTATTACAAAACCTATGGAGGCGACAGGAACCGCTGGGGGGACTACTCGGCTACCTATGCCGATCCAGCCAACGATCTTAATTTCTGGACCCTGCAGGAATATGCCGAAAGCCCTTCGAACACATGGGGCACCTGGTGGGCGATGATAAAAAGAGAAGCGGCCCCCATTCCTCAGTTTTCTGCGAATATGACCACCGTTCCGGTAACCACAGGCGTTAATTTTACGGATGAATCCCAGTTCGTACCTACATCCTGGCTCTGGGAATTTGAAGGGGGAGATCCATCAGTGTCGACGGATCAGAATCCATCCAACATCATCTATCATGATCCCGGTGTCTATGACGTAACCCTTACAGCCACCAACGCCATCGGATCCAACACCGTCACCATTGAGGACTACATCACGGCCAGCACGACCATTCTCCCCAATGTTGACTTCATGGCGAATGATTCCATTATCTGTATTGGTGATACGGTCAGGTTCACGGACCTCACCACGTACAATCCCACGGCGTGGAGCTGGGATATCGCACCGGATGATTTCGAGTATGTGGAAGGCACTTCCTCCTCCTCCCAGAATCCCCGTATCGTGCTCACAGCTCCCGGCATTTTCACAGTCTCGCTCACTGCCACTAATCCCAACGGCAATTCCACACTTACCAGGGAAAACTACCTGGCAGCCGGCGGCACCACCCTCTCCTTTGAAGAAGACTTTGAGGAAGGCTTCAATCACAGGGGATGGACCATCGACAATCCTGACAACGATATTACCTGGGATATTGCCAATATTGAAGGCACAGAGCCGGGGTACAAAGCAGCCTATATGGATATCCGTTCTTACAATGCCATCCGGGAGCGCGACCGGCTAATCACACCCCCGATGGATTTTTCCGGATTCGAGTATATCACAATGACCTTCAAACATGCATATGCCCAGTACAACACCAATATTTCCGATTCTCTCATCGTTTTCATCTCGGATGACTGCCAGCAAACCTGGACCAGGCTTCTCGGACTGGGTGAGGATGGTTCGGGCAACTTCATCACGCACCCTGCCATGACAACTGAATTCTCTCCGCAGAATGAAGATGACTGGTGCGGAGCAGCCGGCGGGCCTGCCTGTACCTATCTTGACCTCTCACCCTGGGCGGGAAAGACGGATGTCAGGATCATGTTTGAGTGCTATAGCTTTTACGGCAATAACCTTTACCTCGACAACATCGTGATCTATAACTCCGTGGGTATTCCCGGGCAGCCAAAGGAAAAGGAAATCAGGATCTTCCCAAATCCAGCCACGGGAATGGTGAACGTCTATTTTGAAGAGACCAGGGAAAGGGCACACCTGCTGATCCTTAACCTGCAGGGACAAAAGATCATGGACAGGATCATTCCTGCTGGCGCAGGATTCCTGCAGATAGACATGGCGGATTACCCAGGAGGGCTGTACCTGCTGGAATTCGTAAGCCAGGACGCCATTGCAACCAGAAAACTGATGCTCGAATAACCGGCTGATCCACAGCATGTATGCATTTATTCTTTACGCCGGATATCGGTTCAGCAGATCACTATCTCCTTAACGAAGAAGAGTCCAGGCACTGCTCCCGGGTCCTTCGCCTGAAAAAGGGGGATCACATCTTTCTTACCGACGGTAAAGGAGCACTCTTTGAGACGGAAGTGGACTCCGAATCCCAGAAGAGGACCATGGTCCGCATCATCAACTCCATTCCGGGCCCGGACGCCCGAAATTACCGTCTTCATGTCGGCATCGCGCCCACCAAGAACCTGAACCGGTTGGAATGGTTCCTGGAAAAAGCTACAGAAATCGGAATTGATGAAATAACGCCGCTGATCTGCGAACATGCGGAAAGAAAATCCGTACCGACCGATCGTATGTACAGGATTATGATCGCGGCCATGAAACAATCCCTGAAGACGACGCTCCCTGTGCTGCATGAACCGTCCAGGTTTTCTTCCTTCATTAAAGAGCCTTACGATAAGGTGAAGTTCATTGCCCATTATGATCAGGCCAATCAGCATCTGAAGGACAATGATACCAAAGGCAAGGACGTTATTGTGCTGGTAGGCCCTGAAGGCGATTTCAGTCAGGGCGAGCTGCATCTGGCGTCAGAGGAAGGATTTAAAGCGGTGAATCTGGGTTCATCCCGGTTAAGGACCGAAACTGCAGGGGTAGTAGTCTGCAGCCTGATCAGTCTTCTTAATGAATAACTATGAAAAACATCACGCATAAGCTCACGCAATGCATATTCCTCATGACGGTCTCATGCTTACTTTCAGGGATGGTCATGGCTCAATCCGGAGTGCAGATCGCGCTATTAAAATACAGTGGAGGCGGTGACTGGTACGCAAATCCCACATCCTTGCCCAACCTCATCCGGTTCTGCAACCAGAATCTTGGGACCAGCATTGATCCGGCCAATGCTACCGTGTCGCCGGGAGATCCCGACATCTTCAACTATCCCTTTGTTCACATGACCGGCCATGGAAATGTGATCTTCTCTGATGAAGAAGCCCTGAATCTCAGAAAATACCTGCTGGCCGGAGGTTTCCTGCATATTGACGACAACTACGGGCTGGACCCGTATGTCCGCCCCCAGATGAAAAAAGTATTTCCGGAGCTGGAGTTCATTGAATTGCCCTTTGATCACCCGGTCTATCACCAGAAATATGAGTTCCGGACTGGGCTGCCCAAGATCCACGAACATGACAACAAGGCCCCGCAGGGATTTGGCCTCATCTATGAAGGAAGGCTGGTGTGCTTTTACACCTATGAATGCGATCTGGGGGACGGTTGGGAGGATCCGCAGGTGCACAGGGATTCTGAGGAAACCCGGCTGAAGGCGCTGCAGATGGGCGCGAATCTTATAGAATATGTTTTTCGCCAGTAAGGATCACCCACCAGCCAATGCCGACAGCTGCTCCTCAATCACCCTGATACGGGCTTCGGCGTCGGCTTTTTTCTTTCGCTCCTTCTCCACCACAGCAGCCGGGGCACCCTGGACAAACCGCTCATTGCTCAGCTTGCGGTCCACCGCTTCAAGGAATCCCCTCTGATAATCCAGTTCTTCCCGTAATTTTTGAATCTCTGACTCCTGGTCGACCGCTTGGGTAAAGGGAATATAAAACTCGGTGGAACGGATGATGAATGAAAGGGTATTCGCCGGTTTTTCATGTACGTAGCTGATGCTGCTCAGGTTGCACAGCTTACCGATCACCGGATCGAAGGAAGTGTCAGGTTCTTCCCCGAAATTCTTTTTTACCGAAAGGGCCAGCGTTTCCCGTGGTGGTATCTTTTTCTCTTTTCTGATAGTGCGCAGGGCGATGATCACTTCCCTCTCATAATCGAAACGTTCGAGGACCCGGTGCTGGATCCGTTTTCGCGCGGGCAGCCTGCTGATCATAATGCTTTCGTTTTCACCGCGTTCCCTGAGCACCTGCCATATCTCCTCGGTGATGAAAGGCATGAATGGATGAAGGATCTGCATCTGTTTCTCGAAAAACTCCACCGTAGCTTCGTAGGTAGGACGGTCGATGGGTTTGCCAAATTCCGGTTTGATCATTTCCAGGTACCATGAGCAGAAATCATCCCATATGAGTTTGTACACCATCATCAGCGCATCGGAGATCCTGTACTTCTGGTAAAGGTCATCGATCTTATGAATTGCCTGATGTAGCCTCGATTCAAACCATCTCACCGAGATTTTGTTTGCCGGGCTCTGTCCCGACTGTTCATCCACCTCCCAACCTTTGACCAGTCGTAAAGCGTTCCAGATCTTGTTACTGAAATTCCTGCCCTGTTCACACAGCACTTCATCAAAGGGAAGATCATTGCCGGCGGGTGAGGTCATCAGCATACCCACACGGATCCCGTCGGCGCCGTATTTTTCCATCAGCAGTATGGGATCGGGCGAGTTGCCCAGTGACTTCGACATCTTACGCCCCTGTTTGTCACGGACGATCCCGGTCAGGTAGACGTTGCGGAACGGCACCTGTTTGCGATACTCCAGTCCCGCCATGATCATCCGCGCCACCCAGAAGAAAAGGATCTCAGGTGCAGTGATCAGGTCATTGGTAGGGTAATAATAGCGGATATCAGGATTATCAGGAAAGCGTATGCCATCAAAAACAGATATGGGCCACAACCAGGATGAGAACCAGGTATCCAGCACGTCCTCATCCTGGACGAGGTCCTCCGGCCGGATATGTAGTTCAGGGTATCGTTCACTTGCCTGCCGCCAGGCTTCCTCAGCGGACCTGGCAACGATGATCTCGCCTGAAGGAAGATAGTACGCAGGTATCCGGTGACCCCACCAGAGCTGGCGTGAGATGCACCAGTCCCTGACATTCTCCATCCAGTGCCGGTAACTGTTCTTGAACTTGGCAGGATGGAACCTGACCGTATTGTTGAGGACCGCCTCCAGGGCAGGAGGAGCCATGGCTTCCATCTTCAGGAACCACTGCAGCGAAAGCCGGGGCTCAATGGCCACATTGGTACGCTCCGAGTAACCGACACGGTTGATATAGTCCTCTACCTTTACCATATGTCCCTTTGCTGTCAGCTCTTCCGAGATCCTGTCGCGGACCACAAAACGGTCTTCCCCGATGTAAAGCTCCGCGGCCGGGCTCATGGTACCATCATCATTGAAGACATCGATCACCGGCAAATGATGCTTCACGCCAATCTTGTAATCTTCCATATCATGAGCCGGGGTGATCTTCAGGCATCCGGTTCCGAACTCCATATCCACATATTCATCGAAGATGACCGGAACAGGCCTGTTGATCAGCGGGACGAGCACCCGGCGACCGGCAAGATGCCTGTACCGTTTGTCGGCAGGATTCATACACACCGCTGTATCTCCCAATATGGTCTCGGGCCGTGTGGTGGCTACCGTGATCCATTCATCCTCTGTATTTTCTATCCTGTACCGTACATAATACAGTTTGGATTTCATTTCGATAGGCCTGACCTCCTCGTCGCTGACTGCAGTGAGCGCTTTCGGATCCCAGTTCACCATCCTTACGCCGCGGTAAATCAGACCTTTATTGTACAGATCAATGAAGACATCGATCACTGATGCATAGAGCGCTTCATCCATGGTAAACCGGGTTCGCTCCCAGTCACACGAGGCACCCAGCTTTTTAAGCTGTTCCAGGATGATCCCTCCGTGCTTTTCCTTCCATTCCCATGCGTACCGCAGGAACTCTTCGCGGGTGATGTCGCTCTTGCTGATCCCCTGCTCCCTGAGTTTAGCCACCACCTTGGCTTCCGTGGCAATGGAGGCATGATCGGTACCCGGCAGCCACAATGCATTCTTTCCCTGCATGCGGGCCCTTCTGACCAGGATATCCTGGATGGTATTGTTCAGGATATGTCCCATGTGCAGGACACCGGTGACATTGGGAGGAGGGATAACGATACAGTACGGTTCACGCTCATCCGGAACCGATCTGAAAAATCCTTTCTGCATCCAGAACGCGTACCATTTGTCCTCGGTCAGTGAAGGATCGTATTTTGACGGGATATCCATGAAAATTGAATGAAGAGTGGGTTATGTAAATTGTCGTGCAAAATTAAAAAAGATCAAAGTGCAAAGAACATAGATTTGATCTTTGATCTTTACTCTTTGATCTTTGATCTTTACTCTTTGATCTTTGATCTTAATACAGCTTCTCTCTTTTCAGCAAGTACGGTAGCAGGATCTGGTCAAATCCCCTGTTGATATCTGCTTCCACAAAATCAATGCGGTATTTGGCACACCGCAGCCTGAGCTCATTGCGATAGTCCATGACCGATTTCATGTAATCTGTTCTGACATCAAAGGGATTGAGCTTCACCTCCTCTCCGCTTTCCATGTCGATGAAACGGTGGGGCCGGTTCTCATAATCAAACTCAAGTTCCTTTGTTTTCTCAACCACATGAAAAAGGATCACTTCATGTTTATTGTACCGAAGGTGCTGCAGGGCGGAGAACAATTCATTCACCGGTCTTTCGGAATCCATCATGTCGCTGATGAGGATCACCAGGGAGCGTTTGTGGATACGTTCTGCGATTTCATGCAATGCTTCGGTGGCCAGGGTATGTTTTTTTTCATTCGGGGCAATGGGCTTGAGCATGTTCTCCAGATGGCCCATCAGGTATTTATGATGAACCGAACTGGACCTGGCTTCCGTATGCAGCTCTATCTTGTCGGAAAATACGCTCAGCCCAACCGCATCGCGCTGTCCCTTCAGCATGTGCATCAGGGCGGCAATCGCATAGATGCCGAAAGTGATCTTGTTGGGCTGGTCAAAAGAGGGTTTTTCCAGCACAGGAAAGTACATGGAGGATGAATTGTCGAGAATGAACTGGCACCTCAGGTTGGTTTCCTCCTCGAACCGTTTGATGTACAGCCGGTCGGTCCTGCCGAACAGCTTCCAGTCAATGTGCTTGATGGATTCTCCCTGGTTATACTGCCTGTGTTCTGCAAATTCAACAGAAAAGCCGTGGAAGGGGCTCTTGTGCAGCCCCGTAATGAATCCTGCAACGACCTGTCGGGCCAGAAAATCAAGGGACCCGTAATGTTCGATCCGGTTGCGGTCCAGCTTATATTCCATTGAAAAGGATAAAGACAATTAAAATAGATCCCGGGAAATGGCTACAGGAGTTTTTCCAGTTTGCTTACCAGCACCGATTTGGGAACGGCACCCACCTGTTTATCCACCACCTGTCCACCCTTGAAAAAGAGTATGGTGGGAATGCTGCGAATTCCAAAACGGGTGGTTATCTGAGGATTACCGTCTACATCAAGTTTACCAACGATCGCCTTTCCATCGTACTCTTTACCAATATCTTCAATGATAGGGCCTACCAGACGGCAGGGACCGCACCAGGCGGCCCACAGATCCAGGATGACGGGTTTATCGGCCTTCAGGACGATCTCTTCAAAATTCGAATCAGTTATTTCCAGAGCCATAGAACAACAATTTTATTAGTGAATGATGGGTTGCAAAATTATCAAAAATTCATGAGAGTTTATAGCTAATTTCCGGGATATCCCTGATCCCATGCAGGAATTCTGAACAGGGTACATGGAACTTGCCGGACGGCATCTCGATGGAAAGGTTTTCATCTGTGTCAAAGACGACGAATTTCACCGAACATTTCCCTTTCATTTTTTTCAGAAGCTTTGAAAAAAGCTCCGTAAGCTGGTGATCAACAGCCTTGAGCGGCATCCTCACGGTGATCTCCTTAACCAGCTTTTCAAGGGCCTCTGACAGCAGCATCATGTTCTGGATCTTTACTTCGACCTGGCTATCCGAATTAAAGCGCGGGAGGATCCTTGCTTTGATCAGTACGGCGGTTTCTTCCACCAGCAGATGTTTGTACTTAAGAAATTCCTCTGAGAAAAGTACCAGGCGGTAGGAATCCGTGTAATCCTCAATGATAAAGGAGCCCATGGGATTGCCCTTCTGTGTGGTGCCCTGCTTTACTTCCGTCACCATCCCGCCAAAGGTAAGGTCCCTTCCCCTGAAGGCATTCAGATCCCTGTTGAGTTCCGTGAGTGTGACATTGCACAGGTTGTCCATTTCCATCCTGAAATCATCCAGCGGATTGCCCGACATGTAAAAACCTGTGACTTCTTTTTCAAATTTGATCTTCAGCAGTTTAGTCCAGGGCTCGCACTGCGGCATGCGGATATCGGGCAGTTGTGACAGCACCTCATCGCCGAACAGACTGGCCTGGGAGGCCAGCTGACGGCTCTGGTAATTGGCCGCATGACGTAGCACCTTTTCCAGAAAATTGGTCTCTTCGCCTGGTTCTTTATAGAAATACTGTGCTCGGTGTGAATCCGGGAAGCTGTCGAATGCTCCTGCCATGGCCAGTGCCTCCAGGCTGCGCCGGTTGACCGCTCTGGGATTGACCCGGCGGGCAAGGTCAAAAATATCCCGGTAGGGACCGTTTTTCACCCGTTCCTCGATGATGCTGGCCACAGCCGACTCGCCAATCCCTTTAATGGCAGCCATCCCAAAACGGATCGACCCTTCCCTGTTGACCGTGAAATTCAGCTCACTTTCATTGATATCAGGCCCGAGGACTTTGATCTGATGCCTCCGGCACTCATCAATGAAAAAGGTGATCTTTTTGATTTCGCTTAGGTTGTGCGTGAGCACGGCAGCCATATATTCAGGAGGAAAATTGGCTTTCAGATAAGCGGTCTGGTAGGCGATCACCGAATAGGCTGCCGAATGGGAACGGTTAAAGCCATAATTGGCGAAATCAGCCATAATGTTGTAAACCTCGATGGCCTTTTGTTCAGGGATCCCCTGTGCAAGGGCGCCCTGGATAAAAAGGGTCCGGTTCTTTTCCATCTCCTCCTTGATCTTCTTGCCCATGGCTTTTCTCAGCAGGTCTGCCTGTCCCAGTGAAAAACCGCCCATCCGCTGGGCTACCTGCATGATCTGCTCCTGGTAGATCATGATCCCGTACGTTGGTTTCAGGATGTCTTCCAGCAGGGGATGGGGAAACTCCACCTTTTCGCGCAGGTGTTTCCTGTTGATGAAAGAGGGGATGAACTGCATGGGACCAGGCCGGTGCAGTGCATTCATCGCGATGAGATCCTCAAGGCTTGTCGGCTTAAGCTCCTTAAGATAAGCACGCATACCATCCGACTCGAACTGGAAGGTTCCGATGGTGTCACCCTGCTGGTAAAGCTCAAAGGTCAGGGGGTCATCCAGGGGAAGGTTTTCAATGTCAATCTTCACTCCGCGCCGTTTGCCGATGAGCTCGATGGCATCTTTGATGATCGACAGGGTCTTCAGGCCCAGGAAGTCCATCTTCAGCATACCCACCTTTTCCACGAGCTTGCCTTCATATTGAGTCACCATCATCGCAGAGTCCTTGGCAATGGCCAGCGGTACATGTTCGATGAGGCTATCAGGTCCAATGATCACACCGCAGGCATGGGTGCTTGTATGGCGATTGGATCCTTCCAGCGTCTCAGCCAGGTTCAGTGTCCGGCGTATGTGATCCGGTCCGTTCTTTTTCAGATCCGCCAGTTCAGGGACTTCCTTGTACGCCATCTTCAGGGTGACACCGGGACGTTCAGGCACCAGTTTGGCCACTTTATCCACCTGATCCAGGGGAACTTTCAATACCCTTCCCACATCCCTGATGGCGGAACGGGCCGCCATGGTACCAAACGTAATGATCTGAGCCACACGTTCTTCTCCGTACTTATCCACTACATACTGCATCACACGGTCGCGTCCCTCATCGTCAAAATCAACGTCAATATCCGGCATCGTCACACGCTCAGGATTCAGGAATCTCTCAAAGAGCAGGTTATACCGGATAGGATCAATGTTGGTGATACCTGTGCAGTACGCCACCACGGATCCGGCAGCCGATCCGCGTCCCGGACCCACGACCACACCCATGCTCCGGGCAGCATTGATAAAATCCTGCACGATGAGACAATATCCGGAATAACCGGCTTTTTGTATCTCGAACAACTCGTAGTCAATACGTTGCTGGATCTCGGGAGTGATCGTCTCATACCTTTTTTTTGCCCCATCATAGGTGAGGTAACGTAAATAATCGTCTTCTGATGAATAATCTGAAGGTAAAGGATAATGAGGGACGATGACCTTTTTGGTCAGGACCTGATAAGGTTCCACTTTATCGACGATCTCCCGGGTATTGGTCAGAACCTCCGGATGGCCGGGAAAAAGGAGCGCCATCTCTTCAGGCGACTTCAGGTATTCCTGTCCCGTGTAATGCATACCATCCTCTGTTTCCATCTCCTTGCCCGTGTTCAGGCATATCAGGATATGATGGGCCTCGTAATCTTCCCGGTTAATGAAATGAACGTCATTGGTCGCAATCAGTTTCACACCGAAACGTGACGACAGGTTCAGCAGCGATTTGTTGACCTGCTCCTGTTCTTTTAAACCATGGTTCTGCATCTCGAGATAGAAATCCCCTCCAAACATATCGAGGTACTCCTCCAGTACAAGTGCGGCACGCTCTTCGCCATGCAGCAGAATCGCAGAGGGGATCTCCCCACCCAGGCAGGCAGAGGAGGCAATAAGTCCTTCACTGTACTGCCTGAGCAATTCTTTGTCGATACGAGGGGTATAATAAAAATTTTCCCTGCGGTATCCCAGTGAACTTAATTTGGCGAGGTTCTTATATCCCTGGGTATTTTTAGCCAGCAGGATCAGGTGGTGTCCACTCCTGTCGAGCCTGGAAGTCTTGTCCTTCCGGGTCCGCCTGGCAACGTATATCTCACATCCGATGATGGGCTTGATCCTGTATTCCTCCTGAGTCGACAGAAGGAACTTCAGGATGCCGAAAAGATTCCCGTGATCGGTGATGGCCAGTGCGTCCATACCCATGGCCATTGTCCTGGCCAGAAGTCCCTCCACACTGGCGGCGCCATCCAGTATGGAGAACTGCGAGTGTACATGTAAATGCGTGAAATCCAGCATGCGTCCTGTCACTAAAAATGGATGGAATCAATTTATAAAAATAATCAGTTCTCTCAAACCGCCGGAGAATGTTGAAAAGTTTTAGAAATTTGGGCAACCGGAAATAATTCGCTGGTGTTCTTTGATATGTAATTAAAAAATCCGAAATTTGCAGCCCTTTTTGGGAAAAGGTCAGTAACCAGCAGTTAGCGGTCAACAGTCAGCAACCAACAATAGAACAATAGAACAATTGAACAATTTGACAATTTGACAATTTGACAATTTAACAATTTAACAATTTGACAATTTGACAATTAAGTAATTGAGTGATTTAACCATTTAAGATTTACGAATTATGCCAGCAAGAATGAGATTACAACGTTTCGGAAAGAAGGGAAGAGCTTTTTTCCACATTGTAATAGCGGATGGTCGTGCACCACGTGACGGAAAATTTATTGAAAACATTGGCACCTACAATCCCATCACCCGGCCAGCCGAGATCGTCCTGGATCTGGACAAGGCACTGGAGTGGCTGAACAATGGCGCCCAGCCCTCCGAGACAGTCAGGGCAATCCTTTCGTACAAAGGGGTTCTCTATAAAAAACACCTGCTCAAGGGTGTGGAAAAAGGAGCACTTACACAGCTTCAGGCAGAGGCGAAGTTCAATGAATGGGTCGTTCAGAAAGAGGCCAAGATCAGTGCCGTGGTGAAATCAAGAGAACTGCAGGGCAAGGAAGCCCGCAAAAAAAAGCTTGAGGAAGAGATGAAGGTGATGGAGGCGATCTCTGAGAAAGTAGCCCGGAAACGCTCACAGGAACTGCAGGCTGAAGTGAAGGAAGCCGAGGAAAGCGCTGCAGAGGCAGCTGAGACAGCTGTCGAACCCCAGGAACCCGAAACCCGGATGCCCGACGAACCCCACGCACCCCAGGCGTAAAACCTGTCGTCATTTCATCGTTCCTGCACATGGATAAAAGCAGTTGCTACCGTGTGGGAAGGATCGTAAAATCCTTCGGGTACAAAGGCAATCTCATCCTTTTCTTTGAAATGGCCAGGGCAGATGCCTTTGCCACCCTCCCCTGCATTTTCGCAGAAATCGACGGGGAACTCGTACCCTTCTTCCTGGAAGATTATCAGATCAGGGATGACCATACTGTCATGGTTCGGTTCGATGACATCGTTTCAGATGACCAGGCTAAGAAACTCGTCAGTTGCGATCTTTATCTTCCCTTGGAAGAGATTGCCGGACCTGATCCATCCATGCGGCTGGACGAGCAGATTGCAGGATACAGGGTCTTCGACCTTGAAAAAGGATACATTGGAACTGTACAGGAGTATATAAGCCTGAAAAAACAGGATCTGCTGAAAGTGGGCGATCAGGGAAATGAATTCCTCATACCTGCCGTTGAAGCTTATATCCTCAGGGTGGATAACCGCAGCAGGGAGATCCACATGGACCTGCCCGAAGGACTACTCGACCTGAATACCGCTGGGAATGATGAGCTCACCGGCTTACCCTGACCATACGGTCCCTGCCATGGATGTCTTTCCTGAGTTCAGTATGCTCAAATCCTGCATTTTCGAAAAGATCACAGACCTGCCTGCCCATCCGTTCATTGATCTCAAGATAGATCATACCCTGCGGTCCCAGATGCTGACCTGAGTATGCCGCTATAGCCTTATAATACATCAGCGGTTTGTGGTCACTGACAAACAGGGCCAGCGCAGGCTCATGGTCAGTGACATTGGCATTCATGCGTGATCTATCCGAGGGCAAAACATAGGGAGGATTGCTGACTATAATGTCAAAGCGGCCCAAAGCTTCCCACTGGTTCGGATCCAGCATATCCAACTGTACAAACATAACGTCGGTCCCCAGCTGACCTGCGTTGCTTCTGGCCACATCTACCGCTTCACGGCTGATATCCACAGCCGTCACCTGGGCGCCTGGCATCCTCTTCTTTAACGTTACTGCAATGCACCCGCTGCCGGTACCAACATCCAGGATCCTCAAAGGTAATGAGTACGTTTTGCTGACGGGATGATCCTCACAGATCCATCCGACCAGCTCCTCAGTCTCCTGCCGGGGGATCAGAACATGCTCGCTGACCCTGAAGACCATGCCGCAGAAATGGGCCTTGCCTAAAATATACTGAACCGGCACGTGTTTTTTAAGAAGACTGACGGCCGATTCAATCAGGTTGAACACCTCTCCGGTCACCGGTTGATTCACATCCAGGCAAAGGGATGCTCCCGACTGCCCAAGGTACTCTTCCAGGAGAAGACCGGACAGGCTTTCCCGTTCGCGCTTCTCATAATACCCCTCCAGTTGTCTTCTGATCAGGACCCTTAGACTTCCGACCGTATGCATGTCATTGGTGATTCTGGAATGAAAACAGAACGAATATACAAAAAGATGATTATTTTTAAACCCTGATTTTAAAAAATGAGGATCATGGACCCAAGACCATTCTGCCGTATTGTTTTTTGCAGCATCGCGCTGATGACGGCCTGCACCCGCCAGTCCCCTATGCCTGTAGTAGTGATGGAGACCGAGGCAGGGACGATCCAGGTGGAACTGTACCCTGACGCAGCACCTGTGACCGTTGCCAATTTCTTAATGTACGTTGACAAGGGTGCCTATGACAATGGTTCCTTTTACCGTAATGTGCGTCTTGAAGATCAACCGAATCCCATCAAGATCGAGGTGATCCAGGGAGGCCTCGACGGTGTGCTGAATGTCGACACGCTGCCTGCCATACCTCATGAATCAACGGATAAAACAGGGATCCTCCACAAGGATGGGGTGATCTCCATGGCAAGATACGGACCGGGTACAGCCACTTCGGAATTCTTTATCTGCCTCGGTGACCAGCCAGCCCTTGATGCTGGAGGTAAAAGAAATCCCGATGGTTACGGATTCGCCGCATTCGGAGAAGTAACAGAAGGGATGGATGTCGTAAGAAAAATTCATCAGGGCAAAGTATCCGGCGATTTTCAGCTGCTGGATACACCCGTCAGGATCCTGAAAATGTACAGGAAACCCTGATGGGTAATAAAGCCCGGAGACAACTGGTATAAATCTGCTAACTTTGTATCTTTAACGTCAGTTTATTCTTCAGGTAAGAAACGTCAGACGAACAATAATATGGATAAAATTATGGTCACTTTAGAATCCATCAACAGTTTTCTTGAACAAAAAACACTGGCCATTGCCGGGGTCTCAAGAAAAGAAACCAAATTCGGGAACATCCTTTACAAGGAACTGGCCGGAAAGGGATACACAGTGTATGCCGTCAATCCCGCTATGGAATCCTACAAAGGGAACGTTTGCTATCCGACAGTCAGTAACCTGCCCGAAGGTGTTACGGGCCTGGTCATTGTGACCAATCCCTCACAGACGCTCACGCTGATCAAAGAAGGGGAGGCTGCCGGCATCCGGAATTTCTGGGTGCAGCAGGGTGCCGAGAGCAACGAAGCAATGGAGTATGCGGCTCAGGGCAACAGCAGCAACATCATCTTCAAGGAATGCCTGATGATGCATGCCCGACCGGTCAGCAGCATCCATAGTGCCCATCGCTTCTTTAGAAAGCTGTTCGGGAAATTCCCCCGCTAATTCTGGGACCTGCCTTTGTGAGCAATCCCGACATATACAAGACGATCAGGGAGCCTGCCTCCGGTCAGTACAGGGACCGGGGCAGCAAGTTTATCGGCCTTGCCTTTCCCGTCACCACCGAGGAGCAGATCCGCCAGCACCTTGCCCTCCTTCGCAAACAGTACCACGACGCACATCATCACTGCTATGCCTGGGCACTGGGAGCCGACCGCTCAAGGTACCGTGTAAACGATGATGGTGAACCATCCGGTAGCGCCGGTAAACCCATCTACGGACAGATCCTGTCCGAAAATCTCAGCGATCTGCTGATCGTGGTGATCCGATACTTCGGAGGGACAAAACTCGGCATACCAGGACTGATCAGGGCTTACCGCACAGCTGCCGGTGAAGCACTGTCAAAAGCACAGGTGATCAACAGAACGGTCACCGTCACCCTCCAGATCCGGTGCAGCTATCCCATGCTCAATGAAGTCATGCACCTGATCAGGGAAAACAACCTCGACATCTCCGAAAACAATTTCCAGGATGAATGCGTGCTGACCGTCGAGGTACGAAAAAGCCTGGCTGAAGAAACCCTTGCCAAATTCAACGAACGTTACGGCATAACTATCAGGCAGGTAGCTCCTTCGACCGTGAATGGATAATGAATGGGTGACCTCCCCCGAAATTTATAATCATTCTAAATGTATTTTTATTCCAGATTCAATCAATTTTCCATACTTTAGAAAATCCAACGCGATAAATGACAGATTTCGCAAAACGTTCATCACATCATCCGTAAATTATTAATTTACAATATATTAAAAATAGCCCGGTGGAGATTTCCCCTTCTTTATGTAAAAAAACTTTTTTAAAAAACAAGACCTAAAAAATTTTTTTCTTAACTTTTTTTATTTCATTTTTGTTAACTATAAAACTTTCCTCCTCAAAAAAATTAACTCGCTAGAAATCAAGTTTAAGAAGTTTTAGGAAGCAATCAACACCGTTAAGTAAGCAGAATAAAGATTTTTTGACTCAGGAATAACTGTCGACCAATGAAAATGGATCATTCGGAGGTGTGGGAAAATTGTCTTAAAATCATCAAGGATAATATTAATTATCAAAGTTTTAAGACATGGTTTGAACCGATAAAGCCTCTGAAGCTGGAAAAGAGCGTATTGACGATACAGGTGCCCAGTCAGTTTTTCTATGAGTGGCTGGAGGAACATTACATCAACCTGCTGAAGAAAACCATCCGGCATGAGCTGGGAGCATCCGGGCAGCTGGAGTACAGCATCATCATGGACCAGTCCTCCGGCGAAGAGGATCCGTTGTCCATCAAGATGCCCACCACACACAGGAAAGCCGTGAAGAATCCCTCGATTGCCATGCCCATTGACCTGAACAGGGGAACATCCAAAGAGATACCGAATCCTTTTATTATTCCTGGTCTGAAGAAGATCAAGGTCAATTCGCAGTTAATCGACACCTACTCATTCGACAGTTTCATCGAAGGGGATTGCAACCGGCTTGCCCGTTCAGCAGGCTACGCTGTTGGCAACAACCCGGGAAAGACATCCTTTAACCCGCTTTTCATCTACAGCAACGTTGGGCTCGGGAAAACTCACCTGGCGCATGCCATTGGACTGCAGGTAAAGAATAATTTTCCGGAACTGACCGTGCTCTATGTTTCCACCGAACAATTCATCAACCAGTTCATTGATGCGGTTAAAAATAACAGCCAGAACGATTTCGTCCATTTCTACCAGATGATCGACGTACTGATCCTGGATGATATCCATTTCCTTTCAGGAAAGGAGAAAACCCAGGATGTATTTTTCCATATCTTTAATCATCTTCACCAGAATAAGAAACAACTGATACTCACTGCCGACAAACCTCCGGTTGAGATGCAGGGCATTGAACCCAGGCTGTTGTCGAGGTTCAAATGGGGGCTGGCAGCCGATCTGCAGGTACCCGACCTGGAAACACGTATCGCCATCCTGGAAAAAAGACTCTACAACGACGGCATCGAGATGCCCATCGACGTCATTGAGTACCTTGCCTATAGCATTACCACGAACATCCGGGAGCTCGAAGGCGCACTGATCTCCATACTGGCGCAGTCCTCCCTGAACAAAAAGGCCATCACCATCGAACTGGCCAAACAGATGGTAGACAAGTTCGTCAAGAACACAACCCGCGAAATATCCATCGATTACATCCAGAAGGTGATCTGCGATTATTTCGGCCTGGCATCGGATGCCATCCATTCGAAGACACGTAAACGGGAGATCGTTCAGGCCCGGCAGCTTGCCATGTACTTTGCCAAGAAGCATACCAAGTCTTCACTGGCCACCATTGGATTGCAGTGCGGCAATAAAGATCACGCAACTGTGCTCCACGCATGCCGGACGGTCAATAACCTCATCGAAACCGACAAGCAGTTCAGGATCTATGTGGAAGAGCTTGACAAAAAAATCAAGTTGTAACCTCTGTGCCAACCTGCACCTATCCGTATGAAAATCCTTTCAGGCCATGATTCCTGATGACACCACCATACTCTCTGCTGCAGAACGGATAAAGGATCACATTCACCGTACCCCGGTCCTGAACTCCAGAACACTGGATCAGCTCACCGGGGTAAGGATCTTTCTGAAGTGCGAGAACTTCCAGAAAGCAGGGGCATTTAAATTCAGGGGCGCCACCAATAGTGTGTTGTCGCTCACGGAAAGCGAGGTGATCAACGGTGTCTGTACCCATTCGTCAGGCAACCACGCGCAGGCACTTGCCCTGGCTGCGCGCAACAGGGGTATCCCCGCCTACATCGTCATGCCGGAAACCTCCTCGCGCGTGAAGATCGATGCGGTCAGAGGCTACGGCGGGATCATCACGTTTTGCAAACCTACACTGGCAGCACGGGAGGAAACCCTGCAAGAGATCCTCCGAAAGACACATGCCACCGAGGTACATCCCTATAATGCCCACCGGACCATCGTAGGACAGGCCACCGCGGCGCTCGAGCTGATCCAGGATGCCGGACCTCTCGATGTGATCATGGCACCGGTAGGCGGAGGAGGTCTGCTCAGCGGAACAGCCCTCGCCGCTCATTATTTCTCGCCTGGAACAAAAGTGATCGCCGCAGAACCTGCCATGGCCGACGATGCCTACCGTTCCTTCTATTCGGGCCAGCTGGTTCCCTCCCTCCATCCAAAGACCATCGCCGACGGGCTGCTGACATCCCTGGGAAGCCTTACCTACCCCATCATCCGCGAGCATGTCCACCGGATCATCACCGTCAGCGAGGAATCCATCATCGGGGCCATGCACTTCGTGTGGGAACGGCTCAAGATCATCATTGAACCCTCTTCTGCCGTCCCCGTGGCTGCCCTGATGGATAACGCAAAGAAAAAAGATCCTGACGGACTACTGATCCTGGGCAGTCGTGTCGGAGTGATCCTGTCAGGAGGAAACGTCGACCTGTCAAAACTACCCTGGTAACACTCCAAACTCATCGGTGATGAATACCCCCGGAAGATTGTACCTCATTCCATCACCACTGGGCGACGTACATCCCGAAAAGGTGATCCCCCGGCATACACTGGAGATACTAAGGAACCTCGGCCAGTTTGCGGTCGAGGAGATCCGGACTGCCAGGCGGTATCTTCGTAAGGCAGGCTGCACAGGTGATCTGGAAAAGACGGGGTTTCATGAACTGAACGAACACAGCCAGCCCGGCGACCTGGCCCCGGTTATTGCCACACTGATGTCGGGCCAGGATGTCGGACTTCTTTCCGAAGCCGGTCTGCCCTGTGTGGCCGACCCTGGCCATGAGCTGGTGATGGAGGCTCACCGGCAGGGAATACAGGTCATACCCCTGCCAGGACCCTCTTCCGTTATGCTGGCGCTGATGGCATCCGGATTCAATGGACAGAACTTTGCATTTCTGGGCTACCTTCCCGTGAAGGCACAGGAACGAATCAGGGAGATCCGCCGGATCGAAAAAACTCTCTACCTGCAGAACCAGACCCAGATCTTTATAGAAACACCCTACAGAAATATTTCACTTTTTAACGACCTGATGAAAATATGTGCCGGTGAAACGTATCTTTGTATCGCCTGTGATCTTACCCTGGAAACCGAATGGATCCGGTCGCTCAGGATAAGAGACTGGAAATCTGAATCTCCGGAGATCAGTAAACGACCGGCAGTGTTCCTGCTCTATAAGTAAACAGCCCCGTTTCATGCCCGAAAATATCCTCTCGATACAGAACCTGACAAAGCACTATGGCCGCATCCATGCGGTGAATGAGCTTACGCTGGAAGTGAACAAAGGGGAAGTGTACGGTATCCTGGGACCCAACGGAAGCGGAAAGACCACCACCCTGGGCATGATCCTCGATGTGGTGAATCCTACCAGCGGGACCTATTCGTGGTTCGGGCAGCCACCCTCCCATCACCATCGTAAACGAATCGGTTCCATACTCGAACAGCCACTCTTCTATCCCTATCTTACACCCCTGCAGAACCTTAAGATCCTGTCGCTCATTAAAGAAGCCCCCAGCACCCAGGCGGAAGAACTGCTGAAAATGGTGGGGCTCTATGAAAGAAGGCATAGTAAGTTCAGCACATTCTCTTATGGGATGCGCCAGCGGATGGCCCTGGCCGCGTCATTGCTGTGCAATCCGGAAGTGCTGATCCTCGATGAACCTACAAATGGCCTTGATCCACAGGGAATTGCGGAAGTCAGGAACCTTATCCGCATGACAGCTGCCAGGGGAGTGACCATCATTCTGGCCAGTCACCTGCTGGATGAAGTACAGAAAACCTGCACACACGTCTGTGTGCTCGATAAAGGAAAACGGCTTTTTGCAGGAAACGTTCAGGAAGTGCTGCAGGATACCGTACTTGTGGAGATTGCAGCAGGCGATATGTCAAAATTGCAGCGGGCGCTCACCGATTCGCCCCTCATACGGTCCATGGAACTTAAGCAGGATCTGATCCTTGTCAGCCTGGCGGAAAATACCACAGGCAGCGACCTGAATGCAGCCTTATACAGGCAGGGCATTGTGCTGTCGCATCTCGTCCAGCGGAAAAAGACCCTGGAAAATTATTTCCTCGAACTCCTAAAATCCAGCGAATGATCAGGCTTATCCGGATAGAACTGAAAAAGATCCTTTCCTACCGGGCATTCTGGTTGCTGGCTGGTTTTTATGCCATCTCGCTCACCTTCACCCTGATCGTCGCACAGGTGATCATCAACAAGATCCTGCTGGAGGCAGGAAAATCAGCACCCATCCCACTGCTGAAAATCTCCCTGTACCAGTTTCCCAGGGTATGGAACAACCTCACCTATATGGCCGGTTACCTGAACCTGTTCCTGGCAATCATCGTGATCTTCTTTGTCTGCAACGAATTTTCCAATAAAACCATCCGCCAGAATATCATCAACGGGCTTAGCAGGACAGAGTTCATCCTGTCGAAGCTCTACCTTATCCTGATCTTCAGCCTGGCTGCCACCCTGCTGATCTTTCTGACGGGTTTGATCCTTGGCCTCATCCATTCAAAAGATGTGGATATCGGCGATATTTTCAGCAACAGACTCCAGTTCATCCTGGGATATTTCATCGAAGTGGTCACCTATCTGATATTCGCCTACTTCATCGCATTCCTGCTGAAAAAGACAGGACTGGCCGTGATCACCCTGCTTTTTTACACGATGATCGAACAGATCATCATCTGGTGGAAGATCCCTTCCGAATATGTGAAATTATTCCCGATGAAAGCCTTCGGCAGGCTGGTGCACTTCCCCAAAATCCCGCTTCCCGAGATCGACGGCAAAAGCATCCATTTCCAGGACTACGTCGCGGTTCCTGATTCCGCCATCGCCATTCTTTATGCCGGGTTATTTTTCTTTCTGATTTATCTGCTTATACGGAAGAGAGATATCTGAGGCTCATGGCAAGCTAAATTGTTAAATTGTTAAATTGTCAAATTGTCAAATTGTTGACTGCCGACCGCCGACTGCCGACTTTATACCCTCCAGCGCCTGCAGCCGCTTCAGAACCGGCGGATGAGAATAGTATACGAATACATAGGCCGGATGCGGACGTAGATTGGATAAATTATTGACTGACAGCTTTTTAAGTGCTTCCTGCAGCGACCTGGCGTCAAAATGAACACCTGCAAAACGGTCGGCTTCGTATTCATGTTTCCGGCTGAGGTAATTTATTCCCAGTCCCAGGATCATCGATATAGGGCTGTAAAGGATCCCAAAGGCAAGGATGCCCATATGAAAGCTCCCCTGGTCAGCGCCCAGGGCCTGCGACAGTAGCGGATTCCCAATGAAAAGCGACATAACGAACAGCATAAGCCCCGTCTGGATGACCGACAGAAAGATACCGGTACGGGTGTGCTTCTTTTTATAGTGCCCCACCTCGTGCGCCAGCACGGCTACCAGCTCATCCACCGTATGATCGGTGATCAGCGTATCATACAGAACGATTCGTTTCTTCGCTCCCAGTCCGCTAAAGTACGCGTTGGCCTTCCCCGATCGCTTCGATCCGTCAATTACAAAGATATTGTCAAGCCTGAAACGCACTTTGGCTGCAAACTGTTCGATGGCATCCCTCAATCCGCCTTCCGCCAGCGGAGTCTGCTTGTTGAACAGGGGTACGATCAGGGAGGAATAGAACATGGTCATAAAAACTGAGAACAGGCTGATGGCTGCCCAGGTCAGGATCCAAAAAAGATTTCCTGTCGAAAGGTAGAGCCAAACGACGAGGGAAAGGATGCCGCCACCCAGGATCGCACCCAGCAGCCACCCTTTCAGCTTGTCAAGGATAAAGGTCCTGGGAGTGGTCTTGTTGAATCCGAACCGCTCTTCGATGACGAATGTGCTGTATACCGAGAATGGTGTGGAGAGCAGGTCGGCGGCAAGGCCAAGGATACCGAAAAAACACAGCGCCATCAGGATGGGATGGGCCGTCCATCCTCTTACAACCTGATCAAGCCATGCGAAACCTCCCAGCAACAGCATCAGCAGCATCACCAGCAGAGATATGGAATCCGTCAGGATGGAGAATCGCTGCCTGACCCGTAAATATGCCTGGGACTTCTTATATTTCTCAGCATCATAAATTCCCTTCAGCTCATCAGGCAGTGTGTCGCTCCAGTAGGTGCTGTTCAGGTAATCCAGGATCCGCTCTGCAATGTAATCAACGGCAAGGATGATAATGATCACGGTAAGTATTGTATGAGCCATGGGGATTTATGATTCAGTATTCAGTATTTATGATTTCGGATTTATTTAAAATTTATGATCCTTGATTTTTGATCTTTGATCTTTGATTTTTGATCTTTGATCTTAGCAGCCTACAGGTAATGCTTCATTTTGTAGATCCTGTATCCCACAACCTCATGGATCAGGTTGCGCCAATAGACAAAGCATTCGGTATGGGGTATGAAAAGATATTCAAAGTCCGAGCGCCGTTCACCCGTAATTTTGTTGGTCGGAAAGGGTGTCACTTCAAGGCCGGTTTTCCTGAAACAGCCCATGGCCCGCGGCATATGCAATGCGGTGGTGACAAGCAGGCACCTGGCACCCGGTATGGCTTTTTCCAGTATCTGAGCGCTGTTGCGGGCATTCTCCCACGTATTGTCGGAGACCGAATCCACCAGTATGACCGAATCGGGTATACCGATGGATAGGAAATATTTTCTCATGAAAGAAGCTTCAAAACGGTCGCGCACAAACAGATCACCAGGCCCCCCCGACAGCATGAGATACCCTACACTGCCATTCAGATAAAGATCTGTTGCCTGAAGGACCTTATCTGCAGTCTCACGAAAAATGAGCCGGTCAGCATGCCTGTCGTAAGTTACAACGCCTCCTCCCAGAACGATGGCAGCATCGTAACCGGATCCCAGGGCGCGTTGATTTACCAGGGGGTATTCCCAGGCACGGATGGCTTCGTCGAGCAGGAACCGGTTGGAAAAAAGGTAAAAAAGGATCAGCGCACAAAGCAGGATCCACCTGCCGGCTCTCTTCTTAATGAGCAGGAAAGCGATCAGTACCAGGATCAAGATCCAAAAAAGCGGGGTCAGGAAGTAGGATGCTATTTTTGAAATTACGAAAAACATCGATTTCATGCGTCTTTATGACCAGTCATTTCACAGATCAATACGATCCCTTATATTTCCGGAGAAACCATTCCGTTGACAGAAGCACCACGATGGCGGCGAGGATCCCGATGATATTGTTGAATTCATTGTAGGTTTTCCTGGTATAGACCAGGGTGTGAATATCGTCGCGTTCTTTGAGCATGGCGGGCAGACCACTCATCTGGTCAGGGAAGATCATACTACCGTCATGGCGCTGGGCCAGGTTGTACAGAAGGCCATGATCGGCACGCGTGGCAACCGTTTCGATATTGACTGCCTCAACCGAGAACTGGCCTGCCTTTTCGTACAGATCGTTCCCGACTTTGACCTTTGCCCGGTAAGAATAATCGCCGGGAGGAAAATTCCCTGCCTGAAGGTGATAGGCCGATCCCTTCCTTCCGAACATGTACGGAAAAACAGTGCCCTCATCATTCTCGATAGTGATCTCCACGTCCGGATCATTGACCGGCTCATAACTTTTATCGTACACTTCCGCTTCAAGTTCAACAGGCTCATTCTCACGATAGGACGACCTGGCAATCACGCGGAAGAATCCCTTTTCATCTTTCACGGCAAGATATTGTACCATTTTCAGGATCAGCTGATTGAAAGCATTGTGGTTATCGTTCTCCGCATAATCGAACAACCGCCATTTCCAGATCCCTTCGCCGGTGATGAATCCTGTCTTTCGTTCAACGGTTCCGGTGAACACGATCAGGGGGAGTGCCGAGATGACCTTTCCCACCTGCTGGTAAAGCATCATGTCGGCCGTGGGAGGCAAGCGGTACTCACCAAAAGGGCTCACCAGGGGTGGAAATTTTTCCAGCTGGGCCTTGGTATCATCATCATAACGGAACAGCATGAAATCGGGATTCATTGCAGGTGTGGCCTCATTCACCATGTCACCGGCCGGTTGTACGGTCATCCCCAGGTTTAATTGATTAAGAACCTGGAAATCAGTTTGTTCGGTAAGAATACAAAGGACGGGGACATTGCTTGCATTTATTTTTGCCAGGATGGCCGGCTGGTTCTGGGAACGGGCCGGGATCTGATGAAGAATGACCAGGTTGTAACCGGTCAGTTCTCCCTGAAACATTTGTACAGGGAAATCCTCCACTTCATAGTTAAAGTTCGTCTGGATGGCAGATTTGATGGCCGACACGTCGGGATGGGGCGCCTGATGGAGGATCAGGATCTTCTGACGCGAATCCAGTATTTCAACAAAGAAATCGTACGAATTATTCTCATAACTGATCTCATCATCCAGCCCAGAAAGAGATGCCCTGTACCGGACAAGTCCGGTCTGACCGGCAAACACCTCAGCCACATACCGCTCGGTGAAAAGATCGCCCTGAATGTCGATATTCTTTGTAAACAGTACGCTGTCGCCCCTGGTCAGGGTCATCTTCGTTCTCTGTCCGGCGAATTTATCGGCACTGACCACGATTTCCACCGGGAATTTATTTCCCAGGTAGGCGATCCGGTTATAATTGACCCTTTTCAGGATCACATCCCTTTGGATGCTCGTATCGCCCAGGGCGATGGTGTACAACGGAGCTGTGATCTTCTGCGCGCTGTAGAGAGGATTCATCCCGTGATTAAAGATCCCGTCGGAAGCCAGGATGATTGCACCCAGGTTCCTGTTAGAGTAGCTGGATTCCACCTCATCAAAGAGTGCGGCCAGGTCGGTCTGCTTTTCGCTGAAGGTCAGAAATTCCACCGATGGATCATCAATGCTCTTCAACCTGTCGCCGGAAGTGTAAATCCTCGTATCGTAATCCTTGTCAAGGGAGTTGATCAACTCGTTGACCTGCCGACGGTATTCGGTCTGGTAATAGATGGAGTCCTTTCCCATCCTGACCGACTGGGAATTATCCAGTGCGACAACGACCACAGGTTTCTCAAACGTACGGTGAACCGACCGCACCAGCGGGGATAACAACAGAAAGCTGATGAGGGATACCGATACAAAACGCAGAACGGCAAGCAGCCTGCCCAGCCACTTCGGAAGTTCATCCCTTCGGTTCCTGTAGTAGAGTATAAAGGTTATCGCAGCGCCCAGCAACAGGCACAGCAGGATGAACCAAAAAGGATATTCGATGCGAATGCTCAATCCGTGATCCTTTGCTAAGATGGTACGGCAAGTCTCAGTTCTTATAGTCCGTCAGCAGAGTGTAGCCCGTCAGCTTGCCTTTGCTGTTATAAGACTCGGTGCGGACGGTGCCCACGTTGCGGGCATACCATTCCACTGATCTGACGGAGATCTTCATCATCATCTTGGTTTCCACATCCGATGAGATCCGGTAGCAGGAGAATGTACCGGCCGGAGTGGTGATATCCTCGATCGCTTCCACCTTGCGGTTGGTGATCCACACATTCATGCTGAAAAGCTTCATGCCGCCGCTGCTAGCCGACACGGTGATCTGTGCGTCCTTTAATGCCTGTCCGGGCTGAAGGCTCGATGGAAACTCCATATTTTCCGACTCCATGGCCACTTCCATGTCCTTGAAGGATTCCATGGTCTGCTGGTCAAGGAATTTCTTCATATCAATATAAAATACACCGCTCTCACAGTACACTTCCATCGTGGTGTTCATCACCTCTTTTTCCTTGTCATCGAGGCTTTGAACGCCAACTGTCACGCTGACCCTGGGGCCTGCTGTCTGTTTCTGCAATACGGTCATCCGGGAGATTCCCTGGAGTTTATCCTTTACATCATAGCTTCTGGTCTCCAGGTAGGCTCCTTCCTTCATCGGGAAATAGGCCTCGCAATCCTGAGAAAAAGCTGCAATACCGATACTGGTTGTGAGGAATAATGTGAAAAATAACTTGCTTAATGCTTTCATTGGATATGTATTTTAATTATTAATTTCTCCTCTCTCCTCTCTCCTCTCTCCTCTCCCATCACGTCCCTATTCCCCCGCATACCTGGATCACTTGTCCGGTGATATAATCCGACAGGTCGGATGCCAGGAAAAGGGCTGCATGAGCCACATCCTGTGGTGTGCCGGGTCGCCTCAGGGGAATGTTTTTCAACCAGTTATCACGGGCTTCGCCTGGCAGCTGGGCTGTCATCTCCGATTCGATAAAGCCGGGGGCAATGGCATTGCAGCGTATGTTCCTGCTGCCCAGCTCCTGTGCGATCGATTTAGTGAATCCGATCATGCCAGCCTTGGAGGCGGAATAATTTGCCTGACCTGCATTGCCCCGTACCCCGACAATGGAACTCATGTTGATGATCGATCCGAACCGCTGCCTGAGCATAGGGCGCTGGATCGCTTTGGTCATGTTGAACACTGACTTCAGATTCACGCCGAGCACCATGTCCCAGTCGGGTTCCGACATCCTCATCAGCAGGTTATCACGCGCAATACCGGCATTGTTGACCAGGATATCCACCTTTCCGAAATCCGTGATCACAGTATTGACCAGGGTTTCGCAATCCGTGAAAGAGCTGGCATCCGATGCATAACCTATGGCTTTCACTCCCAGCCTAGTTAGCTCATTTTCAAGACTTTCCATATTCGTATCTCTTCTCAGGTCAGTGAAGGCAACCTGAGCGCCTTCACCGGCAAAGGTCAGGGCTATGGCACGTCCGATCCCGCGGGATGCACCTGTAATAATGGCAGTTTTACCGGTTAAAAGATTCATGATGTGTAAAGTAAGTTTCTATCCGTTGATTCAGAACCGTCTTAGATCCATTTCACAAGACGTAACGATTGCTTATGAGGTACCAGGTCGCTTTTGGGATAGATCCTGAAGATGTAATCATATCCGCCTGCCCTGTCCAGCTGGAAGCTGCAGCTGTACAACACCCGGTTGTCCTCCAGTTTCTTTGCCTCCATCTCCTTGACCCAGAGTATGTTATTTACCTCGCCGTTATCCTTTTGCCCGAACAATGCTTCAACGCCAATATCATTGCAGGATATTTCATGGATCAGGAGTGTGACCTGTGCTTCAAACACCTCACCCAGCTTCAGGGGGCTGATGCTAAGATCGGGCACTTTCATGTCGATGACCTCTATTTTATCCCAGTTGCTGACGAGCTTCCGCTTCCATTTAGCGACACGGCGTGCAAGGTGATAATCATCCTTTCTGACCTCTTTAATCCTTGTAAACAGTTTACTGTAATATTTTGACTGGTAATCATTCAACATCCGCTTCATGGTATAGTGCGGCGCTATCTCGGAGAATGTATTCTTAATGTACCGGATCCATTCCACCGGGACATTCTCTGTATTGCGCCTGTAGAACATGGGCATGATCTTGTCCTCCAGCAGGTTGTACAGGATCTCAGCGTCGAGTTCATCCTGATAGTGCTGATCCTGGTACATCCGTCCTTCCGGGATGGCAAAGCCCGCCTCGGGGCGGTAACCTTCAGCCCACCAGCCATCCAGCACGCTCAGGTTGACCACGCCGTTCATTACCGCTTTCTCGCCGCTGGTGCCGGAAGCTTCCATGGGGCGGGTGGGTGTGTTCAACCAGATATCCACCCCGGGGATGAGTTTTTTTGACAGTCCGATCTCATAATTTTCCAGGAAAATGATCTTGCCAATAAATTCTGGCCGCTTGGATATGTCAATGATCCTTTTGATCAGGTCCTGGCCGGCCTTGTCTCGTGGATGGGCCTTCCCTGCAAAAATAAACTGAATCGGGTAGTCAGGGTTGTTGATCAGTCCATCCAGCCTCTCCAGGTTGGAAAACAGCAGGTGGGCCCTCTTGTACGTGGCAAAACGCCTTGCAAATCCAATGGTCAGGGTGTGTTCACTCAACGTCTCGATCGTCTGAAAGATCAGCTTGGGATTCTCCTGCCTGAGCGTCAGGTCCCTGGCCACCTTGTCGCGCAGGTATTCGATGAGTTCGCGGCGAAGCTGATTTCGGACCTCCCATATCTTGGCGTCGGGTACCCCGTGGATCTTTTTCCAGTGGTCAGGATTCGACTGATCGTGAAGAAATTCTGATCCGAAGGCTTCCTCATGCAGTTTCCTCCATGCCGGAGCGGTCCAGGATGGATAGTGCACTCCGTTGGTGACATACCCCACGGGAATCTCGTTCGCGAAATAGCCATCGAACAGTGGACTGAACATTTCCTGGCTTACCCTGCCATGCAGCCGGCTCACACCGTTGACCTCCTGCGAGAAATTAACGGCCAGTACGCTCATCGAGAACTTGTCTTCCGGGCGGTTCTTATGCATGCGCCCCATATTCATGAACGAATCCCAGGTGATGTTCAACCGGTCGGCATAATGAGGGATATAGGTACGGAGCAGATCTTCGGTAAAATGATCATGACCGGCGGCAACAGGTGTATGCGTTGTGAAAAGTGTGGAAGACCTGACCACTTCCAGTGCTTCCATAAAGTTCAGCTTCTCAATCTGCACGTACTTTCTCAACCGTTCCAGTCCGATGAAGGCACCATGTCCTTCATTGATATGATAGATATCGGGATGTATACCCAGCACATCCAGCAGCCTGATGCCTCCCACTCCAAGCAGAAGTTCCTGTTTGAATCTCATCTCCTCGTCACCACCATAAAGGTTGAAGGAGATGGACCTGTCGGCTTCGCTATTTTCAGGGATATCGGCGTCCATCAGGTACAGGGAGATGCGCCCCACCTGAAGGATCCACACCTTGGCATAGACCACCCTTCCCGGAAGGGCCACGCTAACCCGTATCCATTCGCCTTCACTGCTTCTGGCAGGGGTCAGCGGCAGGTGAGAGAATTTCAGGGCTTCATAACGGGCCACCTGGTCCCCGAAAAGGGAGATCACCTGGGTAAAATATCCATAGCGGTAGATGAGTCCCACAGCCACCATATTGGCGTTGGAGTCGCTGGCCTCCTTGATATAGTCACCGGCCAGCACTCCCAGGCCTCCCGAATACATCTTCAGGCTGTCGTGAAGCCCGTATTCCATGCTGAAATAGGCCACCAGGTCATCCTTGCCGTTCCTCTCTACATCCATGTATCCCCTGAAACGCTGGTAGACCGTCTGCAGTTTAGCCATGAACTTCGGATTCTGCTCAAGATAATGGATCTTATCAATGGTGATCGCTTCGATGAGCGACAGCGGGTTTTGCCTGCTTTCCTTCCAGAGTTCCGGATCAATCTCCTCGAACAGGGAAATGGCATCGCTGTTCCAGGTCCACCATAGATTCCAGGCAAGTTCTGTGAGCATATGGAACTTTTCAGGAAGGGTGGGGCTCACCAGGATCTTTCTCCATTCCGGTTTGACGATCGTAACCTGCTGAAGAAGTGCGCTGATATCCACTACCTGCTTGGAAAGGTACTGATCTGACCGGGTAAGTGATTTTTTCAGGGCGATCTCGTAGGCTTCCAGGTAATAACTAATCAGTTTGTCCCACAGCACCAGCTGTGATAGCTGGAATGCCTGGTTGCGTGCAGATTCAAATTCAGCGGTATCCCAGTCAAGTGCCTTTTTAATGTTCGTGATCATCTGGTCAACGACCGCTCTGTCATTCTCATCATCTCTTTCCAGGATGACCAGGCCGGGTTCGGTTTCAGGATCATGGTTCCTGATCCACTGTCCGAAGCCCGAAAGGGAAGTGATCATGGCAGGAACATGAAACGCCAGGCTTTCAAGGGGTGTATATCCCCAGGGTTCATAATAGGATGCAAACGTGGAAACATCAAATCCGATGACAAAATCGTAATATGTCAGGTTGAAAACGCCGTCACGTCCGTTGAGATAAGACGGAATAAAGATGATCTTGACCTTGTCTTCCGGCCTGTTGAACAGTCCGTTCTCCTGGATGCGCCTCAGCACCGCGTCATTGGAAGGGTCCCACAGCAGGTGGGTCAGGTACACGCCTGTGATCGGCTGGTTGAAGTCCGGATTTGGCATCCGCTGCAGCATCGCCTCATCGGGCCCCTTCTGGTTGCCTGGCATAGCGATGACGGCCAGGATGGGCCTCTTGGTGTCGGGATCCCTGTTGAGCCTGCCCAGGCTGTCAATGAACAGATCGATGCCTTTGTTGCGAAACTCATACCGCCCGCTGGTCAGTATCCACAGGGAGTCTTCCGGCAGAGGCTGGTTCAGGAGCGCTTCCGCCACTTTTCTCACCCTGCTTCGGGCTTCTTCACGCTTCACGAGGAAATCACTGCCCTCCGGCACGAACGAATTCTCAAAGCCGTTGGGCGTAACCACATTTACATCCCTCCTGAGGAAATGACTGCACTCCATCGCAGTGACGGGACTGACCGTAGTGAAGACGTCACAGGTATTGGCTGAATGGTATTCCAGGGAGAACTTCGACTTCATATTGAAATTCTGAGCAGTAGCCTCAGGATCGTAGGTGGTCAGGTTCTTATAAAGCGGCAGGCCGTTGCCGGCTACCGAACGTCCAAGCGTGGTGGCATGTGTCGTGAAGACGGTGGCGGCCTGGGGCATGAACTCATTCAGGTACAGAATGCCGGTCCCCGTCATCCACTCATGGAAATGAGCAATGATCTTGTCCTGTCCCGAAAGATGAAACTCGTAATAACTTTCAATGATCCTCGCGGCGGCGTAACCAAAAAGCGCAGGCTCAATGTAATCCCAACCTCCTGACAGAGAATCCAGTTTATAGGTTTCCCAGAATTTTGCAAAGATCTTATTCTTGCTGGTAAAGAACGTGGTAAAATCCACCTGGATCACAATGGGGTGACCGGTCACATTCCAGCGGCCCAGGTGAAAATGCAGACCCTCGCTCGCCGCTCTTTCCTGCCAGGCAGGCATAAGTGTTTTATCCTCTATGAAATCAGGATTTTCATCCGTCTCTTTCCAGACATCCGGACCCAGCAGAATGTAACGATCTCCAAACCGTTCGGTGAGCTGGCGCGCCTTTGTGGAAAGAACCGTATAGATGCCTCCGACTTTGTTGCATACTTCCCAGCTTACTTCAAATATATAATCAGGCTTCATGTATTAATCCTTTACGTTCAGTGTTGGTATATCGCAAGAGGTGCAAATCTATGAAAGATCGTTGATCACCGATGATAATTTCTGACGGCAGCGGTTGATCTCGGTCTTTTTACTTTTCACCAGGGATTCGGAAAGAGCTTCAAAACGGATCTGATCCTGCGTTGAAAGGTACTTCATCACTTTTTTCCGAAGGGATGCATTGCAGTTGATCAGGGCGCAGGCAAGGGTTTCCAGATCCACGTTCTGCAGCAGCTTTTTCATGCGGGAAGCAGATAATTTGTCGAGATCTTCATACGTGCAGGTGGTCGTGTCCACCGCTTTCCCAGGCGGTCTGTTGACCGGCTTCTCCTCTGTCGTGGCGGTTTCTGCAACGGGAGCAGGAGCAATGGCAGCCGCACTGTGGTCGCTCACCCGGATCATAAAATCCGAAAGGACATTCATATAATTGATAAAAGCCTCGTAAGGAGAAGAATAGGGTGTGAAATACTTATGCACCTCGCCGTCGGAGAACCATTTGGTGCACATGTAATAAAAATGGTCGCTGCACTGGAGGTAGTTCCAGTCACGCAGAATATCGGGCTGACGGATCGTTTTTATCCTGTCTTCAAGCCCGTACAGCTTGTCGACTGCCTCCGCCTGCATCTCATTGCCCAGCCAGGCCGTGGTATCCTTCTCTTCGTCGGCCCATGAGATTGCATGCCCCACATGAATGGCCGCCACCGGCTGGAGGAGCTTCAGCAGCTCGGAAGGTGTGTGAAAATGGTAATTGGTATCGGCCAGTACGGCATGAGGCAGGTTCCTGAGAAACTCAAAGATGCCGGAATCGGCCCACTGATGCTCTCCAAAGGTCTCATAATCCATGAAAATATTGACCACCTCCTCTTTGGGATTGAACGCCTGGATCCATGCAGCAAATTTCTCAGCTGTCAGGGGCCACTCATTCCAGCTCTGCAGTGAAAAACGGAAAGCAATGTCATCGCTCAGCCGGAAGTTCTTCAGCAAAAGCTTCAGGCGTGGATTCATCGCGTTGCAGTACATGAAATTAGGGCTCTTCCATCCCAGAACCTGGCGGGGACCTTCGGAGAGCATCAGCTCATAGCCCATTTCCGCCACCAGTTCACCAATGCGGTCGGAATAGATCAGCTCGGTATTCCTGAAAACGGTGGGTCGTTTGCCGAACAACGCTTCAATCTTATCAGAGTGCTGCCTGACCTGTTGGAAAAACTCTTCCTTGCTTCGCAGCGACGCCAGCGAATGAGCATATGTCTCCGTTAAAAATTCAACCGAACCGGTACTGGCAAGTTTTTTAAAGTTCTCGATGACTTCCGGTGCATATTTCTCGAATTGTTCCAGTGCCAGACCCGTGATGGAATAGGAAACCTTGAAGGCGTTCCCATATTCATTGATCAAATCCATAATAATTTGATTGGCAGGAAGATATGATCTTCTTGCCACCCGTTGGACGATCGAACGGTTGAGGTATTCATCATAATAATAATGGTCCCGCCCGATATCGAAAAAACGGTAGGTCTTTAACCTGAACGGTTGGTGAACCTGGAAATAAAGACAGATTGATCTCATACGTGTAATCTATTGTGCTTATAAAGAATGTTATAAATTTAGCTTCAAGCTACCTGACCACCCCCTCATACACCTCCTTTACCTTCAATGCCGCATCATCCCATTTAAGGCTCTCCACCTCCTCTTTGCCATAAAGCTTGAAGGTCTCTGAGAGTGCATGATAGTGCAGCAGCCCATAGATGGCATCCGCCAGACCGTGAACATCCCAGAAGTCGACCTTAAGGGCATGCTTTAGGATCTCCGATACGCCCGACTGCTTGGAGATGACCACCGGAACGCTGGAGCGCATGGCTTCCAGTGGGACAATACCGAAGGGTTCTGACACTGAGGGCATGACAAATACATCGCTCATGGCGAACATACGGTCCACATCGGCTCCCTTGAGAAATCCCGTAAAATGGAACCTGTGTGCGATGCGCAGTTCAGCGACACGGCGGATGAGCTTGTTCATCAGGTCGCCTGTCCCAGCCATGACAAAACGCACATTGGGATCCACCTCCAGCACTTTTTTCGCTGCCTCCACAAAATACTCCGGTCCTTTCTGGAAGGTGATGCGTCCCAGAAAGGTGACCACCTTTTCCTTCAGGACCTTCTGCGGCCCCTCCAGTTCATCCCTGTCTACCGGCTCAACGGCATTATGAACGGTAATGATCTTTTCCGGATCAATGCCGTACCGTTCGATGACGATCTGCCGCGTCAGGTTCGAAACCGTGATCACGCGGTCGGCCTGCTCCATTCCATAACGTTCGATATCATAAACCTGCTGGTTGACATTTTCTCCCGAGCGGTCAAACTCCGTGGCATGCATGTGCACCACCAGGGGCTTTCCTGAGGAGGCCTTGGCTGCAACTCCTGCCGAGTAAGTAAGCCAGTCGTGGGCATGGATGACGTCAAACTCATATTTTGCGGCAATGGCTGAACCGATCAATGCATACCGGTACACCTCCTCCATCAGGTTGGTGCCGTACCTGCCCGAAAAAACAAACCTGCTCGAGAACAGTGTCTGCCGTGTGGTTTCCTTCCGCAGTTCCTCCTGGACGACCAGGTCGGTGAACTCCTCCGGGGCCACATAGGGAATAAGGTTGGATCCCACCTCCATATACGTGATGCGGTCCCAGTACTGCTTGTTTTCAACATCATCCACATTGATCACCACATCACTGGCATTGACCAGCCTGACGGCACGCTGGTCTTCATCGCCGTATGCCTTCGGTACGATGAAGATGACCTCCGTCCCGTGCTTGGACAGCCCCCTGGTCAAACCATAGCAGGCTGTACCCAGTCCTCCTGTGATATGGGGAGGAAACTCCCAGCCGAACATTAAGACTCGCATAATTTATCCTTTAATATATGTAGTACGAGGATATGATAAATTCCAAATTCCAAAAACCAAATTCCAATATTTAATCCGCCAACCGTCACTTTCAACCATCAACTCCCCTCCATCTCCCTCAGCATCTTCCCAACCCGGAGCAGTTCCGCTACGCTCCACGCCTGTGATATGGCTCCCCCCGGCTTATGGGGAGGATCTCCGTCATATACTTCCGGTATGGTCCCTATCCCGTTCTCATCCATGACATCCTCAAATCCGCCAAGAATGGTTCTGATCTTCTGTATGCCCGATTTACCGTGAAGGCGCAGATAGGCCTCGGCAAAGTGGCCAAACAGCCAGGGGAAGACGGTACCGTTATGGTAAGCCAGATCCCTGGACACTTGATCGCCCGCGTAAATGCCGTGGTAATTCGGATCCTGGGGCGACAGGGTTCGTAGTCCTCTCGGTGTAAGTAATTCACTTTCAATGACATCCAGGATCTTCTTCCGGATCTCCTCATCCACCGGCGAATAAGGCAGAGAGGCGGCAAAAAGCATGTTCGGCCGGACGGCAAAATCTTTGAAGTCACCATCCACATAATCGGCCAGGTAGCCTTTTGCGGGACTGTAGAAGGTATCCATGAAGGCCTGCGGGATCCTTCCAGACACAGGCTGCCATTCGTCGCAGAACTCCTTATCCCCTGCTTGCTCAGCAAGCTCAAGAGCAAACATGATGGCATTGTACCACAGGGCGTTTACTTCTACGGGCAGGCCGATGCGCGGATTGACCGGCTTGCCGTTGATGATGGCATCCATCCACGTGATGGCCAGTCCCGGTACGCCGGCATGCAATAATCCATTTTCCTGCATCCGGATATTGTACATCGTCCCAGCCCTGTACCCCTGAAGGATGATCTTCAGCTTTCTGCCGTACTCATTCCAGATCTTAACAGGATCCTTTATATGACCAAGATATTGCTGCAACGCCCAGAAGAACCACAGCGATGCATCCACCGAGTTGTAATGCTGCTGGTGCCCCTGCCCGAAATTGGGGAACAATGGACCCTTCAGCTCCTTGATCATGGTATCAAGTACAGCCTTGAAGGCCCTGGTATCATCCCTGGTCAGCGTTAGTCCCGGCAGGGCGAGGAACGTATCCCTGCCCCACTTGCCAAACCATGGAAAACCGGCAATGACCTCCGACTTCTTTCCACGCGTAACAATGAACTGCTGGGCTGAATTGATCAGGCAGTGGTAAAAGCTGTCACGCGGGATCCGCGAACTGATCTCCTGATCAAAGATGCGCTCCAGCGTACCCACATTCACATCTTCCAGCGCAGCGCAAAAGACAATGCTTTCCCCCTTTTCGATGGAGACCTCAAAATAACCAGGTGTGAACAGGTCTTCCAGATAATCGTATCCCCTCTCTTTTTCCCGGATATATTCAAAATTGAAATACCAGTCGGGAACATGAACGTAATCCACCAGCTTGGAAAACTGCATGGAAAGAGACGAATAGCCTTTATAAAGCCTGACCCTGATCCCGTTCTCAACAGGCTGATATTTGGTGTCAGCATCATAATTGGCCTTCGTCAGCCAGTGAATGTTCCGGAAGGCCAGAAATGGCCTGAAACGCATCCTGGTGGGCGAATGGGCATCCACAAGCGTATACCGGATCATCGCCTTTTCGTCCCGTGCAGTGAATAATGTTTCTTTGGTAAGCACCACACCGCCAATCTGGTACGTAAGTTTTGGGATCGGTTCACAATCAAAATCCCGGATATACTTATGGCCCTTGGGGACATAGACCTCCCCCTTGAATTTATGAATCGCCAGGTTGAATTCAGTATCGTGCTGGATGATGGTTTCATCCATTGAAGATAGCAGTACGTGATTGTCCTGATCTACCAGAGGCTGTGGAACAACGAAAAGACCATGGTATTTCCGGGTATTGCATCCCACAATGGTGGTGAAGCCATAAGAACCCGCACGGTTTGTCCTCAGCAGTTCCCGCGATAAAGAATATTCAAGATTTATAAGCTGATTCTTATCAAACTTTAGATAACTCATTTATAAGTTATTATGGTAATGGATTTTCAAATGTAATGAGAAAAAAATGAGTTTGCAAAGTTAGCGAAATCCCTGAGCTTTTCCCACCCGTTATGATAATTTATAGATTAATTAACAGAAGTGCATCGCCCGTAAAATATTTTCCCCTGTCAACCGTATTGTATGGTAGGAATCGGTAATTTTGCCGGTTTGAGACTGATGCACATCCATCCCTCCAATAATCTGATTTTAAAGGCTTTCCTTGTGCTGTTCATCACCGGGATGGTCCTGGTTTCGTGCGACAAGGAAGAAATCATTACCACCGACCCGGACGTAAAGCTTTCCTTTTCCACCGACACGGTCATCTTCGATACCGTGTTTTCCACCATCGGTTCGACCACACGGTACCTGATGGTTCACAATACTGACAAAAACCGAGTGAAAATCTCTTCTGTCAGGCTTGCCGGAGGTGCAACTTCTCCCTATGAGATCAACATCGACGGTGTCCCTGCAACTCAATGGAAGGACATCGAGATACCCGGTGAAGACAGCCTTTATGTCTTTATCCGTGTTACAGTGGATCCGAATGACGAAAACAATCCGTTCATCGTCAGCGACTCCATTGTATTTGAGACCAATGGCAATGTGCAGGATGTCGACCTGGTGGCATACGGTCAGAACGCTCATTTCTACACAAATACAGTCTACCAGATGCACGGGATCTGGGAGAGCGACCGGCCGCATGTGGTGTATGGCTTCGTCATCGTCGACTCTTCCTATTCCCTGACCATTCAGCCCGGAGCCCGGGTGTACTTTCATAAGGATGCGGTACTGGCCGTGGCTAACGAGGCAACCCTGAAGGTGGCAGGTACGTTTGAAGAACCGGTCAGCTTCCAGGGCGACCGGCTGGACGAGGACTACCAGGAACTGCCCGGGCAGTGGGGCACGATATGGCTTACCGCCGGCAGCAAAAATAACCAGATCGACCATGCCATCATCAAAAATGCGGTTATCGGCATCCGGGTGGATACACTTGGAAATTCCACCCAGCCCACCCTGAAGCTCAGCAACACCCAGATCCTGAACATGACCGGCTTTGGCCTCCAGGCACTGGGTTCCCATGTGGTGGCCGCCAACTGTGTCTTTGCCAACTGCGGCGAAACAGCCGTCTTCCTGGGCATCGGCGGAACGTACGACTTCCGGCACTGCACCATCGGGAACTATTATCCCTATACGGCAAGGCAGTCAGCCTCGCTGGTGATGACCAACTACTATCTGCTGCTGAACGACATGGGACAGGTGACCGATACCATCGCCCGCGATCTGAAGCAGGCCTATTTTGGAAACTGTATCGTTTATGGCAACAAGACGGAAGAGATCACTATGGCCAGCACTCCGCGGGCCGAATTCAATTATCTGCTCGACCACTGCCTGCTGAAGACGACAAAAACCAGCGATCCCCTGATCACCGGCAGCATCTTCAACGAGGATCCGCTGTTCACCGATTACACCATCAACGACTACACCCTCGACACCCTCCTCTCGCCGGCCGTGGACGCCGGACTGATGGAGATCATCACCTCATCGCTGATCAACCTGGTCCATGACCTGAACAACAACAACCGCGCGCTCGACTCCGCGCCGGATCTCGGAGCATACGAGCTCGTCAAACGCTAACGCGTCGACGAGCAAATCCCAAATTCCAACGTCCAAAATCCAAATAAATCACAAGATCCAAATTCCAAAAGCAGGTTTGGATCTTGGAATTTGAAATCTGTTTGGATTTTGGGTCCTGGAATTTGGAATTTTATGAAAGTATCTCTTTCATTTTTGCACCAATTTGCGCCGGTGAATCAACGACATGTATCCCGCATCCCCTCAGTATTTCCTTTTTCGCCTGTGCGGTATCGTTCTTCCCGCCGATGATGGCCCCGGCATGTCCCATACGGCGGCCTTTGGGTGCGGTAGCGCCGGCGATGAAGGCCACCATGGGCTTGGTGCCGCTCTTCTGGTACCAGTAAGCGGCATCGGCCTCCATATTCCCTCCGATCTCACCGATCATGACGATGCCGAGGGTCTCAGGATCTGCATTGAACATCATCACCGCATCCAGGGTGTGCGTACCGATGATCGGATCACCCCCGATGCCCAGGCAGGTCGACTGCCCCAGTCCGACCTTGGTGAGCTGGTCCACCGCCTCGTAGGTGAGTGTGCCCGAACGCGATACGATGCCCACGCTTCCCTTCCTGTGGATAAATCCCGGCATGATCCCCACCTTGCACTCTCCGGGGGTGATGACACCCGGGCAGTTGGGACCTACCAGGCGGGAGGTCTTCCCGCACATGAAATCCTTCACCTGCACCATGTCGCGTGTTGGTATACCTTCGGTGATACAAACGATCAGTTTGATCCCCGAATCGGCGGCTTCCATGATCGCATCGGCCGCAAAGGGAGGCGGCACGAAGATGCAGGTGACATTGGCGCCTTCATCCCTCACCGCATCCGCTACCGTATTGAATACCGGACGGTTAAGATGCTTCTCTCCCCCTTTCCCGGGAGTTACCCCCCCGACGATGTTCGTACCATATTCGATCATCTGCGTTCCGTGGAACGTTCCTTCTTTCCCGGTAAAGCCCTGGATGATCACGCGGGAGGATTTGTTGACGAGGATGCTCATGGTTCTCTTAGGTTAAAGTGTTGCACGTCGTTTCAAGGCACAAAAGCAACCAAAATTAACATCTTTTCGTTTAATGAGAAAAATTATTACTTAAGTATAGGGTAATGGTTAAGATGCCAGTTTAGTTAAGGGTCCGGAGGTAAGGTCCTTTTACACACTGAACTTAACCCCTCAACCAAACCGGCTTCTTAACCCTTACCCCTAAACAAAATATATTAAATCGCAATGAACCATAAAACAGCCTCCCTCACAAGCGCCGACACCATCTGCGCCATCGCATCCCCTCCAGGCACCGGTCCCATCGCCATCATACGCATCTCGGGACCGGAGTCCCTCAGCATCGCCGATGGGATCTTCACTCCGAAAGCGCAGGGTAAGGGCATCAGCCAGGCGAAAGGATACACCATTCATTTCGGAACGGTAAACATGGGGAAGGAGATGCTGGATGAGGTGCTGGTGTATGTCTACAGGGCGCCAAACTCCTACACCGGAGAGGATTCGGTGGAGATATCCTGCCACGGCTCCTTCTACATACAGAAGAAACTCATCGAGCTTCTGCTGGATAAAGGATGCAGGCACGCAAAGCCAGGAGAGTTCACCCTGAGGGCCTACCTCAACGGCAAGTTCGACCTTTCGCAGGCCGAGGCCGTGGCCGACCTGATCGCCGCGCATTCCCGTTCGGCGCATGACCTGGCGCTGAACCAGATGCGCGGAGGCTTCTCCGACAGCATCAAAAAGCTTCGGCAGCAACTGGTCGACTTTGCCTCTATGCTGGAGCTGGAGCTGGATTTCAGCGAGGAGGATGTGGAGTTTGCCGACCGCCGCAAGCTGCTGGGACTGATCCATACCATGGACAGGCACATCAAGATGCTGATCGATTCCTTCACCATGGGCAATGTGCTCAAGACCGGCATACCCGTGGCCATCGTAGGCAAGCCCAACGTAGGCAAGTCCACCCTGCTGAATGCGATCCTCAACGAAGAGCGGGCCATCGTCTCGGAGATCCCGGGCACTACGCGCGATGCCATTGAAGACACCATCATCATTGACGGGGTATCGTTCCGGTTCATCGACACGGCAGGCATCCGCCCGGCCAGGGATGAGATCGAGAGCATGGGCATCGAGCGCACCTATGAGAAGATACGCCAGGCCCGGATCATCCTGTACGTGTGCGATGTGAGTGAATGCACGTGGGATGATGTGAAGGAGGTGGTGGAAGAGTTCCGGGAGCACATGAAGGATAAAACAAAGAAATGGATCCTGATCGGCAACAAGATCGACAAGCTGGTGGAGATCCCCAAGGACTTCCAGGAGCTGGTGGATCTGGAGACGATCTTTGTCTCGGCCAAGCGCCGCGAGAACATCAACCTCATCACCGCCCAGCTGCGCAAGTCGGTGGAAGAAGGCTTACCCGTCGATCAGGCGCTCGTGTCGAACGTACGGCATTACGAGGCGCTGGTCCGCTCGCATAAGTCCTTGAAGCATGTGGAGAGCAGCATCCAGAAGGGCACGCCCACCGACCTGATCGCCACCGACATCCGCCAGGCGCTGTACCACCTGGGTGAGATCACCGGCGAGATCACCAGCGAAGAGATACTGGGGAACATATTTGGTAAGTTTTGTATCGGAAAGTAAAGCACCTTTCCTTTCTTTTCTCTTTCTGTGGAACGACATCCACTCCATAGACTGTCGGAGTTTGGTATTGCTCCTATCAATGCAATTAATGTCACTAAAGTAAAATATTTGCCTAAAAACTTGCATAAGCCATTGAAATTATTTATATTTCCCGTCAAATCACCCAAACCATTTAGCTATGAGACCACTCTTACTTTTTTTAGTAACAGATGCATTTCTGCTTCTTGCTAATAACAACATGATCCAGGCTAATACGATCGCTTTAAATAAAGTAACGTTGATCACGGAGTGCTCATCAGGTGTTCCGAATCTTCCGGATCTGCCACAGGACGAAGACTTTCTGTGCGGTGACGTGACCGGGGATGGCTTGGTTAATGTGCTGGATATCATCTCCATGGTCAATTATATTATGGGCGGTAATCCCAGTCCATTCGATACGGATGCAGCCGATGTCAATGCGGATGATGGGATCAACGTACTGGATATCATCGCCCTGGTGAACATCATCATGCAAAAACCGGACATCCCCTGCCCGTGCATCCCATCAGTACTCTATGAAGGACAAACCTATAATACTGTTCAGATCGGAGAGCAATGCTGGTTCAAAGAGAACCTGAATGTGGGGACGATGATCCTTAGCAACACAGGTGGACAATTACAGACGAATAATGGTACCATTGAGAAATATTGTTATGATAACAATGCGGCAAACTGTAGCACGTTAGGTGGACTCTATGAATGGAACGAGGCCATTCAGTACATAACTGCTGAAGCGACACAGGGCATATGTCCTGTTGGCTGGCACATACCCTCCGACGGAGAGTGGAAGGTATTGGAAGGCACTGTGGACAGCCAGTACCCGGTTGGTGACCCGGAGTGGGAGGAAGAGGGATGGAGAGGCCTGGATGTTGGATCCAATTTAAAAGAAACAGGCACGACGCATTGGACTTCGCCAAATTCGGATGCGACCAATTCCAGTGGATTCACTGCTCTTCCGGGCGGATCCCGCAATGCTGACAATGGGTATTTCAACTGGAGTGGCCTCAACGGTTATTTCTGGTCTTCCTCTGAGTACGTTTCAGGTATCGCATGGACTCGTAAACTGGTCAATAATGAACCTGGTGTACTTCGTGAAGGCAACAATGAGGAGGCTGGTTATTCAGTCCGCTGCTTAAAAGGCTGCTGGCCCGAGCCCACACAGGCCAACGCAGGACCGGATCAGCTGGATATTCCCGGAACTTCGACAACACTGGCAGCGAACACACCAACCTACGGGACAGGGCTCTGGGCTATCGTAAGCGGTTCGGGCGGTACAATCGTCACTCCCACAAGCCCGACCAGCACATTTACTGGAGTGGCTGACAATACATATTCACTGATCTGGGCGGTCACCACCCAGTGCGGAAGTTCATCAGATACAGTTGTCATTAGTTTTGCAGATGGTACGTTTACCTGTGGTGATGATCTGGTATATGAAAGTCAATCCTATGCAACAGTACTAATAGGAATCCAGTGCTGGATGGCAGAGAACATGAATGTGGGGACAATGATCATGAGTAATGGATATGGGTATCAGCAAACCAATAATGGAATCATAGAGAAATATTGCTACAACAACAACCCTGCACAATGTGATGTTTACGGTGGCTTATATGAGTGGCCTGAGATGATGCAGTATGTGACATCAGGAGGGGCACAGGGCATTTGTCCAGAAGGATGGCATGTACCGATGGATTCTGAATATTGGGTACTGGTGAATTATTTAGGAGGATCAGATGTAGCTGGAGGAAAAATGAAAGAAGCAGGTTATGCTCATTGGAATCAACCAAACACAGGGGCCACTAATGAAAGTGGTTTCACAGGTTTTCCTGGAGGGATTCGCAGTTACGTCTACGGGGACTTCTTCAGTCTTGGCAACTACGGTAACTTCTGGTCTTCTACGCAGGCCAATACTTACAACGCGCTGGGCCCGAGCCTACAATTCAATGATGACAATATATATCCAACAACGGTTTACTACAAGATGTTTGGATCCTCTGTTCGCTGCCTCAAGGATTGTGAACCTCAACCTTCTCAGTCTAATGCCGGACCTGATCAATTGAATATCACAGGTACATCCACAATCTTGGCTGGTAATACACCGATCTATGGTACAGGATTGTGGGAAATCGTGAGTGGAACAGGCGGAACACTAGTCAGTCCTTCAAGTCCAACCAGTGAATTTCAGGGCGTCGCAGGGCATGAATACACTCTTAGTTGGACTATTACAACTGTTTGTGAAAGTTCGGTGGATGCGGTGATTATTAGCTTCGTACCTGCTATGGTTCAACCCTGTCCGGGTACACCAACAATTGAATATGAAGGACAGACCTATAATACAGTTCAGATTGGAGATCAATGTTGGCTGAGGGAGAATTTGAATGTAGGAGCGATGATTATCAGTGACCAAGCGGGACAATTGCAGACAAATAATAGTATAATCGAGAAGTATTGTTATGACAATATTGCTATCAATTGTGATACTTATGGTGGACTATATGAAGGGAGAGAGGCTATGCAGTATGTTACAACTGAAGGAGCACAGGGTATCTGCCCAATTGGATGGCATATTCCTACAGATGGGGAATGGAAGATTCTGGAAGGTATGGTGGACAGCCAGTATCCAGTTGGAGATCCGGAATGGGACCAAACGGGCTGGCGTGGCTTAGATGCAGGGGGAGAACTGAAGGAAGCTGGCACTACTTATTGGCAATCACCCAATACCGGTGGAACGAACTCCAGCGGTTTCACAGGTCTTCCTGGGGGTTACCGACTCAGTACAGGCTTTGGGTACTTTTCAGGCCTTAGCTACAATGGTAATTTCTGGTCTTCTTCGCTGTACTATTATAACAGCGCGGCATGGTATCGGGTCCTAAATTATACGGACACCAGTGTGTATCGGGACTACAACGACCTGGAAAAAGGGTATTCCGTCCGCTGCCTCAAGGACGACTGAGAGGCTATACTGATAAATCTTATCAATTGAAATATTTCATATATTTACAAGCGAGGAATTGACATCTTTTACTAAGTCCTTCATTCTGAACCATATTTTTCGTCATGAAGTTCTCTCTTTTACTCGTCCTGTTGTTCGCCAGCATCCATTCCGTTAAGGCCGGAGATAAGCCTCTGCTCCCCGGCAATGGCTCCCCTTCCCACCGGGGCTATTCAGTCAGCATCACCATCAAGACAGGCTTATATGACAATCCTGACATTTATGTTGTCCTCGAAGGAACACAACCAGGGAATATCTTCACCCTGACCACAAAAAAAGACCATACTGCAGTTTTTTATGATGTGGCCGCAGGGGAGTATGATTTATATTTTAATATCCCGGGTTATAGTCATTATTTTTTATCTGGGATCCAGATCAATCAGGATTTCCACTTGAACTGCAGTACGTGCCCTTCCCTGGATTCTCCTACCCATGTCCGGGTCGTCTGGCCCGAACTGGATATTTCCTGGTCACCGCCAGTTCACGAATATCAGCCCGTTTTTTTTGAGGGATTTGAATCCGGGACCATCGCCGGCTCCTGGCACCAGGAGTTTATATCAGATACGCTGCGCTGGACCACGCAGATTGGTTCCCCTTCCGGCGATCCCGGCCATGCCTTCAGGGGAGAATTCAATGCCGGTTTGCCGGGTGGCGACGGGATCACGATCCTGGTCTCACCCTCACTCGACCTGAGTCAGGCCGTTAAACCGAGACTGCATTTCTGGTACGCCCAGACCAGCGACAGCAATGCCGTCAGCCACCGCCTGGAAGTCTGTTACCGGAACGTTGCCAACGGCGAATGGAAGCTGTTGTACAGCTATGGTTATGACACGCACAGCTGGTCCGGATCATTGCTGGGGCTCCCGGATCCGACCGGTCAGTACTCGATCGGATTCAGAGGGGATCTTTCTGCTATGGGAGGCAATGGGATCTGCCTGGATGAGATCTATGTCATGACCAGTTATTACAATCCCGAAACCGATCCTGTTCAGGGATACAAAGTCTACCTGGACGGCCAGTATATTGATTATTACCAGGAAGCCGGCCGCTACCCGCTCCCGGACCTCCCACCAGGATTTCACATCGCCGGCGTCCAGGCAATCTATCCAGGCATGGAGTCAATTATTGTTGAAGCCCCTTTCTACTCCACTCCCTGCACCTACCTTGACCAGCCAGTAAATTTCTACGGAACGATAGAAGATACATGCATTGTGCTGCACTGGGGAGAGCCTCCCGGTCTGAGCGGATCACCCGGCGACAGGCGAACGGTCACTAAGCGACTTCCCGATCAGGACAGTGCGGTACAGTTTGAACTGACCGGCTATCACATCTGGTACTTTGACAGGATCCTGGCCTATGTTGACGATACGGTGCATGAATTTACGGATACACCGGATAATGTATGCGACTCCACACAACTGATCCGTCACAGGTATACCCTGTCGGCCGTCTATGACCTGGGGGAATCCTGCAGGCTCGATCCTCCCTTTGAGGCCGACACCTACTGGAACTTACCGATGCCGGGAACCGTTTCTGCCTCCGGGACCGGAGAAGACTCGGTCCGGATTGTCTGGATAGCTGCGCCCGGCGGAAGTATTGCGGGGTATAACCTTTACAGGAACAGGCAGCTGGTGGCGTTTGTCACGGATACTTTTTACTGTGAGCCGGCCGCGAACAGGGGCACCTGGAACTATGAAGTATCCGCCCTCATGCAGGATGGAGGCGAGTCGTGCCTTGCCGGACCCGCCTGCTTTTCGTTCAGGGCCAACGGGGTGAAAGGTACTGTGGAAGATGTCGTCACCCGGCAGCCGCTGGCCGGTGCTTCGATCCTGCTGACACCCGGGGATCATTCGACTGTTTCCGGCTGCGACGGCGACTATGCACTGGAGGATATCCCTGCCGGAGCATACGAGGGATCGGTATCCCTGCCAGGGTACTTTGACCGGCATTTCGAGGTCGCCGTTGACCCATGGGGATTCGTGACGAGGGACATTCTCCTTGCGGATTCTTCCCTATCGGTGGTGCCTTTCAGGGAACCCTGGGACAGCAGCTCGTTCGCTTTTCAGCACTGGTCGTTCGATACGTTGCAGGGATTGTGGAATATCGAAGCACTGGAGGGCATGCCGGCTCCCTGCGCCTCTTTTGGAGGAGACCCACCGATGACCGGTTACCAGTGCAGCCTGGTGAGCAACCGCATGGATGTTACCGGCAGGACCGGCAACCTCTTCCTTTCGCTGGACATGAGGCTCGGCATGAACAATCCCACCGGTACCGAAATGCTCGACATTGAAGTATGGAATGGAAAAGAGTGGATACTGTGCCAACGCTTTCAAAACCTGGAAGCCTTTGATTGGACGACCCATCATTACGATCTTACTCCGATCGTCAAGGGTCCTGTCACCCAGGTGCGATTCACTGCGCAGGGCTCAATATCATCGGATATCGAAGCCTGGTTGGTGGATAATATCACGCTGGAAACCGATGTCATGGGTATCCTTTCGGGATATGTAACCGACTCTTTCACTCAACCGCTGGAAGGAATAATGATTACCATCGGTGAAACCCAGACCGTTACGGATCCCGATGGTTTCTACACCCTGGAAGTACCTGCAGGCCATCTGACCGTCAGCGTCTCCGCAGCGCACTTCAATCCTTATTGCGACACAGTCAACGTGTACGGAGAGGTCAATCATGACATCATCCTCACCCGACCGGCCCCCGATCCCCATCCCACATCTATTTATGTCGATTCCTGGGGCGGGATCGAAACCAGGGAACTGGAACTGGTGAACCAGGGATCGGGTCCGGCTGAATGGAAGGCCAGCATCCTGTACCCGGATGAGGCCAGACCCGTCCCGGAATGGACAGCAGGCATCCGCTCCACTCCCGGCATCCCGGGGAAGGATGTGGGTGCCACCTGCCTTCAGGTCACCGGTGAGAATCCCCGTGAGGCCTGGGATCTCTTGTTCACGTACGATCTTTCGACGGTCAACGGCGTAGTGGACAACCACACTGGCGTGGTGTTCAACGGCAATACCTTCTATGTTTCGCAGTGGAATGGCAATAGCATCCTTGCCTACTCCGCCAGTGGCAAATACCTGGGATCGCATGAAGTGAGCGGCGCGGAGAACCTGCGCACCCTGTCGTGGGACGGATATTTCCTGTACGGAAGCCCGGCCCTGCCCCTGATCTACAAGATCGATCCTGTGACGTTCAACGTGGTGGAGATCACTACCTCACCGGTTTGTGTCAGGGGCATCGCCTATGATCCTCAAAACGATGCCTTCTGGGTGTGCGACTGGGAAACCGATCTTTACCTGGTGGGACGGGAGGGGCAGACCCTGATGGTCATTCCCAATCCGGGGATCGCGGGTGTGTATGGCATAGCCTACGACGACGTGACCGGTCCCTCTTCGCTGTGGCTGTTCTGCCAGGGAGATCCGGGGGCGACCTTCCTGCAGCTGGATATAGCCACGGGGCAGCTGACAGGACGAATTCATAATGTACTGGCGGAAGTGGAGGCCAGCGGCTTCCCGGTGGCCGGCGGTGCCTTCCTGTCCGCCGGGATCAGTCCCGGGGTGGTGGTTCTGGGAGGGATCCTGCAGGCCGAAGACAACCTCCTTTTCGGCTACGAGCTCACCCCTTCATCCTGGCTTTCGCTGTCATCCTACAGCGGGCATCTGGATGCCGGAGCGAGTGAGGAACTCAGAGTGTGCTTCAACGGGGAAGGGCTCGCCTTGTACGAGTTGTACGAAGCCATCATACACTTTACCAGCGATCCGGATGTGCCGGTCACAGATGTGCAGGTGGGATACCGGCTGGTAACCGGAACCGGAGAAACACCTGGAAATCTGCAACTATCCATTTACCCCAATCCAGCCGGTACAGAGCTGGTCGTCGAATGCCGTGAGCCGGTATCGTGGATCGGGATCTGCGACAGCCAGGGTAAACAGGTGGCACAGTTCCATCCGGACCGTGAAAAAAGGATCGTTGTGAATACAAACGGCTACCCTGCCGGGCTTTACTATATCGAAGCCTGTCTTGAAGATGGCAGCAAAACCGTAAAAAAGACGATCATAGTACGCTGAAAGGCTGCATTAAAAAGTCTTTGAGTGCCTTAGTAAAAACCTTTGCGTTCCTTCGTGGTTCTGTCAATCAGTTCCTCCCGGCAGTCATTATTTGCAGTATTTCCTGATGCTTTTTTCAGCACCCGCATAGCCTGATTCCCTGGCTTTATTCAAATCCGAACACCCGCTTTCCTTTTGTCCTGATTTCAACATGATAAGGCCTCTGAGGTAATAGGCATCAGCGTACTGTGGTTCAAGTTCGATCGCTTTGGTCAGATCGGCAATGGCTCCAGGGTAGTCTTTGGTATATTCCTTTACCGATCCTCTGCCGAAATAAGCTTCTGCATACTTCGCATCAAGCTCAATGGCTTTGGTATAGTCGGCAGTGGCTTCATTCATATGAAGAAGCGTATAGTTTGCATGTCCTCTCTGGCAATATGCCTCTTTATACAACGCGTACAGTTCAATGGCACTGGTAAATTCAGTGATCGCACGTCTGGGTTCCTGGAGAGCCAGCTCTGCCAGTCCTTTTAAAAAATGGGCTTTGGCAGACTGCGGGTCAATCTTTGTTGCTGCGGTAAAGTCAGAAAGTGCTTCTGAAAATCTTGAAAGTCGTACCATCTCCATTCCTCTTTCGCAGTAGGCGTTAACGTACTGTGGATTGATCCCGATGGCCTTCGAATAATCGGCTATTGCACCAGGTGTATCTTCGAGCCATGTCTTTGCAAGACCTCTCAGGTAATAGGCCTCTGCATACTGCGGATCCAGCTCGATGGCCCGTGAGAAGTCAGCAATCGCTTCACTGTATTCCTTGTTCAATCCTTTTGTCAGGCCCTGGCTAAAGTACTCTTCCGCAGACTGACCGTATCCGCCAGAAGCCATGAACAATGCGATCATCAGACAAAACAATCTTCTCATGATTTATCTTGCTTTTTCTTTCGCATCTCCCACCTCCTTTCTCCTCTCTCCTTTCTCCTCTCTCCTTTCTCCTCTCTCCTCTCAGTTACGGTACCCAGATCAACAATCCCTATTCATCCTCGTACACCGTCATATCCCCAAGGCACATCCACTTTCCGTTCTCCTTCACGTAAAACTCGGTGTATTTCCCCTGATGATGCACCATCTTGCTCTCTTCTCCCGCTCCCATGGACATATTGAACTGAAAAATGTAGTGCACCACCGCCGCATTGCTGGCCACCGCAATGCGCGCGGGATTGATAAAGTAATCCTGCATCTTCCAGGCATCCTTCAGGGGCTGGAACATCGCGACCGCCTGGTCTTTGTTGATCGGCAGGGGCAGTGAGCTGGACCATCCCTGGTATTTTTCATGGAAGGCGAGGACCGACGGGTCCACATTGCCGGCCTTGAGGTTCTTCCAGTTGTTTTCGATGACCCTCCACACCTCTGCCTGTTCTTTGGTCCACTCCTGGGCGAACAGCGAGGCTGACGCTAAAATGGTCAGTGTGATGATGGCAAAACGGATCAGTGTTTTCATGATGCGGTTGTTTTTGGATTGAGGGACGAAGATAGGGAAAAACAAGAGTGTCTTAAAAGTAAGCACCCTCTTTTGTTTTCCCCTCTTCCGATTCCTTAATCCTGTTAATTACTCATTTTTTTGCTCCCCGGCCGCAGGGCCGCACCATCGCAACGCGACTGCGCCTGGTGCTATCTCACTTCGTTCGATTGCCCCGGCCAGGTTCCCCTCTGGCCGGGGCACCGCACCAGCCAAGGTCGCTTATGCGATGGTTGGGATGGTTCTATTTGGAAGAGATGATCCCTGAGCATCATCCGGCCCGTCTGGTCAACCGGATCATTTTCCTGATCGATCTCACTGTTTAAAGAAACAGTATAAGGACTGGGATGCATCCATTTTCCTGAAATTATCAGTTATGGCAGTGCAAAAAAATCCTTTTTTTCTTGCATTTTATAAAATTCCGTATATTTGGCCTGATGCAGTAACGATACCACCCATCGTCTGACGGCCATTCACCGGCAATTCTCGCCGGAAACACGATTCGGAGAAAATACGTCAACTAATCTCCAAGGATGATTTTGTGCAGTCCGAGTAAATTCTTTGTTCCTTAGTTCGGTCAGTCATCAAAGCCGGAAAATGTCAATATTGTTAAGAGTTTGGCATTCGCTACTCGTTGCTTAATAGACTACCCGTCAGGTCATTGAAGAGAATAAAATGAATAATCGCATTAAAAAAAATGCATTGTATTACACTTAAATTATAGGCAACCCAAAAAAAGACTAATATGACACATACACAGATTATTATTGCAATCATAATTGCTGCCGGACTTCTAGGTGGCTTAACAAATTTTTTCTTGTTTTACAATCTTGACTACAAGAAGAAAGAATGTTGGATAGATTTTCTTAAGTCTATTTTTCTGTGCATTTGTGCTTCTGTTACAGTTCCATTATTTCTGCAAATAATTTCAAATAATCTCCTTGACATTCCAAAAGACGCGGCTTTCCCTAACAAAAATTATTTTATTCTTGCAGGTTTTTGTGTTTTAGCGGCTTTTTATTCAAAAAGATTCCTTGATGACTTATACGCTAAGGTTATTAAAGCGGAGAAAAAAGCAGAAGAAGCTAAACAAATTGCCGAAAATGTAGAACAAAAAAACCAAGAAATCGATGACATTGAAGAAATTATCAACGAGAATGAACTTAATAGGACATTTACAACTGACTATTCAAAAGATGATATAAAGGCCGTTTCACGTGCAATATTAATATCAAAATATTCTTACAGGACAATTGCAGGGGTCTCAAAAGATACTAACATCTCAGAAGACAAAGTGAAAGGAATTTTAGAGTTGCTTAAAAAAGCTGGATTTGCTGAATCTAAGAAAAATAGAAAAGGCAATGATATTTGGAAAATAATTTACAAAGAATAATATAAGGTATTCCTATAACATGCAGTATAATAAATTTCCGGTACAGTAGGTTATTCAAGGATTGTAACACACTTCCACTTTTATATGACTTGACAGGTAATCGCCCGCAATTGGCAACTTTTTATAACGCCAAACCTCTGCACCCACTAATTGTTAATACAATGATAATAAAAAGATTAAAAACAAAAAACTATAGGAGTTTAGAGACCCTAGATGTAGAATTTAATCCTTACTATAATGCTCTATCTGGAAAAAATAATTCTGGCAAATCAAATATAATAAGAGCGTTAGTATCATTGTTAACAACATATGATTATAGAATGTTCCGAGAATATTATCCTGCTGCAATTCATTATCCTTCAGATTACCCTTGCTGGAAGAAAAAAGAGAAAGATAAGGGAAATATAGAAATCGAGATTGATCTAGAACTTGATGAGAATCAAGATACAGGCTTATTTAAGTTTATTAAAGAATTAATATTCAAAAATGAAGAAGAGTTTAAAAATACAAAGGAAACCTTAATAATCAAAGCCGTACAAGAGCCTGGGCAAAAAGAAACTAAGATAACTATATCATTTGGTGATAATGAAATTAATGATGAGTATAAAAGAGATGAATTATTGAACCGATTGAGAAATTCAAAATCAATTTTATTCCATAATTCAACCGAGAATTATCCATTTTTTTTCTTTCGAAGCAATAGAGACTCATTGATCTCATATTTGGGAAATGAGAATAGAAATGAATTAGCGAAAAAGAAAGAAGCACTTGAATCCGCTGTAAAAAAATCACTTAAGAGACATCAACATGAATTTGGCAACCTGCTTGGAAGGCTGACGGATAAATATGATGTGTCACTTGGGATTTCAAGTTTGGATCTTGAAAGAGAAAACGTCGAGATTTCGTTGAAAGAAAAAGGAGTAGAAGTTTCGTTAGAAGATTGGGGTAGTGGAACAAAAAATAGGACTCTAATTTTACTGAATTTACTTAATGCAAAGCGGATTCAAGAAACAAGTACTGTCAATGATAGATTGACCCCTGTTTTAATAATCGAAGAACCAGAGAGTTTTTTACATCCATCTGCTCAAGCAGAATTTGGTAGAATTATACAAGATATTGCAATTGAATTTAAAATTCAAATCATAGTCGCGACTCATAGCCAATTCTTACTAAGTCACAAAACACCTTCAGCCAATATACTTCTTGAAAGGCATTTTAGTTCAAAAAACAGGGGTTCGCAAATCGTCAGTACAAAGGGTGATAAATGGTTTGAGCCTTTTGCTCTTTCATTAGGAATTAACGGAACTAATTTTACCCCTTTTAAATCAACTATCTTTAGTGGCTCAAGTGACATAATATTGGTTGAGGGAGAAACTGATAAAGAATATTTTACATTGTTAATGGATGAAAAGCATGGTAGAAATAAATTAAATTTTGAAGGTGAAATATTTGCCTATGGAGGTGCTGGTAATATAAAAAATAATATTTTGTTGCGTTTTATTAAAGAAAGATTTAAACGGTTTGTTGTGACTATCGATTTAGACAAATTTTCTGAAGTCAAAGAAACATTTGGAACCTTGGGACTAAAGGAAAATATTGGATATTTAGTAATTGGTAAAAATGAAACAGGAAAAAAATGCATTGAAGGATTACTTCCTGTTACCATTTTATCGAAAGTTTATTCTGAAAATGTTGAATTAGTTCAGAAGTCTATGGAAAATTCAAATGAGGGCAAAAAAGCTAAAAACATTCTGAAATTAAAATATCTTGAATCATTTAAAGCTGAAGCAAATAATGATCCGACTAATTTCTCCGAGTTTTATAAAATTTCGAAAATATTGAATAAAATATTTAAAAATTAACAGTTGATAACGAGCTTGCAGTAGAGCAATGCGGGGCAATTTCGATGGTGAGTGGATACCAAAACTATAAACAAAAAAGGAAAGATAAGGAAACACGAGGTAAATCCCTCACCGCGGCTGCAAGTGGGAAGTTAATCCAAACATTAAGCCATAAACTGTCAATCCAAACACCTAAATATAACTGAGGGGGAATGGAGAATCGGGATTATCAAAATTAACAACGTAATAATTTCGCCTAAATTAATTACCCCCTCCCATAATTTCCTTTCTTCACATTGATTTCCTACCTTTGATTCCCTACTCCTATGAATTTTTTCTCTCATGTCCGAAAACGAATGGAAAACGAGGAAAACACGAATCGATGCGCGGCTGAAGGTACTGTCGCCTGGTTGTGTGATCGTCCCGCATAAAGAGAGTATGGAGATGTCGTACCTGATGCACTACACGTTGGAGGAATGCCCTGCGGCGAACGGGCCGGTAGACTATGCCCTCTTCGTAAACGGCCGACTGCTGGGAATCCTGGAAGTAAAACGCGGGTCAGTGAATCCGCAGAATGTACTGGGACAGGCCAAACGATATGCCTCGGGCTGCCCCGCAAAGATCCCTACTACTCCCAGGAATTACTGGACTTCCACACGCTAGCGTTCTACTTTCATAATTTATAGTAATCTATGGGCTGGAGAAGTTTACAAATCAGTCCCTTAGGACTGGAAAACGTAAAATAATCCTCAGCTATTTGAGTTTTACCGATAGTTCAGTATATTTGTCTGCATTATTCGACTTTAATATATTTAAAACTATGGACTTAAAAGACCAGATTAAACAATTAGCTGAAAGGGTAACGAAATTAAAAAGCCAAATTCAAACTGAGGAAGCAACTAAAATGGCTTTTATAGTACCCTTCATTCAGTGTTTGGGTTATGACATATTTAATCCTTTAGAAGTTGTACCGGAATTTATTTCGGATATCGGCATTAAAAAGGGTGAAAAAATTGACTATGCAATTCTGAAAGATGGACAGCCGATTATTTTAATCGAATGTAAGCATTGGGTAGAAGACTTAAATATCCATGATGGCCAGTTATTAAGGTATTTTAATGTATCTAAAGCTAAGTTTGCAATTCTCACCAACGGGATAATTTACCGTTTTTATACGGACCTGGTAAAAAATAATTTGATGGATGAGAAGCCTTTCTTTGAATTTGATATTACCGAAATAAAAGATAATCAGGTTGATGAACTCAAGAAGTTCCATAAGTCCTATTTTGATATCGAGAAAATATTCAATGCTGCCAGCGACCTGAAATATTCAAACGAAATAAAAAATATTTTTTTCAAAGAAATTAACGAACCAAGCGAAGCTCTTGTTCGTTTCTTTGTGACGCAAGTTTATCAAGGAAGAGCGACTGAAAAGGTATTGATCACTTTTAAAGATCTAGTACGGAAATCCTGCCAGGAAGTAATTACAGACATGATTACGGAAAGACTAAAAACAGCCATCAAGAAAGAATCCGAGGCTGCCCAACCTAAAGAAGCTCCTATTCAAAAACCAGAATCTGAGCCTCCCAAAAGTAAAATAGAAACCACTATCGAAGAGATGGAGGCATTTTACATCATTAAAGCAATTATAAGGAGAAGTGTTGATATAAAAAGAATTGCGTACAGGGATACCCAATCCTATTTCAGCGTCTTACTTGACGATAATAACCGAAAACCAGTTTGCAGATTATATTTCAGCGAAAAGAAGAAACAAATTGGAACATTTGATGAAAATAGAAAGGAAATATATACTACTCTTCAGTCGGTAGATGATATTTATAATTTTTCTGATATCCTTATTAACACAGTCAAAGGATATGAGGGGAAATAAAAATTAATTCCCCTTTATTTTCGAATCAAGTCTATCAATTTTTTCATTTAACTCCTTGACCATTTGTTGAAGTCGTTTAATTTCAACCGCAATATCTTCTTCGTGGATAAAATAATCAGTAATTGAGCTTATCAGGGTGCCAAATAGAATCATTCCCATCAGAATTAGAACTATAGATATAAATTTCCCCTCAATAGAAATTGGTGAAATATCCTGAAAGAATCCAAAAGTCATCGTCGTATGAAGTGTCCACCAAAAAGAATTTCCGATTGAATTGAAAAAGGGATTAATCTCCTTTTCGAGTTGATGTATACTTATCGTAAAGATTATGATTAAAAAAATCACTATGAGCAGTAAATTTTTCAAAGTAGCAACAGAATTTTTTCTACTAAATAAATTGTAAAAAACTCTCCCTGAACGCATTAACCTCAGTACACGAATAATCCGGACAATTCTACCAATTCTCAGAACGCCAACCATCGGAATCGAAGAAACGAAGTCAATCCAATTAGTTTTTAAATATTTAATCTTCCTTTGGGATATAATAAGGCCATAAAAAAAGTCAACCAAGAACAGCACACAGATTATCGTATCTACTATTTGTAGAACCTTACTTAAATTTTGTGGATACGTTATTATTGAACTGACAAAGAGTTCAATAACTACATAAATGGAAAGGACAAATAATAGTATGTCCCATTTCGTAAGCCTTTTCATAACGGTTGAATTGATTAACAAGATCTAAAGATACATAAAGGCTACTTTTGTGATAATCATATTTTTCATTCTTTAAGCACACCTTGTACTAACCTGAGCAGCACGAGATCGTCCGTCGCGTCGAGCGACTGTTTACCCTGGCTGACTCCCTTGAAGCCCTCTACAACAAAGCCATGCAACGGGTGGAGAAAATAGAGCAGGCGGTGCTGGCTAAAGCATTCCGCGGGGAGCTGGTGGAGCCACATCCGGATGATGAGCCGGCAGAGGTACTGCTGGGAAATATTGCGGAAGAGAGAGGGAGCAAGGAATAAAGATTCAGATCCCCTACTACGCCCGGGATGACGGCCGAGAACGAGGGATTACGTGAAAAGACGGCGCGACACGCACCATCTCTCATCTCTCCTCTCTCCTTTCTCCTCTCATTAAACCAATCTGATCAGGAACCATTATTCTTCATACACCATCTTATCCCCAAGGAACATAGACCCAATCGTCAGGGTCGCAAAATATTTAAAATATTTTTCATAGGACTCTGAAATGTGTTAACATATCTGTTAACTTTGCCCCATGGTTCGGGAAATCAAATTCTTCAAAGAATATTTTATCGATTTTTATTTGTCTCTGGATTTAAGAGAACAGGAAAAAGTTGATTATGTCTTACTCTTGATCCGGACTGTGGAGATTGTTCCTGGAAAGTTTCTAAAACGAATGAAAGGAACCCGTGGCCTCTATGAAATCAGAATTAACTTCAGCAACAGTACCTATAGAATCTTTTGTTGCTTTGATCAAAGTAAACTGATCGTGCTGTTTAATGGATTCGTAAAAAAGACAAGGAATACCCCTAAGAAAGAAATTGAACGTGCAGTCAACTTAATGACTCAATATTTTGAGGAAAAAAATTAAAAAATGAAAAAATTACGTGAAGCAACCACCTTTGATGAATTGCTTGAAATTAAATACGGGAAACCAGGCACTTCAACCAGAGACGAATTTGAACAAAAGTCAAAGGCTTTCATTATTGGCGAAATGATTAAAGAAGCAAGAAAGCAGGCCAACCTGACTCAGGATGATCTGGCTGGAAAAATCGGGACCAAGAAAAGCTATATTTCCCGCATTGAGAATGGCAAAATTGATATTCAGATATCTACATTGTTTAAAATATTTGAGGAAGGTCTCGGCCGGAGAATAGGAATAAACGTTTTGTGATGTTTTATGCGCCCTGACTGTAAATTCAGTATCATCTTTTTGTTTGCCCTGGCTGACTCCCTTGATACCTGCTATAAAATAGCCCTGCAACGGGTGGAGAAAATAGAGCGGTCGGTGCTGGCCAGAGCATTCCGCGGGGAGCTGGTGGTGCCGGATCCCGAGAATGAGCTAGCAGAGGTACTGCTGGGAAAGATTGCAGAGTAGATGTGACCTTTATTATGTATTTGATTCACCTCTCATTCCTCACGCGAAGGTGGCGGAGGCATCTGGTCCGGTGGCAAGGGGGGTGCAGAAGGATTGTGAAAAACCGTATAGGATATTACGGGAACCTTGCCAAAATGCATCTCCACCCTGCTCCCGTCAAAGTCGCCGGTGCATGCCCACTGGAAAGACCCTTTGCCGAACGCGCCAATGTTCACAGGATGGCTCATCCGGGTGGATTCCGGTGGCAGATAGTACATCTTTGCCTGCAAGGTGTAGATTTCGGGTGCAATGTGCTGCAGTTTCGCCCGGTGCCCTGCCAGCTCCCTGAAGTAGGTGGTCCAGTCCCAGGATCCATGACCAAAAGTTGTGTCTGGTGCAAAGGCGATCAGAAACGGCTTCCCCTCACGGATGGCCCAGGGTAGTTTGGCTTTCAGCTCTTCCAGGGTATAGCTCCGCGAGAACTGATTTTCGGGGAACTCGCTCCTCAAAACCTGCCAGATCCGGATGACAGCTGCATCTGTTACAGCCTGGTTGTCAGGTGATTCTAAAATGGTTCTTGTCGACGACCGGATGGTCCTGGTTCCGGGCGAACTGCACGCAATGATGACAGAAAGCCCCACAAAAAGGGCAACTGATGATTTAAAGTTCATGACTCGCATATTTTTCCACAAATTTAAAGAAATCAGGATGCTGCATTATAAAAGATGATGGATCCATTCAGCTTCTCACCGGTCTTTACTTATGTAAGTTGCCATTTTCGGATAACCGGTACCCGTCAGGTGACACGGGGGGTATCGTGCCTAAGTAAAAAATCTTTACATAGGTACATTTCTATTCATTTTACCCTATATTTGTCATCCACCCTCTTGCATTGGTACTCCTAAGTCTGTAGGTATTCATTAAAAACATGTTGCGATGAAAACAAAGTTCTACATCTCAGCACTTTGCACAGTGCTTTTTCTATGGTCAGGCAGTCTTTCTTCCCAGACGGTAACTCCCGAAAAAGTCATGATACCGGTCGGGTTTGATATTTCTCCTGCACTAAGCGACATTACACCGGTTCCTCCCGGATATGTGGACCAGTCGTGGAAAGAGAAAGTGGTTCCCAATAAGGAGGGATTCCTGGAAGAGTTCAGTACCGAAGCGGCATGGAAAGGCCCTGACCCGGTACTTCAGGACAACATAGCAGGCAGCCGCTCCACTGCAACCATCATCGAAAATTTCAGCGGCCAGAGCAACACCAGCGGTGTAGCCCCACCGGATACCGACGGCGACGTCAGTCCAGACTACTATATGCAGATGGTCAACCTGTCGTTCCAGATATGGAATAAAAGCGGCATTTCTGTGTACGGACCCGCGGCAAATATCACACTCTGGAACGGTTTTACCGGTCCCTGGACCGGTCATAACGATGGTGACCCCATTGTGCTGTACGACCAGCAAGCCGGCCGCTGGATCGCCTCACAGTTCGCACTGCCCAACTATCCGAGCGGGCCGTTCTATGAGCTGGTGGCTGTGTCGCAGACGAGTAATCCCACCGGAGCATGGTACCGCTACGCTTATGAATTCACCAATATGCCCGACTATCCCAAGTTCGGCGTATGGCCCGACGGTTATTACCTGACCATCAACCAGTTCGCACCCCCCAGCCTGGGCTTCGCCGGGGCTGCTGTCTGCGTGCTCGACCGCACTGCCATGATCAGCGGTAATTCCAGTGCACAGATGCTGTTCTTTAACCTGGGCACAGGCTATGGAAGCCTGCTCCCCGCCGATTTTGACGGCACTACGCAGCCACCCACCGGTAGTCCCAACTACCTGGCCAACCTCGGCACGAACTCCCTCCGCATCTGGGAAGCTACCATTGACTGGATCAATACAGGCAGTTCCACCGTTTCCCTGTCACAAACGCTCGGGGTCCAATCATACTCCTACAGCGGCATAACGATCAATCAGCCTAGCACCACACAAACACTGGACGCCCTGGCATCCCGTCTTATGTTCAGACTTCAGTACAGGAATTTCGGCACCCATGAAGTGATGCTCACCAACCATACCGTCAACGCCAATGGAGCCGGACAGGCCGGTGTGCGCTGGTATGAGCTCAGAAAGACCGGAGGCTCATGGTCGTTATACCAGCAGGGCACCTATGCACCAGACGACGGTAACCACCGCTGGATGGGGAGCGTAGCCATGAACGGCAATGGTGACATCGCCGTCGGTTATTCAGTGTCCAGTGCATCCACGTACCCATGCATCCGCTTCGCGGGCCAGACTGCAGCCACATCCGGCAACGGGCTGCTGGATGTGAACGAAACCATCATCCACGCGGGAGTGAGTTCTCAGAATGGGGTCAACCGCTGGGGTGACTATTCGATGATGTCGGTGGATCCATCGGATGATGCTACCTTCTGGTACACCAATGAATATTCAAACGGCGGCTGGAGCTGGAAAACACAGATCGCCTCCTTTACTTTCCAGCCTCCGGTGATCATACCCCCCGTGGCTAATTTCTCCGGAACCCCAACCACCGTCATGGCAACGCAACAGGTGACCTTTACGGACCTGTCGGCCAATTTCCCGACCAGCTGGTCATGGACATTCGATGGCGGATCACCAGGCATCAGTGCCTTGCAGAATCCTGTAGTCACCTACGACACTCCGGGAACGTATTCGGTCACCCTGACAGCCACCAACAGCGCAGGTGGCGGCACCCTTACGCAAACAAATTACATTACGGTCACCGATTTTGTCATTTCCTACTGTTCCTCTTCCGGCAGCAATACGACGAAGGAATGGATCAATTCGGTCAGTTTTGGTCCCCTGGTCAAAACCTCGGGATCGAACGGCGGTTACGGGGACTTTACCGGAACTCCCGTTTCGTTCATAAGCGGAAATTCGTATAACCTGGCGATGAGCCCGGGATTTTCCGGTAAAGCCAGGAATGAATACTGGAGGGTCTGGATCGATTACAACATGGACGGCGATTTTTTCGATACGGGAGAAGAAGTTTTCGCAGCCAGCGCACAGAAAGGAAGTGTCACCGGATCCGTTGCGATCCCGTCCGGATTAAACGGAGAGACCCGGATGCGCGTTTCCATGAAATACAATGCAGTTCCCTCATCCTGTGAGCAGTTTGTTTTCGGTGAGGTGGAAGATTACACCCTGACGCTTACCACACCTGTCCCGCAGGCTCCTGTCGCTGACTTCTCAGGAAATCCCACAACTATTGTTGCAGGCAACACGGTGCAGTTCACCGACCTGTCACTGTACTATCCCACTGCATGGGCATGGAATTTTGCAGGCGGGACTCCCGGGACCAGTGCCACTCAAAACCCAGTGATCACCTATAATACACCTGGCACATACACAGTGAGCCTGACCGTTACCAACAGTGTTGGTACTGATACCAAAACAGTTACCGGATATATCACGGTGAATGCTCCCGGGACCTATTGCGAGTCACATAGCACTACTAACGCACTGGAATGGGTAACCAATGTGGCCATCGGCAGTTTTGTTCACCCGTCTGGAGCTTCACTGTATTCCGATTTTACCAGCTCTACCGTCAGCCTGGCTCCCGGATCCGGGTACAGTGTCACTCTGACTCCTCATACTACCTCTCAGCGGAATTTCTGGAGGATATGGATCGATTTCAATATGGATGGCGATTTTGAAGACTCGGGGGAACAGGTTTTTACTGTCAATAACAAAAAAGGCACTGCAACCGGTACGATTGCCATTCCAGCCACTGCTTCAGGGTCAACAAGAATGAGGATCACAGAGAAGACCGGCGGCTCTCCGACTTCCTGTGAAGTCTTTACTAATGGTGAGGTGGAGGATTATACTGTGGGCTTTGCCAGCGGGCCGGTCGTTGCCACGCGGAACAGCGAACTTGGCATCGAGCTGTTCCCAAATCCGGCCAACGATCAGCTGAACATCGTTCTTTCAGGCAATGACCGTAATGTTAACATCAAGGTTTACAACGCCTTCGGACAGATCATGGATGATTTCAATATCACGGATGACAGGACGATTATCCATCTTACATCGTACCCGCACGGCATCTATTACATCGGTGCCGACGACGGGATTCAAACCGCGCTGAAGAAGTTCATCAAAGAGTAATGGTAACGGCACCTTACCCTTCTCCTACAACGCCCTCAGCTCACGGTACTGGTTGGGCGACATGCCCATCAGCTTCGAAAACATTCTCGAGAAGTAATACTGGTCTTCGATACCGACCTCCAGCGCGATCTGCTTGATGCGCATACTGGTGAATATCAGGAACTGGCAGGCTTTCTGAACCTTCAGGTGGTTGAAATACTGGATGGGTGTAAAGCCTGTCTTTCGTTTGAACACAAAGGAAAAATGGGAATGCGATAGCCTTGCCTCACGGGCAATCTCCGCCAGCGACAGATCCTTACTGACATTGCACTTCATATAGTCGATCGCCTTATCCGTCACGCTCTTTTCTGTCAATGCATCCTGCGAACCGTAATCATCGTTGTAAAGAAAAGAAGCGATCAGGTTCCACAGACACATGTTCGCATGCAGCAAGGCATTGCTGGCGTAACCTGATTCAAGCCTGTCATAGATCTCGTTGAACAGATCAATGCACTGCCTGTCGTACCTGATGAATCCCTTCAGCCGGTCCTGGCTGATCATCTCGCCGACAATGTAATCGGCAATGCCGCCTTTGAAATGAACCCAGTAAATAGTCCATGGATTGACAGGATCGGCTGCATAGGAATGAGGTGCCTTTATCGGAATAACGCAATATTCTCCTGCTGCCAGCGTGTATTCCCTTTTGTGAAAACAGATCTTGCCTTTCCCGTCATGGCAATAGATCAGGATATGCTGCTCGGCTCCGCCGGCCCGCTCGCGGAAATGATGCTGAGCCCTGGGGTAGTACCCGATGTCGGTGATGTACATGGTGCCGATGATGTTGTTGCGGGCACACCTGCTGTTCAGGATCTGACGCGGTATCACGATCGCCTTCTGACCCTCGAATCCCTCTTTTTTCTTAATGATTTCGTCCATTGGGGAATTTTGTTTGAAGGCCCCCTCCCCTCACCCCTCCCGGATCCCCGATTTCGCGGGGACCTAGGGGAGGGGCAGGGGGAGGGGTCCTTTAATACCGTAAAATAATCCATCAAATGGCGAAATTACTCCATTTATTTTTATCCGTCAAAATCTTTTCTTTGATCATTCAATATCCGGCAGAATACTGATATGGATGAGGAAGTAAAAGCCTGGCAGGAACAGGTGAACATCCCAACGTACTTGACCGGGCCGCCCGATAAAAATCCAATGTTTCTCGAAAAAAGGATCTACCAGGGCAGCAGCGGCGCGGTTTATCCTTACCCGATCATCGAAAAGATCAGCGACCAACGGTCAGATGTAGCGTATAACGCTCTTTTCCTGGAGAACAACTACCTTAAGATCATGATCCTCCCGCGGCTGGGCGGACGGGTACAGATGGCATTCGACAAGATCGGGCAAAGGCATTTCATCTATTATAACCGCGTGATCAAACCCGCCCTGGTGGGACTGACAGGTCCATGGATCTCAGGAGGGATCGAATTCAACTGGCCCCAGCACCACAGGCCTTCCACTTTCGAACAGACCGACTATCAAATTCAGGCAAATGCAGACGGCAGCAAGACCGTTTGGGTGAACGAAGTGGAGAGAATGTCGCATATGAAATGTTCGACAGGATTCACCCTCTATCCGGGTAAGGCTTACCTGGAGGTTGAGGGCAGGTTGTATAACCGGACTCCTTTTCCCCAGACGTTCCTGTGGTGGGCAAATCCTGCCCTGAAGGTGAACGATCATTACCAGTCGGTGTTCCCGCCCGACGTGCATGCCGTGTTTGACCATGGTAAACGGGATGTTTCCGGGTTCCCTGTTGCAAATGGCACCTACTATAAGGTGGATTATTCTCCCGGCACCGACATCTCGTGGTACAGGAACATTCCGGTGCCGACCAGCTATATGGCTGTTGCCTCAAAATATGATTTCATCGGGGGATATGAGCATGACACCCGCGCCGGTTTGCTACACGTGGCCGATCATCACATCTCACCCGGCAAGAAGCAGTGGACCTGGGGAACCGGCGACTTCGGACGTGCATGGGAGCAGAACCTGACGGACGAAGATGGCCCGTACGTTGAGATGATGACCGGCGTGTTCACCGACAACCAGCCCGACTTCTCCTGGCTCCAGCCGTACGAGGAAAGATCGTTCGTGCAGTATTTCATGCCTTACAGGGAAATCGGTATTGTAAACAATGCAAACAAAGATGCCCTGCTCGGGCTGGATATTTCAGGTCATGATGTAGAGATCAGGCTTTTCGTCACCTCCCGTTTTGATGGGATCCGGATCCGGCTGCTCAGGGAAGAACAGGAAGTGTTCAGCGAAACATTGTCCATCGGGCCCGAAGATCCTTATGTCAAAAAGATAACGATGACAGAAGACTTCTCCCCTGCCGCCGTAAAGCTCACCGTCACCGAAATGAAGACAGGCAGGGAGTTGCTGTCGTACCATGAAGAGATCGCAGGGAAAACAACCATACCCGCACCAGCAACTTCTCCCTTCAAACCAGCTGATGTGGAAAACAACGAACAGCTCTTCCTCACCGGCCTGCACCTGGAACAGTACCGTCATGCCACATGTATGCCGGTAGATTACTACGAAGAAGCGCTCAGGAGGGATCCGAAAGATGCAAAAAATAATAATGCACTGGGGTTGTGGTATTTACGCCGGGGACAGTTTGCACGGGCAGAGGCCTTCTTCAGGAAAGCCATGGAGACACTGACTTCACGCAATCCGAATCCATGTGACGGGGAACCCTTTTACAACCTGGGCTGTGCCCTTACCTTCCAGGACCGTTATGAAGAAGCCTTTGATACTTTTTATAAAAGCGTGTGGAACCATGCATGGCAGGACGCCGGTTACCTGAACCTGGCCAGGATAGCGGTGCGTCAGAAAAATTACCTTCATGCCCTGGAACTTGTTGAAAAGTCGCTCACCGGCAATGTCCGCAGTCATACAGCACGGCATCTGAAGGCGGTTATCCTCAGGTACCTGGATAAAATACCGGAAGCCGAAGAATGGATCACGGAATCGCTGAAGCTGGATCCTTTCCATTTCGGCTGCCTGTACGAACGATGTGTGATCCTGCAACAGAACAAAGCCAGATCATCGGATGACGCCCTGACGCAACTGAAAACGGTCAGCCGGCTGTTGGTCCATAATTTTCTGGAATACACGCTGGATTATGCACACGCAGGCCTTTACCGAGATGCGTCGGATCTTCTCTCCGTTTATTATAATGAAAACAGGGACGGATATTCACTGGTGCCCTACTACCTCGGCTGGCTGGCGTACCGTGAAGGGAACCACCCTGCCGCCACGGAATATTTCAGGCAGGGATCTGCCTTACGGCCCGACCTGGTCTTTCCCGACCGCATCGAAGAGATCCTGGTCCTGAAGACGGCCCTTGAGGTGGATCCTGCAGATGCAAAAGCGCATTATTATCTGGGGAACCTGTGGTACGACAAGCGGCAGTACGAGGAGGCCATCGGTTGCTGGGAACGTTCCGCGGCGCTCAGGGATGATTTCCCGACCGTACACCGCAACCTTGCGATCGCTTATTACAACAAGCGGCACGATCCGGAAAGGGCACAGACCTTCCTGGAGAAAGCGTTCTCGCTCGACCGCAGCGATGCCAGGATCCTGATGGAACTCGACCAGCTGTACAAAAGAATGAACAAAAGCCATGAAGAAAGGCTTTCCCAACTGGAAGCACATTCCGGACTGGTCAGCCAGCGGGATGACCTGTACCTGGAACAGGTAACGCTGTGCAACCAGCTCTGCCGGTTCCGAAAAGCAAAAGATCTGCTGGCCTCCCGCAGGTTCCACCCCTGGGAAGGAGGAGAAGGGAAAGTGGTCGGACAGTACCTGTTGTGCCATCTTGAACTGGCAAAAGAAGCGATAGCTGCAGATCGTCCGGGAGAAGCCCTCGATCTTCTGGAACAGACAGAGAATTACCCTTCATCCCTGGGAGAAGGCAAACTTTATGGTGCATGCGAAAACGATATCCATTACTGGAAAGGGATCGTGTATGAAAGGATGGGGATGGTTGATAAGGCACGCAGGTGTTTTGAACTCGCGACGAAAGGTCAGAGCCAGCCTGTCCAGGCATTGTTCTACAATGATCCCCAGCCCGATATGATCTTTTACCAGGGGCTGGCATGGAGGAAATCAGGCCGGGAGGAAAAAGCCAGCGCCATCTTTCAGCAGCTGATCGATTTCGGGGAGATGCACATGAACGATGAAGCCATGATCGATTATTTTGCCGTTTCTCTTCCCGATCTGCTCGTTTTTGACGCCGATCTGGATATGCGTAACAAAATACATTGTTTTTATATGATGGGGTTGGGGTACATGGGAAAAGGAAATGGATCCCGGGAAAGAGCGGAGGCATTGTTTGAACGGGTGCTTTCGATGGATGTTAATCACCAGGGAGCACAGGTGCACCGGCAGATGCTCAGGAGAGGTGATCTATAGTACCCCTCCCCCGTCCCCTCCCCTGCTAGCAGGGGAGGGGTGCAGGGGTAGGGTAAAAAAATTTGAAAAATACATTATCAATAACGATAATTTCAGGATTCAAATGTCAGGCAGCACACACCCGGAGCCAGTAATGCCCCACGGAAGGGGACACGCATTCAATACCTCCTATATTCTGGGAGTTTCCTTCATCTCGGCCCTGGGAGGATACCTGTTTGGATTTGATTTCGCTGTGATCGCAGGTGCACTGCCTTTTTTGCAGAAACATTTTGATCTGGATGCCTACTGGCAGGGATTCACCACCGGCAGCCTGGCCCTGGGAGCCATTTTCGGCTGCCTGCTGGCAGGCTATGTTGCCGACCGTCATGGCAGAAAAAAAGGATTGCTGCTGGCCGCCGCTATCTTCGCTGTCTCATCGCTGGCCATGGCGTTCTCACCCTCCAGGGATCTTTTTATCTTGTCGAGGTTCGCTGCTGGCATCGGGGTTGGGATGGCCTCCATGCTGTCACCCATATACATAGCCGAAATGGCACCCGCGCCTGTAAGAGGCCGCATGGTGGCCATCAACCAGCTGACGATCGTGATCGGCATCCTGGTCACCAATCTGGTCAACTATGCCCTGCGCAACCAGGGAGACGCAGCCTGGCGATGGATGTTCGGGCTTGGCTTCATACCGTCGGCACTGTTTTTCACTGGGGCCCTGTGGCTGCCCGAAAGCCCGAGATGGCTCGTGAAAGCAGGCAATATCGCTTGGGCAAAAACCATCCTGACGAAGATCGGTGATGAGGATTTTGCTTCGGGATCACTGTCGGACATCCGGAAATCACTGGCCGGAAATGCCCGGACAAATTACAGAGCGGTTTTCAGCAGGGCTGTGCTCCCGGCGGTGATCATCGGGATCGGCATCGCCGTGTTCCAGCAGCTATGCGGGATCAATACGGTCTTCAACTACGCCCCGAAAATCTTTGCAAGCATCGGGGCCAGCCAGGATGACCAGCTGCTGCAGACCGTTTTCATCGGCGGGGTGAACCTGACGTTCACCTTGCTGGCCATGACGCTGGTGGACCGTATCGGGCGCAAACCCCTGATGCTCATCGGATCCGGGGGGCTGGCCATTCTTTACCTGATCGTGGTCCAGCTGCTGGAAATCCGATCGCTCCAGGTATCCTGGTTCCTGCTGGCTGCCATCGGCGTTTATGCCATGTCGCTGGCACCCGTCACCTGGGTGCTGATCTCCGAAATCTTTCCCAACAAGATCCGGGGCGAAGCTACCTCAGTGGCGACACTCAGCCTGTGGGCCGCCTATTTTGTGCTGGTGTTCACATTCCCGGTGCTTTTTGAACGACTTGCGGATAAATCTTTTTACATTTATTCAGGGATCTGTGTCCTGGGATTCCTGTTCATCCTGTTTAAGGTGAGGGAGACCAGGGGTAAAACACTGGAAGAGCTCGAGAATGTGATGACAAAACATCAGTGATTTTATAAAGAGCAGTCATAATGAGATATATCATCCTGGTAACGGTCACTGTCGTCCTGCTGGCATCCTGCAGCCAGGAAACCCTGTCGCCCAGATCTGACCGTCTTTTCGATGAAAACTGGCTGTTTTATCCTGGCGAAACAGATGGAGGAGAACGAATCACACTCGATGATGAAGGCTGGAGGAAACTGGACCTGCCTCATGACTGGAGCATAGAAGACTTACCGGGCAACCACTCCCCTTTTGATTCAACGGTGGTGAACGGTGTGTCGAGCGGATTCACCCGGGGAGGAGTTGGCTGGTACAGGAAACATTTCACCGTCGGGGCAACGGAAGCAGAAAAAAAAGTCTTCATACGGTTCGATGGAGTGTATATGGACGCCGATGTCTGGATCAACGGCCACCATGCAGGTAATCACTTCTATGGCTATTCGCCGTTTGAATACGAAATCAGCGATTGGATGAAATTTGGTTCAGACAACGTGATTGCGGTCAGGGTCAACAACGACTCGGTACGATGCAGGTGGTATTCGGGATCAGGCATCTTCCGACATGTAAGGCTGATGGTGGCGCCACCATTGCATATCGAAACCTGGGGAATTGACGTCACCACAGTTAAAGTAATTGAAAATCAAGCAAATATAATAGTAAAAACATCACTGATCAATCAGGATCTACAGGAGAGGAAAGGGACAGTGTATGTGAAAGCATTGGAATCCGGGGGAAGCTTCGCCGGAAGCTCCCGGGTGGACTTCATTTTGCACCCGGGAGAAACAGGAACCGTGGATGAACAACTTACCATCCTTTCACCGCATCTGTGGTCGCCTGAAGATCCTTACCTCTACGCAGCTGAGGTGAGCCTTTTTGTGGATGGCAAACTGACTGACAGGATGGTGCAGTCCTTCGGGATACGTACCCTGCAATTTGATGCCCAGCATGGTTTTCGTCTCAATGGTAAAGAGACAAAGCTGCGGGGTGGCTGCGTCCATCATGACAACGGCCCGCTCGGGTCAGCGGCTTTCGACCGGGCTGAGGAGCGCAAGGTCGGGCTCCTGAAGGCAGCCGGATTCAACGCCCTGCGGATGGCCCACAATCCTCCCTCAGCAGCCATCCTCGATGCCTGCGACCGTCTGGGGATGATGGTCATCGATGAGGCGTTCGACGTGTGGCGATACGGTCATTTCAGCGGCGACTACAGCACACGCTTCGACAGCCTGTGGCAGGAGGATCTTGGGAGCATGATCCTGCGTGACCGGAACCACCCCTGCATCATTATGTGGAGCATCGGGAACGAGATCAGAAACACCGATACAGAGGAAATTGCCGGTCTGTGCGGCCGGATGGCTGACTTTGTACGCGCTGCCGACCCAACCCGCCCGGTGACCGCTGCCGTCAATGCGATCACACCTCAGAAAGACGCCTTTTTCTCTCACCTGGACGTTTGCGGCTACAACTATTGCCGGGGCCTTTATCTTTCTGATCATGAAAGACTCCCGCATAGGGTAATGTTCTGCTCAGAATCCTACCCCTCCGAGGCTTACGATTACTGGCAGGGTGTCAGGGAATACCCCTGGGTGATCGGTGACTTTGTCTGGACGGCCTTTGATCACATCGGCGAAGCAAGCATCGGTTGGCGCGGTTATCCGCAGGAGCCCGGCTTCTTCCCATGGAACCTGGCCTGGTGCGGGGACCTGGATATCTGCGGCAATCCGCGTCCACAGTCCTGGCACAGGCAAACCCTCTGGAAGGAAAAACCCATCGTCAGACTTTTCGTTACCCCTCCTGTCCCATCCTTCCCGCTCAATCCGGAGAAGGAGTACTGGAGCGTCTGGGACTGGCCGGATGCGGTGGATAGCTGGAATTTTAAAGGGTATGAAAATACTACCATGACAGTCTCAGCCTATACTAACTGTGATGAGGTCGAACTGCTCCTGAACGGAATATCGCTCGGAAAGAAATCGAATACGTCTGCAAATAAAAATATCCTGCAATGGGACGTACCCTACCGGCCCGGAGAACTGACAGCCAGGGGGTATAAGGATGGTCATCCCGCCGATTCGGCCCTGCTCCGGACAGCCGGCACACCGTCAGCCATGGTGCTCATCGCGGATAGGGACACCTTAAAGGCCGATGGACAGGACCTTTGTTATGTTTCCATTGAACTGGTTGACAGACAGGGGACCAGGAATCCCCTGGCAGATAATACATTGAGATTCAATGTATCCGGAGCCGGCAGCCTGGCAGCGGTCGGAAACGCCAACCCGGTGAGCCTTGAAAGCTTTCGGGTGAATGAACGAAAAGCCTGGCAGGGTCGCTGCCTGGTGATCCTCCGGTCAGGAAAACAAAAAGGGATCATCCGCATGGAAGCACGCGCCGACGGATTGCCCGATGCAGAGATCAACATCAGGGTCGAATGATCATGGTATTAAGAGTTACTTGCATATGGCGTTTCTTGATGGCAGGCATGATCCTGGTCAGTGCCTGTACCCGTCATTCCGGGGATGAATTTACCCGAAGGATGAGTTTTGATACCGGCTGGAAATTCCACTACGGGGTTGTTGAAAATATATCCAATCCGGACCTGGATCCTACGACATGGCAGGATATTGACCTGCCTCACGACTGGAGCATCACCCTGCCCTTTTCACAGGAAAGCGCCGGAGGAACGGCTACAGGCTACACCGTTGGAGGAACCGGCTGGTATGTAAAAAAATTTTTCCTTCAGAAGGAACAATCCGGTGAACGGCTGGCGCTTTATTTTGAAGGTGCTTACATGGAAACCGAAGTCTGGATGAACGGAAGGAAACTCATATTCCATCCCTATGGCTATACCCCGTTTTTCTGTGACATTACCACATCATGCAATCCGCCCGGTCAGGAGAACATCCTGGCTGTCAAAGTCAGCAATAACGGCAAGAACAGCCGCTGGTATTCCGGATCAGGCATCTATCGTCACGTATGGCTTGAAACCACGGATAAACTCTGCCTGGACACCCGGGGGATCTATATTACCACCCCGGTGGTAGAATCCCGAAAAGCAGTGGTCAGGATCAGTGCCGACATCATGAATTCTTCGGATGCCACAAGACGAGCGGATGTATTTTTCAAACTATTCAGAGAAGAAAGGGAATATGAAGATAATCAATCGGTTACCGTATCGTTGGAACCCGGCGAAAGGAAGACCATCGTCCAGCAGTTCGAGATTCAGGATCCTGATCTCTGGTCAGTGGAATCCCCTGCCCTGTATTTAGCGGATATTTCACTCAAAAGCCGAAAAGAACTTCGTGACAGGATCAGCACAACTTTCGGCATCAGGAGCTTATCGTTCTCTGCTGAACATGGTTTTCTGCTCAATGATACGCCCCTGGAGCTCAAAGGCGGGTGCCTTCACCACGACAACGGGCTCCTGGGAGCCGCTGCCATCGACAGGGCAGAGGAAAGGAAAGTGGAACTGCTGAAAGCCAACGGTTTTAATGCCGTTCGGTGCGCCCACAATCCTCCCTCGGAAAAATTCCTCGAAGCCTGCGACCGCCTGGGTCTGCTGGTCATCGACGAGGCCTTCGACCACTGGCAGCAGCCCAAGAATCCTGACGATTATCACCGGTTCTTTGATGAATGGAATGAAAAGGATTTCACAGCCATGCTGATGCGCGACCGCAACCATCCATCGGTCATCATGTGGAGCATCGGCAACGAGATCCAGGAACGCGCCGATACCAGCGGACTCCGTATCATAAAGAATTTCAGGAGGCTGGTGGAAGAATATGACCCTACCCGGCCGGTCACCCTGGCCGTGAACGATTTCTGGGATAAACCCAATTACACGTGGAAGGATTCGGAGAGGGTCTTTGAACAGCTGGACGTGGGCGGATATAATTACCTGTGGTGGCTCTGCGAAAGTGATCATCAGCAATTTCCCGGCCGGATCATCTACCAGTCGGAATCCACGCCCATGGAACGTGCCATCAACTGGGATCTGGTTGAGAACCATCCTTACATCATAGGCGATTTTGTCTGGACTGCCATGGATTACCTGGGAGAAACAGGAATCGGGCATTTCTCCTATGTGGAACAACTTGTCAAAGGTCCGCATGAATTGCTGCCGTGGCCTTGTTTCAATGCCTGGTGCGGCGATATTGATATCTGCGGTGATAAAAAGCCCCAGTCAGCCCTGCGGGATATCCTGTGGGGCCAAAGCCGGATCGAAATCCTGGTACATGCACCCGCTCCTGACGGCCTGTTTGAAAAGGTAAGCTACTGGGGCTGGCCCGACGAGCTGGCGACATGGAACTGGAAAGGCTCCGAAGGTGAAATGATGGATGTGCGTGTCTTCACACGGTATCCGTCGGTCAGGCTGTACCTCAACGGCCGCTTCCTGGAGGAAAAAGGAACATCGAAGGATGCCCCGGACAGATACACTGCCCTGTTCAGGGTCAGGTATGAGCCTGGTATTCTGAAAGCCGTCGGGATAGAGAATGGGATGGAAAAGGAAACCACAGCGCTGGTCACCACCGGTGAGCCGGTAAAGGTAAGCCTCAAAGCCGATCGAATGATCCTGCAGAATTCAAGGAACGAGCTCTCCTATGTTCGTATCGAGCTGGTGGATAAAGATGGCCTGCTGGTCCGGGATGATGACCGGAGGGTGGAATTATCGGTGTCAGGCGCAGGGGAGATCGCAGCAGCAGGCAATGCTTCGCCTGTGGATATGGAAAGCTTCCGTTCCATGAGCCCGAAGACCTTCCGGGGCAGGGCGCTGGCCATCGTCCGCCCCACGGGGCAGGAAGGCACAGTTTCGATAAAGGTCCGATCTGCAGGATTGCCAGAAGAGACAATCCGTATTGAAGTGGGGAATGTGTCCTTAAAGACCTCTCCCCCGGCCCCTCCCCTAAGACCCCGCGAAAGTGAGGATCAGGGGAGGGGTGCAGGGGTAGGGTCCATAATCCCCGGTGCCATATGGAGAGATTCGCAGGGAAACACCATCAATGCACATGGGGGCGGAATACTGTATCATCAGGGTATCTATTACTGGTATGGTGAATACAAGGGCGATTCCACCTACCGCCTGGAGCGGGTGACCACATGGGAATGCTGGCGGGCCGACGCCGGAGGTGTGTCCTGCTATTCCTCGCCCGACCTGGTCAACTGGACATTTGAAGGGCTCGCCCTGCCGGCGACTCCCGACGACGACTCCTCCGAGCTGCATCCTTCCCAGGTGATCGAACGCCCCAAAGTCATCCATAACGATAAAACCGGAAAATTCGTGATGTGGATGCACATCGAAAGCCCCGACTATGAAAAGGCTCATGCGGGTGTGGCCGTTTCCGACTCCCCCGCAGGCCCGTTCACCTATCTCGGATCCTTTAAACCCAACGAACAGGATAGCAGGGACCAGACACTGTTCAGGGATGACGACGGAAGAGCCTATCATATTTGTTCCTCAGAATGGAATAAAACGCTTTATATCAGCCTGTTGAATGATGATTATACCAAACCGTCAGGCATCTTCACACGCAATTTCATTGGCGAATCCAGGGAAGCGCCTGCCGTTTTCAAACACGATGGGAAATATTATATGATCACTTCCGGCTGCACCGGCTGGGATCCCAACGTGGCTCTGATCGCCGTGGCAGATTCCATGCTGGGGATGTGGACCATGACCAGCAATCCATGCAAAGGCACTGAAGCAGAAATCACGTTCCGCTCTCAGAGTACCTTCATACTGCCCGTCAATGGTAAAAATATCAGCTACATAGCCATGTTCGACCGCTGGAACAAAACCAACCTGGCCGATTCACGCTATGTATGGCTTCCGCTTGTATTTGAAAACGGAAATCCTGTTATTGAATGGAGAGACCAATGGACATTGGATTAGGATGGGCAAATGGCAACATTAAACAACATATTAAAATGAGGATCAATAGTTTATATTTTATTATTGTTTTACTGCTCCCTTTTGTTGTGATTGCCGAAGGGTTGCAACCCGCTTCCATATTTACGGATCATATGGTTCTGCAACAACAGACCAATGCAGCTATCTGGGGATGGGATGCACCGGGAACCAGTATCAGTGTAACGGTTTCATGGGACGGAAAGTCCTATGCCGTGAAATCAGATCATGACGGCAGATGGATGGTACACGTAGAGACGCCCCAAGCCGGAGGTCCTTACTCGATCACCATTGAAGGATCCGGTAAGATCACCCTGAACGATGTGATGATCGGTGAGGTGTGGCTTGCCAGTGGCCAGTCGAACATGAGCATGCCGCTGAAGGGATACTCCGGTCAGCCCGTCGAAGGTTCCACTGAAGCGATCCTGAGCTCAAAGAACAAAACGATCCGTTTCATCAATGTTCCGGCATTGGCCGCCTACACAGCAAGGGATCATTTTAATGCTTCATGGATCTCAGCCTCTCCACCAACTGCAGGGGAGTGCAGTGCGGTGGCCTGGTTTTTCGCTTCTTTCCTGCAGGAACACTTGGGGAATACCCCCATCGGCATCATCAACGCCAGCTACGGGGGCTCCTGCGTGGAAGCCTGGATGCCACCGCAGGCCTGCCGGCTGTTTGAAGATATCCCCGTCCCACCTGCCAGTGAAGACACATCCGAATGGATCAACAATGTCCCGACGGTTCTTTACAATGCGATGATCCATCCTCTGGTGGGGTACGCCATCAAAGGACTTCTGTGGTACCAGGGTGAATCCAATATTTTCAACGTACCCCGTTATGCTCCTTCTGTGGACGCCATGGTACGTTCCTGGAGGCAGGAATGGAACCAGGGCGAATTCCCGTTCTATTTTGCCCAGATCGCGCCCTATGACTATACGGAATGGAATTTCTTTACCCCGCAGTGGCCTGAGATCTCGGCCTACCTGCGCGAAGCCCAGCTGAAATCACAAAAACTGATTCCAAACAGTGCGATGGCTGTCCTGCTTGATATCGGAGAAGAACATCAGATACATCCTGCCCGGAAACAAGAGGTGGGTCAGCGGCTTGCCCTGCTGGCCCTGGCCAAAACGTACGGTTGGCAGGGTTTTGAATTCGAAAGCCCTGAGTACGACAGCCTGGAAGTAAAGGGGGATAAAGCGATCCTGCATTTTTCCGGACAGATGAACGGTCTGACAAGCTACGAAAAGCCATTGCAGTTGTTCGAGATAGCAGGGGAAAATAAAGTCTTCGTCAAAGGCCAGGCCACGATTGATGGCGAAAAGGGGACGGTGATCGTCACTTCTCCCCTGGTGAGCAAACCCATGGCAGTGCGGTATGCGTTTAAAAATTTCGTTCGTGGCGAGCTGTTCGGGGTTGGAGGATTGCCGGCGTCGTCCTTCCGGACTGACGACTGGTAAAATAATCTGGATAAGGATGAAAAGAGTTGATTTTCATATAATTTGCGTCTTGTGTTTTCTTATGATGGCTGGCTGTGTGGACAGACCGGATCCGGGTACTATGGTGTTAAAAATATACCCGGATTCCGTCCTGAATGCAGATACCAGTTCCAGGATCGGCATCAACGTCGATTTTTTCATGGACGGTGCAAGATTCCCCAATCCCGTGCATCCTCTGGATGAGGCGCTGGCAACGATGGGAGTGAAGTACCTGCGGTACCCCGGAGGTGAAAAATCCGATCTCTACCTCTTCAGCATTCCACCTTATGAAAAGTCAGTCCCCACCCTGGCCAGGACTGGGGGGCTGGCCGATTACCCTGAGGTGATCACAGAAGGAAAAACGCTGACATATGATCCGCTTGATTTTGATGAATTCATCGCGGTATGCAGGGCCGTTAGTGCCGAGCCGGTCATCGTGGTGGCAGCTGACTGCTATTTGATGGATGTCCATCCGGGGGAAACACTTTCCTCCAGGGATGACCTGATCCGGAATGCCGTGGAATGGGTCAGGTACGCCAACATCAAAATGCACTATGGCATCCGCTACTGGATGATTGGTAATGAAAGCTGGAACTCCAATAATCCAAACTCGACGGCCGATATCTACGCGCAGGATGTGATCGATTTCTCAAAGGCCATGAAAGCGGTGGATTCGTCGATTCTTATCATCCCGAATGGTGACAGCGAAATATTCTTCAACACAGTGATCAGGAAAGCAGGAGATCATATAGACCGGCTTTGCGTCAGTAACTATGGCGTCTATGACTTTTTCAGGGGATATGACACCTACCGCGACTCGGCGCAGTGCCTGATCTGGCCGGCTCTCACCGCGATCCGGGCTATGAATAAGTACTCAACACCCGAACAGCTGCAGCGCTTTAAGGTGATGGTAGCGGAATATGGCTCCATCGACTGGCAAAAGAAATGGAACGGAACCAACGATATGGGCCATGCCATCGTGACATTCGACATGACCGGCCAGCTGTTGGTCCAGCCCCGAATCGGGTTTTTATGTTTCTGGAATACACGGTGGATCGAAAATGAAAAAGAGCCGGCGGCCGACCATGATGCGCTGGATAAAGAAGGTAATATCAACCCGACCGGTTTCGCTCTGGCCATCTGGGGCAAATTCCCCCCGAAACAGATGGTGGCGGTCAGCCATGGAACCTATGATTCAATCCACACCCCACTGGTTGCTTACGCAGGTTACGATCCTTCTGGCGGCAACCTGACATTGTACCTGATCAATAAAAGGGAAACACCGCAGAAGATCAGGCTGGAGGTCCCCGGATTTACGATCCGTTCTATGGCTCAGGCATGGGAGTATGTGGGCATGTCCCCCCGGGACCTCCATCCTGTCTGGCAGGAGAAAGACTTGACCTGGACAAATAACATAATGGATATCAGTGGATTATCAATTACTGTCATCAAACTGGAGACCTCCTCCACCTATTATTTCGATCCGGTCTCTGGAAACGACTCCTCCACCGGTAGGTCACCCGTGGCAGCATGGAAAAGTTTTGACCGGCTGAACGATTTGCAGCTGCTTCCGGGTGACAGCGTCCTGTTAAAGTCAGGAGCCGTGTTTACAGAAGCGTTCTATCTCTCATGCAGTGGCGATTCGGTCAAACCCATCGTGATCGGTAAGTATGGAGGCGAAGCCCGACCGCACATCAAAGTGGATGCGACCGCCCGACAGGCAATGCATATATTCAATTCGGAACATGTGGTGGTCCGTGACCTGGAATTATCCAACAGGGGACCTGAAATGACCGAGGGGCTGAACGGTCTGCTGGTGGAACTGCTCAATTTTGGCACTGCAAAAAATATTACAATCGATAACCTTTTCATCCATGATGTGTACGGCAACCTGGATAAAGAAAAAATGGGCGGGGGAAATGCCATCCAGTTCGTGAATTTCCATGATGAAAAAACAGATACGGTTTCTTCCCGCTTTGATGGATTGCTTGTGCAGAACTGCACAATCAGTGACTGTCAGCGGAATGGCATTATGATGTGGGGCAACTGGATCCGGAGGCTCTGGAATCCAAGCCTTCGCGTGGTCATCCGGAACAACGTACTGGATGGCGTTCCCGGCGACGGCATCGTGCCGGTCGCGTGTGAGGGTCCGCTGGTTGAATACAATGTGATGAAGAATTGCCCCGCCACCCTTCCCTCTACCGAAGCATGCGATGGCATCTGGCCCTGGAGCTGCGATAACGCCGTCATACAGTACAATATGGTCAGCGATCACAGATCACAGGTGGACGGTTATGGATTCGATTCGGATTATAACTGCACCAATACACTGATCCAGTACAACCTGAGCTTCAATAACGATGGAGGATTCCTCCTGATCTGCAATTCCGGGGGATGGCCGCCTGACTGGAGCGCAGGCAACAGGGGCACCGTCGTCCGGTATAACATAAGCATCAACGATGGATTGAGGGACTATATCGTGAAAGGAAATAAAGATTACTTCTCCCCCGTCATTCATGTGACCGGCCCGACACAAAATACACGGATCGAAAAGAACCTGTTCTATCTTTATAAAAAAACAAATCCTGACACGGAAAGGACACTCATTACCCTGGATGATTGGTCGGGATACGCCGATAGCACCTATTTCATGAATAATTATATTTTTACTGAAGAAGATTATCTGGCTGTGAATTCTACCAAAACCACCAATAACTTCTTCGGGAACAACCTCTATGTGGGTGATCTCAGGACGCCGGCGACTGGTTTTGAACGATATGGCGGGGCATTCAATGAAAAAATGTGGCGTGATCCTGAAGATACAAACTGGAATAACCTGCTGAATTTCATTAAAGATAAAAAGATCATGATCCATGGTAACCTGATGAACGTGGCAGAAGTGATCGGTGCAGCAGAATAGTGATCATGGCACAAAGCTGATGATAAAAATGAACTACATAATCCTCCTGTTATTATCGGCCGTGATGGTCCTGTCATCCTGCCAGTCTGAACGGGTGGGCGATGCCATTGACCTTGCGGGCCAGTGGAATTTCCAGGTGGATCCTCTGGATGAAGGCATTTCAGAAAGGTGGTACGCCGGGATCCTGAACGACACCATCCGGTTGCCTGGCAGCATGCTGACCAACGGCAAAGGAGATGAAATCACAGTGAAAACCCAGTGGACCGGAGGCATCTGGGACAGCCTCTGGTATAAAAGTCCAGAATTTGCACGGTACCGTGAACCGGGAAATATAAAGGTCTCTTTCTGGCTCCAGCCTCTGAAGCATTATGCGGGAGTTGCATGGTACAGTAAAAAGGTCACCATCCCGGCAGACTGGAAAGACCGGTATGCGGAGTTGTTCCTGGAACGCTGCCACTGGGAAAGTACGGTATGGATTGATACCGTCAAAATAGGAATGCAGAACGCGTTGAGTGCGCCTCATGTTTTTAATCTAGGCCGATGGCTTACTCCCGGCGAGCATCGTATCACCATCAGGATCGACAACAGGATCAGGGATATTGATCCCGGACGGGATGCCCACAGTGTGAGCGATAACACCCAGACCAACTGGAACGGGATCATCGGGACGATGCACCTGGTCAGCCGGCCTGCAGTGTATCTGAGCGATATAAGGCTCTTTCCCGACGTGGATGCTAAAAAAGTGAAAGCTGTCATCACCGTTCGCAATCTCAGTGAGCAGGAAGAAGAATGTACCCTGCGTATATCGGCAACCCCCCGCAATCCGAACGCCGGTAGCCAGTTGGCTGCCCTCGAAAAGAAGATCCTGGCAGGTAGGGATACTACCGTCATTACCATCGGCTATGATATGGGCAGCAATCCCCTTCTCTGGGATGAATTTGAACCCAATGTCTATACACTTAAAACGGAGCTTACAGGGAAACGCGGATCGGACATCCGCTATACGGATTTCGGGATGAGAGAATTTATCGCCCATGGTACCCGTTTCTTCGTCAACGGGCGTCCGGTATTTCTAAGAGGTACCCTGGAGTGCGCCATATTCCCGAAAACAGGTTTTCCGTCGGTTTCGGTCATCGACTGGACAGCCATTTACCGGAAATGCAAAGAATACGGGCTGAACCACGTGCGGTTCCATTCCTGGTGTCCGCCGGAGGCTGCCTTTATTGCTGCGGACCAGGAAGGCATCTACCTTTCGGTTGAAAACTCCGCGTGGGCACATGTGGGGGATGGCGATCCCATTGACCTGTACATCTACGATGAGAGTAACCGGATCGTACACAGTTTCGGCAACCACCCCTCGTTCTGCATGATGCCCTACGGTAACGAAGCCTCCGGCGACAGCGCAGCAGCTTACCTCAACCGGTTCGTCAGGTACTGGCAGGCAAAAGATCCCCGCCGCGTCTATACCTCCGCATCCGGTTTCCCCGACAGCCCTGCCAGCGATTATACCAGCAGTGCAGCTCCCCGAATCCAGTGGTGGGACGCCGGGCTCACCAGCCCGATCAATGCCAGCCCTCCCACTACCGACTTCGACTGGTCAGTGTACATTGAAAAAGATAAACCCACGGTGAGCCATGAAATAGGCCAGTGGTGCGTGTATCCTGACTTTAAAGAGATAAACGAATACGATGGCGTACTGAAACCCAGGAATTTTGAGATCTTCCGGGATAAAATGCAGGAACATGGAATGGCCCACTTGGCGGATAGCTTTTTGCTGGCATCCGGCAAACTCCAGGTGCTATGCTATAAAGCCGATATTGAAGCTGCCCTGCGCACACCCGGTTTTGCAGGTTTCCAGCTGCTCGACCTGCATGACTTTCCCGGTCAGGGTACCGCACTGGTCGGCGTCCTCAATGCGTTCTGGAAAGAAAAAGGGTACGTGACAGCAAAGGAATATACCCGGTTCTGCAATACGACGGTCCCTTTGCTCAGAATGCCCAAAATGATCTATCTGGATGATGAGGTCTTCTCTGCTGACCTTCAGGTGACCCACTATGGTCCTTCGCCATTGTCTGACGCTCAGGTATCATGGAAGGTCACAGGTTCTGACGGCAGGATGATCCGTGAGAAGAAGCTGCCACCGGCTGCCATTCCCTTTGGGATCACCGACCTGGGAGGGATACAAATGAACCTTTCCGGAATGGAGGCACCGCAACAATTGACAATGACTGTGACCGTGAACCAGTTTGAGAATTCATGGAATATCTGGGTCTACCCTGCACAATTACCGAAGATAGCCGGTGAGGAAAACATAAAAGTGACACAGGTTTTTAACGCTGAAATTGCTGATTTCCTTGATAAAGGGGGAAGTGTGCTGCTGACGGTGAAAAAGGGATCTGTACGTCCTGATAAAGGAGGGAACGTCCCCGTGGGCTTCTCCCCTATTTTCTGGAATACACAATGGACAGCCTTCCGGCAGCCACCCTTCACGCTTGGAATTTTATGCAACCCGAAACATCCGGCGCTCGCCTGGTTCCCCACTGAGTATGGCAGCAACTGGCAATGGTGGGACGCGATGAGCCATTGCAATGCCATATGCCTGGACTCCGTATCAACGGATCTGCAGCCGGTGGTACGGATCATCGACGACTGGGTCACGGCCAGACCGCTGGCAATGATCTTTGAGTGCACTGTTGGCAGGGGTAAACTGCTGGTAGCCGGAGTTGACCTGATCACAAATCATGATAAAAGGCCGGAAGCCAGGCAATTAATGTACAGTTTAATGTACTATATGGCCAGCGGGGCCTTTCATCCGGAAATTTCAGTGGAACCGGAAACCATAAGATCGTTGTTGCAATGATGACCAAAAAGGCAGATGAAAACAGACAGTTCAGATGAAATTGCCGTACCTTTATGGAATATCTTTCATTAAAAACACAGATAAGCTAAATAAATAACTGAACGAAAACTGAATGTCAAACCTTTAAATTTCAACACCATGTACAAAGTAAAATTAATTGCAGGTCTTTTCCTGCTGACCGGCCTGCTGCTTGCAACGGGCTGCAAGGACGATGAAGAAGAAACCGTGGTAACCATTACCACCACAGCTGTTTCAGGTATTACTGCCAATGGAGCATCCTCAGGTGGTACAATAGCCGTCACAGGCGAGATAGATGTTACGGCTCGCGGCGTTTGCTGGTCAACCACCGATAATCCGACAACTGCCGACAGCAAGACCACTGACGGTACAGGGACAGGGACGTTTACCAGCGTCATTACAGAACTCACCCCAAGCACTCCCTATTTTGTCAGGGCATATGCCATCAATGCCGGGGTGACGTATTATGGCACCAGTGTCAGCTTCAATACCGCCGAGCCGGAACCCGTGGAGCTGATCGTCAACGGAGACTTTGCAACTCCCGGAGTGAACGGCGAGCTGGTCACTGCCACACCCTGGAAAACAGAGGAAACGACCGATGATGCTGAGCCATACGGACAGCTGGATTTCATCGGCTATGCCTTTGATGATTACAAGGGGCATACAGGGTATGTCTGGTGCTGGGACTGGTCAAAGGGTTTCTACCAGACCGTCGGCACAGTGCCATCTGCTGAAACCGATTACGATATCAGTTTCAGTAACACCTGCACCTGGAACGCCTGGGGGGATTACAAACCGATCACTGTATTCATTTTCAGCGCCTACAGCGGCTCCGATCCCACCACACGTGTGGCGATCGATAGCGTTGAGTTTGAGGAACCCGATTTCTTCCCGGGCTGGGACCTGAATACCTGGCTCACCAAAACTGGCACTTATACACTTTCTGCAGCTAAGGCATCAGCCTTTGCCGGTCAGAATCTGGTCATCGAAATTGACGTCATTGAAGGCAATTACGATCCCTGGTTCTCAGATGTGTGGTATGATATTGACGATGTCAGTGTGATCCAACACTAAAATGAGTAAACGAAATCCCTGTTAGACAGGGCAAAGGGTATATCATTAGATATCTTTATTTAAACCACGGAGATCACAGAGGAGGGATTATAATTCCTTACCTCTCCGTGGTCTCCGTGAATCCTCCGTGATCTCCGTGGTTAAATGGATTTTAATCCAAACTCCCTCAAGGTATACTGCAGAATGAAGAGCGCTTACCATTAAGATCCCAGCTATGAAAAACGGTTATCACTTTTTCGCTCACTATTTTCCGGTCAATAGAAATTCGCTAGTGAGAAAATGGCTTCTTTTACTTCCGTTCATTCTTTCGTTCCTGGTCTCTGAAAGTATTCTGGCCCAGGAGAGGACGGTCGACGGAATCATCAGGGATGAAAACGGCGGTCCACTGCCAGGAGCCAATGTCCTTATTAAAAATACAGACATGGGAACGGCTACGGGCATTGACGGAAAATTTTCGCTGAATATACCGGCAGGCATGAATACCGTGGTCATTTCCAGTGTCGGTTATGAGACCAGGGAAGTTTCCATCGCCGGCCAGACTTCGCTGGATATCCAGCTGTCAGCGCAGGCGATCATGCTGGATGATGCGGTGGTTGTGGCCTATGGAGGTACGCAGAAAAAAGCGACGCTGTCAGGGGCCATCGCCAGCGTAAAGGGCATGGAAATCATGAAAGCACACACCATCAATGTCAGCAACAGCCTTGCAGGACAGATTCCAGGTCTCACGGTAGTAGCCCAGGGGGGAGAACCGGGTAACGACTTCTCCACCATCCTGGTCAGGGGCGTTAATACCTTTGGGGATGCATCTCCGTTGTTCGTCGTAGATGGCATTCCGCTGCAGGTATCCGACAAACTTCAGCGCATCGATCCCGGTTCCATTGAAAGCATCACTGTACTGAAAGATGCTTCTGCTGCCATCTATGGCTCCCAGGGAGCCAATGGCGTCATACTGATCACAACCAAAAGGGGAAGTTCCGGCGGTATAAAAGTATCGGCTTCCTTTAGCGAAAGCTTCGCTCAACCCACCGTGCTACCACAATTGCTCAGCTCCTACGAAATCGCGCTGTTACAGAATGAGGTGATTGATGATCCCAACAGCAGCGTGCTTCCTGCCACTTTTCATCCCTCAAAATACAACGAGGCTGAACTGAGCGGGTATAAGAACGGAAACGATCAATGGCACTATGCCACCACGGACTGGATGGATGAAACCCTTAAGAAATGGGCCCTTCAGAATTACTCCAATGTTACGGTCTCAGGGGGGACCGACAGAATCCGCGGGCTGGTCTCCTTATCCTCTCGCTACCAGGATGGCCTGTACAAGAACGGATCCAACAAATACCGGCAGTTTGATGTGAGGACGAACCTGGATATGGACGTGAGCAAGTCCATCCTGTTCTCCTTTGATATGAACATCCGGCAGGATATTGCCAATTTCTCCATCGCAGATGCCGGCAGCATTTTCTCGTCAGTCATCACCGCAACACCAACCAAAAGAGCTTACTGGCCCGACGGCACCCTGGGGCAGGCCATCGGTACAATAGGAAATGCCAACAGCCCCGTGGCAATCAGTACCCCGCTGGGCGGATATAATGAAATCGATAATTTTATCTTCAACAGTACCCTGAAAGTAAACATCAAAATCCCCTGGATCGAGGGATTGTCATTTACAGGACTGGGCACCCTGGACCGTTCGAACGCATTCGGAAAGATATGGACGATACCGGTGGCCTACTACAACTGGGATGGCGTTTCGACCACTGACCCGGTCTTTACTCCGCAGATGGAGGGAGATCCACGCCGAACCCTCAACGAAAATACCACAAAGAACAACAATTACCTGCTGAACTTCTTATTCAACTATGAGTTTAAAATAGCCGATCATGCTTTTAAGATTCTCGCCGGTTACGAGGAACATCAGAAGACCAGCGACTACTTTTCCATCACCAAAAAGGACTTTGAAGCCGATAACCTCGATCAGCTGATCTTCGGCAACACGGTGGATGTCATAACCCAGGATAATCCAGGAGCCATACGGTGGAGAAATTACCTGGGAAGGATCAACTATGATTACCGGTCAAAGATCCTGGCTGAATTCGTATGCAGGTACCAGGGATCTTCCATTTTCCATAAGGATTATCGCTGGGGGTTTTTCCCGGGTGGCTCACTGGCCTACCGAATCTCTGAAGAAAGGTTCTGGAAAGACCATCTTTCTTTCATCAATTATTTCAAGATCAGGGCTTCATACGGAATCACCGGTAACGACCTGATCGCACCTTTCCAGTATATGTCGTTGTACGAAACCCGCTATTCCCGCTATATCGAGCAGATCGGCTCCAGTGGCGGGCTTGATCCGTACAACGTCCTCAGCGAAGGTACCGTACCCTATACAGGTGTCACCTGGGAGAAAGCCAGGCAGCTGGATATCGGATTTGACGCAGGACTGGTAAAGAACAGGCTCGACATCACGTTCGATTATTTTTACAACCGCAGGGATGACATCCTCACTCCTAAGGTCGGCGCCATTCCAGGATCCACAGGGATTTCACCGAGCGATGAGAACATCGGTAAATTCCAGAATAAGGGATTTGATTTCAATATCCAGTATAACAGCTCGGCCGGCGACCTGAGGTACCAGATCAGGTTGAACGGACTGGCCGCCCGGAACAAACTCCTGTTCTTTGACGAAACAGCGGGAATTCCCGATTATCAGAAACAAACGGGCCATCCGATCGGGGGAGCCCTGTATTACCATGTGCTGGGAGTATATCAAACAAATGCTGATCTGGAAGCACAGCCCCTGGGACTGAACGGAGTGCCCGCTCAACTGGGGGATCTTATCTTTGAAGATGTGAACCAGGATGGCATTGTGGATTCACGGGATATGGTACGCTCTTACAAGACCGGCACCCCCACGGTAAGTGGCGGACTGAGTGCCAATTTACAGTACAGGAACTTCGACCTGAGCATTCTCATCCAGGGAGCCTTCGGAGCAGAACGCTACATGCGACCCACCTTCAGCCTGGAAGGCAACTATCTCCAAACATTTTACGACAACCGGTGGACACCCGGGAATGCCGATTCGGACTTTCCGCGCATCTTCGACCAGTACTCATCCTACTGGTCGAATCCGACAGGTATCTACAATACGTTCTTCGTCCGCAAAACAGACTATGTAAGGCTGAAGAACGTGGAACTGGGATATAACCTTCCGACGGCATTCCTGAAGAAGTTCAGGATCGAGACCATGAGGATCTATCTGAGCGGGCTGAATCTGCTGACATTCGCGCCCGACCTGAAAGACTTTGATACGGATCCCGAAGAAAGTATCCGGTACCAGTTCTACGGGGAAAGCTATCCCTTGCAGCGGATTTACACACTGGGTATAAACCTTGCCTTCTAACAGAAATCAGCCATGAAGAAAAAAGACATATATATCGTTTCATGGTTATGCCTGCTGAGCATAGCATTACCATCCTGCCGTAAAGATTTCCTCGACACTGAGCCGGAAGATAAGATCTCGGATGCCCAGGTATGGTCATCCCCCGAGCTGGCCCTCGAAGTGATCAATGGCTGCTACCAGGCCCTGCCGGAGGGGCACACCATGTGCATGATGATGTCATCTACCGACGAGGGTGTATTCTATGGTGATGAAGCCATTGGCGCAGCTTATACGGAAGGCTATGCCTCTCCCACCAACCAGGGAGCCTTTGCCGCATCCGTCTGGTCATGGTCACAGATGAGCTGGAACTGGGATGCGGTATATAAAAATATCCGCAACATCAATATTGGCATTGCCAATATTGATAAAACACCTTTCGCCAGGGAGGAAGACCGGGAGAAAGCCTTTGCTGATCTTTACTTTTTAAGGGCATTCTGCCATTTTCTGCTGATGTCACAATACGGCGGAATTCCCTGCTACGACAGGCCTGTCAATCTCGGCGAAGATTACAGCAAGCCCAGGAATACCTTTGAGCAGACCGTGGATTTCATTGTGTCTGATCTCGATATAGCGATCAGTAAGTACAATGTGAATGATATCGGCAACATAAAGACCAGAGCCGACAAGGGGGTGGCCATGGCGGTAAAGTCAAAGGTACTCCTGTATGCTGCGAGCGATCTTCATAATCCTGATAAAAATCAGGCAGTCGTTGCCGGTTACGCGCACCCTGAACTGGTTGGCTATACCGGCGGGGATCCGTTTTTACGATGGCAGGCTGCCAGGGACGCTGCAAAAGAAGTCATGGATCTGAACGCTTATCGTTTGTATGATGATAATCCGGATAAGATAAGGAATTTCGAAGAGATCTTCGTCCATCGCTCCGATGAGGATATTTTCATCCGTTACTGTGATCCGGTAAAAGATATCTACTGGGGAGTGGGCCGTACGCCCTTTGTGGAGCAACCCCCGTCCTTTGGCGGATGGGGCTGGTCGGCCGACATGGTCCTGGGCAACCTGGTGGATGCTTTTGAAATGAGCGACGGCACCCGCTTCAGCTGGGCTAATCCCATCCATGCCGCCAATCCCTACGCGAACAGGGATAATCGCCTCTATGCCTCCGTTTTGTTTGAAGGAGCCACATGGTATAACGACAGCATCATCCATGTGGGCATCTTCCCGGATTCTTCCTATGCTCCCGAACACCAGAGCACTAACTACTGGGTACGAAAGTTCAGCGATAAGGAACTGGGTCCCGTGGAATACTCAGAGCTTACCAAATGCCCGGCATGGATCCGCATGCGGTATGCCGAGGTGCTGCTGAACTATGCAGAAGCCTGCATTGAGCTGGGAGAGGATGCCGAAGCCAGGAAGTACATCAATATGATCCGTGACCGTGCCGGAATGCCTGCCGTCGCCGAATCAGGCACCGCCCTGAAAGAAAGGTACCGTAACGAGAGACGCGTTGAGATGGCCTTTGAGGAACAACGCTTTTTTGATGTCCGCCGCTGGCTGATCGGCCCGGAATCCACCGAAAATGGATACGGCGTGGATGTACGCTATCCTGTACAGGGATCGTATGAAAATCCTGCCTTTAAACCGATCGTGGTGGATGATGGCCGTAACTGGGTCGATAAGGTCTATTTCGTCCCCATTACCACGGATGAGCTGAACAAAAATACCGCCCTGGTGCAAAATCCGGGATACTGAAAAATATCATGATAAAGAAAATTTTACTGCTTGGCCTGATCCTGTCCCTTACCGGTCAGGCCTTCTCGCAATGGCAGAAAGGTCAGATTGATCCGTCGAAGGTGCCAGCTCCGGTATGGCATCTGATGCCGGAATACACCTTCGACAAGCCTGTTGACACCCTGCGCTGGATGAACGAAAAACCTGGTCTGCATGCCGCTTTCGGCTCGTCCGATGAACTGTACCTGCGCTGCGAAGTGCCATCCCTGCCGGCCACTTCCGCCGCGTGGGAAACCACAGCATGGAGAGGTGAGCGCCTGAATGCACAGATCCTTGTCTGGTCAACGGATACCCTCGACCAGGTGCGGATCGAAATCCAAAACCTATCGGGCAGTGAAGGCGAGGTGATCCTTTCTGAGAATATCCGACCCTATCTGGTCAGATACGTTCTCTCCAACGCACATTATGGTGATAAAGATTTGACATGCTGGATGATGAGCAACGATTCGGTCTACCTGATGCCCGACAGACTGGAGGAATTTAAAAGGTTTACGCTTCCGGGAAGAACCATCAGGCCGTTGTGGATCACCCTCGACATCCCCGCTGAGGCCTTACCGGGAACGTATACCGGGACATTTGAAATAGCGTCGGAGGGACACGTGGTCACACTGCCCGTACAAATCAAGGTTCAGAACCAGTTATTACCCGACGCTCACGACTGGAAATACAGGCTCGATCTGTGGCAGAATCCGTGGGTGATTGCCTGGTATCACCATGTCAGCCCGTGGTCGGACGAACATAAGGCACTGCTGAAGCATCACCTGAAACTCTATGCCGGGGCAGGCGGGAATTTTATCACTACCTACGCAGTGCATTCGCCGTGGTCCGATAATTCCAACGTGCTGGAAAGCACCATGATCGAATGGTGCAAAAAAAAGGACGGTTCATGGAAATTCGATTACTCCGTCTTTGATATGTACGTAGAATTAGCCATGGAAGCGGGTATAGATAAAGCCATTACGATCTATACTCCTTTGCCATGGGGTGATCGTTTCCGGTATCTGGATGAAGTAACGGGCAATTATCTCTTTGAAGTATGGCGCCCTGAATCGCAGCAATATAGATCGATGTGGAAACTATTCCTGACGGACCTGAAAGCTCATCTGCAGCAGAAAGGGTGGTTCAGCAGGACCTATATCGGCATCAATGAAAATGCCCTTGAAAATACCCTGTTGGCCATTCAGGTGATCAGGGAACATTCGCCGGAGTGGAAGATCACCTATGCCGGCGACTGGCATCCGGAACTGAGTCCTTTGCTGGATGATTATTCGGTCGTAATATCGAGTGAACCAGACCTGCAGCAGCTGGCCGAACGCAAGTCACAAGGTCGGACGACGACATTTTACGTTTGCTGTACACCGGCAAAGCCGAATAATTTTGTCTTTTCACCTCCGGTCGAAGGACGCTTCATCAGCTGGTACGTTGCAGCTAAAGGGTACGACGGGTTCCTGCGCTGGGCCTACGATGCCTGGCCCGCTGACCCGGTAAGGGATGCCCGTCATACCCTGTGGCCCGCCGGCGATTGCTACCTGGTTTACCCCGGAGGTAACAGCAGCATCCGTTTTGAAAAACTGAGAGAAGGAATTACTGATCACGAAAAGATCAGGCTGTTACTTGAAATGGCTCAAGATTCGGGCGACAGAAGGGTGAAGGACCTGTCGGCTGAACTGGTACATCACCTCGGAAAGTTTATTGACGATCCTGTCTACTCCAAACGCACTTATGATCCACCTCGTATGACAGAGATGATAAGTAACGGGCAGCAGATTATCCATGACCTGAGTGACGCCCTCGCTGAACCAAAATGATCGTTCTGTGAAAAAGATACAATACCTTTTGATGCTGGCCATGTACCTAAACCTCCTAAAAGGATTGGGGAATGATACAACAGGCATGCTGGTCTGCAGGGAGTACACTGGTTATCTCCTCACCCATCTGCTGACACCTGCCGGGCCTGTCCCTACCGCATACGACCCAAATGGCGTTTATCCCTATGTGAGTTATTGTGAAACATCCAACCGGCCTGTACCGAAACTTTACCGCTACATCGACCTGGAAAACAGTGAAATAAAAGTCACTATCTGCCCCGATCTGGGGGGTAAGGTCACTTCTTTGTGGTTAAAGAATGATAACAAGGAAATTCTTTATCATCCCGAAGTCATTCGGCAAACCCGGATCCTGCCCCGCTTCTTTTTCGTCGCAGGAGGCATTGAAGTCAGTTTTCCCATTTCGCACTCCCCTGCACAAAATGAGCCGGTGAGCTACCGGGTCGACAGGACCGCCGATCGTATTTATGTAACCTGCGGAGAAAGGGAGCTGAGATTCGGTATGAACTGGTCGGTGGAGTATTCGCTGGGTACAAAGGATGACTTCCTGACCGAGAGAGTGGTATATTTCAATCCGGGACAACAGGCCTGCCCCTGGATGTCATGGTCCAACGCGGCAATTCCGTCAGCCCGCGATACAGAGTTTCATTTTCCAAAGGGAACGGTACTGTCCCATTCCTCCGTGATCGACACCATTGACTGGGAAAGCCAGGGACCTCACGTTGAAGCCGATATTGAAGAAATGACCGGATATTTCTGGATGGAAAGGGATGTAAATGCTTTTGGAGTATTTACCCCATCCCTGGGATTGGGTTTGTACCATATAGCATCCAGAGACATCGCGCCGGGGATCAAATTGTGGAGTTACGGCTCTGGCAGCGACAGCGTCTGGGCCGTCTTAAGCACAGCCAGCCATCAGCCTTATTTGGAGATCCAGGGAGGGCCAGCCGCGGATCAGTCCATTAAGCTCGAACTGCAACCAGGTGAACACAAGTGGCATGTGGAGTATTGGTTCCCTTCCTCCACTCCCATGGATATCTATTCAATGTCGGTTCCAGAAGCAGAATTAAGGCCTGTTGGCGATATCCCGCTTTTCAGCTGGGCACGGAAGGAAACCGTAGCCGTCTGGAATGAACTCATGGAAGCATGGCAACATCAATCCGTATTGCCGGTTCCTCCTGTCGTAGAAAATTGCAACTGGCCACCGTCAGGTTTCGAAGGAATGGATGATGCATTCCTTTGGGCCATCAGAACAACAAGCGGGGATGAATCGGATGCATGGAAATTCTATTTCGGGACGTGGTTAGCCGGAAGAGGCGAAACTGCCAGGGCCATCTCCGTTCTTGGCGAATGCCGGTCAGGAGTGGCAAAGGCTCTTCTGGCGAGAATACTGATGAAGCAGGGAGATGTGCAGGCTGCCGCAGATGCCTATCGATCCATCCTGGAAACCTGGCTGCAATTGCATCCGCAAATAGTCGTTGAACGCGATATTGCCCTCAGAAAACTTGGGAAGGAAACGCTGCCCGAACGGGAACAATGGCTGAACAGAGTGGACGCCCTCCAGGATGAATGGATAAGGGAAAGAAAAGTGCAATGGCTGATTGATATGGGGGACTATTCCGCTGCAAAGGCACTGCTGTTATCCATCCCCTTTCAGTACGTGCACCAGACCTATTCACGTACAGGAATGTGGTATCAGATCTGCACCCACCTCAATGAACCTTTTCTGCCAGTTCCCCCTCAACTGGGGGAAGACCGGCTGGCCACCTTCGGAGCCTATCGAGAGTTTGAATGATGGCCAGCCGGATGTACCGCTGTATGAAAAACGGTAAGCCTAGTGCGCCATACCCATCTCATCCAGAATGAACCCTGCATGGCCGAACTTTTCGGTCACGAACAGTACGTACCGGATATCGGCTGTGATGGAACGCTGCAGCTCATAATCGTACTGCCAGTCACTGATCATGGCTTCATAGTTGCCGTCGAAGACAACACCGATCAGTTCTCCCTTCGCATTGAGCACCGGGCTCCCGCTGTTCCCCCCTGTGATGTCGCACTGGTTGAGAAAGGCAACAGGTATATCCTTAAGCTCCGGATCCACCCATTGTCCGAGATCCTTTTTCTTGTACAGATCGATCAGTCCCTGGGGTGCATTGAAAGGTTCTTTGCCGGTATTTTTTTCAATCACACCCCTGAGCGTTGTAAAGGGGTAATACCAGACCGCGTCGGCAGGCCGGTAGCCCTTCACCGGACCCCAGGTGAACCGCATGGTGCCGTCAGCATCCGGGTAAAGATTACTACCTTTCCATGCATACAGGGCATCCATGTACTCTTTCCGGATGCTGGTGACATTGGCGGAGAAAACTTCATTGGTCTTCCGGATCTCTTCCGAAAGCGGATACAAACGAGCTACCATCATAATGAAGGGATCACCGAGCAATTCGAGCTCGGCGGATGATTTTCCGAACAGGCTCTTTGCATATTCCGGATCATTCAGCCTGGAGGCTTTGAAGGCCTCTTCCACAAATTGCTCAAGCGACAGGGATCTGTTATTGAAGATATAATCAAGTCCCGTAATGCGCTGGTCCTGAGGCAACGACTGGGCCAATCTCAAAGCACGCAGCAGCATCTCCTTATCCACCGGTTCATAGTAATTCGAATACGCATACTGCAGATTATTGATGGTCTCCTTCACTGCATTCTCATCCAGGCCTGGCTGCCGCTCACTTTCAGGCTTTTCGAGCTCCCTGGCAATCAGGTAGATGGTGGCCGCCACGCCCAGCTGTGTGCCCGACAATCCCTGAATGATACCAAAGACGTTGTCACGTGCTCTTGTTTTTTCCAGGATGTCGTACTGTTCCTTTTCTTTACTGATGATATTCCCGTATTTCTGTTTTAACGCAGGACTGCTGTTGGCCCATGCCGTATACTCCTTCTCAAAATCCAGTTTTTTGTTCAGAAAATCCGTTTTCTCAAATCCAGCCACTTTACCTTCGTAGTTCTTCATGACATTGGCCAGTCCTGTCCTCAGGCTGGCTACTTTGAGCTTGCCTTCCGGATCATTCTTTGTTTTTTCGTCAAGGATGTTGATCACATCACCGTAATTCTGGATCGAAAACGGATAGTTGTACCTGAAATTCCAAGCTACCGAGTTCGAAGAGCGGTACCGCGTAGTAAAACCGGGGAACCCGACGATGAAATTGAAATCGCCGTCTTTCAGGTCTTCTTTTGCTGCCTTCAGCCATACCTTTGGTCTATAGGGTACGTTTTCAGCACTGTATTCCCTCCCTGTCCCATCAGGGGCAACGTACACCCTGAGGAATGAGAAGTCCCCCGTATGCCGTGGCCACATCCAGTTGTCGGTCTCACCTCCGTACTTGCCGATGGAAAGCGGAGGAGAATAAACGATCCGGATATCTTTGAACTGTTTGTACAGATAAAGCATATACTGCTTGCCGTTGTATAGTTCAGAAACAACTGCCCTGACATCTTCCTTTCCCTTCTCCATTTCATCGGTCATGCCGGCAATTTTCCTGTTGATGGCTTTGTCCCGTTCAACAGGATCGGTAATCCCTTTTCCTCCTGCGGTGATTTCATCGGTGACATCCCGCATTTCCGTCAGCAGCAGTGCCCTGTATCCAGGCGCTGCAATCTCTTCCGTCCTTTTTGAGGCCAGGAAGCCCTCCGTAAGATAATTGCTGTTGACACTTGAGGCTCGCTGGAGAGCGGCAAAGGCGACATGATGGTTGGTCAGCAGCAGACCCTCCGGCGATACAAAAGAAGCCGTTCCTCCGCCCAATTGCACCACCGCATTGCACAGTCCTGCCTTGTTCTTGCTGTAAATGTCGCTTACAGGGATCTGCAGTCCCTTATTGTTCAGATCGAGCTGCCCGATCTGGTTGAGCAGCCACATACCTTCCTGGGCGCTTGATATCCCGAGGAATAAAATAAAAAATACAAAGCAAATGGAATACTTTTTCATAGGAACCTCCCTGAAATTTTTGTTAATTATAATAATTACATCCGAATGTGATTTTCTTAGAGGAGATCATCAGGATAAGACGAAATGGTACAGATCCAGCAGATGACCATGAATTATGCCAGTTGAGCTAACTGACATATTATCATTTAGTTATAAAAAATGCTGTAAGAATGGTCCAGTGAACAGGTGTTCAGTTTATTACACTGTATGTTCATTACTGAGCAGGGCGGGATTTCCTTCAATGAACTCCCGGATACACTCCATCACGCTGATCTTCACTTCTTCCGGAGAAGGATTCAACTCGGCGGTTGTAAAAGTTCCACGATCCGGATCGATGCGTTCGAAGATCTTCAAATAGAGATGGAAGATGATCTGCAGGCTGAGCATGTATCTTGGCTTCAGGCGGCCGGCCAGCGATTTCAGCTCATTCGCGGTTTCCTGCCTGTAGGTATCCGCTATTTCCAGGTATTCCCTGACCACCTGCCGGTACGCACCGGGGATCTGCCCCGTAACAGCTGCCTGTCGCAGGTCCTCAGGGGTAAGGTCATGTTTGTGAAGGATGTCCAGGGCAAAATAGTTCAAGTTGTTCAGCTGATCCTTCTGGAAGTCGCGGATGATGTGGACCAGGTAGCTGAACAATGCGCAGGGGCGGGCGACGTCGGAAATATTGAGACTGGGCAGATAATACTCCCCGTGCGCTTCTTCCAGGCAGCAAAGATGGACAAACACCGACGCAGGACCGTTGGAGGCCCCTTCCGCATAGTCAACAAACTCGTTGAAGGTCTGAAAGCCGTTGTGGGAAATATCATAGACCATGGAACGCGCAAAGTTGTAAAAGAAATGCAACGGGATACGGAAACGCTGGATGGTCGCCATCACTTCCCCTGAAAACGGGTCGCGCGTCTGATCGAGCCCCAGGCAGTCGATCCAGGAGTTCACCTGGTCGGTGAACATCTTCTTCTCCATGCATGTCAGCGTGGTGGTCAGCGCCTTGCGATCATCGATCATATCATCTATATAGCGCATGAACCGGTACACGGTCCTTGCCGCCTTGTACCGCTCATCGTCCCAGAACCTGGCTGCGATCAAAATGTTAGGATGATCATTGACATGATGGAAATCGATCTTGCCAAGGGTTTCCTTTACTATCGCATCGATGTTGTCCATAATGGATCCATTGATTTTTATCACGAAAAATAGCTTCTGATCTTCTCACAGGCCAGCCGCGCTGATATCAGGGCCAGCGGCACTCCGTTGCCCGGATGTGTGCTGCCTCCTGCAAAGAACAGGTTGTGGTACTTGCTGTGGTGGTTGTGCGGGCGGAAGTAACCCATTTGCATCAGGTTATGGTTCAGGCTTCCAAAGGTGGCCCCGCGCGAGAGGTTGAAAAGGTTTTGCCAGATCGGCGGATTGTAAACTTTCTCGAACCTGATGTGCTTCTCGACATCCGGCAGTCCTTCCTGTGCAAGGCGTTGAAAAACGGATTTTCTGGCATCCAGCCTGACCTTCTCCCAGTCGTATTCCCTGCCATCCTGAAGATGACCCACCGGGACGATCACCGATACGCTGTCCAGGCCCTCAGGTGCAGCAGTTTTGTCGCCACGCGCCGGCGAATGCACATAAAAGCTCGGCTCGGGTGCAATGCCGCTTCCCTCGAATACCTCGCCGATGTTATCCCGGTAATTGTCCGATACATAGATATTATGCTGTTCCAGCCCGGGCAACACCGTGTCCATCCCCCAGTGAAACACCAGCGCCGAACATGTATAACCCAGCCGCCGGATTCGCCGCAGTGCCCTTCCCCCCGGTAATAGTTCCTGATATACATACGGTAGGTCAGCATTTGCCAGGACAATGTCGGCCGGAAGAAAGGAATCGTCGGATAAAACGACACCTTTCACCCTGCTGCCCGCGACGGGGATTTGCGTGACCACCTGCCGGTACCGGATCTCCACGCCGCTTTCCAGGGCAATCCTTTCAAGCGTTTCAGGGATCCTGTTCATCCCTCCGATCGGGAATAATACTCCATCGGTCAGTTCCATGAAGGGCAGCATGGAGAAGATGGCAGGAGCGTGAAATGGATTCTGCCCCACGTAAATATTCTGGAAGGTGAAGGCTGTGCGCAGATTTTCGTTACGGAAATAGGTGGATGCCAGCCGGTAATGGTCACCAAAGGCATGAAGCCGCAGAAGCCGGAACAGGCTGGCCGGATGAATGAACTGGAAAATATGATCGAAGTTCCGGTCGATGATATGCTTCATGGATACCTGATAGGCCTGTATGCTACTGCTCATGTATTTCAGGAAAGGAAGGTAACTTCCCGGTTCGATCGTCTCCAGCTGCGTCTGCATCCTCATCAGGTCCGAGGAGAAATCAAGTGTCTGTCCGCCAGGATAATAAAGCCTGTACACAGGATCCAGCCGCTGCAACTCAATGGATTCCTGCAGGGACCTGCCCAATCCCGAAAAGGTCCGTTCGTAGACATGGGGCATCATTAAAAGGGTGGCACCGATATCAAAGCGGTGACCTTCCTTGAAAAATGCCGCACACCGGCCCCCCGGAAAGGCATTCTTTTCAAGGACTTTGACACTGAATCCATTGCGGGCAAGGTACCCTGCTGCAGCAAGTCCCGCTGCACCTGCTCCTATGACGATGACTGATTTCATAATGATAAAGGACGCTGTGCGTCAAAAAAAGTTACAGCACGGATTGGATTTTAAAAATGACGGCGTAAATTTACTTTTATCTTTGAATCATCCTAGTAGCATCATCATGAAAAAATGTTTTATCATCTTATTTGCTCTTTTCCTCGCTGCTGGCTGTTCCAGGGAGCGCGATCCACTGGATATCCTCAGGAATGGTCAATGGATCGACCTCACGTGGTCCTTCGATGAGCAGTCGGTCTACTGGCCGACCAATATCCATTTCACCCATGATACGGTCTTTGCAGGAATCAATGATAAAGGCTACTACTATTCATCGTTTAAATTCAGTGCCGAAGAACATGGCGGGACCCATTTCGACGCGCCTGTACACTTCGCACAGGAAGGCAATACCGTTGATCAGGTACCTCTGCAACAGCTGACCGGCGAAGGGATTGTGGTCGATGTTACGGCAAAAGCCGCCTCCGATCGTGATTATCAGATCACCGCAGGGGATCTGCAGGACTGGGAGAACCAGTACAGCAGGATTCCCGATGGTGCGATCATATTGCTAAGAACGGGTTTCGGCAAATTCTATCCCGACTGTGAAACCTATACCGGTACCACACTGGCAGGGACCGAAGGGGTGGCGCATCTGCACTTCCCGGGCCTGCATCCCGATGCAGCGCAGTGGCTGGTCACTAACCGTAAGATCAAAGCTGTCGGTCTCGATACTCCCAGTATTGATTACGGACAGTCCAGTGATTTCATGACGCATCGCACCCTCTATGCTGCCGGTTTGACAGCCTATGAGAATCTGGCGGGTCTGGAACAACTTCCTCCGGAGGGATTCTGGATCATGGCACTGCCCATGAAGATCAAAGGAGGCAGCGGCGCCCCGCTGCGCATCGTCGCCTTTGTACCCTGATGGTTCAATGCCATCTGATGATTTCCCGCATGATCATTCCTGCCGCTGTAATAGTTGACACCTTTTAACCATTTCATCTGGCAGGATCAGGTTTTTATAAGATGGCACATGACCTTCATCCGGCCTGCCACCGATAATTAAACAGCTTAATTTTAAGACTTTAAAACAATAAGCTATTTTTTAATTGTTTATTAATGGATTGATTTTTATATTTGTTACGGGAAAATACAAGTTACACCTTATACCAGATCCATGAATAAACATATGCTTATGGCCATCCTGATGATGGCAGCAACTGCCTGTCTGACAGGTTTTTCCAGTGCGGAAACCGCTAATCTGCCAAATCCGGCGGCAGCATTTTCACCCAAAGCTCCCGACTTCCCCGCCTTTCCGGAGAACGACTTCCTGTGTGCCGATGTAAATGAGGATGGATTCATCAACGTGCTGGATATCATTACGCTGGTTAATTACATCATGGGGGGCAGTCCGAGTCCCTTCAACATGGAGGCCGCCGATATCAATGCGGATGACACGATCAATATCCTCGATGTCATCTCGCTGGTGAACATCATCATGCAGGCACCGGGCATTCCCTGCGGGTGCGTTGCGCCGGTGGTCTATGAGGGAAAAACCTATGCCACCGTTCAGATCGGGGAGCAGTGCTGGCTTAAGGAGAACCTGAATGCCGGTACGATGATCGGCAGCAATGCAGGAGGACAATTGCAAACAAACAACGGATCGGTGGAAAAGTACTGTTATGATAACGATGAAGCCAACTGCACCATCTATGGCGGTCTTTACGAATGGAAAGAGGCGATGCAGTATGTTACCAATGAGGGAGCTCAGGGTATCTGCCCTGCAGGCTGGCATATTCCTTCCAACGGGGAATGGACACAGCTTACCAGCTTCCTCGGAGGTTTGACAGTCGCAGGAGGTAAAATGAAGTCGACGGGTACTTTCGACGACGGAACAGGCCTCTGGAATGCTCCTAATATTGGGGCTACGAACGAAAGCGGCTTCACGGCTCTTCCTGCAGGCGAACGGATAGGCGGTACAGGTGTTTTCAGTTTTTTACATGGTTATACGTATCTGTGGTCATCAACAGAGGAATTTGGGAATACCTCCTGGTACCGGTACTTGATGAGCCATACAGGAGAAGTGGGTCAGAATCCCAATCAGCAGGAGTTTGGAATGTCCGTACGCTGTCTCAAAGGCGGATGCACACCTCAACCCACTCCCGCTGATGCAGGTCCCGACCAGCTCAATGTACTGGGTACTACCACCACCCTGACAGGGAACACGCCAGCCGACGGGACCGGATTGTGGGAGATCGTAAGCGGAACCGGAGGCGCCATCGTCAGCCCGGATAATCCGGCCAGTCAGTTCCAGGGTCAGGCTGGTAACGAATATACTCTTTCCTGGACGATCACCACCGCGTGCGGAGGTTCCACCGACCAGGTCGTGATCAGCTTTGCCTCCACGGGCGGATTCGCCTGCGGCGACCTGCTGTTGGATGAACGTGACGGACAATCCTATGCCACGGTACTGATTAGTTACATGTGCTGGATGGCTGAGAACCTGAACGTCGGAACCATGATCAACGGATCCATCGAATCATCGAACAATGGGACCATTGAAAAGTACTGCTATGAAAACGAAGCTGCCAATTGTGACACATACGGCGCCCTTTATCAGTGGAATGAAGCCATGCAATACGTGACAAGCCAGGGGGCCCAGGGCATTTGTCCGCAGGGATGGCACATCCCGTCCAACGGAGAGTTCACCCTGCTGATGACTATCCTGGGAGGTGAAGATATTGCCGGAGGTAAAATGAAATCCACCGGCACCCTGGAAGAAGGGACGGGACTCTGGCGGGAACCGAATGTGGGGGCGACCAATTCCAGCGGATTTACGGGCCTCCCGCATGGATACCGTGAAACCGGTGGTGAATTTTATTCACAGGGCTATTATGGTGACTACTGGACCTCCACACAAAAGGATGAGGATAATGCGTGGTATCTGGCCCTTTATAACGATGATGCAGCGGTTGACCGGTATGACTACTACAAGGAAGGCGGATCGGCCATCCGGTGTCTCAGGGATTGTTCACCCTACCCCACCGAGGCCAATGCTGGTGCTGATCAGAATGGACTACCCGGGACCTTTACCACATTGGCAGGAAATACTCCTTCTGAAGGATCCGGACTTTGGCAGATCATCAGTGGCGCGGGAGGGACAGTGAGCAACGCTACCAGCCCCACCAGCGGATTCCAGGGACAACCCTGCACGGTTTACACCCTGTCCTGGACCATCAATAACGTATGCGGATCATCTTCCGATATGGTAACGATCAGCTTTGCCCCGGAAGGAACCTTCACGTGCGGGGACCTGCTGGAAGATTGCCGCGACGGAAAATTCTACCAGACAGTACAGATCGGCGAACAATGCTGGATGGCCGAAAACCTGAACACCGGCTCGATGATCATCAGCGATAACGAAGGTCAGCAGCAGACCGATAACCAGGTGATCGAAAAGTATTGCCCGAATAATGATCCCGCTAACTGTGAAACATACGGCGGACTGTACGAATGGCACGAAGCCATGCAGTATGTGACAACGGAAGGTTCTCAGGGAATCTGTCCTATTGGCTGGCATCTTCCAACCCATGACGAGTCTGTCGAACTTACGGATTATCTTGGCGGAGTTGATGTTGCCGGGGGTAAAATGAAAGCCACAGGCACCATCGAAGAGGGTACCGGCCTCTGGTACGCGCCTAACACAGATGCCACGAACCTCAGTGGATTCACCAGCCTTCCCTCGGGATACCGGGATCACTACGACGGAAGCTTCGTGGATATGGGTTATTACTGCGACAACTGGACATCAACGGAGGATGACGATGAAACCGCCTGGTACTGGTGTCTTTATTATAACTGGGGAGGAGTGGACCACTACACCTGGTATAAAGAAGGGGGATCCGGGATCCGCTGTATCCGCGACTGCACTCCCCAGCCCACCCAGGCCAATGCCGGAAATGACCAGATCCTTACCGGTAGTACTTCCACCACACTTCAGGGGAATACACCCATCTTTGGTACCGGGTTATGGGAAATCGTTGAAGGTACAGGGGGTGTGATCACCGATCCATCAAACCCTGCCAGCACCTTTCAGGGACAATCAGAGGGTACCTACCTCCTTTCCTGGACGATAAGTACCGCATGCGGAAGTTCCACTGACCAGGTGATCATCTACTTCAGCGCATGCCAGACCGATATGTACGATTACACTTTTGAAGACCTCACCGATCCATATGCTTACTCGGAGGACTCCTGGGCAGATATCGGCTGGGCAGATATTACCGTGCCATCGGGTGAGAATGTAAATGTGGGTTGTGTGATCGTAACGGCCTCGCAGATCTGCTCGGATGACTGGCCGGATGAGGTTACCCTGTACCTGAAATCACCCGCGGGCACCATCCTCCAGATCTGGCAGGGATTTGCCGATTTTGGATGCACTACCGATTTCCACTTTACCACCAACGCCTTCGACGGGGAACCTTCACAGGGTCAGTGGATCCTGTACTTCGAGGACTACTACGGTGACGGTGGCGGAACCTGCGTGGGAGCGAAACTGTATATCGGGAACTGATCCGGTTACCGAAAAATCATACCTTTGCCAGTAGGAAGCGTTTCATACCGGGAAAGTGACCAGATCCCGGCTTACTGGTACATATGCGGATGAACAAACACCACTGGCAGTGGACGATAGGCATCGTTATTTCGTTGGTAACGTGCGTTCTGGTTGTGTGTTTCCTTGTAAATAAAAAACATCCGGAGAGTGAATATTCCCTTGAATACCAACAAAAACTGAACGAAATCTTTACCGTCCTGGATACAGGCTTCTGGAGGGAGAAGGATAAAAACCTGCTGCTCTCTTCGGAAGCCCTGCAGCTGGCACGGCAGATTGACGACAGCAATAGCATAGCAGAGGCCCTCTTCTTTAAAGCCAGAATACTGGGTCACTTCGAGAACAACGATAGTAACCTGTTCTACAGCAATCAGGCAGTAATGATTACCGAACGACAGGGGAACGATACCCTTCTGGCAAAGATCGACAACAACATTGGCAATTATTATTTTACCAAAGACAATTACTACCTGGCCATGCAGTACTATACCGAAGTTGAGAGGATTGCAGAAAAACTCAATATTAACTACCTGAGATGGCTGGCCTATAATGGATACGGACTGGTGTACATGTCGCTGAACGAGAATGATAAAGCCATTGAATATTTCACCAAGGAAACCAAAATATTAAACAACAATGACGGTTTGAGTATACGAAGCAATGCCATCGCAAAAGTAAACCTTGGTTCGATATACATGAGCCAGAATGAACTCAATCAGGCCGAACGACTATTCATGGAAGCTCTTGCCATGACAGAACAGATCAGAGACACGGCCGTCATTTGCGATATATTTATCAGGCTGGGTACAGTACACCAGGCCTTGCACAATCATTCGATCTCCTACGACTATCTTTACAAAGCAATCACCCTTGCAAAACAATTGGGGAACCGGCGCTTATACGGAGAAGCCCTGTTTAACCTGGGCCATTGGTATGCAACCCGTGAACAATACGACAATGCAAAAGAATCATTCCTGAAGTCAATGTCTATTTTTTCTGATATTGGCTACATTAGCGCTGAACAAAAGGCCAATATGGCCCTGTCTGATCTTTTAAAACTGAAGGGTGAGTACCTGGAGTCCCTGAATTATTACAAAAGATCTGTCGCCCTGAACGATAGCATCTTAAATTTAAAAATCCAGAAAAAAATCTCTGATTTTCAGTGGGAGATCGAGTTTCAAAAGAAAAAATATGAACGTGAGCTGCTACTGGAAAAATACGAATCGCAAAAAAACAGGAACCTCTTATACGTGGTCTTGATCGTTTCATTGATCCTGATTGCATTGATGTTTTTCAAATACATGAGGGAATCGCTGAAACGTCAGAAAATTGACAACGATAACCTGCAGGAAAAAATAAAAACGGCTGAAAAAATCAATGCACTGGAAAAATTTAAACACCAGGCGGAGATTGAAAGTAAAAGCAAGGAGCTCATCACACTATCCCTTCAACTGGTCAGTAAGAAAGACATCCTGAATGAGATCGCATCAACGACACATAGGCTTTTTAAGAGTGGCAGCATGGATGAAAATTCCGTCAAGAACCTGCTGACCATCATCCGCGGTAGTGATAATGCAGATAAAGACTGGGATCAGTTTAAAAGTATGTTCGAAAAGGTTCATAAGGATTTTTTTATCCGGTTGAAACAGCTTGGGCCTGAGCTGACAGATCATGAAATACGGTTATGTGCCTACCTGAAAATCAATCTCAGCAACCATGAAATCGCAAAAATTTTTAATATCAATCCCGGATCCCTCAAGACAAACCGTTACCACATCCGTAAAAAACTCAACCTGCAAGCAGGTGAGAACCTGGAAGAAATCATCCGGGCCATATGATCCACCGGCAGCCCCAAGCCACTATTAACCTGAATTCTCTCCAGGGATTCACCATTTATCTACCTGCAATATTTTGCCATTAAGCAATCATGTAATTACTTTGTCCGACATTCACATGAGTTGGATGGATCTTATGTGGCTTGATATGATTTCGGAATGATCAATTTCTAACATAAACCAGTTGCTATGAAATCAAATTTACTTTTTACGACAGTATGGGCATTTGTCATTACGTTTTCAATGAATCTGCCTTCATCAGGCCAACGACTGTCAGACCATGAATTGGGATGGAATGGGCCTGCAGATTCCAGAGCTACAGAAATGAAAAGTGTTGTGAACATTGGAAACGGCACTGAACTTCCAGGATCACCACGGTCGCCCATTGATTTCTATTGGAAAAGCAGCCTGAGCGAGACGATCTATTTTGCTGATGAAATCGGACTGCCTGCCGGCTACCAGGTCACTAAAATCGGTTATTATGCTGATTTTTCGGAAACCCTTACCGATAAAAATATCCAAGTTTACATGGGTGAGACCGCTTCAACGGATCTAAGCAGTGGTTGGATAACATCAGCCGACCTTACCAAGGTTTTTGATGGAAAAGTGACCTTTCAGTCAGGAAAGAATCAGGTAGTTATTCCCCTGAATACCCACTACACCTACCAGGGAAAAAACCTGGTCATTATGACGTACAGGGAAAAAGATACTACTATCTACAGTATTACAAACCGGTTTTATTCGTCGCTAAATCCGGATCACCCTGCCAGAACCCTTGCTATTGCCCTTGATCCCATTCAAACCTTCACATTATACCCGGCCAATCCCCCGATTCATTTAACGCCCATGGATCATTTTCCCAACATTACATTGTACATCATTCCGGGTTCAAATGCAGGGATCTATGCGACGGGATTTGAGTCGTTCGATGTACCGGGACAGATCGCCTGCCAGGAACCGATGCAGTGGACCACCTGGGATTTGATGCCCTGCGGTGAAAAAGACGCAGAATCAAGCACCGACTTCGCGTACAGTGGTTCAAAGAGTGCGAAAGTGCAAGGCACCACTGACCTGATCCTTCCCCTGGGAAACAAGACGACCGGTAAATACGAATTCTCGTTTCAGCTTTACATTCCAGCTGGCTTTTGCGGATATTACAACCTCCTCCAGGACTTCAACAGCTCCTCCAGCATGTATGGAATGGAAGTGTATTTCCCTTCCAATGGTGATGGATTTTTAAATGCAAACGGTTACAGTACAGCCACGTTCAATTATACCCATGATCAATGGATATCAGTCAAAAATATCATTGATCTGAACAATGATGCCGCCGAACTGATCATTGACGGGGAAACGATCCATGCATGGCAGTGGAGCGTAGGCGCCACAGGGCTCAATGGGATCAAACAAGTATCGGCAGGTAATTTTTTCGCTGGAACAAGTGAAAATTATCCGACCGATATACCTCTTTACTATATTGATGATCTGGAGTATAAAGCATTGAATGCTTCGACCTGCGAGGATCTGGAGATATCTCCGGGATCCGTATCGCAGCTTATGATGAGCAACACAACCGCCTCGAGAACACTCACATTGACAAACAAGGGGAACACCTCTCATAATTACAATGTCGTACTGGATTATGCTTCGAAACAGGAAGCCGCTCCCGGGCATAAAAGGTCAACGGTGTATTATGATCAGACAGGAAATCCATCGGCCGAAACGGGTATTATATCGCAAACTTTCGTCACGGATCTACCCACGCGTATATGTGCTGCCGCGGATGACTTTATCGTACCCGCTGGCGAAACATGGAATATCAGTCATGTGTTTGCTGCAGGAGAATATGTAAATTATGTGATCCACGGGGAAGTGCCCTTTGTGGATGTAGTCTTTTATGCTGATGCGATGAACTTCCCGGGGGAAGCCTTATTTACCTATGACTCAATCGCAGCTCATTCCGATGTGGCAGGCGATGTAAACATATTCCTTCCAACACCTGCAACACTGGCAGAAGGAACCTACTGGGTATCTGTAGCTGCGCACATGTCGTACAGTACCATGAGGTACTGGTACTGGAGCCGGGAAGCTTCTCCCACAATCCTGAATGAATTTGCCTGGCAGAATCCTCCCGGAGGCCTGTCCACCCAGTGCATCACCTGGTGCTATGGATCTACCTATCAGCCCGACAGGGTGGACCGCAACCTGACCTTCGCACTTTCCGATAGTGTCTACACAATCCCTGAGGATTGGATTACCTTCAGCCAAACCAATGGCACTATACCAGCCGGCGGAACCATCAACCTGAACATGACCATTGATGCGGATAACATCACAGGAAACCACCTGTCAACCATCAGCATCGTGACCGATGATGAAGTCAACCCGTTGAAACAGGTACCGGTGAGCATGAGGATCAAGGGGGAACCTGGCCAGATGCCACTGAGCGAAAGCTGGGATCCTGGCTTCCTTGCCAATGAGTGGGAGCTGGATCCGGTCACCATCCAGTGGAACGTCAATACCGCCAACGGGAATCCAAAACCGGAAGTGTGGTACTTCAGACCCGTTAATGTGCTGGATTACAGCTTTTCGCTCGTCACGCGTCCGCTCGACGCCAGAGAGATCGATGATAATGTGACGCTTGAGTACGAGGTCAAATTTCAGAATCCCTCCACAGTCGAAACACTTGAATGCCTTTCCTCGGAGGTCTATGACGGGAAGAATTGGCAGGTTCTTTATACTCACAAAAATACCCAGCGGGGATTTGAATACACCCGGAAGAAATTTAATATAACGCCCTACGTCGCTGGAAAGATCTTCAATGTCCGGTTTAGGGTACATGGTGCCAACACCTCCAACTTCAATGTGTGGGAAATGGATAATATCAAGATCTACCGTCAGGAGGTCGGAAATATTGCCGGGACGGTGACGAGGTTCTCCGATGGCAGTCCGGTGAATGACGCAGCCGTCACGATCAGTAATCCACAAAGCGGAGTATACACAGCTCAAACAGGAGCCGGTGGCAATTACAGCATCGTCGGCGCAGAGACAGGGACCTACCTGTTAAGCATTAAAAAAGAAGGATTCAATGTGCTCTTCGACAGCATTACCATCCTTTACGATCAAACGATCACCAAAAATTACGCATTAAAGTATTCGACCCTATCGGTTGATCCTGCCTCACTGACGGCAACTGTTCCTGTGGGCCTGACAACAGAGAAGACCATCACCCTTCACAATGGAGGCAATGGTCCGCTGGCATGGACCAGCAGCTTCCAGTCCAGTACCCGCAGCACATCTAATCCAAAAAGCAATGGTGATTTTCCTAAAGGTGCTTCAGCCGCTTCCCTTGACCGCGCCCCGGTAAAAGCTTCTGCTACCCCTGAGCCCACACGGGGCATAAAAGGATCCACAGCGTTTGCCTTTGATCTCTGGAGCGGAAACATTATCTCCTTTGATACGGATGATCCGGGTACGCCCTTGCCTATCAGTACCTTTAAGAATGGAACATACGCAGGAACCTTTGATGCCTATAACACGGATTTCATGTACATCATCGACAACTCCAACGATCACCTGAGCAAAGTGGATATGACAACCGGTGCATTTACGGATATAGGGAAATGCTATAAAGTGTCGGGTCATACCTGGACAGGACTGGAGATCGATAAAACGACAAATATATTATATGCGGTCTCATCGATATGGAGCATGACCGAGTCACAGCTCTACACCATCGACATGAATACGGGTACCGCCACACAGGTTGGGAACCTGGGAATAAATGCTTGCATTGATATCACTATTGACGGTTCCGGCCAGATGTACGGCTACGACATCTCAACGGATAATGCCTATAAAATTGATAAAACAACTGCGGTTTCAACCTTGCTGGGATCCATCGGATTCGATGCCAATTTTGCACAGGGAATGAGCTGGGATCCTGTCACTGACATCATTTACCTCACAGCTTATAACAACTGGACAGAATCGGGCGAATTGCGCATTTTGGACAGGGTAAGCGGAAATACCGAATATATAGGTAATCTCAGGGGAGAGACCGACGCCCTTGCCTTCCCGGGAGGATCATCCACCTGGTTCTCCCTCGAGCCCAGCACGGGCCTGATCGAAGCAGGAGGTTCCCAGACAGTGAATATCATTTTTGACGGCAGTTATATCAATGAAGATGAAAATCCAACGGTGACGGGAAAGCTCGTATTGAAACCGGATGTCAGCATTTCCTTATGCGATCCGACTTCTGTCGACCTGACCATGACCATCCAGGGACCTTTATTCGGAATGCTGAATGGAACGATCACCCATAATGATCTTCCACTTGATGGGGTGACCGTGACCGCCTCCCGCCAGGACAGTCCCATTGACTATACATACCGCATGACTACCGGAACAAATGGTATGTACGCTTTTAACACGATTCTATATGGTGAATATACCCTGACTGTACAAAAGACGGGCTATAACCTCTATTCATTTGCAGGCCTCGTGGTGACGGGAGATCAGACAACCACCCACGATGTCAGCCTGTTGGCTCCGGTCTTGAACGTCAATCCCACTGAAATAAATGCGACAACCCCTCAGGGAGAATCCGTGACCAGGACGATAAAGATCACTAACAGCGGCGACGGGCCGATGGACTGGCAAAGCTATATTTCAGCCATTGTGGGGCGGATATCCATCCCCCGCAGCGATGGTAAGTTTCCCCGCAGCAACACACCTCCGTCAGCAGGGCCGGCTCCTTCAGTCAACCATAACACATCGGGTAAGGCAAACAATCTGCCCAGAGGATCGCTGGCCTATGGATTTGAGCTGGGTGATCCTACCCGTTTCTTTTCCTTCGATACGGATGATCTAACCTTGAAGAACTTCATCGGTCCGGTAGATTTTCTTGCCGTGGGCGCAGACTTCGACTCAAAACATACAGATTTTATGTATGTTATTGACTATGATAATTTTGAACTTAAAAAGATCTTCCTTGAAACCGGTGAAGTAGAATCCATCGGGTCATGCGTTCCCAGAGAAGAACATATCTGGACGGGAATCGCTGTGAATAAGCTGACAAATGTTCTCTACGGTGTGTCAAGCAATATGGATGGATCAGCTCTCTACACCATTGATATGAACACGGGCGAAGCTACTGACCTCGGAGATATCGGAATGCCAGGGGCCATTGACTGCGCTATTGACGGGTCAGGTACCATGTACAGTTATTGCATTGTCAATAAAGAATCCTACAGCATTAACCTTGAAACGCTGGAAACTATATACCTGGGGCCTATCGGCTTCGATGCGAACTACGCCCAGGGCATGGCCTGGGATCCGTCAACGGATATCATCTACCTGTCGGCATTCAATCAGGAAGCATATGCAGGAGAGTTGCGGATCCTCGACCGGATCACAGGAAACACCCTGTTACTGGGTACCTTTAACAGTGAGGTGGATGGATTAGCCTTCCCCGGACTCCTTCCCTGGTTTACGGTTGATCCCAGAAACGGCACCATTGAGCCATGGTCTGAACAGGAAATGACCGTGACCATGCACGGAGACCTCGCATTCTCCATAAAGGACTACATCCTGTCAGGAAATATCCGCCTGGAAAGCGATCCGGACGTCGGAATGATCAATATTCCCGTTACACTGACGGTAACACCCGTCGGAATGAGTACACCGGATGACCAGAACAGGATAACCGTTTATCCTAATCCAGCCGGAGATTATGTTTACATTAAAAGCGATCAGATGATGAGAAGCGTTGAGGTTCTTTCAATCACAGGGCAGGTGGTCCATGCTGAAAGTGTTCTCCATCAGAAAGAATTTAAACTGGATCTCCATACATGGCCACAGGGTGTGTACCTGTTAAAACTCATCACCGACCAGGGAGTCAGGTATAGCCAGATCACAGTCACACACTGACCGAGATGCGGTTTTGAATGTAAGGATGGGAAATCCTTTAAAGACGTTGCAGATCAAAGGAATGAATTTTTAAACACTGATGCCACTGCCTTAGCTCGGTGAATTGGTGGGCGTCCCGTTACTGATCTTGATCTTGTCATCCTTTGAAAGGCCTTCCAGCACCTCGATGTTGATGCCGTCGGAGAGTCCCGTTTTGACAATCCGTTTCTCAAACTGTTGGGGTTTGGTTTCAACCTCCACATACGTGGTATCCTTATCAAATTGCAGCAGGCTCTCCTGTATCGCCAGGACACTGTCCTTCCGGTCGAGCACGATGTCGGCGTTGGCACTGTAGCCGGCGCGGATGAAAGATGAATCGCTGAGCTCCACCGCAGCCCGGATCTCAAACTGAATGGCGCCGTTCTCCTCAACGCCTTTGGGAGAGATATGCTCCAGGGAGGCATGAAATTTCTCCTGGTCGATGGCTCCAATGGTCAGGATCAGGTCCATCCCTTCCCGGATCTTCCCCACTTCGGTCTCGTCAATGTTTCCCTTGAAGATCATCTCTCCCATATCGGCCACGGTCGCGATGGCCGTACCATCGTTGAATGTATTGCTTTCAATGACAGAGCTGCCGACCTCGACCGGTACATCCAGCACCATGCCCGCGATGGTTGACCGTACCACGGTGTTCGACTCCTTGCTGGAATCCCTGGTTTGACCGTCGCGGATCAACTGCAGGTTATTCTCCGCCGATTCCATCTCTTCCATGGCATTGAGATAATCCAGCTCAAAGCGTTCGAAATCATTTTTGGAAATGACCTTTTCGTCATATAACTGTTTCTGACGGTCATAATTCCTCTTTGCATTCTCCAGGGAAATTTTCGCCCTGGACAGTCTTGACTCTGCGCTGTTCAGGTTGACCATATTGGGTATGATCCTGATACGGGCAATGGCATCGCCTGTATTCACATATTCTCCCGCCTCAATGAAGATCTCATCAATGATGCCCGACACCTTGGGCTTGATGATGATCTCTTTCCTGGGCACGACCGACCCGGTAGCCACAGTCTTTTTGATGATGGTCGTCACAAAAGGTGTCGCTGTTTCATAAACAACCGGTTCTGCCTTGGATTTGTTGTAAAGGAACCAGATAGTCCCCAGGAACGCAGTCAGAACGATCACGATGACAGCTATTTTCAGGATCTTTTTCATAGTATGGATATCTTTATATTATTCAAAACGAATGGCGTCAATGGGTTTTATGCTGACAGCCCGCCGTGCCGGTATCACTCCGGCTAGCGCTCCCGAGATCACCAGGATCAGCAGGGCCAGCATCGCCATCTGAAAATCAATTTCCGGATTTTTGAACATGTCGCTGCTGGTACCGGCTTTTGCAAGGGCAAGGTTCACACCCTCGATGATGCCCACACCGGCCACCAGTCCAAAATACCCCGCTGCAGTTGTCAGTATGACCGATTCAGTGATCACCTGGCTCATGATGTTCCAGGGTGTGGCTCCGATGGCCCGCTGAATACCGATCTCTTTGGTGCGTTCCCTGACTACGATGAGCATGATGTTGGAAACACCCACCATCCCGGCGAACAGGGTGCCGATACCCACAATCCACACCAGGATTCGGATACCGGTAAACAATCCGGTCATTTTCTGGTATTCCTTCTCCAGGTTGAACGAGCCTATGGCACGCTGGTCCTCCGGGTGAATGCTGTGCCGCTCAGCCATCAGTCGTTTGGCCTTGGCCTCCACCACGGAAGCCGGAACATCGTGACGTGAGGTCAGGGCGTACCAGCCTACGATGTCCCCGTAATTGTACGTCTGCTGCAATGTGGTGAAGGGCAGGAAGATGACCTGGTTCTCCCGCTCGGACTGCTGGTCCGATTTTCTGGACTCAAACACACCCACCACCTGGAAGTAGACTCCCTGTATCTTCAAATATTCACCAATGGGATCCTCACCGGGTTCAAACATATCGTTTTTCACCTTGGCACCGATCACCGCCACCTTGCGGTGCTGTTCGATGTCAAGCTCATTGATGAACCTTCCCTCCGTCATGTTCAGGGGGTCGATGCGCTGCAGGTCGGGATAGTCTCCGAATATGGTGAAGGAAGAGGTCCGTTCATTGCGGATGACATTGTTGGCTCCTCCCCCGCCCCAGGCCTGGATGCGGGGCGCGACCAGGCCAATTTCAGGGATCTTATCCTTCAGGGCCTGCGTGTCGCTGTTCCTGAAATTGAAATAACGGCCACGCTGAAATCCTTTGTAAGGCATGGTGGTCCGCTGTGTCCACATGAAAACACTGTTGGTGGCCATGTCTCCAAAGTCGGCAAAGACGGCATTCTCCAGCCCGTTGCCGCTACCCATCATGATGATCAGCATGAAGATACCCCAGAACACACCGAACGCCGTAAAGAACGTGCGCAGTTTGTTCTTTTTCAGGGCGTAAAAGATTTCATGCCAGCGATCCGGATCGAACATAGTCAGATTATTGGTTTTATGTCATTCATCCCTAAGTGCTTCGATGGGTTTGATGGCGGATGCTTTCCTTGCCGGAATAAATCCCGCGAGGGTGCCGGCGAGTACCAGGATCCCTGTCGCTGTCAGCGCCACCCTCAGATCTACTTCCGGATCTTTAAAGTAACTTTCACCCCCTGCAAAGTAGGGAGAAATGATCTCCAGAAGCCCCACACCGCCAAGCAATCCAATGTATCCGGCAAAAGCCGTGATCAGGATCGACTCCTGAAGGATCAGTCCGATGACCGAGCCCGGCGTGGCCCCCAGTGCCTTGCGAACGCCGATCTCTTTTGTCCGTTCTTTTACCACCACGACCATGATGTTGCTGACACCCACAATGCCAGCGATCAGGGTCCCGATGCCGATGATCCATATAAAGATCCGTATGCTCGCAAATAAGCTCAGGAATTTCTTGTACTGTTCCAGGGTGTTCCAGATGAACAGTGCCCGTTTGTCATCGGGGTGTACCGTATGACGCTTGCTGATCTCCCTCCGTATTGATTCCACCATCTGATTGCTTTGTTCAACGGTTACATCGGAAACCGTAAGGGAGAGCTGGTTGATCCTGTTTCCCCGGTTGAAAACACGCTGCGCCGTTGAAATCGGTATATAGACGCGGTTCAGGTCACGGTCGCCGCCCGGATCGGTAAATACTCCCACCACCTTGAACGGAATGCCGGCCACCATGATGTATTTATCCACGGCAGGTTCACCCTTGAACAATTCCCTTTCCACCACTTCCCCAAGAGCCACTGACTTACGAAATTCCTTGATGTCCAGCTCATTAAGATACCTGCCTGTTTTGACCTGGAGTTTTTCCAGGAACGCATAATCAGGGTGCGTTGCGATGATGTCGTAGGTGGCATACTGATTCTTATAGCTGATCGTGGTATTTTCCCAGATATTGAACCGGCCGGCGGCATGTTCCACACTGGGCATATCCTTCAGGATGGCATGATCCTCATTGGTGAACTGAATGTTCCTACCGGGCTTTAAGCCTTTGTAGGCCATCGATGTGGTTCCCTGGTTGACCCAGATGCTGTTGGTGGCATCATCCTTGAACTGTTCATTGACGCCATTTTCCAGCCCTTTTCCCGAGCCCAGCAGGATGATCAGCATAAAGATCCCCCAGGCCACACTGAAACCCGTCAGAAAGGTTCTCATCTTGTTCTTGCTGATCGTACTGAAGATCTCCTGCCATTTATCGACATCGAACATGGATCAGTGGGTTAATGTTTGCAGGACAGGCTGTTTTCTGCGGATACCATTTATTTCGTCCGTCACAATATCGCCGTCATGCAGCCGGATGATCCGGCCGGTCATGTGGGCAATGTCATTTTCGTGGGTAACGATCAGGATGGTTATGCCCGACTGGTTGATCTCCCTGAAAAGATCCATGACCTCATAGGAGGTCTGGGAGTCGAGTGCCCCGGTTGGTTCATCAGCCAGGATCACCTTGGGCCGTGACACCAGCGCACGCGCAATGGCGATACGTTGCTGCTGACCTCCCGACAGCTCGTTGGGCATGTGTTCCGCCCATTCACTGAGCCCCATTTTCTCCAGCAGTTCCATGGCAACCTGGTTGCGTTTCTTTCGGTGTATGTTACGGTAATAAAGAGGAAGCGCCACATTTTCCATGGCATTCTTGAAGGAGATCAGGTTGAACGACTGGAAGACAAATCCGATATGGCTGTTGCGGAACCGGGCCACCCTCTTCTCGCTCATATTCCGGATCAACTGGCCCTCCAGCCGGTAATCACCCTCGTCATAGGTATCGAGCATACCAATGATGTTCAGGAGGGTTGATTTCCCGGAACCGGATGAGCCCATGATGGCCACCAGTTCACCCTCTGCCACTTCCAGGTTTATCCCCTTTAACACATGAAGCGAATTCGTTCCTGTTACATACGATTTATGAATATTCTTCAGAGAAATCATGGGGGAAGGCTTAAAATAAAGTAATCCGCAAATTCTGCACGAATCATGCCATAGGATTTAATCTATTGATATTCAATAAATTAAATAATAACGATAACCAATTGATCTACGCTGAAGTGTTCAATTATTTTACAGGGTATGTTCATTTCTGACCATTCAAAAAAGCGAGAGGCTGACCCATCATCAGGGACAGCCTCTCGCTGAACATTACCGGATACAATCGTTTCTTATTTGCTTTTAGTGTTTTTAACACTTTGTGATGTCCGGCCAGCCTGCTGCCTTGTATCAGGAGCGTTTGGCTTTGTCTGTCGTGTGCTTTCCGTTTTCTTCACCGTGGTGTTACGGGAAGTTTGATTTACCGTCCCGGTATTTCTCTGTGATGCGGTTTGCGAAGTTGGTTTTACATTGCCCGCATTTCTCGCAGAGGCAGTTTGGGCTGACCATTCGACGATCTCCGTATTTCGCGTAGGAGTCGTGCGCTGTGTCTGTTTTACCGTTTCGGTCTTTTTCACTGCAGTCCCCTGCTGTGACCGGACGGGTTCCCGATAGGTGGACAGATCATTCATGGCCCGGTTCATATCCGTTGAAGTCCGGGTGGTTTTACCTTTCACTTCCCCGAATTTCGTCACCTGGGAAGGGGCGGCTTTCCTGGCGGTGGACTCATCCTTACGGATCTCTGGCGCATACAGCTCCAGCCTGTTTCTGTCATGGTACTGGCCTGGTTTGTCCCGTTCCTGGATCGTGACCTGGGAAATAGCTTCGCCCCTGTATCTTTCGATCTCTTTTCTGTCGGGGCCGGCGTGGTAGGGCGTGTAGTTCGACTGGTCATTCCTGACCTGACGGATCACATTGGAATGCTCCATGAATTTCCTGTTATCGGATACATGCGCATAATGAATATACTGGTCATGTGTTCCGAAATGATTGCCATCAAGGAATCTCCAGTTGTCATAAGGAATATGGTATGTATTTCCGTAGACGACATTGATGCTGACGCCGGGTCCGATGGGCGCCCAGCCGTAATAGTCGCCCGATTTTCTCCAGACCACCCAACCAGGACCCCATTCATAGCCGGGGATCCACATGGGCCCGTAGAAAGGATCCATGTACCAGCGGCCGTAATGAAATGGCGCCCAGCCCCACGTATAATTGGAAACCCATGTCCATCCGGCCCAGGTCAAAACCCAGTAGCCATCTGAGGCATAAGGATAGAAATCAGGACCCGTATCGGGTATCCAGGCATATCCGTGGACAGGATGGTATACCCAGGTCCCGTAAGGGGTCAGTTCATCATAGAAGACCTGGAAACTGATGACCACTTTATGATGAGCCGAAGCCTGTTTTGGTATCAATGCAGTAAATGCTGAGACCAGGAACAGTACCGCAAGAAATTTAACCAGTGTTTTCATGGCACCTTTTAATTTAGTTAAGGAACTTTTTATCTGGAACTGAATCCGGGAATCCTGCTAGTTCTCAAGGCCTCTGGAATCCCTTTACCGTTCCGGACGGATCGGGATGCAACTATTGTACCAACGCATGAAAACCTTATGGAAAGATCAGTAGGCAGGCAAGGGAACCACGATTCATACCGGTTTCCGAATGAAGCAAAGTGCCGTCAGGGAGCCTGCCGGATATGGATCAGGAGGATTTGGAAATCAGGAGAACGTAATGATCTCAGACCCTTTTGATCGTATAGATGATGGTGCCCGAGATAAGAAGGACAACCAGAAAAACAGACCAGCCAGAGATCGGTACCGTCAGGTCAGGTTGAATCTGTACCGACGTACATAAGAAGGTGCCGGTACGGTCCAATCCCCAGATCTCATAATAATACTGAATATTGTTGTCCAGCATATACTGGTCATTGAGAAGATACACATCGGCCAGCAGGGGTGTTGAACAGGAGAAGGTAGCGATCACGACTTCCTGTCCGGCATTGATATTGAAGCCAAAAGGAAGGCCTGGCTGAGTAATAAATGTCTGATAATATGTTCCTCCGGATAATACGGGTCCGCCCTGGGGCAACAGATTGAACGGAGCAATGCCGAAGCCCGGGGTGAGGGTCAGTGATGGTTGCTGCCAGCTGATGGTATACCTGATCTCAGAAAGAATATCGGTTGCGAGGATATTTGTGGTAGGCCGCATGACGATCTCGACATCATTTGGGGACGAGCCGGAGAGTCGCATGCACAGATCCACCGGATTCACCGGTGGAGGTACCTGGGCAAAGAGAGTCGACGAGCCCAGCAATAATCCGTTTATGGCTATGATTATTTTACGAAATATATTTCTCTTCATAACATCAGAGGATATTAAAGTAGTTGATTCTTTTACAAACTATTGATGTGTTTGCAAAATTAATCCTTTTCCAATTGATTATATTGCTATTCTATATAAATATTTTCTACGAGGTTCAGTTTTAAAAGTTTCGTTCTGCACCACTCTCGTGATGCATGCAGTTCATTGAACTAAAAATCCTTATCTCCTTAAACCAATGTCTCCCTTATCAATACAGGGTCATCAGGATGATCTTTTTCTGAAAGGTGGTCTGATCACCGGTGATCCTCAGTACATAGGTCCCCGGAGTCAGCTTTGACAGGTCGATCACCTGTAAGCTACGGCTGCTGAAGGTTTTCCAGGGAAGGTCGATCAGCAGGTTGCCGCCAACGTCAAGAATTTCAATCTGTAGGGACTGAGTCCGGACCGAATGAAGGTCGATGGTCAGTTTGCCGTCATAGACAGGATTCGGATAGGTCAGGATGTGGTTTTCCGGTTCGGGTTCGTTCACCGATACCAGCACCGGGGCCTCTATGATGCCTGTATGATCAGTTCCCCAGATGGATAGATAATACATGGCGTTATTCTGGCTGGTGAATCCATCCTCTGCTATCCAGAGCCTGCCGGCAATAGTTCCACCTTCGGGTGTACCGAATGTCAGGGCGGTAAGGTCTTCACCCGGATACCAGAACGAAGGCAAACTGCAGGGTGTAACGGTGGCATAAACCTGGTACACTATTCCATTGGCGAAAACAGGGTCTCCCTGGGGCTGGATCATATAACCGGAAGAAAACTCGCTGAGCATTTCCCCGATATCAGGATCGCCGGCGTTCCAGGCCAGTGTGAATTGAAGGTTATCCATGACACCATTCTGAACAAGATCTCCGGTGGTAAGCACCACCTCAATACCTCCCTGATGACCGTAAAGATGGATATTCACCGGCCCGTTGTTCTCCACAACACTTTTCTTCCCGGCATATGCACCTGGTACCTCCGAATAGTAGATAGCCGTTAAAAGGGACGTACTGAGCAGGCTGGAAATATTGGATATGATCGTTCCCCTGTCATTGTCCGGTCCAATGTATTTCAATTCGTTGTTCAGGTTGATATCTTCCTGCCAGTAGTCATCTGTAAAAATATCGCTTACCAGAGTACCACCGAGGGCCTGTATTTTCGCCAGGACGGGTCCGCGGTCGTTGGCCGGGCCGCTGTATTTCAGCTGGCCATCGGGGATCACCTCGCCAGCGATCATGCCATAGCGGTCGCCATCAAGGTGGATGGCCGGGTTATCGCCATAGCAGTTTGCCAGTATGCTCAGGTCGATTAGTGCACCTGTTGAGGGAATCGAAATTTTATTCTGCGACATCAGCGGCAGGTGGTTACGATGCCAGGCGACAACATAATATTGCCCCTGATCTGTCACATCTCCCTGGAAGTCTACGGTCACCGTTCCATCTTTATAGAGCAGGCCTGCCCTTCTGGTCGACGTTGTGGTTGTGTTAGCCCTTAGTTCGATCAGAACCCAGTCGGTAACATCAGGATCCATGACCGTTACGCTTTCCGTTCCGGCATAATTCCATGGAGCCGGATTATATGGCTGTGACAGGGGGAGCTGGTCCTCGTCATTCAGTGTGGTGTACATCAGGCCACTGCCCGCATAGGTTCCCTGCAGGTAGATTGTGACGGTCAGCTGATGGGGAGTGACAGACTGATTAACAGTCACGGTGATCTCTTCTTCATCACACAACGGAACAGGAGTTCCATTGTCGCACACTTTCACCGTGAATGTGTAGGATCCCGGGCCCTGGTCCGCTGTCGGTATCCAGGTAAACACGCCTGTTACCGGGTCGATGGAAGCGCCTGCAGGAGCTCCCACCAGACTGTATGTCAGCGTATTGGCCGGTAAATCGCCATCCGTTGCACTGGCCGTAAAGGTTAGCAGAAAGAGTTCATCCACGGTTTGATTGCCGATGGGTGCAAGAACCGGTGGTTTGTTCACCTCGCTGACGGTAATGGTGATGGTTTCTGAATCGGAAAGATTGCAAGTTCCGTTGTCGGTTACCGTAATAGTGACAGTATAGCTGCCACCGCCCTGCAACTCGGATGGCGTCCATGAAAATGCACCTGTATTTGGATTAATAGTCATTCCAAGGGCTATTGCAGCAGCGTCGAGACTGTAGGTCAGCGTCTGGGCCGGAAGATCAGGATCGGTAGCCGCAGCCGTGAAATTCAGGGCAACTTGTTCATTTACAGTTTTATTACCAATTGATCCCAGGACAGGAGGATCATTGATTGTCAATGTCACAGCTGTACGGGACGGACTGATACACCCGGAGGTCAGGTTTCTTGCCTGAGCATAATAAGTGCCCTCTGCTACAGGAGTGTAGCTAAGTGTTCCTGTTGCAAGGGGGACTCCTCCGGATGCTGTTGCATACCAGTCGGCTGTTTCTCCGCTTCCAACGGTCACCGTCAAAGCAGGAATGGGTTGACCGAGACAGATGGCTTTGTCTCCTCCACTGACGGGGGCTAATGGAATATCAACATTCTGAGTGATGGTGATACTTTCAGTGTCCGTACACCCGTTGGCCCCTGTCACCGTCACCGTATAGGTTCCAGGGGAGGTGAAGCTGTTGGCCGCTGTGTTGGTCGAGGTTCCTCCCGTCCACAAATAGCTCACTCCTCCCGTGGCCGTCACACTGATCGATGTGACCGTACACGTCAGTACCGTGGTCCCCGTGTTGTTGGTGATCCCTGCCGTAGGTGGGGTGATGTTCTGGGTGATCGTGATGCTTTCTGTATCCGTACATCCGTTGGCACCCGTCACCGTCACCGTGAAAGTACCAGGTGTCGTGAAACTGTTGGCCGCTGTGTTGGTTGAGGTTCCTCCCGTCCAGAGGTAGCTCACTCCGCCTGTGGCTGTCACACTGATCGAAGTGACCGTACACGTCAGTATCGTGGTCCCCGTGTTGTTTGTGATACTGGCCGTGGGTGGGGTGATGTTCTGAGTG